>Ga0207690_10000006_pt1 | contig 433880 bp, 395 predicted proteins | sample KBSC23metaG_FD_184315 | JGI IMG/M metagenome (GOLD analysis project Ga0207690, IMG submission 184315) | Corn rhizosphere microbial communities from Kellogg Biological Station, Michigan, USA - KBS C2-3 metaG (SPAdes) (version 2) | ecosystem: Host-associated > Plants > Roots > Rhizosphere >...
CGCTGATGCACGTGATCGCGGCGAAGGCCGTGGCGTTCAAGGAAGCGCTGTCGCCGGAATTCAAGGCGTACCAGGAAAAGGTGGTCGAGAACGCGCGCGTGCTGGCTGAAACGCTGGTCAAGCGCGGGCTGCGGATCGTGTCGGGCCGCACCGAAAGCCACGTGATGCTGGTGGACCTGCGCGCGAAGAACATCACCGGCAAGGCTGCGGAAGCGGCGCTGGGTGCTGCACACATCACGGTGAACAAGAACGCGATCCCGAACGATCCGGAAAAGCCGTTCGTGACGAGCGGCATCCGTCTGGGTTCGCCGGCGATGACGACGCGCGGCTTCGGCCCGGCGGAAGCCGAACTGGTCGGCAACCTGATTGCCGACGTGCTCGAGAACCCGGAAGATGCGGCGACGATCGAGCGTGTGCGCGCGCAAGTGGCCGAGCTGACCAAGCGTTTCCCGGTCTATCGCTGATCCCGCATGCGCTGCCCGTTCTGCCGGCATGAAGACACGCAGGTCGTCGACTCGCGCGTGTCCGAAGATGGCGCCGCGATTCGCCGGCGCCGTCGCTGCTCGGCTTGCGACAAGCGCTTCACGACGTACGAGCGGGTCGAGCTGAACCTGCCGGCTGTCGTGAAGAAGGACGGCAGCCGCACGGAATTCGACCGTCGCAAGATCGTCGCCAGCATGCAACTCGCGCTGCGCAAGCGGCCGGTTGCGGCTGACGCGATCGACGCGGCGGTCGCCCGCATCGAATATCAACTGCTCGCTACCGGCGAGCGGGAAGTGCGTAGCGAGAAGCTCGGCGAACTCGTGATGAACGAGTTGCGCGGTCTCGATACGATCGCCTATGTCCGTTTCGCATCGGTTTACCGCCGGTTCGAGGACGTTTCCGAATTTGCCGACGTGATCGAAGAGTTCCGTCGCGCGTCCCCCTCCAAGCCTTCGCGTAAGCGCTGACGCGCTGCGTCCGTTCATCGTCTTCTCCGTGGGTTCGATTCGCGCCGATTGTGTCGGTCGCGATCGCATGTCGCCAGTCGGCCGTTCGGCCAATGGCGCGCGTTCGCTCGCGTCGCTACAGTCGTCGCATCACGTTGACGGAGGGCGATGGCGATGGAACTGCACCGGCAGGTCGTCGAAAAAAGCAGGCGCTGCGGCGGCGGCTTCACGCTCGTCGAGCTGATGGTCGCGATCGCGCTGGCCGCGTCGATCGGACTTTTGGCAGCACCCGCATTCAATCAATGGCACATGCGCGAACGCGTGGACGCCCGCTCGCGCGCGCTGCTCGGTGCGCTGTCATTCGCACGCACCGAGGCGACGCGTCTCGGCGTGCGCGTCACGCTGTGCCGAGCCGGGCGCGATGGCGATTGCATGCGTTCCGGCGAGCGCTGCGACCCCGCGGAATGGTCGTGCGGCTGGATCGTCAGCGGGCAGTTCGACGGACAGTCGCGCGTGCTGCGGCGTTATCCGCGCGATGCCGACATTGCCGTCGCGGGCATCGCGCACGATCTGGCGTTCGCGCCGCCGGCGGGCCAGGTGATCGGCGGGATCAGGCGCTTCGAATTGCGGCCGCAGCGCATGCTGTCCGGCGACGACGCACGCGTGTCGCGTTGCATCCGGATCGCGGCGGGCGGCCGGGCGCGCGTCGCCGCCGGGCGTTGCGACGCGGCATGAAGCACGTGCGCCGATCGATGCGCGGCACGTCGCTGCTCGAAGCGGTGCTGGCCGTCGCGCTGCTCGCGGTCGTGATGCTGGCCGTGGCCGGCAGCCAGCTTGCGATGACGCGCGCGCAGCGGGCGACGATCTGGCGTGAGCGCGCGCTGTGGCTCGCCGATGCACGCATCGAGCGCCGGTACGCAGCGGCAGGCGCCGACGACGGCATCGCGGCGCTCGTGGTCGCATTGTTGCCGGGCGGTGCGATGACGCTCGACCATGGGCCGGGCGGTGTCCGGTACGTGATCGTCGGCTGGCGCGGTGCGGGCGCTACGGTGTCGACGCGATGCGAAGGCGCGGCGGCGACGGTGACGCCACCCTCGTGCGTACGGATTCCGTTTCGGGAGGTCGACGTCGATGCCGTTGAACGCTGATCGCCGCAGCCGCGCGCATACGCTGCTCGAAGTGCTGATCGCGATGATCGTCGGTCTGCTCGTGCTTGCCGCGGCCGGTGCGCTGTATCACGCGCAGCGCGTTGCGCAGCGGCGGGCGGAAGACGGATTCCGGATGCGCGATGCGGCCGCGACCGCATTGATGCTGATCGGCCAGCAGATCCAGATGGCCGGGTTTCGGCCGCTCGATGTCGAAGGCGCGTCGTCGTTGCCGCCGGTGTTCGGCTGTTCCTCGGGCCGCGTGCGAGGCGATGGCGCGCAGGTGCGCTGCGAACCCGTGCGCGCGGCGTCGGATGCGGTGCTGGTCCGGTATGTCGGCGATCCCGTATCGACGTGGCCGACCAGCAGCGCACAGGTGTCGGATTGTCTCGGGCAGGGTGTCGGCGCCCCGGGTGAGCGGCCACTGGTGGAAAACCGTTTCGACGCGCGTGTCAGCCCGTCGACGGGCGAACCCGAACTGTACTGCGAGGGAAGCGGGCGTCCGGGCACGCCGCAACCCGTCGTGTCCGGGATCGACCAACTGCGCGTGCGTTACCTGCGTCGCGACGGCGCGCAGTTCGTCGACGCGCAGGCAATGGACGCCCACGACTGGCGCGATGTCGTCGCCGTGCATGTGTGCGTGCGGGCGCGTGGCGAACCGATGCCCGAGGCCGCGCGTCATGTCGATTGCGACGGCCGCGCGGCCGTTGCGTCGGATGGTCGCGCGCATCTGGTGCTGCATCGAATCGTCGCGGTGCGAAATTCCGCGGTCGCATTCGCCGATCCTGCCCGGGACGCGGCGCGAGGCCACGAGGCGTTGCGATGATTCGTGCAAACGGGTTCATCGGCGACCTTGCGATGCGAATAGCGGCCGGAGGTGCGAGAAGGCGCGTCATGGCGCCCTGCGGCATGCAATTCGCGGCGGAGGCTTCATGTTGAGCGGCGGTGCGACGCGCGCCCGCGTTCCGCCCGCGAATCGAAGCTGGCGTCGCGACGCGGGCCTTGCGCTGCCTGCCGTGATCGCGGTCGGTGCGGCGGTCGCCGCGCTGACCGGCACGTGGTTCGAATCCGCACTGACGGAATCGCGCCGCACGCGGGCGTTGTCCGACCGGCTGATCGCATTCCACGCGGCCGATGCGGCACTGGCGGCCTGCACCGCGCGATTGCTGCGCGGCGGGGCGCCGTACCTGGACGAACCCGCATCATCGGCCGAGCCGGATGCATGGCGACGCACGCCCGCGCTGGATGCCGCCGAAGCGTTCGCCCCGTTCGCGTCCTGGCCGATGGCCGCGCAGCCGCCGCGTTGCCTGATCGAAGCCTGGCGCGGCGTCGGTCCGCAGCGTAGTCGTGCCTACCTCGTCACCGCGCGCGGGGTCGGCGGCCATGCGTCGAGCGTGGTCTGGCTGCAGAGCCAGGTCGCGCTGCGCGACGGACGCATCGTTGCGCAGCGCTGGCGTCGCGTCGCGGCGGTGCATCGATGAAAGGGCCTGCGCTGATGCGTCGAGTGGCGGCGTTCACGTTGCTCGAACTGATGATCGTGCTCGCGATCGTCGCCGTGCTGGCCGGGTGGGGTATCCCGTCGTATCGCGAGCATGTCGCGCGCATGCATCGCGCATCCGCGGTGGCCGCGCTGTACCGTGCGGCTCAATATCTCGAAATGCTCGATGGCCCGCCGCCGCAGAGCTTGCCGGACGCCTATGCGCAGGCGCCGCCGGACGGGGCGGCGATCTATCGCGTCGCGCTGCGGCGATCGGTCGGCGACGATGCAGCGGTCGTCTATGAACTCGTTGCGAGTCCGCTCGACGCGGGGCCGATGCGCGACGACGCATGCGGCGCATTCACGCTGCGTTCGGACGGGACGAAAGGCAATGCGGGATCGATTGACGGCGGCGAGGCCGATGCGCAGGCGCGCGCATGCTGGGGCGTGCGGTGATCACGCGGCAACGGATGGACAACCCACGGAAAACGCGCAACGGCGCAGGGCCGTGCGCGCTTGTCGCTCCGTATCAGTCGTCGTTGACGGCCGTTCCGCGCTCGTCGCGCGCCTGCTTCCAGATACGGTAGACCTCCCACGCGGCGAAGCCGACGGCGCCCCACTTCAGCGCGGGGCCCGCGCTCGCGCGCAGAAGCGAGCGGATGGGTTTGGCCAGCACGAGCGATGCGAGCGAGCTCAGCATCGGATACTGGTTCACGAGGTGACCGAGGCTCGCGTTCAGGTTCTTGGCGGACTGGCCGAACGTACCGCCCGACAGGCCGGGAATGAACATCTTGAGCCAGCTGAAGCGCGTGACGGCGTGGCGCACGTCGGCGGCGGCTTCGGCAAGCTCGAGCCGCTCGACCTCGGAGCGCAGGATCAGTAATTCCTTGCGCAGCGCGCGATGCTGCGACGCGCTCCAGTGCGATCGCGACGAATGGGGGCGGGGGGAATGGCCCGTGACGTTCTGGCTCATGGCGCGTCGGCGAAGTAGGTGAGAGGGGCGAACACGACTGCGTTCACGACTTGCCGCGGAAAATTTCGCGGTCTTTCTCGAGCTCGGCGAGCGTGGACTCGAACACGGTCGGCGCTTCGCGCAGGCCCGAACGCGCCTTCAGCCCACACGCGAGGGCGGCGATCGTGTACAGCGCGGTAATGCCCGCGAGCGACTGCAAGCGATAGGTGTCCCAGAACGCGATCGCGACGAGCACGGTCAGGCTGATCAGCGCCATCGTCGCGAGCATCATGGCCGCGAGCCCGAGGAACAGCACGCCCATCAGGCGTTCCTTCTCCTCGGCGAGCTCGATGCCGACCAGTTCGAGGCGCGTTTGCAGCAGGCCGATCGCTGAGCCGACGAGGCGGCGCAGCGGTCCCTGGCCGGACGGCTGCGGGTGAGTGTCTGTCGTCATGGATAAGGCGCTTGCGCGCGCAGTAAGCGGCTAGGTCAAAGCCGGCCGGTGGCGAACCACCGGCAGCTTCGGCACCCATGCGCCGCACCGTGCGGCACATGGGTTGGAACGGCGCTGAGCGCGTTACTTGCGGTTGATCAGCAGACCGATCAGCACGCCCACGCCGGCGGCGACGCCGATCGACGTCCACGGATGCTCATGCACGTAATCGTCGGTCGCGCGGGCCGCCTTCTTGCCCTTCTCGACCACCACGACCTGAACGTCGGTTGCCTTTTCCTTGGCCTGCTTCAGACGCGACATGGCTTTCTCGCGCAGTTCGGCCGCACGGTCGCCCGTGCTGCTCGCAGCTTGCTTGAGCAGATCCTCGGCGTCCGCGAGAACGGTTTTGATATCCGACATCAGTTTCTCCTTGTTGATTTCCGACATTGCAACTCCCTTCATGCTGTCATGCTGCAGGTTCACATCGTAACGAAACCCCTGCCTGCTGGCGAGCCGGGAACACACGGCGGCGGTGCGATACCGCATGTTAAACGACTCGCAATCTTCAACAGAGCCGCAAACCGTGCAAAAAGTTCTATCGCCGCCGTCAGGCCTGCTTCGACGCAGGGTAAAAATGACAAAAAAGTATGAATATCAAACGGAATAATCGTTCGCACGGCCCATTGCTTCCCGTAAGCTGATGGACTGTCCCGCGCCATCCAGCGCGCGGTTTCAACCAGCATCGTTCGAGGAGGCAACATCATGAGTCTGCGTCTTGGTGACATCGCACCGGATTTCGAGCAGGAAACGAGCCTGGGCCCGATCAAGTTTCATGAGTGGCTGGGCAACAGCTGGGGCGTCCTGTTCTCGCACCCGGCCGACTACACGCCGGTGTGCACGACTGAGCTCGGCTTGACCTCGAAGCTGAAGGGCGAATTCGAGAAACGCAACGTGAAGGTGATCGCGCTGTCGGTCGACGACGTCGAATCGCACAAAGGCTGGATCAACGACATCAACGAGACGCAGTCGACGGTCGTCGGTTTCCCGATCATCGCCGACTCGGACCGCAAGGTCTCGCAACTGTACGACATGATCCATCCGAACGCGAACGAAACGCTGACGGTGCGCTCGCTGTTCGTGATCGACCCGAACAAGAAGGTGCGGCTCATCATCACCTATCCGGCCAGCACCGGGCGCAACTTCGACGAAGTGCTGCGCGTGATCGACTCGCTGCAACTGACCGATAATTACAAAGTCGCGACGCCCGGCAATTGGAAGGACGGCGACGACGTCGTGATCGTGCCGTCGCTGCAGGATCCGGAAGAACTGAAGAAACGCTTCCCGAAGGGGTTCAACGCAGTGCGTCCGTACCTGCGCCTCACGCCGCAGCCGAACAAGTAAGCATCGGCCGCGCGTGACGAACGCACACCGATGAAAACGGCCCGCCCGGCAGTGATGCCGGGCGGGCCGTGTCATTTCAGCGCATGCGGCGCGCGGGCGCCGCGCGTTAAGCGCGTTTGATCAGAAGAATGCCTGGATGCCCGTCTGCGCGCGGCCGAGGATCAGCGCGTGGATGTCGTGCGTGCCTTCATATGTGTTGACCACTTCGAGGTTCACGAGGTGGCGCGCGACGCCGAATTCGTCCGAGATGCCGTTGCCGCCGAGCATGTCGCGCGCGAGCCGCGCGATGTCGAGCGACTTGCCGCACGAGTTGCGCTTCATGATCGACGTGATCTCGACGGCCGCCGTGCCTTCGTCCTTCATCCGGCCGAGACGCAGCACGCCCTGCAGGCCGAGCGTGATCTCGGTCTGCATGTCGGCGAGCTTCTTCTGGATCAGCTGGTTCGCGGCGAGCGGCCGGCCGAACTGCTGGCGGTCGAGCACGTACTGGCGCGCGGTGTGCCAGCAGGATTCGGCCGCGCCGAGCGCGCCCCAGGCGATCCCGTAGCGTGCCGAGTTCAGGCACGTGAACGGCCCGCGCAGGCCGCTCACGTTCGGCAGCAGGTTCTCTTCGGGAACGAACACTTCGTCGAGCACGATCTCGCCGGTGATCGACGCGCGCAGCCCGACCTTGCCGTGGATCGCGGGCGCCGACAGGCCCTTCCAGCCCTTCTCGAGGATGAAGCCGCGGATCGCGTCCTTGCCGTCTTCTTCCAGCTTCGCCCACACGACGAACACGTCGGCGATCGGGGAGTTGGTAATCCACATCTTCGCGCCGGACAGCGAATAGCCGCCCGGTACCTTCTTCGCGCGCGTGACCATGCCGCCCGGGTCGGAGCCGTGGTTCGGCTCGGTCAGCCCGAAGCAGCCGATCCATTCGCCGGTCGCGAGCTTCGGCAGGTATTTCTGCTTCTGCGCGTCCGAGCCGAATTCGAAGATCGGCACCATCACGAGCGACGACTGCACGGACATCATCGAGCGATAGCCGGAGTCGACGCGCTCGACTTCGCGCGCGATCAGGCCGTAGCTGACGTAATTGAGACCCGGACCGCCGTATTCCTCCGGAATCGTCGGGCCGAGCAGGCCGATTTCACCCATTTCGCGGAAGATCTCGGCGTCGGTGCGTTCATGCCGGAACGCCTCGGTGACGCGCGGCGCGAGCTTGTCCTGCGCGTACGCGTGCGCGGCATCGCGCACCATCCGCTCTTCTTCGGTCAGTTGCTGGTCGAGCAGCAGCGGATCGTCCCAATGAAAAGTTGCAGCGCTCATCGTGTCATCTCCTGTCGGGGCGCGTCGCCGCTTGCTCTGCCTCGTGCTTCGCGGGCGGTCAGAGTCGGCGGATTCAGCGCTTTGCCTGATTCCATGCTTTGCGGTCGTCCCGGGTTGGCGCTTCGCCGCCTTGCCCGATGTCTAAAGTTCGCTTGACTATAGTTCCGCTGTGCGGAACAATGTTTTGCAAAACGGACCCAGTGTAGCATCAGATGACACTTTCAACCATCGACGAAACCACGATCGACGAGCGCAAGTTCGTCGTTGCGCTCGCGCGCGGGCTCGACCTGCTGCGCGCGTTCCGGCCCGGCGAGACGATGCTCGGCAATCGCGACTTCGCGGAGCGCACCGGGCTGCCGAAGGCGACGGTGAACCGGCTCGCGTACACGCTGACCGTGCTCGGCTACCTGCGCTACGACGAAACGCTCGGAAAGTATGCGCTCGACGCTGGCGTGCTGTCGCTCGGCTACGCGCTGCTGTCCGGCTCGGGGACGATCGATCTCGCGCGGCCGCACATGCAGGCGCTCGCGCGCGAAATCGGCGCGGCCGTGTCGCTCGGCTGCCGCGACGGGCTCGACATGATCTACCTGGAGACGATCCGCAGCGAAACCGCGCTGACGCTCGGGCTCGCGCCCGGCTCGCGGCTGTCGATGCTGACGAGCTCGATGGGCCGCGCGTACCTCGCCGTGCAGCCGGAGGACGTGCGCCGCGCGCTTTATGCGGAGCTGCACCGGGCGGCCGGCAGCGCGGCCGACGCGGATGCGCTCGTCGCGGCCGCGCAGCTTGCGGTGGCCGAGTTCTCCGAGGGCGGATGCTGCTATTCGTTTCGCGCGTGGCACATGGACGTGAACGCGGCGGCCGTGCCGTTTCGCGAGCCGCGCGAGGGGCGCTGGCTGATCCTGAGTTGCAGCGGGCCCGCTTCGTCGATGGACGAGGACATGTTCCGCACGCAGGTCGGGCCGAAGCTGAAGGCGCTCGCGCAGCGGCTCGGGCCGACGGTCTAGACGGGCGCCGCGGAGCCTGCGCTTCGCTGGGTTCTGCGCAACTCGGCATCGATGCGCCGGCATCGCATCCCGCGAGCAAGCGCGTTCAACCTTTCCGTCTGAACGGACGCGCAAGCGGCCGGCAGCGAGCGACGATGCACGCTGCCCCCCGATTCCCGAGCAGTACGGCATCGAGATCCGCCATCCGGCGCGGGCCTGTCGCCCGCCCGCTTCAGGCCGTGACGACCTTAGCGAACACCGGCCCCTGCATGAACCGCACGTCGTGCTGGCGCAGCAGCTCGCACTGCGTCTCGTCGACGACGCCGTCGAAAATCAACGGAATCCGCACGCGCTGCGCATACGCGACCAGCGCCTTCACCATCCCGTCGCGCAGCGCGATGCCCGCGTCCATCTTGATGTAGTCGGGCCGCGCCATGTCCGATTCGACCGCGAGGATCCGGCCGGGGTCGGGCAGCTTGTCCGCGACCTTGAAGCCGTGATGCTGGTAGCTGCGCGTCAGGTAGCCGAGGAAGGTCTTGTGCGCGACCGCGACCGCCGGCAGCTCGATCACGATCCGCTCGGTCGGCAGCCCGAAGCGCTGCAGCACCGACGAGAAATGCTTGCCGTGGTCGTACTTCACGCTCTTGAGCAACCGCTCGTGCACGCGCAGGAACAACAGCCCGTGGCGTTGCGCGCCGAAGAAATTGATCGCGTGCAGCGCGCGCGACAGCCGGTCGATCGCGACGAGCGCCTGGTCGTCGACGGCCGAATCGACCGGATCGTGCGGGGCGCCCGTGACGAGCGTGACGGCCTGGAAGCCGAGCTCGTCGCCGTAGCGCTCGATCGCATCCGTGAACGACGTCGACTGCGGTGCGCCAGGCATCGTCACGTCGTAGATGGGTTCGTAGGCGCTCGCGAGCGTGCGCTCCGGCAGATTCGCGCACGCGGTGCCGCCCTCGGCGAGCGCAAGGTGTTCCCGCAGATACGGTAGTTGCCCGGCACGGACGACCAGCTCGGGAATGTTGGGCGGAATCATCGGCGTAGGAAGGAAAAATGGCGGCCGAACGGGCCGCCTCATGTCTTGATATTAGCAGTGCGCGCCCGGCTCGGCTTGGCGTTTCGCTCATATCGTTATCCCGTCCCCGGGTCGATGGCTAGGGTTTACGTTGATTTCACTATTCGTAATTGGTTTTACTATTCGTAAATCCAAGGATTTGTCGCCGATCAAGAAAAGCGGCGTTCGGGCGCCGGCAACGGCGCCGTTTCCCGAATCGAATCAACAGGAAGCAAGGAGCGAGACGTGGCGGTTGACAGCAAGTGGGCGCAGCAGCGCGGGCAGCGACAGGCAAAGGACATGGGCGCAACGACGCGGCACGCGCGGGCGTACGCGCGGCAGGGTTGAGGAGCGGATGGCGACCATGGGCATCGATTACCAGACGCTGAAGTTCGAATACCGGCCGCGCGCGGCGCGCGCCGCCGGCGATGACGCGGTCATCCACCCGGTGATCGTCGTCGGCGCGGGCCCGGTGGGCCTGTCGGCCGCGATCGACCTGGCGCAGCAGGGCGTGCCGGTCGTGCTGCTCGACGACGACGACACGCTGTCGACGGGCTCGCGCGCGATCTGCTTCGCGAAGCGCACGCTCGAGATCTTCGACCGGCTCGGCTGCGGCGAGCGCTTCGTCGAGAAGGGCGTGAGCTGGCACGTCGGCAAGGTGTTCCTGCAGGACGAGCAGCTGTACGCGTTCGACCTCCTACCCGAGGAAGGGCATGCGCGTCCCGCGTTCATCAACCTGCAGCAGTACTACGTCGAAGGCTATCTGGCCGAGCGCGCGTTCGAACTGCCGAACCTGGAGATTCGCTGGAAGCACAAGGTGACGGGCGTCGCGCAGTCGGCGGAGCACGCGGCGCTGACCGTCGAGACGCCGGAAGGCATCGAGACGCTGCACGCGCGGTACGTGATCGCGGCCGACGGCTCGCGCAGCCCGATGCGCGCGGCGATGGGCCTCGAGAGCCGCGGCCGCACGTTCAAGGACCGCTTCCTGATCGCCGACGTGAAGATGAAGGCGGAATTCCCGACCGAGCGCTGGTTCTGGTTCGACCCGCCGTTTCATCGCAACCAGTCGGTGCTGCTGCACCGCCAGCCGGACAACGTGTGGCGCATCGACTTCCAGCTCGGCTGGGACGCCGATCCGGTCGCCGAGAAGCAGCCGGAGCGCGTGATTCCGCGCGTGCGTGCGCTGCTCGGGGCCGACGTCGAGTTCGAGCTCGAATGGGTGAGCGTCTATACGTTCCGCTGCCAGCGGATGGATACGTTCCGGCACGGCCGCGTGCTGTTCGCGGGCGATTCCGCGCACGGCGTGTCGCCGTTCGGCGCGCGCGGCGCGAACAGCGGCGTGCAGGACGCGGACAACCTCGCGTGGAAGCTGAAGCTCGTGCTCGACGGCCGCGCGGACGATCGCCTGCTGGACACCTATGCGAGCGAGCGAGAGTTCGCGGCCGACGAGAATATCCGCAACTCGACGCGCTCGACCGACTTCATCACGCCGAAGAGCGCGGTGTCGCGCGTGTTCCGCGACGCGACGCTGAAGCTCGCACGCGACTGCGAATTCGCGCGCAAGCTCGTGAACAGCGGCCGCCTGTCGGTGCCGGCCGTGCTGGCCGATTCGCCGCTGAACACGCCGGACCGCAACGGCGACGCGTTCGCGTGCGCGATGCGCCCGGGCGCCGCGGCGGCCGATGCGCCGGTGCGCGCGCAGGGCGCTTCGGGCTGGCTCCTGCAGCACCTGGGCGACGGCTTCGCGGGCGTGCTGTTCGGCCTGCCGGCCGACGCAGCCGCGCTCGTGCAGGCGCTCGACGGCCTCGCCCTGCCGGTGCGGCCGGTGCTCATCGTGCCGGCCGGGCATGCGCAACCGGTGGCCGGCGTGGACGTCGTGGAGGACGTCGACGGCTTCGCCGCGCAACGCTACGACGCGCAGCCCGGCACGTTCTACCTGCTGCGTCCCGACCAGCACGTCTGCGCGCGGATGCGCACGCTGGAGCGCCAGGCGATCGCCGACGCCCTGGCGCGCGCGACCTGCGCCCGCTGAATCCCGCATCGACACGACAACGACACCCACACCGGAGACACCCGTCATGCCCCGACTCGACACCCGCCCGCGCCTGGCCGATCCGGACGCGTTCTACGAAGCGCTGATCGACATGCACCGCGACCTGTCGGACGCCGACAGCCAACTCGTCAACGCGAAGCTGATCCTGCTGCTCGCGAACCATATCGGCGACGCCGACGTGCTGCGCGAAGCGATGGCGCTCGCGCGCCAGGGCGTGACGCCCGCCGTGCATCCGACCGCCGAGGTCGCGCGATGAGCGCGGCGCCGGCCGACGTGCGCGTGCTCGAAGTCGAGCGCGTGATCGACGAGACCCATCGCCCGGGCTTTCACTGGATGCTGCTCGCGCTATGCGGGCTGTGCCTCGTGATCGACGGCTTCGATGCGCAGGCGATGGGGTATGTCGCGCCCAGCGTGATCGCCGAATGGGGCGTGCCGAAGCAGGCGCTCGGTCCGGTGTTCAGCGCGAGCCTGTTCGGGATGCTGCTCGGCGCGCTCGGGCTGTCGGTGCTCGCCGACCGGATCGGGCGGCGCCCGGTGCTGATCGGCTCGACGCTGTTCTTCGCGGTGACGATGCTCGCGACGCCGTTCGCGGGCTCGATCCCGGTGCTGATGGCGCTGCGCTTCGTCACGGGCCTCGGCCTCGGCTGCATCATGCCGAACGCGATGGCGCTGGTCGGCGAGTTCAGCCCGGCCGCGCATCGCGTGAAGCGGATGATGATCGTGTCGTGCGGCTTCACGCTCGGCGCCGCGATCGGCGGCTTCATCAGCGCCGCGCTGATTCCGGCGCTGGGTTGGCGCTCGGTGTTCTTCGTCGGCGGCGCGGTGCCGCTGGTGCTGACGATCGCGATGCTCGCGCGGCTGCCCGAGTCGCTGCAGTTCCTGGTGCTGAAAGGGCGCGACGCGCAGGCACGCGACTGGCTCGCGCGCTTCGCGCCGCAGGCCGGCATCGACGCGCACACGCGTCTGGTCGTGCGCGAGCGCGCGGCGAGCGGCGCGCCGGTCGCCGAGCTGTTCCGTCATGGCCGCCTGCCGGTCACGCTGCTGCTGTGGGCCATCAGCTTCATGAACCTGATCGACCTGTACTTCCTGTCGAACTGGCTGCCGACCGTCATGCGCGACGCGGGCTATTCGCCGGGCACGGCGGTGATCGTCGGCACGGTGCTGCAGACGGGCGGCGTGATCGGCACGCTGTCGCTCGGCTGGTTCATCGAACGCCACGGCTTCGTGCGCGTGCTGTTCGCGTGCTTCGCGTGCGCGGCCGTGTCGGTCGGCCTGATCGGCTCGGTCGCGCATGCGTTGCCGTGGCTGCTGGTCGTCGTGTTCGCGGGCGGCTTCTGCGTGGTCGGCGGGCAGCCGGCCGTCAACGCGCTCGCGGGCCAGTATTACCCGACGTCGCTGCGCTCGACCGGCATCGGCTGGAGCCTCGGCATCGGCCGGATCGGCTCGGTGCTCGGGCCGCTCGTCGGCGGACAACTGATTGCGCTCAACTGGACGCACGGCGCGCTGTTCCACGCGGCCGCGGTGCCCGTGCTGTGCTCGGCGCTGTTCGTGCTCGGGCTGGCCGGCGTAACGCGGCGCGGCGGTGCGCAGGCGCCGAACGCCGCCATGAATTGATGGAGAAAGGAAACGATGACGCTTGACCTGTCGACACCGGCAACCGCCGGCTACCTGAGCGGATTCGCGAACGAATTCGCGACCGAGGCGCTGCCCGGCGCGCTGCCGCACGGCCGCAATTCGCCGCAGCGCGCGCCTTACGGCTTGTATGCGGAGCAGCTGTCGGGCACCGCGTTTACCGCGCCGCGCGGCCACAACCGCCGCTCGTGGCTGTACCGGATCCGGCCGGCGGCCGTGCACCGGCCGTTCGAGCCGTTCACGGGCCCGCAGCGGCTCGTGTCGGAATTCGGCGATTCGGCCGACGTGCCGCCGACGCCACCGAACCAGCTGCGCTGGGATCCGCTGCCGATGCCGGTCGAGCCGACCGATTTCGTCGAAGGGCTCGTGACGATGGCCGGCAACGGCTCGGCGGCCGCGATGAACGGCTGCGCGATCCACCTGTATGCGGCGAACCGCTCGATGCAGGACCGGTTCTTCTACAGCGCCGACGGCGAGCTGCTGATCGTGCCGCAGCAGGGGCGGCTCTTCATCGCGACGGAATTCGGCCGGCTCGACGTCGAGCCGTTCGAGATCGCGGTGATCCCGCGCGGCGTGCGTTTTTCCGTCGCGCTGCCGGACGGTGACGCGCGCGGCTACATCTGCGAGAACTTCGGCGCGCTGCTGCGCCTGCCCGATCTTGGCCCGATCGGCTCGAACGGGCTCGCGAACCCGCGCGATTTCCTGACGCCGCAGGCCGCATACGAGGACCGCGAAGGCGCGTTCGAGCTGGTCGCGAAGCTGAACGGGCGCCTCTGGCGCGCGGACATCGGCCATTCGCCGTTCGACGTCGTCGCGTGGCACGGCAACTACGCGCCGTACAAATACGACCTGCGCCTGTTCAACACGATCGGCTCGATCAGCTTCGACCACCCGGATCCGTCGATCTTCCTCGTGCTGCAATCGCAGAGCGACACGCCGGGCGTCGACGCGATCGACTTCGTGATCTTCCCGCCGCGCTGGCTCGCGGCCGAGGATACGTTCCGCCCGCCGTGGTTCCATCGCAATGTCGCGAGCGAGTTCATGGGGCTCGTGCACGGCGCGTACGACGCGAAGGCCGAGGGCTTCGTGCCGGGCGGCGCGAGCCTGCACAACTGCATGTCGGGCCACGGGCCCGACGCGGACACGTTCGAGAAGGCGTCGGCGAGCGACACGACGAAGCCGCACAAGGTCGACGCGACGATGGCGTTCATGTTCGAAACCCGCACGCTGATCCGTCCGACGCGCTACGCGCTCGACACCGCGCAGCTGCAGGCCGACTACTTCGAATGCTGGCAAGGCATCAGGAAACATTTCAATCCGGAGCAACAATGAGCGAACCCCAAGACTGGCGCGCGACACTCGATCCGGCTCGCAAGAGCTGGGTCGAGACGGCGAACGATCCCGCCTGCGATTTTCCGATCCAGAACCTGCCGTTCGGGATCTTCAGCGATGCGAAGCAGGCGGCGCGCCGCACGGGCGTCGCGCTCGGCGACCAGATCGTCGACCTCGCCGCACTCGCGCGTGCGGGCCTCGTGACGCTGCCGGCCGGCGCCGACGTGTTCGCGGCATCGACGCTCAACCCGTTCATCGCGCTCGGCCGCGATGCATGGCGCAGCGTACGCGTGCAGCTGTCGCAACTGTTCTCGCGCGACGACGCGCGGCTACGCGATGACGCCGCGCTGCGCGCGCAGGTGCTCGTCGCGCAGCGCGACGCGACGCTGCATCTGCCGGTCGACATTCCCGGCTACACCGATTTCTATTCGTCGAAGGAGCATGCGACCAATGTCGGCTCGATGTTCCGTGATCCGAAGAATGCGCTGATGCCGAACTGGTCGGAGATGCCGATCGGTTACAACGGCCGGGCGTCGTCGGTGGTCGTGAGCGGCACGCCGGTGCGGCGCCCGAGCGGGCAACTGAAGCTGCCCGACGCGGAGCGTCCTGTGTTCGGCGCGTGCCGCAAGCTCGACCTGGAACTCGAGACGGGCTTCATCGTCGGCCGCGGTAACGCACTCGGCGAACCGATCGCGTGCGAGGACGCCGAAGCGCACATCTTCGGGATGGTGCTGCTCAACGACTGGAGCGCGCGCGACATCCAGCAGTGGGAATACGTGCCGCTCGGCCCGTTCAATTCGAAAGGCTTCGCGACGACGATCTCGCCGTGGATCGTCACGCTCGACGCGCTCGAACCGTTCCGCGTCGCGCAGCCCGAGCAGTCGCCGCAGCCGCTCGCGTATCTGCGCCACGCGGGCAAGCATGCGTTCGACATTGCGCTCGAAGTGACGCTGCGCGCGCAAGGGGCGGCCGAAGCGACGTCGATCTGCCGCACCAACTTCAAGTACATGTACTGGACGATGGCGCAGCAGCTCGCGCATCACACGGTCGCGGGCTGCAACACGCGCGTCGGCGACCTGATGGGCTCGGGGACGATCAGCGGGCCCACCAAGGACTCGTTCGGCAGCCTGCTCGAACTGACGTGGAACGGCAAGGAGCCGCTCGCGCTGAACGGCGGCGGCAGCCGCACGTTCATCGAGGACGGCGACGAGCTCACGCTCGCGGGCTGGTGCCAGGGCGACGGTTATCGCGTCGGGTTCGGCGTGTGTGCGGGCAAGATTCTGCCCGCGCGGAGCGCGTGACACGTTCCGTGTGATCGGCAAGGACAGGACGGCCCGCATCGCGCGGGCCGTTTTCGTTGGGGCGGCGGCGGGCGGTGCGGATGCGCTCGCACGTACCGGTGTGGACGCTGCGCGCCAGCGACAGCATCCGTATCGGCGTCAGACCGCGCGAGGTAATGCTGCGCGTCGCTCCCACAGCGCGGCCGCGACGAACGCGGCGACGCACGCAACCAGCACGCCGACCAGCGCGTTGCTGCCCAGTTGCTCCATCAATGCGCCCGCAACCAGCGGGCCGCCGAAGCTCGCGGCGCTCCACGACGCCGACACGAGCGAGCTCGCGGTGACGAGCGCCGCGCCGCGGAAGCGTTCGCCGCACGCGACGAGCGACAGCGTGTAGATGCTGCCGGCCGCCGCGCCGAGCACGAACAGCAGCGGCCAGCACAGCCACGGATTCGCGATCACGAACGGCAGCAGCGGCAGGCCCGCGAGCACGATCCAGCCGGCGCCGAGGTGCACGCGTTCGCGGCCGAGCTTGTCCGCGAGCCAGCCGATCGGGAATTGCATCGCGGTGTCGCCGAACAGCATGATCGACGCGAGCAGCACGGCGGTCGCGCTCGCGACGCCGTGATCCATCGCGTAGAGCGGCAACAGCGACAGCGCGAGCGTATCGAACAGCGCGAAGAAGCCGGTGCCGATGATCAGCGCGGGCATGCGCGGCAGCACGGCGAGCCAGCTGTCATGCGCTGCGTGATGCGCATCGTCGCCGGCGAGCGGCGCGCGCCGGATCGTCGCGAGCGTCGGCAGCGCGAGCAGGAACAGCGCGCCGCACAGCGCGAAGCGGATGCTGGTCGCGCCGGCGATCTGGCTGACGAGCACGGGGCCCGCCATCTGGAACAGCGTGAAGTTGGTCGCGTAGATCGCGACCACGCGGCCGCGCGTCGAATCATCGGCGAGCTGGTTGACCCACGCTTCGCCGATCGTGAACAGCAGCATCAGCGCCGCGCCGCACAGCACGCGCAGCACGCCCCACAGGATCAGGTTCGACGTGAACTGCATCAGCACGGTGGCCGCGGCGAGCAGCACGACCGACACGACGATGGCGCGGCGCGCGCCGATGCGCCGCGCGAGCGCGGTGACGAACGGGACGATCGCGAGGCCGCCGAGCGCCTGCGCGGCGGTCAGCATGCCGACGACGTTGGTGCCGTGTCCGGCTTCGGTGAGCGCGAGTGCGGTGAGCGGCAGCGTGGCGCCGGTGCCGAGACCGACCACCGCGACGCTCAGGATCAGCGCGAGGAAATCACGATTGAGAATGGCTTTCATCGGGCGCGATGCTACACCGCGGCCCTTGAAAGGTCCATGAAGGCCATCAGGATCGGGTGGGGTTGCGTGCGCAACGAACGGCGCGGCGCGAGGCCGGGCTGCCGCGCGTCATGCGTGTTCGGCCGGATTCGGCGGTGGATTCGATCGCAGAGCCGTGGCTGGCGATCGGGGCGGCGCGACACGGTGTCGCGGCCCGTTTACGCGTCGTGCGTTCGGTCAGCGGCCGGGCGGCGTCGCGGCGGGTGTCGAGTCGGAGAGGCCGTCCGCTGCGGAAACGCCGGGCGACGGCGACGATCCGGCGCTCGCCTCACGATCGGCTGTCTGCGTGGCCGGCGCCTCCCAGCCGTTTTCGAACAGGCACGCGTCGATCGGCATCCGCGCGGCCCAGCGCTCCTTCTCGAGCATCGGCTTCGCATAGAACGCATCGACATGCCCGATGCACAGCACGGCGATCGGCTTCGCGCCGGCCGGCATGCCGAGCAGCGTGCGCAGCGCGTCGACGTCGAACAGCGACACCCAGCCCATCCCGAGCCCTTCGGCGCGCGCGGCGAGCCACATGTTCTGGATCGCGCACGCGGCGGACGCGAGGTCCATCTCCGGCAGCGTGCGGCGGCCGAACACGTGGCGCTCGCGATCGTCGGTGAGCGCGACGACCAGCAATTCGCCGCATTCGCGCACGCCTTCGACTTTCAGCCGCATGAATTCGTCCTGCCGCTCGCCGAGCGCGTCGGCGGTCGCGCGGCGCTCGGCCTCGACCAGCGCATGGATCTCGGTGCGCAATGCGGCGTCGGTGATGCGGATGAAGCGCCACGGCTGCATGAAGCCGACGCTCGGCGCGTGGTGCGCGGCGCGCAGCAATCGCGCGAGCGTGGCCGGATCGACGGGCGCCGGCGTGAAGTGGCGCATGTCGCGCCGTTCGAAGATCGCGCGGTAGACCGCGGCAATGGCGGAGTCGTCGAAACGCATGGGCGGCAGAAAGCAGGGGAGGTCGGCGCAACGATAGCAGACGCGGCGCGTGCGGCGTTACATCAGTCGAAACAAAATGGCGAATCGTTGACGATCGCGCGCGCCGAACGCGCGATGCCGTGGGTCAGCGCCCGGCCGTGACGACGTTGGTCGGCGTGCCGGCGTGCCATGCCTCGATGTTCAGCAGCGTCGTGTGCGCGATCTCGGCGAGCGCCTCGCGCGTGAAGAACGCCTGGTGCGACGTGACGATCACGTTCGGGAACGTCAGCAGGCGCGCGAGCACGTCGTCCTGCAGCGGCAGGTCGGAATGATCCTCGAAGAAGAGGCCGCTTTCCTCCTCGTACACGTCGAGCCCGAGATGGCCGAGCTGGCCGCTCTTGAGCGCGTCGACCAGCGCCTGCGCGTCGACGAGGCCGCCGCGGCCCGTATTGATCAGCATCGCGCCGTGCTTCATCCGCGCGAGCGTCTGGGCGTTGATCAGATGGTGCGTCGACGGCAGCAGCGGGCAGTGCAGGCTGACGATGTCGGCGTGGTGCAGCAGCTCGTCGAGCTCGACGTAGCGCGCGCCGAACGCGATCAGCTCGTCGTCGTACGGCGGCATCGAGTGCGCGAGCACGTGCATCCCGAAACCCATCATGATTTTCGCGAACACGCTGCCGATCAGGCCGGTGCCGATCACGCCGACGGTCTTGCCGTGCAGGTCGAAGCCGAGCAGGCCGTTCAGCGAGAAGTCGCCTTCACGCGTGCGCGCGACCGCGCGCGGCAGCCGGCGGTTGAGCGCGAGGATCAGCGCGACCGCGTGTTCGGCCACCGCATGCGGCGAATAGGCCGGCACGCGCACGACCGCGATGCCGAGCCGCTCGGCGGCGGCCAGGTCGACGTGGTTGAAGCCGGCCGAGCGCAGTGCGATCAGGCGCGTGCCGCCGTCGGCGAGCCGTTCGAGCACGGCTGCGTCGACGGTGTCGTTGACGAACGGACACACGACTTCATAACCGTGCGCGAGGATCGCGGTTTCCACGTCGAGGTGGGACGGCTGGAAGTGCAGCCGATAGCCGAACTGCCGGTTGGCGGCGGTAAACGATTCGTCGTCGTACTGCCGGCTGCTGAACAGGATCACGCGCACGCTGCACCTCCAAGGGCTGACGCGTGCAGTTTACTGCAGGCCCGTCTGCCGGCCCGTGACGAGATCGACGCGATCGGGCGTGCGCAGGAAGCTGTAGCCGCTTGGCTCGCGGGCCGCCTGCACGCCGAAATGCTCGAGCGCGTGCTCGATGAAGCTGCGCGTGCGGGCCGGCACGTACTGCCGGTTCGGGTAGACGAGCGACAGCTGCGCGTCCGGGTCGTCGATCTGGTAGGTGGGCAACAGCCGCACGAGCGTGCCGGTGGCGAGCGCGTCGGCGACGCACGGCTCGGGCAGCACCACGATGCCGGACCCGGCCACGGCCGCCGCGTGCACGAGCGCCAGCTGGTTGACCGTGCAGGTCGGGCGTACCGTGATCGAATGCGTTGCGCCGTCGTGGCCGACCAGCCGCCACGCGGGCGGATGCTGGTGCGGTGCGAGCGCGACCCAGTCGTGGCCGGGCAGGTCGTCGGGCGCGCGCGGCTCGCCGCGCCGTTCGAGATACGCGGGCGCCGCACAGGCGACGAACGGGGCCGACGGGAGTGCGTGGCCGATCAGCGTCGGGTTGCCGTCGAGCCGGTTGCCGGTCACGATGCCGACGTCGTAGCCCGAATCGAGCACGTCGAGCGGCCCTTCGGCGACGGTGAGCTGCACGCGCAGCTCGGGATAGCGGTGCCGGAAGCTGCTGACGAGCGGCGTCAGCGCGAGCGGCGACAGCAGGCCCGACGCGACGACCCGCAGCGTGCCGGCCGGCTCGCGCACCGCGTGCGCGACGGATGCCTCGAGATGATCGAATTCCTCGAGCAGCGCGCGGCAGCCGTCGAGGTAGCGCAGCCCGGCCTCGGTCAGCGACAGGTTGCGGGTGGTGCGGTGGATCAACCGCGTGTTCAGGTGAGACTCGAGCATCGCTATCGAGCGCGTGACGAGCGCATTGGACACGCCTAGATGGTGCGCCGCGCGGCGGAAGCTCTGCTGCTCGGCGACGCAGACGAACACACGCATGGTCTGAATCTGGTTCATGGCTCGCGAATTTCTGGCCCGGTTGATTGATATCGATTGTGATTTTTCGTTGCACGACCTGGAAAACCGTCGCGCGACACCCGGTTCTCCTTCGTATCGAAAAATCGGTTTTCCATTCTGCAGACGATTGTTCATTATGGAAGCGTTATCCGTCAACCTGCGAGAAAGGTCGGCTTGCGTAAAATCGAAATCACGGGTATCGCTTTAACGAATCGCGGTCGCGGGGGGCGGCCGGGATAGCCTGTGGCGTATTGAATCGGGTCGCCTCTGATTTGAAATGTTTGTCATTTAAATCAGGGTGTTATGCGTGAAGCTTGGTGGCTGGATCCGGTAATAGGTGAAATCGCTCACCAATAGATGCCACGATAATGGATGTTTTTGCGCAGATCGCAGTTTTCGTGGGTCGATTCCACCTGCGCGATTTTTGGCGTGATGACCGGTATTCCGGCCGATACATGCACCATGCTGAAGCCGGGAATCCGGCACTCGTCTCGATATTGCCGGGAAAATCGCGGCGATCGAACCCCAGATGGAACCGTTTCGCATCCGCACGGCAATGCCGCGGCAATATGGAATCCGGTCGTCCAAAGGATCCGCAGCCGGTGGCCCGGTCCGTCCACCGGGCCACCGGCACGCTGTCCGGCCGCCGGTGCCTCTTGCGCGCGGCCGCGGAACGCGGAATGATCGATCAGTTCGCCATGCCGCGCGGCGGGCGACCTCCGTGCGTTTTCCCTCCTCCACTTTTGCCTGCCATGTCCATCGATTACTCGCCGATTCCCTGTCCCGTCGTCGTGCCGCTCGACGCGATCCTGCCCGAAGAACCGCTGCTGATGATGGGGGCCGGCCCGGTCCCGATCCCGGCCGCCGTCGCGAAGGCGAACACGATCGTGATCAACCACCTCGGCGCGACGATGGCGAAGATCATCGAGCAGGTGAAGGAGATGGCGCGCTACGTGTTCCAGACCCGCACGAAATGGGTGCTTGGCGTGGCCGGCCCCGGCTCGGCCGCGATGGAAATGGCGATCTCGAACCTCGCGTGGCGCGGCACGCGCGTGCTGTCGATCCGCAACGGCTTCTTCAGCGCGCGGATGGCCGAGATGGCGACGCGCGTCGGCGCCGACGTCGCGACGCTCGAAGTGGCCGACCGCGCGGTCGCGAGCCTCGACGAGATCGCGGACGCCATCGCGCGCGAGCGGCCCGAGATCGTCACGATCGTGCAGGGCGAGACGTCGAACACCGTATGGAATCGCGAACTGCGCGAGATCGCGGCACTCGCGAAGGCGGCCGGCGCGCTGGTCGTGGTCGATGCGGTGTGCACGCTGTCGACGATGCCGCTCGAAATGGACGCGTGGGGCATCGACGCGGTGATCACGGGCGGCCAGAAAGGGCTGTCGTCGATCCCCGGCGTGTCGCTGATCGCGTTCTCCGACGCCGCGTGGAACCGGATGAAGCAGCGTCCGGAACCGAACGCGCACTGGTGCCTCGACATGGCGCTCGCGGAGAACTTCTGGCACAACGCGGGCTATCACTACACGGCGCCGGTGTCGGGCGTGCTCGCGCTGCACGAGGCGCTGCGCCTCGTCTGCGCGGAGACGCTCGAAAGCCGCTTCGCGCGCCACCTGCGCTGCTCGCTCGCGCTGCAGGCGGGCGTCGAGGCGATGGGGCTCACGCTCTATGCGCCGAAAGAGTGCCGGCTCAATTCGGTGGTCGGGATCGAGACGCCCGACGGGCTTACTCCCGGGATGGTGTGCGGCCATATCTCGAAGCAGTACCAGGTCGAGATCTCCGGCTCGTTCGGGCTGCCGATCGTGCGGATCGGGCAGATGGGCGAACAGTGCCGCGAACACAACCTGTTCCGCACGCTGCATGCGTTCGGCCGCACGATGGACGATCTGAAGGTGCCGGTCGACCTGCCGGCCGGCGTCGCCGCGCTCGAGCAGGAACTGTCGCGGCGGGGCGGGTAAGCGGGGGGCGAGGGCGTCCGATGCGCGCGGCGGCGGCGGCCGTCGAAAGGCGCGCGGGCCTCAACCGCCCTGCATCGCGCGCCGGTACGCGTTCGGCGTCGTGCCGTGCGCGTCGCGAAAGCGATGGCTGAAGTGGCCGGCGTTCGCGTAGCCGCATTCGGCCGCGACCTGCGCGAGCGGCAGCGCCGTCGTGCGCAGCAGCAGGCGCGCCCGCGCGAGCCGCTGCTCGGCCACCCATGCGTGCGGCGCACGGCCGAACGACAGCCGGAACATTCGCGAGAAGTGGTATTCGGACAGCGCGGCGACGTTCGCCAGTTCGCCGAGCGTCAGCGGCTGCGACAGATAGGTGTCGATATAGTCGCGCACGCGGCGGCGCACGGCCGGCGCGAGCCCGCCGCGGAACGGCACGTCGGTGCGCGTCGTGCTCTGGCCGCGCAGCAGCAGGCTCAGCACGTCGTGCGCGGCCTCGTTCGCGCGCAGCCGGCCGTCGGCATCGTCCCAGCGCTCCAGCGCGAGCGAACGGAACTGCGCCGCCACGCGCGCATCCTCGAAATAGGTGCGGTCGGCGAGCTTCAGCTCGCGCGGCTCGCGATCGAGTTCGCGGATCGCGCGCTGCGTGAAGTGCTCGGGCAGGAAGTACAGGTGGATGAAGTGCATCTCGCCGCGCACCCACCAGCGCGATTCATGGTCGCCCGGCAGCGCGCACAGCAGGCTCGGCGCGCCGTAGCGCGGCACGCGTTCGCGCTCGGTCCGGTAACCGCCGTCGAGATAGCACGACAACGTGTGGTGGCCGGGCTGTTCGTAGATCGTCTCGCTTTCGTCGGTGATGCGCGTCCATTCGGCGATCGCGAGATGGTCGCCGAGCCACGTGAAGCGCTCGAGCGTCGCGTTCGCCTCGGCCAGCGTGCGGCACACCGACTGCAGGCCGAACGGCATCGCGCCGCCGGCAGGGGCGGTCGAATGGTCGGCGGGTGGGGCGTAGAGGGGCGAACTCATGATGCGACGAGTATAAGCGGGCGCGACGCGCGCCGTGCGGCGCCGCCCAAAAGACCGCAATTCCGGACAATCCGCGCCGGCGGGGCGGCGGCATAGTCGGAGCCCGTTCCACTCGTTTCGCGTCGTTGCCGCCATGAATCTGTCGCTTTATTTCGTCACCGTGCTGATCTGGGGCACCACCTGGATCGCGATCAAGTGGCAGCTCGGCGCCGTGCCGCCGCCCGTGTCGATCGCGTGGCGCTTCTGGCTCGCCGCCGCCGTGCTGTTCGCGCTGCTGCGCGTGATGCGCCGGCCGGTGCGTCCGCCGCGCGAAGCGTGGCGCTACCTCGTCGCTCAGGGCTTCGCGCTGTTCTGCGTCAATTTCCTGTGCTTCTACTATTCGGAGCAGGTCGTGCCGAGCGGCCTCGTCGCTGTGATCTTCTCGACCGCGCCGCTGCTGAATTCGATCAACGGCCGGCTGTTCATGGGCCGCCCGCTGCGGCCGTCCGCGATCGCCGGCGCGCTGCTCGGGCTGACCGGCATCGCGTGCCTGTTCTGGCAGCAGATGGCCGGCCACCTCGACGATCACGCGACCTGGGCGGGCCTCGCGATCGCATTCGCCGGCACGATGTGCTTCTCGGCCGGCAACCTGCTGTCGAGCCGGATGCAGTCGATGGGCCTGCACCCGCTCGCGACCAACGGCTGGGCGATGCTGATCGGCGCGGCGATCCTCACGGTCGGCAGCGCGGCGGCCGGGCTCCCGTTCAAGATCGACCCCAGCCCGCGCTATCTCGGCGCGCTCGTCTATCTGGCCGTGCCCGGCTCGGTGATTGGGTTCACCGCGTACCTGACGCTGGTCGGGCGGATCGGGCCGGAGCGGGCCGCATACTGCACGGTGCTGTTCCCGATCGTCGCGCTGGCCGTGTCGACGGTCTTCGAGGGCTATCAATGGTCGCCGCTCGCGGTGATCGGGCTGCTGCTCGTGCTGGCCGGCAATCTGGTCGCGTTCGATTTGGCGCGGCGATTGTTTCCGAGGACGGCGCGAGCCTGAGCGCATGGCCGCGGGCCGGCTGATCGGGTTGGCGCGGTAGGCTCTGATTTCGCTTCAGGGCTGCGCTGGATCCGCCGGTTGGGTCAGGAGGGGATGAAGGGCACGCAGGCGCATGCGGGGGAAGGCGCTGCTGCGATTCTCGATGTCGAAACGGCCGGTGGCGCAGTGCCGTCGGCGCGGCGACCATGCCTGACCCCGATCGCGCGGAGCCGAACCGCTCGGTGAGGGCGCCGCCGCGTGCCGGCGTCACCCCAAGCCACCCGCGTATGGCGGGACTTCAATCTATTGCTGCGTTGAACGGCGTGGCCGGTGGCGCGACACGGCTCACGCCGCCGCGCCGCTCCCCGCGACGCGCGCCTGCCGCTGATACAGCACCATCGACAGCGCGACACCCGCCGCCGCGGCCACGGCCGCGAACAGGAACACCTGCGGATAGCCGAACGCGCCCGCGATATAGCCGGCGAGCGGGCCGGTAATGCCGAGCGACAGGTCGAGGAACACCGAGTACGCGGACAGCGCCGCGCCGCGGCTCGCGGGCGGCACGAGCGCGACGGCCTCGACGCCGAGCGCCGGGAAGATCAGCGCGAAGCCGAAGCCGGTCAGCGCGGCGCCGGCGAGCGCGACGTGCGGCACGGGCGCGAGCCACAGCAGCAGGAGACCCGAGCATTCGAACGCGAACGACACGATCGCGACGCGGAAGCCGCCGTAGGTCTTGATCGTGTTCGCGAACAGCAGGCGCGCGCCGATGAACAGCGTGCCGAACACCGTCAGCGACAGCGCGGCGTTGGGCCAGTGGCGCGCCGCGTAGTACAGCGTGACGAAGGTCGCGATCGAGCCGAAACCGGCCGAGCCGAGCGCGAGGCCGAGGCCGTGCGGCAGCACGCGGGTGAATACGCTCGCATACGACATCCGCTCGCCATGCACGAGCGGCACGGCATCGATCAGGCGTGCGAGGTAGAAGCCGATCGCGGCGAGCGCGATCACGAGCACGCCGATCAGCGCCGGGTTCAGCGTATGCGCGATCGCCACGCCGACCGGCGCGCCGAGCGCGAGCGCGCCGTAGGTCGCGATGCCGTTCCACGAGATCACCTTCGCATTGTGCGCGACGCCGACCCGGCCGATGCCCCACAGGATCGCCCCCGTGCCGCACAGGCTTTCGCCGACACCCAGCACGAGCCGGCTCGCGACCAGCAGCACGAGGCTCGCGACCGGCCAGTGGGCCAGCAGCAGCGCGACGAGCAGCAGCACGCCCGACACGCCGCAGCCGATCAACCCGCGCAGCACCGTTTGCTTCGGCCCGAGCGTATCGGCGAAGCGCCCCGCGAGCGGGCGCGATGCGAGCGTCGCGAAATACTGGACGCTGATCGCACCGCCCGCGACGATCGCGGAAAAGCCGAGATCGTCGTGGACGAAGCCCGGCAGCACGGCGAGCGGCAGGCCGATGGTCAGGTAGCAGATGAACGTGAAGCTGACGACGGACACGATTTGCAGCGTGACGGCGAACCCGCTGCGCGGCGGTGTGGCGGAATCGGTTGACATGGGGTCGGAACGAATGAACGGAGCGGAGCGGAAGTTGGCGTAAAACGGAATCGGGATTTTCCCATGGAACCGGTTTTCACGCAGGTACCGCTTAGTTAAGCGCAACCCGTTTCGTCGCCGACGGAGGGCCGGCGGATCGGCGCGAGCCGACCCGGAACGCACGCGGGGCAACGCGCGAGCGGGGCCGCCGGGCGGCTTTGTCGCTCATATCGCGGCAGTTATATGGGCCGCATGCGTGATGGGCTATGGGTTGGGAAATTTGATGGTGATAGCGTGCAAACTGTCAGAGAAACGTTGGTCGAGCGCTCCGCGCAGGCCGCCTTGCCCCCCTTGAAGAACGACAGAGACATGAGTGAGCCGATCCGCTTCTACCATCGTCACGCGGTCCGCGAAGTCAGCGGCGCGGACGTCACCCGCACCGTGCTGCAGTACCTGCGCGAGGATGCGCACTGCACCGGCACCAAGGAAGGCTGCGCGGAAGGCGATTGCGGCGCGTGCACGGTCGTCGTCGGCGAGCTGACCGACGCGGGCACGGTCGCGTTCAAGGCGGTCAACGCGTGCATCCAGTTCCTGCCGACGCTCGACGGCCGCGCGCTGCTGACGGTTGAAGACCTGCGCCAGCCGGACGGTTCGCTGCACCCGGTGCAGCAGGCGATGGTCGATTGCCACGGGTCGCAATGCGGGTTCTGCACGCCCGGTTTCGTGATGTCGATGTGGGCGCTGTACGAGAAGCACGGCCACGAAGGTTGCGGCAGCGCCTGCGCGAAAGCGAAAGACGTGCCGACGCGCACCGAGATCGCCGATGCGTTGACGGGCAACCTGTGCCGCTGCACCGGCTATCGCCCGATCGTCGACGCGGCCGTGCGGATGTTCGACGCGGCCGGCGAAGGTGCGACCGGCGAAGGTGCGACCGGCGAAGGCGCGTCGCAGCCGGTGGCCCCGGTCGACACGGCCGCGCTTGCCCGCACGCTCGCGTCGCTCAAGCGTGACGACACGTTCGACTACACGACGAGCGACGGCGCGCGCTTCGCGGCGCCGCGCACGCTCGACGCGCTGGCCGCGCTGAAGATCGAGCGGCCCGACGCGCGCATTCTCGCCGGCAGCACCGACATCGGCCTGTGGGTCACCAAACAGATGCGCCGGCTCGACGACCTGATCTACGTCGGCCAGATCGCCGAACTGCAGCGCGTCGCGCACGGTGACGACTGGATCGAGATCGGCGCGGGCGTGACGCTCGAGAACGCGTACGCGGCACTCGCCGGCACGTATCCGGAGCTGACCGAGATGTGGAAGCGCTTCGCATCGCTGCCGATCCGCAACGCGGGCACGATGGGCGGCAACGTCGCGAACGGCTCGCCGATCGGCGACTCGATGCCGGGCCTGATCGCGCTCGGTGCGCGCGTCGTACTGCGCGGCGGCGACACGGTGCGCGAGCTGCCGCTCGAGGCGCTCTACACCGGCTATCAGCAGAAGGACATGGCGCCGCACGAATTCGTCGTCAGCCTGAAGGTGCCGACCCGCACCGGCGCGCGCGCGAAGCTGCAGTTCCGCACCTACAAGGTGTCGAAGCGGTTCGACTCCGACATCTCGGCCGTGTGCGCGGCGTTCGCGTTCATCGCGGACGGCGACACGATCCGCGAGCCGCGCGTCGCGTTCGGCGGGATGGCCGCGACGCCGAAGCGCGCGACGCACACGGAAGCCGTGCTCGACGGCGCGCAGTGGCACGAAGCCACCGCGCAGGCCGCGATGCAGGCGCTCGAGCGCGACTACCAGCCGCTCTCCGACATGCGCGCGACGAGCACGTATCGCCTCGATACCGCGAAGAACCTGGCGTATCGATTCTGGCTGGAGACGCGCCCGCACGACCCGCTGCCGCCGCAAGCCGTGAGTGTGCGCGAAGTGGCCGCCGAAGCCGGCGCCGACGCCGACGCCGACGCCGACGCGCGCGTCTGAAGACGGAGAAACACCGAACATGAACCAGCAAGCAGAACCGTTCCTGAACACCCTCGACCAGCAAGCCGACGCCGCGCAGGTGCACATCTCGCGTCCGCACGAATCCGCCCATCTGCACGTGAGCGGGCGCGCGACCTACACCGACGACATCCCGATCGTCGCCGGCACGCTGCACGCGGCGCTCGGGTTGTCGGCCAAGCCGCACGCGAAGATCGTGTCGATGAACTTCGACGCGGTGCGCGCGACGCCGGGCGTGGTCGCCGTGTTCACGGCCGACGACATCCCGGGCGTCAACGACTGCGGCCCGATCATCCACGACGACCCGGTGCTCGCGAAAGGCATCGTGCAGTTCGTCGGCCAGCCGATGTTCATCGTCGTCGCGACGTCGCATGACATCGCGCGGCTCGCCGCGCGCCGCGCGCAGGTCGACTACGAGGAGCTGCCCGCGATCCTGACCGCGCAGGAAGCACGCCAGGCCGAAACCTACGTGATCCCGCCGCTGAAGCTCGCGCGCGGCGACGCGGCCGCGCGCCTGGCCGCCGCGCCGCATCGCGAGTCGGGCGAGATGCTGCTCGGCGGCCAGGAGCAGTTCTACCTGGAAGGGCAGATCGCCTACGCGGTGCCGAAGGACGACGACGGGATGCACGTGTACTGTTCGACGCAGCACCCGAGCGAAATGCAGCACCTCGTCGCGCACGTGCTCGGCGTCGCGTCGCACAACGTCCTGGTCGAATGTCGCCGGATGGGCGGCGGCTTCGGCGGCAAGGAATCGCAGTCGGGCCTGTTCGCATGCTGCGCGGCGCTCGCCGCATGGAAGCTGCTGTGCCCGGTGAAGCTGCGCCCTGACCGCGACGACGACATGATGATCACCGGCAAGCGGCACGACTTCCATTACCGCTTCGACGTCGGCTACGACGACGACGGCCGCCTCGACGGCGTCGCGCTCGAGATGACGTCGCGCTGCGGCTTCTCGGCCGACCTGTCGGGCCCGGTGATGACGCGCGCGGTGTGCCACTTCGACAACGCGTACTGGCTCGGCGACGTCGACATCGCCGGCTACTGCGGCAAGACCAACACGCAGTCGAACACCGCGTTCCGCGGCTTCGGCGGCCCGCAGGGCGCGTTCGCGATCGAGTACATCCTCGACGACATCGCGCGCGCGCTCGGCCGCGATCCGCTCGACGTGCGCTACGCGAACCTGTACGGCAAGACCGAACGCAACGTGACGCCTTACGGGCAGACGGTCGAGGACAACGTGCTGCAGGAACTGCTCGGCGAACTCGAGACGACGAGCGACTACCGCGCGCGGCGCGCGGGCGTGCGCGACTTCAACGCCCGCAACACGGTGCTGAAGAAGGGCATCGCGCTCACGCCGGTGAAGTTCGGCATCGCGTTCAACGTCACGCACTTCAACCAGGCCGGCGCGCTCGTGCACATCTATACCGACGGCTCGGTGCTCGTGAACCACGGCGGCACGGAGATGGGGCAGGGGCTCAACACGAAGGTCGCGCAGGTCGTCGCGCACGAGCTCGGCATCCGCTTCGGCCGGATTCGCGTGACGGCGACCGACACGAGCAAGGTCGCGAACACGTCCGCGACGGCCGCGTCGACCGGCTCCGACCTGAACGGCAAGGCCGCGCAGGATGCGGCGCGCCAGCTGCGCGAGCGGCTTGCGGTGTTCGCGGCGAAGCAGTTCGGCGACGGCAAGGTCGATGCGGCCGACGTGAAGTTCGGCAACGACTTCGTGTGGGTCGGCGGCGCGAGCGTGCCGTTCGGCGAGGTGATCGCGAAGGCCTATCTCGCGCGCGTGCAGCTGTGGTCCGACGGCTTCTATGCGACGCCGAAGCTGTACTGGGATCAGTCGAAGCTGCAGGGCCGGCCGTTCTACTACTACTCGTACGGCGCGGCCGTGTCGGAAGTCGTGATCGATACGCTGACGGGCGAGATGCGCACGCTGCGCGTCGATGCACTGCACGACGTCGGCGCGTCGCTGAACCCGGCGCTCGACATCGGCCAGGTCGAAGGCGCGTTCATCCAGGGGATGGGCTGGCTCACGACCGAGGAACTGTGGTGGAACGCGGGCGGCAAGCTGATGACGCACGCGCCGTCCACGTACAAGATCCCGACCGTCAACGACACGCCGCCCGAGTTCAACGTGCGGCTGTTCCAGAACCGCAACGTGGAGGACAGCATCCATCGTTCGAAGGCCGTCGGCGAGCCGCCGCTGCTGCTGCCGTTCTCGGTGTTCTTCGCGGTGCGCGACGCGATTGCCGCGGTCGGCGACTACCGGGTGAATCCGCCGCTCGACGCGCCGGCCACCGGCGAGTCGATCCTGCGTGCGGTGAACGCGGTGCGAGCGGCGAGCGCCGCGCGGGCAGGCTGAGATGGAACGACGCCCATGCCCACTTCGTTCGCTGCTTCCCGAGGAGGCGGTCAGCCTCCTTGGGGCGGCCCGGCGGAGGCTGACATGAACGGACCTGCTCCCTCGCCGCATGCCGCGTCGCATGCACCCATCGCCGGGTGCGACGGCGCGTGCGGCGCATCACCCGCGCAGACGTTCCCTCAGGGCAGCGGCCGGCGCAACCGCGCGAGCGCCGCGCCGCCGCCGATGCACATCGTGCTGTTCGGCGCGGGGCACGTCGGCCACGCGCTCGTCACGCTGCTCGGCGCGTTGCCGTGCGTCGTCCAGTGGGTCGACACGCGCGACGAGCTGTTCCCGGACGAATGTCCGCCGAACGTGCAGCCGGAGCCGACCGACACGCCGGAGGCCGTCGTCGACGCGGCGCCGCCCGGCACGTACTTCCTGGTGATGACGCACAACCACGCGCTCGACTTCTCGCTCGCCGCGCAGATCATGCGGCGGCGCGACTTCGCGTACTTCGGGATGATCGGCTCGCGCACCAAGCGCGTGAAGTTCGAGCGCCGGCTCGCCGCGCGCGGCGTCGATCCGGCGCGGCTCACGGAGATGGTGTGCCCGATCGGCATCGCGGGCATCGTCGACAAGGCGCCCGGTGCGATCGCGGTGGCCGTTTGCGCGGAACTGCTGCAGGCGCGCTCGGGGACGCCGGTGGCCGACGTGAAGGCGGCCGCGGCCGGCCGCGTGCGCGACGACGCGAGCTGCGCGCGGTAACGACGAGGGCCGCTGCACCCGACGCGTGCGCGCGTTTTTGCCTACACTGCACGGATCGCGCGGCATCGGGCCGCGCGTCTTTCGTGCAGGTTCCATGTCCGATCATCAGGTCTATCTCGACGCGCTCGATGCGAGCCTCGTCGCCATCGAGCGCTGGCTGTCCGGCGCCGATACCGCGCCCGCGGCGCTCGATGCGCTGCTCGCGCCTTTCTCCGCCGATTTCACGATGATCATGACCGACGGTCGCGTGTTCGACCATGACGGCATGCGCGCGCTGTTCGCGAAGCTCAGCGGCGCGAAGCCGGGGCTGCGCATCGCGCTGTCGGACATTCGCGTGCTCGCGGCCGACGCGTCGCATGCGGTGCTCACCTATCTCGAAGCGCAGCAGGCGGCGTCGGGCGAACTGCCCGCGCGCCGCGCGACCGCCGTGTTCGAACGCGACGCGGCAGGCGTCGTGCGCTGGACCCATCTGCAGGAAACCTTCTGCACGGCGTGAGCGGCCGCGTCGCATGCGCGCGCGCGGGCCGCACCGCGCGGGTCAGCGCTTGCGGCCGCGCGCGGCGGTCAGCTCGTCGGATACGCTCTGCATCAGCGCGCACAGCCACGCGATGTCGGTCGGCCGATCGGGCTGCGGGTGCGTGAGCAGGTAGCTCTTGATGCGCGGGAACGGCACGGGCGGCGTGACGACGACGAGCGGCAACAGCTGCGCATAGTGCGTCGCGAAGCGGCGCGTCGTCGTGAAGATCAGGTCCGACTGCAGCAGCACCTGCGGAACGATCCCGAAGTACGGCAGCGTGGTTACGATCCGCCGCGTGAGGCGCGCGCGCGCGAGGCCGATCTCGATCGCGTTGCGCTTGTCGCCGGTGTACGGCGTCGGCGCGACGTGCGCGGCCGACGCGTACGCTTCGCGCGTGAGCGGCTCGCGTGCGAGCGGATGCGCGTCGCGCATCAGGCACACGATCGTGTCGGAGAACAGGTCCTGCCGCGCGAAGTGCGGGTCGGGCTTCGGCCAGTTGCCGATCACGAGGTCGAGCGCGCCCGATTCGAGCGCCCCCGCGTGGTCGAGCGCGGGATTCAGCGAGTCGATTTCCAGATGCGCATGCGGCGCCGCGTCGCGAAAGCGCTCGATCAGCGTCGGCATGAAGAAATCGTTCAGGTAATCGGGCGCGGCGACGCGAAACGTGCGTCGCGCGGAAGACGGGTCGAAGTCGCCGTGCGGTGTCGCGATGAAGTCGACCTCGCGTAGCGCGCGCGACGCCGCACCGAGCAGCGACGCGCCGTATTCGGTCGGCACCATCCCCGACTTGCCGCGCACGAGTATCGGGTCGTTCAGCGTCTCGCGCAGCTTGCGCAGCGCGGTGCTGATCGCGGGCTGGGTCTGGTTCAGCCGCAGCGCGGCCTGCGTGACGCTGCGCTCGAGCAGCAGCGTGCGCAATACGCGCACGAGCCAGATATCGAGCGAGGCGGTACGGTCGTCGTCTTCCATCGGGGCGGGCTGGTTCGGGGAAGCGTAACCTTACCGCAGCCGCGCGTCGCCGTGCGTGATACCGGCCATCACACGCGGCCCTTCGGCAGCGTGCTGATCCGCTTGACCTCGCGCGACTCGAGCCAGTTCGGCGTGCGCGCGCAGTACAGCACCATCGGCAGGGCATCCTCGCCCCAGAACAGCTGCTGGTTCATCCAGAAGGTCGGGACGCCGAACACGCCGAGCGCGATCGCGTCGTCGGTGTTGCGGCGCAACTGCGCGCTCGTTTCCTCGAATTCGATCAGTTCGTCGCCATGGCTCACGCCGACGCGTTCGCACAGCGCGGCGAAGCCGTCCGGCGTCGACGGATCGTTGCCGTCGTGCCAGATGAAGCGGAACATTTCCAGCACGGTCGCGATATCGGCGCGCAGCGCGAGCGCGAGGCGCAGCACCTTGTCGGAATCGAACGGATGGGCGGGCGGCATCTTGAAGCGGATGCCGAGCTGTTCGGCGCGAAACAGCGCGTGGCGGTACGTGAACACGCGCTTGGCCGGTACTTCGGCGCTCGGGCGTTGTCCCCAGTGTCGCTGCAGGTCCAGCAGCGACACGGCGACGGGTTCGAACGGCACGTCCGGCCATTTGTCGAGCTGTTCGAGCAGCAGGTAGGAGAACGGCGACACGAAGTCGTAGAACCACGCGGGTTGGGCAGTATCGAGGCCGGTTGTCATGGCGATCTCCAGAGGGTGGGGCGTGCGCGCCTGGCGGCGGCCTTCATGTTGCGCGGTGGCGCGGATGCAGCAATGATCGCGGATCGGCCGCTTACGCGGAACCGGGAGTCGCCCGGGGGGGCGCGCCGGCCGGCGGCGACGCCTCCGCGGTTCGCGCCGTCGTGGGTGGGCCGGCGCCGGGCGTACCCGACGTGCCGGATGTGCCGGATGTGCCCGACGCGGCGTCGTGCTCGTGCGCGGTGAGGCGCTCGCGCACGAAGCCGATGTGCTCGCGCAGCACGTAGAACTGCCCCGCGTACGCGAGCGGCATCTTCATCCGGTTCACGGCTTCCTCGATGTCGTCGAGCTCGTCGAGCAGCTGGACACGCTCCTCGGCCGTATGCTCGCCGAGCGCGCGGCGCTCGAGCGCGATCAGCGCGCCGTACCAGCGGTAGATGCGCGAACGCACGCGCCAGCCGTACAGCGACGGCACCAGCCGCAGCCCGGGAATCAGCACGACGATCAGCGGCACCAGCACGACGAGCATCCGGTCGACCAGACTCGCGACCCAGAACGGCAGCCGCCGGTACAGGAAGGTCTTGCCCGACTTGTAGTAGCGCGCCGCGTCGTCCGACAGCGGGAAGCCGCGCGTGACGGCCGACGGGAATTCGCCCGCGTGCTGCAGGATCGTCGCGTGGCCGTGCACCTCGCGCGCGGCCTCGATCAGCAGGTCGGACAGCGCGGGGTGCAGCGTGTCGCGCGCGACCAGCTCGATCGTCGGCGCGACCGTGTGGATGTCGGCGGGCGGCAGGTTGCGGCCGAGATCGTAGACGCCCATCGGCAGCGTGATCGCGGTCAGGTACGGAAAGCGCCGCGCGTACGCCTCGGCCTGCGTGAACGAGTACACGTGCACGCCCGGCGCGCGGAACAGCTTCGCCATCACCGGGATCTGGGTCGAGTCGCCGGACAGGAACGCGGCGTCGATCTTGCCGTCGAGCAGCGCGGTCGCGGCGTCCTCGCCGGCGGTCGGCAGCAGCTCGGTCGCGCCGCCCGGCACGATGCCGTTCATCTTCAGCAGCGCCAGGCTCAGTTCGCGCGCGCCGCTGCCTTCCGCGCCGAGCGCGAGGCGCTTGCCCTTGAAGTCCGACAGGCGGGCGACGATCGGGCCGCGGTACATGATCGCGAGCGGCACGTAGCCGATGCTGCCGAGCGAGACCAGGTGCTCGTCGCGCTCCTTCGGCCCGATGCCGCTCTGCACGAAGCCGACGTCGACCGGCGCGTTCGGGTTCGACAGCCGCTCGAGGTTCTGCGCCGATCCTTCGGAAGACTCTACGTCGAGCGTGACGCCGTTCTTCGCAAGGATCGCCTTGTATTTCTGCGCGGCGTTCCAGTAGGTGCTGCCGGGCGGCCCCGACGAAATCACGAGCGTGGACGGCGGTGCCGGCTGGATCAGCTTGACCGCGAGCCAGACCGCCGTGCCCGCGAGCAGCACGGTGGGGCCGATCGACAGCGCGAGGTCGCGCCACGACACCGCGACGAAGCGGGCGAGGATGCGGCGGGGCGGGCGAGGGCTGGCTGGCTTCATGGCGGCGGCGGATGACACGGGTGTGGCGCATCGATGACGGCGGGCTCGGACGCTGCACGCGATGCATGGTCAGGCGGCGATGGTACCCGGTTTCCCCCGACGTGCGCGAATCCGCCGCCGTGTCGCGCGGGCTTGCCCGGCCGGCCACGACGGCCGGCGGTGTGCGGCGGCGCTCGCCCGCGCGTCAAAAGCTTTGCGCTTCGGCGGGCGCTGGATTACATTGTGCGACGCAGCCGCGCCCGATTCGCGCGCGACCCGGCACGCAATGAGACCGGGCGCGTCCGGCCGGCGGCTGCCCGGCCCGGCCGGCCCGCATTCGCGCGCGCCGGTTGCCGGCCCGTGTCGCCTCTCTCGCATCGCCGTGGAAATCATCGGCCGTCCCGCCCGTTCGCGCGCGGGCCGGCTGCCATTGGGGGTATCCGGCCGTACTGTGCACGGCCGTCCAGGAGTTACAAGGAGATAGCATGAAGTCGATCGTGTTGAGAGCGTTGGGTGTTGCGGCCGTGGCGGCCTGTCTGACGGGCAGCGTATACGCGCAGTCCAGCGATACGGCGGCCACCGAAGCGCCGGCCGCGGCAGCGAGCTCGCCGAAGGCGGCGGCCAAGACCGCGAAGAAGGCGAACCGCAAGCTCGGCTACGCGGTGCGCAAGGCAATCACGAAGGCAGGCGGCATCGACGTGGCGAACCTCGTCGTGCGCTCGAAGGGCGGCGCGATCACGCTGGAGGGTACGGTGCCCGACCAGGCACAGATCGACAAGGCGGAAGAGGCAGCGAAGGGTGTGAGCGGCGTGACGTCGGTCTCGAACAAGCTGACGGTTCAGCAGCAATAATGCCGGGCGGGCGGCGCGCGAGTGCCGCCCGCGCCTGCTTTCAGACGGGCCCCGGCATGCCGGGGCCCGTTTGCGCCGCAGCGTGCCCCAGCTGTCGCTGCGCGCCAGCCCGCCGGGAGAGCATCTCCCAGGGGGACTGCCTTCGGGGCGGAATATCAGGAGCGGCCCGGTGTTTTCCCGACAGGCCGCGAGCCGCGCACGACGCAGCGGCGCAGCGATAGCGATATCCATACTGATAGGGGGCGGCAATGACGACGCACGGGTGGGGCACTCGGATTCTTCTCGGCGCGGCGCTGGCCGCGCTCACATTGCTCGGCGGCTGCAACGACGCCGATTCGGGCGAGCGCAACCGATTGCCCGGTTTCGTGTCCGGCAGCGTGCGCACGACCGCCTATGACGGCGCGAGCGACGACCTGCTGACGGCCGGCCTTGGCAAGACGGGCCTCGCCTCCACGGCGCCCGCGTTCGCGAATCCGTCCCGGCCGACGAGCGCCGAGCTGCGCCGGCTCGCGATCTGGTCGAATTACCGCGCGCTCGTCGACATGAGCGCGAACGGTGGCTACGGCCGCTTCTGGGGGCCGAACGTCGACCTCGACGGCAACGCCACGCTCGGCGAAGGCAAGATCCCCGGCACCGAATATCTCGCGTACTCCGACGACGGCAGCGGCCGCAAGAACGTGACGCTGCTCGTGCAGGTGCCCGCCAGCTTCGATCCCAAGCAGCCGTGCATCGTCACCGCGACGTCGTCGGGTTCGCGCGGCGTGTACGGCGCGATTTCGGCGGCCGGCGAATGGGGCCTCAAGCGCGGCTGCGCGGTCGCGTACAACGACAAGGGCGGCGGCAACGGCGCGCACGAGCTCGGCTCCGACACGATCACGCTGATCGACGGCACGCTCGCCAACGCGGTGCTCGCCGGCAATGCCAGCCTCTTTACCGCGAACGTGACGAGCGGCGACCTGGCCGCGTTCAACGACCGCTTCCCGAACCGCTACGCGTTCAAGCACGCGCATTCGCAGCAGAATCCCGAGCAGGACTGGGGGCACGCGACGCTGCAGGCGGTCGAATTCGCGTACTGGGCGCTCAACGAGCAGTTCGGGCCGGTGCTCGACAGCTCGCATCACGGCGTGCGCTACCACCCGGGCGACATCACGACGATCGCCGCGTCCGTCAGCAACGGCGGCGGCGCGGCGCTCGCGGCGGCCGAGCAGGACACGCGCCGCTGGATCACGGCGGTCGTGGTCGGCGAGCCGCAGGTCAACGTGCGGATGTCGCCGAACGCGATCGTGCGCGAGGGCGGCCAGCCGGCGCCGTCGTTCGGCCGGCCGCTGGCTGACTACGCGACGCTCGCGAACCTGCTGCAGCCGTGCGCGGCCGCGTCGGCGTCGCTCGCGGGCGAGCCGTACCTGAGCGGGCTGCCGGCCGCCACCACGCAGTCGATCCGCACGCAGCGCTGCGCGACGCTCGCCGCGGCGGGGCTCGTGTCGGGCGCCGATACGCAGAGCCAGGCCGCCGACGCGCTCGCGCAGCTGCATGCGGCCGGCTATCTCGCCGATTCCGACCTGCTGCAGGCGTCGATGTGGGATTCGCAGGCGATTCCGGCGATCGCGGTCACCTATGCGAACGCGTACACACGCTCGCGCGTGACCGACAATCTGTGCAATTTCAGCTTCGCGACCACCAGCGCGCCGACCGGCACGGTCGCGGCGCCCGCCGCGTCGCCGATGCCGGCCATCTTCGGCGTCGGCAACGGCGTGCCGCCGACGGGCGGCATCGACCTCGTGTTCAACACGGGCGCGGGCGTCGATCACCGGCTCGCGACCCCCGACGCCAGTTTCGCGGGCGCGCTGTGCCTGCGCCAACTGTGGACCAACGGGATGCTCGACATGCCGGCGAACGTCGACGCCGTGCGCGTGAACGCGAACCTGCAGGGCAAGCCCGCGATCATCGTGCAGGGCCGCAGCGACGCGCTCGTGCCGGTGAACCACGCGTCGCGCGCATACGTCGCGCAGAACAGCATCAGCGAAGGCGCCCGTAGCCAGCTCGTGTTCTACGAGGTGACGAACGGGCAGCACTTCGACGCGTTCCTGCCCGTCGCGGGCTTCGATACGCGCTTCGTGCCCGTCCACTACTACAACGTGCAGGCGCTGAACCTGATGTGGCGCCATCTGAAGAACGGCACCGCGCTGCCGCCGTCGCAGGTGATCCGCACGGTGCCGCGCGGCGGCACGCCGGGCGCCGCGCCGGCGCTGACGAGCGCGAACTTGCCGCCGATCGCGACGTCGCCCGGCGCGAACGCGATCACGGCCGGCGCCGGCGCGATCGACGTGCCGCTCTGACGGCATCCGCCGCACGGCGGTCATGAAGCCGGACGGTCGTCCGGCTTTTTTCGCGTCTGGAATCGACGACGGCATCCTCGCGAACCGTACCGCGCCGCAGCGCGTGCTGAAGGGGCAGGCGCGTACGCAGCAGCTCACAAGCAGCAGCAATTGAAGCAGCAGGGGCAGTAAGCATCGCGTTGCGGCCCGCGCGGCCCGGTCTTGCGCCGGGCGGCGCGGGTTCGCGTGGCTCCGGATGGACGACAGCCCGATCGGCGCAGGCCGGTCGGGCTGTTTTTTTTTGCGGAGAGGGTTCCGACGCGCGAGGCGCCGCAAGCAGCGCGTCCCGCGCCGCGGAAACCGCCGGCCGCGTCGTTACGCGAGCACGAGCCGCACGCCGACCGCGACGAGCGTCGCGGCGAGCAGGTTGCGCAGCAGCCGCTCGGGCGCGCGCGCCGACAGCAGGCTGCCGAGCACGATGCCGGGCAGCGAGCCGAGCAGCAGCGACAGCAGCATCGACCAGTCGACCGAGCCGAGCAGCCAGTGGCCCATGCCCGCGACGAGCGTGAGCGGCACCGCATGCGCGATATCGGAACCGACGATGCGGGTGGTCGCGAGCGCCGGGTACAGCAGCAGCAGCACGGTGACGCCGATCGCGCCGGCGCCGACCGACGTCATCGACACGAGCACGCCGAGCACGGCGCCCGTCAGGACGGTCGACCACAGCGTGCGCGCGGGGCTCGGCGCGAGCGGGTTGCGCGCGGCGAGCGCGGTGAGTTGCGGGCGGAAGATCAGCGCGAGCGACGTGAGCAGCAGCGCGATGCCGAGCACCAGCTGGATCATCCGCGCGGTGCCGGGCGAATTCACGCCGTGCGTGTGCAGCACCCACAGCGTGACGGCCGCGGCCGGGACGCTGCCGGCCGCGAGCCGGCCGGTGATGCGCCAGTCGATCGACCCCTTCAGCCCGTGGACGAGCGTGCCGGTCGCCTTGGTCGCGGCCGCGTACAGCAGGTCGGTGCCGACCGCCGTCGCGGGGTGGACGCCGAACAGCAGCACGAGGATCGTCGTCATCAGCGAACCGCCGCCGACGCCCGTCAGGCCGACGAGAATGCCGACGAACAGGCCGGACAGGGAGTACAGCAGATCGATATGGGGGAGCGACATCGGAAGCAGGCGGTTATGCGGCGTTCGGCGGTGGCGCGCGGCTGCGGCGCGCGCATTCAAAGTCCGCCATTGTCGCAAAAGTGGCGCGTTGGTGTACGACTACGTTAAAAATCGGCCGGGAAGGGCCGCCGGGCGGGCCGTTCGCGGTGGATGAAACGTGCGTTTGAACGGGCGCCGGGCAGGACGGGGCGGCGCGCCGGTATCCGCGAGCGGGTGGCCCGGCAGCCTTCTGAGAGTGCTTTGAGAGGCTGAATTGCAGACGTCATCCGCGCGCGCTTCCTGCCGGTTTATGACAGGAGCGACGCGTGGCGGCCGCGCGCGTCGCGCGGCGCCGGAAGTCAGCCGCGCGGCGGCAGTTCGCAGCCATCGGGGCCGCACGCGGCCGCGTCGTCGCCGGCGAATTCGACGATCGCGCCGTCGCGCCACGCCTGCTCGAGCGCCTGCGCGAACACGTCGGCCGGCTGCGCGCCCGACACCGCGTAGCGGCCGCCGAACACGAACAGCGGTACGCCGCGTCCGCCGATCTGCGCGGCCCGCGCGATGTCGGCCTCGACTTCGTCACGGTATGCGTCGCTGCGCAGCACGGCTTCGACGGCCGAGCGCTCGAGCCCGGCTTCGACCGCGAAGTCGATCAGCGCCGCGTGGTCGAACAGCGAGCCATGCTCGCAGAAATAGGCGCGATACAGGCGTTCGGTCAGCGCATGGGCGCGGCCGGTCGCTTCCGCGAGCTTCACGAGCCGGTGAGCATCACGCGTGTCGCCGACGGACGTGCCGGGCAGATCGTAGCGGAGCCCGACGCTCGCGGCCGCGTCGGTCACCTGGCGCAGCATCTGGTCGACCTGCGCGGGCGACATTTGGTACTTGCCCGCGAGCATCGCCTCGACCGGTTCGACCGGCTTGCCCGGCATCAGCCGGTACGCGCGCAGCACGACGTCGACGTGGTCCGCGTGCGCGAACGCCGCGAGCGCCTCGTCGAAGCGGCGCTTGCCGATCCAGCACCACGGGCAGATCAGGTCGGACCAGATCTCGACGGTCAGGGTCGGGAGGGCAGTCGGGGCAGCGGTGGTCGTCATGGGGAAGTAGCGGTGGCAAATAAATGTAACTGTGACTATATCATTTTATGCCGCGACGCTTCGTCATGGCCGGGCGCGGGCGGAACAAGTCCCTTACGCGTCGCCCTGCGTTTCCTTCAGATGCTTCAGGTGCTTGTAGACGGTCGCGCGTCCCATCCCGAGCACGTTCGCGACGTAGTTCGCGGCGCTCTTGCCGCGGAACGCGCCTTCCGCGTGCAGCGCCTCGACGAGTTCGCGCCGGTGCTCGCGCGTGAGGCCGTTCAGGCCGACCTGCCGTTCGCGCAGCCAGCCGTGCAGGAACGTGTTGATGCGCTCCTGCCAGTCGTCGCGGAACAGCTCGTCGGGCTGCGCGACGATGCCCGCACCCTTGATGAACACGTCGAGCGTCGCGCGGACGTCGTCGAACACCGCGATGTTGAAGTTGATGCACATCATCCCGGCCGGGCGGCCTTCGTCGTCGAACAGCACGTTGCTCACGCAGCGCATCCGCCGGCCGTCCCAGTTCAGCTTCTCGTACGGGCCGATCACGCGCTCGCGCGCCGAATGATCGATTTCCTCGAGCGCCGAGTCGTCGCCGACCTCGCGCTTCGACAGGTTGTTCGCGAGGTACAGCACGGTCTGGTCGTGCAGGTCGTGGATCACGACTTCCGCGTACGGGAAGAACAGCGCCGCGATGCCATCGGCGATCGGCGCATAGCGGGTGAGCAGCAGGTCTTTGACGGGGGATTGCTTCTTGCGCATCGGAATCGCCATCTCGGGTGAGCGGGGGCCGGGCGGTGCATCGGCGCGGCGCGCCGGCGTACCGTCGACCGGCATGTCCGTACGCCCGCGCGCTGCCGCCGCGGCGGTTGCACCATTGTATCGGCCCCGCGTGCGCGTGCTGCTCATGCGCGCGTCAGATGCGTGTACAGCGCGTGCGCGATCGCGATGTCCTCGAGGCCGAGGCCGATCGAGCGGAAGAACGCGTGACGCGTGCGCGACGGTGCCGCGCAGGTGCCGGCGACGAGCGCGGGCAGGTCGCCGACGATCCGCTCGGGCGTCCAGCCGTGCGCGGCCGCCGCGATCTGCATCTCGCCCGCGCTGGCGGGCGTCGTGTCGCGGTAGTCGCAATACACGTCCATGTCGGGCAGCCACGCGGGCGGGATCTCGTGGGCGCGCGCGACGTTGGTGCTGATCGACGTGACGAGCGCGGGGCGCGTGAGCACGCCGTCCGCGAGCACCGGCGTGCCCGACGACGTGCACAGCATCACGACGTCGGCGTCGCGCACGCATGCTTCGACGCTGGCGGCCGGGCGGGCGCGCGGATCGATCCGCGCGAGCGTCGCCTGCAGCGCCGGGTCTCCCGCGAGCGCGGGCGAATGCACGCTGATCGAGGCCCAGTCGCGCAGTGCCGCGGCGTGGCGCAGATGCGCGAGGCCGACCGCGCCCGTGCCGATCACGGCGAGCCGGCGCGCGTCGCGCGGCGCGAGGCAGTCGACCGCGAGCGCCGTCGTGCCGGCCGTGCGCTCGACCGTCAGCAGCCCCGCGTCGCACCACATCAGCGGCTGGCCGGTACGCATCGACATCAGCGCGGTCCACGCGGTCACGATCGGTTTGCCGCCCGTCACGACGTACGGCGACAGCTTCGCGCCGAACACCTGCTCGTCGGCGAGCCCGCCGAGATACGTGATGAAATCGCCGGCCTGTTCGGGGAACAGCGTGAGGGTTTGCGGCGGCTGCACCGCGCGGGCCGACGCGAGCGACGCGAACATGCGGCGCAGCGTGCCGAGCACGTCGAGCGACGGCAGCGCCGCGCGCACCGCGGCTTCGTCGACGGTGAGCGGCAGGGGCGGGGCGGGTTGCATCATGGGACTTCTCCGGTCGGGGCCGGACAGGACTGTCTCGATCGAGCGTGTCCGGCAGTGTTCGTGATGGATTAAAAGTCTAATATAGACTGAAATAGTCGGGTGAGTTTTTCTTTGCAGGCCGCGTGCGCAAGGAAAAACATAGATAAATCAAAGGGGTTTTGCGCAAGCGACGGTATGGCGAGGGACGGCGTCAGCACCGCGATTATCGTATCCCCTATAGTCTATAGTAGACTAAGAGTCTATATTTCTGCGTGCGGACCAGCGTGTCGCCGCACAGCGGCCGGCTCATCGCAAGCCGATCCGGCGCGGGGCAGCGCCCGGCAACGGCGTCGCGCGACCGGTCTTCATCGCCTCAATCCGGAATCGAAGGAACATCCGTCATGAACTGGAAGCTTTCCCTCTGCGCCGTCGCGGCGCTCGCGTGCGCGGCCGTCACGGCCCACGCGGAACAGACCACGCTGCGCTTCGGGATCGAAGCCGCCTACCCGCCGTTCGAGAGCAAGTCGCCGGCCGGCCAGCTGCAGGGCTTCGACGTCGACATCGGCAACGCGGTGTGCGCGAAGCTGAACATGAAGTGCGTGTGGGTCGAGAATGCGTTCGACGGGTTGATCCCGGCGCTGCAGGCGCGCAAGTTCGACGCGATCAATTCGGCGATGAACATCACCGCGAAGCGCAAGCAGAGCATCGACTTCACGCCGGCGATCTACGTCGTGCCGATCGTGATGGTCGCGCACCGTGGCTCGCCGCTGCGGCCCGATGCCGCGAGCCTGCGCGGCAAGCACGTCGGCGTGCTGCAGGGCTCGTCGCAGGAGGATTTCCTGAAGGCGCACTGGGCGAATGCGGGCGTGGCCGTCGTGTCCTATCCGGACCAGGACCAGATCTACGCCGATCTCGTCGCCGGGCGTCTCGATGCGGCCGTGCAGGAAGCGCAGACCGCACAGGACGGCTTCCTCGACAAGCCGGCCGGCCGCGACTACCAGATCGTCGGCGAGCCGCTGAAGGATCCCGCGACGCTCGGCGAAGGCACCGGCTTCGGGATGCGCAAGGGCGACAAGGCGCTGCAGACGAAGATCGTCGGCGCGCTGGACGCACTGAAGAAGGACGGCACGCTGAGCGCGCTGTCGCAGAAGTACTTCAAGCGCGACATCGTCGCGAAGTAAGCCTGGCCGCGCGCCGGCCGCCATGCCGGCGTGCGTCGCACCGAATCTCGACGCAGTACGGGGAAGCATGGATTTCGACGTCATCGTTCTGGGGGCCGGCATCGTCGGCGTGTCGTCGGCGCTGCATCTGCAGGATCGCGGGCTGCGGGTCGCGCTCGTCGACCGGCGCGCGCCCGGCGAGGAAACCAGCCACGGTAATGCCGGGCTGATCGAGCGCTCGTCGGTCGTGCCGTACGCGTTCCCGCGCCGGCTCGGCACGCTGCTGCGCTACGCGCGCAACCGCTCGGTCGATCTCTATTGGGACTACAAGGCGCTGCCCGCGTACGCGGGCTGGCTCGCGCGCTTCTGGCGCGAATCGTCGCCGCAGCGCCTCGCGGCTGCCGCGCGCGACATGCTGCCGCTCGTCGCGGCGAGCGTCGTCGAGCACGACGCGCTGCTCGCGCGCACCGACGCGCAGCCGCTCGTGCATGACGGCGGGTGGCTCGAGGCGTTCCGTTCGCCCGCGCTGTTCGAGGCGGAAACGCGCGCGCAACAGCGGATGGCCGACGCGCACGGGTTGCGGATGAGCGTGCTCGACACGCGCGCGCTGCGCGAGCGCGAGCCCGGCATCGGCGACGCATTCTGCGGCGCGTTCCACTGGCAGGATCCGAAGACCGTGTCGAGCCCCGGCGGCCTCACGAAAGCGTACGCGCGGCTGTTCGAGCGCGACGGCGGCACGTTCGTGCACGGCGACGCGACGACGCTCGCGCAGGTGCGCGATGGCTGGCAGGTCGATACCGAACACGGGCCGATCTCGGCGCGGTCGGCCGTGATCGCGCTCGGGCCGTGGTCCGATCACGTGTTTGCGCCGCTCGGCTACCGGATTCCGCTGCGCGCGAAGCGCGGCTATCACATGCATTACCTGCCGACTCGCGCGCCGCTGAACGTACCGGTGTGCGATACCGAGGCGGGTTTCGTGGTCGCGCCGATGGAGGGCGGCCGCCTGCGCCTCACGACCGGCGTCGAGATCGCGTTGCGCGACGCGCCGCCGACCGGCGTGCAGCTCGCGCGTGCCGAGCCGCTCGCGCGCGACGCGTTCGGCATCGGCGAGCGGCTCGATCCGGCTCCGTGGCTCGGGATGCGGCCGTGCACGCCCGACATGCGGCCGGTGATCGGACCGGCGCCTCGCCATCGTCATCTGTGGTTCGCGTTCGGGCATTGCCACCACGGGCTCACGCTCGGCCCCGCGAGCGGACGGCTGCTCGCCGAAATGATCACCGGTGCGCCGACCTACATCGATCCCCATCCGTACCGGCCCGCGCGTTTCGGCTGAGCGAGTCGGCGGGTGACGGCCGCCGCGCGTGCGGCCGTTGCAGTGCACAACGCGGCATGACGGCAAGGTCATGCCGCGTTTTTCTTGGGATTCCAGATTGGCTTGGTTGGACGAATGGCGGGCAATCGGCAGGCCGCATGGAATAACCGCCCGCGGCCGTCCGTTTATATACCGAGTCGCGGCGCAATCGGGCAGCGGGATAATGACCATGACGAAGTCGACGCCCGTCCGGCGGTGCCGTGCTGCCATGCCATGCCAAGGAGAACGGGAATGAAAACGATGCTGTTCACCATCGCGCTGACGGCCGCGATCGCGCGGCCCGCGGCCGCCGAGCCGCCGCAGGCCGGCAACGGGAAACTGGTCGACGAAGATCACATGACGCTGTACGTGTTCGATCACGACGCGCCGGGCAAGAGCACCTGCAACGGCACCTGCGCGGCCAACTGGCCGCCGGCGCTCGCCGACGCATACGACAAGGCGTCGGGTGCGCTGAGCCTCGTCACGCGCGACGACGGCAAGAAGCAATGGGCGTACAACGGTCGCCCGCTGTATCGCTGGAAAATGGACCACAAGGCCGGTGACGCGGGCGGCGACGGAGTCGGCGGCATGTGGCACGTCGCGCGTCCCTGAAAAACGGACGGACAGACCGACTGACTGACGACGTGGCGACGCGCGAGGCATCCGGATGAGCTACGAATCGGACCTGCTGGTGTGGCTGCCGCATCTCACGCGCTATGCGCGTGCGCTGACGGGCGAGCGCGCCTGGGCGGACGATCTCGTGCAGGACACGCTCGAGCGCGCGCTGAACCGGCCGCCGCGTGACAGCGGCAACCTGCGCGCGTGGCTGCTCACGCTGCTGCGCCACCGGTTCATCGACCAGTTGCGCGCGCGGCACGAGATCGCGGTCGACGACGCCACCGCGCCATGGCAGACGATGGCCGCGCCTGCCGACGAGATCAGCGGCCTGATGCTGCGCGACGTGCAGCGCGCGCTGTACCGGCTGCCGGTCGAACAGCGCGAGGTGCTGCTGCTGGTCGCGCTGGAGGAATTGAGCTATCGCGACGCCGCACAGGTGCTCGGCGTGCCGGTGGGGACGGTGATGTCGCGGCTGTCGCGGGCGCGTGAACAGATGCGTGCGTTGCTGTCCGGCGAGCCGCCGGCGCACGGCACGGCCGCGTTACGGGTGATCAGGAAGACATGATGGACGACGATCCGCGCAAACCTTCGAACGATCGGGACGACGCTGCATCGGCCCAGCTGCTGTCGGCGCTGCTCGACGGCGAGCTGTCCGGGCAGGAGCGCCGCGAGGTGCTCGAGCGGCTGGAGTCCGATCCGCGGGAAGCCGAGCGCTTCGCGCATTACAGCGCGCAGCGTGACGCGTTGCGCGCGCTGTTCCCGCTGCCGGGCGCCGCGTCGGCATTGTTCGTGCAGCGGCGCGCGTCGCGCCGGCGCCTTGCTTATGCGTTCGCGGGGCTGGCGGCCGGGCTGGTGCTCGGCATCGCGCTGCACGTGGGCTGGACGGCGTTCGGCGTCGAACCGGCGTTCGCCGCGCGCGCGGATGTCGCGTATGCGGTGTACGCGGCCGATCGCGAACACCCGGTCGAGATCGATGCCCGCGACCCCACGCGTCTGGCCGGATGGCTGTCCGCGCGTCTCGGTCGGCCCGTGCGGGCGCCGTCGCTCGACGAATACGGCTACGTGCTGCTGGGCGGGCGCCTGCTGCCGGGCGACGCGGGGCCGGCCGCGCAGTTGATGTACCAGCGCGCGGACGGCGCGCGCGTGACGCTGTACATGACGGCCTACGATGCACGGCGCCTCGCGCCGCGGGCGATGTCGGCGGACGGACGCTACACGTATTTCTGGTCGGATCGCGGCATGGGCTACGCGCTGTCCGGCCGCGGCGACGAACGGCGCCTGCGCGAGCTCGCGATCGACGCGTGCGGCGCGCTCGGCGGGCCGACCGACGCATGGAAGGGGTGACGCGCGCGGCATCGGCAAGGAGCAGAAGATGAACGCGAAGACGGCGATGATGGCGACGGTGGTGGCGGTGCTCGCGGCAGGCGCCGGGCTCGCGCGGGCGCAAGGCGACGCCCCGGTGCGCGTGCCGGTCGACGCCGACGGCGTGCAGCGGGTGACGATCGTCGGCGGCAGCTATTTCTTTCGGCCGAACCACGTGATCGTCCGCGCGCATGTGCCGGTCGAGCTGACCGTATCGGCCGAACCGGGCCATGTGCCGCACAGTTTCGAAATCGATGCGCCGCAGGCCGGCATCGCGGTGCACACCGAACTGGCCACGACCCCGCGCACGTTCCGTTTCACGCCGACGCAGCCCGGTCGCTTCGCCTACTATTGCACGCATCGGCTGCTGTTCTTGCGCAGCCATCGCGAACGCGGCATGGAGGGCGTGCTCGACGTCGAGGCGGCGCCATGATCGCCGCATTGCTGGCCGCGAGCCTGATAGGAGCGAGCATGACAGCCGACCCGGTGACCGTTGCGCAGGCACATTTCGACCAGGTCCGCTCGTACCGCGCGACGATCCGCTCGTCGGCGCGAAGCGGCGAACGCACCGAATTCCACTATGCGTACCTGAAACCCGGTTTCGTCCGGATGGACTTCGTGTCGCCCCATCGTGGCGCGGTGCTCGCGTACGATCCCGGTGACGGCAAGGTCCGGCTGCGCCCGTTCGGCGAGCATGCGCCGCCCGCGCTGCGGCTGTCGCCGTCCAATCCGCTCGTGCGAGACCGCAGCGGACATCGCGTCGACCGCTCGGACGTCGGCGAGCTGCTGCGCAACGTGCATGCGCTGCAGCAGGGCGGCGCGACGGTGACGGAAGGCGAGGAGACCGTCAACGGGCGGACCGCGCTGCGCGTGTCGGTGACGGGCGCGCCCGCGCACGCGGTCGACGGCGTGCATCGCTACCGGCTGTGGCTGGACACCGAGGACGGTTTTCCGCTGAAGGTCGTCAGCTTCGCGGACGGCGACGGCGACCCGCTCGAAACGGTGACGCTCGACGACGTCGAGATCGACGTCGCGTTTCCCGCCCGCTTCTTTGCGCCCTGATCCCTCATCCCTGACTCCTGATCCCGACTCGTGCCGGAGGCTGCATGGCGGAATACCGGTTTTCGACGACGTGGCGCGTGGATGCGCCGCTCGCGGCGGTCTGGGACGCGATCTACCAGGTCGACCGCTGGCCCGACTGGTGGAAGAGCGCGGTACGGACCGTCGAGATCGAGCGCGGCGACGCGCGCGGCGTCGGCGCGCTGCAGCGCTACACATGGAAAGGCGCGCTGCCGTACCGGCTGACCTTCGACATGCGCGTGCTGCGCGTCGAGCGGCCGCATGTGCTCGAAGGCCGCGCGAGCGGCGCGATCGAAGGCGACGGCCGCTGGTCGTTCAGCGGCGACGGCACGCGCACCGTCGTGCGCTACGACTGGCACATCCGCACGCGCGAGCGCTGGATGAACTGGCTCGAGCCGCTTGCTCGCCCGCTGTTCATCTGGAATCACGACGTCGTGATGCGCGAAGGGGCCAAAGGGCTCGCGCGCCTGCTCGGCGCGACGGTCCAGACCGACGGCCGGACGTACCAGCCGGTCGCGGGCTGTCCCGACATGTGACGATCCGGCCCCGGACAGGGCCCGGCGGCGCCCGAACGGGCCTTTTCATGCGATGCCGGACGATCGCGGGAACTCGGTGCTTACCCCGTGTCAAAGCGGTGCGCGGGTCGGGAAATCCCGCACCCGCGTGCTGCCGGAGCGCAGTATTGATGCCTACTTGCTTGTTTCAAAAGGATTTTTCAATCCTATCCCCGTTTTTCCGCCGTTTCGGCCCCTGCGAAAAAACCTCCGGTTTCCCTTCTTGAATTTGTCAAAACCCGTCCATATAATTAGCACTCGCTGCACGAGAGTGCTAACAATTCTCTGCCGGGCGACCCGCCGGGCAGATTCCCTAAGCGTTCTTCAATCTCAGTCAAGAGAGGAGTGAATATGAACCTTCGTCCTTTGCACGATCGCGTGATCGTCAAGCGCCTGGATCAGGAAACCAAGACCGCCTCGGGCATCGTGATCCCCGACGCAGCAGCTGAAAAGCCGGATCAAGGCGAAGTCCTGGCCATCGGCCCGGGCAAGCGCGACGACAAGGGCGCCCCGATCGCACTCGACGTGAAGGTCGGCGATCGCGTCCTGTTCGGCAAGTACGCAGGTCAGACCGTCAAGGTCGACGGCCAGGAACTGCTGGTCATGCGCGAAGAAGACATCATGGCCGTGGTCAACGCGAAGTAAGCGTCCACTGACGGTACATATTCCCAAGAATTCAAGGAGTTAGAAGATGGCAGCTAAAGACGTCGTATTCGGCGATTCCGCCCGTTCGAAGATGGTCGAAGGCGTGAACATTCTCGCCAACGCGGTCAAGGTCACGCTGGGTCCGAAGGGCCGCAACGTGGTGCTCGAGCGCAGCTTCGGCGGCCCGACGGTCACCAAGGACGGTGTGTCGGTCGCGAAGGAAATCGAGCTGAAGGACAAGCTCCAGAACATGGGCGCGCAAATGGTCAAGGAAGTCGCTTCCAAGACCAGCGACAACGCAGGCGACGGCACGACGACGGCAACCGTCCTCGCGCAATCGATCGTTCGCGAAGGCATGAAGTACGTCGCATCGGGCATGAACCCGATGGACCTGAAGCGCGGCATCGACAAGGCAGTCGCAGCGGCCGTCGAAGAGCTGAAGAAGATCAGCAAGCCGTGCACGACGAACAAGGAAATCGCGCAGGTCGGCTCGATCTCGGCGAACAGCGACACGTCGATCGGCGATCGCATCGCTGAAGCGATGGACAAGGTCGGCAAGGAAGGCGTGATCACCGTCGAAGACGGCAAGTCGCTCGCCGACGAACTCGACGTCGTCGAAGGCATGCAGTTCGACCGCGGCTACCTGTCGCCGTACTTCATCAACAACCCGGAAAAGCAAGTCGCCGTCCTCGACAACCCGTTCGTGCTGCTGCACGACAAGAAGGTGTCGAACATCCGTGATCTGCTGCCGGTACTCGAGCAAGTCGCGAAGGCTGGCCGTCCGCTGCTGATCATCGCTGAAGACATCGAAGGCGAAGCGCTCGCAACGCTGGTCGTCAACAACATCCGCGGCATCCTGAAGACCGTCGCGGTCAAGGCACCGGGCTTCGGCGATCGTCGCAAGGCGATGCTGGAAGACATCGCGATCCTGACCGGCGGCCAGGTGATCGCGGAAGAAACCGGCCTCACGCTCGAGAAGGCAACGCTGGCAGAACTGGGCCAGGCGAAGCGCATCGAAGTGGGCAAGGAAAACACGACGATCATCGACGGCGCAGGCGAAGCCGCGAACATCGAAGCACGCGTGAAGCAAGTGCGCGCGCAAATCGAAGAAGCGACGTCGGACTACGACCGTGAAAAGCTGCAAGAGCGCGTGGCCAAGCTGGCCGGCGGCGTGGCAGTGATCAAGGTCGGCGCTGCGACCGAAGTCGAAATGAAGGAAAAGAAGGCACGTGTCGAAGACGCACTGCACGCAACGCGTGCAGCTGTGGAAGAAGGCATCGTGGCAGGCGGCGGCGTTGCGCTGATCCGCGCTCGCACGGCAATCGCAAGCCTGACCGGCGCGAACGCCGACCAGAACGCCGGCATCAAGATCGTGCTGCGCGCGATGGAAGAGCCGCTGCGTCAGATCGTCACGAACGGCGGCGAAGAAGCCAGCGTCGTGGTGGCGGCAGTTGCTGCAGGCCAGGGCAACTACGGCTACAACGCAGCAACGGGCGAGTACGTCGACATGGTTGAAGCCGGCGTCGTCGACCCGACCAAGGTCACGCGCACCGCACTGCAGAACGCAGCTTCGGTTGCTGGCCTGCTGCTGACGACGGACGCAGCTGTCGCAGAACTGCCGAAGGAAGATGCACCGATGCCGGGCGGCATGCCGGGCGGCATGGGCGGCATGGGCATGGACATGTAATCGACTTCGGTCGATGGTGTCCGGAGCGCGCAGCGATGCGCGTTCCAGCCAAAAGAAAAGACCCGCAGCGATGCGGGTCTTTTTTTATGCGCGTCCGTGATTGCGGGCAACCGCAGCTTCGTCGTCTATTTCAACGGCAGATCGGATACCGCGTCGCGCAGTTGATCGGCGCGTCGATTGTTGAGTTCCGCGATGCATGCCAGGCGCCGCATTTCGAGTGCGTTGCCAATCGCGCCGCCGCCTAAGGATGACGCAAATGCGCATTGCGCGTCGCGGTATTCGGCAAATGCGGTATTCGAGGCGGACAGCCTGGCGCCGGTGATGCGAATGTACTTTGAATCCTCATCCCATCTGGCGATGGTTTTCCGCGCTTTTTCTTCGGCCTGCTCCAAGTTGGCCTTGCTATCGCGTTGCTTTCTTTGCAAGCACTCTTTCACGCCGGTGGCGTCATACGAGCATTCGGCGCGAAGTTGTCGCTCACTCGGCGTGCCGTCATTGGAGGCGGCGAAGGCTTGCGTCGATAAGCATGCCGTCGCCGCAAAGATGGCGAGTGCTAGCGTGCGCATGTTACGGCGTCCCCTTTGCGAAGCGCGAGCAACACGTAGTCGAGCTTTGTTGTGTAATTCGGATCGCCGCCGCCGTTATAGCGCTGTGCGATCGATGTCGTGGAGAGGGTTCTCCAGCTTGTAATGACACGTTGAACCGATGCTTTTCGATACTTCAATACCTGCCCCGGCCGCAGAACGGCACTTGCCGGATTGAGCCTTTTCAGTGTATCGACCGTGCTTCCTTGCGCCTTCGCGATCTTGTCGAAGTTGTCGCCCGGCTTGACGGTAATCTCGTAAATCCGGGAGTCGGCCCCAAGGATGCTGCGATGTTCATAATGAGCCATCTTCATCAGCAGATAGCCAATCCCCGCGCGGATATTATGGGCCGGTAACGTTCTGGCCGAGCTCGGTGTCAGCCGCCCTTTCCAGGCTGGCGGCAGTATGAGATCGCCGCCTTCATTATCCGAAAGAAGCGACGTCAATCCCGGATCGCCAGGTACGCCGATGCGCATCGGTCTGCTATTCCATTCCGGATTGGCGGCGCCCGATTCGACCCATAACATTGCCTTGATAAGCCGCCAGTCCAGAGGCGAGTATCCGGCCGTGCCGGAAAGATGACGATTGTATTCATCGACTGCGATCTGTATTTCACAATCCCAGGTATTCCACTTGGGATTGCCTACGGCCTCGTTGATGCCGTCCTGCCATTTCTCGAAGCCGGCCTTCGATGCTGCTTGAGTCACCATATCGGTTCCTGTCGGTCGAATTTTTCAAACCATTTAGCCGGGCATGCTGCTGGCCTTGGGTTTAATAAAACTAACAGGTTGAGGGGGGGCGATATATGGGACCGGTTCGAATTCCGGGTTCTTTTAGTCCGGCGTGATGATGGGAATTCCAGCGGATGGCACGATGCTGCCGTTGTCGGTGCATCGTTCGCATCCGAGGAGGTGCGCGCACGCGTCGGCGTGAAAAGCCCTAAAAGGAAGTCGCTTTCCAGCTTCGTCCGGTATACCGATGCCGATCGTCGGGGCAAAACGACGTGAGGAAGGGCGGGCAGCATAGACCCGCCCAGCGCTCTCAATGCCGGTGCGACGTTCTCGGCGCCGGATCGGCCTTCACGGCCGGCGGCGTGTCCGCATCGTCGTTGCTGCGGGCCCAGAAGAACCGGTCCGGCAGATACGCGCCCATGCCTGGCCGGAACGCGTCGCGCACGGCCTGGTACAGGTATTCCTGCGCTTCGCGCACCGCTTCGGGCGGCTCCTGGCCGTTCGCGAGCAGTGCCGCGATCGCCGCGCCGAGCGTGTCGGTGATGCCCATCAGCCGGTGCGGCGAACGATCCCACATGTCTTCGCGGAGCTGGCCTTCCTCGCCGTACAGTGTGTTGACGAGCCGGTGCGAGCCTGTTTCCGACGACAGGATGTACTCGCAGCCCTGCGACAGCAGGTGCGACACGGCCGCGTCGAGATTCGGCGCCTCGGCGTCGCCGTCCGGCTGCGCGAGCGCGAGCAGCGTCGCGTGGTCGGCGACCAGCAGCGTGGTCTGCGGCGCGAGCAGGTCGGCGATCGATTCGCGCAGGTCGTCGGCGGCGAGCACGTGCTCGTCGTCGAGCGTGAAGTCCGGTGCGAGCACGAGCGGCACGCCGTCGTAGTCGGCGACCACTTCAGCGATCGCGCTCACGACTTCCGCGCGCGTCGCCGCGCCGATCTTGAACGCGGCGATCGGCATGTCCTCGAGCAGCATGCGCGCCTGGGCGGCGACGACATCCGGATCAAGGCCGGTGACTTCGTCGCAGGCGGCCGAGTCGCGCACGGTATAGCCCGTCAGGACGGACACGCCGTGACAGCCCATGCTCGCCAGAGTCATCAGATCGGCTTGGATGCCGGAGCCGCCGGTGGGATCGGACAGGCCAAAGGTGAGGACGATCGGAGGGGCGTTGCTGGACATGTAAAAAAGGGCAAGAAAAAAACGGGGAAGCGACGGAATTGCGGACGGCGAGGGAAGTGGGCGGTTTGGCCCGGTGTTGCCCCGGCAGGCCGCACTTTTTGGCATTATGCGGCGGAAATCCGGCCCGCACGACGGATTTTTTAGCCCAACGCAACGTAGTCGCTGTACTCCAGCGCGATTGCTAGGCAGTCCGGCCCCGACACGGTACCATCATGGCTCCCGAATTTACCGACTTTTCCCCGACGCGGCTTAAGATGGAATACAAGAGCTGGATGTGCCTGATTTGTGGCTGGATTTATGACGAAGAAGCCGGACTGCCCGAAGAGGGCATCGCCCCGGGCACGCGCTGGGAAGACGTCCCCATCAACTGGACGTGCCCCGAATGCGGTGCCCGCAAGGAAGACTTCGAGATGGTCCAGATCTGATCGGACCCTCGGCCCACGGACACACCGCTCGCGGCCTCGCGGTTGCCCGGCGCTTGCGCGCCGCGGGCGGCGCGAGCGACTAGACGATGACAGGCGCGCGTGTCCATGACGTCCGATCCGGCGAACGTTCCCCTCCCTGACGCACTGCCCAACCCGCGTGGCGGGGCCGTGCACGCGGCCGAAGCGTGGCTCGCGGCGGCCGCGGACGCCTTCGAGCGTCGCGACGACGCGGCCGCGGCGCTGTCGGCCGCCGCCGCCGTGCTGGCGGAGGCCGGCTGGCTGCCGGCCGCCCGTTTCGCGGGGCAACTCGCCGCCGCGGCGCCGCTCGCCGCAGCCGAACCGGCTTCCGCTGGCTGGCGTATCGCGCTGCGCGATTTCCGCGCGGCGGTCGGGCGCCACAATCTGCGCGAGCTGGCCTGCTCGCCGCTTCTGTTCGACCATTTCCGTGCGCTGCGTGCCCAAGGCGCGGCCGACCCCCGCGCGAGCGTGCCGCTCGACGTGCTGGCTCTCGTCGGGCGTGCGATGCCGCCGGCGACGCTGCGGCCGATGTCCGGTGCGTTCGCGAGCCGGGCGCGGGCCCGCTACGAGCAGGCGCTGCTCGGTGTACTCCGCACTGCCAACGGATCGCCGAACGGCTCGCCGAATGGCACGCCGGACGCCGCGCTCGACGAACTCGATGCGATCGTGACCGCGCTGGCCGCCGACGGCCCGTACGACTTCTGGCGGCTCGCCGTCGCGTGCCTGCGCGCGCTGCGCGCCAGCAACGCGCCCGAACTGAAACGCTTCCTCGCCCGGACCAACCTGCTGTTCGGCGAGCACGCGCAGGGCAGGCGTCATGCGCCGCCCGCGCTCGTGCGCGAGACGGTCGCGCTGCTATGGCGCGATTTCGCGCTGTTCGGCGCGGCTGCCGAGGATGTCGCGCTCGTCGACGTGCTGCACGACTATGGACTGACCGTGGACTGGCACGTCGCCGGCACGCCCGCGTCCGAGGCGCTGTGGGAAGCCGGCGCCGCGCAGGCCGAGCACGATGCGGTCGCGGTGGCGCCCACCCGCATGCTCGGGGTCGTGACCGTCAACGCGCATGCGTACGAGGATTTCCTGCAGACCGCCGATGCGTCGATGGCCGAACTCGCGCTCGATCCGGCCGCGGCCGATGCCGGGGCCGCGTGGCGCGCATCCGCGGCCGCCTATCGGGTCGGGACGGCCGCGTGCGCGCTCGGGCTCGGCCACGCGGCGCTGCTGGCCGATACGCTCGGACTGGCGTGGCGCCGTGCCGCGCACGGCGTGCCGCTCGTCGGCGACGGGCTCGGTGCGCACCGCCGCGCGTCCGACCTGCTGCGCGGCGCGCTGCTGAAGATCGCCGCGGGGGTGGCGCCGCCGGACCTGACCGCGGCGTCCGGCGCGCTCGGCGGGGCGCTCGGCCGGACCTGATGCGCCACGCGGCGCGTACACGTCGGCAGCCCTTGTCGCGCGGGCCGGCAACACGCTGCCGACAGCGCCCGCGCGCGTGTTAGAGTGCCGTGTAATCCGCGTGCGTCGTTGCCAGCGTCGCGCGGCGTTGCTTGTTGATCGCGGCCCGGTCAGGTCGCGGCGTCTTTGCTAAAATTCAAACCATGTCAAAGCCTTCCGATCGCATCAATCTCACCAACCAGTTCCTGATTGCCATGCCCAACATGGCCGATCCGACGTTTTCAGGAACGGTGGTCTATCTTTGCGATCACAGCGAGCGCGGAGCGCTCGGCCTCGTCATCAATCGTCCCACCGACATCGACCTCGAATCGCTGTTCAACCGCATCGACCTGAAGCTCGACATCGAGCCGCTGCTGCACATTCCCGTGTACTTCGGCGGCCCGGTGCAGACCGAGCGCGGCTTCGTGCTGCACGAGCCGGTCGAGGGCGCGAACTACAACTCGTCCATGTCGGTCGAGGGCGGGCTCGAGATGACGACGTCGAAGGACGTGCTCGAGGCGGTCGCGACGGGCACCGGCCCGAAGCGTTTCCTGCTGACGCTCGGCCATGCAGGCTGGGGCGCCGGGCAGCTCGAGGAAGAAATTTCCCGCAACGGCTGGCTGACGGTCGCCGCCGATCCGCGCATCGTGTTCGACACGCCGGCCGAGGAGCGTTTCGAAGCCGCGCTCGGCCTGCTCGGCGTCAGCTCGTCGATGCTGTCCGGCGAAGCAGGGCACGCATGAGTGGCGCGAGTGCGCGCGATGCGACGCTGCTGGGGTTCGACTACGGCGAGAAGCGGATCGGGGTCGCAATCGGCAATGCGCTGACGCGCTCGGCCCGCGCGCTCGTCGTGATTCCCAACCTGAACCGCGAACACCGCTTCAAGGCGGTCGGCGACCTGCTGGCCGAATGGCGGCCCGACGCGCTCGTCGTCGGCCTGCCGATGCATCCGGACGGCACGCCGCACGAGATGACGCAGCAGGCGAAGCGCTTCGGCAACCAGCTGAACGGCCGCTTCGGGCTGCCCGTCACGTGGGTCGACGAACGCTATTCGTCGGTCGAGGCCGAGGCCGGGCTGCGCGAGCGCAACGTGCGCGGGCGCGTCCGCGCCGAGATGCTCGATGCCGAGGCCGCGCGCGTGATCCTTCAACAGTATCTCGATCAATTGTCCGACCATGAGCACCATTGACGCCGACGCGCTCTACCGCGTCCTGCTCGAGCAGATTCGCGGCGCATACGGCACGGCCTTCGCCGAGCCGGGCGGCCTGCGGCTCGCCGGCATCTACAGCGGCGGCGCGTGGCTCGCCGAGCGCCTCGCGCGCGATCTCGGCGCGCCGGCGTTCGGCGTCGTGAACGTCGCGCTGCATCGTGACGACTACGCGAAGAAGGGGCTGCACAGCCAGGCCAGCCCGACGTCGCTGCCGTTCGAGGTCGGCGGCGCGCGCATCGTGCTCGTCGACGACGTGCTGTACACCGGCCGCACCGTGCGCGCCGCGCTCAACGAACTGTTCGACTACGGCCGTCCGGCCGCGGTCGAGCTCGCGGTGCTCGCCGATCGCGGCGGCCGCGAGCTGCCGGTCGCCGCGCGCTTCGCGGGCGGCACGCTCGACGTGCCGGCCGATGCGACGCTCGTGCTCGCGCGCGACGAAGCCGCCCAGCTCACGCTGCGCATCGAGGCGCACGGCGCCTGAGCACACCGCGAAACCGTATCCCGGGCCGCCGGTTCGCGCCGCGGCCCGTTTGCATAGTTGGAATCACGCACACCATGACCACCGACACCACTGGCCGCACCGGCAATCCCGCCGCGGCCGCGAGCCCCGAGCGGTTCCGCTACGGTTTCCTGAAGGGCAACCCGCAGCTCACGAAAAACGGCGAGCTGAAACACCTGCTGTCGATCGAGGGCCTGCCGCGCTCGATCGTCAATCATATTCTCGATACGGCCGAGCAGTTCGTCAGCGTGACGGACCGCGAGGTGAAGAAGGTGCCGCTGCTGCGCGGCAAGTCGGTGTTCAACCTGTTCTTCGAGAATTCGACGCGCACGCGCACGACCTTCGAGATCGCCGCGACGCGCCTGTCGGCCGATGTCCTCAACCTGAACATCAACGCGTCGTCGACGAGCAAGGGCGAGTCGCTGCTCGACACGATCAACAACCTGTCGGCGATGCATGCCGACCTGTTCGTCGTGCGTCACGCATCGAGCGGCGCGCCGTACCTGATTGCCGAGCACTGCGCGCCGCACGTGCACGTGATCAACGCCGGCGACGGCCGCCATGCGCACCCGACGCAGGGCCTGCTCGACATGTACACGATCCGCCACTACAAGCGCGACTTCACGAAGCTGCGCGTGGCGATCGTTGGCGACATCCTGCATTCGCGCGTCGCGCGTTCCGACATCCACGCGCTCACCACGCTCGGCGTGCCGGAAGTGCGCGCGATCGGCCCGCGCACGCTGCTGCCGGGCGGTCTCGAGCAGATGGGCGTGAAGGTGTTCAACAACCTCGACGAAGGGCTGAAGGGCGTCGACGTGATCATCATGCTGCGCCTGCAGAACGAGCGGATGAGCGGCGCGCTGCTGCCGTCCGCGCAGGAGTACTTCAAGACCTGGGGCCTGACGCCCGAGCGCCTCGCGCTCGCCGCGCCCGACGCGATCGTGATGCACCCGGGGCCGATGAACCGCGGCGTCGAGATCGACTCGCAGGTCGCCGACGGTCCGCAGTCGGTGATCCTCAACCAGGTCACGTTCGGCATCGCCGTGCGGATGGCGGTGATGGGCATCGTCGCCGGCAACAGCGACTGAGCCCGCTTTCGCGCATCCTGATCCAGGCATTCAACGCAATCAACGCATTCACAGACAGCGCATGAAGATTCATATCCAAGGCGGCATGCTGATCGATCCAGTCGCCGGCACCGAGCGGCAGGCCGACGTATTCGTCGCGGACGGCAAGATCGCCGCGCTCGGCACCACGCCGGCCGGTTTCAACGCGGAGAAGACGATCGACGCGTCCGGCCTGATCGTCGCCCCCGGCCTCGTCGACCTGTGCGCGCGGCTGCGCGAGCCCGGCTACGAGCACAAGGCCACGCTCGCGTCCGAGATGGCCGCGGCCGTCGCGGGCGGCGTCACGACCCTCGTGTGCCCGCCGGACACCGACCCCGTGCTCGACGAGCCGGGCCTCGTCGAGATGCTCAAGTTCCGCGCGCGCAACCTGCACCAGGCCAACGTCCATCCGCTCGGCGCGCTCACCGTCGGCCTGAAGGGCGAGGTGATCACCGAGATGGTCGCGCTGACCGAATCGGGCTGCGTCGGCTTCACGCACGCGAACGTGCCGGTGCGCGACACGCAGGTGCTGCTGCGCGCGCTGCAGTACGCGAGCACCTACGGCTATACCACGTGGCTGCGTCCGCTCGACGCGTTCATCGGCCGTGGCGGCGTCGCCGCGAGCGGCGCGCTCGCGTCGCGGCTCGGGCTGTCCGGCGTGCCGGTCGCGGCCGAGACGATCGCGCTGCACACGATCTTCGAACTGATGCGCGTGACCGGCGCGCGCGTGCACCTCGCGCGCCTATCGTCGGCGGCCGGCCTCGCGCTCGTGCGCGAGGCGAAGGCCGAGGGGCTGCCCGTGACGTGCGACGTCGGCGTGAATCACTTGCACCTGATCGACATCGACATCGGCTACTTCGATTCGCAGTTCCGGCTCGACCCGCCGTTGCGCGGCGAGCGCGACCGCGAAGCGATCCGCGCAGCCCTCGCCGACGGCACGATCGACGCGATCTGCTCCGATCACACGCCGGTCGACGACGACGAGAAGCTGCTGCCGTTCGCCGAAGCGACGCCCGGTGCGACGGGGCTCGAACTGCTGCTGTCGCTCACGGTGAAGTGGGCCGATGAAACGAACACGCCGCTCGCGCAGGCGCTGCGCCGCATCACGGCCGCGCCGGCCGACGTGCTGCAACTCCCGGCCGGCCGCGTGGCCGAAGGCGCCGCGGCCGACCTGTGCGTATTCGACCCGCGCGCGCACTGGCGCGTCGAGCCGCGTGCGCTGAAGAGCCAGGGGCACAACTCGCCGTTCCTCGGCTACGAACTGCCGGCCTGCGTGCGCGCGACGCTCGTGGCGGGGCAGGTCGCGTTCGAGCGCCACTGAACCACGCCGGATCCTCGCCATGACCGCTCTTCGCAAGCTGCGTCTCGTCTTCCACCTGCTGCGCGGCATGACGATCGTCGCGCTGCGCTTTTCGCATGTCACGCCTGCGCGCCGCGCCGAGATGACGCGCCGCTGGTCCATCAAGATGCTGCGCATCTGCGGGATGCGTCTCGTCGTCCACAACGACGGCGCGCGGCTCGACGCGAGCGCGCTCGTGGTCGGCAATCACGTGTCATGGATCGACATCTATGCGATCAACGCGTGGCGGCCGACGCCGTTCGTGTCGAAGGCCGAGGTGCGGCAGTGGCCGGTCGTCGGCTGGCTCGCGGAGAAGCTCGATACCGTGTTCCTGCAGCGCGAGAAGCGTACCGAGGCGATGCGGATCATGCACGAAATGGCCGAGCGCTTGCGCAACGGCGGGCTGATGTGCGTGTTTCCGGAGGGCACCACGTCGGACGGGCAGGCGCTGCTGCCGTTCCATGCGAATCTGTTCCAGGCCGCGGTGTCGGCCGGCTGCGCGGTGCAGCCGGTCTGCCTGATGTACGAGGACGCGCAGCGGCGGCAGTCGGTCGCGCCGGCCTACACGGGCGAGCTGTCGCTCGGGAAGTCGCTCGACATGGTGTTGCGCGGCGGCCCGCTCGTCGCGCACCTGTACGTGTGCGAGCCGATCGCGCCGGGCGGCGACCGCCGCGCGACCTCCGCGGCGGCGCGCGACGCGATCGCGGCCGCGCTCGAGACGCTGCAGGCGAAGGTCGGCAAGCCGTCGCCCGAGTCGCTGGCGGAACTCGAGCGGCATGCGTATCCGGCAACCGAAGTCGGCGCGGGAACGGCGGGTGAGGCAGCGGCCGAGGAGCCGGTGCCGGGGCGCGAGGGGTGATGTTCTTTTGCCCGCGCGTGTCGCGTGCGGGCTATTCGCCGCCCTGCGTGCGGCACGCTTCGCATTGCACCTGCGTGACCGTGCGCTGTGCCGGGTCGGCAGTCAGTCGCACGGCCGACAGCTGGTTTCCCCACACGCATCCCGAATCGAGCGCGACGACGTTGTCGCGCAGCATCAGGCCGAGTGCCGCCCAGTGGCCGAACACGAGCGTCACGTCTTCGGTGCGGCGGCCCGGCGCGTCGAACCACGGCAGGTAACCGGGCGGCGCGCTGTCGGGGCCGCCGTTGGCCTTGAAGTCCATCGCGCCGTCGGGCGTGCAGAAGCGCAGGCGCGTGAACGCGTTGAACGCGACGCGCATCCGGTCGCGTTTCTTCAGGGACGGACTCCATCGGTTCGGCTCGTTGCCGTACAGGCTTTCTAGCGTTTCGCGCCAGTCCGGCGCGCGCAGCGCGCGCTGCAATTCGTCGGCGAGTTCGAGCGCGAGCGTGGTGTCCCATTGCGGCAGCACGCCCGCGTGCACGAGCAGCATCCCGTGTTCGAAATGCACGAACGGGCGGTGACGGACCCATTCGAGCAGCGCGTCGGCGTCGGGCGCGTCGAGGATTTTGCCGATGGTGTCGCCCGGGCGTTCGGTGCGGATGCCTGCGGAAACCGCGAGCAGGTGGAGGTCGTGGTTGCCGAGCACGACGGTCGCGCGCGGGCCGAGATCCACCAGCGCACGCAGCGCGGCGAGGGACTCGGGGCCGCGGTTGACGACGTCGCCGGCGATCCATAGCGGGGTGTCGGCGGGGGCTGAAAGCTTTTCCAGCAGCGAGTGGAAAGCGGAATGACAGCCTTGGATGTCGCCGATGGCGATGGGGGTGGGCGGCATGGGAGGTGGATATTGCAAGTCTTGACGCTGATTGGAAAATGGCGCGGGCGCCACAATACGCCCGGGCACAACTTTGTTCCATCTTAACAGGTTGATTTAAAACATAATTTCACTCGTGTCGGCGAGTATGGGGTCACTGTTTCAAGTTGTTAGCACCATGGATTTTGAAGCCACTTGCTTCCTATAATTGCCGCTTCCTCGACAAAATTAGCATTTCATGACTTTGACGGTCACGGTGAGAAGTTAGAATGCCCGCCTTGAGCGACGCGCACCTTGACGTTGTCGCTGTTCGAAATGGGGGCGGCTCGTGCTCGAGGCCTGCCGCGGACGACTAAAGGGAGCCTCATGATCCTGGTGACGGGTGGCGCGGGTTTTATCGGCGCAAATTTTGTACTCGACTGGCTGCGTCAATCCGACGAGGCCGTGCTCAATGTCGATAAGCTGACCTACGCTGGCAACCTTCGCACGCTGCAATCGCTGGACGGGAGCCCGAAACACGTGTTCGTACGCGCCGACATCTGCGATCGCGCTGCGCTCGACGCGCTGTTCGCCGAATACCAGCCCCGCGCTGTCCTGCATTTCGCCGCTGAAAGCCATGTCGATCGCTCGATTCACGGGCCAGCGGAGTTTGTTCAGACCAATGTGGTGGGCACGTTCACGCTGCTCGAAGCCGCACGGACATACTGGAACGGCCTGAACGAAGCGGACAGGTCGGCCTTTCGTTTTCTGCACGTATCGACGGACGAAGTGTTCGGCTCGCTGTCGGCCGCCGATCCGCAGTTCTCGGAAACCACGCCGTACGCGCCCAACAGCCCGTATTCGGCGACCAAGGCGGGCTCCGATCATCTGGTGCGCGCCTATCATCATACGTACGGCCTGCCCACGCTCACCACGAACTGCTCGAACAACTACGGTCCGTACCAGTTTCCCGAGAAGCTCATTCCGCTGATGATTGCCAATGCGCTCGCCGGCAAGGCGCTGCCGGTCTACGGTGACGGGCAGAACGTGCGCGACTGGTTGTACGTCGGCGACCACTGCAGCGCGATTCGTGAAGTGCTCGCGCGCGGCGTGCCCGGCGAGACTTACAACGTCGGCGGGTGGAACGAGAAGAAGAACCTCGACGTCGTGCATACGCTGTGCGATTTGCTGGACCAGGCGCGCCCGAAGGCAGCAGGTTCGTACCGCGACCAGATCACCTATGTGACGGACCGTCCCGGCCATGATCGTCGTTATGCGATCGATGCGCGCAAGCTCGAGCGCGAACTCGGCTGGAAGCCCGCGGAGACGTTCGAGACTGGTCTGGCGAAGACGGTCGCGTGGTATCTCGACAACCAGGTGTGGGTCGACGAAGTGGCCTCGGGTGAATACCGCAAGTGGGTTGAAACCAACTACGCAGCGCGCGCTTGAGGAGTTCATCGATGGCACGTAAGGGCATCATTCTCGCCGGCGGTTCCGGCACGCGTCTGTATCCGATCACGCATGCGGTCTCGAAGCAGCTGCTGCCGGTCTACGACAAGCCGATGATCTATTACCCGCTCTCGACGCTGATGGTCGCGGGCATTCGCGATGTCCTGATCATCTCGACGCCGCAGGACACGCCGCGCTTCGAAGCCATGCTTGGCGACGGCAGCCAGTGGGGAATGAATATCCAGTACGCCGTGCAGCCGTCGCCGGACGGCCTTGCGCAGGCATTCATCATCGGCAGGGAATTTGTTGGCCGGGATCCGTCGGCGCTGATCCTTGGCGACAACATCTTCTATGGTCACGACCTGGCGAAGCAGCTCGAGCGCGCGGACGCGCAGGATACGGGCGCGACGGTGTTCGCCTATCACGTGCACGATCCGGAGCGTTACGGCGTCGTCGAATTCGACCAGGACTTCCGTGCGGTGTCGATCGAGGAAAAGCCGGTCAAACCGCGTTCCCACTATGCGGTCACGGGCCTGTACTTCTACGACAATCGCGTGTGCGATATCGCGGCGGACATCAAGCCGTCGCCGCGGGGTGAGCTGGAAATCACCGACGTCAATTCGCGCTATCTCGCTGCGGGCGCGCTGAATGTCGAGATCATGGGGCGCGGCTACGCATGGCTCGACACCGGCACGCATGATTCGCTGATCGAGGCTGCCACTTTCATTGCGACCCTTCAGAAGCGTCAGGGTCTCATGGTCGCTTGCCCCGAGGAGATCGCGTACCGCCGCAACTGGATCGATGCGGAACAGGTACAGAAGCTGGCCGAGCCATTGTCGAAGAACGCCTACGGGCAGTACCTCACGAGTCTTCTCACGAGTCAGGTCGCATGGCAATCCAAGTAACGGCAACGGCGCTGCCCGAAGTCAAGCTCATCGAGCCGAAGGTGTTCGGCGATGCGCGCGGGTATTTCTACGAAAGCTTCAACGGTCGGGAATTCGCCGAGCATATCGGGCCCGGCATCGAATTCGTGCAGGACAATCACTCGCGTTCGGCGAAGGGCGTGCTGCGCGGGTTGCACTATCAGGTTCAGCATGCGCAGGGGAAGCTCGTACGGGTGGTGGAAGGCGAGGTATTCGACGTTGCCGTCGACATCCGGCGCAGTTCGCCGAACTTCGGCAAGTGGGTCGGCGTGAGGCTGTCGGCGGACAATCATCGCCAGCTCTGGGTGCCGCCCGGCTTCGCGCACGGCTTCGTCGTGTTGTCGGAGGCCGCGCAGTTCCTGTACAAGACGACCGACTACTGGTATCCGGAGCACGAGCGCTGCATCGTGTGGGACGATCCCGAAATCGGGATCGAATGGCCGATCGATGCGGCACCGGTCTTGGCTCCGAAGGACGCGGCGGGCAAGCGTTTGAGCGAGGCGGAAGTCTATGCGTGAAGGTGGCGTGCGTCCTGAACCGACGATCCTCGTGACTGGCGTGAACGGCCAGGTCGGGTTCGAATTGCTGCGGTCGCTCCAAGGGCTCGGACGGGTGGTGCCGTGCGATCGGTCGACGCTGGATCTTTCGGATCTCGATCGAGTGCGCGCGTTCGTGCGGGACCTGAAGCCATCCCTCATCGTGAATCCGGCGGCTTATACGGCGGTGGACAAGGCCGAGAGCGAAGTCGATGCCGCACGGCGCCTGAATGCGGACGTGCCGCGAATCTTCGCCGAGGAGATGGCGCGCACCGGCGGCGCGCTGATTCATTATTCGACCGATTACGTGTTTGATGGCAGGAAGGCGGGCGCGTATACGGAAACCGACGCGCCGAATCCCGTGAATGCTTACGGCGCGACCAAGCTTGAGGGTGAGCGGGCCATCGCTGCGACGGGATGCGCACACCTGATTCTGCGCACAAGTTGGGTGTATGGCCGGCGTGGGCGGAATTTCCTGTTGACGATGCTGAAGCTGGGGCGTGAACGTTCGGAATTACGCGTCGTCGCGGATCAGGTCGGCGCGCCGACCTGGGCGAAGACCATTGCCGCGGCAACGGCACATATCGTTGCGCAGAGTACGGCATCGGCCGATGCCGACTGGTTGAAGCAGCGCGCCGGCGTGTACCACTTCACGTCGGCAGGCGCGACGTCGTGGTGCGGTTTTGCCGAAGCGATCTTTGCGGCCGCCTTGGCGCCGCATGCCCCGAAAGTCGTGCCGATCGCTTCGGTCGACTACCCGACGCCGGCGAAGCGGCCTGCGAACTCGAAATTGGCGCTCGACAAGCTGACTGCGACATTCGGTGTGCGCATGCCTGACTGGCGCGATGCGCTGGAACTGTGTCTGTCGGAGTGACGCGCGCGAGCCCGGCACGGTATGGCCGAAGAGCAGGCAAACCCCCGGATGACGATGGTGATGGCCGATCATCGGGGGGCATAGGCGAGATTTATGTGACCGTTCCGTAACGTCCGACTGGCGTGCGGCTGTCCGGTGAGCAGTCCTGGCTTTCCCGGGCGCCGTCCAGGGCAGCGGGCGTATTCGGCGAGTGAAGTCCGCCGGCTATAATTCTGTTCCGGTCAGATGTGGCATGACAGGCTGGCGACCACGCCAACTGGTTATTGATGTAAGTGGCGAAGACGTTGACTTCGCCAGCGAATATTAAATCTGGAGTGAATGTGATGTTGATCCCCGTCATCCTGTCCGGTGGTGCCGGTACGCGACTTTGGCCTGTTTCCCGCGAAGGGCATCCCAAGCCATTCATGAAGCTCGCTGATGGCGAGAGTTTGCTGCTGAAAACTTACCGCCGTGCAGCTGCAGTGGTCGGGGACGGCGAGGAGTCGCCGCACGGAGAATTGCTCACGGTCACGAACCGTGACTATTACTTCATGAGCAAGGACGAGTTCGTGAGCGCCGGGTTCGGCGAGCAGCGGCCCGGTGTATTCATGCTCGAACCGACTGGCCGCAACACCGCGCCTGCGGTGGCGATGGCGGCGCACCATGTCGCCGACAAGTACGGGCGCGACGCGCTGATGCTGGTGCTGGCAGCCGATCACCTTGTTCAAGACCAGAAAGGCTTCGTGGCTACCGTCGCGAGCGCGGTCGAATTGGCGAATCAGGGCCGGCTCGTCACGTTCGGCATCGTGCCGACGAGTCCGGATACCGGTTTCGGTTATATCGAGGCGGGCGAATCGGTCGGCGCGGGCCGGGCCGCGCTGCGCTTCGTCGAGAAGCCGGATGCAGCGAAGGCGGCCGAGTATCTGGCCGCGGGCAACTACCTGTGGAATTCGGGCATGTTCTGTTTCAAGGCGGGCGTCATTCTCGACGAGATGGCCCGTCATGCACCGGATGTCGCAGCGGCCGCCGAAGCGTGCTGGGTCGCGCTTCAGGAAGCCAACAAGACGTCGACGCAGATGCTCGAGATTCCCGCCGACGCGTTCGAGAAGATGCCCGACATTTCGATCGACTATGCAGTGATGGAGCGCTCGTCGAACGTGGCGGTCGTGCCCTCCAGCTTCGGCTGGAGCGACATTGGCTCGTGGGGGGCGGTGCGTGACCTGGTCGCGCCGGACGAGGACAGCAACCGGGCCATTGGCGATGCGATTTTCGTCGACAGCCGGAACATGTACGTGCAGACGCAGGACCGCGTGGTGGCGTCGGTCGGCGTGGCTGACCTGATGATCATCGACACGCCGGATGCACTGCTGGTTGCGCATCCCGATCGCGCACAGGATGTGAAGCAGGTCGTCGCCCGTTTGAAGAAGCGCAATCACGACGCCTACAAGTTGCATCGCACCGTGAGCCGCCCGTGGGGCACCTACACGGTGCTGGAAGAAGGGCCGCGCTTCAAGATCAAGCGCATCGAAGTAAAGCCGGGCGGCAGCCTGAGCCTGCAGATGCACCACCACCGCAGCGAGCACTGGATCGTCGTCAGCGGGATGGCCAAGGTCGTCAACGGCGATAACGAAATCTTCGTCCGGACCAACGAATCGACCTACATTCCTGCCGGCCACAAGCACCGCCTCGAGAACCCGGGCGTGCTGGACCTCGTGATGATCGAGGTACAGAGCGGCGAATATCTCGGAGAAGACGACATCGTTCGTTTCCAAGATGTATACGGGCGGGCTTGATGCTGGGGATGCTGAGAGCCCTTTGGGCGTATCGCGGCTTCATTCTGGGAAGCGTCAAGCGGGAGTTCCAGTCGAAGTACCGGAATTCCCTGCTTGGCGCGGCATGGACCGTCCTCAATCCGCTGGCGATGATCGTCGTCTACACGGTGATCTTCTCGCGTGTGATGCATACGAGGTTGCCCGGCGTCGACAACAGCTTCGCGTACAGCATTCACCTGTGCGCGGGCATGTTGCCGTGGGGGATGTTCGTGGAAGTCGTCAGTCGCGCGCAGAACTCGTTTATCGAAAACGCGAACCTGATCAAGAAGCTTAGTTTCCCGCGGCTGTGTCTGCCGGTGATTGTGGTCGCCAACTCGCTGGTCAACTTCGCGATCGTGTTCGGGTTGTTCGTTGCGTTCCTGCTGCTGACCGGCAACTTCCCGGGCGTCGCGTTCATCGCCGTCATTCCGTTGCTGACGCTGCTGACGCTGTTTGCGATCGGTCTTGGGATCACGCTCGGCGTGCTCAACGTGTTTTTCCGCGACGTCGGGCAATTCTTCAACATCGTGCTGAATTTCTGGTTCTGGCTGACGCCGATCGTCTATTCGATCGAAATCCTGCCCAAGCCGGTCCAGGCCGGCATGCAGTTCAATCCGATGGCGCCGCTGATCCAGGCGTTCCAGGTCGTGATGATGCAGGGCCAGTGGCCGGACTGGTCGCAACTCTGGTTCATAACGGCACTGGGCGTCGGCTGGTGCCTTCTCGGTTTCAGTCTGTTCCGCAGGCACGCGGGCGAAATGGTGGATGAACTCTGATGGGCACCATTACCGTTAGCAATCTGGGCAAGGCCTACAAGCAGTACCCGACACGCTGGTCGCGTCTGGTCGAGTGGTTGGATCCGCGCCGCAAGCAGCATCACACGTTGCACTGGGTGCTGCGGGATGTGAACTTCACGGTGCGCGCCGGCGAGGCGCTGGGCATCATCGGCATCAACGGTGCGGGCAAGAGCACGTTGCTGAAGATGATCGTCGGGACCACGCAGCCGACCGTCGGCAGCGTGACGATGACCGGTCGTGTCGCTGCGCTGCTGGAACTCGGGATGGGGTTTCATCCGGATTTCACCGGTCGCCAGAACGTGATGATGGCCGGGCAACTCCTCGGCTATTCGGTTGATGAACTGCTGGCGCTGATGCCCGAAATCGAGGCATTCGCCGAAATCGGCGAATACATCGACCAGCCGGTACGCGTGTATTCGAGCGGCATGCAGGTGCGTCTCGCGTTCAGCGTCGCAACGGCCCGTCGGCCTGATGTGCTCATCGTAGACGAGGCATTGTCGGTCGGCGATGCATATTTCCAGCACAAGAGCTTCGATCGTATTCGCGAGTTTCGCACGCAAGGCACGACGCTTCTGATCGTCGCGCACGACAAGGCAGCGATCCAGGCCATCTGCGATCACGCAATCCTGCTGAATGCAGGGCGGCTGGAGATGGAAGGCGCGCCCGAGGCGGTCATGGATTACTACAACGCGATGCTGGCCGATCGCAAGGATCACGGAATCCGGCAGGAAACGCTGGCGAGCGGTGCTGTGCAGACCGTGTCCGGAACGGGCGAAGCCGTGATCGAATCGGTCGATCTGTTGGACGAGTCTGGGCAGCTCATCGAGGTCGCCGGTGTCGGCCAGCCGGTCGCGCTGCGCGTCAAGGTCCGCTGTGTCGAAGCGATCCCCGAGCTCGTGGTCGGATACATGATCAAGGATCGTCTTGGTCAGACAGTGTTCGGAACGAATACCTATCACCTGAAGCAGGTGCTGGTCGATCTCGATGCTGGCCAGTCGGTCGAGTTGCACTTCGAATTCACTGCGAACATCGGGGTGGGAAGTTACTCGGTCGCGGTGGCGCTGCACACGGGCGACGCCCATGTCGTGAACAACTATCAGTGGCGTGACCGCGCTTTGGTATTCAACGTCGTCAACAAGAAGATGGAAAATTTCGTCGGCGTGGCATGGCTACCGACGACCGTGAGGAGCTTGCCGTAGTGGACAGTTTTTATCGCGCGTTTGAAGATCAGCACCGCGGTTCGAGGGAACTGATCAAGGGCCGACTGGCGAAATACCTCCCGTTCATCACGCCGCTCGCCGCGCTTTACCCGGGCGGAAAAGTCTTCGACCTGGGGTGCGGTCGCGGTGAGTGGCTGGAACTCATGACTGAGGCGGGTTTCGCCCCGGTCGGGGTGGACCTCGATGCCGATATGCTGGAAGCATGCCGCGAACGCGGCCTGCCGGTATTTCAGGGTGATGCAATCGAATATCTGGCCTCGCTTGATTCGGACAGCCACGTGCTGATCTCGGCTTTTCACGTTGTCGAGCATGTGTCCTTCGAGCAGGTACGCACGATCGTCAGTGAAGCGTTGCGCGTATTGAAACCCGGCGGCCTTCTGATTCTCGAGACGCCGAACCCGGAAAATATCGTCGTTGCCGGCTGCAATTTCTATCTGGACCCGAGTCACAAGCAGCCGATTCCTCCCGAGTTACTCAGTTTCGTCGGCGAGTATGCCGGTTTTGCGCGCGTCAAGCGGCTTCGGCTGCAGGAAGCCCCTTCGTTACAGGACGAGGGCGCACGAATTCATCTGCTCGACGTGCTGGGTGGCGTCAGCCCTGACTACGCCATCGTTGCGCAGAAATCATGTAGTGCAGAAGAGGCCGCAGCATTCGACGAAGCATTCAATGCCGACTACGGTCTTGCGCTGGCAGATTTGGCAGCCAGATTCGAGCAAGGGGAAGCACGCGAGCACGAGCGATCTGCAGATGAGATCCGAAAGACTCACGATGAAATTGGACAGGTCCGTAGCGAATTGCGACTGGTCGTCGATGAATTGAGGCATGCCCGCAGCGAACTGGGGCAAGTCCTCGACGAACTTGGACGAGTTCGGGGCGATCTAGGGCAAGTCCAGGATGCGATCGGGGCGGTCCATGGCGAGCACGGGCGTGTCCGCGACGAAGCGCAGCATACGGCCGAGAAATTGCAGGCGGTCTACGACAGCACGTCATGGCGTATTACTGCCCCGATGCGTAGCGTTGTAACACATGCCCGTGAAGCGAAAGGCGCTTGCAAATCCGGTATGCGTCGCGCGTTGTTTCGCGGCGTTGCATACGCCAATCGCAATCCGGAGCTAAGACGGCTGGCCGTCCGAGTATTGAATAGGATGCCCGGCGTTAAGCAGCGACTCGTCCGGATTATCGTCGGCGCGCCTGCTCAACCGTTGCAGAGGAAGCAGATAGATGATGATGGTTTGACGCCTCGTGCGCGCGAAGCGTTCATGGCATTGAAGTCTGCACTCACGGAAGAAAATGGGAATGCCGAATAATGCGAATCGTTGTTGACATGCAAGGGGCGCAGAGCCCGAACTCGCGCAATCGCGGCGTGGGAGTTTACACCGAGTCCATCGTTAAGGCGATGATTCGGAATCGCGGTGAACATGAAATCATCCTTGCGCTGAACGGAGCCTTCGAGGAATCCGCGCGGATTCTGCGTGAGCAGTTCGAAGCCATCCTGTCGCCGCGCGACATCTACGTCTGGCATGTGGCGGGGCCGGTTGCCTGTGCCGATAAAGCCAATCTGTGGCGTCGCCAGTCAGGTGAACTGACTTATGAGGCATTTCTGACGAGCCTGCGGCCGGATTTTATTTATATCGGGAATTACTTCGAAGGTTTTGGCGACGATTCGATTACCAGCATTCACGCGCTTCAGACGAATGTTCCGGTCGCGGTCACGTTGCATGACCTGATTCCGTACATCTACGCCAAGCCTTATCTGGATAATCCTCGTTTCAAGGATTGGTACTTGGCGAAAGTTGAGGATCTTCGATGTGCTGATCTTTGGCTGGCGAATTCCGAATCGTCGCGCTCGGACGGTATCAAGCATCTGGATCTCTCACCCCAGTGGTCGGTGAACGTGTCCGCCGATGTCGATGCGCGGTTTCGGCCGGAACAGATTGCTCCCGAGCGAGAATCGGCATTGCGGGACAAATACGGGCTGACGAAATCGTTCGTACTGTATACGGGCGGTATTGACCACCGCAAGAACATCGAGGGCCTGATTCGCGCGTTCGCGTTGTTACCGCTTGCGTTGCGGAAGTCGCACCAACTCGCGATCGTTTGTTCGATTCAGCCGGCCAGCCGTGACGCGCTGATGCGTGTGGCCCGGCAGGTCGGCCTAGACGCGGATGATGTCGTATGCACAGGATTCGTGCCGGACGAGGAACTGCTGGCGCTCTACAACCTGTGCCGGTTGTTTGTTTTTCCTTCGTGGTACGAGGGATTCGGTTTGCCGGTACTAGAGGCGATGCGTTGCGGCGCACCCGTTATCGGCGCGAATACGTCAGCCATTCCCGAAGTGATTGGATGGGGCGACGCGCTGTTCGATCCCACGTCCGATGAAGAGATCGCGCGCTATATGCAGCGTGGTTTGACGGACGAGGACTATCGTCAGGCACTGATCGAACGCGGTACGCGTCAGGCCGGGAAATTTTCGTGGGATCAAAGCGGGCGTTGCGCGCTCGACGCAATGGAGCGACGGCTTCAAGCGTGGCGGGACGAACGACGCGAGCCGGATATTCAGTCGCGACGTCCGCGGCTGGCGTATGTGTCGCCGTTGCCGCCGGCTCGCACGGGGATTGCTGACTACAGCGCGGAACTGCTCCCGGAACTGGCACGTTTTTACGATATTGACGTTATCGTCGACCCCAGTGAAGCGGGAAACATGCAGTCCGGGCAGTCCGAGCACGTTTCGGTGAAAACGCCGGCGTGGCTGCGCAAGCATGCGGATTCGTATGATCGGGTGCTCTATCATTTCGGGAACTCGTCGTTTCACCAGTACATGTTTCCATTGCTGGAAGCCGTACCGGGCGTGGTCGTGCTGCACGATTTCTTTCTGTCGGGGATCCTTGCGCACATGGCCATTCACGGGAATCGTCCCGACGGCTGGTCAAGGGCGCTGTACGACGCGCACGGGTATGTCGGCTTGAGGGCCCGCCATCAGAAGGAGGACATGGCGGATGTCGTCTGGGAGTTTCCATGCAGCCTGAGCGTTGTTCAGAAGAGCCTGGGCTTGATCGTTCACTCGGCAAATTCGTTGCAATTGGCCCGGGATTGGTATGGCGGCGATACGATGGATTGGGCCGTGATTCCCCTTATGCGCAAAGCCAACATCGAGTCGAGTCGAGCCGAGGCGCGTGAAGCGTTAGGGTTTGGCGGGAGCGACTACGTGGTTTGTGCGTTTGGGGCGCTAGGGCCTTCCAAACTGAATCATCGTTTGCTGCGTGCGTGGGGGCGTTCGTCCTTGGCGCGTGATCCGGCATGTCATTTGATCTTTGTCGGAGAAAATCAGCCCACTCAGTATGGTGAAGAATTCGTTCGTAGCATTCGGCAAATGGGAGCGGGTGCCAGAGTCCGCATTACGGGTTGGGTCGATGCGTCAACTTTTCGTCGTTATCTGGCTGCAGCCGATGTTGGCGTGCAGTTGAGGACTCTTTCCAGAGGCGAGACTTCAGCAGCAGTCCTGGACTGCATGAATTACGGCACGGCGACGATCGTTAACGCAAACGGAAGCATGGCCGACCTGGACCGCGAGGCGGTGTGGATGCTGCCGGACGAGTTCTCCGACGACCAACTGGTCGAGGCATTGGAGACGTTGCGTTCGGACACTGCGCGCCGGCAGCGGATGGGTGTACGTGCACGGGATATTATCGTGGCCGATCATGCCCCGGACGTCTGTGCCGAGCAGTATCGCAATGCGATCGAACGGTTCTATCTTCGGGCCGAAGCGAATCCTCTCATGTTGTCACGTGCAGTCGCGCGGCGGGCGGGCCAGGCGAGTGACGACCAGTTGCGCGCGTGGGCGCTGACTACCGCGAGGAATTTTGTGCCACGCAACAACAAGCGGCAGTTGCTGGTTGATATTTCCGAACTCGTCCGGGTAGATGCTAGAAGTGGCATCCAGCGTGTGGTACGCAATCTGCTGAAGGAATGGCTGGACTCACCGCCTGATGGCTTCCGGGTCGAACCGGTTTATGCGACGACAACGAATTCATATCGCTATGCGCGTGATTTCACGATGCGGATGATGGGGTTCGAGGACGGTTGGCTGCAGGACGAGCCGATCGATTATGCGCCCGGAGACGTATTCGTCGGCCTTGATCTGCAGCCCCAGGTCGTTCCTGCGCAGCGGGCGTTTTACCGGAGTCTGCAATTGCAGGGTGTCCAGGTCAAGTTTGTCGTCTACGATCTGTTGTGCGTACTACTTCCACAATACTTCATCCCCGGTGCCGCGGACGGGTTTGCGGGCTGGCTCGATGTCGTGGCGGAAAGTGACGGTGCATTGTGCATTTCAAAGGCGGTGGCGACGGATCTGTCGACGTGGCTCGATGCGCACGCCCCGCAGCGGTTGCAGTCGTTTGAAATCGACTGGTTCCATCTAGGCGCGGATATCGAGAATTTCGTGAATTCGTCGGAGATCCCGCACGACGGCCATAAAGTCCTCCAACACCTGCGTGGTGTCCCGACGTTTCTGATGGTCGGCACCATTGAGCCGCGCAAAGGCCATGTCCAGGTCCTGGATGCATTCGAGCGGCTGTGGCGCGAGAATCAGGACGTCAACCTAGTGATCGTGGGGCGGCAGGGGTGGATGGTCGAGGATCTGATCTCAAGGTTGCGGGCACACGCGGAGCAGGGACGCCATCTGTTTTGGCTGGAAGGCGTCTCGGACGGCTATCTGGAAAAAATCTACGATGCGAGTTCGTGCCTGATTGCGGCATCCTATGGTGAAGGCTTTGGTTTGCCGCTGATTGAAGCAGCGCAGCACGGACTGGCGATTATCGCCCGCGATCTGCCGGTGTTTCGTGAAGTAGCCGGCGAGTATGCGTTTTACTTTTCCGCGCGGGACGGAAGCGATTTGGCGACAGAGATCAAGGCATGGCTCGAGCTTCGAGCAGTGCAGCAGGCGCCGTCGTCTCGCGGCATGCCTTTCCTGACTTGGGCGCAGAGTGCCCAACATTTGGCAAAAATTCTCACGCGCAAAGAAGCGTGTTCCTAAAGCAGGTCTATTATGTCTAAGAAAATTTCCATCATCACCGGCATCACCGGACAAGACGGCGCCTATCTTGCGGAGCTGCTGCTCGACAAGGGCTATACGGTCTATGGCACCTACCGTCGCACCAGCTCGGTAAATTTCTGGCGTATCGAAGAGCTGGGTATCGCCAAGCATCCGAACCTGCATCTGGTCGAGTACGACCTGACCGATCTGTCGGCCAGCATCCGTCTGCTGCAGACGACCGGCGCGACGGAAGTCTACAACCTGGCGGCGCAGAGCTTTGTCGGCGTGTCCTTCGACCAGCCGGTCACGACCGCGGAGATCACGGGCATTGGTCCGCTGAACCTGCTCGAGGCGATCCGCATCGTCAACCCGAAAATCCGTTTCTACCAGGCAAGCACGTCCGAAATGTTCGGCAAGGTGCAGGCGATTCCGCAAATCGAATCGACGCCGTTTTATCCGCGCAGCCCGTATGGCGTGGCGAAGTTGTATGCGCACTGGATCACGGTGAACTACCGCGAGAGCTACGATATCTTCGGCTGCAGCGGGATCCTTTTCAATCACGAATCGCCGCTGCGCGGCCGCGAATTCGTCACGCGCAAGATCACCGACTCCGTCGCGAAGATCAAGCTCGGCCAGCTCGACGTGCTCGAGCTGGGCAACATGGATGCGAAGCGCGACTGGGGCTTTGCGAAGGAATATGTCGAAGGCATGTGGCGCATGCTGCAGGCCGATGAGCCGGATACCTTTGTGCTGGCCACGAACCGTACCGAAACGGTGCGTGACTTCGTCCGTATGGCGTTCAAGGCGACCGGCGTCGATCTCGAGTTCAAGGGCAGCGACGCGAACGAGATCGCTGTCGACGTCGCAACCGGCAAGACGGTGGTCCGCGTGAATCCGAAGTTCCATCGTCCGGCCGAGGTCGACCTGCTGATCGGTAATCCGGAGAAGGCGAAGCAGAAGCTGGGCTGGGAGCCGAAGACGACGCTCGAGCAGTTGTGCGCCATGATGGTTGAAGCGGATCTGCGACGCAATGAGCGCGGCTTTTCGTTCTGACGCGCCGCGCGCGCTCGTCACAGGGCTCGGCGGATTTACCGGCGACTATCTGGCCCAGTCGCTGAGGGCTGCCGGCTATCGCGTGTTCGGCACGGCGCACGATGCCGAGGCGACCGGCGTCGACACGTATCGGGTGGATTTGTGCGACCGTGCGGAGCTGGCGAAAGTCGTTGCTGACGTGCAGCCGGACGTGGTCGCACATCTCGCCGCGATCGCGTTCGTTGCGCATGGCGACGCCGACGCAATCTATCGCACGAACGTGGTCGGCACGCGTAACCTGCTGGAGGCGCTGGCGACGTACGGGAAGCGGCCGAATGCGGTTCTGCTCGCGAGCAGCGCCAACATCTATGGCAATGCGGCGGTCGAGATAATCGACGAATCGGTCGAACCGAATCCGGCTAACGATTACGCGGTCAGCAAGCTGGCGATGGAATACATGGCGCGCCTGTGGCATGACAAGCTGCCGATCATCGTCGCACGCCCGTTCAACTACACGGGCGTTGGCCAATCATCGCAGTTCCTGCTCCCGAAGATCGTCGGCCATTTCCAGCGCGGGGAGCGCGTGATCGAGCTTGGAAATATCGATGTCGAGCGCGATTTTTCGGACGTGCGCCGTGTGGTGGATGCGTATCGGCGCCTGCTGCAGCTCGCGCCCGCCGGCGGCGTGTTTAACGTCTGCTCCGGTCGGGCGGTGTCGCTGAAGTCGGTGATCGCGACGATGGAGCAGATCGCTGGCTATTCGATCGAGGTCCGTGTCAATCCGGCCTTCGTGCGTGCGAACGAAGTGCGCCGATTGCAGGGCGATGGCTCGCGCCTGCAGGCCGCTGTCGGGCCGCTCGAGGATATTCCGCTGGAAACCACGTTGCGCTGGATGTTTGACGGGGGGCGTGCGTGAAGGTTGGTTTCGGCACGACCGCGCTGGCCCGGCGTAGTGCGTATGGTTCGGTGCGTGAGCATGTTCAGCATATCGAACGCAAGAGGTGCGGCAAAGTATCGCCGCGGCTCGGCTTGCCGGTGCAACGCCGCTCGCCAAACGACCGCATTCGTACCACCGGTGTCTGTGGCGAAACCGGCGATCACCGGCTTCGCCAAGCCGGGAAATCCTCGTCGTTCGCCGAAGGGTTTGCTTCAAGGAGCACCGCGTGAAGTTGGGGGTGGACATCACCTGGATGGTCGGCAACTACCGCGGCATGGGGCGTTTTGCCCGTCAACTGGTGGCGCCGATCGGCGAGTCGGTGCTGGGCTTTGCGCCAGGCGGCGTGAGCACCGACGAATGGCCGTGCGTCAGCCAAGGGCGCCGTTTCTTTCCGTGGTGGGAGCAGGTCGAGTTGCCGCGGTTGTGCCGCGAGCATAAGCCGGACTATCTGCTTTGCCCGTACAACACCGGGCCGCTGCGCGCCACCGGCAACACGCCGTTGATCGCGGTCATTTACGATCTGATCTACATGCAGCCGTGGAGCGTGCTGCCGCCTGCGAGGTCGCTGTATCAGACCGCCGGGCGCGTGTATCGCCGCCATGTGGTGCCGCGGCTGGCGCGCCGGGCCGACGTCGTGCTGACCATCTCGCGGTTTACGCAACGGGAGCTGGTCGAAACGTTCGGGCTGAACGAGGCGGACGTGCACGTCATCCCGTGCATGATTTCGGACGACTGGTTCGACGCGCCGGTGAGCGCGGCGGCACGTCGGCCGTACCTGTTCACGGTCGCGGGCGAGGTGCCGAGCAAGAACGTCGATCGCCTCCTGCAGGCGTTCGCGATCGCGCGGCCGGCGCTCGGCGATGACGCCACGCTCCGGATCGCCGGGATCAAGTCCGAACATCACGCGCATTTTCTCGGGCGGGCGGCAGCGCTCGGCCTCGCGGGTGCGGTCGAGTTGCTCGGCTATATTTCGCGGGACGAGTTGCGCGAGCAGTATCGGCACGCACATGCGTTCATCTTTGCTTCGTTGTTCGAAGGGTTCGGCATTCCGCTGCTGGAGGCGATGGCGTCGGGCACACCGGTTGCGTGCAGCAATACGACGTCGATGCCCGAGGTCGTCGGCGACTGCGGCCTGCAGTTCGATCCCTTTTCGGTGGACGACATGGCCGAGCAGATTCGCAGGGTATGGAACGACGGCGCGCGATTCGACGTCGCGATCCGCGACGGTGTCGCCCGCGCACGCACCTTTTCGGAGTCGGCGGTGCGCCCGCTGATTCAGGATTTCTGGGCGCGTCTATCATGAACCAGGACAAGAAGAAGCTGCTGGTGCTGACGCCGCGGTTTCCGTATCCGGTGATCGGCGGTGACAAGCTGCGGATCTACCATCTCTGCCGTGTGCTGTCCCGTCGATTCTCGCTGACGCTGCTGAGCATGTGCGAGAGCGGCGACGAAATGCACGCCGCGTTGCCGGACGACGGCGTATTCGATCGGGTCGAACGGGTCTTTCTGTCGCGTCGGCGATCGTATTTGAATACGTTGCTGGCGTTGCCCACGCGCACGCCGCTGCAGGTGGCGTACTACCGGAGTCGCGCGTTTGCGGCGGCGGTGACGCGATTGCTGCCGTCGCACGACGGCGCCTTCGTGCATCTCGTGCGCTGCGCCGAGTATGTCCGCAAGTCTGACAAGCCGCGCGTCCTGGAAATGACCGATGCGATTTCGCTCAACTACAGCCGGGTGAAGCAGTTGCGGCGCGCACGGGGGCTGAAGTCGCGCGTGTTTGGCATCGAGGCGAAGCGCCTGCTCGACTACGAGCGCACGATCGTCGACGATTTCGACCTGTCGGTGCTGGTGTCGCGGACCGATCGCGACTACCTGTTTCCCGGCGACCCGGGCAAGAAGGTGATGGTGTGCTCGAACGGCGTGGACCTGTCAGGCCTTCCGTACACCGCACGGAGCATGGCGAGCCGGATCCTGATTTTCATCGGCGACATGCGTACCGTGCAGAACCAGGACATGTGCCACTATTTCGCGGAGGCCGTGCTGCCGTTGCTGCGCAAGCGTGCCGATTACCGCTTCCGGATCGTCGGGTCCATCGCGACCGCACTTGCAGAACGATTCCGCGCGTATGACGGCGTCGACGTGACGGGCCGCGTCGAGTCGGTCGCGCAGGCCGCATCCGACGGCGCAATCGGCGTGTGCCCGATGCGCATCGGTGCAGGTGTGCAGAACAAGATTCTCGAATACATGGCGCTCGGGCTGCCCGTGGTCACCACGTCGCTGGGCCACGAGGGCCTGGGCGCGCAAAGCGGTCGCGACCTGCTGATCGCGGATTCGCCGGAGGAATTCGTCGATCGGATCGAGCAACTCGTCGCCGACGAGGCCGGGGCGGTCGAGATGACGGCGCGAGCGCGGGCCTTCGTCGAGCACGAGCACGGTTGGGAGCGCATGCTCGCGCCGCTCGTCGACGAGGTGAGCGCGTTGCTGGCCTGAGCGGCGGCACGTCTGGCGCTCGTGGCCCCCGTGGGCGCGGGCCGGGGCCAGGCTTGGTTGCTGCCGATTGGCAAGGTTACAATGTTCGCGCACCGATGCGGCCCCATCGGCATGCCGCCGCCAAAGGCCTTCGGCCGGTATTGCGTGGCGGCGACGCCGCTGTCCCGCAAGCGGAGCGAGCCGGGCCGCACGAAGCCTTCATCTAATACGGAACCCGGACATCGACGTGTCTTTCCATAGGGTTGCATCCGGCAGCACATGCCTCGATGCATCGCCAGATGCCGGCGAGCGGCATGCTTTACGTCTTCGAGATCCCGACGTGTTTGTCTCAATTTCCCTTTCCGTTTCCCCGTGCCGTTCCAGCGTGCATCGGCCCGCGCCGCCTGCCGGCGCGACAGGCAGGTTCGCGCCGTTTCGTCGAACCGTCAGCCGACCCGGTCGGAGGGGGCGATGACCCATCTCGTCATCACCGGCGCGAATGGTTTTGTCGGCCGTGCACTGTGCCGCCGTGCGCTGCAGGACGGTCACACGGTTACCGCACTGGTAAGGCGACCGGGCGGCTGCATCGATGGCGTGCGCGAATGGGTACACGGCACCGCCGATTTCGATCACCTGGATGAAGCGTGGCCGGCCGATCTGGCCGCCGACTGCGTGATCCATCTTGCCGCCCGTGTGCACGTGATGCGCGACGAGTCGCCCGATCCCGATGCGGCGTTCGATGCCACCAACGTCGTCGGCACGCTGCGGCTTGCCCAGGCGGCGCGCAATCACGGCGTACGCCGCATCGTGTTCGCGAGCAGCATCAAGGCGGTCGGGGAGGGCGACGACGGCGCGCCGCTGTCGGAAGCCGTCGAACCCGATCCGCAGGATGCATACGGCCGCTCGAAACTGCATGCGGAACGACAACTCGCGCAGTTCGGCGCGTCGGCAGGGCTCGACGTCGTCGTCGTTCGTCCTCCGCTCGTTTATGGCCCGGCCGTACGCGCCAACTTCCTGCGGATGATGGATGCGGTCGCACGCGGGATACCGCTGCCGTTCGGCGCCGTTTCGGCGCGCCGCAGCATCGTCTATGTCGAAAACCTCGCGGATGCGCTGCTGCGTTGCGCGATCGACCCGCGCGCGGCCGGCGAATGCTTTCATGTTGCCGACGACGACGCACCGTCGGTCACGGGCCTGCTGCGCCTCGTCGGAGACGCGCTCGGCAAGCCGGCGCGGCTGGTCGCGGTGCCGCCGGTGCTGCTGCGCGTGCTCGGCAAGCTGACGGGCCGCAGCGCGGTCATCGAGCGCCTGACCGGCAGCCTGCAACTCGATACCGGCCGGATCGGGCGCGTGCTTGGCTGGCATCCGCCCTATACGACCCGCCAGGGCCTCGCAGCGACCGCCGCATGGTATCGTTCGCGCGATACACAACAATAGTCGACATGCATTTCCCGATCTCCACAGGGCCATACGCGGTCGTGGTGGCGCTGGTCGCCGCCATCGCGACGACGGCCATCCTGCGCACGCTGCTCGCGACCGGCCTCGCATGGCGCCTTGCCACCGACATTCCGAACGATCGTTCGCTCCATACGCTGCCGACGCCGCGCGTCGGTGGATGGGGGATCGTGCCGGTCTGCGTTGTCTTGCTGCTGGCGCTTGCGCCGGCGTTGTGGCTGATTGCTATCGGCGCGGCGGGGCTGGCGGCGATGTCGCAAATCGACGACCGGCGCGGGCTGCCGGCCCGCGTGCGGTTTTCGGCTCATCTTGTGGCCGTGGTTGCGCTGATCGTCGTCTATCCGGCCGCTGCGCCCTGGTGGCTGCTCGCGGGCGTCGGCTTCGTGATGGTCTGGCTGACGAACCTGTACAACTTCATGGACGGTGCCGACGGCCTCGCGGGCGGTATGGCGCTGTTTGGCTTCGGTGCATACGGGGCTGCGGCGCTGACCGGCCCCAACACGTCACCGGATCTCGCCGTGGCTGGCGCGGCCGTTGCCGGCGCGGCGCTCGGGTTCCTGTTGCTCAATTTCCATCCGGCTCGCCTGTTTCTCGGCGACGCAGGCTCGATTCCGTTGGGATTCCTTGCCGGCGCGCTTGGCTACTGGGGATGGCGTGCCGATGCGTGGCCGATATGGTTTCCGGCACTCGTCTTCGCGCCCTTTATTGCTGATGCATCTGTAACACTTTTGAGGCGCCTGTTACGTGGAGAAAAGTTCTGGCAGGCGCATCGGGAGCATTATTATCAAAGGATGGTCCGTTCGGGCGTAGGTCACCGCCGGACTGCTCTTTATTGGTACCTCATCATGCTCGCAGGCATAATCATCGCCGTGTGGGCAAAAGGCCGCCCTGAACAGCAGCAATGGCTGTTGTTTGTCGCATGGTATGGCGTCCTTGCATGTATCGGGTTGGTGATCGACATGCGTTGGCGCCGGTTTCAGTCGGCCGCCGAAAACAACTCTTGAGGTTTCCTGCCGATGTTGCGATCCAAAGCATCGTGGCTGTCGCTGAGTGCTTTCCTGTTCGACCTGACGGCGGTGGTCGCGTCGTGGTTGTTCGCTTATCTCGTTCGTTTCAACGGTAGCGTTCCGGCTGATTTCCTCGGCGGCGCGGTGACCGCGCTTGTCTGGACGCTGCCGGTCTACGCGCTGATGTTCCATGTGTTCGGCCTGTATCGCGGCCTCTGGGTGTTCGCGAGCCTTCCCGACCTGATGCGGATCTCGAAGGCGGTTGCCGGCGGCAGCGTGATCGTGATGATCGGGGCCGTGATGTTCCAGCCGACACCGATCATCCCGCGCTCGGTGCTGCTCGTCTCACCGCTGATGCTGTTCCTGTTGATGGGCGGCGCCCGCGCGCTGTACCGCGCGACGAAGGAGTTCTACCTGTACGGCGGCCTCGTCGGACAGGGCAAGCCCGTGCTGGTGCTCGGCGCCGGCACGGCTGGCGCCAGCCTCGCGCGCGAGTTGTCGCGTTCGGGCGAATGGCGTCTGGTCGGCCTGCTCGACGACGACGTCACCAAGCATGGGCGCGAGATCTACGGCTACAAGGTGCTCGGCTCGTTCAACGACCTGAAGCACTGGACCGACGCGATCAAGGTCGAATACGCGATCATCGCGATTCCGTCGGCGTCCGTCGAAACGCAGCGCCGCGTCGCGACGCTGTGCGTGCGCGCCGGCATCAAGGCGATGGTGCTGCCATCGCTGACCGCACTGATGCCCGGGCAGGGGTTCCTGTCGCAGGTGCGCAATATCGACCTCGAGGATTTGCTTGGCCGCGATGCGGTGACGATCGACACGCCGCACGTCGAGGCGCTGCTGCGGGGTCGCGTCGTGATGGTGACGGGCGCGGGCGGTTCGATCGGCTCCGAGCTGTGCCGCCAGATCCTGCGTTTTGCACCTGCGCAGATCGTCGCGTTCGATCTGTCCGAATACGCGATGTATCGGCTTACCGAGGAGTTGCGGGAACGCTTCCCCGACCAGCCCGTCGTGCCGATCATCGGCGATGCGAAGGATTCGTTGCTGCTCGACCAGGTGATGTCGCGCCATGCGCCGCACATCGTGTTCCATGCGGCCGCATACAAACACGTGCCGTTGATGGAGGAGCACAACGCGTGGCAGGCGCTGCGCAACAACGTGCTCGGCACATATCGGGTCGCGCGTGCCGCGATTCGCCACGATGTTCGCCACTTCGTGCTGATCTCGACCGACAAGGCCGTCAACCCGACCAACGTCATGGGCGCGAGCAAGCGACTCGCCGAGATGGCGTGCCAGGCGTTGCAGCAGACGAGCGGCGGCACGCAGTTCGAGACCGTGCGGTTCGGCAACGTGCTCGGCAGCGCGGGCAGCGTGATCCCCAAGTTCCAGCAGCAGATCGCGAAGGGCGGCCCGGTGACCGTCACGCACCCCGAGATCACGCGGTTCTTCATGACGATCCCGGAAGCGTCCCAACTCGTGCTGCAGGCGTCGAGCATGGGGCACGGCGGCGAGATATTCATTCTCGACATGGGCGAGCCCGTCAGGATCGTCGATCTCGCGCGCGACCTCATTCGTCTGTACGGCTTTTCGGAGGGACAGATCCGGATCGAGTTCACGGGGCTGCGACCCGGCGAAAAGCTCTATGAGGAACTGCTCGCGGACGACGAGACGACGACGCGCACGCCGCATCCCAAGCTGCGGATCGCGCGCGCGCGGGAAGTGCCGGATCACTTGCTCGACGAATTGCTGCCGTGGCTGATGCAGAACCGGGTGCTGAGCGACGACGAAGTGCGGCGCGATCTGCGCCGCTGGGTGCCTGAATACCAGACGACGGTTGCTCCCGTGCTGCAGAGCGTGCCGGAGGTGCGGGCGGCGTCCAGCAAGTAGACGCACCGCCGCGTGTGTGCGTCGGCTATCCCCAAAAAGCGCCCGTGAGGCGCTTTTTTTCTTCCACGCCCCGGATCGGGCCGGTATTGCCTGTGGCACGCACGTGGCGCCGCCGTGTCGCTCGGCGCGTGAATCGGCCGCTTCTCGTTCGCCGCAATCATTTGACTACCGGCCGAATACTTCCTATGTTTCCCTCAAGGTTGCCGTGCGATTGCCGTAAAAGAACGAAAAGCCAAATACGAGCTCTACGGTCCATACCAATCCAATGAAGCAGCATATTGCAAGGGGAATGAGCGCGGCCCTCATGGTGTTCGCGCTTGCCGGGTGCGGCGGGGACGATAGTCCGACGGCCGCTGCTACCAATGTCGCTGCGCAGACGGGCAAAGTGTCCGCACTGCGCGCCACGGGCAACGTGGTGAGCGCGGCGCCAATGAGCGCGACGGCGCCGATCCATGTCGCGCTCGTACTCAAACTGAACGACGAAGCCGCGTTGCATCGTTTCGTGCAGGATGCGCGAACGCCCGGCAGCGCCAGTTTCGGTGCCGTGCTGACCTCGGCGCAGATCGCCGCGCGATACACGCCCTCCGCCGGCCAGGTCGCCACCGTGAAGGCCTATCTGCAAAGTAAGGGCTTCACGAACATCGACGTCGCCGGCAACAACATGATCGTCGAAGCCGATGCGCCGGCCGGTGTGGTCTCCAGCGTGTTCCAGACGACCCTGGTGCCGGTCGCGATGGCGGACGGCACCAGCGCCCATATCAACACCGCTCCGGAGACGATGCCCGATGCGCTCGGCGCGGTCGTTCAATCGGTACTGGGGCTGGATACGGCGACCCGCGTTCATCCGCATTTCGTTCGCGCCTCGCTTTCGGCGGCGGCGCCGCAAGCGAATGCGTCGCCGACAACCGCGGCCGTGACGGTCGCGCATAGTCCGACGGACTTCCCCGGCATCTATTCCGTGGGCAGTACGCCGACGGCCAGCAACATCACCGTGGGCATCATTGCGGAAGGCAATCTGACGCAGCCCGTCATCGACCTGGCCACCTTCGCAAGCAATCATCAGCTGCCTGCCGTACCCGTTTCGGTGATCAACGTCGGCTCGCCAAGCGCCGACACCAGCGCGAACACCGAATGGTCGCTCGATAGCCAGACCATCGTCGGGATGTCCGGCGGCGTCAAGCAACTCAATTTCTATGTCGCGCCATCGTTCGCGTGGAGCAACATGGCGCTCGCGATCAATCGGGCCGTGACCGACAACACCGCGCGCGTCGTGAACATGTCGATCGGCGGTTGCGAGAACTGGGCGCCGACGGCCGCCATCGACACGCTGTTCGAGCTCGCCGTCGCGCAGGGACAGACGTTCGCGGTCAGTTCCGGGGATTCAGGCAGTGTTGCATACGGCTGCAGCGGCACATCGGTGCAATACCCGGCGACTTCCCCCTACGTGGTAGCCGTGGGCGGCACATCGCTTTATACGAACGGGAACGGCAGCTACGCGGGGGAGACCGCGTGGGACGGCAGCGGCGGCGGCATCAGCGGCATCGAGCCGATTCCCTCGTGGCAGTCGAACGTGCCGGCGCTCAAGGGCCGCTTCTTCCGAGGCATGCCGGACATCGCGTTCGACGCCGATCCGTACAGCGGTGCACAGGTCGTCGTCGGTGGGCAACTCGAGATCGTGGGCGGGACGAGCCTGTCCGCGCCGCTGTTTGCCGCGACGTGGGCGCGCATGCTGTCCGGTGGCTGCGCGGCCAGCCTCGGTTTCGCGGCGCCCACGCTGTACAGCGCACAGGCGACGACCCCCTCGATCTTTCGCGATGTCACCAACGGGTCGAACGGTGCATACAGTGCGGGTTCAGGATGGGATTTCGTGACCGGCTGGGGCACACCGAACGTCAGCGCGCTGCATTCCGCGATATGCGTGCCGACCTCGCCGATCTATGGCGGCATTATCAATGAAGGTACAACGCTCAAGCCGGGGCAAATAGTGTACTCCGCGGCAAGAAACCATGAATTGTTCATGCAGGACGACGGCAACCTCGTGCTGTACAACACGACCAATGGTGTAGCGGTGTGGAATTCCGGGACGTACGGAAACGTCGGAGCGTATGCGGTGTTCCAGACCGATGGCAACTTCGTTGTCTACAGCGCAAGTGGCAAGCCGCTGTGGTCCTCGGCGACCAATGGCACGCCCTATGGCCAATACCTTGCGGTACAGGATGACGGCAACATGGTGATCTATGAATCGTACGTACCGGTATTTTCCACGAGGACCAATACGACCGGCTACGCAAACTCTTCAAGCGGCGCTGCGGTCTGGAGCGCCGGGACCCGTATCAGCAATGGCCAAGGTTTTACATCAGGCAATGGCGCGAACACGCTGACCATGCAAAGCGATGGCAACCTCGTGCTACTTCGCCAAGGCGTAGTGCAATGGAATTCCGGTACATTCGGTCACCCCGGCGCATTTGCCATCATGCAAACGGATGGCAATCTCGTCATTTACAGTTCGAACGGTACGCCCCTCTGGAATTCCGGAACGGACGGAGATCCCGGGAGCGTCACGTTTGTCCAAGATGACGGTAACGTGGTGATTTATATGCAGGTGCCCCACTGGAGCACAAGTACGGCCGGAGCTTAGTGTTCGGTTTGTCGATGATGAGGGAAGGTTGGGGCTGCCCGCCCCCCTCAATGCCCGCGCCTTTCCTTCCTCACGACCATCCACCTGGGCACCTTGAACCTTACGATGCTGAGATAAAGCCACACATAAGTCAGCGCGAACAGCACGACAAAAACGAACAGATGCACGGTATGCCGCCAGAACAGCGTCGCCGGAATCACCGCGACGAGGCACAGCAGCCAGAGATAAGGTGACGTCAGCGAATTCCGCCGCGTCAAATCATGCGCATGCTTGGTGCCGACGGCCCAGCGCATCAGCCGCTTGTACACGAGCATGTGCAGGTGCACGCCATCCGGAATCCCCGGCGACATCCCGCGGATGAACTTCTTCCGATAGATCGAGAAGCAGGTCTCGAAGATCGGATACATGAACAGCAGCACCGGATACCACGCGGACACTTCGCGGTTGCGCATCACCAGCATGATCGCGAGTTCGGCGAGCATGAAGCCTATGAAATACGCGCCGCCGTCGCCGAGGAAGATCAGCCCGGCCGGGAAATTCCACAGGAAGAAGCCCAGCACGGCGCCCATCATGATGATCGACGCGGACATCACGACCGGGTCGTTGACATGAAACGCGACGTACGCAAGCGATGCGAACATCATGAAGCTGACCATCGACGCGAGGCCGTTGAAGCCGTCGATGATGTTGATCGCGTTCGCCAGCGCCGCGACCGCGAGCACGGTGATGAACGCCGAAATGGCGACGTAGTGGAGCAGGAAGTCGAGCGGCGGCACGCTGATGCGCGTGACCGCGATGTTCAGCAGCCAGAACGCCAGCGCGGCGGCGCCCATCGTGCACAGCAGCCGCGCGCGCGGCGACACGCGCTTGGTCAGGTCCTCGACGAGGCCTGACAGGAACGCCGGCAGCCCGCACGCGACGATCCCGAGAATGCTGCCGGAGATCGTCGGGTAGCGTCGGGACAGCACCAGCGCGGCAACGACGACGCCGGCGAGGATCCCGATGCCCCCGACGCGCGGCACCGGCCGCACGTGGAATTTCTGCACGCCGGCCAGGTCGCTGTCGATCGAGAATTTCTCGTGCAGATGCGCATAACGCACGATGAACAACGTGACGAGCAGGGAGACGATGAAGCCGGACGCGAAGCTGAGCATGGGATCGCTCGAAAAATGGACAGCGGATTATACAAAACCGCGCGGGTTCGCCTCCTGCCATTTCCAGTGGTCGGCACACATCTCGTCGATTCCGAGCGTCGCGCGCCAGCCGATGAGGTCGGCCGCGGCCTGCGGATTCGCGTAGCACTCGGCGACGTCGCCCGGGCGGCGCGCGACGAGTTCGTACGGCACCGGGCGGCCCGACGCCTTCTCGAACGCGCGCACGACTTCCAGCACGCTGTAGCCCTGGCCCGTGCCGAGGTTCACGACGAAGCTCGCGTCGCGCGTCGCGAGCGCGTCGAGCGCGGCGATGTGCCCCTTCGCGAGATCGACGACGTGGATGTAGTCGCGCACGCCAGTGCCGTCCGGCGTCGGGTAGTCGGAGCCGAACACGCGCAGCTTCTCGAGCTTGCCGACCGCGACCTGCGCGACATACGGCATCAGGTTGTTCGGGATGCCGGCCGGATCCTCGCCGATCAGCCCGCTCGCATGTGCGCCGACCGGGTTGAAGTAGCGCAGCGTCGCAATGCGCCACGACGGGTCCGAGACCTCGAGATCGCGCAGGACCTGCTCGGCCATCAGCTTCGACTGGCCGTACGGGTTGGTCGCGGACAGCGGGAACGATTCGTCGATCGGCGAGCGCTCGGGCACGCCGTACACGGTCGCCGACGAGCTGAACACGAACTGCCTGACGTTGCGCTCGCGCATCACCTTGAGCACGGTCAGCAAACCGCCGAGGTTGTTCTGGTAGTACTCGAGCGGCTTCGCGACCGATTCGCCAACCGCCTTGAGTGCCGCGAAATGGATCGTGCCGGTGATCGGATGCGCGTCGAACACCTTCGCGAGCGCGGCTTCGTCGCACACGTCGACCTGGTGGAACGCGGGCGTCCTGCCCGTGATCTTCTCGATGCGCCGCACGGACTCGGCCTTGCTGTTGACGAGGTTGTCGACGATCACGACATCGTAGCCGTTGTCGAGCAGCTCGACGGCCGTGTGCGAGCCGATGTAGCCCGCACCGCCGGTAACGAGGATGGTGCCTTTAGCGGTCATGCTGATGCGCTCCTTCAGAGTGTGATGCCGGTCAATGTATGAATGGTCTGCCGGTAACGTTCGACGACTTGCTGCTCGTCGAATTCCTCGGCCACCTTGCGGCGGCCGTGCGTGCCCATTGCGTCGCGGCCGGCGCGCCCGAGTTCGATCATGCGGACCAACTGCTCCGCGAGGCTCGCGCTGTCGCGCACGCGGCACAGGAAGCCGGTTTCGCCGTCGGCGACCACGTCGCGGCAGCCCGGCACGTCGGTCGCGACGATCGGGCGGCCCATCGCGGACGCTTCCATCAGCGTGCGCGGCACGCCTTCGCGGTACGACGGCAGCACGACGCAGTCGGCCGCCGCGATGTGCGGGCGCACGTCGTGCGCCTCGCCGAGATACTCGACCACGCCTTCGCTAACCCACGCGTCGACGTCCGCGCGGCTGATCGCGCTCGGGTTGTCGACGCCGAGCGGCCCGAGCAGCTGGAAGCGCGCGTCCGGATAGCGGGCGCGCACCGCGCGCGCGGCCTCGACGTACTCGCGCACGCCCTTGTCCCACAGCAGCCGGCCGATCAGGATGAATACCGGGCCGTTGCCGCCGGGCAGCGGCACCGGCGCGAACTGGTCGAGATCGACGCCTTCGCCGTGCAGCAGCCGCGCGCGGTCCGGGTGTGCGAGCAGCTGCTCGTCGGTGAAGGTCGCGAGATCGTCGCGGTTCAGGAACCAGACTTCGCGCGGGAAGCGGAACGCGAACCGGTACAGGCGTTTCGCGACGCTCGCCGCACGGCTTTTCTGGATGAACACGTAGCCGAGGCCCGTGGTGACCGCGATCGACGGCACGCGCGCGAGCCACGCGGCGACCGATCCGTAGATGTTCGGCTTGATCGTGTAATGAAACACGAGCGCGGGCCGCAGCGCGCGGTAATGGCGCACCAGCGCGGCGAGCGTGCCGAGATCCTCGCGCGGGCTCGTGCCTTTCGACGCGACGGCGAGCGCGACGTAGCGGCAGCCCATCTGCTCGAGCAGCGGCACCGTGCGGTCGTGCGGCGCGATCACGACGACCTCGGCGCCGCGCGCGACGAGCGCACGGATCAGTCCGTGGCGGTACGTATAGATCGCCCAGGCCGTGTTGCAGACGAGCGCGATGCGCAGCGAGGAGGTAGCGGACATGAAAATAAAGAAAAAATAAAGCGTCGAAAATGCCGGGCGTGAACAGACCGCGTGAACAGACCCTAAGCGGACGGCCGCGCCGCGAACAGCGTCTGCTTGATCCGCTGCAGCGTACGGTACGGCGTCACGAAGTGCAGCAGGTTCTTGGCGAGGCCGGCCCAGTCGTACGGGTTCAGCGCGTTGAAGTGACGCAGCAGCAGCGACAGCGTCGAGATCAGCTGGCGGCGGCGCCGGGTCGCGCTGATCCCGCCCTCGTTGAGCTCGTAGTAGAGGCCGAGCTCGGGCAGGTTCGCGCAATCGTAGCGTTGCATTAACCGTAAAAAAAGATCGAGATCCTCGGCCGCACGGTACTTCGCGCGGTAGTTGCCGACTTCGCGCACCGCGTCGATGCGCAGCATGACCGACGGATGCACGAGCGGCGAGCGCAGGAAGCGCGTGCGGCGCAGCATGCGCGGATCGGCTGGCGGCGTCAGCATGAAGCGCGCCTCGCCGGCGCGCGACACGACCTGGGTCCACATGCCGACGCAGGCCACGCGTGGATGGGCGTCGAGATACGCGCGCTGCTTCGCGAGCCGCCGCGGCGCGGCGAGGTCGCCGGCGTCGATGCGGGCCGCATAGCGGAAGCCGCGCGCCGCGAGCGCGTCGATGCCGGCCTCCAGCGCGCGCTCGATGCCGCCGTTTTGCGGCATGCGCAGCACGTCGACCGCGAGGCCGGGCAACTCGGGCGCGACGATCGGCGGCGTGCTGCCGTCGTCGACGATCAGCACGTGCACCGGCGCGTCCTCGCTGAACGACGCCAGGGTGCGGGCGACGTCGTCGTGTCCGTTGTAGGCCGGCATCAGCACGGCCACGTCGTCGAGCGGGAGCGGGCAAGCGGAAGACGTCATGGGCGCAGCCTGAAACGAATGTAATAAAAATTAACGGCGGTGGCGGCGACATAGCCGGCCGCGAGCCCGACGAGCGCCCCGTACAGGCCGAGCCGGGGGATGGCGAACACGTTGACGAGCGCGGCGATCGCGAGCGCGAGCACCCATTTCGCCAGCAACACGAATTTTGCTTGATATTTGAGAACGATAAGATTGCCTATCGCCTCGATGCCGGCCGGCACGGACAGCCAGACGGCCCAGCGGAAGATGTCGACCGACGCCTCGTAGCCGTGGCCGAACACCTTGCCGACGATGAGCGGTGCGGCCGCGTCCAGCACCAGCGCGCCGGCGGTCATCAGGCCGGCGGTCATCGCGGTCAGCCGGACGATGTTGCGGCGCAGCCGCGCGACGTCCTGCACGCGGTACACGAACGCGGGCGCGATGGTCTGCGCGAGCATCAGCGCGAGCGTGATCCAGTTCTCGTTGAGCTGCTGGGCCGCCGCGTAGCGGCCGAGGTCGGCGAACGACACGTGACGCTCGAGCATCAGGCGATCGAGCTTCAGGAACAGGTACATGCAGATCAGGCCGAGCCAGAACACGGTGCCGGCGGTGGCGAAGCGCCTGAACAGCGGTTTGTCGAACGTCCAGCCGAGCGTGCCGCCGTTACGATGGCGGTAGTACAGCACGAGCGCGAAGCCGATCGCGGCGGCCTCCAGCGCCCACAGCCACGCGAAGCGGGCAGGGCCGGCGGCCGCGCGCACCAGCAGCCAGACGAGCAGCGCCTTCGCCAGCGCGGTGACCATGCTGGTCATGAGCTGCGGCTTGCTGTAGGTCATGCTTTGCAGCCACGCGTTGATCACGCCGACGAACGGCTCGCGGAACACCATCGTGACCGCGAGGCCCGCGAGCATCGCGCCGACGAGCGGGTCGAACGCGCCGGCGCCGATCGCGATCCAGGTCGCGACGAGCGCGACGGCGGACACGCCGATGCGCAGCGCGAACGCGCTGCCGAGCACCGCGCCGAGTTGCGCGGGCGGGCGCTGGACGATGGTCGGAACCAGGATTTCGGCGCCGCACACCCAGGTGAGCGGCGCCAGTACGAGGAGAAGCGTATTCGCATACTGCCATTTGCCGAACACGTCCGGCCCGAAATAACGGGCCAGAAGACCGCTGATCGCGATCGCGACGCCGATCTGCGTGAGCCGTTCGAGCCCGAGCCAGACGAGATTCGCGACGGCCTTCGCGACGTCCGGATTGCCGAATCGCTTCAGCATGCGGGGCGGCCGCACGCGCTGGAGGCGGCCGGCAGGGCGCCGGGAGGCGGGAGGTTGGCGGCGGCGGAACGGCTAGGCATTAAAATGAACAGAATGCGCGTCATCAAAACCCGCGATTATAAGTTGGATCGCGGCCGCACCAGCCGCCCGTTCCTTGTCGCGCAAGGCCCGCATGTATGATGCCGGGCACGCGCGAAAGGCGGCCAGATTATTTTCCATGCACGCAACCGAGAGAGAATCGATGATCTCCCAATCCATCTTCAAGGCATATGACATTCGCGGTGTGGTCGGCAAGACGCTCGACGCCGACACGGCGCGCGGGATCGGCCGGGCATTCGGCAGCGAAGTGCGCGCCCAGGGCGGCGACGCGGTCGTCGTCGCGCGCGACGGCCGCCTGTCGGGGCCCGAGCTCGTCGGCGCACTCGCCGATGGCCTGCGTGCGGCCGGTGTCGACGTCGTCGACGTCGGCATGGTGCCCACGCCGGTCGGCTATTTCGCGGCGAGCGTGCCGCTTGCACTGAAGGGCGGCGAACGCCGCGTCGATTCGTGCATCGTCGTCACGGGCAGCCACAATCCGCCCGACTACAACGGCTTCAAGATGGTGCTGCGCGGCGCCGCGATCTACGGCGAGCAGATCCAGGCGCTGTACCGCCGCATCGTCGACGAGCGCTTCGAAACGGGCAGCGGCACGTTCGAGGAGTTCGACGTCGCGGACCAGTACATCGCGCGCATCGTCGGCGACGTGAAGCTCGCGCGCCCGCTGAAGCTCGTCGTCGACGCCGGCAACGGCGTCGCGGGCCCGCTCGCGACGCGCCTGTTCAAGGCGCTCGGCTGCGAACTCGTCGAGCGCTTCACCGACATCGACGGCACGTTCCCGAACCATCACCCCGATCCCGCACACCCGGAAAACCTGCAGGACGTGATCCAGGCGCTGAAGGACACCGACGCCGAACTCGGCTTCGCGTTCGACGGCGACGGCGACCGCCTGGGCGTCGTCACGAAGGACGGCCAGATCATCTACCCGGACCGCCAGCTGATGCTGTTCGCGGAGGAAGTGCTGTCGCGCAATCCGGGCGCGCAGATCATCTACGACGTGAAGTGCACGCGCCATCTCGCGCAGTGGGTGAAGGCGAAGGGTGGCGAGCCGCTGATGTGGAAGACGGGCCATTCGCTCGTGAAGGCGAAGCTGCGCGAGACGGGTGCGCCGCTCGCCGGCGAGATGAGCGGCCACGTGTTCTTCAAGGATCGCTGGTACGGCTTCGACGACGGCCTCTACACGGGCGCGCGCCTGCTGGAGATCCTCGCGAAGACGGCCGATCCGAGCGCGCTGCTGAACGGCTTGCCGGACGCGATGAGCACGCCCGAGCTGCAGCTCTGGCTCGACGAAGGCGAGAACTTCCGCCTGATCGACAAGCTGCAGAAAGAGGCGAAGTTCGACGGTGCGGAGGAAGTCGTGACGATCGACGGCCTGCGCGTCGAGTACCCGGACGGTTTCGGCCTTGCGCGTTCGTCGAACACGACGCCGGTCGTCGTGATGCGGTTCGAATCGGAGACCAAGGAAGGACTCAAGCGCATTCAGGAGGACTTCCGCCGTGTGCTGACGGCCGCGAAGCCGGACGTCAAGCTGCCGTTCTGAACCTCGGCGGCCTGCGGGCCGTCGCCGGCGCGACGCTCGAACGGGCCGTCGCGCCATCCCCGAAAAGCGGCGCACGCTCACGCGTGCGGCCGCTTTTTGTCTGTCTGACGTCCCGGGCGCGATAAAATCGCGTCTTTATGCCTGTCGCCGGCTATCCGCCGGCGTTTTTTCAGCGTGCAAAAGATCCTGATCGTGCGCGTGTCGTCGCTGGGCGACGTCGTGCACAACATGCCGGTGATCGCCGATATCCGGCGCCGCCATCCCGATGCGCAGATCGACTGGCTCGTCGAGGAGAGCTTCGTCGACCTCGTGCGGCTCGTCGACGGCGTGCGCGACGTGCTGCCGTTCTCGCTGCGCCGCTGGCGCAAGAAGCCGTTCTCGGGCGCGACGTGGCGCGAGATCCGCGCGTTCCGCAAGCGGCTCGTGGCCGAGCAGTACGACCTCGTGATCGACTGCCAGGGTCTGATCAAGACGGCCTGGGTCGCGAGCTGGGCGCGCGGCCCGCTCGCCGGCCTCGGCAACCGCACCGACGGCGCCGGCTACGAATGGCCGGTGCGCTTCTTCTATCGCCAGCGCGTGCCGATCGCGCCGCGCACGCACGTGGTCGAGCGCTCGCGCCAGCTGGTCGCGGCCGCGCTGGGCGATCCGGCGCCGACGCCGGCCGATCCGGTCGATTTCGGCCTCGATACGCGCGCGGCGGCGCTCGCCGTTGCGGCGCTCGGCCTGAACCTGCCGGTGCCGTACGTGGTGTTCGTGCACGCGACCTCGCGTGCCGACAAGCAGTGGCCGGACGCCGCGTGGATCGAGCTCGGCCAGGCGCTCGTGCGGCGCGGCGCGTCGCTCGTGCTGCCGTGGGGCAACGACGCGGAGCGCGCGACCAGCGAGCGGCTCGCGAAGGAGTTCGGCGCGGCGGCGATCGTGCCGCCGAAGCTGTCGCTGCCGGCCGTCGTCGGCCTGATCGACGGCGCGGCCGCCACCGTCGGGGTTGATACAGGTCTGGTTCACATCGCGGCCGCGCTCAAGCGCCCGACGGTCGAACTGTACAATTTCGCAACGGCCTGGCGGACCGGCGGCTACTGGTCGCCGAACGTCGTCAATCTCGGCACGGCGGGGCAGCCGCCGTCGATCGCGCAGGTGAAGGCGGCGCTCGCGGGCTTCGGTCTGCTGTGATGCCCGTCACGCCTGTCCTGTCTCTCCTGCCCCTCCTGCCCGTCACGCACGCGAACCGATCATGAGCGAATCCCAGATCATCGAAGTCCCGTCCGCCGACTGGAGCGGACACAACCTGTCGGCGCCCCGCGAGCAGTTGCTGGCCGCGGTCGAGGAAGGCAAGGTGCTGTATTTCCCGCACCTGCGCTTCGCGATCGAAGGCGGCGAGGAAGCGCTGCTCGATCCGTCGCTTGCCGATCCGAAACGCAAGAACATCAGCCTCGCGCCGAACGGCGGCGTGCTCGCAGGCGTGCTCGGCGACAGCGTCACGCAGTCGGCCGTGCGCGCGCTCGTCGCGCGCTTCCAGCAGCAGGCCGGTACGCTCGTCGACGGCCTCTTTCCCGAATACCGCGGCAAGCTGCGCGTCGCGCCGACGAGCCTGCGGCTGATGCAGGTCGAGACGCGCCAGACGTCCTGGCGCAAGGACGACAGCCGGCTGCACGTCGACGCGTTCCCGTCGCGGCCGAACTACGGCGAGCGGATCCTGCGCGTGTTCACGAACGTGAACCCGGCCGGCCAGCCGCGCGTATGGCGCGTCGGCGAGCCGTTCGAGGACGTCGCGAAGCGCTTCCTGCCGAAGATCCGGCCGCAGTTGCCGGGCTCGGCGTGGTTGCTGAACCTGCTGCACGTGACGAAGTCGCCGCGCAGCGCATACGACCACCTGATGCTCAACCTGCACGACGGAATGAAGGCCGATCTCGATTACCAGAAGACCTGTCCGCAGCAGACGATGCCGTTTCCGCCGGGCAGCGTGTGGATATGTTTCTCGGATCAGACTTCGCACGCTGTGATGTCCGGCCAGTTCATGCTCGAGCAGACCTTCTTCCTGCCGGTCGACGCGATGGTGCGCCGCGAATGCGCGCCGCTGGGGATTCTCGAGCGCCTGACCGGCCGGGCGCTGGTTTGAGCGCGCCCCGCATCCTTCGCGGCGACGGAGCCCGCTCATGCTGAGGGCGATCTATCGCGCGCTGTGGTGGCTCGTCGCGCCGATCGCCGTCATCCGGCTCCTTGTGCGCTCGCGCAAGGAGCGCGGCTACCGCGAGCACGTCGCCGAGCGTTTCGGCCGGGTCGCGGGCCGTTCGCCGGACGATCGCGCACCGCTGATCTGGGTGCATGCGGTGTCGGTCGGCGAGACACGCGCCGCGCAGCCGCTGATCGACGCGCTGATGCGTACGCGCCCCGACGCGCGCATCCTGCTCACGCACATGACGCCGAGCGGCCGCGCGACCGGCGAGCAGATCTTCGGCGACCGCGTGCTGCGCTGCTACCTGCCGTACGACATGCCGGGCGCGGTGCGACGCTTCCTGCGCGCGTGGCGGCCGACCCTCGGCCTCGTGATGGAAACCGAGGTGTGGCCGACGCTGATCGACGAATGCCGCCGCGCGGACGTGCCGCTCGTGCTGACCAACGCGCGGATGTCCGCGCGCTCGCATCGGCGCGCGGCGAAGTTCGGCGCGGCCACGCGCGACGTGTTCGGCGGTTTCTCGCGCGTGCTCGCGCAGAGCCCGGCCGACGCGGAGCGGCTGACGTCGCTCGGCGCGCGCAACGTGACGGTGCTGGGCAACCTGAAATTCGACATGACCACGCCGCCGGAGCTGGCCGCGCGCGGCCATGCATGGCGCGACGCGATCGGCACGCGGCCCGTGTGGGTCGCCGCCAGCACGCGCGAGAACGAGGAGGCGCTGGTGCTGCAGGCGTTCGCCGCGATGCGCACGCCGGGCGCGCTGCTGATTCTCGTGCCGCGCCATCCGCAGCGTTTCGGCGAAGTCGAGGCGCTCGTCGGGCGCAGCGGGCTCAAGTGCGTGCGGCGTTCGGTGTGGGGTGCGGACGCGGCGGCACTGGCGGCCGGCCGGCCCGCTGCGGCGGAACCGTTGCCGGCCGACGTGACGGTGTTGCTCGGCGATTCGATGGGTGAGCTCGGCGCGTACTACGCGGCCGCCGATGTCGCGTTCATCGGCGGCAGCCTGCTGCCGCTCGGCGGGCAAAACCTGATCGAGGCGTGCGCGGTCGGCGTGCCGGTGCTGATCGGGCCGCACGTGTTCAACTTCACGCAGGCGACCGCCGATGCGGTCGCGGCCGGCGCGGCGATGCAGGTCGCGGATCCGCTCGATCTCGCGCACGTGCTCGACGCGCTGTTCACCGACAACGCGCGGCGCATCGCGATGGGCGCGGCGGGTGCCGCGTTCGCGGCGCGCCATCGCGGCGCGACCGCGCGCTCGGTCGACGTGCTCGCGGCGTTGCTGCCGCCGGTCGAGCGCGGCAGCGCCGCGATGCCCGGCGCAACCGACGCGTCGGAAGCATCCGACGACTGAGCGGGCGGCGCAAGGCCGCCCCTGGGCAGGCGAGGCGGCAGCGGCCGCCGCGCCGCCGCTCACACCATCAGCAATCCTTTCTTCTCGATGAATGCGACGACGTCCGCGACGCCTTCGAGCGCCTTCAGGTTCGTCATCACGTAAGGCCGCTCGCCGCGCATCCTCTTCGTGTCGGACGCCATCACGTCGAGGTTCGCGCCGACGAGCGGGGCGAGATCGGTCTTGTTGATCACGAGCAGGTCGGACTTCGTGATCCCGGGGCCGCCCTTGCGCGGAATCTTCTCGCCGCCTGCGACGTCGATCACGTAGATCGTCAGGTCCGACAGCTCGGGGCTGAACGTCGCCGCGAGATTGTCGCCGCCCGATTCGATGAACACGATGTCGGCATCGGGAAAGCGCGACAGCATCCGGTCAACGGCCTCGAGATTGATCGACGCATCCTCGCGGATCGCCGTGTGCGGGCAGCCGCCCGTCTCGACGCCCATGATGCGTTCCTCGGGCAGCGCGCCCGCGACGGTCAGCAGGCGCTGGTCTTCCTTCGTATAGATGTCGTTCGTGATCGCGACGAGGTCGTAGCGCTCGCGCATCGCCTTGCACAGCATTTCGAGCAGCGTGGTCTTGCCGGAGCCGACCGGGCCGCCGATGCCGACGCGCAGCGGTGGCAGTTTCTTGGTGCGGCGGGCGGGGGAGAGTGCGGGTGCGTTCATGGCGTGGGTCGGGTTCAGGAGCGGAACAACCGCGAATACTGGGTTTCGTGCCGCGCTGACAGGATGCCGAGCTGCGGCGCGAACGTGTTGACGGCGTCGGGCGGCGTGGCGAGCGCGCGGCGCACGGCCGCGTCGATCGCGCCGCGCAGCGCGACGATGATGCGTTGCCCGGCAAGCTGGCCGAGCGGCACCGCTTTCAGCGCGGCCGACGTCTGGTTCTCGACCCAGCCGAACGCGTACGCGGCGAGCACGGCGTCGGCGCTCGCGTCGTGCGCGGCAGCGGCATAGGTGAACGCGGTCGGCAGCGCGATCGGCGAAATCGTCGCGAGCGTCGCGCGGCGCGCGGCATCGCCCCATTCGAGCGACGTGCAGAGCTGCGCGAGCGACCAGCCCATTTGCTCGGTCTCGCGGCGCAGTTCCGCCGATTCGCGGCTCGCGATGAACCATGCGTTCTCGCGCGCGAGCGCATCGGCGTCGTGCGCGTGCCAGCGTGCGAGCTGGTGCGCGAGGAACGGCAGTTCGCCGTGCGCGAGCACGTCGGTCAGCCCGCTCGCGATCCAGTCGCGCGCGGTGTCGGCGTCGCGGATCAGGTTCGCGTCGAGCGCGGCTTCGAATCCCTGCGAATAGCTGAACGCGCCGATCGGCAGCGCGGGCGACGCGAGATGCAGCAGCGCGACGAGCTCAGTGGTGGTCATGACCGTGGTGGCCGTGCGTGCAGCCCGGACCATGCTGGTGATCGTGATCGTGCGAGTGGCCATGGTGCTCGCCGAATACCTGCTGCGCGAGCGCGTAATCCTCGGCGAACGTCGCGTCATGTCCGTGCTTGTGGCCGCCGCCGTACGCACCGGCTTCCGGCTGGAACGGCGCGCTCGTGGGTTCGACCTGCGTGCCGAGCCGGCGCAGCATGTCCGCGAGCACCGGATCGGCTTCGAGCTTCAGGTAGCCGTCGCCGATCTCGACCGGCGTGTGACGGTTGCCGAGGTGATACGCGGCGCGCATCAGCGTGAGCGGATCGCCCGCGCGCACGAGCAGCACGGTCTCCGGCGCCGCGGCGATGCGCACGAGCGCGCCGTCGTCGGCGACGAGCACGTCGCCGTCGCTCAGCACGGTGCCGCGCGGCAGCACGACCGCGACCTCCTCGCCGGTATCGAGCGTGGCCGCGAGGCGGCTCTTGCAGCGGGCGTCATAGGTGAGCGTGAGCGTCGGCGCGCGCGCGACGAGCGACGCGGCGAGTTTCACGTTCGGGGCAATGCGTTTGTCGAGGGTGCGCATAAAACGAAAACCGGAAATCAGAACAGGAAATAGCGCTGCGCCATCGGCAGCACCGTCGCCGGTTCGCAGGTGAGCAACTGGCCGTCGGCGATCACGTCGTAGGTTTCGGGATCGACGCTGATCGACGGGCGCCATGCGTTGTGGATCATGTCGGCCTTCGTCACGTTGCGGCAGTTGCGCACCGGTACGATGCGCTTCGCGAGGCCGTAGCGCTCCGCGATGCCCGCATCGGCCGCCATCTGCGACACGAAGGTCAGCGACGTGCGCGCGAGCGCGCCGCCGCGTGTCGCGAACATCTCGCGGTAGTGGACCGGCTGCGGCGTCGGGATCGACGCGTTCGGGTCACCCATCTGCGCGACCGCGATCATCCCGCCCTTCAGGATCATCGACGGCTTGATTCCGAAGAACGCCGGTTCCCACAGGACGAGGTCGGCCCACTTGCCGGGTTCGATCGACCCGACTTCATGCGCGATCCCGTGCGTGATCGCCGGGTTGATCGTGTACTTCGCGACGTAGCGCTTCGCGCGGAAATTGTCGTTGCGCGCGCCGTCCCCGGGCAGCGCGCCGCGCTGCACCTTCATCTTGTGCGCGGTCTGCCACGTGCGGATGATCACTTCGCCGACGCGGCCCATCGCCTGCGAATCGGACGACAGCATCGACAGTGCGCCGAGATCGTGCAGGATGTCCTCGGCCGCGATCGTCTCGCGGCGAATGCGCGATTCGGCGAACGCAAGATCCTCGGCGATCGACGGATCGAGGTGATGGCACACCATCAGCATGTCGAGATGCTCGTCGAGCGTGTTGATCGTGTACGGGCGTGTCGGGTTGGTCGACGACGGCAGCACGTTCGCCTCGCCGCACACCTTCAGGATGTCGGGTGCATGGCCGCCGCCCGCGCCTTCGGTGTGGTACGTGTGGATCGTGCGGCCCTTGAACGCGGCGACCGTCGATTCGACGAAGCCGGCTTCGTTCAGCGTGTCGGTGTGGATCGCGACCTGCGTGTCGGTGTCGTCGGCCACCGACAGGCAGTTGTCGATCGCGGCAGGCGTCGTGCCCCAGTCTTCGTGCAGCTTCAGGCCGATCGCGCCGGCCGCGATCTGCTCGACGAGCGGCTGCGGCAGGCTCGCGTTGCCCTTGCCGAGAAAGCCGAGGTTGATCGGCCAGCCGTCGGCCGCCTGCAGCATCCGCTCCATGTGCCACGGGCCCGGCGTGCAGGTCGTCGCGTTGGTGCCGGTGGCCGGCCCCGTGCCGCCGCCGAGCATCGTCGTGACGCCCGACGCGAGCGCCTCGTCGATCTGCTGCGGGCTGATGAAGTGGATGTGCGTGTCGATGCCGCCCGCGGTGACGATCAGCCCTTCGCCGGCGATCACTTCGGTCGCGGCGCCGATCGCGATCGTCACGCCGGGCTGGATGTCCGGGTTGCCGGCCTTGCCGATCGCGGCGATGCGGCCGTGCTTGATCGCGATGTCGGCCTTCACGATGCCCCAGTGATCGAGGATCACCGCGTTCGTGATGATCGTGTCGGGCACGTCGGCGGCCACGCGCTGCGACTGGCCCATCCCGTCGCGGATCACCTTCCCGCCGCCGAATTTCACTTCCTCGCCGTAGATCGTGTAGTCGCGTTCGATCTCGATCAAGAGTTCGGTATCGGCGAGCCGCACGCGGTCGCCCGTCGTCGGCCCGAACATTTCCGCGTACGCGCGGCGGCTCAAGCGTAATGTCATGGTGCTGTTCCTGAAGAGTGGGGCGCGGCTTACAGCGGCCCCATCACCTTGCCCTGAAAACCGTAGACGGCGCGCTCGCCGGCCAGCTCGACGAGCTCGACGGTGCGCGTCTGGCCCGGCTCGAAGCGCACGGCGGTACCGGCCGCGATGTTGAGCCGGAAGCCGCGCGCGGCCGCGCGGTCGAACGACAGCGCGTCGTTGGCTTCGAAGAAGTGGTAGTGCGAGCCGACCTGCACCGGGCGGTCGCCGGTGTTCGCGACCACGACCGTCAGCGTCGGGCGGCCTGCGTTCAGTTCGTGCTCGCCGTCGTCGGTGAGGATTTCGCCGGGGATCATGCGGGGGGCCTCGCTCACGGAATCGGGTGGTGGACGGTGACGAGCTTGGTGCCGTCCGGAAAGGTCGCCTCGACCTGGATGTCGGGGATCATCTCCGGCACGCCATCCATCACGTCGTCACGCGTGAGCAGCGTCGTGCCGTAGTGCATCACCTCGGCGACGGTCTTGCCGTCGCGCGCGGCTTCCATCAGCGCGGCGGTGATGAATGCGACCGCCTCCGGATAGTTGAGCTTCAGCCCGCGCGCGCGACGACGCTCGGCCAGCAGCGCCGCCGTGAAGATCAGCAGCTTGTCCTTTTCTCGGGGAGTCAGTTTCATGAAGGCAATCGTTCAGGAAAACGTAATTTTTTGTCGGGGCGCGGGGTTCCGGCACAGGCGCGGGCCATCGTAGCACCGCGCGTTTTTTCCGTGCGTCGTGTATCCGTTATGTAAGACGCAAGGTGCGTGCCATGCCGATAAAACGTGCGGCGATGCGCGTTCGTGGTGCGCGATGCATGAATGTCGGGCAGCGCGGGCGCCGGCGCTGCGCCGAAACGGTGCGCGCCGGGGCGGCGCGCATTCAGGTTTGCCAGAGGCGCAGCGGCCGCGCGTCGACGCCGTGCACGATCGGCCGCAGGTAAAGCCAGCAGTCGGCGAAGTGGCGCTGAAGCGCTTCCATCGAGGTCGACAGCGCGCGCACCAGCACGACGCCGGGCGTCACGCAGGTCGCGCCCGCGCGCAGCGTGTCGTCGAACGGCATCCGCGCGGCGAGCGCTTCGGCCAGTGCCGCGTCGCACGCGGCGCCGGCGGCCCACAGCGTGCCGTACACCGGAAAGCCGGCGAGACCCTGCAACGCGCCGCGCAGCGGATCGCACGCGTCGAGCAGCGCTCGTTCGGTCCACAGCGGCCGTCCGTCGGCATCGACGAGTGCCGAGCGCGACGCGATGCGGCCGGCCGACCACGTTTCGCCGGCCGCCTGCCTGCCGAGTTGCGTCGCGTCCCAGCCGATCGCGCTCGCGCCTGCGCCGAGCGTCACCGTGAAGTCGAGCGCGGCGTGGGCCGCGTCGAAGAACAGGTTGTTCTGCGGCAGCCAGTCGAGCTTCGCGTGCGCGCCGACCGTGATGCCGATGCGTTGCGTCGCGTCGAGACCGTTCGACTTGTACCACTTGGTCGCGCCGGGCGTCGTCAGCACCGCATGCGTGCCGTCGCCGAGCGCGATGTCGATGTCGAGCGAGTCGCCGCCCGCGACGCCGCCCGGCGGGTGCACGATGACCGCGTGGCAGATCGCATCGCCTTCCGGATACAGCGGCCGCTGCACGCGTAGCGGACCGTCGTGCAGCCGGTGAACGAGCGTCGTGCGCGCGCCGTGCCGTTCGAAGCCGAGTTCGAGGCGACCGCGCCACGATTTGGCGACGGAGGGGCGGGACAGCGAGGCGTGGGAATCAGGGGCGGACATCGGTGCAAGGCAGGGGACGGGCGCGGTGAACGAGGATGCTACCGCAACAATATACGCTTCGGCGCTCGCGTTGCAGGCTGACGCAACGCTGCTCGCAGGCCGTGCCGTTGCGCCGGCGTGGGCCCGGCATGCGCTGCCTGGCGAAGCGCCGGATCGATGCGTCGGATCGGTAACCGGAAGCGATGCCCCTCCGGCGCCCGCTTGCTACACCGCGATCAGCTCGCGCACGCCGTTCGCCTCCATGTCCCGCGCATCGCCGCCCGCGACGACCTCGCCGCGGCTCATCACCCAGTAGTGATCCGCGATCGAGCGCGCGAAGTCGTAGTACTGCTCGACGAGCAGCACGGTCATCTTCGATTCGTCGACGAGCTGGCGCAGCGTGCGCCCGATGTCCTGGATGATCGACGGCTGGATGCCCTCGGTCGGCTCGTCGAGGATCAGCAGCTGCGGCTCGCTCATCAGCGCGCGGCCGATCGCGAGCTGCTGCTGCTGGCCGCCCGACAGGTCGCCGCCGCGCCGCGCGCGCATGTCCTTCAGCACCGGGAACAGCTCGTAGATGCGCTCGGGCACCGACGAGCGCGCCTTGCGGCTTGCCGCGCCGACGAGCAGGTTTTCCTCGACGGTCAGCCGCGGAAAGATGTCGCGGCCCTGCGGCACGTAGGCAAGCCCGGCCGCGACACGTGCATACGGCGGCAACGCGCCGAGCGGCGTGCCGCGCCACGACACGCTGCCACTCTTCGCGGCGACGACGCCCATCAGGCAGCGCAGCAGCGTGCTCTTGCCGACGCCGTTGCGGCCGAGCAGCACGGTGAGCTTGCCGTCTTCGGCGGCGAGGTTCACGTTGCGCAGGATATGGCTGCCGCCGTAGTACTGGTTCAGTGCGTCGATCTTCAGCATCGCATCATCTTCCGAGGTAGGACTCGATCACCGCGTCGTCGCGCTTGACCTGGTCGAGCGTGCCGTGCGCGAGCACCGCGCCGTTGGCCATCACCGTCACGCGGCCCGTGTCGCCCGCGAGCGCCGCGACGAAGTCCATGTCGTGCTCGACCACCATCATCGAGCAGGTGCCGCGCAGCGTGTTCAGCAGCGCGGCGAGTTCCATCGTCTCGTGGTCGGTCATCCCGGCCGCCGGTTCGTCGAGCAGCAGGAGGGCGGGGCGCTGCATCAGCAGCATGCCGATCTCGAGCCGCTGCTTCTGCCCGTGCGACAGCTCGCCGGCCGCGCGATACGCGTCGCTTTCCAGGCCGATCAGCGCGAGCGTTTCCTCGATCTTCGTCTGCGCGGTGCGGTCGAGCCGCGCGCGCAGCGATGCGAGCCAGCCCTTGTCGGTCTGCATCGCGAGTTCGAGGTTTTCCCACACCGGATGCTGTTCGAACACGGTCGGCTTCTGGAACTTGCGGCCGATGCCCGCGCGCGCGATTTCCGGCTCGTTCATCCGCGCGAGATCGATCGTCTGGCCGAGAAACACCTTGCCCGCATCGGCGCGCGTCTTGCCGGTGATCACGTCCATCATCGTGGTCTTGCCCGCGCCGTTCGGGCCGATCACGCAGCGCAGCTCCCCGGCGTCGATCGCGAGCGACAGCTTGTTCAGCGCGCGAAAGCCGTCGAAGCTCACCTCGATGTCCTCGAGGTAGAGGATCGTGCCGTGCGACGTGTCGATGCCGGGCGGCACCACGCGGCCCATCGATGCGGTGCCGCTGACGGTCAGCAGCTCGTCTTCGGCCGGTGGCGTGAACTGGTAGAGGGCCGTGCCGTTCATCCGCGTTTCCCCTTCGCAAGCAGCGTGTCGACGAGGCCCATGATCCCGCGCGGCAGCAACAGCGGCACCAGCACGAAGATCAGGCCGAGAAAGAACAGCCAGTATTCGGCGAAGTACGCGGTAAAGAAGCTCTTCGCGCCGTTCACCGCGAACGCGCCGACGATCGGCCCGATCAGCGTGCCGCGCCCGCCCACCGCGACCCAGATCGCCATTTCGATCGAGTTGCCGGGCGACATCTCGCCGGGATTGATGATGCCGACCTGCGGCACGTACAGCGCGCCCGCGATGCCACACAGCACAGCCGACAGCGTCCACACGAACAGCTTGTACGCGAGCGGGCTGTAGCCGAGGAACATCAGCCGCGTCTCGCCGTCGCGCACCGCGGTGACCACGCGCCCGAGCTTGCTCGTGACGATCGCGCGCGCGGCGATGAACGCGAGCACGAGCGTCGCGAAGGTCAGCAGCAAGAGCACCGTGCGCGTGCCGGGCGACGTGATCGCAAACCCGGCGATGCGCTTGAAGTCGGTGAAGCCGTTGTTGCCGCCGAAGCCCGTCTCGTTGCGAAAGAACAGCAGCATCGCGGCGAACGTCAGCGCCTGCGTGATGATCGACAGGTACACGCCCTTCACGCGCGAGCGGAACGTGAAGAAGCCGAACACCCACGCGAGCACGGCCGGCACCAGCACGACCAGCGCGAGCGCCCACGCGAGATGCTGCGTGCCGCTCCAGTACCAGGGCAGCTGGTGCCAGTCGAGGAACACCATGAAGTCGGGCAGGTCGCTGCCGTACTTGCCGTCGCGGCCGATCTCGCGCATCAGGTACATGCCGATCGCATAGCCGCCGAGCGCGAAGAACAGTCCGTGGCCGAGACTGAGGATGCCGCAGTAGCCCCACACGAGATCGAGCGCGAGCGCGGCGATCGCGTAGCACATCAGCTTGCCGCCCAGCGTCATCGCATACGCGGACAGATGGAACGCGCTCGACTCGGGCGCGACCAGCGCGGCCAGCGGCACGCCGGCGCCGATCGCGATGCACAGCGCGACGAGCGCGAGCCATGCGCGGCGCGACAGCAGCGCGGGGCGCGGCGGCAGGCCGAGCGCGAAGCCTTCCTTCGTGGGCACGGCGGCGGGCTTCGGCGCGCCGGCGACCGGGTTCGACAACGAATCGGTGATTGAAGTCATGTCATGCCTCCGCGCTGCGGCCCTTCGGGGCGAACATGCCCTGCGGACGTTTCTGGATGAACAGCACGATCATCACGAGCACCGCGATCTTCGCGAGCACGGCACCCCAGAACGGTTCGATCGCCTTGCTGACGACACCGAGCCCGAAGCCGCCAAGCACGGTGCCGGCGATCTGGCCGACGCCGCCGAGCACCACCGCCATGAACGAATCGATGATGTAGTTCTGCCCGAGATCGGGGCCCACGTTGCCGATCTGCGACAGCGCGCAGCCGCCGAGGCCCGCGATGCCCGCGCCGAACGCGAACGCATACGCATCGACGCGCGCGGTCTTCACGCCGACGCACGCGGCCATCCGGCGATTCTGCGTGACCGCGCGCACGAACAGGCCGAGCCGCGTCTTCGTCAGCACTGCCCACGCGACGAACACGACCGCGAGCGCGAACGCGAGGATCGCGAGCCGGTTGTACGGCAGGATCAGGTTCTGCATCACGGTCACGCCGCCGCTCATCCACGACGGATTCACGACCTGCACGTTCTGCGCGCCGAACAGCATGCGCGTCGCCTGAATCAGGATCAGGCTCACGCCGAACGTCGCGAGCAGCGTCTCGAGCGGGCGGCCGTACAGGTGCCGCAGCACGAGACGTTCAAGCACGATGCCGACCAGCGCGGCCGCCGCGAACGACACGGGCACCGCGACGAGGGGATACCAGTCGAACGCGGCCGGCGCATGGCGCTGGATCAGCGTCTGCACGACATAGGTTGCGTACGCACCGATCATCAGGAATTCGCCGTGCGCCATGTTGATCACGCCGATGAGCCCGTACGTGATCGCGAGGCCGAGCGCCGCGAGCAGCAGCACGCTGCCGAGCGACAGACCCGCGAACACGGTGCCCACGATCTCGCCGCGGCGCTGCAGCGCGTGCAATGCGTCGAGCCCTTGCTGCGCGGCTGCGCGTACGCGTGCGTCGGGTTCCGTGTAGCTGCCGTCGGCGTTCTTCGCGACGAGCGGGCGCAACTGCTCGATCATGTCGAGATCGCTGCGCGCGGCCACCACCTGCACGGCGTCGAGTCGCTTCGCCGGATCGGCATCGTGCAGCGCGGCGATGGCCCACAGTGCGTCGAGGCGGCGCTTCAATGCCGGGTCGGTTTCCTTTGCGCGTGCGCGCTCGATCATCGGCTTGAGTGCCGGGTCGGGCGACTTCAGCAGCGCGTCGATCGCGTCGCGACGCGCGCCGACGTCGGGCGATGCGAGCGCGAGCCCCGACAGCGCGGCGGCGATCTTCGTGCGCAGCAGGTTGTTCAGCATGACGGGCTGCGCGTCGCCGGCCGGCGTCGCGGCCTGCGTCAGCGCATCGTGTGCGGTGTCGCCGGTCTGGATCAGCAGCCGGCCGTCGCCGGTCGCGAGCGCGTCGCCGGTCGACAGCGCATTGAGCAGCGCGACGGCGCGCGGATCGGCATCGGCGGCGATCCGTTCGATCGCGGAGGTTTTCGCGTCGAAGTCGTCGCCGGCGAGCGCGGCGGTATCGGCGGCCGTCAGGGCGAACGCGGCGCGCGGCAGCGCGCAGGCCAGCGCGGCACAGGCGACGACCGCGACGGCGGCGCGGCGAAAGCGGGTAGGCATCGGGAGATCCTGTGGGGCGTGGAAAAGCGAATGCGTGCGGCGGTGCGCGGGCGCATGCGGTTCGTCACCGCACGCGCGGCGGCATGCCCGCAGCAGCCTGCGAGCGGAGCGCCACGCCGGTGGTGCGCGGCGCTCCGCATCGCATCAGGCGAGCGCCGCGCGCTGCCGCCGCAGGAATGCCGGGATCGAGCTGACGATGTCCGGCTTGCCCTGGTTGCCCGCGATGAACGGGCTCCACGGCTGCGCGCGCACGGCCGTCTTCGTCTTCCACACGACGTTGAATTGCCCGTCGCCGCGAATCTCGCCGATCATCACCGGCTTGTGCAGGTGGTGGTTGCCGTCCATCGACAGCGTGAAGCCCGACGGCGCGACAACGCTCTGGCCGATCATCGCGACGCGCACCTTGTCGACGTCGGTGCTCTTCGCCTTCTCGACGGCCTGCTTCCACATGTGGATGCCCACATAGGTCGCCTCCATCGGATCGTTGGTCACGCGCTTCGCGCCGCCCGGCAGGTTGTTCGCCTTCACCCATGCGGCGAACTGGTCCTTGAACTTCGTGTTCGTCGGGTTCTTCACCGACATGAAGTAGTTCCATGCGGCAAGGTGGCCGACGAGCGGCTTCGTGTCGATCCCGCGCAGTTCCTCCTCGCCGACCGAGAACGCGACCACCGGCACGTCGGTCGCCTTGATCCCCTGGTTGCCGAGTTCCTTGTAGAACGGTACGTTCGAATCGCCGTTGATCGTCGAGATCACGGTCGTCTTGCCGCCCTGCGCGAAGGTCTTGATGTTCGCGACGATCGTCTGGTAATCGCTGTGGCCGAACGGCGTGTAGACCTCCTGAATATCGGCGTCCTTCACGCCCTTCGATTTCAGGAACGCACGCAGGATCTTGTTGGTCGTGCGCGGATACACGTAGTCGGTGCCGAGCAGGAAGAAGCGCTTCGCGCCGCCGCCTTCCGCGCCCATCAGGTACTCGACGGCCGGTATCGCCTGCTGGTTCGGCGCGGCGCCCGTGTAGAACACGTTGCGCGACATTTCCTCGCCTTCGTACTGCACCGGGTAGTAGAGCAGGCCGTTCAGTTCCTCGAACACCGGCAGCACCGACTTGCGCGACACCGACGTCCAGCACCCGAACACGCACGCGACCTTGTCCTGAGTGAGCAGCTGGCGCGCCTTCTCCGCGAACAGCGGCCAGTTCGATGCGGGATCGACGACCACCGGCTCGAGCTTGCGGCCCATCACGCCGCCGCTCTTGTTGATGTCGGCGATCGTCATCAGCGCCGTGTCCTTCAGCGACGTTTCGGAGATCGCCATCGTGCCCGACAGCGAATGCAGGATGCCGACCTTGATCGGGCCGGTGCCCGCATCGGCCGCTTGCGCGAACGGACTCTTGCCCGCCAGCGCGAGTGCACCGGCCATCGAACCGAACTTCAGCAGACTGCGACGTTTCATCGGGTTCCCCTTGACGTGTTGGATGTGCGTGCGCCGTGGCGGCGCCGGCATCGTAGTAACGCAAGGCATGTGCCAGTCGCGCGGATGCACGCTGGGCGTGCCTGACCGCCGTGGCTCAAGGGGCACACGCGGTGCACATGACGCGTCGTGCAGCATGCGCGATCCGTTGCGGTGCAGTCGCGCGGGCGCAAATGGTGCACGACGCGCTCGCCGGCGCACCGAAGTCAACGGAACGAGGGGGAAAGATGGAAGCAGAAACGCAAACGGGCGCGCAACGCGCGCCCGTTCGGCGGGGACCGGTGCGACCGGCGGCAATGGGCCGGTCGGCGTGGCGGCGCGCGATGCGCCGCCGGGAAGGTCGGTAACTCGGCGATAACTCGCCGGTAACTCAGTAACGCGGCACGGACGGATCGACGTCACGCGACCACGCGTCGATGCCGCCCTGCAGGTTGTACAGCTTCGTGAAGCCGCGCGATTCGAGGAACATCGCGACCTGCGCGCTGCGCATGCCGTGATGGCACACGCAGACGATTTCTGCTTCGTCGTCGAGCTCTTCGCTGCGCGCGGGGATCTGCTGCATCGGGATCGACACGCTGCCGGCGATCTGCGCGGTCGAGATTTCCCACGGTTCGCGCACGTCGAGCACGACCGGCGCGGGACGCGCCGGATCGCGAAGCCATTCCGCGAGCATCGCGGGCGTCAGGATCTGCATGGGGCCGCCGCTCAGAACTTGAAACGCGACGGTTCGATCGCGTTGACGAGGTGGTCGACGTAGGTCTCGAACACGTCGGCGACACGGTACTGCTTGTCGTCGATGCGCGTGATGATCTGCGCCTTCATCACCGGACGGCCGCCGACGAACGCCGACAGGCGGCCGCCGATCTTCAGCTGTTCGAGCATCTGCTGCGGCACGACCGGCAGGCCGCCCGCGACGCAGATCACGTCGTACGGCGCCTTGTCGGGCCAGCCGAGCGAACCGTCGCCGAGCACGACTTCCGCGTTCGTCACGCCGTCGTTGCGCAGGTTGTCGGCCGCGAACTTCGCGATGGCCGGATCGATCTCGACAGCCGTCACGTGCAGCGTGCGATGCGCGAACAGCGCGGCCAGGTAGCCGGAGCCCGCGCCGATCACGAGCACGTTCTCGTGCTTCTTGACCGCCAGTTCCTGCAGCATGCGCGCTTCGACGCGCGGGAACAGCATCTTGCCGCGGCCGCCGGGCAGCGGCAGCTCGAGGTCGGCGAACGCGAGATCGCGATGTTCGGGCGACACGTAGTTTTCACGCTTGACGATCGACAGCAGGCCCAGGACGTCCAGATCCAGTACGTCCCACGGCCGGATCTGTTGTTCGATCATGTTGAAACGCGCGTTTTCGATATTCATGGTGTGGTCACGCAGCCAGGTTCGGCCATCAGCGGGGATAGAGAAACTTCGTGATTGTACCAAACGGGGCGCCGGCGAAGCCTTCAGACGGCCTGCAACAGACCTTTACCCCTTGCTCTTCTTGATCTGCGCTTCGAACGCGAGGTCGAGCTTGCTCGCCTTGCGCGGTTTTTGGGGGCCGAACTGGTCGACGAACTTGACGAATTCGTCGAGCGGCAGCGGCTCGCTGCGCTTCTCGGCGGTGCCGCCCGAGCGGTCGACCAGATAGAACAGGCCGCCCGCCATCGCGACGGCCGCGAACTGCGGGTTGCCGGACCGGGTCTTCAGGCGTTCGACCGCGTGGGTCGCTTTGGTGGTGCGCATCGTGCGGGTTCTTGCAGGGGCGTTGAGCCCGTTACTTTAGCAAACCGGCCGCCCGCATGCGGCCGAGCGGCGTCAGACGGTGCGCGAGTAGCGCTGGCGCGGTGTCCGGCCGAGGTAGGCGTCGAACGCCATCGCGATGTTGCGCACGACCATCCGGCCGGCCGGGTGAATCGTCAGGCGGTCGCCGGCGATCGTCAGCAGCCCGTCCTGCTCGAACCCGCGCAGCGCGTCGAGCTCGCGCGCGAAGTGATCGGCGAAGCGGACCCCGTGCGCCGCCTCGATATGCGAGAACGGCAATTCGAGGTTGCACATCAGTTGCGTGATCACGTCGCGGCGCAGCCGGTCGTCGGCCGTGAGCCGCACGCCGCGCGCGATCGGCAGCCGGCCCGCGTCGAGCGCAGCGCCATAGGCCGGCAGATCCTTCGCGTTCTGCGCGTAGACGTCGCCGACCTTGCCGATCGACGACACGCCGAAACCGACCAGGTCGGTATCCGCGCGCGTGCTGTAGCCCTGGAAATTGCGCTGCAGCGTGCCGTTGCGCTGCGCGCGCACGAGTTCGTCGGTTGGCCGCGCGAAGTGATCCATCCCGATGTACACGTAGCCGGCCGACGTCAGCATGTCGATCGCGAGGCCGAGCAGCGCGATGCGCGTTTCGGGCGGCGGCAGCGTCGCGTCGTCGATCTGCCGCTGCATCTTGAAGAGGTGCGGCATGTGCGCATAGCCAAATACGGACAGGCGGTCCGGCGCGAGTTCGATGATCGTCTCGAGCGTGCGCGCGAACACGGCGACCGTCTGGTGCGGCAGCCCGTAGATCAGGTCGACGCTGACCGAATGGAAGCCCGTCGCGTGCGCGGCGGACATCAGATCGGCCGTCATCGCGAGCGGCTGGACTCGGTTGATCGCCTGCTGCACGATCGGATCGAAATCCTGCACGCCGAGGCTCAGCCGGTTGAAGCCGATGTTGCGCAGGTGCACGAGCCGCGCGGGCGTGACCGTGCGCGGGTCGATCTCGATCGAGAACTCGGCGTCGGCGTCCGGTGCGAGCACGAAATAATCGCGGGTGGTGGCCATCAGTTCGGCCATTTCGGCGTCGGACAGGAAGGTCGGCGTGCCGCCGCCCCAGTGCAACTGCGTGACCGGGCGCGCGGGATCGAACAGCGCGGCCTGCAGCGCCAGCTCGCGTTTCAGTTGCTCGAGATACGGGCGCGCGCGGCGATGGTTGTTGGTCGCGATCTTGTTGCAGCCGCAATAGAAGCAGGCCGTGTTGCAGAACGGGATATGGAAGTAGAGAGACAGATCGCTCGACGACGCGCCGGGATCGCGCGCGGCACGCAGGTAGTCGGCCGGGTCGAAATCGTCGCGGAACTGCAGCGCGGTAGGGTAGGACGTGTAGCGCGGCCCGTTCGCGCCGTACTTCGCAAGCAAATCGGGACGGAACATCGTGTCGGCAGAACCGGAACTCATGCTGGCCTCGCGCTTTTCAGATGGTTTCGAGTATATAAACGCGTGTTTCGGCTGCATTGCGTAATAACGTCGCAGCCGGCGATGGCACAATGCGCGGTGGGCCGCCGCACGCCGCGTCCGGTTGCCGCACCGTTTTTTGTTGTTCTTGAGAGAGCCGAGTGTCCGTCGAAATGCCTGTCCGTCCGGCGCCCGCCGATGCCCCGCCGCCGCATGCGTGCCGCGAGGGGTGCGGCGCGTGCTGCATCGCGCCGTCGATTTCGTCCCCGATTCCGGGGATGCCCGACGGCAAGCCGGCCGGCGTGCGCTGCGTGCAGCTCGGCGACGACCTGCGCTGCCGGATCTTCGGCCGGCCCGAGCGTCCCGCGTGCTGTTCCGGGCTGCAGCCGTCCGCCGAGATGTGCGGTGCGTCGCGCGACAACGCGCTCGCGTGGCTGACGCGCCTCGAGGTCGCGACCCAGCCGTCGCCCGGCACCGGCGCTTCTCGTTGACGCATGGTCGTGCGCCGGCTCGCACACGGAACCGGCGGCGTGTGCGCAAGCACTAACTTTGGTCCACGGCCCCGATGCGGCGGCCGAGCCGATGGCACGACTGCCGCTTCGCCCGATACAGGAGATTGTCCAGCATGACCGCATCTTGCACGCCCGGCCGGCGCCGTTTCCTCGCCGTCTGCGCCGGCGCCATCGGCGTGTCGGTATCGCTCGCCGCCTGCGCGTCGACGTTCCCGTTCATCCCCGATCACTACACGTTCTCGCGCGGCGACGTGCAGAAAGCCGTCGCGCGCAAGTTCCCGTACCAGAAGACCGTCGCGCAGGTCGTCGACGTGTCGCTAGCGAATCCGGCCGTCAACCTGCTGCCCGACCAGAACCGCGTCGCCGTGCAGCTCGACGCTCATTTCGCGAGTCCGTTCCTGAGCGAGCCGGTGAGCGGCAAGTTCACCGTGTCGGGCCAGCTGGCGTACGACGCGCCGAGCCGCTCGGTGGTATTGAAGGCGCCGGCCGTCGACAGCCTCGTGCTCGACGGCAACGCGCAGATGTATGCGCAACAGGTCGGCGCGGCCGCCGGCCTGCTCGCGACGCAGGTGCTGACCAACTATCCGATCTACACGTTCAAGCCCGAGCAACTGCAATTTGCCGGAGTGAACTACGAACCCGGTACAATTACGATTCTTACAAACGGCATACGCGTGGCGATCGTCGAAAAGTGACGACGTACCGCGCGCGGCCGGGCGGGCCGCGGCGGTGACGCGGCCCATTCTCTTTCGACTACTTCGGAGTTGGGCCACGGATGGACTGGATCCTGATCTGCAAGGCATTGATCCTCGGCGTCGTCGAGGGGCTGACGGAATTCCTCCCGGTGTCGAGCACCGGCCACCTGATCGTCGCGGGCAGCTTCCTGAATTTCAACGATGCGCACGCGAAGACCTTCGACGTCGTGATCCAGTTCGGCGCGATCCTCGCGGTTTGCTGGGAATACCGGCAACGGATCGTGTCCATCGTGACCGGTCTGCCGAGCCGGCCCGACGCGCAGCGCTTCACGCTCAACGTCGTGATCGCGACGATTCCCGCGATCGCGCTCGGCCTGCTGTTCGAGAAGAAGATCAAGGCCGTGCTGTTCTCGCCGGTGCCGGTCGCATTCGCGCTCGTGGTCGGCGGCGCGATCATCCTGTGGGCCGAGGCGCGGCAGCGCGAACGCAGCGAGCCGCCGCGCGTGCAGTCGATCGATGCGCTCACGCCGCTCGACGCGTTGAAGGTCGGCATCGCGCAATGTTTCGCGCTGGTGCCGGGCATGTCGCGCTCGGGCTCGACGATCATCGGCGGGATGCTGTTCGGCCTCGACCGGCGCGTCGCGACCGAATTCTCGTTTTTCCTCGCGATTCCGATCATCTTCGGCGCGACGCTCTATGAAACGGTCAAGGACTGGCAGGCGTTCACCGTCGACTCGCTCGGCCTGTTCGCGCTCGGGCTCGTTGCCGCGTTCGTCAGCGCGTTCGTGTGCGTGCGCTGGCTGCTGCGCTTCGTCGCGACGCACGACTTCACCGTGTTCGCGTGGTACCGGATCGCGTTCGGCCTGTTCGTGCTGCTCGTGGGTTACAGCGGGTGGCTGAACTGGGCGTGATGCCGGTGCGCAGGTGCGGGCGCTTCCAATGAAGAACGGCCCGATCGGCAGATGCCGGTCGGGCCGTTCTTCGTTGCGCGGCGCGCAGCGTGCGGTGCGCCGACGCTGCGGGGATTCAGCCGGCGCGCTTGCGGAACACCAGGTCCCACACGCCGTGGCCGAGCCGCAACCCGCGCCGTTCGAACTTCGTGACGGGGCGGTAGTCGGGACGCGGCGCGTAGTCGGCGGCCGTGTTTTCGAGCGACGGTTCGGCGCCGAGCACTTCCAGCATCTGTTCCGCGTAGTTCTGCCAGTCGGTCGCGCAATGCAGGTACGCGCCGGGCTTCAAGCGCGATGCGAGGTGCGCGACCAGCGGCGGCTGGATCAGCCGGCGCTTGTGGTGGCGCGCCTTGTGCCACGGATCCGGGAAGAAGATGTGCACGCCGTCGAGGCTTTCCGGCGCGAGCATGTGCTCGAGCACTTCGACCGCGTCGTGCTGGATGATGCGGATGTTCGGCAGGTCCTGCTCGCCGATCAGCTTCAGCAGCGCGCCGACGCCCGGCTCGTGCACCTCGACGCCGAGGAAGTCGTCGCCCGGGCGGTGCGCGGCGATTTCCGCGGTCGACGCACCCATCCCGAAGCCGATTTCCAGGATGCGCGGTGCGCTGCGGCCGAACACGGCGTCCCAGTCGGGAATTTCAGGCGTGTACGGGACGACGAAGCGCGGGCCGAGCTCGTCGAGTGCGCGGCGCTGTCCGGTCGACACGCGGCCGGCGCGCGTCACGAAGCTGCGGATGCGGCGGTGGTGCAGCGGATTGACTTCGTCGGCGCCGTCGGCGGCTTCGTCGGGGAGGGCGGCGTCGTCCGGCGGCAGGCCGGCTTCGTTCGGATCGTCGTGCATCATCGGTGACAGAGAAAGGCTCGGTTCGGGGCGCGGGCCCGTTACGCGCAGCGGTGCGCCGGATGAACGGGCACATGGTACAAAAAAGCCGCCTTCGACGAGGCGGCTCTTGCGCTGGCTGCCGTGCAGCCGAAAGTGGAGCGGGCGATGGGAATCGAACCCACGTCATCAGCTTGGGAAGCTGAGGTAATGGCCATTATACGACGCCCGCAGAACGGGTGATTGTACAGGGTTTGGCCGAGATGTTGCAAGCGAGGCGTTTTGGCCGTTGGCATCAATGCCGGCATGGCTTGGCGTGGAGGCGATGACACCAGGGGGAAAGGTGATTAACGATCCGCCGGAAGCGGTCCGTCAATGCAACGCGAAATGGCACCCCCGCAGCGCCCCACCACGCAAGCCGGTGTCGAAATTAGACGAGTCGGTGTCGGAACCATACAAGCCCCGGTGCGGCTTTCGAACTAACGTGACAGACCTCTCATCCGATCGTAAGTCTGGAGCTGACATGTCCGATTTCATCACCGTTTTGCGCGAAACCTGCCCGACCCCGGTCCTTGACGCCACCAAGTGGAAGCGCATCGGCGGCGATCCGCACACCGTGAATCTCAATGCCTACCTGTCCAAGGACGGCAGCAAGATCATGGGCACCTGGATCTGCACGCCGGGCAAGTTCGAGGTGAACTACGAGAAGTGGGAGTACTGCCACTTCCTCGACGGCTACTGCATCATCACGCCGGAAGGCGAGGAAGCGGTGCACCTGAAAGCGGGCGACGTGTTCGTCATCGAGCCCGGCATGAAAGGGACCTGGGAAGTGGTGGAGACGGTGCGCAAGTATTTCGTGTTCGCCTGACGCCCGCATGACGCGTCATTCCTCCGGGATTTCGGCAGGAATGGCGGTCTCGCGGATTCCGGTTCAGGAAACTCGTTCCGGTTCGGGAACAGCTCGCCGAGCGTGGTCGCACGCTCGGCCGGTCCCGCTATCCGGCCGAGCGCGCGGGGCGCCTGATGCTCCGATACGCGCGCGGCCACATCCCGTACGCGCGCCGAAACTTGTGCCCGAGACGCGACGCGTCGGTAAATCCGCAGCCCGCCGCGATTTCGGAAATGTTCTTTCGCGGCTGCATCAGCATCCATGCGGCCATGCGAATCCGGATTGCCCGGAAGCAGCAGCCGGCCCGCGCTACGCGATGCGATTCGAGCACTCCCGGCTGAAGCTCACTTCTCGACGCTCAGCGCCTTTTCGATCGCGGCAATCAATTTGAACGCATCATCGCGGCCGATCAGCAGGCCGCGACTCGTGTACTCGCAGCCAAACGCGTAGAAGCTCGGCAAAAGCGTGATCGCATCGTTCTGTCGATCGAAATCGACTTCGCATTTCGTCAACGGAAAGAACGGAGGGGCTTCGACGGGCGGCTGGTACATGGCGTTCTCCTAGTGCAACTTGCGAGGCGGCAACATGCGCTTTGCGCGCAGGCGCTGTCTTGCGACGACGCTGGCCTTCTCGCGCTTGCCCTCGGTCGTCCGCTTTTCGTAACCGGTGCGACTGCGCAACTCGCGGATCAGACCTGTCTTCTCGATGTCTCGCCGAAAGCGCCGGAGCGCGACATCGACCGGTTCGTTGGGCTTGAGGACGATCGTCGTCATGCAATCCCGTTTTCAAACAATGCGTGAAGGAACGCTGGTCGAGCGAAGTTGTGACGGCACTCGCTATCTCGTCGGATCGCATTCGAAATAGCCGACGCGGATCGACGGTGTGCGCGCGGCAGACAGCATCTGCGACGCCGGGTGATGACGCAACGCCGAACTGATGAGGCCGTTGGGCGGAGCTGCGTCGGATTCGGCGATCTCGTGCAGGGCAATCGAATGATCGCCCGCGCCGATTATCGATTCGTGATCCGAAGTGATATGCGACCGCGCTACCGCCGCGAGATACGTCAGTGGGAGTTGGCGAAGAGCGGCTGCTCGCCGCGATTGCCGTCGATGATTTCCTCCGCGTAGCGAAGGGACGCCCGGCGCGCTTCGCCCGCCGATTCGAACGGCGCGTTGCCGAGCAGCCGGAACGTTTCGCTGCGGGTGACCGTGTCGGCAGTGCCGCGCTGGCAAATCTTCACGGCCGCGTCGAAGCCGCCGTCGTAGTTGTGCGGGTTGCCGTTCTGTGACGGAACGTGCGGATAAATCAGCGGATAGATTTCGAAGCCACGATAGAGATGCATGCTCATGATGAACTCCTGGTTCGGTCGCGACAAATCGCGTGGACGAACACTTCCGACCGGTATCACCGCTGCGCGGCGCGACGGGTAGGTGAAAAAGGCAGCGACGCGTGCTGATGAACGCACGACGCAGCAAGGAGGAAGATGGCGGGGCGAGCGGCCGGCAACTCGACCAACCGTGCTCGGACAAATTCATCATACGCGCTTCGTGTTGGTTGTCCATCTCATTCACTGCCAGCGCGGTGCGATGCGCGGATTCGACGCACGCAACGCGCAACGCGCATCGAGCATGACGGAGCATTCATCGGTATTCCGACGCCGTGCGGCGCGATTCGGGCGATGCCGATGGAGCCGCATGATGCCGCGTCGTCGTGATGATCGCGAGCCTGCAAGACTTCGCGCAAGCACCTATGATGCAGCGATCCGCCAGCGCGCCGGCCGCATCGCGTGCATGGCCCGCGAACGCAGAACGTTTCCTCCGGAACCCGACCATGCGCATCATCGACATTCGCGAGCAAGCGATCCCGGTTTCCCGTTATGCCGACCCGGCGATTCCGTCGGGTGGCCTCACGACGAGCGTCGTCGCGATCGTCACGGATGTCGTGCGCGACGGCCGCCCGGTGACGGGTTACGGCTACGCGTCGGTCGGCCGCTATGCGCAGGGCGGGTTGATACGCGAACGGTTCGGGCCGCGGCTGCTGGCCGCCGCGGACACCATCGCCGACGACGCCGCAACGAACCTCGATCCGTTTCGCGCATGGCGCGCGATGATGGCCGGCGAGAAGCCGGGCGGCCACGGCGAACGCTGCGTTGCGGTCGGCGTGCTCGACATGGCGATCTGGGATGCCGCCGCGAAGATAGCCGGCCTGCCGCTCCATCGCTTGCTTGCCGACCGGCTCGCGCGCCACGCGGCGCGGCGCGTGCGCGTGTACGCCGGCGGCGGCTACCGTTATCCGCACGACGATCTCGCGCGCCTGTCGGACGAGATGCGTCGCGTCGCCGATCTCGGCTACACGCATGCGAAGATCAAGATCGGCGGTCCGGATCTCGACAACGACAAAAGACGCATCGAAGCCGCCGCTGCCTGTCTTGCCGACAGCTCGCATCTCGCGGTCGACGCGATGAACACGTACGACGCGGCGAGCGGCCGCGCCGCCGCCGCGATGCTGGCACCGTTCGGGCTCTGGTGGTTCGAGGATCTCTGCGATCCGCTCGACCTGCCGCTGCATGCTGACCTGACTGCGCAATACACGCCGCCGGTCGCGGCCGGCGAGGCGCTGTTCTCGCTCGCGGAAGCGAAGCTGCTCGAACGCTACGGCGGCCTGCGAGCGGACCGCGACTTCCTGGTGTTCGATCCGGTGCATTGCTACGGCCTGCCGGGCTACCTGCAGATCGTCGATCATTTCGTGTCGAGCGGCTGGCGGCGCGATGCGTTCTGGCCGCACGGCGGTCATCTGTTCTCGCTGCACGTCGTGGCGGCGCTCGGGCTCGGTGGCGCGGAAGTCAATCCGTTTGCGTTCCACCCGTTCAGCGGGTTGCCGGACGGCGAAACGCTCGACGCCGGCTGCGCGGCCGTGCCGCAGGCGCCGGGCATCGGCTTCGAGCTTCATGCCGATGCATATCGCGCGTTTCGCTCGGTAGCGGGCCGCTGAGCGGCTACGCTCGCACGACCGTCACGCCGGCCGCCTCGATCGGTTCGATCAGCGCCGCGTCGGTTTCCTGCTCGACCACGATGGTTTGCGCGAGTGCAAGCTCGCCGATCACGAACTGCGACGCCGCATGCAATTTGGATTGCGAAGCAAGGACGACCGTCTCGGCCGCACGTACGGCGAGTGCGCGCTTGATCGCCGCTTCCTCGAAATCGCCGGTGCTTAGCCCCGCGACCGGATGGACGCCGGTCACGCCCATGAAGTACAGGTCCGCGTGGTGCTCCAACGGGCGTAAGATCGCGCGATGCCCGTCCGGCACCGTTCGACGCCACCACCGCTCCATCATGCCGTTTTCCGATTCAGCCGATTTACCCGATTCGTCCGGCCCCGCCGATTCCAGCGCCGCCGGCGCGCAACTGCCGGCGCATCTGGTCGCGTCCGCCGTCGACGCGCTCGCGCGCGCCGATGCGCTGCTGGTGACGGCCGGCGCCGGCATCGGTGTCGACTCGGGGCTGCCCGATTTTCGCGGCACGGACGGTTTCTGGCGCGCGTATCCGGCGCTGCGCCACGAACGTTTCGAGTTCCACGAAATCGCGTCGCCGCACGCGTTCCGCGCGCATCCGCAGCTTGCGTGGGGATTCTATGGGCATCGTCTCGCGCTCTATCGCGAGACGGTGCCGCACGCGGGCTTCGCGATCCTGCGGCGCTGGATGGACGCGATGCCGAACGGCGGCTTCGTGCTGACGAGCAATGTCGACGGCCAGTTCCAGAAGGCGGGTTTCGATCCGGCGCGCATCGCCGAGATCCACGGTTCGATTCATTCGATGCAGTGCCTGCGACCGTGCTCGGACGACACGTGGGACGCCGCGCCGTTCACGCCCGACGTCGACGCAGCCGCGTGCCGATTGATCGGCGAGCTGCCGCGCTGCCCGCGTTGCGGCGGCCTGGCGCGGCCGAACATCCTGATGTTCGGCGACGATGGCTGGCTCGGCGAACGCTACGACGCGCAGGAGCGGGCGCTGCAGGACTGGATCGCACGGGCAGGACGGGTGATCGTCGTCGAGATCGGCGCGGGCACCGCGATCCCGACCGTGCGGCTGCTGAGCGAACGCCTCGGCGCCGACGTGATCCGCATCAACGCACGCGAGGCCCATGCGCGCCGCGCGGACGTGATCGGGCTGCAGGGCGGCGCGCTCGCGACGCTGATCGCGCTCGATTGCGCGTGGCGCGGCGGCTGAGCGTCGTGAGACGAACCGGCCGGTTGCCGCGCGGTCAAGGCTGTCCGACCAGCGCCTGGACGAGCGCCGGCGCGATCGGCGAGCCGAGGCCCGTCACGTAGTCGTAGCCGCCGGCCGCGTTGCAGACGCTGCCGCAATTGCCGTTGGATCCGGTCGTCACGTCGTGATAGTCGCTGCCGTAGGCGCTTTTCCCGACCGTATAGAGCGTGTCGTAGGTGCCGCTCAGCGCGTGTTTGCCGGCGGCCGCGCGCAGCGAATTCGCGATCGCGACGAGCGCCGACCACTGCGGCGCGCCGGCGCTCGTGCCGCCGACCTGGAACCAGCCTGCCTGCCCCTGATAGGTGACCGAGTCGTACACGGCGAACCCGCTGGACGGATTTGCGTCGTAGCTGACGTCGGGCACACCGCGCTTGCCGGCCACCGGAACCGGCCAGCCGGTCTGCCCGGCCGGCTCGGCCTCGATCGTGCTCACGCCGCCACCGCTGCCGCTCCATGCGGCTTCGCCGATGTAGTTGCCGGATGTGTCGGTGGACAACGTCGTGCCGCCCACCGCGACCACGTACGGCGATGACGCCGGGTACTCGGTGCCGGTGCCGCTGTCGCCCGACGACGCGACGAACGTGACGCCCGGCACGTTGAAGTGGCTGTCGAAGCCCGTCTCGGTGTTGAACTCGTTGCCGCCGAAGCTCATCGACACGACCGACGCGCCGTGCTTGACCGCGACGTCGACCGCGGCCAGCAGGTCGTTGAAGCTCGCGGACGCGGCCTCGACCAGCAGGATCCGCGCCTTCGGCGCGATCGCATGCACCCATTCGACGTCGAGCGATATCTCGAGCGACCAGCCCGCGTCCGTCCTGGGCCGTGGGCCGCGCGCGTACACCTTCGTGAAGCAGCCGTTCGCCGTGGTGCAGGGCGGCAGCGAGAACGTGTTGCTGAACACGCCGAGATCGGCCTCGATCTTCGGGTCGTCGTACGCGTCGACGATCGCGACGACCATCCCGTCGCCCTGGTTCGCGAGCGCGTCGAATCCGTAGGCATGCCGTGCGAGCGAGGGCGTGAGCCCGGCTACCGCGGCGGTACTGGCGCGCGGCTTGGTATGGAACGGCGGCCGCGCGTATCCCTTCGGCGCACGGTTGCCTTCGACGTAGGACGGGATGCCGTTACCTTCGGCGAGCGCAACCGTCGACGCGAGCAGCGACGCGCACAGCGCCGGAATCAACATGGATGACACGCGGATATTGTTCATTTTTCGAATCTCCATGTCGATGGAGTGGGGGCGAAATGATTTTACGAAATCGGTGAAGCCGATTGCATCGAATATCGTCCGGATGCGGGAATGTCTGATGAGGGAAAGTACGCGGATCGCCCGTAAGACGTGGGTTTCGAGCGCGGGCGCGTGGCGGGATCAATTCGCATTTCGATTTTCAAAGGCGAATAAATAATCGATCGGCGTTTGATTGATTGGTAATGGTCTGCGTAATGCGCCGGAAAATATCGATTGCGGCAGCGGCGGGGAAATCATGAAATGCGCGGATACGGTGCGGCCCGACTCCGGTCTGCGGCATTGCCGTCGCGGCGCGATTCCGCATACAGTTCGGCGTGGGCCGCGTTCGCCATGCGGCCTCGTCAGCGAGGAGTTCCCTTGTTCTATTCGATCGTCGCGATCTTCGTCGGCGCCGGGTTCGGCGCAGTGCTGCGCTGGTTCCTGGCCCTTGCGCTCAACGAATTCTTTCCCGCCGTGCCGCTCGGCACGCTCGCAGCGAATTTGATCGGCGGCTACGTGATCGGCGTGGCCGCCGTCGTATTTACCGCGCGCGTCGGGCTGCCGCCCGAGTGGCGGCTGTTCGTGATCACGGGCTTCCTCGGCGGTCTCACCACGTTCTCGACCTATTCGGTCGAAGTGATGACGCACGCGGTGCAGGGCGAATTCGGATGGGCGATCGCGGTGGCTGCCCTACACTTGACTGGATCGTTCACGCTGACGGCGCTCGGCATGTGGACCGCGCGCGCGTGGTTCGCGGCGGCCTGAGCGCGCCGGTACCGGGAGGGTGCGATGGACAGGGTCTTCTTGCGCTTCTATGTGCATGAGCAGCACCGGCTGCACTGGAAGCCGCTATGGGAGTGGTTGCTGGAGGAAGGCAACCGGATGGGCATCGCGGGCGGTTCCGCATTCCGTGCGATGGCCGGCTTCGGCCGGCATCGGGTGCTGCACGAGGACCGCTTTTTCGAGCTGCAGGGGTCGCTTGCGATCGAGGTCGAATTCATCGCCACCGAGGACGAGGCGCAGCAGTTGCTCGAGCGGCTGTCGCGCGAGAAGGTGCGCGTGTGCTACGCGATGATTCCAGCGCGCTTCGGCGTGATCGACACGCTCTCGGCGCCGCCGGCGCAGGGGCCGGCAGCGTAGCGCCGCGCGTCAGATGCCGAACATCGTCAGCGACACGGCGGCGCGCGTAACGACCATCAGCAGCACCTGCACGATCACGAACAGCAGGATCGGCGACAGGTCGATGCCGCCGAGGTTCGGGATCACGCGGCGCAGCGGGTTCAGGAACGGCGCGGTGAGCTGGTAGAGAATCGGCATGGCCGGCGAGCGCGGATTGAGCCACGACAGCAGCGCCATCAGGATCGTCATCCAGATCACGAGGTTGAGCGCCCACTTCACGACGGTGAGCAGCGCCACCGCGACGAGCGTCGGGATCACCGAGGCCGGATCGAAGCCGGCCATCACGACCATCAGCACCACATAGACGAGCGCGGTCAGCAGCGCGGCGACGACGCTCGCCCAGTCGATGCCGCGCACGCCCGCGATCACGTGGCGCAGCGGCAGCACGAGCCAGTTGGTCGCCTGCAGCACGGCCTGCGTGACGGGGTTGTACGGCGGCACGCGGACGGCCTGCATCCAGACGCGCAGGATCAGCGCGGCGCCGAACAGCGTGAAGAGGGTATTGAGCAGAAAACGGGCGATCTCGCCGAACATCGTTGGCATCCTTTTTTTACAGTCGAGTAGCGTGCGGCCGCCAACGCCGGATGGCGGCGCATCGGCCGACACCTTATCACGCCTCGTCGTGCGGCGGGGAGGGGTGCCCGGTCGTGCGCGCGAGCGACGTTTCGACGGCCTGCGCGAGCGCCGGCAGCGCGGCCGGCGGCGCGGCGCGCTTCGCCGCGAGCGCGACCGCACGGCGGGTCAGCAGCGCATACAGCGTCGCGTGATCGCCGCCGCGCGCCTCGAGCAGCGCGAGCTGGCGCTCGACGATGCCGGTGTCGCCGCGCGACACCGGGCCCGCGAGGGCGTTCGCGAGGCCCTTGTCGCGTGCGGTCTCGATCGTGCCGGCGAGCATCGGCAGCAGCGCGCGCAGCGCGGCTGCCTCGTCGAAGCCGAGGCTGCGCCATAGCTCGACCGCTTCCGACAGCCCGCACAGCGCGAAGCTCGCCGCGTAATGCGCGGCCGCGTGATAGAGCATCCGGCCGCCGGCCGGAATCGACAGCGGATGGCAGCCGAGTGCGGCAGCAAGCCGCAGCAGCGTCGCGTGCAGCGCGCCGTCGGCTTCGAGCGTGACCGAGCAGCCGTCGATGCGGGCGAGATCGGCGTCCGTGCCGCCGAACAGGTAGAGCGGATGGAAGCCGCCGGTCGCCGCGCCTTGCCGTCTTGCCGGATCGAGCAACTCGACCGCGGACGCGCCGCTGCAGTGGACGAGCGCCTGGCCCGCCGCGCGCGCCGCGTCGAACCGCAGCGCCGCGGCGGTCGACGCGAGATGGTCGTCGGGCACGGTCAGGAAGATCAGGTCGGCGGCGTCGACCACCTGCTGCGGCGTGTCGACCGCACGGCAGCCGTCGATGCGCGCGGCGAGTGCCGCAGCCGATTCCGCCGTGCGGCTCGCGATCGCGACGACCGGAAAGCCGGCCGCCGCGAAACGCCGGGCGACGCAGCGCGCAAGGCGGCCGGCGCCGATGAAGCCGAGGCGGGGAGTGTCGGGGAGGGACATGACGGGCCACGAAGCGAAAACGGAGCAGCCGCCAGTATCGCAGGAATGACAGGGCGGGCGCGGATGGCGGCGCCCGGCGGGACGATCTGGGCGGCGATGTTCCAGGCGAGCAATCCATCACCGGATGCCGCGCTTTCGCTGCTCAATGACGACCGTTGCATCCGGCCCCGAATCGCCTGTGGGCCGCGTCCCCCTTGAATTGTCGGCGTCTTGTCTCGAATTTGTAATCGTTCATTACGGAAGCGCGCCGGCCGCGCTTACCGCAGCCGGTAAGACTGACCGGCCGGCGCGTCGCGGTTTCACTGGTCGGACGGAATCGCGCGACCGGCATGGGGAGTAGCGGATTCGCACAGCCCGACCGCGCGCCGGCCGCGCCCGCGTTGAATTGCAATTTGCAACAAATGCGCAATACACGAGAGGCGGGTTTTCGCTACATTGCTTGCATGCGACGTGCATGCCCGCCGTTGCCGTCAGGGGCGCACAAATTACCGCTCCAGCAGGAGAATCGAAGTGAAAAAGCTCATTCCGTTCATCGCCGCCGCCGCGTTGGGCCTGGGTGCCGCAAGCGCCGCACAGGCCCACGTGTCGATCGGGGTCGGCATTGGCGTCCCGGTCGCACCGGCATATCCCGTGTACGCAGCGCCGCCGCCTGTGTATTACGCGCCGCCGCCCCCGCCGGTGTATTACGCGCCGGCGCCCGCATACTATGCACCGCCCCCCGTGGTCGTCGGTGGCTATTACGGCCGTCCGTACTGGCGGCACGGTTATGGTGGCTGGGGTCACCACGGTTACTGGCGTCGTTGATGCAATAGTCCGCGCGGCGGCCTGAACGCTCGCGGCAAAACGGCGCAACGTCCCTCGCGGGGCGTTGCGCCGTTTTTCATTTGACGCGCGGCCAAGGGCTGGCGGCCGGCGCGTGCCGGTCACACCGCGTGGACGATCAGGTCGCGATAGCCGCCGACGATCACGCTGTACGAGAAATACGCGAACAGCAGTGCCGACGCGACATGGCACGCACGCATCAGCCCCGCGCCCGCGCGCTTGCGGCCCTGGCTCGCGAGCGTGCACATGAAAAGAGTCCATGCGAGGCCGCCGAGGAAAAAGCCGGACAGGAACACCGACGCAGTCGCCGGCGTGGTCGCGCCGGCTTTCGCGATCAGCGCGCCGCCGACCGCCGCGAACCACAGGATCGCGCTCGGCGACGACATCGCGAGCAGCATCCCGCGCACGAAGCTGCGCCGCGCGCTGGCCCGCGGCGGCGGCGTATCGTCGGCATCACCCGCGCCGGCGCCGCCGGCCGGCGCGAGCGCTTCACGCGCCATCTTCCACGTGAGGAACAGCAGCACCGCGCCGCCGCCGATCCAGACGATCCAGCGCACGACCTCGAACTGCAGCAGCACGGCCATGCCCGCAAGCGCGAGCGCCGCGTAGACGAGATCGCCGACGCACGAGCCGACCCCGAGCCAGAAGCCCGGCCGGAAGCCGTGCGACAGCGTCAGCGACAGCATCGCGACGTTGACGAGGCCGATGTCGAGACACAGCGACAACGACAGGAAGAATCCGTCGGACATCATCGAGGCGGGGGCGAAGCTCATCGTCGTTCTTGCCGGATACGTTCAATGCGCGGACTTAGAGTCCGATCTCTTGCCAGAGGCGATCGACGCGCGCCTTCACCGCCGCGTCCATCTCGATCGGGCGGCCCCATTCGCGGTTCGTCTCGCCGGGCCACTTGTTGGTCGCGTCGAGCCCCATCTTCGAGCCGAGGCCCGCGACGGGCGACGCGAAATCGAGATAGTCGATCGGCGTGCTGTCGACCATCACGGTGTCGCGCACGGGGTCGACGCGCGTCGTTATCGCCCAGATCACCTCGTTCCAGTCGCGGATGTTCACGTCCTCGTCGACGACCACGATGAACTTCGTATACATGAACTGCCGCAGGAAGCTCCACACGCCGAACATCACGCGCTTCGCATGGCCCGCGTAGCTCTTCTTCATCTGGACGATGGCCATCCGGTAGCTGCAGCCTTCCGGCGGAAGGTAGAAGTCGGTGATCTCGGTGAACTGCTTCTGCAGCAGCGGCACGAATACCTCGTTGAGCGCGACGCCGAGCACGGCCGGCTCGTCGGGCGGCTTGCCGGTGTAGGTCGAGTGATAGATCGCGTCGCGGCGCATCGTGATGCGCTCGACGGTGAACACCGGAAACCACTCCTGCTCGTTGTAGTAGCCGGTGTGGTCGCCGTACGGGCCTTCGAGTGCGTGCTCGTAGGCGGCGGACGCGTTGCCGGCCGGACGCGGCGGCGCGCCGGCCGGCGCAGGGGCGGGCGTGCCTTCCTGCGGGTGAATGAAGCCTTCGAGGACGATCTCCGCGCGGGCGGGCACCTGCAGCGTGTCGACGCCGGGCGTCAGGCACTTCGCGAGTTCGGTGCGGCTGCCGCGCAGCAGGCCGGCGAACTGGTATTCGGACAGCGAATCGGGCACGGGTGTTACCGCGCCGAGCGTCGTGGCCGGGTCCGCGCCCAGCACGACCGCGACCGGATACGGCTTGCCCGGGTTCTGCAGCGCGAATTCGCGGAAGTCCAGCGCGCCGCCGCGATGCGCGAGCCAGCGCATGATCAGCTTGTTGCGGCCGATCAGCTGCTGACGGTAGATGCCGAGGTTCTGGCGCGGCTTGTTCGGCCCGCGCGTGACGGTGAGGCCCCACGTGACGAGCGGCCCCGCGTCGCCGGGCCAGCAGGTCTGGATCGGCAGCTTGTGCAGATCGACGTCGGCGCCTTCCCAGACGATCTCCTGGCACGGCGGCGACGACACCGATTTCGGCGCCATGTCCCACACGGCCTTCGCGAGCGACAGCAGCTTGCCGGCGTCCTTCAGGCTCTTCGGCGGATCCGGCTCCTTCAGCGCGGACAGCAGCCGCCCGAGGTCGCGCAGCGAGCCGAGCGCGGCGTCGTCGCCCGCATCGACGCCCATCCCGAGCGCGACGCGGCGCGGCGTGCCGAACAGGTTGCCGAGCACCGGGAACGCATTGCCGGGCGGGGCGTTGAACAGCAGCGCCGGGCCGCCGGCGCGCAGCACGCGGTCGCACAGCTCGGTCATTTCGAGCACGGGCGACACGGGTTGCGTGACGCGCCGCAGTTCGCCGAGCGCCTCGAGGCGCTGGATGAAATCGCGTAAGTCTTTGTATTTCATGAAGAAGGTCCGGGCCGCCCGCAAAGCGGGCAGCGGTGGGCGGGCGCAGCGGCCGGCTGCGGCCCCGAATCGATCGCCGATTTTACCCGGGCGGCCGCGCGCACGCCCGGCGGTGAAAAAAGTCGATCGCGCGCGGAGCCCCTACGGCAGGGGGCTCGCGATCTGAAGGGTGATTTAAAATTACTTTTTGTTATGATTTTGAGATTTCATAGTGTTGACGATCTATAAAACCCTGCTAGAATCCGCTCACATTGGCTGCAGGGTAAAAGGCTTCGAGCCGCCAATCACCGATCTTTGACGCAGCGCGTCACCGTCCGCCGATACCTGCACGGCGTATTCGACGGCTTTTGTAGTAGTCCCAGCCAGCGCTACCACACGCTGGTTTTTTGCGTGGGTGCCACCGCGTATGCCCGCCTCGCCCAATGTGCGAAGGTGCCGGCCCTCTTACACCGTGGCCTCGAACGGTACTTATACCGTTTCCCCGATGCTTGCACGTCCCAACCAAGGCGCGCGGCATCGTGATTCCGCGGCACGTATTCTGTCTCGCCATCGAGCTGAGCGAGCCGCACGAGTCATGTTCATGGGAGATGATCTGAATGAACGCTTGGTTATCGTGGCGTCCCAATGAGCAGCATGCGCAGATCGTGCGCGACATGCTGCGTCGGGGGACGCGTGTCAGTCACCATTTATTCAGCGTTGTCGGCTGTTTCGCCGTCGCGATCGCACTGGCCCTGTGGCTGCTGCCGACCGTGCGCGGGAACATCGCCGCGAAGCTGATGCCGGTCGTGTCCGCGGCCGTGCAGGCCGGTCCGGCCCGTCTGCTGACCGGTCACCCGCTGCCGAACTTCGCGCCTGCCGGCGCGCAGCCGCAGCAGGAAGACACCCCCGAACCGGATGCGCTCGCCGTCGGTCTCGACGTCGCACCGGAAACCGCGGCGCAGAACGATGCGTCCGATCCGGCCCGCAACGGCCCGTCGCCCGTCGCGCTCGCTAAACTGATCCCGACCCAGCGGGTTCCGGCCGATGCGCGCGACGATCGTGCGCTCGCGTCGAACCGTGAGCAGGCGCTCGTGGCCACCTACCTGTCGCGCCGTTACCGGGTCGCGCAGGAGCCGCTCGGCCAGCTCGTCAAGGCTGCGTTCCAGACGGGGCGCGACGTCGGCCTCGATCCGCTGCTGCTGCTGTCCGTGATGGCGATCGAATCGGGCTTCAACCCGTACGCGGAAAGCGGCGTCGGCGCGCAAGGCCTGATGCAGGTCATGTCGAAGGTCCATTCCGACAAGTTCGAATATTTCGGCGGTACCGACACCGCGCTGCAACCGCTCGCGAACCTGCAGGTCGGCGCGCTGGTGCTGAAGGATTGCATCGCCCGCGGCGGCTCGCTCGCGAACGGCCTGCGCATGTACAACGGCTCGACCAACCCGGACGACACCGCCTACGGCTCGAAGGTCATGGCCGAGCGTGCCCGCCTGCGCGACGTCGCGCATGGCCGCAGCGTGCCGCTCAATGCGCCGGCCCAGCCGTCGAAGCCGATCGTGACCGCGTCCGCGACGGCAGTTGCCGGCGGCGCGAAGCGCGTGCACGCGACGCTCGACGCCGCGCAGCCGATCGCCGCGAAGGCTGCCGCCGTGCCGAAGGGCGCGCCGCAGCAGGACGCCGCAAGCGTCGACACCGCGAAGCAGTCGCACGGCGACCACCCGGAACTCGGCGCGTAACGCCGCGCGGCTCCAGCCGGCCCAAGCAAAAAGGCACCCGATCCGGGTGCCTTTTTCTTTTTGCGCGGCCGCAACGGCGCCGCGCGCCGGCCGGGACGGCCGGCCGGCCGTCAGTGCTGGCCGAGCAGCGTCGCCAGCCGCTCGACGGCTTCTTCGAGGCGTGTGTACGCGGTCGCATAGGACAGCCGGATATAGTCGCGCGGCGCATGGACGCCGAAGTCCATGCCCGGCACCAGCACGACGCCCGCGTCGTGCAGCATCGCCTGCGTGAGCGCCGCGCTGTCGCCGGCCGCCGGATGGGCGACGCCGCCACAGTGCGCATACACGTAGAACGCACCGTCCGGCATCACGGGTACCGTGAAGCCGAGCCGTTCGAGCGCTGGCGCGATGAAGTCGCGGCGACGCTTGAATTCGACGCGGCGCGCTTCGTAGATGTCGAGCGCGGCCGGTTCGAAGCACGCGAGCGCCGCGTGTTGCGCAAGCGCGGACGGGCAGATGAACAGGTTCTGCGACAGCTTCTCGAAGGTGCCGACGAGCGACGGTGGCACGACCAGCCAGCCGAGTCGCCAGCCGGTCATGCTGAAGTACTTCGAGAAGCTGTTCACGGTGACGACATCGTCGCCGAACGACAGCGCCGACACGGGCGCCGCGTCGTAGCTGAGTCCCTGGTAGATCTCGTCGACGATCGTGAAGCCGCCGCGGGCGCGCACGGCCTCGACGATGCGCTTCAGCTCGTCCGGCTCGAGCGACGTGCCGGTCGGGTTCGACGGCGACGCGAGCAGCACGCCGCGCGTGCGGCTGCCCCAGCGCGTGCGGACGTCGTCCGCGGTGAGCTGGAAGCGGGCTTCCGGGCCGCTCGGCACGAGCACCGGGCGGCCTTCGGCCGCCGCGACGAAGTGACGGTTGCATGGGTACGACGGGTCGGGCATCAACACCTCGTCGTCGCGGCCGACGAGCGCGAGGCAGGCGAGCAGCAGCGCGGCCGACGCGCCGGCCGTCACGACGATCCGCTCGGGGCTGACCGTGAGGCCGTACGCGCGTGCATAGTGCGCGGCGATCGCTTCGCGCAGCGGCGCGATGCCGAGCGCGCTCGTGTACTGCGTGACGCCGCGGCGCAATGCGGCCGCGGCCGCCTCGACGACGGGCTCCGGCGCGGTGAAATCCGGTTCGCCGATGCCCATGTGGATAACATCGCGCCCGGAGGACTCGAGCCGCTGTGCCTCCTTCATCAGTTCCATCACGTAGAAGGGCTGGATCGCGTCGACGCGTGCGGCGAGCGTGACGAGCGAATCGGCGGTGGTATTCATCGGTCGGGCGGGGCGAGGAAGGGGAGGAAGAATGAAAAACGGGCGCTTGCGCGCCCGTGTACCAACGGAATCAGCCGTTGCGGCGCGCCTGCGTTTCGGCGGGGCGCAGCTTCGCGGCGAGCTTGTCGAGCACGCCGTTGACGTACTTGTAGCCGTCCGAGCCGCCGAACGTCTTCGCGAGTTCGACCGCTTCGTTGATGATCACGCGGTACGGCGTTTCGACATGATGCGTGAGCTCGAACGTCGCGATCAGCAGCACGGCGCGCTCGACCGGCGACAACTGGTCGACCGGGCGGTCGAGCGACGGCGTAAGGGCTTCGATGAGCGTCGCATGCTCGCGAATCACGCCGTGCAGGATGGCGTCGAGCAGCTCCTTGTCGGCCTTGTCGTAACCGAGCGCGCCGCGCAGTTGCGCGTCGATCTCGCCGGGGGCCGCGTTCGACAGCAGCCACTGATACAGGCCCTGCGTCGCCAGCTCGCGCGATTGTCGGCGGGCGCTCTTCTTCATGCGCGCTCCTCTTCGTCTTCCTCGTCTTCTTCTTCGTCCTCGTCGTCGCCGAGCTGGTCGAGCGCCATCGTCAGGTTCGCCATCTCGACCGCGACACGTGCGGCGTCACGACCCTTTTCGGTCATGCGCGCGACGGCCTGCTCGTCGTTTTCGGTCGTCAGGACCGCGTTCGCGATCGGCAGGTTGAAGTCGAGGCCGATGCGGGTGATGCCCGCGCCGCTTTCGTTCGACACGAGTTCGAAGTGGTACGTCTCGCCGCGGATCACCGCGCCGAGCGCGATCAGTGCGTCGAACTGGCCGCTTTCCGCGAGTTTCTGCAGCGCGAGCGGGATTTCCAGCGCGCCGGGCACCGACACGAGCAGCACGTCTTCACCGGAGACGCCGAGGCGCTCGAGTTCTTCGACGCATGCATCGGCCAGGCCGTTGCAGACGGGTTCGTTGAAGCGGGATTGCACGATGCCGATACGCAGGCCGTCGCCTTCGAGATTCGGTTGGTATTGTCCGATTTCCATGATCTGTCCGTGGTGTGGATGAACGGTTATAGGGCGAAAGCGCCGTGGCGGGTTACGCGTGGGACGCCGGGCAGGACTTGGCTTCGCCGCCGGGCATCGGAATGAAGCCCGTGACTTCGAGGCCGTAGCCGGACATGCTGCCCAGCTTGCGCGGATTCGACAGCACCTGCATCTTGCCGACGCCGACGTCGCGCAGGATCTGCGCGCCGATGCCGAACGTCTTGAAATCGACCGGCCGGCGCTTCAGCGCAGCGGCCTTTTCTTCCTCGTCGAACGCCTTGAAGACGTCGATCAGATGTTCCTTCGTGTCGCCGCAGTTGAGCAGCACGATCACGCCGAGGTCGCGTTCCGCGATGTCGCGCATCGCGGCGTCGAGCGTCCACGAGTGCGTCGAGATGCTCGTCTCGAGCAGGTCGAGGACCGACAGCGGCTCGTGCACGCGCACGGGCGTATCGACGTCGGGCGACGGCGTGCCGCGCACCAGCGCGATGTGCGGCGAGCCGGTCGGCTGGTCGCGGTACAGCACCGCGCGAAACGTGCCGTGCGCGGTCTGCATCGTGCGCTCGGCGATCCGCTCGATGATCGATTCGGTGCGGCTGCGGTAGTGGATCAGGTCGGCGATCGTGCCGATCTTCAGGTTGTGCTCCTTCGCGAACTCGAGCAGGTCGGGCAGACGCGCCATCGTGCCGTCGTCCTTGATGACCTCGCAGATCACCGCGGCCGGCGTGAGCCCGGCAAGCGCGGTGAAGTCGCAGCCGGCCTCGGTGTGGCCGGCACGCACGAGCACGCCGCCCGGCTGCGCCATGATCGGGAACACGTGGCCCGGCTGCACGATGTGCTCGGGGCGCACGTCGTGCGCGACCGCCGTGGCGATCGTGTGCGCGCGATCGGCGGCCGAGATGCCGGTCGTCACGCCTTCGGCCGCTTCGATGCTGACCGTGAACGCGGTGCCGTACTGGGTGCCGTTGCGGTAGGTCATCAGCGGCAGGTGCAGCTGCTTGCAGCGTTCCTGCGTCAACGTCAGACAAATCAGGCCGCGGCCGTACTTGGCCATGAAGTTGATCGCTTCCGGCGTGACGAATTCGGCGGCGATCACGAGGTCGCCTTCGTTTTCGCGGTCTTCTTCGTCGACCAGGATCACCATCCGGCCGGCTTTCAACTCCGCGATGATGTCGAGCGTGGAGGCGAGCGTCATAAGGGGGCGAGAAAGAGGAAAGTGCGTATTTTACGCCAGCCGGACCGCGTTTCGGCTGGCACCGGCCGCGCGCGGCCGGCGAGCACGCCGGAAAGCGGCGCGACCGCCCGGCGAGGCGGGCCTGCCGGGGCCGCCGCGGCCCGCCCGAGGACGGGCGGCCGCAGCTCGGCCGGGGCGCGGCCGGGCGTTACGCGTGCTCGTTGCGGCCGCCGAGGTAGTCGAGCTTGCCGAGTTCGACGCCGCCGTGGCGCAGGATGTCGTACGCGGTCGTCACGTGGAAGAAGAAGTTGGGCAGCACGAAGTTCAGCAGGTACGACTGGCCGGTGAACTCGATCGGGCCGGTGCGCATCTTGAGCACGACCTGGCGCGATTCGCTGCCGTCGATCTGCGCGGGCTCGAAGCTCTTCAGATAGTCGATCGTCTTCTGGATGCGGGCATGCAGTTCGTCGAACGTCTGTTCGACGTCGGGATAGCTCGGGATGTCGACGCCGGCGAGCCGCGCGGCGCAGCCCTTGGCCGTGTCGGTCGCGATGTACACCTGGCGGACGAGCGGCAGCATGTCCGGATAGAGGCGCGCGCCGATGAACACCGACGGGTCGATCTGCTTCTCGGCCGCATGCGCCTGCGCCTTGCCGAGGATGTGCTGCAGGTTGGTGAGGCCGCGGATGAGGACGGGCAGCGAAGCCTGGTACATCGAGATGGACATGGGACGACTCCTGGAGGAAAAGGGACAGCCGGTACGCGGCGCACCGTGTGTCGCGGCGCCGAAACCGCTGCCGTTGCATCTTAGCGCGACGCGATGACCCGTGCGCGTCGTTGGCCATCAGGCCAGGTGTCGGGCCGAACCGCCGGCCGCCATTTCATGTCCCGGGGCAGAGCCCCCGCAATCAGTCCTGCTGCACGCCGTGCGATGCCGACAGCATCCGCTCGACATACCGCGCGATCATGTCGATTTCGAGATTGACCTTGTCGCCGGCCTTCACGTTGCGCAGCGTCGTGACCTCGACCGTATGCGGAATCAGGTTGATCGAGAATTCGCAGCCGTCCGCTCGATCGTCGACCGCGTTGACGGTCAGGCTCACGCCGTTGACCGTGATCGAGCCCTTGTATGCGAGATAGCGGCCGAGCTCGCGCGGCGCGACGATCCGCAGCTCGTGCGATTCGCCGACCGGCGCGAACCGCGTCACGGTGCCGAGGCCGTCGACGTGGCCCGACACGATGTGCCCGCCGAGGCGGTCGTGCGCGCGCAGCGCCTTCTCGAGGTTCACTTCGCCGGGTTGCGCGAGGCCGACCGTGCGGTTCAGGCTTTCGCGCGACACGTCGACGTCGAAGCCGGTTTCGGTCTTTTCGATGACGGTCATGCACGCGCCCTGGATCGCGATGCTGTCGCCGAGCGCGACATCGGCCAGGTCGAGCCCACCGGCGTGCACCGTCAGCCGCACGCCCGCGTCGGGCGACGCGCCGAGCGGGTTGATCGATTCGATGCGGCCGACGGCCGCGACAATTCCGGTAAACATCGTGACGGCTCCGTTCAGTGGGTGGCGGCAGGCGGCGCGACGCGCGCGAGAATCCGCAGATCGTCGCCGATCCGCTCGACGCTGTGGAATGCGAGCCGCGTGCGCGCGTCGAGGCTCGCCGGCGCGGCGAGGTCGAACATGCCGGCCGCGTCGCTGCCGAGCAGGCTCGGCGCGAGATAGACGAGCAGCTCGTCGACGCACTGTTCGCGCAGCAGCGAACCGTTCAGCTTGTGGCCGGCCTCGACGTGCAGTTCGTTGACGCCGCGCGCGCCGAGCGCCGCCAGCATCGCGGGCAGGTCGACCTTGCCGTGCGCATTCGCGAGCGGCACGATTTCCGCGCCACGCGACTTCAGCACCTTCGCGCGCACTTCGCCGGCCGCATCGAGCCGGCCGCAGAAGATCAGCAGCGGCGCACCCTCGAGCAGGCGCGCATCGAGCGGCAGGTCGAGGCGGCTGTCGACCAGCACGCGCTGCGGCTGGCGCGGCGTGTCGATGCCGCGCACCGTCAGGAGCGGGTTGTCCTCGCGCACCGTGCCGATCCCGGTGAGGATCGCGCATGCGCGTGCGCGCCATGCGTGGCCGTCGAGGCGCGCGGCCTCGCCGGTGATCCACTGGCTTTCGCCGGACGGCAGCGCGGTGCGTGCGTCGAGCGACGCGGCCGTCTTCATCCGCACCCACGGCCGGCCGCGCGTCATCCGCGACACGAAGCCGATGTTCAGTTCGCCCGCTTCGTTCGCGAGCAGCCCGCAGCGCACGTCGATGCCGGAGTCGCGCAGCATCCCGAGGCCGCGCCCCGATACCTGCGGGTTCGGGTCTTCCATCGCCGCGACGACCTTCGCGACGCGCGCGTCGATCAGCGCGTTCGCGCACGGCGGCGTGCGGCCGAAGTGGCTGCACGGCTCGAGCGTCACGTACACGGTGGAGCCGGCGACGTCATGGCCGCGCGCACGCGCGTCCTTCAGCGCCTGCACTTCCGCGTGGTCCTGGCCGGCCGGCTGCGTGAAGCCTTCGCCGATGACGTTGCCGTCCTTGACGATCACGCAGCCGACGCGCGGGTTCGGCGCGGTCGTGTACATGCCGCGCGCCGCGAGCGTCAGCGCGCGCTGCATGTGGGCGAAATCGGTATCCGAGAACATGCGTGGTTCCGGTCAGGCGGCGAGGGCCGCGAATGCGCGGCGCGCGGCCGCGAGCGTCGCGTCGATCACCGCGTCGTCGTGCGTGCTCGATACGAAGCCGGCCTCGTACGCGGACGGCGCGAAGTACACGCCTTCGTTGAGCATCAGGTGGAAGAAGCGATTGAAGCGCTCGGTGTCGCTCTTCGTGACTTCCGCGAAGCTGGTCGGCACGCGCTCGGCGAAGTACAGGCCGAACATCGCGCCGATCGAGTCGGCCGCGAACGGCACGCCGGCCGCGCGCGCTTCGGCCGCGAGGCCGTCGGCGAGGCGCTTCGTCTGCGCGGTGAGCGCGTCGTAGAAGCCCGGCGCCTGGATCAGCTGCAGCGTCTTCAGGCCGGCCGCTACCGCGATCGGGTTGCCCGACAGCGTGCCGGCCTGGTACACGCCGCCGAGCGGCGCGAGATGGGCCATGATGTCGCGGCGGCCGCCGAACGCGGCGGCCGGCATCCCGCCGCCGATCACCTTGCCGAGGCAGGTGAGGTCAGCCGTGATCCCGTAGTGTTGTTGCGCGCCGCCGAGCGCGACGCGGAAACCGCACATCACCTCGTCGAAGATCAGCACGGCGCCGTGCTTCGTGCACAGCGCGCGCAGCGCGTTCAGGAATTCCGGCGTGCCGCGCACGAGGTTCATGTTGCCCGCGACGGGCTCGACGATCACCGCGGCGATTTCATCGCCGAACGCGCCGAACGCTTCTTCCAGCGCGGCGACGTTGTTGTATTCGAGGACGGTCGTGTGCTTCGCGATGTCGGCGGGCACGCCGGCCGACGTCGGGTTGCCGAACGTGAGCAGGCCCGAGCCGGCCTTGACCAGCAGGCTGTCTGCGTGGCCGTGGTAGCAGCCCTCGAACTTGACGATGCGGCTGCGGCCCGTGAAGCCGCGCGCGAGACGCAGCGCGCTCATCGTGGCCTCGGTGCCGCTCGACACCATCCGCACCTGTTCGATCGACGGCACGAGCTTGCAGATTTCCTCGGCGATCTCGATCTCCGCCTCGGTCGGCGCGCCGAACGAGAAGCCGTCGGCGAGCACTTTCTGCACGGCGGACAGCACTTCCGGGTGGACGTGGCCGACGATCATCGGGCCCCACGAGCCGATGTAGTCGATGTACTGCTTGCCGTCGGCATCCCAGAAGTACGGGCCCTGTGCGCGCGACACGAAGCGCGGCGTGCCGCCGACCGAACGGAAGGCGCGCACCGGCGAGTTGACGCCGCCCGGAATGGTCTTCTGGGCGCGTTCGAAGAGGATCTGATTGTTGGACATGAGCGAAACCTGCGAGAGAAGGGTGCGGGGCCTGTGCACGGGCCGCGGCGCCTGGGCGGAACTATCCGTCCGATTGTACCGGAGACGCGCGGGGCGGGCCCGCCGGGCGGTCTGCGGCCTTTCGGCGCGTTGGGGGGCAGGCGCGAGGTGGGCGCGCGGGAACGGCGAGGACGGCCGAATCCGGTTCCTATCCGCTTATCGCGGCGACTTGCGCTTGCCGGTCAGCTCGGCCCAGCGTTTCTCCAGCGGGCCTTCGACCATGGGCTTGATCGACGTGCCGGAACTCTGCGCATCCCAGGTCTGCACCGAGTACGGATGCACGCGCAGCGCGTCGCGCGGGATCACGACGTCGTGGTGTGCGTCCACCAGCCAGTCATAGACGAAGTCGATGCACAGCCGGTAGCCGCGCCGGGTCGCCGGATCGGGCACCTCGTAAGGCGAGCGCGTCACGTAGCCGGAGCCGAACACGCCCTTCGGCTCCTTCGCGACACGGTGCAGGAACACGCGGTCGCCCGGCAGGATGCCGCGGGCGAAGCCGCAGCCCCACACGTCGTGCACGGCCTCGCCGGCCTTCACGCGCGCGGCGACGTCGGGCAGCTCGGGCCACGGCCATTTCTTGGGGCTCCAGATCAGCAGGAAAGCGGTCATCGGTTCGGTCGTCGGGTCGATTTGGTCAGACGAGAAAAACGGCAAGCAGCAAGCTTAATCGAATCCGCCCGCGCGCTCGCGCGACACCGGCCGTGGGGGCGCTTGCCGGCCATGCGCGCCACACGCGCCGCCGGCACGCGAAAAAGTTGCGCGTACAATCATGGGCCTGAGCGCCGTCCGCGGCGCGGCCTCCCGTCTTCACCGCCACGCGTGCTCCGATGCGCGCGGGCCTCCATTCCGGATACCCATGTCCCACGTCGTCCGGCGCCGGCCCGATGCCCGGCTGATCCTGTTGCTTGGCGCGCTCGCCGCCTGCGGGCCCATTGCCACCGACATGTACCTGCCGAGCCTGCCGTCGATCGCCGACGGCTTCTCCGTGAGCCCCGGCGCCGCGCAGCGCACGCTGACGAGCTTCATGGCCGGTTTCTCGATCGGCATGCTGCTTTACGGTCCGCTGTCCGATACGTGGGGCCGCCGCCCGGTGCTGCTTGGCGGCATCGCGCTGTTCACGCTCGCGAGCATCGGCTGCTTCGTGTCGGGCTCGATCGACATGCTGATCGTCGTGCGCTTCCTGCAGGCGCTCGGCGCGGGCGCCGCGTCGGTGCTCGCCCGCGCGATCGCGCGCGACGCGCACGAGCCGACCGACGCGGCGAAGGTGCTGTCGATGGTCGCGATCGTCACCGCGGTCGGGCCGCTGCTCGCGCCGCTGATCGGCGGGCAGATCCTGCGCTTCGCCGGCTGGCGCGGCGTGTTCGTCGTGCTGGCCGTGTTCGGCGCACTGTGCGCGGCGACCGCGTACCTGCGCGTGCCCGAAACCTGGCCGAAGGAGCGGCGCAAGAGCGCGGCCGTGCTTGCATCGTTCGCGTCGTACGGGCGCATCCTGTCCGATCCGGTCGCGTGGGGGCACATGCTGTGCGGCGGGATGGCGTTCGCGGCGATGTTCTCGTACATCACCGCGACGCCGTTCGTGTACATCGAGTATTTCCACGTGTCGCCGCAGCACTATGGGCTGCTGTTCGGGCTGAACGTCGTCGGGATCATGATCGGCAACTTCGCGAACACGCGCCTTGTCGGCCGGATCGGCTCGCTGCGCCTCATTGCCGCCGCGTCGCTCGTGAGCTGCATCGCGTCGCTCGCGGTCGCGCTCGTCGCGCTGACGGGGTGGGGCGGGCTGTGGTCGATCGTCGTGTGCCTGTTCTTCGTGGTCGGCGTGGTCGGGATCCTGTCCGCGAACTGCACGACGGACCTGATGCATCGCTACCCGCACAACGCGGGCGCATCGGCGGCCGTGTTCGGTGCGATGCAGCTCGCGCTCGGCGCGCTCGCGAGCGTCGCGATCGGCGCACTCGCGGATGGCACGCCGTTCGCGATGGGCGTGACGATCGGTGTGTCGGGCGTTCTGTGTTTCGCCGGGCGCTACCTCGTGCTGCGCTGGCATGGGCGGCCGGTGAAAGCGGGGGCGTGAGCCGCGTGGCGGAACAGGTGGGCGAGGGGGGACGGCGGATGCGTGAACGCGCCGGAGCCGCGATTTGCTTCTAATCGTCTCGCTGACAGCCCCGTCGCGTGGAACAGCAATTTCGCAGTGTCGCGGGGCGCGTGTGGTCAACGGTGGCCGTGCGTTTGACTCCTCGCGTCAGGGTCATTTGGAACGGTCTGACGAGCGATCGTCAAGTCGGTAGCTGCGCTGTGGGTTGATCACAAACCGCTTGGCCTGCGCATCGAGTTCCTTGCTGTGGTACAGATCCAGGCATTTCAAAAAATCAAACCTCACGCCTTTGATTTCGGATTCGACAATCGGATCTTGCGGCGATAACTTTGTATCTGTTGCATGGCCCGATTGTGCCGCCAACGTCAGTGCCGAAAATATCACGCACCGGAGCAGCGGATTTTGTCTCATCGCAGACTCTTGAGGTATGCACAGATCCAACACATCGCCTGAAAAATAAACCGGTCTATTGGGCGAGGTGCAATCAACGCGGCAGACTTTCCAAGCGCTGATTGTTCCATTCTCCATCCAGAATCGCCTGATAGAGCATGCCTAGAGTCAGTGGCACTTTGTCATATTTTTCTCGATGTTTTCTGGAGAAAACCATCCGCGCCACTTCAATCAAGCTAAAGCCCTCTCCTGAGAAGTAGCGATTGAACTCAAAATCTCCAACTTGCACCGGAAATTTATCGAAGAAGCTCTCCATAAACTCGATCGCATCGTCGCCAGTGATATCCAAATCACCCTCGACGGCATGACCTTTTGTGAGAATTTTTTTGGGACTCACACCGGCCTCCCTTCTCACAAAATCCTCAAACTCGTTCCATGTAAACTGACTCATCAGAACACCTTGTCCTCAGGCTTGACAAGCGCGTTATAGCGCGACACGGAACGAATGCTGATCGTCGTGACATTGTTGGCAGCAATGACCCAGCCAACGACAGGAACCGGAAAACCCCAATGTTTCTTACCAGAATGAACTTCAAGCGCTTAACGCTGGCGTTGGTCAGCGTTGGGAGGATCTTCTTCTTCAAATCGTAGTCCAGATACTTGCGACTCAATATCGACGCAACAGAAGTACCCGGCGTGGTACCGAAGGGTTTTGCGCGTGTTGGCATCCAATTTTGACCGGTCACAATAGCAACCACTGCTGCTACATCGTCAACACCAAGCTCCCTGCATGTCTCATCGATAAAGACAAGAAAAAACAGCTCCATCGGCGTGAGATCTCGATGTGTACCAAAATCATAGGTATTGTTCATTATAGTATTCCTCTCTCAGGCTATCGACGAGGCTGAAACCTCGAAGACAACGATCTCCTGCCTATCGCCCAGGGTGCTGCTGCCCATGCGGCTGAAAAACGTGGTCTATGCATATCCCTCTCGGACCGGGATGGCGGCATCAGCGGAGTGAAGGAAGTTACCGAGCCTGGGCAACTGCTGACAATTTGACTTGTTCGAAAATGGGAGCGTGTACGAACGTATGACGTCACGTGCCGCCATCGATAGAACGCTCATCGGTGATCGCCGGGCCGCTGTGGCGCGGCGCGGTGCCGCTCATGCAAAAACACCCCGAACGCCGGGCCTGAACCCAGCGTTCGGGGTGTCGTGCATCGACGGTGTTGCGCCGAGCGTCAGTCGCGCGCGACGTCCTTCGCCGCCGGCGATGCGCCGTGGCTCAGCCAGTCGAGCACGTCGGCCGTTTCGTCGTCGCTCGCGCGTGCGCGTGCCTGCGCGACTGCCTCGGGCAACTCGCCGTTGGTCGACGCGCGACGGATCGCGACTCCGACCGCGAGGACGTCGATCATCAGCAGATGCAGGATCCGCGAGATCATCGACAGCTGCGACTCGCGCATCTCGATGTGGTCGGTCTCGAGCGCGACGGTCGCGCGCTTCGCGAGCGGCGTGTTGCTCGACGTGATCGCGATCACCTTCGCACCGGCCTGCATCGCCACCTCGAGCACGCGCAGCAGCTCGGGCGCGCGGCCCGACTTCGACACCGCGACGATCACGTCGCCCTTGCCGAGCAGCGCGGCCGACGCGGCCTGCATGTACAGGTCGCCGTACGCGATCGTCGGAATCCCGAAGCGGAAGAACTTGTAGTGCGCGTCCTGCGCGACGATGTTCGAATTGCCGAGCCCGTAGAACTCGATGCGGCGCGCGCCGTTCAGTATCTCGATCGCATTCTCGACGTGCTCGAAGTTCAGGTGTTCGCGCAGCTGCAGGATCGCGGACACCGTGTTGTCGAGCACCTTCGCGCCGAAGTCGGTGGCCGTGTCGCCGAGATGCACCTGGCTGTGGCTCATCGGAATCGTGCCGGTGAGGCCGGTCGCCAGCTTCAGCTTGAAGTCCGACAAGCCCTGGCAGCCAAGCGAGCGGCAGAAGCGAATCACCGTCGGCTGGCTCACGTCCGCCTTGCGCGCGATGTCGACGATCGGGTCGTTGATGATCGAGCGCGGATGGTTCAGCGCGAGATCGGCGACGCGGCGCTCCGCCGGCGTCAGCGCGTCGCGCATCTGGCGAATTCGCTCGAACACCGCCGACGACGCGCCGCCCGAACGGTTCGACAACTGCTCCGCGAGAATCGCCGACACGCCGAGGAACGCCGGATATTCGGCGGTGATCAGGTAGGTCGGGATGTTCTGCAGATAGTGCGTGAAACGGCCCTTCGCCTCGAAGCGCGCGCGGAACGACGAGCGGGTGAACAGTTCGCCGAGCTTCAGTGCGACGCCGCCGCCGATATAGACGCCGCCGAGCGCGCCGAGCGTCAGCGCGACGCTGCCCGCGAACGCGCCGAGAATCCCGCAGAAGCATTCGACGGCCTCGAGCGCGAGCGCTTCGCCCGCATGGGCGCGCTCGACGATCTCGACCGTGTCGACGTTCGCTGCGACGCGCTTCTTGTCGCGCGCGGCGAGCGCACGATAGATGATCTCCATGCCGGGGCCCGCGCACACGCGTTCGAACGACACGTGCGGAAACTTCTTGCGCGCGTACTGCAGCACGAGATCCTCGCGCTCGTCCTGCGGCGCGAACGATGCATGGCCGCCTTCGCTGCCGAGCGCGATCCAGCGATCGTCGGCCGGAATCAGGCCGGACACGCCGAGCCCGGTGCCGGGCCCGAGCAGCCCGATCACGCTGTTCTGGCGGCGCGTGCCGCCGCCGATCTGCACGCGCTGCGCATCCGTGAGGCCGGGCAGCGCCATCGCGAGCGCGGTGAAGTCGTTGACGACGAGCAGCGTGTCGAAGCCGAGCGCGCGGCGCGTCGCCTCGATCGAGAAGCTCCAGTCGTGATTGGTCATCGTGACCTGGTCGCCGTCGACCGGGTTCGCGATCGCGATCGCCGCGTGGTTCACGCGGCTGATCTTCACGTCCTTCAGATACTTGCGGATCGCGTCGGTGATCGTCGGATAGTCGGCGCCGGGATAGACGCGGATCTGCGTGATCTCGCCCGGGCCGGTTTCCAGCGCGAAACGCGCGTTGGTGCCGCCGACGTCCGCGAGCAGGCGCGGGCCGTCGGCATGCTGGACCGCGACGACAGCCTTACTTTGCGCACCAGTAGACATCGAGCTTGGTCCCCTTGTCGTTGGCCAGGTGGGAAATCGCGTTCTTCTGCAGCGTGTCGGCCGCGGCGTCGAGCACGTCGCGTTTGCGGCTGCCCGCGATCAACAGGAAGAGCCGGTCGACGCGTTTCAGCGCATCGAGCGAAAAGCTCACGCGCGCATGCGGCGCGGCGCCGGGATGCACGGCGACGAAGCGCTCGGGTGTCGTGATCGCGTGGTCCCATTCGGGCGCGTCCGCGAAGATCGACGCGGTGTGGCCGTCCTCGCCCATGCCGAGCACGGCGACGGTCGGCACGCGGTAGTCGGCGTTCGCGTTCAGCGCGGCGACGTGCGCGTCGAGCGCAGTGCTGGTGTCGACGAGCGGCAGGAAGCGGGCAGGGGCCGCCGCGTGCTGCAGCAGCGTGTCGCGCACGAGGTGCGCGTTGCTGGCCGCGTCGTCCTCCGGCACCCAGCGGTCGTCGACCAGCGTGACGTCGACGCCGGCCCAGTCGAGCGCCGCGTGCGACAGCGTTTGCAGGAACGGGCGCGGGCTCGTGCCGCCGGACACCGCGAGCGTCGGGCGCGCGGGGCCGCCGAGCGCGGCGCGCAGCGCATCGCCCACGGCGCGCGCGAGCGCCTCGCTTTGAGCTTCCTGGGTGTCGAAAGCGTGAATCTCGATCACATCTCCTCCGGACTGCTTTGTCTGTTCAATTCGTATGAATCGTGGGGCACGTTGCCGCGCGCCAAGCGCGCACGGCAACGGTTTGCATCAATTTTCTTCTTCGAGCCAGCAGGTGCCGTGCTGCGCGAGCATCGCGCTCGCCGCGGCCGGCCCCCACGTGCCTGCCGCGTACGGCTTCGGCGGCTTCAGCGAGCGCGCCCATTCGTTCAGGATCGGCTCGACCCAGCGCCACGCGGCTTCCTGCTCGTCGCGGCGCACGAACAGCGCGAGGCGGCCGTTGATCACGTCGAGCAGCAGGCGCTGGTAGGCCTCCATCTGCCCTTCCTTGAAGAACTGGTCGAACGCGAGGTCGAGGTGCACGCTCGCGAGATTCATCCCTTCGCCGGGCTGCTTCGCGAGGCAGTACAGGCGAATCGTCTCGTTCGGCTGCAGCCGGATCACGAGGCGGTTCGCGCCGGCGCGCAGCGCGGTGGGCCCGAGCGCCGAGTGCGGCACCGGACGGAAATTGACGACGATCTCCGCGACGCGATCGGCGAGCCGCTTGCCGGTGCGCAGGAAGAACGGCACGCCGGCCCAGCGCCAGTTCTCGATCTCGACCTTCAATGCGACGAAGGTTTCGGTCTGGCTGTCGGGCTTCACGCCCGGCTCGGTCGCATAGGCCGGCACCTGCGCGCCCTTGATCACGCCCGCATGATACTGGCCGCGTACCGCGACCTTGCCGATGTCGCGCGGATCGATCGCTTTCAGCGCACGCAGCACGCGCAGTTTCTCGTCGCGCACCGAGTCGGAATCCATCGAGTGCGGCGGCTCCATCGCGACGATCGACAGCAACTGCAGCAGGTGGTTCTGCACCATGTCGCGCAGCGCGCCCGTATTGTCGTAGAAATCGCCGCGCGCCTCGACGCCGAGCTCCTCGGCGATCGTGATCTGGATGCTCTCGACCCATTCGCGGCGCCACAGCGGCTCGAACAGCGCATTGCCGAAGCGCAGCGCGAGCAGGTTCTGTACCGGCTCTTTCCCGAGGTAGTGGTCGATCCGGTAGATCTGGTCTTCCGCGAAGATCTCGCCGACCGCGTCGTTGATCGCGTTCGACGAGCGCAGGTCGTAGCCGAGCGGCTTCTCGAGCACGATGCGCGCGCCTTCGTTCAGGCCGACCGACGCGAGCGCCTTGCAGATCGGCACGAACAGCGACGGCCCCGTCGCGAGATAGAACACGCGGATGCCGGGCAATTGCGCGACCGCGTCGCGCAGCACGGTGTAGTCCTCCGCGCGGCCGAGGTCGAGCTTCACGTATTCGATGCGCTCGAGGAAGGCTTGCCACGCGCTGTCGTCGAACGCCTTGCCGGCCGCCTTCGCCGCATGCGGCTTCACGTGCGTGTCGACCCACTCGAGATAGCCCGCCCGATCCGATTCGTGCCGCGCGACGGCAACGATCCGGCCGCTTTCCGCGAGCATGTTGCCGCGGTGCGCTTCGAACAGCGCGGGCAGGATCTTGCGCATCGACAGGTCGCCGGTGCCGCCGAAAAGTACGAAGGTAAAGCTGGAATCGGTATGCATGTGTCTCCGCCGGTTGGGGTGCTGGGAAGCGATCCGTAGTGCGATAAAAATATTTTTGACACTGAATTGTAGTTTAACTACAATCCGCCGCAAGGGGTAGCACCTGGGTGAAGAAAAAAAGAAGTGCGGTCGATGAACTGCGCGAGCTTCGCCTTCGGGAACGCCTTGTGCCGAATGTTATCGGACATTGACGGTGCGCATCGTCCGCGCGCCGTCGCCCCGGGCTCGCGCCGCGGCATCGCGGCGGGCCAGAAACACAATGAGGAGACACGCCGTTGAATCTCGATTCACGCTTTCTGTAAGAGCCCGGCCGGTCATCGGCCCCGTACGCTGCATGCGTCCCGCGGCTCGATTTCCCCGTCGTTTATCAAGAAGCCGGTTCCCGGTCAGGGAACTTCACGAGTTGATTCAGTCTGGAGGAGATAAGTAATGAAAGTTCGCTCGATCATGGGCGCGCTCTGCGCCGCGGGTCTGATGGCTGGCGCCGTGGCGGCGCAGGCGGCCGAGAACGTAACGGTGCTGCACTGGTGGACCTCGGGCGGCGAGTCGAAGGCCGTCGGCGTGCTGAAGGACGACCTCCAGAAGCAGGGCTACGTGTGGAAGGACTTCGCGGTCGCGGGCGGCGCGGGCGCGGCGGCCATGACCGCGCTGAAGACCAAGGTGATCAGCGGCGACTCCCCGTCGGCCGCGCAGATCAAGGGCCCGCTGATCCAGGACTGGGCCGACCAGGGCGTGCTCGTCAACATCGATTCCGCTGCCGGCGACTGGAAGCAGAACCTGCCGCCGGAAATCGACAAGATCATCAAGTACAAGGGCCATACCGTCGCCGCGCCGTTCTCGGTGCACCGCGTGAACTGGCTCTATATCAACAAGGCGGCGCTCGACAAGGTCGGCGCGAAGGTGCCGACCACCTGGCCTGAGTTCTTCGCGGTGGCCGACAAGCTGAAGGCCGCGGGCATTCAGCCGGTCGCGATGGGCGGCCAGCCGTGGCAGGACCTGACACTGTGGGAAGACGTCGTGCTGTCGCAGGGGCCGGCGTTCTACAAGAAGGCGCTCGTCGATCTCGACCAGGCCACGCTGAATTCGCCGCAGATGGTGTCGGTGTTCGACACGGTGCGCAAGATCCAGGGCTACTTCGACACCGGCCGCAACGGCCGTGACTGGAACCTCGCGACCGCGATGGTGATCAACGGCAAGGCCGGCATGCAGTTCATGGGCGACTGGGCGAAGGGCGAGTTCGAGAACGCGGGCAAGAAGGCGGGCAAGGACTATATCTGCGCACCGGTGCCCGGCACGGCGAATTCGTACACGTTCAACGTCGACTCGTTCGTGTTCTTCCAGCAGAAGGGCCAGAAGGACGCGACGCCGGGCCAGATCGCGCTCGCGAAGACGATCATGACGCCGGCCTTCCAGGAGCAGTTCAGCCTGCTGAAGGGCTCGGTGCCGGTACGCCTCGGCGTGAAGATGGACAAGTTCGACGACTGCGCGAAGAAGTCGTACGCCGACGAGCAGACCGCGATCAAGTCGGGCGGCTTCGTGCCGTCGCTCGCGCACGGGATGGCGCAGGGCGACGCGACGGCCGGCGCGATCACCGACGTCGTCACGAAGTTCATGAACTCGCAGCAGGATTCGAAGAGCGCGGTCGCCGCGCTCGCGAAAGCCGCGAAGGTGAAGTAAGGCGCAACGGGCGCCCGGCCGGAAACGCATCGTCGGCCGGGCGTTTTTGCATGTGCAGCAAACGGGCTCGCCCGCGGGCCCGCGCCGTACCCGGCGCCGGCCCGGCCTGCGCCGCCCTCGTTCCAGGAGTCGAATCAAGTGGCTGCCCCTCTTAGCGGAAACGGATCCGGCGCTGCCGTCGCGCGGCGCACGTCGCCGATGTCGGCCTTCGCCGATCGCTGGATTCCGAAGCTCGTGCTCGCGCCGAGCCTCGCGATCGCCGTCGTGTTCATCTACGGTTTCATCCTGATTACCGGCTATCTGTCGCTGACCAACTCGCGGCTGTTGCCGAACTACGAATTCGACGGCTTCGGCCGTTACTCGGACCTGTTCCAGAACGACGTGTGGTGGACCTCCGCCGCGAACCTCGGCTGGTTCGGGATTCCGTTCATCGCGATCTGCGTCGCGCTCGGGCTGTTCCTCGCGATCCTGCTCGACCAGCGCATCCGCAACGAAGGCGCGCTGCGCGCGATCTTCCTGTACCCGATGGCGCTGTCGTTCATCGTCACGGGCACCGCGTGGCAGTGGATCCTGAACCCGGGCCTCGGCCTGGAGAAGGTGATGCACGACTGGGGCTGGACGAGCTTCTCGTTCGGCTGGCTCGACGATCCGGACAAGGCGATCTTCTGTATCGTGATCGCCGCCGTGTGGCAGTCGACCGGCTTCGTGATGGCGCTGTTCCTCGCAGGGTTGCGCGGCGTCGACGCCGAGATCTTCAAGGCCGCGCAGGTCGACGGCGCGACGCTGCCGACCATCTACCGCAAGATCGTGATCCCGAGCATGCGCCCGGTGTTCTTCTCGGTGCTGCTGATCCTCTGCCACATCACGATCAAGACCTTCGACCTGGTCGTCGCGCTGACGGCCGGCGGCCCCGGCACGTCGTCGTCGCTGCCGGCCATGTTCATGTACACGTTTTCGTTCAACCGCGGCCAGCTGGGCCTGGGCGCGGCGTCGTCGGTGATGATGCTCGCGACCGTGGTCGCGGTGCTGGTGCCGCTGATGTATATGGAATCGAGGAGCACCCGCAATGCAGCCTAAGATGACGATCAGTCGTGCAGTGATCTATGCGGCGCTGATCCTGTTCGCGCTGTATTTCCTGTTCCCGATCTACGTGATGCTGTCGACGTCGTTCAAGGATCTCGACCAGCTGCGCACCGGCAACCTGCTGACCCCGCCGACGCACTGGACCTTCGATCCGTGGGTGAAGGCGTGGAGCGGTGCGTGTACCGGCGTGCGTTGCGACGGGATGAAGCCGTTCTTCCTGAATTCGCTGCAGATGGTGATTCCGGCCGTGCTGATCTCGTCGCTGATCGGCGCGTTCAACGGCTACGTGCTCACGCACTGGCGTTTTCGCGGCGCGGATGCGCTGTTCACGATGATGCTGGTCGGCTGCTTCATCCCGTTCCAGGTGATCCTGCTGCCGATGGCGCGCCTGCAGGGAATGCTCGGCCTCGCGAACACGATTCCGGGCCTGGTGTTCGTGCACGTCGTGTACGGCATCGCGTTCACGACGATGTTCTTCCGCAACTTCTACGTGAGCGTGCCGGCCGAGCTCGTGAAGGCCGCGCGCATCGACGGCGCGGGTTTCTTCACGATCTTCACGAAGATCCTGCTGCCCGTGTCGCTGCCGATCTTCATGGTGTGCCTGATCTGGCAATTCACGCAGATCTGGAACGACTTCCTGTTCGGGATCGTGTTCTCCGGCGTCGACTCGATGCCGATCACGGTTGCGCTGAACAACCTCGTCAACACGTCGACGGGCGTGAAGGAGTACAACGTCGACATGGCGGGCGCGATCATCGCCGCGCTGCCGACGCTGCTCGTCTACGTGGTCGCCGGCCGCTACTTCGTGCGCGGGCTGACGGCAGGCGCGGTGAAGGGGTAAGCGCGGTTTCATCCGATACGACGAACCGGCCGCGCGCGATGCGCGGCGCATCGAAACGAACCCGACGCGGCGCCGCAGGGCGCCGCGCGAGACGAGACAGAGGATTCACAGCATGGCAAGCCTTTCCATCCGTGACGTGTACAAGACCTACCCGAACGGGGTGCCGGTCCTGAAGGGTGTCGACATCGAGATCGAGGACGGACAGTTCCTGATCCTGGTCGGCGGGTCGGGCTGCGGGAAGTCGACGCTGCTCAACATGATCGCCGGCCTCGAGACCGTGACGAGCGGCGAGATCTGCATCGACGGCAAGGTCGTCAACGACCTGTCGCCGAAGGATCGCGACATCGCGATGGTGTTCCAGTCGTACGCGCTGTATCCGTCGATGACGGTGCGCGAGAACATCTCGTTCGGCCTGAACATCCGCAAGGTGCCCAAGAGCGAGCAGCAGCAGATCGTCGAGCGCGTATCGGCGATGCTGCAGATCCAGCACCTGCTCGACCGCAAGCCGGGCCAGCTGTCGGGCGGCCAGCGCCAGCGCGTCGCGATGGGCCGCGCACTGGCCCGCGATCCGTCGTTGTTCCTGTTCGACGAGCCGCTGTCGAACCTCGACGCGAAACTGCGCATCGAGATGCGCGCCGAAATCAAGCTGCTGCATCAGCGTCTCGGCACGACGATCGTCTACGTGACGCACGACCAGATCGAGGCCATGACGCTCGGCGACCGGATCGCGGTGATGAAGGACGGTGTGGTCCAGCAGTTCGGCGCGCCGCAGGACATCTACGATTCGCCGTCGAACCTGTTCGTCGCGGGCTTCATCGGCGCGCCGCCGATGAACTTCATCAACGGCAAGCTGGTCGAGCAGGGCAGCGGGATCGCGCTCGAGATCGATACGGGCGTCAAGCGCGGCGCGCTCAACCTGCCGTTCGATGGCCAGTTGAAGTCGCACGTCGGCCGCGAGGTGATCCTCGGCCTGCGTCCGGAGCGCATCACCGACGTGCGCCACGCGCACAACGGCGACGCGTCGCACCTGCAGCCGTTCGACGTGCGCGTCGACGTGACCGAGCCGACCGGCCCGGACACGCACGTGTTCGCGCAGGTCAACGGCAAGCGGATCGTGAGCCGCGTGCATCCGGCCGCGAACCCGCAGCCGGATCAGACGCTGTCGCTGCTGTTCGACGTGTCGAAGGCGGTGCTGTTCGATCCGGCATCGGAAGAGCGGATCGCGTGAGGCGGCGCTTGCGCTGAACGAAAGAGAAGGGGCCGTCTGTGACGGCCCCTTTCGTTTTTGCGTGTGGCGATGTGTGGCGACGCGCGGCGTGGCGGCGTCAGTGCGGCAACCGCACGTCGAACTTGAACGTCGCGAGCCGCGCGACGAGGATGAAGCCGGTCGCGAACAGCACGCTGTACACCGAGTCGAACTGCAGCCACGCGAGCAGCAGATAGAACCAGCAGCCGACGAACGCGCAGGTCGCGTACGGCCGCGAATCGCGCAGGATCAGCGGGATGTCGTTGCACAGCACGTCGCGGATGATGCCGCCGACCACGCCGGTGATCACGCCCATCATCACCGCGATGAAGCGCGGCATCTCGGCATCGAGCGCGATCGCGGTGCCCGAGATGCTGAAGATGCCGAGCCCGATCGCGTCGGCCACCAGCAGCAGCCGCTCGGCCGACAGCCGCGACAGCATCCGCAGCACGATCGGCGCGAACAGCGCGAGCACGAAGATCGCGATCACGTAGTCGTCGTGGATGACCCAGTAGAACGGCCGGCGTTCGAGCAGGATGTCGCGCAGCGTGCCGCCGCCGAACGCGGTGGCGAGCGCGACGACGAACGTGCCGACCGAGTCGAGACGGTTCTTGCGCGCCTCGATGAAGCCCGAGATCGCGAAGGCGAGCGTCGCGATCGCTTCCAGTATCGAGATCGCGAGCGTCAGCCTAGGATGCGGCACGCGGCCCCCGATCGGCGGGGGCCGGCAGCGGCTGCAGCAGCACGAGCACCGCGCCCGCGCCGCCGTCGTGGCTGCGCGCCTCGCAGAACGCGATCACTTCCTCCTTCTGCACGAGCCACGCGCGCACCTTGCCTTTCAGCACGGGCTCCTTGCCGATCGAGCCGAGCCCCTTGCCGTGGATCACGCGCAGGCAGCGCAGCCCCTTCTTGCCGGCTTCGCGGAGGAACTCCGCGAGCGCGTCGCGCGCCTCGTCGCGCCGCATCCCGTGCAGGTCGAGCTGCGCCTGCACGATCCACGCGCCGCTGCGCAGCTTGCGCACGACCTCGCGGCTGATGCCGGGGCGGTGGTAGTACAGCGATTCGTCGCTGTCGAGCAGCGTCTCGGGATCGAATTCGTCGGACAGCGTCGCGTTCAGCACGTCTTCCTCGTCGCGCTGCGTCTGCTTCGGCACCGGGTCGGGCGGCGTGCGGCCGGGCTTCGCGCGCGGCGGCGCGTTCAGCGGCTGGATCGCGCCGATTTCGTTGCGGAACAGGTTCGCGTCGGCTTCCGCCTGACGCGCGACCTTCGCGGTTTCGACGCGGGCGCGCTCGCGGCGGTCGGCTTCGCCTTGCAGCGACTTGCGCAGCGCGCCGAGGCCGGCCAGGCCCTGGCCGCGCAACGCGGCGGCATCGGGCGCGGGCGGGGGCGCGGCGGGCGCCGGGTTCGCGGGACGGGCGGCGATCTGCCGCTTCGCGGGATCGCTCGGATGGGGCTGGTTCTTCGCCATGATTCGGTAACCGGGCAGGCGCGTTCGGACGCGCGGGCACAAAAAAGCCGCTGCACGGCGGCAGCGGCTTTCCGGTCAAGCCTGCTTCGCGGCAGCGGACGCCATTGTAGCGCCCGGCGGCGAAGGCTTGACGCTCACTTCTTGTCGTGCAGGCCTTCGAGGTAGCGCTGTGCGTCGAGCGCGGCCATGCAGCCCGTGCCGGCGCTGGTGATCGCCTGGCGATACACGTTGTCCTGCACGTCGCCGGCGGCGAACACGCCCGGCACGCTGGTCGACGTCGCGTTGCCGTGCAGGCCGCTCTTCGTCAGGATGTAACCGTCCTTCATCTCGAGCTGGCCCTGGAACAGGTCGGTGTTCGGCTTGTGGCCGATCGCGACGAACACGCCCTGCACGTGGAGGTCCTGCGTCGCGCCGGTCTTCACGTTCTTGATGCGCAGCCCCGTGACGCCCGATTCCTCGCCCGTCACTTCGTCGAGCACGTGATCCCACTTGATGTCGACGACGCCTTCCTTTTCCTTCTCCAGCAGGCGGTCGATCAGGATCGGCTCGGCGCGGAACCTGTCGCGGCGGTGAATCACCGTGACCTTCTTCGCGATGCCCGTCAGGTAGAGCGCTTCCTCGACGGCCGTGTTGCCGCCGCCGATCACCGCGACTTCCTGGTTGCGATAGAAGAAGCCGTCGCACGTCGCGCAGGCCGACACACCCTTGCCCATGAAGGCTTCCTCGGACGGCAGGCCGAGATACTGCGCGGACGCGCCGGTCGCGATGATCAGCGAGTCGCACGTGTATTCGCCCGAATCGCCGATCAGCCGGATCGGCTGTTCGTGCAGTTTCGCGGTGTGTATGTGGTCGAATACGATTTCGGTGTTGAAGCGCTCGGCGTGCTCCTGGAAGCGCGCCATCAGTTCCGGGCCCTGCACGCCCTTTGCGTCCGCCGGCCAGTTTTCGACATCGGTCGTCGTCATCAGCTGGCCGCCCTGCGCGATGCCGGTGACGAGCACCGGGGACAGGTTGGCGCGTGCCGCGTAGACGGCAGCCGTGTAGCCGGCGGGGCCGGAACCGAGAATCAGGACTTTGGCGTGTTTGGGCGTGGACATGTGCGAATCCGTAAAAGGCGGCCGCGGCGGGCGGGATAAGGCTCGCCGGACGGTCTGGGTTGACCGGGATGCCGTCATAGATGGGTATCAGACGCGCATTATAAAGGCCCCGTTGCTGCACTGCCGAACGAGAGTTTCAATCGTGGCGATAGCGTTTGCCGGCAGGCGGCGCGCGGCGCGGCTTCACGCACCCGGCCCTCTTATGTAACCGTCATTTACACTTGGCGGCCCGATGCAGCGTTTACAATGAGCGCGATCGAACGACAGGCGGGCCCGTGGCCCGTCCTCTTTATACGGATTCATGGCAAAAGCTCCTTATTCCGCCCAGGCACAGGCGTTGCCGCACCGGATGTCGAAGCTCCTCACGGAGATCCGCTGGATTCTCCAGGTCGCGCTCTGCGCTTTTCTGGTGATGGCCCTGTTGAGCTACAGCCGGCGCGATCCGAGCTGGACGCACGCGGCCCAGGTGGACCACATCTCGAACTGGGCCGGTCGCGTGGGCGCGTGGACGGCCGACATCATCCTGCTGCTGTTCGGCCTGTCGGCCTACTGGCTGATCGTGCCGCTCGGACGGCGCATCGCGGTCAACTACCGGCGCATCACGCGTCACGAGGCGGTCGTCGACGAACCCGAGCGGCCGATCGGCTGGCTCACCGAGATCTTCGCGTTCGTGCTCGTCGTGCTCGCGTGCGACGGCATCGAGGCGCTGCGGATGTGGTCGCTGAAGGTGCAGTTGCCGCGCGCGCCGGGCGGCGTGATCGGCGAGGCCGTGGCGGGCGCGATGTCGCACGCGTTCGGCTTCACCGGCGGCACGCTGCTGCTCCTGATCGCGCTCGCGATCGGCCTGTCGCTGTATTTCCGCTTTTCGTGGCTGTCGGTCGCCGAGCGCGTCGGCGGTGCGATCCTGTCTGCCGTGAACGTCGCGAAGCTGCGCCGCGAGGCCGAGCGCGACCGCAGGCTCGGCGAGGCCGCGGCCGTGCGCCGCGAAGGCAAGGTCGAGGAGGAGCGCGTGCGCATCGAGGATCACGAGCCCGTGACGATCGTGCCGCCGGTCGTCACGCCGGCGAAGTCCGAGCGGGTCGAGCGCGAGCGCCAGGTGCCGCTCTTCACCGACCTGCCGGGCGATTCGACGCTGCCGCCGGTGTCGCTGCTCGATCCGGCGCCGAAGACGCAGGAAGCGATTTCCGCCGATACGCTCGAATTCACGTCGCGGCTGATCGAGAAGAAGCTGAAGGATTTCGGCGTCGAGGCGAGCGTCGTCGCCGCGTATCCGGGCCCGGTCGTCACGCGCTACGAGATCGAGCCGGCCACCGGCGTGAAGGGCAGCCAGATCGTCAACCTCGCGAAGGATCTCGCGCGTTCGCTGTCGCTCGTGTCGATCCGCGTGGTCGAGACGATCCCCGGCAAGAACTACATGGCGCTCGAGCTGCCGAACCAGCGCCGCCAGACGGTGCACCTGTCCGAGATCATCGGTTCTGAGGTCTATGCGGCCGCATCGTCGGCGCTGACCCTGAGCCTCGGCAAGGACATCGGCGGCAAGCCGGTGTGCGCGGATCTCGCGAAGATGCCGCACCTGCTGGTCGCCGGCACGACCGGTTCGGGCAAGTCGGTCGGCATCAACGCAATGATCCTGTCGCTGCTGTACAAGGCGACCGCCGAGCAGGTGCGTCTGATCCTGATCGATCCGAAGATGCTCGAAATGAGCGTCTACGAAGGCATTCCGCACCTGCTGTGCCCGGTCGTCACCGACATGCGCCAGGCCGGCCATGCGCTGAACTGGACGGTCGCGGAGATGGAGCGCCGCTACAAGCTGATGAGCAAGCTCGGCGTGCGCAACCTCGCCGGCTACAACAACAAGATCGACGACGCGGCGAAGCGCGAGGAAAAGATTCCGAATCCGTTCAGCCTGACGCCGGACGATCCCGAGCCGCTCGGCCGCCTGCCGAACATCGTCGTCGTGATCGACGAGCTCGCCGACCTGATGATGGTCGTCGGCAAGAAGGTCGAGGAGCTGATCGCGCGGATCGCGCAGAAGGCGCGCGCGGCCGGCATTCACCTGATCCTCGCGACGCAGCGTCCGTCCGTCGACGTGATCACCGGCCTGATCAAGGCGAACGTGCCGACGCGGATCGCGTTCCAGGTGTCGTCGAAGATCGACTCGCGCACGATTCTCGACCAGATGGGCGCCGAATCGCTGCTCGGGATGGGCGACATGCTGTACCTGCCGCCGGGCAGCGGGCTGCCCGTGCGCGTGCACGGCGCGTTCGTCGCCGACGACGAAGTGCATCGCGTCGTCGAGAAGCTCAAGGAGCACGGCGAGCCGAACTACGTCGAAGGGCTGCTCGAAGGTGGCACCGCCGACGGCGACGAGGGTTCGGCCGGCGCGGGAACCGGTGAAGGCGGCAGCGAGTCTGATCCGCTGTACGACCAGGCGGTCGAGATCGTCATCAAGAACCGCCGCGCGTCGATTTCGCTCGTGCAGCGCCATCTGCGGATCGGCTACAACCGCGCGGCGCGGCTGCTCGAACAGATGGAACAGTCGGGGCTCGTGTCGGCGATGTCGTCGAGCGGCAACCGCGAAATTCTTGTGCCGGCGCGCGACGCGGAATGAGTCCGCGGCGCCCGCGGCGCCGGCCACCCACGGAGAAAACCGCAATATGCAGCAACATTCGTTCGCATTGTCCCTTCGTTCGACGCGGCGCTGGCTCGGCGCGGCGCTCGCCGGCGCATCGCTGATGCTCGCGGCGACCAACGCGTTCGCGAGCGGCACCGAGCAACTGAAGGCCTTCGTGTCGCAGGTGCGTTCGGCGAAGGGCGAATTCACGCAGCAGATCGTCAAGGCGCCGAGCAAGGGCGCGAGTGCCGCGCAGGCCGCGCCGAAGCCGAACGACAATTCGAGCGGCACGTTCGTGTTCTCGCGTCCGGGCAAGTTCATCTGGACGTACCAGAAGCCGTACCAGCAGGTGCTGCAGGCCGACGGCGACAAGCTCTACGTGTACGACCGCGACCTGAACCAGGTCACCGAGCGCAAGCTGAACGGCGCGCTGGGCGCGAGCCCGGCCGCGATCCTGTTCGGCAGCAACGATCTCGACAAGAACTACACGCTGCGCGATGCGGGCGAAAAGGGCGGGATCGACTGGCTCGAGATGCTGCCGAAGGCGCAGGACACGCAGTTCCAGCGGATCGGCATCGGTTTCCGCAACGGCACGCTCGCCGCGATGGAGCTGCACGACGTGTTCGGCAACGTCACGCTGCTCACGTTCACGAACATCCAGACGAATCCGCCGCTGAAGGGCGATACGTTCAAGTTCGTCGTGCCGAAGGGCGCGGATGTGATCAACGGCTGACGGCGTCGCACCGTTGTCCCGACACGGGCCTGCCGGCGACGGCAGGCCCGTGTTGTTTGGGGGCGCGGGCACTGGGCGCGGGCACCAGGCGCGGGCGCCGGGCGCCGGGCGCGGGCACCAGCGCGGGCACCAGGCGTGAGCATTAGGCGCGAGCACCGGCCCCGGCGGCGCAGTCGCGCGGCTGTCATAATATTGGGTCCGGCGGCCCGTTCGGCCGCCATTGTCTGATCTGGAGCGAGGGTTCATGTCCGACCTGTTTCAAGTCGAGCCGCGCCGGCCGCTCGCCGAGGCGCTGCGGCCCAAGACGCTCGCCGAGGTGATCGGCCAGACGCATCTGCTGGGCGAAGGCAAGCCGTTGCGGCTCGCGTTCGAATCCGGCAAGCCGCATTCGATGATCCTGTGGGGGCCGCCCGGCGTCGGCAAGACGACGCTCGCGCGTCTCACCGCGCTCGCGTTCGACTGCGAATTCATCGCGCTGTCCGCGGTGCTCGGCGGCGTGAAGGACATTCGCGAGTCGATGGAGCAGGCGAAGGACACGCTGAACCGCACCGGCCGCCACACGATCCTGTTCGTCGACGAAATCCACCGCTTCAACAAGGGGCAGCAGGATGCGTTGCTGCCGTTCGTCGAGTCGGGGCTCGTGACCTTCATCGGCGCGACGACCGAGAATCCGAGCTTCGAAGTCAACTCGGCGCTGCTGTCGCGCGCGCAGGTGTACGTGCTGCAGTCGCTGAACGACGACGAGATGCGTCAGCTGCTCAAGCGTGCGCAGGAAATCGCGCTCGACGGCCTCGCGTTCGACGACAAGGCGGTCGATACGCTCATCGGTTACGCGGACGGCGACGCGCGCCGCTTCCTCAACCTGCTCGAGCAGGCGCAGACGGCTGCTGCTTCCTCCCGAATCACGACCATCGATGCCGATTTCGTCAGCAGCGCGATGACGCTGAACGCGCGGCGCTTCGACAAGGGCGGCGACAATTTCTACGACCAGATCTCGGCGCTGCACAAGTCGGTGCGCGGTTCGAGCCCGGACGGCGCGCTGTACTGGTTCTGTCGGATGATCGACGGCGGCGCGGATCCGAAATATCTCGCGCGACGGATCGTGCGGATGGCGTGGGAAGACATCGGCCTGGCCGACCCGCGCGCGCTGCAGGTGGCGAACGACGCGGCCGAGACCTACGAGCGGCTCGGCTCCCCCGAAGGCGAGCTGGCGCTCGGGCAGGCGGTGATCTATCTCGCATGCGCGGCGAAGAGCAACGCGGGCTACAACGCGTTCAACCAGGCGATGGCGTTCGTCAAGCAGGACAAGTCGCGCGAGGTGCCCGTGCATCTGCGCAATGCGCCGACCAAGCTGATGAAGGAACTCGGCTACGGTCATGCGTATCGCTACGCGCACGACGAGCCGAACGCCTATGCGGCCGGCGAGACCTACCTGCCGGAAGGCATGCGCGAGCCGCGCTGGTACAAGCCGGTGCCGCGCGGGCTCGAAGCGAAGATCGCCGACAAGCTTGCGTGGCTGCGCGAGCTCGACCGCGAGGCCGGCAAGAAGGACTGACCGGCCGCACGCGGTGGCGGGCGCTGCGTCGGGTGCGTCAGCGCTTGCGGCCCGGCTGCTTCTTCCAGTACTCGAACGGCTCCGCGTGGCATTCGATGTCGAGTTCGGCGACGCGTGCGTGCAGGCGCTCCTGCGCCTCGGCGATCGCGAGGTTGTAGATTGCCGGCGCGATTTCCTCGACGAAGAAGTGCAGCAGCGCGCCCGCCTGGATGTTGCCGATCGGCTCGTCCATGTTTTCTGTGAAATAGCGTTGCAGCGACGCGATCGCGCGGTCGCGGACATCCTTGTCCAGCTCGATGGCCATCGGGTTCCCTCGGGTGATGGTGATGCGAAGGGCGGGTGCGTGACCCGCCGCGTTGCGCCCGGCCGGCGCGGCTGTCGCGCGCTGCGCGGCAGCGCTGCACGACGTGCTTCGCCGGCTGCCGGCGCGCGGGCCGACAATGCGATACTGCCACGTCCGTCGCGCGTTTGCGGCACTGTCCGTCCGGCCAATGCCGTGGCGAGCGCGCGGTGCGTTAGAATTCCCGTCTTACACAACGATTTCCCAAGTCCTCCCATGCTCGACATCCAGTTGCTGCGCAAAGACCTCGACGGCGTCGCGAAGCGCCTCGCCGATCGCGGCTACACCCTCGACGTCGCCGCGTTTTCCGCCCTCGAAGCGGAACGCCGCGCGATCCAGACCCGTACCGAAGAGCTCCAGGCGCGTCGCAACAGCCTGTCGAAGCAGATCGGCGCGATGAAGGGGAAGGGCGAGGACACGTCGGCCGTGATGGCCGAAGTCGGCGGCATCGGCGACGAGATGAAGGCGTCGGAGGCCAAGCTCGGCGAGATCCAGACGCGCCTGTCCGACCTGATGCTGGGCATGCCGAACATCGCGCACGAAAGCGTGCCGGTCGGCAAGGACGAAGCCGACAACGTCGAGGTGCGCCGCTGGGGCACGCCGCGCGAGTTCGACTTCGCGGTGAAGGATCACGTCGACGTCGGCACGCCGCTCGGTCTCGATTTCGAAACCGGCGCGAAGCTCGCCGGCGCACGCTTCACGATGCTGCGCGGCTCGATTGCACGCCTGCACCGCGCGCTCGCGCAGTTCATGATCGACACGCACACGCTGCAGCACGGCTACAGCGAGACGTACACGCCGTACATCGTGAATCCCGAGATCCTGTACGGCACGGGCCAGCTGCCGAAGTTCGCGGACGACATGTTCCGCGTCGAGAAGGGCGGCGGCGAGAACACGATCACGCAATACCTGATCTCGACGTCGGAGATTTCGCTGACGAACACCGTGCGCGACTCGATCGTCGAAGGCTCCGCGCTGCCGATCAAGCTGACCGCGCATTCGCCGTGCTTCCGCTCGGAAGCCGGCTCGTACGGCCGCGACACGCGCGGGATGATCCGCCAGCACCAGTTCGACAAGGTCGAGATGGTGCAGGTCGTCGCGCCCGACGCATCGTACGCTGCGCTCGACGAGATGGTCGGCCACGCGGAAGCGATCCTGCAGAAGCTCGGCCTGCCGTACCGCGTGATCACGCTGTGCACGGGCGACATGGGTTTCTCGGCCGCGAAGACGTTCGACCTCGAAGTGTGGCTGCCCGCGCAGAACACCTATCGCGAGATCTCGAGCTGCTCGAACACCGAGGCGTTCCAGGCGCGCCGGATGCAGGCGCGTTTCCGCAATGCGCAGGGCAAGCCGGAACTCGTGCATACGCTGAACGGCTCGGGCCTCGCGGTCGGCCGCACACTCGTCGCGGTGCTCGAGAACTACCAGAACGCGGATGGCTCGGTCACGGTGCCGGAAGCACTGCGTCCGTACATGGGCGGCATGGAGCGTATCGACGCGCCTGCTCAGGTGTCGTAACGCGGCCTTCAAACCCTTCGCAAAAAATTTGCAGAAAGGGCTTGTCAGCGAGGAAACGATCGTCTTATAATCTTTTTCTCGCGGAAACGACCAGCCGTGAGATGTGGCAAGGAAGGAGAGGTGGCAGAGTGGTCGAATGTACCTGACTCGAAATCAGGCGTACGGTTTCCCCGTACCGTGGGTTCGAATCCCACCCTCTCCGCCAAAATACGAAGCCCCGTGATCCGAAAGGATCACGGGGTTTTTCGTTTTGGTCGTTCAGTTTCGTGAGCGTGGCTGTGTCGATGCCGGTGTACGGCCGAGACCGCACGATCGTCGGCGAGATCTCGTCCGCATCGCAGGAGCAAAGCGGCGGCATCCAGCAGGCGAACGCGCTGCGGCACGCGGTAGCCGTGTTCAGGCTGCCGCAAGCCGCGTGACGAATATCGCCGGCGACCGCGCTGCGCAGCCTGGCATCACGCCGCCGCCGAGTACTGCGCGAGCACGCGAGCGCGGATCGACGGCTTGATGTTCGATTGCGCCATGTTGCCGCCGTAGTGCGCGACGACACGCGGATTCATCACGCGATACCAGAGCGGCGGCACGTACGCGAACAGGATCATCGTCGCGTAGCCGGCCGGCAGTTGCGGCGAGTCGTCGAAGTGGCGCAGCGCCTGGTACGAGCGCGTCGGGTTCGCGTGATGGTCTGCGTGCCGCTGCAGCTGATACAGGAACAGGTTGGTGACGACGTGATTGCTGTTCCACGAATGCTGCGGCGTGCAGCGTTCGTAGCGGCCGCTCGGCAGCTTGCGGCGGCCGAGCCCGTAGTGCTCGACGTAGTTGACGACTTCGAGCAGCGACGCACCGTACACGGCCTGGATCACGAGGAACGGGATCACGACCTTGCCGGCCATCGCGATCGCGATGCCCCACACGACGACGGTCATCGCCCACGCATGCAGGACCTCGTTGCGCCAGGTCCACGGCGAATGTCCGAGCCGCCCGAGGCGCGTCTTTTCAAGCCGCCAGGCCGAGCGGATGCTGCCCGTCACCGTGCGGGGCAGGAAGACCCAGAACGATTCGCCGTAGCGCGCGCTCGCCGGATCCTCGGCCGTCGCGACGCGCACGTGATGGCCGCGGTTGTGCTCGACGAAGAAATGCCCGTACGCAACCGGCGCGAGCGTGACTTTCGCGAGCCAGCGCTCGAAGCGGCTGGTCTTGTGCCCGAGTTCGTGCGCGGTGTTGATCGAGATGCCCGTCGCGGTGCCGAGCGACAGCGCGAAGCCGACGTAGTCGTACCACGCGAGCGCATGCGTGCCGACGATCCACACGCACATGAAGAACGCGATGTATTCGACCAGCGTCGCGAGATAGACGATGTAGCGGTAGTAGCGCGCCCGTTCGAGGTACGGGACGACGGCTTCGGGCGGATTGTCGCGATCGTCGCCGATCAGCGTGTCGAGAATCGGAATCACGCCGAACGCGAACAGCGGGCCGAACCACCAGAACACGTGAAGGCCGGTCGACAACGCAAGCTGGGCCGAGAAGATCGGCAGCGTGATCGTCACCGCACCGAGCAGCCACAGATAACGCTTGCCATCGGACCAGCCCGAGGCCGATTCGTCGGTCGTTGCCATTGTCGCCCTCCTTTCGGGGCCGGCTCCTGCGCTTGCGGGCGCGGCGGCCACATGTGCACGTTTATCGTCGTTCGATCGTCGTTGGTCCGCGACACGGCGCGCGGCGCCGGATCGGTGTCCGGTTGTGCCAGTTATACGACCGCCGCGCACGCTTTCCAAACCTCGGCGCTAGGCATGAAACTCCAAACGGCGGCCCGTGGATGACGCGTGTCGGGAAGGGCCGTCACGAGGGTGATTGAAACAGGCGCACGCAGGCCCGATCCCCCGGGGCGGCCCGCGTCTCGTCAGAGGAATGTGTGCGGTGACGCTGGCATGCCTCCGGCGGTGAGCTTCGCAACGAATGTTGCAACGCAATAAGTACGGCTCAACGACGTGAGGTGGCGCAGTCCTTTGCCGTCCACATGTTACGAATGATTACGATCGGGGCGCTCAAATGCAGGACGCGTGCCACATGAATCCCATACATCACAAGGCGATCGGGGCGACACGTCCGACCTTGCGGCTCGCTTGCGATGCATCGCTGCGCATCGCCGCGCCAATGCTGCATTTGCACACCCGCGCGGGCGCGACATCCGTTGCCTTTCGATCCGCGCCGTCATTTGAAAATAACGATTTGACTCATGCCCCGCTTTCGGTTGAAGCTACTAGCTTGCTGTCCGAAGGGGGCTGTGCCTGCATGAGTTCGACCTTGACCGTTCGTCGTATCGCTGCCGACCAGGGCCGCGTGTATCGCGAACTCCGCGCCGCGTCATTGCGTGAGCCCTACGCGCCCGGCGAAGCGCCGGAGGCCGAATTGCTGAACGTCGATGCCGACGCGGCGGCGGCCATCGCCGCGCTGCGCGCCACGTCCGACGAGTCGACGACTTTCCTGCTGTACACCGAAGGCCATCCGGCCGGCATGATCGGCGCGTATTTCGACAATACGCCCGAGCGGCGCGCGTTCGTCAGCGAGCTCTGGGTCGCGCACGCGGTGCGTCATCTGCGCGGCGGCGTGCTGTTGCTGGAAACGGCCACCACGTGGCTGGCCGAACGTGGTGCGCAGGACGTCTATGCATGGATCGCCGATGCGAACCGCAACGCAATCCGTTTCTACGAACGTGCGGGTTTCGGCAACACGGGCGAGCATGCACCAATCGCGCGCATGCCCGGCGCGATGAAGTCGTTGTTCGTGTCGCACTTCAACACACCCTGACGCATGAACGCGCGGGCCGCACGGCGCAATGAAGGCCCGGTCGCCCGTCCCACTGCCCCCCTTCTGGTCGCGCGTTCGCCGCGACCTGGTTTCCCAAAAATGATGGCTGCACGCGTGGACGCCTGTAAAATACGCAAAAATTTTTTGCAGAGTGTCCATGTCGCTTAAAAAATCGCCATTCTTCGAGCTGCGCAGCGGATCGGTCGATACGTTGCTGTTCACCGTGAAGACGACCGATCTCGATGCGTTGCGTACCGAACTGGTCAAGCGCTTCGAAGCGACTCCCGAGTTTTTTGCCGACGATGTCGTCGCGATCGACGTCCGCCGCCTCGCGGACGGCGAACGCGTCGCGCTCGCCGACATCCGCCAGATGCTGAACGACGTGCGGATGCGCCCCGTGGGCGTCGTGGCGCTGGCTACGCAGGGCTGGGCGGGGGAAGCCGGTCTGCCGTTGCTGGAGGCGCGCGATCGCCGCGTGTCGGCCGCGAAGCCAGACGAAGCGGAGCCTGCGCCCGTCGTGGCCGACGCCGTTGCGGCGGCCACGACAGCCGAACCGGCGCCGGAGCCCGCGCCGACGCAGATTTCGGCGGGCGGCCAGACGCTGGTGATCGACCGGCCGCTGCGTTCGGGGCAGCAGATTTACGCGAAAGGGGACCTCGTGGTGCTTGCGCCGGTCAGTCACGGCGCCGAGATCATCGCGGAAGGCAACATCCACATCTACGCGCCGTTGCGCGGCCGCGCACTCGCGGGCGTGCACGGCAATCACGACGCGCGCATTTTCTGCACGTGTCTCGAACCGGAACTGATTTCAATCGCGGGTATCTATCGAACGACCGAGAACCCGTTGCCCGCCGACATACTGGGCAAAGCGGTGCAGATCCGGCTCGAAGAGGAAAAACTGATGATCGAACCGCTGCGCCTGACGTGATTCACGCGGCGCACGCCGGATCGATCGGCTCTCATTGACGAACACAGGGTATTGGGTAAATGGCAAAAATCATCGTGGTGACTTCGGGCAAGGGCGGCGTGGGCAAGACGACGACCAGCGCGAGCTTCGCGTCGGGCCTCGCGCTGCGTGGCCACAAGACGGCCGTGATCGACTTCGACGTTGGCCTGCGCAACCTCGATCTCATCATGGGCTGCGAGCGGCGCGTGGTGTACGACCTCGTCAACGTGATCCAGGGCGAAGCGAACCTGAACCAGGCGCTGATCAAGGACAAGAAGTGCGAGAACCTGTACATCCTGCCGGCGTCGCAGACGCGCGACAAGGATGCGCTCACGCGCGACGGCGTCGAGAAGGTGCTGAACGACCTGGTCGCGATGGACTTCGACTTCATCGTCTGCGATTCGCCGGCCGGGATCGAAGCCGGTGCGCTGCATGCGATGTACTTCGCCGACGAAGCGCTGATCGTCACGAACCCGGAAGTGTCGTCGGTGCGCGACTCGGACCGCATTCTCGGCATCCTGTCGTCGAAGACGAAGCGCGCGACCGAAGGCAAGGATCCGATCAAGGAGCACCTGCTGATCACGCGTTACAGCCCGAAGCGCGTGAGCGAAGGCGAGATGCTGTCGCTCGAGGACATCAGCGAGATCCTGCGCATCAAGCTGATCGGCGTGGTGCCCGAATCGGAAGCCGTGCTGCACGCATCGAACCAGGGTCTGCCGGCCGTGCATATCGACGGCACCGACGTGGCGGAAGCGTACAAGGACGTCGTCGCTCGCTTCCTCGGCGAGGACAAGCCGCTGCGCTTCACCGATTACCAGAAGCCGGGCCTGCTGCAGCGCCTCTTCGGCAGCAAGTAACGGAGGCCGCCCATGTCCATCCTTTCGTTTCTCCTCGGTGAGAAGAAGAAGTCCGCATCGGTCGCGAAGGAGCGCCTGCAGCTCATCATCGCGCACGAGCGGGTCGGCGGTCGGCCGCCGGCCGATTACCTGCCGGCGCTGCAGAAGGAGCTGGTCGCGGTCATCTCGAAGTACGTCCGTATTTCGAACGATGACATCCGCGTGAGCCTCGAGCGCCAGGACGATCTCGAAGTCCTCGAAGTGAAGATCGAGATCCCGCAAGCCTGACTTTTGTCGGCCTCTCTCCGCACGGCGGCGCTTGCCGTCGTGCGCGTCTTACGCCCTGTTGCACTTTCGGGCTCGCCGTAACACGGTCTCTGTCGGCCGTTGGTCGACCTCCCGCATTGAACGAATACGCTCGCGTCATTTGTCACTCAGGAGGTTGTGATGGCTGTCTCTGCTGTTCAAAGTCGTATCGTTTCGCTCGCGCTGTTCGCCGCGGGCCTGTCAGCCGTCGCCGCGCCGCTCGCTGCACGCGCGGACGAGATCCTCGTCGGCGCGCCGGTGTTGGTGCAATCGGGCCGGATGGTCGTCGCCGAACCGGTGGCCGCGCCTGCCGAGGAAGTCGTCGTCGCGCCGAACGCGCCGCCGGCCGTGCGCTACGAGGTCGTGCCCGACGCGCGCGTCGGCTATGTGTGGGAGCGCGGTCACTGGCACTGGGATCATGGTCGCTACGTGTGGATCGGCGGCCACTGGGAAGCCGAGCGTGTCGGCATGCACTGGGTGCCGGGCCACTGGAATCAGCGCGGCCCGAACTGGTTCTGGACCCGCGGCCACTGGGCTTGACGGAGCGCGCGCGATGAAACGAACCGTCATTGCCATTGCGCTCGTCGCGATCACGCTCGCCGGCTGTATCGTCGTGCCGGCCCGGCCTGTCTACTATCGGCCGGCGCCGGTGGTGATCTACTGAGTGTCGGTCGAGCCCGGTTGCGCCGGGCCGTTCGCGCCGGATGCCGGCCGGCTGCCGTCATGCGGCGTCGCCGGCGTGTGCGTGGCACCGGTGTCCGTGTCGGTGTCAGCCGCCGCGGTGTCCGGCTCGCGGCCATCCCCTTCGCGCAGCGTGTCGAGCGGATCGGCGGGCGCTGCGGCCGCGTCCTGCGGCTCGGTGACGCCGGTTGCTGCCGCCGGCGCTGCTGCGCGGGCCGGTTCGACGGCGGCCGCGGGCGGCGCGAGATAGCGCTGCGCGAGCGTTTCGTAGAGCGGTGGCGCGAAGAAGCGCGCCATGCGGCTCGACACCAGCGCGGTCGCCATCAGCGAAATCACGAGCGCGTGGCCGTTGATCATCTCCATCACGATCACGAACGACGTGATCGGCGACTGCGTGACGGCCGCGAGGTAGCCGACCATCGCCAGCGCGATCAGCATCGGCAGGCTCATGTGGCTGAACGCGATGTGCAGCAGGTTGCCGAAGCCGGCGCCGATCGACAGCGACGGCGCGAAGATCCCGCCCGGGATGCCCGGCAGGTACGACGCGACCATCGACACCATTTTCAGGAACGGATAGAACACCGACAGTTGTTCATGGCCGTCGAGCAGGCCGCGTGCCTCGGCATAGCCGCTGCCGAACGTCGTCCCGCCCGACACGATGCCGACGACGGCGATCACGAAGCCGCACACCGCCGCGAACGTGATCGGGCGCTCGCGATACAGGCCGAGCAGGCGCGCGGGCAGCCAGCGCCCGGTATTGAGCAGCAGCCAGCTGAAGAGGCCGCCCGCGACGCCGGTCACGAGCGCGGTGACGAGCACGGCGACGGCGAGCATTTTCGGGAAATGCTGGCCGGCGTCGATCGTGCCGAAGTACGTGTAATTGCCGTTCAGGCCCAACGCGACGACACCGGCGAGGATGATCGCGGTGATCAGCACGCCGCTTGCGCGCGCGGAGAAGCTGCGCGTCAGTTCCTCGATCGCGAATACGATCCCGGCGAGCGGCGTATTGAACGCGGCCGACAGGCCGGCCGCCGCACCGGCGAGCACGAGTTGCCGCTCGATTTGCGCGTTCGAGCGCGGGTAGAAGCGCCGCAGGTTGAACATCAGCGCCGCGCCGACCTGCACGGTCGGGCCTTCGCGGCCGATCGTGAAGCCGCCGAGGATCCCCAGGAACGAGATCAGGACCTTGCCGAACAGGATGCGCAGCGTGAGCAGCCGCGCGCCGAACGCGCCCGGGCTCGCATGCAGCGTCGCGATGACCTGCGGGATCCCGCTGCCCTCCGCGCCGCGAAAGAAGCGGCGCGTCATCCATACGGATGCGGCGGCGATCGACGGCGTGAGCAGCAGCGGCAGCCATGCGGCGTGCTCGCGCAGCGTGCGGAACGTGTCGTAGCCCCAGTCGATCAGCCGCGCGTACAGCACGGCTGCCAGGCCCACGGCGATCGCGCCGAGCCAAAATACACCGTACTGGCGCCAGATCCGCACCGAGCGGCGGGTGAGGGCGGGAAACAGAGTGGGAAGGGTGGAGCGTTGCATCGGCGGCGTGCCGGAGGGGCAAAAATGCATTATAAAAAGAACCGGATGCCGGTCTCGACAAACCTTCACAAAAACGATGCATTTTGTTGCAAATGTAATGTCGGTGTAATGTTTGTACCCGCCAAGCGTCGTTAGCATGGCGCAATGGTCCGATATATCCCACAAAGAACGTGAAACGCATCCTCATCGTGAAAGTGACGTCGCTCGGCGACGTCGTCCAGACGCTGCCCGTCGTCGCGGACCTCCATCGCGCCTTTCCGGACGTGACGGTCGACTGGGCCGTCGACGAATCATGCGCGGAGGTCGTGCGCTGGCACCCGGGCGTGAGCCATGTGCTTTGCGCGCCGCTGCGGCGGTTCAAGAAGATGCGCAACGGCGGCGACCTGAAGGCGATCTCCGCGTCGATCGGCGCGCTGCGCGCCCATCGCTACGATGCGGTCATCGATCTGCACGGCGTCTACAAGAGCGCGATCATTTCGGTGCTCGCGCGCGCCGCGCGCCGCGTCGGTTACCAGACGCAGGATCTCGGCGAGACGGGCGCCCGTTTTGCGTATTCGCATCGCTTCGGCCCCAGGCCCGACTGCGACGCATGGCACGGAATGCGCGTGAGCGCCGGCGAGGCGCTGGGCTATGTGCCCGAAGGCATCGCCACGTACGGGATCGTCCCGCCGCAGGACGCGAGCCTGCCGCCCGCCGTGACCGACGGCACGCCGTTCATGCTGCTGTTTCATGCGACTTCCAATCCGGACAAGAAATGGCCGGCCGACCACTGGGCCGCGCTGGCCACCCGGATGATGGCGCGCGGCGTGCGTGTGCTGTTGCCGTGGGGGTCGCCCGCCGAACATGACGACGCGCAGGATATCGCCGCGCGCGCGCCGGGCGCGATCGTGCTGCCGGCGATGTCGGTGCGCGAACTCGGCGCGGCCATCGGCCGGGCCGCGCTCGTGGTGGGCGTCGACACCGGCTTCGTGCACATGGCGCACGCGCTGCAGCGGCCGACCGTGATGATTTTCGTCGCGACGTCGCGCCACCATTGCGGGATCGGCGGGGCACCGAACGCGCTGTCGATCGGCGAACCGGGCGCGCCGCCGTCGGTTGCGCAGGCACTCGATGCGATCGATACGGTCGCACCGGCCTATGCCGCACGGCCCGCGCAGCTGACGGCCTGAGCCTCGCGATTCGCGTGACCCGGTCGCGCGGAAGCGAAGCCGCCCGGTTCAGGCGAGCAGCGCTTCGACCGCGACAACCGCGGCGATCGCCGCCAGATTGGCGAGCAGCGCGTCGAGCAGCAGTCCGCGCCAGGTTTTCGGCCGGAAGCGCGCCGCGAGCAGCAGCGCGCCACCCAGCGCGAGTGCCAGGATCAGGATGAGGTCGGCGTTGTCGAGGCGGATGTTCATCGCGGCGGCTCCTTCGGGGAGGGTTCCCGTGGGCGCGTAACGGCGCCCCCACGGTCGAGTATAGGCAGCGCCGCCCGCTGCACAACCCGGTGCGCCCCGCAGGCTCAGACGAGCGATGCGTCGCGGGTTTCGCGCATCAGCAGCACGCCGATCAGGCTGATTGCCGCCGCGACCGACACGTACCCGCCGACCCACGACAGGCCGCCGTGCGCGGCGAGCAGCTGCGCGATGTACGGCGCGATCGACGCACCGAGGATCCCGCCGAGGTTGTACGCGACGCCCGCGCCCGTATAGCGGACGTTGGTCGGGAACAGCTCGGGCAGCAGCGCGCCCATCGGCGCGAACGTCACGCCCATCAGAAACAGCTCGAGCGTCAGGAACAGCGCGACGAGCGGCATCGAACCGCTGCCGAGCAGCGGCTCCATCGCGAAGCCGGACAGCAGCGCGGCGATCGCGCCGACGATCAGCACCGGCTTGCGCCCGAAGCGATCCGACGCCCAGGCCGACAGCGGCGTCGCGAGCCCCATGAACACCACTGCGAAGCACAGCAGGCCAAGGAAGCTCTGGCGCGGAATATGCAGCGTCGCCACGCCGTACGACAGCGAGAACACCGTCGAGATATAGAACAGCGTGTAGCAGACCACCATCGCGAGCGCGCCGAGCAGCGTCGGCCGCCAGTGTTGCGACACGAGCGTCGCGACCGGCACGCGCACGCGCTCGTTGCGATCGAGCGCGGCCTGGAACGCCGGCGTCTCGGTGATCTTCAGTCGAACGTAAAGGCCCACCGCGACGAGCACCGCGCTGACGAGGAACGGGATGCGCCAGCCCCAGCTGCGGAATTGTTCGTCGGACAGCGACAGCGCGAGCGCGAAGAACAGCCCGTTCGACATCAGGAAGCCGACCGACGGCCCCAGTTGCGGGAACATCCCGAACCAGCCGCGCTTGCCTTGCGGCGCGTGCTCGGTCGCGAGCAGCGCCGCGCCGCCCCATTCGCCGCCGAGGCCGATCCCCTGACCGAAGCGCAGCACGCACAGCAGCACCGGCGCGAGCGCGCCGATCGTGTCGTAGCCGGGCACGAAGCCGATCGCGGTGGTGGACACGCCCATGACGAGCAGCGACGCGACGAGCGTCGATTTGCGGCCGATGCGGTCGCCGAAGTGGCCGAACAGGAACGAGCCGATCGGCCGTGCGATGAACGCGATGCCGAACGTGACGAACGCAGACAGCGCCTGTGCGGTCGCGGAGCCGTGCGGAAAGAACACCGGACCGATGACGAGCGCCGCGGCGGTCGCGTACACGTAGAAGTCGTAGAACTCGATCGCGGTGCCGATGAAGCTCGCGAACACGATGCGCCGGTGGCTGACGGCGGCGCCGGCCGAACCGGTTGCGTGTGCAACGGCCGGGGGAGATGCGGACATGGATGTCTCCGTTTTGTCGTTGGGGCGGTCGGCTGGGTGTGCGCTCGCGCAGGCGGGCGCCTGCCGGGCGAGCCGCCGAGCGGATGATGCGGTAGCGGTGTGGACGCGCGCGCCGTGGCGCGGACGTCACCCGCCGGTCGACGATGGAGACGGATAGGTCGCCGCCGCCCGGTGCCGGCATGGTCGGCTCGCATGCCGGGTGCGGCGTACGAACGCGCGCGCGGGAGGATGGCCGCGCGATTGCGGAAAATTATAGCCAGCGCCGCGACATAGCGGCAATCGCGGGTGCGCGCAGGCTCAGTCGAGCGTTTGCGCCTGCGCCGATGCGGTGCTCTGCAACTGGAAGCGGCCGTCGTCGTTGAACAGCCAGCCTTCCATCATCTCGATCCGGCCGTTGCCGTCCAGCAGTTTCGACGGCGGCACCGGCAGCGGCGCCGAGCGGCGCAGCGACGCGAGCGCGAGCGCTTCCGCTTCGCTGTCGCCGTTGCTGCGATAGACGGATGCGTTGACGAGGCGGCCGCCGCGATCGACGGTGAACGAGACGACGACGAGCGAGCGCAGCATCGCCTGCGGCCCGCGCGACACGGCGGACGGATTGTGCTCGGCGACGCACCGCGCGACTTCCACGCGGTACTGCGCGAGATTCCCGCTGCGCGTGATCGACGGGATGGTCACGACCGAGTGCACCGACGGCGGCGGCGTGATCGTGCAGGCGGCAAGCATCATGGCGGCGACCAGCGCGACAACGCGCGGCCGGGCGACGCGAGGGCGGGGAAGAGGGCACATGGGAGGTGCCGGCATGGGGAAGTGCCGGAGGGTGACGATAAAAAAATGATAGACGCCCGTGCACGACGTGTTATCGGGAGAAACGCATAAGGCGCGCGCCGCGACGTAGCGATTCACGGATGACGGGCGAGCGGCGGCCCGTCGGATGCCGCGATGTGACGTGACATGTGACGGTGCGGGCGCGTGCGTTGCGCGTGCCCGCGAGTCGCACGCGGCGGCAGCGATGAATGCGGCGGGGCCCGGCTCAGTAGCCGTGCGTCACGAGCGACAGAACGGACAGGTCCGGATGCGTGCCGTCGATGATGCTCTTGCCGATGTGCATGGCTTCCTGAACCGCTTCGTCGACGCTCGCGTAGCTTTCCTCGCCGTCCGCGTGGAAGGGCACCGCGTGACCGGGCAGCGCGGGATTCGCGCCAGGATGGCAGACATAGCCGGTGTAGGTGTAACGCGTGTCGCTGCCGGGGGCGAGGCCCGGCACGACGTGGATCTCGAAGCCTTCGTAATCGACGTGATCCGTCGCTGTCGACAGTTCGGTCATGGCGGTCTCCGTGTGCCGCTCGCACGGGTGGCGCGGGCGGCCTCGAGTCGCGGCGGCGGTCGTGTCGCCGTGCTGATCGAATTCTAGGCGATGGCGGCGCGGCCCGTGAGGCTCGTGCGCATGGCCGGCGGCGACGTCGAGCGTGCCGGGTCGCGCCGGGTCGTGCGTTACCGCGCGCAGCGCGCGTCCTTGCGTTGCACGACGAGGATCACCGGATACTTCTGACCATGATCGAGTTCCACCGGCGCGACGACCGTCAGCGTCGCCGGGTCGGAATCGTCGTACACGCTGACCTGCTCGTTGCGGATATACGTCACGCCGGTGCAGTTCGACGCGCGGCCGTCATCCGACACCTTGCACTGGAGCTCGTTTTCCTTCAGGTAGTTGTACGGCGTCGGGCTCGCGAGATATTCGCGCAGGCCGCGCGGCGAGCCGCCGACGCCCTTCACGTACGCGATCGCGCACGACGGCGTTTGCGCGTCGGCGCCGGAGGCGGAATCGGCGGCCGCTGCGTGCGTGCCGACGGTGGCCAGCAGGGCGACGAGCGACGAGGCGATGAAGGGCTTCATGACGTGGGTTTCCCGTTTCGCGGATCGGAGCGCCGGATTGTAACGGCATCCGGCGGCACGCGTCGGCTGGCGGGGCTCCGCGTGCTTCGCGCGGCGGACAAACAAAAACCCCGTCATTCGAGGAATGGACGGGGTTTGGCGAACGCTTGGCGGAAGCGGTGAGATTCGAACTCACGGACAGTTTCCCGTCGCCGGTTTTCAAGACCGGTGCCTTAAACCGCTCGGCCACGCTTCCGCACGAGGCGGCATTGTAACCGAAATGCCGCGTCGTTCCGCTTCAGCCGTCGCGCAGGAACAATTCCTGCAGGTCGTTGAGGAAACGCTGGCCGAGCGGTGTCGGCGCGATCTGCGCGAAATCGCGCGTGATCAGCCCGCGCCGCTCCGCTTCCTTGAGTGCCGGCTCGATCGTGCTGATCGGCAGGCCGGTGCGTTCGACGAAGCTGTGCACGGGGAAACCCTCGACGAGCCGCAGCGTATTCAGCATGAACTCGAACGGCAGGTCGCGCGGGCCGACTTCACGTTCTTCCTGCACCGGCGTGCCGGCCGTCGCCTGTTCGATGAAGGTCGCCGGATGCTTGTAGCGCGCCTGCCGCAGGATCCGGTTCGGGAACGACAGCTTCGTGTGCGCGCCCGCGCCGATCCCGAGATAGTCGCCGAAGCGCCAGTAGTTCAGGTTGTGCTTGCACTGATGATTCGGCTTCGCATACGCGGACACTTCGTACCGTCCGTAACCGGCCTCGGCCGTGCGTTCGTGAATCCACTCCTGCATGTCGGCCGACGCGTCGTCGTCGGGCACCGCGGGTGGAAACTTCGCGAACATCGTGTTCGGCTCGAGCGTCAGGTGATACAGCGACAGATGAGGCGGCGCGAACGACAGCGCGGTCTCGATGTCGGTCCGGCATTCGTCGAGCGTCTGGTTCGGCAGCGCGAACATCAGGTCGAGGTTGAAGTTGTCGAACGTCTTCGCGGCGATCTCGACGGCCGCGCGTGCCTGCGCGGTGTCGTGAATGCGGCCGAGCGCTTTCAGATGGCCTTCGTTGAAGCTCTGGATGCCGACCGACAGGCGGTTCACGCCGCTCGCGCGAAACTGCGCGAACTTCGCGGCCTCGAACGTGCCCGGATTCGCCTCGAGCGTGATCTCGGCGTCCGCATCGAGCGGCAGCAGCGCCCGCACGTCGGACAGCAGCCGGTCGAGCCCGCCCGCGGACAGCAGGCTCGGCGTGCCGCCGCCGATGAACACCGTATGCACCTGCCGGCCCCAGACGAGCGGCAGCGCCTGCTCGAGATCGGCACGCAGCGCGTCGAGATATTCGGTTTCCGGAAAGCGCTCGCCTTTCCACTCGTGCGAGTTGAAATCGCAGTACGGGCACTTGCGCACGCACCACGGAAAATGCACGTACAGCGCGAGCGGCGGCAGCGACGTGAGCCGCACCTGCCCGGGCGACGTGAACGTCGCGACGACGCGCGCGCCGGTTTCCGCCGCCTGGCTCATGCGGCCTCCGGCTGCGAATGCGTGACGAAGGCGATCATGCGGGTTCCTCTGCGAGCCGCGCGAGCAGCGCCTTCAGCGCGAGCGCGCGATGGCTGTGCGTGTTCTTCACGGCCGGCTCGAGTTCGGCCGCCGTCGCGCCGAGCGACGGCAGGTAGAAATACGGGTCGTAGCCGAATCCGTGCTCGCCGCGCGGCGTGTCGACGATCTCGCCCGTCCAGCGACCTTCGGCGAACAGCGGTTCGGGATCGTCCGCGTGGCGCACCAGCGCGAGCACGCAGCAATAGTATGCGCGCCGGTCGTCGACACCGCGCAACTGCTCGACGAGGTACGCATTGTTCGCCGCGTCGCCCGCGTCGCGACCCGCGCGCTGCGCGTAGCGCGCCGAATAGACGCCCGGTGCGCCGCGCAGCGCGCGCACGCACAGGCCGGAATCGTCGGCGATCGCCGGCAGGCCGGTGCGCCGCGACGCATGCCGCGCTTTCGCCAGCGCATTCTCGATGAACGTGCCGAACGGCTCTTCCGCCTCGGGCACGGCCAGCTCGCCCTGCGGCACGATCTCGATGCCGACCGTCGAGAACAGCGCGGTGAATTCGCGCAGCTTGCCCGCGTTGTTCGACGCGAGCACGATGCGCGAGAACGGCGCGAGGGTGCGATCGTCAGACATGGCCGGCGCCCAGCACGTCCTTCTGCAACTGCACGAGCTGGCCGATCCCGCTTTGCGCGAGGTCGAGCAGCGCGTTCATCTCGGCGCGCGAGAACGGCACGCCTTCGGCGGTGCCCTGGACTTCGACGAAGCCGCCGGCGCCCGTCATCACGACGTTCATGTCGGTGTCGCAGCGCGAATCTTCCGCGTAGTCGAGGTCGAGCAACGGCACGCCTTCGTACACGCCGACCGAAATCGCGGCGACATGATCGGTGATCGGCGAGCGCGCGAGCTTGCCGGCCGCGATCAGCTTCGACACGGCGTCGTGCGCGGCGACGAACGCGCCGGTGATGCTCGCCGTGCGCGTGCCGCCGTCGGCCTGGATCACGTCGCAGTCGATGTGGATCGTGCGCGTGCCCAGCGCCTCGAGATCGAACACCGCGCGCAGCGCGCGGCCGATCAGGCGCTGAATTTCCTGCGTGCGGCCCGTCTGCTTGCCGCGTGCGGCTTCACGGTCGCTGCGCGTGTGCGTCGCGCGCGGCAGCATCCCGTATTCGGCCGTCAGCCAGCCTTGGCCGCGATCGCGCAGGAATTCGGGCACGCGTTCGGCGACGCTCGCGGTGCAGATCACCTTGGTGTCGCCGAATTCGACCAGGACCGAGCCTTCGGCATGTTTCGTGTAGTGGCGCGTGAGCGCGACCTTGCGCAGTTCGTCGGCGCGACGGCCGCTCGGGCGGGACAGGGAAGACGTCATGGGGGAATCGTGGACGGAAGAGGAAACCCCGATTTTAGCGCCGAACGGCAGCGGCGCCCGGCGGGGTAGGGTGCAAAAATGGGATAATGCGCGCTTCCCGCCCCGCGCCTTGCAATGCGCCGGGCGCCTCGACTTATTCCCGCCCGCAAGGGCACCCAGACGGCGAGACGAACCATGATCTACAGCATGACGGGCTATGCGAGCGCGACGCGCGAACTCGCGACGGCCACCGGTAACGGCGGCACCAGCGTGTCGGTCGAACTGCGCACCGTGAACTCGCGCTTCCTCGACCTGAATTTCCGCATGCCGGACGACGTGCGCGCGTGCGAATCCGCGCTGCGCGAAATGCTGATGAACAAGCTGTCGCGCGGCAAGGTCGACGTGCGCATCAACCTGCAGCGCGGCGAGCAGAGCATCGGCGCGGGCGCGCTGAACCAGTCGGCGCTCGGCCAGCTCGCCGAGCTCGAGCGCTCGGTGCTCGACGCGTTCCCGGGCGTCGGCCGCCTGCGCGCGGGCGAGATCCTGCGCTGGCCCGGCGTGCTCGCCGAGAGCGGCGTGTCGGCGGATGCGATCCGCGAGGCGGTGCTCGCGTGCGGCAAGGAAGCGATCGGCGAACTCGTCGTCGTGCGTTCGCGCGAAGGTGCGCAGCTGGCGACGATGCTGCTGTCGAACGTCACCGAAATGGAAGCGATCGTCGCGCGCATCACGCCGCTCGTGCCGGAGCTGATCGCGAAGCATCAGCAGAAGATCGTCGAGCGGCTGCAGGAAGCGCTCGGCCTCGCGGCGCCCGAAGGCAGCGCGGCGATCGTCACGCGCGAGGAAGCGGCGGAACGCATTCGTCAGGAAGTGACGATGTACGGCATCCGGATCGACATCGCGGAAGAGCTGTCGCGACTCACCGCGCACTTGAACGAAACGCGTCACGTGATCGAGAAGGGCGGCCGCGTCGGCAAGCGTCTCGACTTCATGATGCAGGAACTGAATCGCGAAGCGAACACGCTCGGCTCGAAGGCGGCGGCGAAGGAACTGGCCGACGCATCGATGGCGCTCAAGCTGTTGATCGAGCAGATGCGCGAGCAAGTGCAAAACCTGGAGTAAAGAGATGAAACAACCCTCACTACGTTTGCTGTCCCTCGACGGGGCGGCGAGTGTTATCGGGGCGGCACGGCGGAGGCTGACATGACCGAATTCACCCGCGACGGCCACGCGTCGCATGCGCTGCACGGCGGCGTCTATCCCGGCAACCTGTTCATGGTCATCGCACCGTCGGGCGCCGGCAAGTCGACGCTCGTGAACGCGCTGCTGTCGAAGGACAGCGACATCTGCCTGTCGATTTCGTACACGACCCGCAAGCCGCGCCCGGGCGAGCAGGACGGCCAGCACTACCACTTCACGACCGTCGAGGATTTCCGCGCGCGCCACGCCGCGCACGAATTCCTCGAGAGCGCGGAAGTGCACGGCAACTACTACGGCACGTCGCGCGTCTGGATCGAAGAGCAGATGATGAACGGCCACGACGTGCTGCTCGAGATCGACTGGCAGGGCGCGCAGCAGGTGAAGAAGCAGTTCCGCAACGCGGTCGGCATCTTCATTCTGCCGCCGTCGCTCGATGCGCTCGAGGAGCGCCTGAAGAAGCGCGGTCAGGACGAACCGAACGTGATCACGCGACGCCTGCTCGCCGCGGGCAGCGAGATGGCGCATGCATCCGAGGCGGAATACGTCGTGATCAACGAGAATTTCGATCGTGCGCTGGCCGAGCTCGAATGCATCGTCACGGCAACGCGCCTGCGCTTTGCTTCGCAGTACGCGCGACACACGGAGCTGTTCATCGAGCTCGGCATCCATCTGCCCCACGCGGAATGACGCGAGGGTAGAGGGACATAAGGTAGAATAAGGACTATATTCAGAAGGAATTACCAACATGGCTCGCATTACTGTCGAAGACTGCCTGAAGCAAATCCCCAACCGCTTCGAACTGGCGCTCGCCGCCACCTACCGCGCGCGGCAGCTCGCGCAAGGCCATACGCCGAAGATCGAGAGCCGCGACAAGCCGACCGTCGTCGCGCTGCGCGAGATCGCTTCCGGTCACGTCGGCGTCGAGATGTTGAAGAAGGTGCCGGTGTAACGCGCATCCGGCCCGTTCCAGCCATGTAATCCACGCGCGCAACGACTCGACCTGGAGGCGAATATGAGCACCACCCCATCGTCCGCCTCCGCGGATTCGACCACCGAAGCCACGGCCCGGTCACCTGCGCGCCAGTACATCGACGCGGTCCTCGAACAGTCCTTCCGGCATCTGTTCGGGCCGACCGCCACTCCGGAGCAGCCGCGCAAGCACGGCGTCGTTTCGATCGCGAAACTGACGGCCGCGCTTGCCGAGTATCTCCCTCCGGAAGAAATCAAAGAGGTCAAGGCGGCGTTCCACTTCAGCGACGAAGCCCACCTCGGTCAATATCGCCAGAGCGGCGAACCCTACATCACCCATCCTGTCGCCGTCGCGGAAATCTGCGCCGGCTGGAAGCTCGACGCGCAAGCCGTGATGGCCGCGTTGCTGCACGACGTGATGGAAGACCAGGGCGTGACCAAGAGCGAGCTTGCCGAACGCTTCGGCCCGAAGGTCGCCGAACTGGTCGACGGCCTGTCGAAGCTCGACAAGATGGAGTTCCGCAGCCGCGAGGAAGCGCAGGCGGAAAACTTCCGCAAGATGCTGCTCGCGATGGCGCGCGACGTGCGCGTCATCCTCGTCAAGCTCGCCGACCGTCTGCACAACATGCGCACGCTCGGCGCGGTGCCGATGGAAAAGCGCCGCCGCGTCGCCCGCGAGACGCTCGACATCTATGCGCCGATCGCGCACCGCCTCGGGTTGAACAACACGTATCGCGAGCTGCAGGACATGAGCTTCGCGAATTTCAACCCGCATCGCTACGCGACGCTCGAGAAGGCCGTGAAGGCCGCGCGCGGCAATCGCCGCGAAGTGATCAGCAAGATCCTCGAGTCCGCGCAGCGCGCGATGAGCGACGCGAAGATCGACGCCGAGATCACCGGCCGCGAAAAGACGATCTACAGCATCTACCGCAAGATGCGCGACAAGCAGCTGTCGTTCTCGCAGGTGCTCGACGTGTACGGCTTTCGCGTCGTCGTCGATAGCCCGCTCGACTGCTACACGTGCATCGGCGCGCTGCACGCGCTGTACAAGCCCGTGCCCGGCAAGTTCAAGGACTACATCGCGATCCCGAAGATCAACGGCTATCAGTCGCTGCACACGACGCTCGTCGGCCCGTTTGGCGCGCCGATCGAGTTCCAGGTACGCACGCGCAAGATGCACGAAATCGCCGAGGCCGGCGTGGCCGCGCACTGGCTGTACAAGAACGGCGGCGCCGATCTGAACGACGTGCAGAAGCGCGCGCACCAGTGGCTGAAGTCACTGCTCGACATTCAGAGCGAAGCCGGCGATTCGAGCGAATTCCTCGAGCACGTGAAGATCGACCTGTTCCCGGATGCGGTCTACGTGTTCACGCCGAAGTCGAAGATCATGGCGCTGCCGCGCGGTGCGACGGCGCTCGATTTCGCATATTCGATCCACAGCGATCTCGGCAACCAGTGCGTGGCCGTGAAGATCAACAACGAGCTGCTGCCGCTGCGCACCGAGCTGAAGAGCGGCGACATCGTCGAGGTGATCACCGCGCCGTATTCGAAGCCGAACCCCGCGTGGCTCGGTTTCGTGCGCACCGGCAAGGCACGCTCGGCGATTCGTCACTACCTGAAGACGATGCGCCTGAACGAGTCGGTGCAGCTCGGCGAGCGGCTCGTCGACCAGAGCCTGAAGGGTTACGGGCTTGCGCTGGCCGACGTGGCGCCGGAAGTGTGGGAGAAGCTCGTGCAGTGGACGGGCAACAAGAGCCGCCAGGAAATCTTCGCGGACATCGGCCTCGGCCGCCGCGTCGCCGCGGTGATGGCCAAGCGCATCGAGGTGCTGACGAGCGGGCGCGATGCGGACGACGATCTGCCGAAGTCCGAGCGGCATCCCGCGCACAATGCGCCGCCGGTCGTCATTACCGGCACCGAGGGGATGTCCGTGCAGCTGTCGGCATGCTGCCGGCCGATTCCGGGTGATGCGATCATGGGCTATATCGGCATCGGCCTCGGGATGGCGATTCATACGACCGATTGCCGTGTCGCGCAGCGCATCCATCGCCGCGATCCGGGCCGCTGGATCGACGTCGAGTGGGCGCCGCAGCCGGGCCGCCTGTTCGACGTCGCGGTGAAGGCGCTCGTGAAGAACACGAAGGGCATCTTCGCGCGCGTGGCGGCGGACATCACGTCGGCCGACGCGAACATCGTCCACATCGCCATGGACGAGGATCTGACGCACGAATCGACCGTGCTGCGCTTCGTGATCCAGGTCAGCGATCGCGTGCACCTGGCGAACGTGATGCGGCGTGTGCGGACCAATCCGGACGTGATGCGGATCATGCGCGAGCGCTCGACCGACGACAGCGTGCATGCGCGTCACGACGGCGGCATGCGCATCGAGCGCGAACGGCAGGATTACTGACGCGACGCATTGCTTGAGCGGGAGACGACGGCGGCCACGGGCCGCCGTTTTCATTGGTGACGCGGGCCGGGTAGCGTTGTGCGATGGCGGCCCGGCTCGAGCCGGGCGGGAGCGACGATCGCCGCGAAGAAGCGTGGAGGGGCGCGGCAAAGAAAAAGGGCCTTCCCGGAGGAAGGCCCTTCTAAGATGGCGCGGCTGGCAGGATTCGAACCCACGACCCCTTGGTTCGTAGCCAAGTACTCTATCCAACTGAGCTACAGCCGCACGCAAAGCGGTACTACTTCAACTGTCGGGACCTTCTGCGATGGGAAGGCCCCCCAAAAAGGTGGCGCGGCTGGCAGGATTCGAACCCACGACCCCTTGGTTCGTAGCCAAGTACTCTATCCAACTGAGCTACAGCCGCACGCAAAAACAAAATACTACTACTTTGAACTGAAAGGGCCTTCGGTTCGGAAGGCCCTCGAAAAGGTGGCGCGGCTGGCAGGATTCGAACCCACGACCCCTTGGTTCGTAGCCAAGTACTCTATCCAACTGAGCTACAGCCGCACGCAGAAGCGGAAGTATAGCAGAGTCGTATAAAAAGGGAAGCCTTATCCGCAAAATATGTCGCACGATCTTGCGCGGCCGCGTTCGTGTACCCTTGAAGCATCGATCATCCAGGTTTTGAATCCGCATCATGAACAAGGCGTTTGTCAAAGAGTCGGACGGTGACGACGACGATCTCGACCCGAGTCAACCCGCGATCCCGGCGGGCACCAAGAACTACATCACGCCGGCCGGCCACAAGCGGCTCAGGGACGAACTCCTGAACCTGATCGACGTCGAGCGTCCCGAGGTCGTGCGCCTCGTGTCGTGGGCCGCGTCGAACGGCGACCGCTCGGAGAACGGCGACTATATCTACGGCAAGCGGCGGCTGCGCGAGATCGACCGCCGGATCCGCTTCCTGACGAAGCGGCTCGATCTCGCCGAAGTCGTCGATGCGAGCCGGCAGGAGAACGTCGACCAGGTGTTCTTCGGCGCGACGGTCGACTACGCGACGCCGGACGGCGAGGATCACACCATCACGATCGTCGGGATCGACGAGGTCGATCTCGATCACGGTTGCGTCAGCTGGATCTCGCCGGTCGCGCGTGCGCTCATCAAGGCGAAGATCGGCGATACCGTCACGCTGATGACGCCGGCCGGCCCACAGCCGATCGACGTGCTCGACGTTCGCTATCCGGCGCCGGGCAACGCGTGAGCATGAAGCGCCGCATCCGCGTCACGCCGCGCTGAAACGAACAAGCGCCCCGGGCGGGGCGCTTCGTCATGGCGGTCCTAGTCGAACGGCGGGGGCCAACCGTCTCGCTCAGAAGCGGTGGCGCATGCCGGCCGTGACGGCGATCTGCTTGTTCGTCGACGATGCGGCGCCGAGTCCGTTGATGTTCGCGCCGATCGCGAGCCCATTGGCATTGACCCGCTGGTATTCGCTCTGCAGGTACAGGTCGGTGCGCTTCGACAGCGCATAGTCGGCCTGCAGGTTGAACTGATGCCAGCTCGGCGTCTGGCCGTCGAGACGGCTGTCGGTGTACGTGTACGAGCCGGCGAGCGAGAACGCCGGCGTCAGCGCGTAGCGGCCGTTCACCTCGTAATTGTTGAAGCGCGTGCCGCCGGCGAGCGGGATGCCGGTCGACACGCCGGATTGCCCGGCGCTGATCCCGGCCGAATTGGTCAGGCGTGTCTGCGTGAACACGAAGCCGGCCGTCGCGGGCCCGAACGTGTAGTTCAGGCCTGCGCCCCACGTGCGCTGCCGGCTGGCCGCGAAGGTCCAGTCGCCGGCCACCGCGCCGGGGTCGCTGGCCGCGAGCGCCAGCGCGTTGATGTTGTTGTTGAGCTGCATGTACGCGGCCGCGACGTTGAAGCCCATGTAGCTGTACGACGCGCCGACGCTGTACGCGCGATTGTTCGCGAAACCGGTGGAATTCGAAAAGCCGTACAGCCCGCCGAACTTCAGGCCGCCGTAGTTCGCGCTCTGGTACTTCACCGAGTTGTTGATCCGGAACGAGTTGTTCAGGTTGTCGTTGTCGAACGGATGCGCGAACTGCGTGCCGCCGTACTGGGTGCCGGTTAGCGACAGCGGGCCGAGGTAGTCGACGACGCTGTCGTACTGGCGGCCGAGCGTGAGGGAACCGTAGCTTTCGTGCGCGAGCCCGACGAACGCCTGACGACCGAACTCGCGGCCGTTCTGCTTCAGTGAACCGTTGTTGATGCCGAAGCCGTTTTCCAGCGTGAAGATCGCCTTCAATCCGCCGCCGAGATCCTCGGTGCCGCGCAGGCCCCAGCGGCTGCCGTTGATCGAGCCGCTCGTCTCCTGCCACGCGCTGTGACCATGCTGGTTGTTCGTGTAGGTGATGCCGGCATCGATCAGGCCGTACAGCGTGACGCTGCTTTGCGCATGGGCGGCGCTGGCAGCCACGCCCGCCAATGCGGCGACGATCAGGGTCTTTTTCATGATCTGTCTCCAAACAGGATGATGTCGATCGAACCTGCTGTGGGCATCGGCGGCGTCGCGGGTCGGCGACGCCGTGCGCGTGGGGCGCGGCACCCTCGTCGGAAAACCATTTGCAGTGTACGGATCGGCCTCGGCGCGGAGGAAAGCCGCTTCCTGCAATACTGTATTTTGAATCGCGCAAAAATCGGTGCATGCGTGGAGAGCCGCGTCCAGCAAGACTTTGCTGCGGCGCCGCGGGCGGAAATGCTACTCAGGACTGCGTACCAGGCGTTGCGCGATCGCGACAGGCCCTCAGTGGCAGGCGAGGGTAGGCCTAGCGCGATTATTGACACATCGGCAATAGAGGTTTGTGTGGAGCATGGATAATGAAAGGATGTTCTCTCGCTATACTGCGATCTCTGCTTTCCGAAGCAGACTTTTTCGTTGACGGAAAAGATCTCCAAACCTTTGTCGGCGCGACTTCCCAGTCGCGCTTTTTTTTGCCCGGTCTTTCCGATCCCTGCTGGCCTTACTGCATGTACGAGCGTCGCTTGCGCTTGGCAGCCGGCGGCGGATCCTCGGCTTCGGCCTGCGGCGGCGTATAAGTCCAATCTTCCATCACGTAGTGACGAGCGTCCAGCGGCGACGCCAGCAGGTTCTGCCAATGATCGCCGTGCCAGTTCGGATCGAACTCGGTATCGCACGGCGCTTCACGAGGCTCGGCCAGCGCGCGGGACTTGCGGCGTGCGCGTGCGAGCCGGCTCGCGAAGCGCTTGATTCCATCCAGCCACATGACCCTTCTCCTTCCATTGCTTGGCACCAGCATCGCAACGTCCCCCGCTTTTCGCAACCCGAAAAAACCCGAGGATTTTACCGACCCGTTTTTTCTCGGTAGGTTTTTCACTGCATTGATTATTGAGGATCTGATCCCGGTAATATTGACAGGTTTTTGATGCGAATCAATTAATAAAAGAGGATGGTGTACCGATTCCAGTGGTATTGACGTTTTTTTGATAAAGAGCGCGTCAAAAATTTTCTTGACGCAGCGGGATTGTCCAATTTATAAAGTGAGCACTCCGTCCCCGGGCGGAGCGCTGGGGGTGGGTATCGGCGCGCCGTTGCGGGATTTCGGGAGGCGGCTATATTAGTAGCTTTTTTGATCTAAACGAGTGGGGAAGAAAGGTATGGATACCGGTATCGTAAAATGGTTTAACGATGCTAAAGGTTTCGGCTTTATTACGTCAGACAATGGCGGCGAAGATTTGTTTGCGCACTTTTCCGAAATCCGGATGGACGGCTTCAAAACGCTGAAGGAAAACCAGCGCGTTTCCTTTGAGGTGAAACTCGGGCCGAAAGGCAAGCAGGCAGCGAATATCCAGGCGGTCTGACGCGCCACGCACTGCCGATCACGTCCGGCCCCCGCATCGCGGGGGCTTTTTGTTTTTTGGGGCATGAAACCCGGCCGCCGGCGAATCGTTTCCGGTTCGGACTGGTCCTGGACGTGCATGCCGGTGCATACTCACGAAAGCACCGTTTCCCTGCCTTTTCATGTCCGATTCCCGTCCGTCCGATCCCGCCTGCGAGCACCCGCTCGTCTTCGTCGACCTTGAAACCACCGGCGGCTCGACCGCCGAGCACCGCATCACCGAAATCGGCGTGGTCGAAATCGGCCCACTCGGCGTGTCGACGTGGACGACGCTGGTCAACCCGGGACAGTCGATTCCGCCGTTCATCCAGCAATTGACCGGCATTTCGGACGACATGGTGCGCGACGCGCCGTCGTTCGCGTCGCTCGCGCCCACGCTGTTCGAGCGGCTCGACGGCAAGCTGTTCGTCGCGCACAACGCGAGCTTCGACCGCGGTTTCCTGCGCGCCGAATTCGAACGTGCCGGCATCGCGTTCAATCCGGACGTGCTGTGTACGGTGCGGCTGTCGCGCGCGCTGTTTCCGCGCGAGGCGCGGCACGGACTCGATGCTTTGATCGAGCGGCATGGCCTTGTTCCCGCGGCCCGCCACCGGGCGCTCGCGGATGCCGATCTCCTTTGGCAGTTCTGGCGGCAGTTGCACGAGATCGTGCCGCTCGAGCGTCTGCGCGACCAGATTGCGCGTACGACCCGCCACTTCCGTCTCGCGGGCGGCATGACCGAAGCGTGGCTTGATACCGCGCCCGCCGGATGCGGTGTGTACGCGCTGTTCGGGGAGGGCGACGAAGCCCTTTACGTCGGGCGCAGTGTGCGGGTGCGGCAGCGCTTGCGCGCGTTGCTGACCGGCGAGCGGCGCTCGTCGAAGGAAATGCGGCTCGCGCAGCAGGTGCGGCGAGTCGAATGGCGGGAGACCGGCAACGAGCTGGGCGCGATGCTCGCCGAAGCGCAGTGGATCGCCCGCCTGCGTCCGTCGCACAACCGGCGTCGCGCGGCCGATAAAGCCCGTGCGGGCAATGCGGGCTGGCCGTTCGACGGCGCGGTCGCATTCGAAGCCGGCGACGAGCGCCGCCTGTTTCACGTGATCGACGGGTGGCGCTACCTCGGTGCGGCCGAATCACTCGACGCGGCCATGCGGCTCGCGGCCGACGGCCTGGACGGTGCGTACGAACCCCATACCCATCGCCTGCTGCAGACTCATCTCGCGCGCGGCCTGCAACTGATTCCGCTCGCGGCGCTCACGCCAGCCGACTGAGCGCCGCGTGCCGCGGCGCGCGGTGGCCGCGCGTCGTCAGCCGATCGCGCTGGCGCCGCCGGCCGAGCACACGTGCGACAGCGCGGTGTCGAGCGCTTGCGTGCGGCTCGCGTCGTAGCGGGTGAGCGTCTTCCAGTTCGCGATGCTGCGGGCAAGCCGCGCCTGGCAATCGGGCGCGTCGCGCAGCGGCGCGATCCGCGCGAGGGCGGCCAGCATCTTTTGCGTGAGCTGGTCGAGCGCCGGCCGCGTGCTGGTCGCGAGGTCGGGCGGCGTGCCTTCGGGCGGCCGCGTCGCGCGCCAGGTGGCAAAGAGCGCGTTCTGCACGTCCTTGCTTGCGGCGATCTGATCCTCGAAGAACGTACGCGCGAACGCCGGATCCACGCCCGACTGTGCGGCGCGCTTCTCCACCGATGCGAGCAGTGCGGCTTCTCGCGGCTGGTCCTCGATCGCCTTGTGGTTCGCCCATTTCCAGCGTGCGACGGGTTCGGCAAGCGCGATCCGCTGCGACGCGAGCGCGACGAGGTTGGTGAGCGCGGTGTCGTCGCCGTCGGCGCGCGCGACGGGCGGTGACGAAAGAAGGGCGACGCCGAGCGCGGCGACAGCGACGCTGGCACGAATGACTTGTTTCATCGGAACGATCGGGCGGGCCGGGGGTGGAAAACCAGAAGGATAGACGAAGACAGTCACGCGGCGAAACGACGCGACAGAAGAATCAGCGGACGCGCTGACCCGGCACCGTCAGGCCGTTGCAGCCCGGGTGCGAAGCGATCTGCGCCGAAAACGCAGCGATGAACCGCATGATCTTGATCGACACGCGGCGGTTACAGAACCGGACGCAGGTTCACTTCGGCGAGTACAGCTTGTGCTGCTCGTCGAAGAATGCCCGGACGTGGTCGGGCAATTCGGCGAGGAATTCCACGCCGACGGGTTCCGGATCCGGGCTCATCACTTGCTCGGGCGGGGGCATGCGGGTTGGTCTTTCGTCCATGGTCGTTTCTCCAGCAGGTCCAATAATTATCAACCTCGCACTTGGATTTGTGCCAGCGGCGAATCGTTAGATTTTGTCTCTGTTGTATTAACGGCACATGCGTTGCGGCGCGCCGTGCGATGCCGACTATTGCATCCGGCTCAATCGGCAACCGGCGGGTGCTTGCTATACTTGCGCGCACTTTTTCCTGGACCACGATGAAACGGACGACGCGATGGATCGGCCTCGTATGGCTGGCGCTGGTACTGAACGTACTGTCGCCCGTCATCGGCTACGCGCGTGTCGCGTCGAGCGGTTCCGGCGAGCTCACGCTCGAGCTGTGCAGCGCGGCAGGCGCTCGTCAGGTCACCCTCGCGCAGTCCGGCGACGATCGCGGCGCAGCGTCGTTCGACCATGCCGGCGTGCCGCACTGCGTGTACTGTCCCGGCTTCGCGGCGAACGTCGCGCTCGGCGCGAGCCTGCCCGCGTTGCCGGGTTTCGTGCGCGCGTTCGCGTACCGGGCGGCCGCCCCGGCCGTTCCCGATTTTCCCCGCAAGGGCATCCGCCTCGCGCAGCCGCGCGGTCCGCCTGAAAACGTCCCGATCTGATTGACATCGTTCGCGCGCCCCAGTGGCGCGCGTGCCGCCCGCGGCCCGGTCCGCGCGCCGCGCCGCAGGCGCGCGGCGCGTCGGCTCGCGTCCGGCGGCTCCCGGTCACGTTTTCAGGAATTCATCCATGTCGTTCACCTTCGCCGCGCGGCCGTCGCGCGGTCGGCTCGCGCTCGCGTGCGCGGCTGCTTTTGCGTGGCCTGCCGCACAGGCGGCTGCGATCGATCGCGCATCCGCCGAACCGGTGCCCGGCGGCTCTGGCAACCCGGCCGGCCGTGCCGCACCGGTTGCCGCGGTCGTACCCGCGCCGCCGGGCGAAACGCTGACCGAGGTCAGCGTCACCGCCCGGCGGCAACCGGTCGATCCGGACACGCCTGCGGTCGTCGAGTCGATCACGCGCGAGCAGATCGACGCGCACACCAACGTCACGACCGAGGACGCGCTGAAGTACGCGCCCAACTTGATGGTTCGCAAGCGCTACATCGGCGACCGCAACAGCGTGTTCGCCGGCCGCGACTTCAACGAACTGCAGAGTGCGCGCGGGCTCGTGTATGCCGATGGCCTGCTGCTGTCGAACCTGCTCGGCTCGAGCTATGCGTACCCACCGCGCTGGTCGCTGATCGCGCCCGACGATATCGAGCGCGTCGACGTGCTGTATGGCCCCTTTTCCGCGCTGTACCCCGGTAACGCGATCGGCTCGACCGTGCTGCTGACCACGCGGCGGCCCGACAAACTCGAGGCGTCGCTGTCGACGCAGTTCTTCACGCAGCGCTATCACGACGGCTACGGGCTGGCGGACAGCTTCGGCGGCAATCACCAGACCGCGCGGATCGCGAACCGGATCGGCAAATTCTGGTTCTCGCTGTCGCTCGACCGGCTGGAGAACGACGGTCAGCCGATGCAGTATGCAAGCCCCAATTCCACGTACAACCCGAAGCTCGGCGCCGCTGTGCCCGTCACAGGCGCGGCCACCGACATCGGACCCAACGGCAAGCCGCGCACGATCGTCGGTGCGCAGAACATCGAGCGCACCGAGCAGCTCAACGAGACGGTCCGGATGGGCTATGCGTTCACGGACCGCGTCGACGCGACGCTGACGCTCGGGCACTGGGAGAACCATTACCGGCAGCACGGCGAGACCTTCCTGCGCGACGCGGCCGGCAATCCCGTCTACGGCGGCAACGTGTCGATCGGCGGCCGGAACATGACCGTCGCGCCGAGCGCGTTCGCGCCGCAGCGCGGCGACCAGGAGAACTGGCTGTACGCGCTCGGCCTGAATGGCCGGCTCGATTCGGGCTGGCGGCTGTCGGGCGTCGTGTCCGCCTACGACGTGTCGCGCGACGTGCTGCGCGCGGCATCGACCGCGCAGGGCGGGGCAGGCACGCTGTTCCAGGGCGACGGCACGGGCTGGCGCACGCTCGACCTGAAGGCCGAGGCGCCGGAAGTGAAGGGCCACGCGTTCACGTTCGGCTATCACTACGACAACTATTTCCTGCGCAACGTCACGTACAACACGGCCGACTGGCTGGCCGGGCCGACCACCTCGCTCGCGAGCGTCTATCAGGGCGACACGCGTACGCAGGCGCTGTTCGCGCAGGACGCGTGGCGTTTCGCGCCCGGCTGGCGCGCGACCCTCGGCCTGCGCTACGAGCGCTGGGATGCATACGGCGGCGCGCTCGGCAACGCGGGCGGCACGGTCGGTTACGCGGACCGCGGAGCGAATGCGCTGTCGCCGAAAGTCGCGCTGCAGTGGGACGCGACGGACGTCTGGCGCTTCCGGGTGTCGTTCGCGACGGGCACGCGCTTCCCGACGGTCGGCGAACTGTTCCAGGGCACGATCTCGAACAACGCGATCGTCAACAACAACCCGAGCCTGCGGCCGGAAAAGGCGATCGACTGGGACTTCACGGCCGAGCGCGACGTCGGTGTCGGCGTCGTGCGCGCGAGCGTGTTCCAGAGCGACCTGCGCGATTCGATCTACAGCCAGACGACGGTGTCGGGCGCGTCGACCGTCACCAACATCTCGAACGTCGATCGCGTGCGCGTGCGCGGCGTCGAACTCGGATTCAGCGGCCGCAACGTCGGGCTGCGCGGGCTCGACATCGACGCGAACGTGTCGGCGAGCAATGCGCAGATCCTGGCCGACACCGCGAACCCCGCGTACGTCGGCTCGCGCTTTCCGCGCATCCCGCGCATGCGCGCGAACCTGCTCGCGTCGTACCGCTTCGACGAGCACTGGCTCGCGAGCATCGGCGTCCGGTACTCCGGTCGCCAGTTCAACACGCTGGACAACAGCGACGTGAATCCGGACGTGTACGGCGGCACGAGCACCTTCACGGTCGTCGACCTGAAGGCGCGCTACCGGTTCGATCGTCACTGGACCGCCTCGGTCGGCATCGACAACCTGACGGACCGCCGCGACTACGTGTTCCACCCGTATCCGGGCCGCACTTTCTTTGGAGAACTGAAATGGTCGCTGTGAAATCGTTCGCGGCAGGCTGCGCGCTGTGGCTCGCGGCGCTGTCGCCCGCCGGCGCGCACGACGCACCGAAAAGCGCCGATCCGCACGCCGCGCACATGAGCATGCAGGCTGCGCCGGCGCAACAGAAGCAGCCGCTCGCGACCGGCGCCGCGTTCGACGCGCGGCACCGGCTGTGGGTCGCATGGGTCGAAGGCGCGCACGTCGTCGTCGCGCACTCGGACGACGCGGGCCGTACGCTGTCGGCGCCCGTGACCGTCAACGCGATGCCCGAGCCGATCTACACGAGCGCGGAGAATCGGCCGAAGATCGCGACGAGCCCCGACGGCCGCTCGGTGTACGTGTCGTGGTCGATGCCGCTCGATGCGCCGTACACCGGCATGGTGCGCTTCTCGCGCTCGCTCGACGGCGGGGCGACCTGGAGCGTGCCCGTCACCGTGCATCGCGACCGGCAGGCGATCACGCACCGCTTCGACATGATGGCCGTCGATCCGGCCGGCAACATCGCGATCGCGTGGATCGACAAGCGCGATCTCGTCGCGGCGAAGGCGGCGGGGCACGCGTACGAGGGCGCGGCCGTGTACTACGCGGTGTCGCGCGACGGCGGCGCGTCGTTCGAGCCCGAGCGCAAGGTGACCGACCATACGTGCGAATGCTGCCGCATCGCGATGGCGATCGATCCGGCCGGACACATCGAAGCCGTGTGGCGCAACGTGTTCCCCGGACAGATCCGCGACCATGCGCTCGCGGTGTTGCCCGTGTCGGCGTCGGAGCCCGTCGTGCCGGTGCGCGCGACGTTCTCGAACTGGCATGTCGAGGCCTGCCCCGAGCACGGGCCGGCGCTTGCGATCACGCCCGACGGTACGCGTCATATCGCGTGGTTCGGCGTCGTCGATGGCCGCGCCGACGTGTTTTACTCGCGCATCGGCACCGACGGCCAGCCGCGCGGCACGCCGTGGGCATTCGGCGCGAATCCGGCGGCGCCGGCCGAGCAGGCGTCGCATGCGGCGCTCGTCGCGCGTGGTGACGTCGTCTGGCTTGCGTGGAAGGCGTTCGACGGTGAAACGATGCAGATCAAGCTGCGCCGCTCCGACGATCGCGGCGAGCACTGGTCGGCGCCGCGCGTGATCGCGTCGACGTCGGGCGCGAGCGACAATCCACAACTGCTCGACGATGCGGGGCGCATCTATCTGTCATGGCGTACGCGTAACGACGGCTACCGGCTGATTCCCGTGGAGGGCGCGCAATGAAACGGCTGATGGTGTTGATCGGCGCCGTGCTCGCGAGCCTGCCGGCGTGGGCCGGCGAGCTTCAGCCGCTACGCGCGGCCGAGGTCGCGAAGTTGTATGCGACGGCGCACGAACGGCCGCTCGCGGTCGAGATCTGGTCGCTCGATTGCGGATACTGCCGCGAGAACGCCGCGCATCTCGTCGCGTGGCAGCGCCGGCATCCGGACGTGCAGCTCGCGATGGTCGCGATGGACGCTTATGACGACAACGGCGCCGCGATCGCCCAGGCGCTCGCGCAAATGAACCTGCCGCCGCAGGTCACGCAGTATGCGAACGCGGAGCCGATGCCCGAGCGTCTGCTGGCGGCGCTCGATGCTGGATGGCGGGGAGAAATGCCGCGTACCGTGTGGATCGGTCGCGACGGCGCACGCGAAGCGCGCAGCGGATTGCTGACGACCGACGTGCTCGACGGCTGGTTGCAACACGGCAAGCGCCGCTGAAACGCCAGGCGGCGCGCGGGATGTCGCGCGCCGCTTCGATGCGAAAACGAACGAGCGCGCGCCCCAAGGCGCGCGAGAAGATCGTCAGGCCGCGCGCCTGAACAGCCGGATCACGAACAGAAGGATCACGGCGCCGATGACAGCGACGATCACCGAGCCGATGAATCCGCTGCCGATGCCGATACCGAGCATCGTGGCCAGCCAGCCGCCGATCACCGCGCCGACGATACCGACGATGATGTCGACGATCAGGCCGAAGCCACCGCCCTTGACGAGCAGGCCTGCCAGCCAGCCGGCGATCGCGCCGATGATGAGCCACATAATCAAGCCATGAGTCATGGTGATCCTCTCCTTGTATTGAGTCGAAATGACCGGACGTCGGCTGTTTCGCCGCAGCTGCAGGAAGGCGGCATGCGACCCGCCGCGCCGCCCACGCAATGTAACGCGATAGACGGGTCGGAATCGTTAAGTAATGTTATGCACCCTTAACGGGTTTTTCCAGGGGATTCGTCTGCCTACGGCGCAACGGGTGCGAAGACGATGCGCGGCGAAATGAATTCGTAAGGAGTGGCGATGTGTGCCCGGCGGTGTGTCTTGCGTCATTGTCCGCAGGCGGGCGCCGGTGCGCCTGTATCGGGCAGGCCATCGCCGGCATCTGCAGTCGGGCGAGTGACGGCCGCCGTATCGCCGATCGTTTCGATCGCCAGCAGCGCGAAGCGGGCGAGAAAGAGTGGGGCGTCGGTTTCGCCGATGCGGGTCATCGCGCGGCACAGGTCAGTGTAGAGAATGTCGCGTTCGGTGTCGGTCATGGTCATCATGCGTTCTCCTGAAGATCGGCCGACGTGCGCGGATGAAGCGCACGCTCGAGTGCTGCGTTCAGGTCGGCGGGGCGTGGGTCGTGCCAGCGGCCGAGCACGTGTCCGTCCGGACGCACGAGGTAGACGGTGCCGTCGCGCGCACCGTACAGCTCGAACAGCCGATCGTCCGCATCGTAGCCGTCGCATTCCGGATGTTGAGATGCCGCATGCCGCGCGAGCGTCATCAGCGCGAACGGTATTTGGGCGTCGTGCAGGCGTCGCTCGAGTTCGGTGAACGACGGATCGGATGCGCCATCGCGCGTGAAGCGCAACGCCGTGAAGCATGGGCCGACGAGATCGGTCAGATGGCGCGCGACGCCTGCAGCATCAGCGGACATTCCGCGAGCACCGTGCCGGGCGCCGGTCCGGCCGAAAACGCATCGCGCTCGTCCGCGTTGAGCGGCGACGCCGTGTAGGCGATGGCCGTCGTCTCGCGCGGATTGATCAGCGAATGCAACGCCGGATGCCGCACGGCAAGTGTCAGCACGGCCTTGCGCATCAGGTCGAACGCGAACGTCGTCGCGACGATGGAAACTGCGCCCGCCGCTCCACGGCAGTCCGACGCGCAGGAAGTCGTCGAGCGCGCCGAGCCGCTCGATGATCTCGAGGCTGCGTCGCGAGATGCAGATCGCGCCGCTGCCGTGACAGACCGAGTCGTCGGCTTCGAGCAGCACGCTGCGGATGCCGTGGTTGGCGAGGCCGAGTGCGACGGCGAGGCCCACCGGCCCGCCGCCGACGATCGCGACGCGGTGCCGCTGCGTATCGACACCGTCGCGGCAGGTCGGCAGGCGCGCTGGATGACGCGCGGCGACAAACGGATATGGCTTGAATTCGATGCCCATCGTTGGCTTCCAGGTTGCGGTGATCGGTCACCGACGCGCGATGACGCGATGCGTGCGGGGGGCGATGCAGTATGGAAGCCGCGCCGGCCACCGCTGTCACCATTCCGGGTACGGCGAACGGCTGGCGGCGGGTCGAGATTTACCCGGACGCGTTCAGGATAGGCGGGCGCGGTTCACGGTTGCAGGCACAGCGCAAACAGCTGGCGCTGGCTCGAGATGCCGAGACGCCGGTACGCGCGCTTCTGGTAGGTAACGACGCTCGACGCCTTCACGCCGATCGTGTCGCCGATTTCCCGCGCGCTCTGGCCTTCGAGCACACCGCGCAGCACGTCGAGTTCGCGCTTGGACAACGCCGGACAGGCGCCGCGCAGCCGCGCGAGCATCAGTTGCGGGATGCCGATCTGCGTCGAGCCCGCGAGCGCGTAGTGATGTTGCGCCGCCTGCGCGATCAGCGGCGCGAGCGTTTCGATGGCCGCGATCTCGCGCGGCTGGAATGCGCCGCTGCGATGCGCGCGATACAGGTTGATCGACAACCAGGTCGAGTCGTTCGGCTGCATCAGCAGCGCGAGGCGATCGGATACGTCGGGGCCGCGGTAGCAGGCCGCGCGATACGCGTCGTGACCGATCTCGTCGCCGGCCTGCTGATGCAGCAGCACGTCGCGGCGGTGCGGGCCGCGACCGGCGGCCGAGACGATCGTCTGGTTGCCGTCGAGCGCATAGAAATGTCGCGCGTAGGTGTCGGCGACATCGCGCAGGTAGCGGCCGCCGCGATGATCGGCGACCGACACGGTGCGCGGCCGGTTGCCGAACTCGTACGCGAAGATCGTGCACTGCGTGACGGACAGCGCATCGTCGAACAGCTTCAGGATTTCCGCGGCGAACGCGTTCGGCTCGCTGCCGCCGATCGCGGCGACGAGACCGGTCGCGCGGCGCACGTCCAGTTGCCCGCTGAGGTTCGGTCGCTCGAGACGCCACGTGCGCATGATGCAGGGAGAGGGCTGAGTGTTCCGCCGATTGTAATCGGCGGTGCGCGGGCTGGGAGTCGGGAGATGCCCGCAAGCGAAAACGATGGGGCGGGCGCACGGTTTCGTGTATCCGAAAACGCGGCTGAAAAAGAGAAAAGGCCTGACAAGCGATGCTTGTCAGGCCTTTATGTCTTGGTGCCGGAGATAGGAGTCGAACCTACGACCTTCGCATTACGAATGCGCTGCTCTACCAACTGAGCTACACCGGCAGCAGAGAAATGAAATTATATGGTCAAATCCGAGATCTTGGCAATAGGTTTTGCGAAATTTTTTCAGCTTGCTGCTGCTGCTTCGCGAAACCATCAATCCGGCGGACTTCCCGCTTTCACTTCACTGCGACGCAGCCTGTCAGGGCCACATCGCGAAGGCGCGATTGTACTGACGTCTCGCCCCTTCGTCCAGAGCTGCGGGGCAAATTTATTTGCCTTCGCCTTCGGCGTGATAGCTGGTCACGCGCTCGACTTCGTTCTTCGAGCCGAGGAAGACCGGCACGCGCTGGTGCAGGCCGGTCGGCTGCACTTCCATGATGCGCTGCGTGCCCGTCGTCGCGGCGCCGCCCGCCTGTTCGACGATGAACGACATCGGGTTCGCTTCATACATCAGGCGCAGCTTGCCCGGGCGATCGGGCGTGCGCTTGTCGGCCGGGTACATGAAGATGCCGCCGCGGTTCAGGATCCGGTGCACGTCGGCCACCATCGATGCGATCCAGCGCATGTTGAAGTTGTCGCCGCGCGGGCCGTCCTTGCCGGCGTTCAGTTCGTCGACATAGCGCTGGACCGGCTCGTACCAGTGGCGCGCGTTCGACGCGTTGATCGCGTATTCGCGCGTATCGGCCGGGATCTGCATGTTGCTTTGCGTGAGCACCCACGAACCGACTTCGCGGTCGAGCGTGAAGCAGTTCACGCCGTTGCCGGTCGTCAGCACGAACACCGTTTGCGGGCCGTACACCGCGTAGCCGGCCGCGACCTGCTCCGTGCCCGGCTGCAGGAACGATTCCTCGGTGGCCTGCTTGCCGTCCGGGCAGCGCAGCACCGAGAAGATCGTGCCGATCGACACGTTGACGTCGATGTTCGACGAGCCGTCGAGCGGATCGAACACGAGCAGGTATTCGCCGCGCGGGTAGTTCGCGGGGATCGGGAAGAACGTTTCCATCTCCTCCGACGCCATCGCGGCGAGGTTGCCGCCCCATTCGTTCGCGTCGAGCAGGATCTCGTTCGACAGGATGTCGAGCTTCTTCTGCACTTCGCCCTGCACGTTCTCGCTGCCGGCGGTGCCGAGCGCTTCGCCGAGCGCGCCCTTCGACACGTTGTAGCTGATCGCCTTGCACGCGCGTGCGACGACTTCGATCAGCAGGCGCAGGTCGGCGGGGAGGTTGTTGGTCTCACGTTGCTGTTCGATCAGGAACTTCGACAGCGTGGTGCGGCGGGCAATGGACATGACTGACTCCGAAAGGCCAAAGAATCCTTGAATGCCCGCAATTTTACCCGCCGCGCCTCCCGCGCCGCCGGCTTTTTTCGTCCGGTTACATGGCCGGGCGGCCGATTCGGCCGGGTTCCCGCGTGTGCGGCGCGGCGGATTGGCCCTGCGGCGGTGACACTGCCGGCCGGTCGAACGTGCTCTCCGGCTCCGACCCCGCGAACCTTCAGCCAATAAAAAAGCCGGCGCCGCAACGGAGCGGCGCCGGCTTCTGCGCGCGGGAACGCGACGCGAATCGCGTGCGTGCCGTTACGCGAGCGCCTTCTCGACGATCTCGCGCACGTCGCGCGATTTCGCGCCGGCCGCGACCTGCTCGAGCGCTTCGCGCATCCGGTCGCGCAGCGCCGGCGTGAAGCGGCGCCACAGTTCGAGCGAGCGCGCGAGGCGCGCGGCGACTTGCGGGTTGATCGCGTCGAGCGCGAGCACCTGCTCGGCCCAGAACGCGTAGCCCGAACCGTCCGCCGCGTGGAATTGCGCCGGGTTCGCCGCGCAGAAGCTGAAGATCAGCGAGCGTGCGCGGTTCGGGTTCTTCAGGTTGAACGCGGGGTGGGCCATCAGCTTGCGGACTTTCGCGAGCGTCGGCTGGGCGGCCGTGCCGCGTTGCGCGGCCTGCATCGCGAACCACTTGTCGATCACGAGCGCTTCCTTCTCGAAGCGACGGTAGAAGTCGTCGAGTGCATGTGTGGCCGCGTCGTTCGCGCCCGAGGCCGCGGCGGACAGCAGCGCGCCGAGCGCGGCCGCGCGATCGGTCATGTTGTTCGCCGCGTCGTACTGCGCGCTCGCGATGCGCACGGCGTCGGCCGGATCCTCGAGTTCGGCGAGATACGCGAGCGCGAGGTTCTTCAGCGCGCGGCGGCCGGACGCTTCGGGCGTCGGCTCGTACGCGCCGGGCGTCTGGTGCTGCTCGTACGCGGCGAGCCACTCGGCGCGCAGCGCGGTCGCGAGCTGGCGGCGCACGAACTGGCGTGCGCGATGCACGGCGGCCGGATCGGATTCCGCCATCTGGTCGGCCAGATAGGTTTCCGACGGCAGCGTCAGCGCGAGTTCGCGGAACGCGGGCGACAGGTTTTCATCGGTCAGCACGCGGCGGAACGCGGCGACGAAGTTCTCGCCGAGCGTGAGCGGCTGGTTCGCGGCGGCGCGCGCGGCGAGCGTCAGCAGCGCGCGCGTCGCGAGGCGCTGGCCGGCTTCCCAGCGGTTGAACGGGTCGCTGTCGTGCGCGAGCAGGAATGCGAGATCGTCGTCGCTGTAGTCGTACTCGACGATCACCGGCGCCGAGAAATTGCGCAGCAGCGACGGCAGCGGCTGTTCCGGCACGTCGACGAACGTGAAGGTCTGCTCGGTGTCTGTGAACTCGAGCACGCGCGTCGTGCCCGACGCGGCGGCTTCGCCGTCGACGCGCAGCGGCAGGTCGCGGCCGTCGCGGCCGATCAGGCCGATCGCGAACGGGATCAGCAGCGGCCCCTGTTGCGTGTCGCGCGCAGCCGGCGACGCATCGCCGTAGCCCTGCGCGAGCGTGACCGTGTAGCGGCGTGCGGCCGCGTCGTACGCGGTACGCACCGACACGCGCGGCGTGCCAGCCTGGCTGTACCAGCGCTCGAACTGCGCGAGATCGCGCCCGTTCGCGTCGGCCATCGCGTGACGGAAGTCGTCGCACGTCACCGCGTGACCGTCGTGGCGCTGGAAGTACAGGTCCATCCCCTTGCGGAACCCGTCGCGGCCGAACAGCGTCTGGTACATCCGCACGACTTCCGAGCCTTTCTCGTAGACGGTCATCGTGTAGAAGTTGTTGATCTCGACATAGCTTTCCGGACGCACCGGATGCGCCATCGGGCCCGCGTCCTCGGCGAACTGCAACTGGCGCAGCACGCGCACGTCCTCGATGCGCTTGACCGCGCGGGCTGCAGATGCGACGTTGTCGCCCGCTGCCATGTCGGCCGAGAACTCCTGATCGCGGAATACCGTCAGGCCTTCCTTCAGGCTCAGCTGGAACCAGTCGCGGCAGGTCACGCGGTTGCCGGTCCAGTTGTGGAAGTACTCGTGGCCGACCACCGACTCGATGTTCGCGAAGTCGGTGTCGGTCGCGGTCTCGGGGTTCGCCAGCACGTACTTCGTGTTGAAGATGTTGAGCCCCTTGTTCTCCATCGCGCCCATGTTGAAGTCGCCGACCGCGACGATCATGAAGCGGTCGAGATCGAGTTCGAGCCCGAAGCGCTTCTCGTCCCAGCGGATCGAGTGGATCAGCGAATCCATCGCGTGACGGGTCTTGTCGAGATCGGCCGGTTCGACCCACACCTGCAGCAGCTTTTCCTTGCCGGAGCCGGACGTGATCTTCTCCTCGATCGCGACGAGCTTGCCCGCGACGAGCGCGAACAGGTAGCTCGGCTTGCGGAACGGGTCTTCCCATTTCGCGAAGTGGCGGCCGTCGGGCAGCTCGCCCGAATCGACCAGGTTGCCGTTCGACAGCAGCACCGGATAGGCGGCCTTGTCGGCGCGCAGCGTGACGGTGTACGACGCCATCACGTCGGGGCGGTCGAGGAAGTAGGTGATGCGGCGAAAGCCTTCGGCCTCGCACTGCGTGAAGAAGTTGCCGCTCGATACGTACAGGCCGGACAGCGTCGTGTTCTGGTCCGGCGCGCACGCACTCTCGAGCGTGAGCTCGAACGCGTCGGGCACGTTTTCGACGGTCAGCCCGTGTTCGTGCGCACGCACCGCACCGTACGGCGCGCCGTCGAGCTGCGCGCCGAGGAATTCGAGCGCTTCGCCCATCAGCTCCAGATGCGGGGTGGGCGCCGCGTCCGGATTGCGGCGCACGCGCATCGTATTCCTGACGATCGTGCGGGCCGGCGCGAGATCGAATTCGAGTGCGACGGAATCGATGAGGAAGGCCGGCGGCGTGTAGTCGGCGCGGCGGATCACGGTGGAGGAGGCGTTGTCGGACATGGTCGTCGAGATCGGTGGGGTGGGGATCGGACCCGCAGCGCGGACCGGGCGAACCGGGCCATTGTACAAAGGCTTGCGGCCGCGTGCCGCAGCGAACTTTTTACCGGTTCGGGGAGTCCGCGTATTATCGGCATCCCGTGCGGTTCGCGCGGTGCGACGGACGGATGACGGATCGACGAGGATCGACATGAAACGCGAATGGATTCAACGCGGTGCGGGCTGGGCGGCGGTGCTGTGCGTGGCGCTGCTGACGGGCTGCACCAGCTACGTGACGACGCAGGTCACGGCCTTCTCCGACTGGAGCGGCAGCGACGCGACACGCACTTACGCCTTCACGCGCACCGATGCGCAGAAGCACAGCATCGAGCAGTCGACCTACGAGCCGATCGTCGCGAACGAGTTGTCCGCGTACGCATTCCGGCCGGTGCCGGCCGCGCAGGCGCGCTATCTGGTCGGGCTGACCTACGGGGTCGGCAGCGATCTGGTGACGGTGCCGCAGCCGGTCTACTACGACCCGTGGTTCATGGGGCCGGGGCCGTACTGGCGGGGCGGGCCGTGGGGCCCGTGGGGGCCCTGGGGGCCGATGCCGGCCGGTTATGTCGCGCAGACCTACCAGGTGTTCGACTACACGCTCGGCATCCGGATTACCGAGCGTGCGACCGGCAAGGAGGTCTACAACGTGACCGCGCGCACCACCGGCGACAACGGTGCGCTGCTGTATGCGATGCCGTTCCTCGCGCGCAGCGCGCTCGCCGATTTCCCGTTGGCGAACGGCGCGATCCGCACGGTGCGACTGCCGGTCGACAAGCGCGGCGGGCCCGCGGCGCCGGCCGCCAACGAGCGTGCGGTGCCGGCCGTGCCGGCCTCGGGTGCGGGGCTCGCGAAGTAACGCGTTGGCGACACGGGCGCGGCCGCCCGGCCGCGCCAGTTGCCTGCGTGCGTTGTATGCGTCGCATGCGTCAGAACCCGACGCCCAGCAACGCGAGCACGCCCAGCACGACGAACAGCACGGCCGCGATGCCGTGCACCAGCTTCGTCGGCAGCCGGTGCGCGAAACGGTCGCCCAGCAGGATCGCGGGCACGTTCGCGAGCATCATCCCGAAGGTCGTGCCGGCCACCACGCCGATGTAATCCTGGAAGCGCGCGGCGAGCGCGACGGTCGCGATCTGCGTCTTGTCACCCATTTCCGCGAGGAAGAACGCGACGAGCGTCGCGCCGAACACGCCGAGCCGTGAGCGGGTCGCATTGGCTTCGTCGGCATCGAGCTTGTCCGGCACGAGGATCCACAACCCCATCGCGATGAACGAGAACGCAAGCGCCCAGCGCATGATCGACGGCGTGACGAGTATGCCGAGCCACTCGCCGAACGCACCGGCGAAGCCGTGGTTCACGAGCGTCGCGACGAGCACGCCGAGAATGATCGGCACCGGCTTGCGATAACGCGCGGCCAGCACGAGGGACAGCAGTTGGGTCTTGTCGCCGATTTCAGCGAGGGCGACGGCGCCGGTGGAGATCAGGAAGGCTTGAGACACGTATGGGGTTCCACGGGCCGGTGTTGTGCGTGCGAGCGACGATCCACCGCGCGCCGGGCCCTGATGCGGCGCGCAGTGAACCATCGGTCTCGCCAGGCCTCGGTGGCTGCGTCCGCCATGGCCGAATGGCCAAGTCTGTTGACGGACGCCTCCGTCACGATGCGCGCCGGGAGCGCGGGACATCGAGCGGAGCGGCTACTCCCCAATGAGGGCCGAATTCTAGCACGGTGCGTGCGGCGGGCGGAGCGAATCCGGCGGCTCCGGGATGCGCCGTGGCGCACGCCGGAGCGAGAGGGGAACCGGAGCGGGCAAACGCGCCTGTTACGCGGCGGCGGCGGCGCGGCGTGCGGCACCGCGCTCGTGCACGAGCCGGCCGGCCGCGTAAGTGCGGTACACGGCGCGGTCGTCGCCGAGCAGCGCGAACGCGAACAGCAGTTCCTCGAGCGAATCCGCGCGCTTCGTGCGGCGCGCGAGCAGCGGCGTGGCCTGCGGGTCGAGCACGATGAAGTCGGCTTCGGTGCGCGGCGCAAGCGTGCCGACCGTATCGGCGAGATCGAGCGCGTGCGCGGCGCCGGCCGTCGCGAGCCAGAACATCCGCGTCGCGCTCAGGTGGTGGCCCGACAGCCGCGCGACCTTGTGCGCCTCGTTCATCGTCTGCAGCATCGAGAACGACGTACCGCCGCCGACGTCGGTCGCGAGCGTGACCGGCACGCCGTATTCGCCGGCCTTGTCGAAGTCGAACAGTCCGCTGCCGAGAAAGAAGTTCGACGTCGGGCAGTGCGCGACGACGGTGCGCGTCTGGGCCATCCGGCGGCGGTCCTCGTCGTCGAGGTGGATGCAGTGGCCGTACACCGCGCGCGGACGCAGCAGCCCGTAGCGATCGTAGATGTCGAGATAGCTGCGGTGACCGGGGAACAGCTCCGCGACCCATTTCACTTCATCGACGTTTTCCGCGACGTGGCTCTGCACGAACACGTCCGGATGGCGGCGCGCGAGTTCGCTGCACGCCTCGAGCTGCGCCTCGGTGGACGTCGGCGCGAAGCGCGGCGTGAGCGCGTACAGCTGGCGGCCGTTGCCGTGCCAGCGGCCGATCAGCTCGGCGCTGTCGTCATAGCCCGATTGCGCGGTGTCGCGCAGGAACTCGGGGCAGTTGCGGTCCATCAGCACCTTGCCCGCGATCATCCGCACGTCGCGGGCATCGCTCGCCGCGAACAGCGCGTCGGCCGACTGCTTGTGCACCGTGCAGTAAACGAGCGCGCTCGTCGTGCCGCAGGCGAGCAGTTCGTCGACGAAGAAGTCGGCGACCTCGCGCGCATGCTCAGGATCGCCAAACTTGCGCTCGGTCGGGAACGTGTACTTGTCGAGCCACGGCAGCAGGCCGGGGGCCGGCGACGCGATCATGTCCGTCTGCGGATAGTGGATGTGCGTGTCGATGAAGCCGGGCACGATCAGCTTGTCGCGCAGGTCGTGGACGACCGCGTCGCGCGCGAGCGTCGGGGCGAGCCGCGCATACGGGCCGGCCGCGACGACCTTGCCGTCGTCGACGATCAGCAGGCCGTCGGTCTCGTGGTTCGCGGCCTGGCTCGATTGCGCCGGGTCGCCGTTGAAGGTCAGCAGCTGGGAACGGAAAGCGGTTTGCGTCATGACGAATGGTCCTGCATCAAGGTAAGGCGAACAGAAGAAAACGGTCGGTGCCGCGCGGGTGATGGCATGAAGGGCGCTGCCCGTGCATGCGCGATGCGGCGACGCGAGAACGCGGGCGCGCCGCGGACTGCGCGTGCGCACGCGAGCGTCGTGGCCGCCATCACGCCGTTGCCGGCGGACGGCGCCGCAATCGCGACGGGCGCGGCGGCGAGCGGCATGACCCGCTGCAACGACAGGCTTCGGTGCACGACGACGTGCAAGGCCGTCGCCGCGCGAGCGACAGGCGCGATGCCGGCGTGCAGGTGTCGCGCACGCATGCAGCCGGCGCGGCGCAGGGCCGAACCGGCGGTCGCGAAGCGGATGTCGTCGCGGTGTTTCATCTGTCTAGCGAACCTCGATGCCAGCCGTCACGCGGCCTGCCAGTACGAATCGAGCCGCGCGATCAGTGCATCGCGCGCTGCCGAGTCGACGAACGATGCCTCGAAGCCGTTGCGGATCACGGTATGCACTTCGGCGTCCGTCAGCTGCAGCCCGTCGACCGTCGCGAAGTAGTTGTCGTTGACGTAGCCGCCGAAGTAGGCCGGATCGTCGGAGTTGATCGTCACCGCGACGCCGCGATCGAGCAGCGCCTTCAACGTGTGCTTCGCCATGTCGTCGAACACGCACAGCTTGAGGTTCGACAGCGGGCACACGGTCAGCGCGACGCGCGTGCGCGCGAGGCGTTCGACGAGCGACGCATCCTCGATGCTGCGCACGCCGTGGTCGATCCGGTCGACCTTCAGCACGTCGAGCGCTTCGTGGATGTAGGCGGGCGGGCCTTCCTCGCCCGCATGCGCGACGAGCTTCAGCCCGAGCGCACGGGCCTTCTCGAACACGCGCGCGAACTTCGCCGGCGGATGGCCGAGCTCGGACGAGTCGAGGCCGACGCCGATCAGCCGGTGGCGATAGCGTTCGAACAGCGGCCGCGCGGATTCGAACGTCGCGAGCGCGTCGTCTTCGGACAGGTGGCGCAGGAAACACAGGATCAGCTTGCTCGACAGCCCGCGTGGCTCGGCATCGGCGAGCGCGCGGTCGATGCCAGCCACCACCGTCTCGATCGGCACGCCGCGTTCGGTGTGCGTCTGCGGGTCGAAGAACAGTTCGGTGTGAACGACGTTGTCAGCGAGCGCGCGTTCGCAGTACGCGGTCGTCATGTCGTAGAAATCCTGCTCGGTCAGCAGCACGCTCGCGCCTGCGTAATAGATGTCGAGGAACGACTGCAGGTCGGTGAACGCGTAAGCGGCGCGCAGCGCGTCGATCGACTCGTACGCGAGCTTCACGCCGTTGCGTTGCGCGAGCGCGAAAATCAGTTCCGGCTCGAGCGAGCCTTCGATATGGATGTGCAGTTCCGCTTTCGGCGCGCGGGCAATCTTGTCCTTGAATGTCGGGGTCATGGCGTTGTTCTTGGTCGGTCAGAAGGTAGGGGAAGCCTGCGCGGGTGCGTTCGCCTCGACGGCCTGCAGCAACTGCGCGGCCACCGAGATCGCGATCACTTCGGGCGCCTTGTCGATGATGCCTTCGACGCCGATCGGGCAGCGCATCCGCGCGACTTGGGCCGGGTCGATGCCGATCGCCGCCAGCCGATGATCGAACTGCACGCGCTTGGTGCGCGAGCCTGTCATCCCGAAGTACGCGTAGTCGCCGCGCCGCAGGATGCGCTCGGCCAGCACGAAATCGAGTGCATGGTCGTGCGTCATCACGACGAAGTACGCGTGCGGCGGCGCCGTGTCGACGGCGTCGGCCGGGCTCGCAACCGCGTCGATCGCGAGATTGCCGATCCCGGCGAGCGCCTCGGCCGGCGGGAACACCGCAGCGGGCCCGTCGATCCAGCGCACGTGGCACGGCAGCGTCGCCAGCACCTTCACGAGCGCGGTGCCGATGTGTCCGGCGCCGAACAGCATGACGGGGAACGCATACGGCGCGATCGTTTCGGTCATCAGCGACACGCCGCCGGTTTCCCACAGCAGGCAGTCGGCGCGCGCGGCGGGCGATTCGGGCTCGCTTAGCAGCGGCGCGCCCGGCGAGGGGCCGAATGATACGCTACGCACGGTCGCGGCGCCGGCGGCGACGCGCTTCGCGAGCGACATGATCCAGCCGAGGTCGCCGACATCGAGCCGCTCGAACGCGAGCACGACCGCGCCGCCGCAGCACTGGCCGAGGCTCGGGCCGAGCGCGAGCCGTTCGAGCCTGCGCGCGTGGGGCACGTGCGCGCCGTCCTTCAGCAGATGCCGCGCGATTTCGATCGCCTTCCATTCCAGATGACCGCCGCCGATCGTATGGCGGGCCGTGTCGCGCGTGACGAGCATCTTGGTGCCGGCCTCGCGCGGCGCGGAGCCGTCGGTATGCGCGACCGTCACGAGCACGGCCGCTTCGCCGTGCGCGAGCAATTGCTGCAGATCGCCGATCCACGCTTCCATCAGCACGCTCCGTTCACGACGACGCGGCACGACGCGCGGCGCGCACTGGCGGGCGCGGCGGTAACGAGGGCTGACGGGAGCGACGCAGGCCGGCCGCACGATCGATGCGCTGCGGCGGCGGTGCGCCGCAAATGCGCGCGAACGACGCCGCGGGACGGGCGGACGCCATGAGAGTGACGGATGCGGATGGTGTGCGTTGTCATGAGAAATCCAGTCGACATTGCGGATCGGGCGCGCGTTACGCAGGAGGTGAGACCGCCTGGCCTCGCGCACGTAGATCGCCATCCAGTCGCGAAGATAGCACCGCAACGCGGTGGGAACATCACCGGGCGGTGATCCGCGCTATCAGGCAGCGATCATGTCGATCATAGGCCCGCCGCGCGGGATCGGGGGCGTCGGTGCGCGCGCATCGGGCCGAAACGCTTGCGTGGCGGGCATGCGCGTGGATGTCGGGCGACGCGCGTTCGCCCGGAAATCCGGGCCGCGGCGGGGTTAGGTGTTTACGCGCGGCCGGCGAGGCGCGGCCGGCAAGGCGCGGCCGCGCGGGGCGTCGCCGGTGGAGCCGGGCGAACGCGGGGCGGCTACGCGGCCCCGCCCGGTCAGCCTGCCAGCTTGCGGCGATGGCGCCAGAGGCTCGACGCGACGGCGACCAGGATCACGACGAAGCCGATCAGCGCCCAGCCCGGCAGCAGGATGCCGAAAATCGGCGGGTAGACCGTCTCGCACAGGCCGGCGACCTTGAACATGCCGGGGAACCACTGGGCGGGCGGCAGGCTGTCGACGATCGGCTGCAGCGTGTCGAAGCCGCAGCTGAAGCCCGGATTCATCTGGATCGACAGGTGTCGCGCGGCGGTGCCGACGCCGCCGGCCGCGGCGATCGCGATCAGCAGCTCGAACACCCAGATGACGCGCCAGTTGCGTATCCCGGCCGCCAGGAACGCGAAGATGCCGATCGCCGCGAAGAAGTAGCGCTGGATGATGCACAGCGGGCAGGGATCCTCGTTCTTCACATATTGCAGGTACAGCGCGCCGGCCAGCAAGGCGATGCACACCCAGCCGAGCAGCATCAGCAGGCGGCGTTCACGGCGGAGTGCGAGCGTGGAGTCATTCATGTCGGCGGGATTCCTGTCGTTGGTCGGTCCGATAAACAATCGCGCGATTTTAGCGCGAACGATCTGGCACGAAACTGACAGCGCGCGTGCGGCACCCCGCCGCACCCCGTCCACCGTCATTGCGCTTGCGCGGTCACCGGATCGTGTTCAGCACGGCCTCGACCGCGTGGCCGATTGCGAGCAGCGCGTCGTCGCGATGCGGCGCGGCCGCGAGCATCAGGCCGACCGGCGCTGCGTCGCGCGGATGGCACGGCAGCGACAGCGCGCATGCATCGAGGAAGTTGAACGCGCTCGGGTTGCGCAGGATCAGCGCATTGGTGCGCGTGAACGCGGTGTCGTCCGCTTCGAGTTCGGCGATGCGCGGCGGCACGACGGGCACCGTCGGCGCGACGAGTGCATCGAAGCGCGACCAGACCGTGTGTGCCGCTTCGTCCAGCATCGCCTGGCGGGCGGCGAGCAGGTCGAGATAGTCGGCCGCGCTCGCCGGCTCGCCCTTCAGGATGCGCGACAGCACGCGCGGGTCGTACCGGTCGCGGTGCTGCGCGAGCAGCGGGCGATGCCACGCGTATGCCTCGATCGGCGAGAAGCCGAAGCGGTTGATGTCCGGCAGCCGGTCGAGCGCGGAAAAGCGCACTTCCGTGACGATCGCGCCGGCGGCCTCGAGATGCTTCAGCGACGCGTCGAGCGCGGCGGCGACGTCGGCGTCGACGCCGTCCGTCACATAGTTGGTCAGCACGCCGAGCCGCACGCCTTCGAGCGGCCGCGCGGCCGGCACGTGCGGCTCGAGACCCGCGAGCATCCGGTCGACGAGCGCGCAGCAGGCAACCGTCAGGCCGATCGGGCCGAACGAGTCGAGCGTCGTCGACAGCGGCACGCCGCCTTGCGTCGGAATCCGGCTCGCGGTCGGCTTGAAGCCCGTGAGCCCGCACAGCGCGGCCGGAATCCGGATCGAGCCGCCGGTGTCGGTGCCGAGCGCGACGGCCGCCATCCCGTCGGCGACGGACGCCGCCGCGCCGGACGACGAGCCGCCGGCAATGCGCGCGTCGCCCGGTACGTCGCGGTGGTACGGCGAGCGCGGCGTGCCGAAGTGCGGATTCAGGCCGAGCCCGGAGAACGCGAACTCGCTCATGTTGGTGCGGCCGACCAGCACCGCGCCCGCACGCTTGAGCCGCGCGACGGCGACTGCATCGGCCTGCGCGGGCGGCGCGCCATCGAGCACGCGCGAACCGGCGCGCGTCACCTGGCCCGCGACGTCGAACAGGTCCTTCACCGACACGGGGATGCCCGCGAGCGGCGACAGCACGGTGCCGGCGGCACGCAGCCGATCGTGCGCGTCGGCGGCCGCGCGCGCGTTGTCGGCGTCGACTTCGGTGAAGACGGCCGCGCCCTGGCCCGACGGATCGGCGATCCGTTCGAGCGCGACGTCGACGAGCGCGCGGCTCGTGGTCCGGCCGGCGGCGAGGTCGGCGGCGAGCCGGGCGAGCGGGGGGAAGGGCGTGAAAGTGGTCATGGGCGGCTCAGGGGCGAAGATGTTGGACAAGGGTGGCGCGAAACGAATCGATATGGCGTTCGACGGCCGCGCGTGCGCCGGCGGCGTCGCGCGCGGACAGCCGCTCGAACAGTTCGCGGTGCTCGCGCTGGACGTCGGACAGGTGGTGCGGTTCGGACAGCGTCACGAACCAGAAGCGCAGCGAGCGTTCGTGCAGCGCGCGCAGGATCTCCGCGAGCACCGTGTTGCGTGCCGCCGCGGCGATCGCCTGATGAAACGCGCGGTCGAGCTCCATCATGCCTTCGACGTCGTGCGTGTCGACGCACGACTGCCCGTCGTCGAGCAGCGCGGCGATGCGGGCGAGATCGTCGGGCGTCGCATGGCGGGCGGCGAGTTCGACGCAGTGCGCTTCGTTGATGCGCCGCACGTCGATCACCGCGACGATGTCGTCGAGCGACAGCGGTTGCACCAGCAGCCCCTTGCGCGGCATCACGGACAGCAGCCCTTCGAGCACCAGCCGGTGCACGGCCTGATGGACGGGCGTGCGGCCGATGCCGGTGCGTGCGACGAGGTCGGCTTCGTTGAGCGCGGCGCCGGGCTTCAGACGCATCGTGATGATGTCGCGCTGGATCAGCGCGTACGCGCGCTCGGCGAGGCTGAGCGTCGATGCGGCGGGGTGGTCGGGTAGGGCATCGGGCAGGGCGTTCATGCGGTGGCCGGGTGGAGCACGATCATGGCGCGGGTGATCAGGGAAGGTGGGCAATGCGTGAATATTATTGTGATATATCACTGGTGTCCAGTTCATCCGGGCGACCCTGCGAGCCCGGCAGACGACGTACGCAGACGCGTCCTGCGCCGCATGCGACGACTTGCAACAATATCGACAGGATGTTGCAGGTTTACCGCGCGATCGTGCACTGAAGCATAATGAATCCTCGTCAATCCAAATACGCGCGAGCGACGCACCAGACCATCGTCATGAGCGAAACCACGCCTTCCCCGGCCGGTCTGACCGGCACCCCTTCCGCGTCTTCCCGTTCCTCCCGTTCCGATCCGACACACGCGCCGGAGGTACCGGCCACGCAATCCTCCGTCGCGCAGGCTGCCGCGGCCGAGGATGTCGCGGCGGACGGCGCATCGCCGGTCACGGCGGCGTCCGAGCCGGGCGCCGCGGGCACCACGGCCGCTGCCGAACCCGCTGCCGCGCCGCCAAAAGTCGGTGCCGCGCCGCCCGGTTTTGGCGCGCAGCCCGATTTCGACACGCCGCGCCCGCCGCCCGCGAGCGCGCAGAATGCGCCGCCCGCTTACCTGAAGAACAGCGACACGCCATGGTCGGTGTTCGGCCGCATCGTCGCGGCACGTGCGCGGCGGCTGTTCGATCGCGCCGGCCAGCGGATCACGCAGCGCACGTTGCGCATCGGCGTGTCGGCGCGGATCTTCCATCCGGAGCCCGGTGCGAAGGGATTGCGCGGCAAGACGCTGCAGTATCTCGAGGAATCGATCGCGCACTGGGTGATGTCGCGCGACGTGCTCGTGTTCATGATTCCGACCGTCGGCCATCAGGGCATGCTGCATCCGAGCAATATCCGCCTGCGCGACTACGCGAAGCATCTCGACGGCCTGTTGCTGCAAGGCGGCGCCGACGTGTCGCCGCAAACCTACGCTGCATCGGATGCGCGCCCCGAATGGCCGGGCGACCGCGTGCGCGACATGTACGAGCTCGAGCTGTTTCACGAGTTCGTCGAGTCCGGCAAGCCGGTGCTCGGCGTATGCCGCGGCTGCCAGCTGATCAACGTCGCATTCGGCGGCTCGCTGTACCAGGACATCGCAACCGACGTGCCGACCGCGCATCCGCACGTGAGCGAACATTACGACCAGCATCGCCATTCGATCCGCTTTCCCGACTCGTCGACGCTCGCGAGCATGTTTCCCGGGCGCAGCGAAGCGATCGTGAACTCGATCCACCATCAGGCGATCCGCGATCTCGGCCGCGATCTGAACATCGAGGCCGTGTCGGCCGGCGACGGGATCATCGAAGGCATCCGCTACCGGCGCGCGCCGTTCGTCGTCGGCGTGCAATGGCACCCCGAGTTCCATCGCGCGGGCGGCTCCGAGCTGCTCGACTGCACGCCGTTGCTCGACGCATTCCTGCGCGCGGCACGCGAAACGCGCCTGTAGCCGGCGCTCGAATCGCGTCGCAGGCCGGCCGGCCGCATCCCGTAAATTCGAGATGCGGCCGTTTCGTTTTGAACGATAATCGCGGCTCCCGATTCGTTCGCCGGAGTCTGACGTTGGTCTTCCGAAAATTTTCCCCCGCACGATGCGCAACGTGGATCGTTGCGATGGCCGCCTGCGTGCACGCGGGCGCAGCATGGTCGGCCGATGCGAGCGCGCCCGCTGCCGGTACGCGTCCCGCGGTGACGAGCCTGAGCGGCGATGGCGCGCCGGCGGCGGGGTCCCCTGCATCCGCGACGGATGCCGCCGCGCAAGGCAACGTGGCCGAACTCACGCAGATGCTGCAAGACGGGCGGATCGTCGAGATGCGCACCACCTACAACGGCAGCTATGGCGCGAGCCTGATGTTCGATCAGCGCGAGATGACGTATTACGTCGCGCTGTTCCAGGACAAGCACCTGTGGCGCGTGATCAAGTCGCAGGAGAAGAGCCGCGCGGAGATGGTCTACGCGAACTTCGTCCAGCAGACGGTGCAGCTCGCGGACGTCGAGATCCGTCGCACCGAACTGCAGGCGCAGAAGACGTTCCTCGAACGCGTGATCGCGCTGCAGGCGAATCGCGCGCAGCAACTGCAGGCCGATCTGAGCGTCGCGCGCAGTCAGCAGGCCGAGGTCGCGCAGCGGCAGCAGTCGGCGCGGCAGCAGACGCAGGCGCTGCAGGTCGAGAAGCGGGCTGCCCAAGTGCAGCTGCGCGATCTGCAGGAGCAGGTGCGGCAACTCGAGAAGCAGACCGAGACGGGGCTCACCGCGCACAAGTGAGGATGCGAAGGACGGACCGAGAGAGACGAGCGAAACCCGGCGAAGCGATCTTCGCCGGGTTTTTTGTTGGGGAAGTGTCAGCGCGCGAACGCGTCAGGTGCGTCGGTCAGGCGGCGATGCGACAGTTGCGACGTCCAGTCGAAACCGGTGGCGGGCGCATGTGCCGAACGGGCGGGCGGCGTGCCGCGCAGCGCGTTGGCCATTGCGATCAGCGTGAGCGGATCGTCGAACGTATCGCGTGCATCCGTTGCACGTGGCACCGGGGCGAGCCGATCGCGGGTGCCGGCGGTATTGCTCAGGACCGGTGGGCGTGCCGCCGTCTTGCGCGGGCCGTTTGTTTGATGGGGCGACGCCGGCAATACGATGCCGGTGCGCCGCACGCCGGACGTTGCCTTCGGGCGCAGCGATGCCGGACGAGCGGCGGCATGCCTCGTGGCCGGTGGTAACGCCGTCGCTTTCGCGACAGGCGCCGACTCCGTGCGCTGAAGCGAAGCGTTCGTCGACGCACCCGGCCGGAGCTGGGCAACCTGCGCGCTTCCTGTCGATGAGGTGGCGTGACCCGGCGCACCGTCGCTTATCCGGATCGCGGGCACCGGTGTGAAATCGGCAGGCGACTCATGCGCGGCGATCAGCCAGCCGATGATGCCGAGCGCACCGATGCTCCAACTGATTGCGAACATCGCACGCCGATCGCGACGGCTGCCTGCGATTGCGCGGCAACGCCGCCCGATAACGGTGGCCGATACGACCGCTGACCGGGCCGAAGCAGACGTCGAAGCGGGCATCGAAACGGACGCCGATGCGGTTGCAGTCAGGGGCTGCCAGTGGCACGCGCGGTGTGGTCGGTCGACGCTGATGCACGACGTGGTCAGTGTGGCGAGGCAATATGTGCCGGGCCGAAATCTCCATTCGTGGCCGAACGACGGCATGTGATCGAGCGGCGCGACGCGAGGGCGAGCCAGCGCGCCTTGGACGGGAACGAGGGGCGATGCGGTCATGAGGGCGGTACGCCGTGCGACACAGGCAACCGTGCCGGCCGCGGCGCGGAAATGTCGTCGTCGCAAATCCGACATTGTGGACAGCCGGCGAACGGCGGTCGATCAGATCGATCTGATTTTGGCCGCCGTTTCGGGGCGACTCGTACGAGGCGAGTGCCGCGACGACCATCGCAGGGGCGGCACAACGCAAATGTTGGCTTGGCGTGGCATCATCCGCGAACCATGCCGGTGCGTCGCGCGTCGTCGAGTCCGTGCGGCGCGCCGATGTCGCGCCATCCGAATCGAGAGAGCAACATGTCCACAGCAACACAAGCCATCGCGCAGGAGTCGAAAGTCCGCACCGTGTTCCGGGTCGTCAGCGGCAACTTCCTGGAAATGTACGACTTCATGGTCTACGGGTATTACGCGTCGGCCATCGCGAAAACCTACTTTCCGAGCGGCAACGCGTTCGCGTCGCTGATGCTGTCGCTGTCGGTGTTCGGCGCGGGCTTCCTGATGCGCCCGGTCGGCGCGATCGTGCTCGGCGCGTACATCGACCATCACGGCCGCCGCAAGGGGTTGATCCTGACGCTCGGGCTGATGGCGCTCGGCACGCTGACGGTGGCCGGGGTTCCCGGCTACGCGACGATCGGCGTGCTCGCGCCGGCGCTCGTGCTGCTCGGCCGGTTGCTGCAGGGCTTTTCCGCGGGCGTCGAGCTGGGCGGCGTGTCGGTCTACCTGTCGGAGATCGCGACGAAGGGCCACAAAGGGTTCTATACGTCGTGGCAATCGGGCAGCCAGCAAGTGGCGGTCGTGTTCGCCGCGTTTGTCGGCGTGCTGCTGAACCGCGTGCTGCCGGCCGAGGACATGAGCGCGTGGGGCTGGCGCATCCCGTTCCTGATCGGCTGCCTGATCGTGCCGTTCCTGTTCCTGATCCGTCGTTCGCTGAAGGAAACCGACGAGTTCCTCGCGAAGCGCCACCGTCCGACGATGGGCGAGATCATGCGTTCGATGCTCGAGAACTGGGGTGTCGTGATCGCCGGCATGGGGATGGTGATCATGACGACGGTGTCGTTCTACATGATCACCGCATATACGCCGACGTTCGGCAAGGAAGTGCTGCACCTGTCGTCGCTCGACGCACTCGTCGTGACCGTCTGCGTCGGCCTGTCCAACCTCGTGTGGCTGCCGCTGTCCGGCGCGCTGTCGGATCGCATCGGCCGCCGGCCGGTGCTGATCGCGTTCACGGTGCTCACGCTGCTGTCGGCCTATCCGGCCGTGCTGTGGCTCGTGGCCGAACCGTCGTTCCTGCGGCTGCTGGCGGTCGAGCTGTGGCTGTCGTTCCTGTACGGCTCTTACAACGGCGCGATGGTCGTCGCGTTGACTGAAGTGATGCCGGTCGACGTGCGCACCGCCGGCTTCTCGCTCGCGTACAGCCTCGCGACGACGATCGGCGGCTTCACGCCCGCGATCTCGACGTTGCTGATCCATCAGACCGGCAACAAGGCGGCGCCGGGGCTGTGGCTGAGCGTCGCGGCGCTTTGCGGGCTGATCGCGACGCTCGTGCTGTATCGCACGCCCGAGTTGCGCAACCAGTACAAGGCGGCCTGACGCCGTCTGCACCGCGCGACGTCCGGTGAAACAAGGGGCGCGCCGCGCTCCCTTTTCTCATCGGCCTTTGGAATTCACGTGGCGCGCAGCGCGTCGGCGACCGTCGCCGCCACGTCGAGCCATTGTCCCGGTGCGGACTGGCGGGCCAGCCTGGCGTGCGGATACCACGGACAGTCGTCGCCGGTGAACCAGCGCCAGTCGGGCGCGAACGGCAGCATGATCCACAGCGGCTTGCCGAGCGCGCCCGCCAGATGCGCGACGGCCGTATCGATCGTGACGACGCCGTCGAGCCGTTCGATCAGCGCGGCCGTGTCGGCGAAGTCGTTCAGCCGCCCGTCGAGGTGATGCACGCGCGGATGCGCGTCGACGCGCGCCCGTTCGTTTTCGTCGAGCGCGGGCTGCAGCACGACCCAATCGATGTCCGGCAGCGCGAGCAGCGGCGCGAGCGCGTCGAACGGCATCGAGCGGTTTTCCTGCGCCTGACGGCGCCCCGACCACGCGAGGCCGAACTTGCGCTTCGACTGGCCGCCGAGCGAGCCGCGAAAGCGCCGGCGCGCGCTGTCCGGCGCGTCGAGGTAACGCTTGCGCGCGACGATGTCGGACGGCTGCAGACCGAGCAGGAAAGGCAGGCTCATCAGCGTGCACGCGACGTCCGCCGCCGGCGGCTTCGCCGCGCCCTGTGCGACGAGCGTCACGCGCCAGCGCGTGGCCGCCGGCGCGAGCAGTGCGACGAGCTCCGGCTGTACTTCGAGCACGACGCGCGCGCAGCGCGCGCGGGCCAGCGGCACGAAGCGGACGAACTGCAGCGTGTCGCCGAAGCCCTGTTCCGCGCGGATCAGCAGCGTGCGCGACGCAATCGGCTCGCCTTGCCAGCGCGGCAGCGTGCCGAGCGGCGTCGCGCCCGGCGTGTCGTGGCGCGTTTCGTACGCGGGCAGGCCGCGCGTGAAGTCGCCCAGCGTCAGTAGCGTGACCGCGCGGTGCAGTTGCGCGAGCTTCAGGTCGGGCGCGACGCGCAGCGCCTGGTCGAACGCGCGCAGCGCCATTTCGTGCGCGCCGAGTGCGTGATGCGCATTGCCGAGGTTCAGCCACGCGAGACTGAACGACGGATCGAGGCCGACCGCGCGTTCGTAGTAAGGCAGCGCTTCGCGCTGGCGCCCGAGCGCGCTCAGCGCGTTCGCGAGCCCGAACAGGGCGAGCGGGAACGGCGGGTGCAGCGCGAGTGCGGCTTCGAACGCCGCCGCGGCTTCGTCGTGACGGCCGAGCGCCTCGAACGTGTTGCCGAGATTGAAGTGCGCGGCGACGAAGCGCGGTTGCGCGGCGATCGCCGCCTGGAAGTGCACGATCGCGTCGTCGGCGCGGCCCATCGCGTTCAGCGCCATCGCGAGATTGTTGTGCGCGCCGGCATGTCCGGGCCGCAGCTCGAGCGCGCGATGGAACGCGGCGAGCGCATCGTCGTGACGGCCGAGCGCGTTCAGCGCGTTGCCGAGATTGTTGTGGATCGATGCGTCGTCGGGCGTGAGGCGAAGTGCGCGGCCGAACGCGTCGACGGCATCTTCGTGGCGCTGCAGCGCCGCGTACGCGTTGCCGAGGTTGTAGTGCGCGAGCGGGAATTCGGGCGCGAGCGTCAGCGCGTTGCGAAACCGCTCGATCGCTTCGTCGAGCCGGCCGAGCGCCTTCAGCGCGTTGCCGAGATTGAGCTGGAGCGCGGCGTCGCCCGGGCGCAATTCGACCGCACGCCCGACGAGATCGGCTGCCTCGGCATGCTGGCCCTGCTGATGCCGCAGCACGCCGAACAGATGCAGCGCGTCGGCGTCGGCGGGATTGGTGCCGAGCGCGGCACGGTAGCCGTGCTCGGCCTCGGCGAGGCGCCCCGCGCGGTGCGCGGCATACGCTCGGTCGAATGCGGAATCCATGACGCTAAAACTGGCGGAAAGCGCGTATTTTCCCACACTGCGCGCGGGCGCCCCAGATTGGCCGGTCGGCATATGGCCCCGTCACGCGGAGCGGCGTAGACTTGCAGGATCGCGTGTCATCGAGGCGCACATGGCTGACACACTGCTCGACATCCCGCCCGTGCTGATCGTCGGCGCAGGCCCGACCGGCCTTGCCGCCGCGATGAGTCTCGCGCGTGCCCGCGTGCCGGTACGCATCATCGACCGGCTCACCACGCCCGCGCCGTATTCGCGTGCGATCGGCATCCAGGCGCGCACGCTCGAAATGCTGGAGCAGCATCGCGCGGTCGAACCGTTTCTCGTGCTGGGGCATCGCGCGCACGCGGCCGCGCTGCATGCGGGCGGCCGCGTGATCGCGCGGCTCGATTTCGATCCGCTGCAAACGCGCTATCCGTACCTGCTGTTTCTCGACCAGAGCATCACCGAGCAACTGCTCGCCGAACACCTGGCCGGCCTCGGCGTGACGGTCGAACGCGGCGTCACGCTCACGGCGTGCGACGCGGGCGGTACCTCACTCGACGTGACGATCCGCGGCGCCGACGGGCGTGAACAATCGTTCGCGCCGTCCTATCTGATCGCCGCCGACGGCGCGCACAGCACGGTGCGCCATCTGCTTGGCCTCGGCTTCGCCGGGCAAGCGTTCGAGCAGACCTTCCTGCTCGCCGATTTCTCGGCGATACCCGACTGGCCGGAAGAAGAGATCCACCTGTTCACGACGCCCGACGGCATCGCGGGGCTGTTCCCGATGGGCGGCGGCCGCTACCGGCTCGTCGCCGACCGGCCGCCGGGCGATGCATCTCCTGACGCACCGCCACCGTCGCTCGCGCAATGCGAGGCGATCGTGCGCGCCCGTGTCGGCGCGTCGATCGCGCCGAGCGACCTCGCGTGGTCGTCGTATTTCCGGCTGCACAGCCGGATGGTCGCCCGGCTGCGTCACGGGCGCGTGTTCTTCGCGGGCGACGCCGCGCACGTTCACAGCCCGGCAGGCGCGCAGGGCATGAACACGGGCATGCAGGAAGCGTTCAATCTCGGCTGGAAGCTCGCGCGCGTGCTTGGCGGCGGCACGCCGGAGCGGCTGCTCGACACGTATCACGCGGAGCGCCATCCGATCGAGCGTGACGTATTGCGGCAGACCGGCCTCGTCACGCAGATCGTCGAAGCCGATCACGGCGCGATGAAGCTGCTGCGCGATCACGTCGTGCCGCTGCTGGCGACGTTCGGGCCGGTGCGCGACGCGGTGCGGCGCACCGTCAGCGAGCTTGGCGTGCAATACCGGAAAAGCCCGCTCACGCTCGAACGTGTGCTCGACGGCGGGCCGCGCGCAGGCGAGCGTGCGCCGGACGCGCTCGTGCATGTGGTCGACGGGCCGCTCGGGCGGGCACCCGGCACCGCGCGGCTATACGACCTGCACGACCCGGCGAGCTTCACGCTGCTGCTGCTCGAGGAGCCGGCCGGCGCCGAAGCGAGCGATGCGAACGACGTGCCGCCGATGCCCGCGGATGCGCGGGCGCTCGCGCAGGGGCTGGAACGGATCATGCCGGGCGCGGTGCGGACCTGGCGCGTCGCCGATGCCGAAAGCGACGGCGCGGACGGGCTTGCGCAGGCATACGGCCGTTCGCGGCCGTCGTTCTACCTGCTGCGGCCCGATGGTTACATCGCGGCGCGCGGCCGTACCGCCACCGACGCGAACGCGCTGCTGCGCCACTGCGAAAGCTGGTTCGCGGGCATGTCGCTGCCCGCGTAGCGGGGCGCTCAGGCGGAGACTGCGGTCGGGACGAGCGACGCGCGGTGCGCGGCGATCGCGGCGAGCACGATCGGCGTCGCCCGTTGTGCGGCTTCGCTCGACGGGTCGTCGAGCGCGGTGAGCAACGCACGACGCATCCGCGGTTCCCAGAAGCGCCGGATGTGCTCGGCGATTCCGGTCAGCGCTTCTTCGCGATCGGGCATCGATTCGAAGAAAGCGCCGATCTGGTTGGCCATGTCGATCAGGTGTCCGTTGTCCATCGCGTCCTCACTTGCCCGTCGTCACGGTGGCCGGCGCGGCTGCGCGACGCTCGAGCAGGTCGAGCTGCTCCGAGTTGAAGCGCGCGTATGCACGCTGCCAGTCGGACGGCTGCGCGACCGGCATCACCTGCACGGCCGTGACCTTGTATTCCGGGCAGTTCGTCGCCCAGTCGGAGCTGTCCGTCGTGATCACGTTCGCGCCCGATTCGGGAAAGTGGAACGTCGTGTACACGACGCCCGGCTGCATGCGATCGGACACGAGCGCGCGCAACACCGTCTGGCCCGCCCGCGATTCGATGCCGACCCAGTCGCCGGTCCGGATCCCGCGATCCTCCGCGTCGTGCGGGTGGATCTCGAGGCGGTCCTCTTCGTGCCACTGGACGTTCTCGGTCCGGCGCGTCTGCGCACCGACGTTGTATTGCGACAGGATGCGGCCCGTGGTCAGGATCAGCGGATAGCGCTGCGTGACCTTTTCCGGCGTCGGAATGTACTGCGTGATCACAAAGCGGCCCTTGCCGCGCACGAACGCGTCGATGTGCATCGTCGGCGTGCCGTCCGGTGCCTGTTCGTTGCACGGCCACTGGATACTGCCGAGCGCGTCGAGCTTCGCGTACGACACGCCCGAGAAGGTCGGCGTGAGCCGTGCGATCTCGTCCATGATTTCCGACGGATGCGTGTAATGCATGTCATAGCCGAGCGCCTGCGACAGCAGCAGCGTCACTTCCCAGTCCGCGTAGCCCGCGAGCGGCGGCATCACCTTGCGCACGCGCGAGATGCGGCGTTCCGCGTTCGTGAACGTGCCATCCTTCTCGAGGAACGTCGAGCCCGGCAGCAGCACGTGCGCGTATTTCGCGGTTTCGTTCAGGAAGATGTCCTGCACGACGACGCATTCCATCGACGACAGCGCGGCGACGACGTGCTGCGTGTTCGGGTCCGACTGGACGATGTCCTCGCCCTGGCAGTAGAGCCCCTTGAAGCTGCCGTCGAGCGCCGCGTCGAACATGTTCGGGATGCGCAGCCCCGGTTCCGGTTGCAGCGTGGCCGACCATGCCTGTTCGAACAGCGCGCGCACGCTGTCGTCGCCGATGTGGCGGTAGCCTGGCAGTTCATGCGGGAACGAGCCCATGTCGCACGAGCCCTGCACGTTGTTCTGGCCGCGCAGCGGATTGACGCCGACGCCTTCGCGGCCGATGTTGCCGGTCGCCATCGCGAGGTTCGCGATGCCCATCACCGTCGTCGAGCCTTGCGCGTGTTCGGTCACGCCGAGGCCGTAGTAGATCGCGGCGTTGCCGCCGGTCGCATAGAGCCGCGCGGCTTCGCGCACCACTTCGGCCGGCACGCCCGTCGCATCGGCGGTCGCTTCGGGCGAGTTCTCGGCACGCGACACGAAGTCGCGCCATTGCTCGAATGCGCGCGCTTCGCAGCGCTCGGCGACGAACGCGTCGGCGACGAGCCCTTCGGTGACGATCACGTGCGCGAGCGCATTGACGATCGCGACGTTGGTGCCGGGGCGCAGCTGCAGGTGGTGCGCGGCCTTCACGTGCGGGCCGTCGACCACGTCGATGCGGCGCGGATCGATCACGATCAGCTTCGCGCCTTCGCGGATGCGCCGCTTCAGGCGCGAGCCGAACACCGGGTGGCCGTCGGTCGGGTTCGCACCCATCACGACGATCACATCGGCGTGGTCGACCGATGCGAAGGTCTGCGTGCCGGCCGATTCGCCGAGCGTCGCCTTCAGGCCATAGCCGGTCGGCGAATGGCACACGCGCGCACAGGTGTCGACGTTGTTGTTGCCGAATGCGGCGCGCACGAGCTTCTGCACGAGGTAGGTTTCCTCGTTCGTGCAGCGCGACGACGTGATGCCGCCGATCGAATCGCGGCCGTACTTCTGCTGCAGCTTGCGGAATTGCGTCGCCGCGTAGGTGAGCGCCTCGTCCCAGCTGACTTCGCGCCACGGGTCGGTGATCTTCTCGCGGATCATCGGCTTCGTGATGCGGTCCTTGTGGGTCGCGTAGCCCCACGCGAAGCGCCCCTTCACGCACGCGTGGCCTTCGTTCGCGAGACCGTTCTTGTGTGGCGTCATGCGCACGACCTGCGTGCCCTTCATCTCGGCCTTGAACGAGCAGCCGACGCCGCAGTACGCGCAGGTCGTGACGACCGAGTGCTCGGCCTGCCCGAGCCGGACGACGGATTTTTCCTGCAGCGTGGCGGTCGGGCAGGCGGCAACGCACGCGCCGCACGATACGCATTCCGACGCCATGAACGATTCATTTTCGCCGGCGGCGACGCGCGATTCGAAGCCGCGCGCGGCGATCGTCAGCGCGAACGTGCCTTGGGTTTCCTCGCACGCGCGCACGCAGCGGTTGCAGACGATGCACTTCGACGGATCGTACGTGAAGTACGGATTCGATTCGTCCTTCTGCTCGCGCAGGTGATTCGCGCCGTCGAAGCCGTAGCGCACTTCGCGCAAGCCGACGACGCCCGCCATGTCCTGCAGCTCGCAGTCGCCGTTGGCGGGGCAGGTGAGGCAGTCGAGCGGGTGGTCGGAGATGTACAGCTCCATCACGTTGCGGCGCAGCGACTGCAGCCGGTCCGACTGCGTGCGCACCTTCATCCCGGCTTCGGCGGGCGTCGTGCACGATGCCGGATAGCCGCGCCGGCCTTCGATTTCGACGAGGCACAGACGGCACGAGCCGAACGGTTCGAGCGAATCGGTCGCGCAGAGCTTGGGCACGTTGACGCCGGCTTCGATCGCGGCGCGCATCACCGACGTGCCGGCCGGCACCGTCACCGGCTGGCCGTCGATTTCGAGCGTGACGTCGGTGTCGGCATGCCGTTGCGGCGTGCCGTAGTCGGTGTCGTCGAACGGATCGAAGGCGCGCGCCTGGGCGGCGCTCTTGCACGCGCATTGGCCTGAGCCGCAGCCGCCTTGGCGGACGTTGTTCGTGTCGAGGGACATGCAGGGCTCCTTCTGGGTCAGGCCGCAGCCTTGACCGGACCCGACGCGGCTTGCTTGCCGGCGGCGAGCCCGAAATCTTCGGGGAAATGATCGAGCGCGGACAGCACCGGGTACGGTGTCATCCCGCCCATCGCGCACAGCGAGCCGGCGAGCATCGTGTCGCACAGGTCGCGCAGCAGCGTGACCTGTCGCTCCGACGTGTCGCCTTCGCGAATGCGTGCGATCGTCTCGACGCCGCGCGTCGATCCGATCCGGCACGGCGTGCATTTGCCGCACGATTCGATCGCGCAGAACTTCATCGCGTATTCGGCGAGCTCCGCGAGATTCGACGTGTCGTCGTGCAGCACGATGCCGCCGTGGCCGACGACCGCGCCGATGGCCGTATAGGCCTCGTAGTCGAGCGGCACGTCCCACTGGTGTTCGGGCAGATAGGTGCCGAGCGGGCCGCCGACCTGGGCGGCGCGCGCGGGCCGGCCGCTCGCCGTGCCGCCGCCGTAGTCGAACAGCAGCTCGCGCAGCGTGACGCCGAACGCGAGCTCGACGAGCCCGCCGTGGCGGATGTTGCCCGCGAGCTGGAACGGCAGCGTGCCGCGCGAGCGGCCCATCCCGTAGTCGCGATAGAACGCGGCGCCGCGCGCGAAGATCACCGGCGCGGTCGCGAGCGTGATCACGTTGTTGATCACGGTCGGCTGGCCGAACAGGCCGGAGAGCGCGGGCAGCGGCGGCTTCGCGCGCACGACGCCGCGCTTGCCTTCGAGCGATTCGAGCAGCGCCGTTTCCTCGCCGCACACGTACGAACCGGCGCCCTTCGCGACGTGCAGGTCGAACGCATGCGCGGAGCCGAGCACGTGCTCGCCGAGCCAGCCGGCTTCACGGGCGCGCACGATCGCGGTTTCGAGTGCCGCGATCGCGTGCGGATATTCGCTGCGCACGTAGATGTAGCCGAGCGTCGCGCCCGTCGCGATGCCCGCGATGATCATCCCTTCGATCAGGCAGTACGGATCGCTTTCCATGATCAGGCGATCGGAGAACGTGCCCGAATCGCCTTCGTCCGCGTTGCAGACGATGTACTTCTGCGTCGCGCTGGCCTGCCGGACCGTGCGCCACTTGATGCCGGCCGGGAACGCCGCGCCGCCGCGGCCGCGCAGCCCCGATTCGATCAGCGTCTCGCACGCGCCGTCGCCGTCGAGCGCGAGCGCGTTCTTCAGTCCGGCGAGGCCGTCGTGCTTCAGGTAGTCGTCGATCGACAGCGGATCGGTCAGGCCGATGCGCGCGAACGTGAGGCGCTGCTGGCGCGCGAGATAGGGCAGGGCATCGACTAGGCCGACGCCGCTCGGATGCGCGCCGCCGTCGAGCCAGTTCGCGTCGAACAGCGCGGGCACGTCGGCGGCCGACAGGTTCGCGTAGCCGACGCGTCCGGCGGCCGTGCCGACCTCGACGAGCGGCTCGAGCCACAGCAAGCCGCGCGTACCGTTGCGGACCAGTTCGATCGCGACGCCGCGCCGCTCGGCCTCCGCGACGATCGCGGCGGCAAGCGCGTCGGCGCCGAGCGCCAGTGCGGACGAATCGCGCGGAACGTAGATGCGGATCGTCATGCGGCCTCCGCGGTGTGGGCGGCCGCGTCGGCGAGCAACGCGTCGAACTTCTCGGGCGTGACCTTCGCGTGCAGCACGCCATTGACCGTCATCGACGGCGATTGTGCACACAGCCCGAGGCAGTAGACCGATTCGAGCGCGACGTCGCCCGGCGCGTGCGCAGCGGCACCATCGCCGTGCGCGGCGTCGAACCGGCAGCCCGTGCGCGCTTCCGCGTGTGCGGCCAGCGATTCGCAGCCCATGCTGCGGCACGCCTCGGCGCGGCACATCTGGATCGTCACGCGCGCGGGCGGCGCGGTGCGGAAGTGGTGATAGTAGGTGAGCACGCCGTGCACTTCCGCGCGCGACAGGTTCAGCGCCTTCGCGAGCGGCGCAACGCAGCCGGCCGGCACGTAGCCGGCGTCGTCCTGGATCGCGTGCAGGATCGCGACGAGCGAGCGGCCGGCGCGCGCATGGCGCTCGACGAGCACGTCGGGCGCAGGGGAATTCGGGGACATCGGTTATGCTCCTCCAAAGTCTCATATGCGCTTGGAATGCATATAGTGCGCAGCAGGACTTCGTACTGATTGATTTTCCCCAACGATAAGCGGAAGATTTCGCAGTCGCAATAGGAAATCGGAGTGCATAATTGATTCGAATTGAATGCGACGCGTATCTGACCGTACGCGACACGGAGGGCCGCACCGCGAGCCTGTCGGACGTCGCGCCTTTGCTCGAGCTCGTGGCCGAGACCGGCAGCATCGCGCAAGCCGCGCAGGCGAAAGGGCTGTCGTATCGGCACGCGTGGGGGCTGCTGCGCGCGCTGGAGTCGTGCGTCGGCGGCGAGCTGATCGAAACCGCGCGCGGCAAGGGATCGACGCTGTCGGAGCTGGGGCAGGCGGTCGTCGACGCGCAGCGCCTCGCGCGCAGCCGTCTCGACGGGAACCTGCGCACGCTGGCGGCCGAGGTGGCGAGCGACCTGAACCGGCGGCTCGCGCAACGCGACGGCGCCGTGCGCATCCATGCATCGCACGGCTACGCGGTCGCGGCGCTCGTTTCCGCGCTCGTCGATGCGCAGGCTGCCGTCGACATCAAGTATCGCGAGAGTGTCGAGGCCGTGCAGGCGCTCGCGCGCGGCGAATGCGAGCTGGCCGGGTTCCATCTGCCGCGCGGCGCGTTTCGCGAGCAGTGCGCGCAGATCTACCGGCCGTGGCTCGACGACACGCGTCACGTGCTGATTCATCTGACCCGTCGCCAGCAGGGGCTGTTCGTGCCGCGCGGCAACCCGAAGCAGATCCGCGGGCTCGCCGATCTCGCGCGCAACGACATCCGCTTCGTGAACCGGCAGCCGGGGTCGGGCACGCGCATGCTGCTCGATCTCGCGTTGCGCGCGATCGGCATCGATCCCGAGCGTATCGACGGCTATGCGTCGGCCGAACTCACGCATTCGGCGATCGCCGCGTTCGTCGCGAGCGGGATGGCCGATCTGGGCTTCGGCGTCGAGCCGGCCGCCCATCATTTCGGGCTCGATTTCATCCCGGTCGTCGACGAGGACTATTACTTCGCGTGCGAACGCGCGCGGCTCGATTCGCATCCGCTCGCCGGCGTGCTGGCCTTGCTGCGCGATGCGCGCTTCGTCGAGCGCGTCGCGCATCTCGACGGCTACGATCCGGCCGCATGCGGGACGCTGACCGGCATCGCGGCGGGGCTCGCCGGCACGGCCGACGCGGGTGGGCCGGACGGCAACGCACGGTAACGGCAAGCGTGCGAAGCGCGCTGCAACAGCGGGGGATTTGCGCTACGCTTGCCGCTTGATCAACGTTCCAACAAGCACGCCGTTCAGGCGTCATCCCGCCATGAAATTTTCCGTTCCCCTTGCCGCGGCAGCGTTGACCGCGGGGCTTCTGGTCGCTGTTTCGCCGTTTGCGTTCGCGCAGAATTCTCCCGGCGTGCCCGGCGGGATCCTGAGCGAGCAGTTCCGCCTGGCCGAGCATCCGCAGATGCCGTTCGCGGCGTCAGCGCCGTCGCAGAAATACCAGAACGGCAAGAAGTCGGCGTTGCGCCGCAAGGGCGATCTGGGTGACCCGAACGGCTGTAACCTGAAGTGCCCGCTCGACACCCAGTAAGGCCGCGCCGGCGCGCGGCATCGCAGCCGCCGCGAACGCGTTGCCGATAACCGCACGAGATCGGGCGGTTGTCCCCGGGCCCCGCGGAGCTTGCTGCTTCGCGGGGCCCTGTTTTTTGCGGCACGTCCGTTGTGTTCGAGCCTGAGCCTCCGGCGCCGGAGCGGCCGAATGTCGAATTCAGAAATCTAGGGTTAACCCTGAATCCAGGAAGGATGTCTTCCTGAAACCTGCCTTATTCTTAAGCACGCGCCTACATAAACTTCGATCTGTCAGCGATGAACGGGTGTTCACCGCGAAATCAGACAAATCTGGAGGTAGGTCATCATGAAGTCGCTCGTTCAAGCCGTTGTCGTTGCTGCCGCTCTCGTCGCCCCGGTCGTGTCGTTCGCGCAGCCCGGCTCGGCGCTCACCCGCGCACAGGTTCGCGCCGAACTGGTTCAGCTCCAGCAGGCCGGTTACAACACCGCCCGCGGCGAAGATCCGCACTATCCGGAAGCCATCCAGGCAGCCACGGCGCGCGTCGCCGAGCAGCAACGCAGCGCGCTTGCCCAGGCGCAAGGCGCCGATGCTAGCGGCTATGGCGCACAAGCGCAGGGCGCATCGGCATCGGGCTCGCGTGCGATCGGCGTGCGCCCGGCCAGTGCCGAAGAAATGAAGTCGCTGTATCGCGGCAGCTAAGCGTCGCGTCGCCCGGTGATGCCGCGTGGCCGGCGGAACGACACGTCGCCGCCTCGTCGCGGTGCCCGGCGGTACCGAGCATCCGTTACCTCCTGCCGTCGGCATACCGGTGGCATTCCGCCCCGCCCGTCCGGGGCTGGGCGCTTTTTCGGTAAGGCGCGCGACGTACGGTTTCGCCGGCAACAAAAAACCCCGCAGACTTGCGTCGTGCGGGGTTTGTGCGTCAAGCGCGGAATTTGGTGGAGGCGGCGGGAATCGAACCCGCGTCCAGAAGCGCTCCACGACTAGTTCTACATGTTTAGTTCAGTCATTTGATTTAACCGCAGCGACGCGGACGAACACGCTGCACTACGGCGATTCGCTAGATTTTCGACCCTGGCGTCGCGACGCCGACAGGGCTTAACTGACGTAAATGACCTCTGGCGGTATTGCTACCGGTCTTGCGACACTAGCCCGTCAGTGAACTAGGCAGAGGACGGCGGCCGTTAGGCTGCCAGTGCGAACGTATCGTCGTTTGCAGTTACGATTTTCCCATTGATTAACGAGGTGACGGGTCCTCGACATGCCCTAGCCGCTTCACAACCCCTGTCGAAACCAGGTCGCCCCCGCGGATCAGATCGATCATTATAGCCCAACATCGCGCAGCAGTTCGCGTAGTTCCTGCGTCGAGCCGACGAGATGCTGCGCCTGCCAGTCGGCCGGCGCAGCGCCGTCGCCGCAATAACCATAGGCGGCCGCGACCGTCGCCATGCCTGCCGCGCTGCCGGCCTGGATGTCGCGAAGATCGTCGCCGACGTAGACGATGCGTTCCGGCGCGAGCGTCATTTGTTCGGCCGCATGCAGCAGCGGGGCCGGATGCGGTTTCGAGTGCGGCGTTGTGTCGCCCCCGACGATGCAGGCCGCGCGCGGCGCCAGCCCGAGCAGGTCGGCGAGCGGTGCGGTGAGGCGCATCACCTTGTTCGTGACGATGCCCCAGCGCACGCCGCGTGAATCGAGTTCGTCGAGCACGTCGCCGATGCCGGGGAACAGCGTCGTGTGCACGCAGATGTCCGTCGCGTAATTGGCCAGGAACTCGTCGCGCATCGCGTCGTAGCCGGGCGATTGGGGGGCGATGCCGAACGCGCCGCCGAGCAGGCCGCGCGCACCGGCCGATGCCAGCGGGCGCAGTACATCGAGCGGTGTTTCGGGCAGGCCGCGCACGCGCTGCATCTTGTTGACCGCAGCGGCGAGATCGGGCGCCGTGTCGGCGAGCGTGCCATCGAGGTCGAACAGCACCGCAGCGCAGTGCAGCAGGCGCGGCTCGTCGAGCGCGGCCCGCCCGGTCGAAAGGGGAGTCGTCATGCCGGTTGGAAGGTCACGCGCCGCGGCGGCACGCGACGAGGTAGTTGATGTCGGTGTCGTTCGACAGCGCGAAGCGCTTGCCGATCGGGTGATAGGTAATGCCCTTGATCTCCACGATGTGCAGATCGGTGCCGCGCACGAAGCTCGCCAGTTCCGACGGCCGGATGAAGCGCGCGTAGTCGTGGGTGCCCTTAGGCAGCATTCGTGCGATGTATTCCGCGCCGATCACCGCAAACAGGTACGACTTCAGGTTGCGGTTCAGTGTCGAGAAGAACACCCAGCCGCCCGGTTTGACGAGCGTGGCGCACGCAGAGACGATGCCGGCCGGCGACGGCACGTGCTCGAGCATCTCCATGCACGTGACGACGTCGTAGGTGCCCGGCTCGCGTTCGGCGAGCGCTTCGGCGGCGATCGCCTCGTAGTCGACCGTGACACCGCTTTCCAGGCTGTGCAGATCCGCGACGCCGAGCGCTTCGGTCGATAGGTCGATGCCTTTGACCTGCGCGCCGAGCCCGGCCATCGATTCGGACAGGATGCCGCCGCCGCAACCGATATCGAGCGCGCGCTTGCCGGCCAGGTGCGCATGCGCATCGATCCAGCCGAGCCGGACCGGGTTCAGCTCGTGCAAGGGCTTGAATTCGGCATTCGGATCCCACCACCGATGGGCGAGGTCGCTGAATTTCTGGAGTTCGTGCGGATCGGCGTTGGTCATGTCGGCAAACGGGCTACGGGAGGAGGGCGGTGCAACGGTGCGTCAGCCCCGAGTATATAAGATGCGGGCGAGCGGCGAAGCGACGAGCGCGTGGACGGGCGGCAACGAAAAAGCCCCGCCGGAGCGGGGCTTTGAAGCAGTCGAAAACCGTGGCTTACTGCGCCGGAACGGTCGTCTTCTGGACTTCTTGCGTACCGACCACTTCCACTTCCACGCGGCGATCCGGTGCGAGGCAGGCGATCAGTTGCTTGCGGTTCTTCTGGTTGCAGCCCGTCGTGACCGGGTTGCGCTTGCCCTTGCCTTCCGTGTAGATCTTGTTGGCCGGGACACCCTTGCTGACCAGGTATGACTTGACTGCTTGCGCACGGCGCAGCGACAGGCGGTCGTTGTACTTGTCCGAACCGATGCGGTCCGTGTAGCCCGTTGCGACGACCACTTCCGTGTTCATGCCCTGGATCTTCGAAGCCAGTTCGTCCAGCTTTTGCTTGCCCAGCGGCTTGAGCGTTGCCTTGTCGAAGTCGAACAGTGCGTCGGCCTGGTACGTGATCTTCTGGCTCGAGATGGCCGGAGCGACCGGAGCGACCGGCGGCTGCGGTGCCTGGGCGACCAGTGCGCCATCGCACTTTGCGTTGGCGGTGGCCGGCGTCCAGAACGCGTCACGCCAGCAGAGCTCGTTCGTGCCGTTCATCCACACCCATTCGCCCGTGCCGTTCACCCAGTTGTCGTTGACGGCTTGACGCGACGCCGGCACCGACTGTGCCGAAGCGGATGCAGCCATAACTGCGGTAGCTGCAATGAACGCGAGCTTTGAAAGTTTATTCATATTTCTCCTCTCGAAATTGAGATTACCGCAGGTTTACTGCGAGCCTGTTGACGGTGACAAGTCATACATTGCTCGAAGTATAACATTGGTGCGGCACAAAAAACGTGGCACCGCTCTGTGTAGACTTCGAGCAGCGTCTAACTTTCAGTGCGTTGGCATTTTGCCATATCGTTCCCTTCCTACGAAAAAAAATCCTCCCCACCCCAAGATCGCCTCAACGTTTGTGGTGCATGCGCAACACCGACCTGCCGTAACTTTTAGGGATTGTCAAGAGCGTGTCGGCGAAATTGCGCGAAAGGCGGCATATGTTTACTCGCGTGCGCGTCAGTGATTCGTGCGGCCGCCCGGCGCAGTGAAGGGGTGGGATCAGGGCTGGGACGGGAGTGGCCCGTCCGTGACGACGTTTCTTGCTGTTTACATATAGAGGGGGTGGCGAACTGGCCGCCGATGGGCGCATGTTAGAATCTCGCGTTGCGTTGCGCATGCAGCGCCCACGCGAAAGGCGGTCGCCGTCTTCGCTCCGAAACGATACGGATACATGGATCAATTCGCCAAAGAGACCCTGCCCACCTCCCTCGAGGAGGAAATGCGCCGTTCGTATCTCGATTACGCGATGAGCGTGATCGTCGGACGTGCCCTTCCGGATGTCCGCGATGGCCTGAAGCCCGTGCACCGGCGCGTACTGTTCGCGATGCACGAACTGAACAACGACTGGAACCGCGCGTACAAGAAATCGGCGCGTATCGTCGGTGACGTGATCGGTAAGTATCACCCGCACGGCGATACCGCGGTGTACGACACGATCGTCCGGATGGCGCAGGACTTCTCGCTGCGCTACATGCTGATCGACGGGCAGGGCAACTTCGGCTCGATCGACGGCGACAATGCCGCGGCGATGCGTTACACCGAAATTCGCATGGCGAAGATCGGTCACGAACTGCTCGCCGACATCGACAAGGAAACGGTCGACTTCGAGCCGAACTACGACGGCAACGAGATGCAGCCGGCGGTCCTGCCGTCGCGCATTCCGAACCTGCTGATCAACGGTTCGTCGGGCATCGCGGTCGGCATGGCGACCAACATCCCGCCGCACAACCTGAACGAAGTCGTCGACGCTTGTCAGCACCTGCTGAACAATTCCGAAGCGACGATCGACGAGCTCATCGAGATCATCCCGGCCCCGGACTTCCCGACGGCCGGCATCATCTACGGCGTCGCCGGCGTACGCGACGGCTATCGCACCGGCCGCGGCCGCGTCGTGATGCGCGCCACCACGCACTTCGAGGAGATCGACCGCGGCCAGCGGATGGCGATCATCGTCGACGAGCTGCCGTACCAGGTGAACAAGCGCTCGCTGCTCGAGCGCATCGCCGAGCTCGTCAACGAGAAGAAGCTCGAGGGCATCTCCGACATCCGCGACGAGTCCGACAAGAGCGGCATGCGCGTCGTGATCGAGCTCAAGCGCGGCGAAGTGCCGGAAGTCGTGCTGAACAACCTGTACAAGGCGACGCAGCTGCAGGACACGTTCGGCATGAACATGGTCGCGCTGGTCGACGGCCAGCCGAAGCTGCTGAACCTGAAGGAAATCCTGCAGTGCTTCCTGTCGCACCGGCGCGAAGTGCTGACGCGCCGCACGATCTACGAACTGCGCAAGGCCCGCGAGCGCGGCCACGTGCTCGAAGGTCTCGCGGTCGCGCTCGCGAACATCGACGAGTTCATCGCGATCATCAAGGCCGCGCCGACGCCGCCGATCGCGAAGCAGGAGCTGATGGCGAAGCCGTGGGATTCGTCGCTCGTGCGCGAGATGCTCACGCGTGCCGAGACCGAGAACGCGTCGGCGGGCGGCCGCTCCGCGTATCGTCCGGAAGGCCTGAACCCCGCGTTCGGGATGCAGACCGACGGGCTGTACCGTCTGTCCGACACGCAGGCGCAGGAAATCCTGCAGATGCGTCTGCAACGCCTGACCGGCCTCGAGCAGGACAAGATCATCGGCGAGTACCGCGAAGTGATGGCACAGATCGCCGACCTGCTGGACATCCTCGCGCGCCCTGAGCGGATCACGACGATGATCGGCGACGAGCTGACGTCGGTGAAGGCCGAATTCGGCGACGCACGCCGCTCGCGCATCGAGCTGAACGCGACCGAGCTGAATACGGAAGACCTGATCACGCCGCAGGACATGGTCGTCACGATGTCGCACGCGGGCTACGTGAAGTCGCAGCCGCTGTCCGAGTATCGCGCGCAGAAGCGCGGCGGTCGCGGCAAGCAGGCGACGCAGATGAAGGAAGACGACTGGATCGAGACGCTGTTCATCGCGAACACGCACGATTACATCCTGTGCTTCTCGAACCGCGGTCGCGTGTACTGGGTCAAGGTCTATGAAGTGCCGCAGGGCTCGCGCAACTCGCGCGGCCGCCCGATCGTCAACATGTTCCCGCTGCAGGACGGCGAGAAGATCAACGTCGTGCTGCCGGTCAAGGAATTCTCGGCCGACAAGTTCGTGTTCATGGCGACGTCGCTCGGCACCGTGAAGAAGACGCCGCTCGAGGCATTCAGCCGCCCGATGAAGAAGGGCATCATCGCGGTCGGCCTCGACGAGGGCGACTACCTGATCGGCGCGTCGATCACCGACGGCGCGCACGACGTGATGCTGTTCTCCGACTCGGGCAAGGCCGTGCGCTTCGACGAGAATGACGTGCGCCCGATGGGGCGCGAGGCGCGCGGCGTGCGCGGCATGCAGCTCGAGGACGGCCAGCAGGTCATCGCGCTGCTGGTCGCCGGCAGCGAGGAGCAGACGGTGCTCACCGCGACCGAGAACGGCTACGGCAAGCGCACGCCGATCGCCGAGTACACGCGTCACGGCCGCGGCACGAAGGGGATGATCGCGATCCAGACGTCCGAGCGCAACGGCAAGGTCGTGGCCGCGACGCTCGTCGACGCCGAGGATCAGATCATGCTGATCACGACCGCCGGCGTGTTGATTCGTACCCGCGTTTCCGAGATACGCGAGATGGGGCGCGCTACGCAAGGTGTTACACTCATCAGTCTCGATGAGGGTACCAAGCTCTCCGGCCTGCAGCAGGTCGCGGAAGCCGAAGAGGGCGAAGGCGAGGCCGACGAGGCGTCGGACGGCGAAGCCTGAATAACGGATGAAACTCGAGCCGCCGCGGGCGCCACGCGCCGCGGTCGGCGAGCAACCATTCATATTTCCAAAAGGGAGTGATGATGCAAAAGCAATTCAAGCAACTGGTTCTGCTGGCTGCACTGGTGCCGACGTTCGCGATGGCGCAAGCGCTGTCGAATTCCGCACCGGCTGCGACCGCGGCAGCTGCGCCGATCGACGCCGACAAGAAGGCTGCGATCAAGGATCTGCTCGACGCGATCGACGCGCCGAAGCTCGTGTCGGCTATCGGCAACAGCGCCGAAATGCAGGCAAAGCAGCTCGTGCCGGCGATCCTGTCGGACGCGCTGTCGGAAAACAAGTCGCTGAACGACAAGCAGAAGCAGGCGGCCGTGCCGTCGCTGCAGAAGAACGCGGTGCCGAAGCTGGTTGACGGCGCAGGCAAGGTGTTCGGCACGCAGCAGTTCCAGAGCGATGCGATGTCGGCTCAGTACGACGCTTACGCGAAGTACTACAGCACGTCGGAGATCAAGGATCTGACGACGTTCTACAAGAGCCCGACGGGCCGCAAGTTCATCCAGGTTCAGGATCAGGTCGGTCGCGACGTGGTCAACGGCCTGATGCAGAAGTACATGCCGCAAGCGATCCAGGCGACGCGCGCGCAGGCTGACAAGGAAGTCGCGGCAGTCAAGCCGGGCAAGTAAGCCGTCCGGGCACGCCGCCCGGCCATTCGGCCGGGTTTGGCGGGAGCCTGATGACAGTGCGATAATGGCCGTTTGCGCGCGAGCGCAAGCGGCCATTCCTTTTCTGGCGCGGTTCTTACTGCCGGCGGCAAGCCGGTCGCGTCCCTCCCGAGGTTTTCACGATGCGCGTCTTTAATTTCTCCGCCGGTCCTGCGGCGCTGCCCGAGGAAGTGCTGCGGCAGGCCGCCGACGAAATGCTCGACTGGCACGGCAGCGGCATGAGCGTGATGGAGATGAGCCATCGCGGCAAGGAATTCATGTCGATCCACGAGGCGGCGCTGGCCGACCTGCGCGAGCTGCTCGATGTGCCGGCCAGCCACCGGATCCTGTTCCTGCAGGGCGGCGGCATTGCCGAGAACGCGATCGTGCCGATGAACCTGCTCGGTTCGCGCAAGACCGCCGACTTCGTCGTGACGGGCTCGTGGTCGCAGAAGTCGTTCAACGAAGCGAAGAAATACGGCACGCCGCATCTGGCCGCATCGGGCAAGACGGCGGACGGTTTCACCCGCGCGCCCGCCCGCGCCGAGTGGCAACTGTCGGACGATCCGGCGTACGTGCATCTGTGCACGAACGAGACGATCGACGGCGTCGAGACGTTCGAGATTCCCGACCTCGGCGACGTCCCGCTCGTCGCGGATGTCTCGTCGCACATCCTGTCGCGCCCGATGGACGTCGCGAAGTACGGCGTACTGTTCGGCGGCGCGCAGAAGAACATCGGGATGGCCGGCGTGACGGTCGTGATCGTTCGCGAGGATCTGCTCGATCGCGCGCTGTCGATCTGCCCGTCCGCATTCGAATGGAAGACCGTCGCCGCGAACAACTCGCTGTACAACACGCCGCCCACCTATGCGATCTACATCGCGGGCCTCGTGTTCCAGTGGCTGAAGCGGCAGGGCGGCCTCGAGGCGATCGAGGCCCGCAATATCGAGAAGGCGAAGCTGCTCTACGACACGATCGATGCGAGCGGCTTCTACCTGAACAAGGTCGAGCCGGCGGTGCGTTCGCGCATGAACGTACCCTTTTTCCTGGCCGACGAAACGCGCAATGAAGACTTCCTTGCCGGCGCAAAGGCGCGCGGGCTGCTGCAGCTGAAGGGCCACAAGTCCGTCGGCGGCATGCGGGCGTCGATCTACAACGCGGTGCCGCTCGAGGGCGTGAAGGCGCTCGTCGAGTACATGAAGGACTTCGAACAGCGCGGCGCCTGAGCGCGACGCTGTTCAAACAGCACGGCAACTACGCATGGACGACGAACTGAATTCCCGCCTGAAACCGCTGCGCGACCGCATCGACGCGATCGACGCGCAGCTGATCGCGCTCCTCAATCAGCGCGCCGCGGTGGCGCTCGAGGTAGGCGAGGTCAAGAAGCATTTCAACGCGCCTGTGTTTCGGCCGGAGCGCGAGCTGCAGGTGATCGCGCGCCTGCAGGACATGAGCGCGGGGCCGCTCGCGGGCGAGCACATCAGCGCCATCTGGCGCGAGATCATGGCAGCGAGCCGCGCGCTCGAGCAGACGATCCACGTCGCATTCCTCGGGCCGGTCGGCACGTACAGCGAACAGGCGATGTTCGAGTATTTCGGCCAGTCGATCGAAGGGCTGCCGTGTCCGTCGATCGACGAGGTGTTCCGCTCGGTCGAGGCAGGCGCGGCCGCATTCGGCATCGCACCCGTCGAGAATTCGACCGAAGGCGCGGTGTCGCGCACGCTCGACCTGCTGCTGCAAACCCAGTTGCTGATCAGCGGCGAGCTCGCGCTGCCGATCCATCACAACCTGCTCACGCAGAGCGGCACGCTCGACGGCGTGACGCGCGTCTGCGCGCATGCGCAGGCACTCGCGCAATGCCAGCAGTGGCTTGCCGCGAACGCGCCGCAGCTCGAGCGGCAAGCGGTGTCGAGCAACGCGGAGGCCGCGCGTCTCGCGGCGGCCGACCCGAGCGTCGCGGCCATCGCGGGCGATCGCGCGGCCGCGCACTATGGGCTGCAGATCGCGTTCTCGCTGATCCAGGACGATCCGCACAATCGCACGCGCTTCGTGATCATCGGCAAGGAGCCGGCCGGGCAGAGCGGTCACGACCAGACGTCGCTGATCGTGTCGGTGAAGAACGAGCCGGGCGCGGTGTTCAAGCTGCTCGAACCGCTCGCGCGGCACGGCGTGTCGATGACGCGCTTCGAGTCGCGTCCGGCGCGCGTCGGCACGTGGGAGTATTACTTCTACATCGACATCGAAGGGCACCGGGATGAAGCGGCGGTGGCTGCCGCGCTCGCGGAGCTCGGCCAGAAGGCCGCGTTCCTGAAGATACTCGGTTCGTATCCGCGCGCGCGCTGACGCGCGGCGGCCCGTCACCCGCACCGCGCGGGCGGCGGGTGCAGCGGGCAGGGCAGGCCGGGTGGCACTGCCGAAGGCGGGCTCGGGCGGTATCCGGTGCAGGGCGCGCCGGGTGCGGGCCCGTTGCCCGGGATCTGGACTTCCGTGCGCGGGGCGTCGTTCCGCGCGCGTCACTTGGCTCTTGTCGTGTCAGGCTTTGCATTCAACAAACTGGTCATTTTCGGCGTCGGCCTGATCGGCGGATCGCTGGCGCGCGCACTGCGCGAGCGCGCGCCGGGCGGCGCGGGTGAAGTCGTCGGCGTCGGCCGGTCGCGTGCGTCGGTCGAACGCGCGCTGGCACTGGGCGTGATCGATCGCGCGGCGGCGCTCGACGACGATGCGCAACTGCGCGACGCACTGGCCGGCGCCGATCTCGTGCTGCTGGCCGCCCCCGTCGCGCAAACGGGCCCGTTGCTCGCGCACATCGCGCCGTGGCTCGACGCCGCGACGATCGTCACCGACGCGGGCAGCACGAAGTCCGATGTCGTCGCGGCCGCGCGCGCAGCGCTCGGTGCGCGGATCGCGCAGTTCGTGCCGGGGCATCCGATCGCCGGGCGCGAGTCGAGCGGCGTCGAAGCCGCGCTGCCCGATCTGTACGTCGGCCGCAACGTCGTGCTGTGCCCGCTGCCGGAGAACGCGCCCGCCTCGGTCGCGCGGATCGACGCGATGTGGCGGACGACCGGCGCCGACGTGCGCACGATGAGTACCGAGCAGCACGATCGCGTGTTCGCGTCGATCAGTCATCTGCCGCACGTGCTGTCGTTCGCGCTCGTCGAGCAGATTCTCGGCGAGGCGGATGCCGAACTGAAATTCTCGTATGCGGCGGGCGGCTTTCGCGACTTCACGCGGATCGCGGCGTCGAGCCCGGAAATGTGGCGCGATGTGTGCGTCGCGAATCGCGCGGCGCTGCTCGACGAGCTCGACGGCTACACGCGCGTGCTCGCACGGCTGCGTGCTGCGATCGACGCCGGCGACGGCGCGGCGCTCGAAGCCGTGTTCACGCGCTCGCGCGCCGCACGCAAGGCGTGGCAGGAGCGCGGCGCGCAGCCCGCTGCCGAACCGGTCAAGAAATAACAGGACGATTCCCATGGACTATCTCGATCTCGGCCCGTATTCCAGCGCTTCGGGCACCGTGCGCCTGCCCGGCTCGAAGAGCATCTCGAACCGCGTGCTGCTGCTCGCGGCGCTTGCCGAAGGCGACACGACGATCACCAACCTGCTGGATTCCGACGACACGCGCGTGATGCTCGATGCGCTCGGCAAGCTCGGCGTGAAGCTCGCGCGCGACGGCGACACCTGTGTCGTCACCGGCACGCGCGGCGCGTTCACCGCGAAGACGGCCGACCTGTTCCTCGGCAATGCGGGCACGGCGGTGCGGCCGTTGACGGCGGCGCTCGCGATCAACGGCGGCGACTATCGCGTGCACGGCGTGCCGCGCATGCACGAGCGGCCGATCGGCGACCTCGTCGACGGCCTGCGTCAGATCGGCGCGCAGATCGACTACGAGCAGAACGAAGGCTTTCCGCCGCTGCGGATCAAGCCCGGGACGATCTCGGTCGACGCGCCGATCCGCGTGCGCGGCGACGTGTCGAGCCAGTTCCTCACCGCGCTGCTGATGACGCTGCCGCTCGTGAAGGCGAAGGATGGCAGGACCGTCGTCGAAATCGACGGCGAGCTGATCTCGAAGCCGTACATCGATATCACGATCCGGCTGATGGAGCGTTTCGGCGTGACCGTCGAGCGCGACGGCTGGCAGCGCTTCGTCGTGCCGGCCGGCGTCCGCTACCGGTCGCCGGGACGCATCATGGTCGAGGGCGATGCGTCGTCGGCCTCGTACTTCCTCGCGGCCGGCGCGCTCGGCGGTGGTCCGCTGCGCGTCGAGGGCGTGGGGCGCGCAAGCATCCAGGGCGACGTCGGCTTCGCCAATGCGCTGATGCAGATGGGGGCGAACGTGTCGATGGGCGACGACTGGATCGAGGTGCGCGGCATCGGCCACGACCACGGCAAGCTCGACCCGATCGACATGGATTTCAACCTCATTCCCGACGCGGCGATGACCATCGCGGTCGCGGCGCTGTTCGCGAGCGGCACGAGCACGCTGCGCAATATCGCGAGCTGGCGCGTGAAGGAAACCGACCGCATCGCGGCGATGGCGACCGAGCTGCGCAAGGTCGGCGCGATCGTCGAGGAAGGTGCCGACTATCTGGTCGTCACGCCGCCGCAACGGCTCACGCCGAATGCCGCGATCGACACGTACGACGATCACCGCATGGCGATGTGCTTCTCGCTCGTCAGCCTGGGTGGCGTGCCCGTGCGGATCAACGATCCGAAGTGCGTCGGCAAGACGTTTCCCGACTATTTCGACCGCTTCGCCGCGCTCGCCAAAGCCTGACCGACTCACCCGATGAAATCGACCCGACCCTTCCACCCGACCCCCGTCATCACGATCGACGGCCCGACTGCTTCCGGCAAGGGGACCGTCGCGGCGCTTCTCGCCGCGCATCTCGGCTTCCACCTGCTCGACAGCGGCGCGCTGTACCGTCTCGCGGCGCTCGCGAGCGTGCGCTACGGCATCGCGGCGGAGGACATCGATGCCCTTGTGAAGCTGATCGACGATCTTCACATCACGTTCCGCGAGGGCTGCGCGCAGCTCGACGGCGTCGACGTGTCGAACGACATTCGCGCCGAAGCGGTCGGCAACCGCGCGTCGGCGATTGCCGTGCACGGGCCGGTGCGTTCCGCGCTCGTCGCGCGCCAGCGCGCGTTCCGCAAGACGCCGGGCCTCGTCGCCGACGGGCGCGACATGGGCACCGTGATCTTCCCGGACGCCGTGCTGAAGGTGTTCCTGACGGCCAGCGCCGAGGCGCGCGCGGCCAGACGGCATAAGCAATTGATGCAAAAAGGTTTTTCTGCTAATATAGATGACTTGCTCCGGGATCTCCGTGAACGTGACGCGCGCGACAGCAATCGCGCAGCGGCGCCACTGAAGCCCGCGGCAGATGCCAGGCTGCTCGATACGTCGGCGCTTTCGGTCGATGAAGCTGTCGACCAAGTGCTGCAGTGGTACCGGGCGCTTGGCCAGCCCGCCTGAAAAGGCGGGTGTTGTAGGTGCTTCGCGCTGTAGCGCGAAGCGTGTTTCGAACCCTTAACCCCGTGTGGAATTCGATCTGGCCCTTTCAGCCTGCCATTTCGGCCGGCGTGGCGCACAGCGATCCATGCACAATCAGATTTTTATGTCCGACCTGCAAACCTCCACCCCGAATACCGAATCCTTTGCGGCTCTGTTCGAAGAGTCGCTGACCCGTCAAGACATGCGCGCCGGCGAAGTGATTTCCGCCGAAGTCGTGCGCGTCGACCACAACTTCGTGGTCGTCAATGCAGGCCTGAAGTCCGAGGCTTACATTCCGATCGAGGAATTCCTGAACGATCAGGGCGAGGTTGAGGTGCAGTCGGGCGATTTCGTGTCCGTCGCGATCGACGCACTCGAAAACGGCTATGGCGACACGATCCTGTCGCGCGACAAGGCGAAGCGCCTTGCATCGTGGCTGTCGCTGGAAAAGGCCCTCGACAACAACGAACTCGTCACCGGCACGATCACCGGCAAGGTGAAGGGCGGCATGACCGTGATGGTCAACGGCATCCGCGCGTTCCTGCCGGGTTCGCTGGTCGACACGCGTCCGGTCAAGGACACGACCCCGTACGAAGGCAAGACGCTCGAGTTCCGCGTGATCAAGCTCGATCGCAAGCGTAACAACGTCGTGCTCTCGCGTCGTGCAGTGATCGAAGCAACCCAGGGCGAAGAGCGCGCGAAGCTGCTCGAGACGCTGAAGGAAGGCGCGATCGTCAACGGCGTGGTCAAGAACATCACCGACTACGGCGCGTTCGTCGACCTCGGCGGCATCGACGGCCTGCTGCACATCACCGACATCGCATGGCGTCGTGTGCGTCACCCGAGCGAAGTCCTGTCGGTTGGCCAGGAAGTCACCGCGAAGATCCTCAAGTTCGACCAAGAGAAGAACCGCGTCTCGCTGGGCATCAAGCAACTGGGCGACGATCCGTGGGAAGGCATCTCGCGCCGTTACCCGTCGGGCACGCGCCTGTTCGGCAAGGTCACGAACATCACCGACTACGGCGCATTCGTCGAAGTGGAATCGGGCATCGAAGGCCTCGTCCACGTGTCGGAAATGGACTGGACCAACAAGAACGTTGCTCCGTCGAAGGTTGTCCAGCTGGGCGACGAAGTCGAAGTCATGGTCCTCGAGATCGACGAAGACCGTCGTCGTATCAGCCTCGGCATGAAGCAGTGCAAGCCGAATCCGTGGGATGACTTCAGCCGCAACTTCAAGAAGGGCGACAAGATCACGGGCGCAATCAAGTCGATCACCGACTTCGGCGTGTTCATCGGTCTGCCGGGCGGCATCGACGGCCTGGTCCACCTGTCGGACCTGTCGTGGAGCGAAGCCGGCGAAGAAGCCGTTCGCAAGTACAAGAAGGGCGACGAAGTCGAAGCAATCGTGCTCGGTATCGACGTCGAGAAGGAGCGTATTTCGCTCGGCATCAAGCAGCTCGAAGGCGACCCGTTCAGCAACTACGTTGCAATGAACGACAAGGGCTCGATCGTCGACGGCGTGGTGAAGACGGTCGATGCGAAGGGCGCTGTCATCACGCTGACGGGCGACATCGAAGGCTACCTGCGCGCATCGGAAATCTCGCAGGATCGCGTCGAAGACGCACGCAACGTGCTGAAGGAAGGCGACAAGGTTAACGCGATGGTGATCAACATCGATCGCAAGTCGCGTGGCATCAACCTGTCGATCAAGGCGAAGGATTCGGCTGAACAACAGGAAGCGATCCGCGGCCTGCAGTCCGACTCGAGCGCTGCCGCGACCGGTACGACCAACCTCGGCGCGCTGCTGAAGGCGAAGCTCGACGGCCAGAACCAGTAAGCCTCACGAGGTCTGCTGAAGTATGACCAAATCCGAGTTGGTCGCGCAGCTGGCACTGCGATTTCCGCAACTTGTCCTCAAGGATGCGGATTTCGCGGTGAAAACGATGCTCGATGCGATGTCCGACGCCCTGTCGAAAGGGCATCGCATCGAAATTCGGGGTTTCGGCAGCTTCGGCCTCAACCGTCGCCCGGCGCGCGTCGGACGCAACCCGAAGTCGGGGGAGAAAGTGCAGGTGCCCGAGAAGTTCGTGCCTCACTTCAAGCCCGGCAAGGAATTGCGCGAACGCGTCGACGGCCGCGCCGGCGAGCCGCTGAAAGCTGATGATCCGGACGACGAGCGTTGAGCGTCGTTCGGCTTGCCCGGAACCTGTCCGGCGAAGGCTGAAGAAAAAAGCGCCCCTAGCGGGCGCTTTTTTCGTTTTCGGCGGCCGCGTGGCAACGCGCATCCGCAGGATGTGCGGTGACGCGGAAACGCTTCCTTTACAATACGGGTCGATTCGGCGTCGCGAAGGGGAGTCGCGCGTCACGGCAAACCTCAACAAAGAGAGGGCTACATGAAGTTTATCGTCTGGCTGATCCGGGTATTGGTGTTCGTGCTGCTGCTGGTGCTCGCACTGGCCAATACGCAAACCGCGACGCTGAATTTCCTTGCCGGCTACGCATGGCAAGCGCCGCTGATCCTGATCGGCCTCGCGTTCTTCGTCGTGGGTCTGCTGGCCGGCCTGCTGTCCGCGCTGCCGGCGATCTTCCGTCTGCGCCTCGAGAACGGGCGCCTGAAGCGCGACCTGCGCGCGGTGCGCGAAACCCCGGTCGTCGTCGATCAGCCGCCGATGCCGCCCGTCATTTAATACGGACGCCGCGCGAATCTCGCGCGGTTTTCGTCTCTGCTTCGATATTTCGCATGGATCTGGATTTCTGGTGGTTGCTCGCAATTCCGGTGGCGTTCGCGCTCGGCTGGGCGGCGTCACGCTATGACCTGAAGAACCTCCTGTCGGAGAGCGCCAACCTGCCGCGCTCGTATTTCCGCGGCCTGAACTTTCTGTTGAACGAACAACCGGACAAGGCGATCGACGCGTTCATCGAGGTCGCGAAGCTCGACCCGGAGACGGTCGAACTGCACTTCGCGCTCGGCAACCTGTTTCGCCGCCGCGGCGAAACGGACCGGGCGATCCGCGTGCACCAGAATCTGCTGAGTCGCACGGACCTGCCGGTGAACGAGCGCGACCACGCGCTGTATGAACTCGGCCAGGATTTTCTGAAAGCCGGCCTGCTAGATCGTGCCGAAGAGGCTTTCCACCGGCTCGCCGACGGCGACTACGCGCTGGGTGCGCAGCGGGCACTGCTGACGATCTACGAGATCGAGAAGGACTGGAACAAGTCGATCGATACCGCGAAGCGGATCGAGTCGATGAGCGACAAGCCGCTCGCCATCGAAATCGCGCAGTTCCACTGCGAACTCGCGCAGGACGCGCTGCAGCGCAAGAGCGCCGCGGCAGCGGCCGAACAGCTGAAGCTCGCGCTTGCCGCGAACCCGCAGAACGTGCGCGCGACGATATTGTCGGGCGACGCCGCGGCGGCGGCGGCCGATCACGCGGCCGCGATCGAGCACTGGAAGCGCGTGGAAGCGCAGAATCCCGCTTATCTGCCGCTCGTCGCCGACAAGCTGATGAAGGCCTATGTCGCGCTCGGCCAGCCGGTCGAGGGCGCCGAGCTGCTGATGGGCTATGTCGAGCGCTATCCGTCGAACGACCTGCTCGAAATCGCGTATCAGCACATCGCCGGGTTGCGCGGCCAGGAGGCCGCGCATACGCTCGCACGCACGCAGATGGAGAAGTCGCCGAACCTGTCCGGCATGCTGCACCTGCTCGACGCGCAGATCGCAGCGGCCGACGAGCCGCGCCGTAAGGAACTTGAAATGATGCGCGCGGTGATCAAGCAGCGCACCAAAAATCTGCCACGCTATACGTGCCAGAATTGCGGTTTCCGGGCACGGCTCTTCTACTGGCAGTGCCCCGGTTGCAGCGGCTGGGAAACCTATGCGCCGCGCCGCGTCGAGCCTGCGATGCCGGGTTGATCCCCGCGTGCGGCGCCGATGCGCTGCGGTTGCCGCCGGGTCCGGCCCGGCGGCCAAGTTAGTCAATTACCGGGACGTACCGGAACATCTATGAAAATCACCATCATCGGCACCGGCTATGTCGGTCTTGTCACGGGCTCCTGTCTCGCCGAGATCGGCCACGACGTCTTTTGCCTGGATGTCGATCCGCGCAAGATCGACATCCTGAACAACGGCGGGATGCCGATTCACGAGCCGGGCCTGCTGGACATCATTGCGCGCAACCGCGCGGCAGGACGTCTGCGCTTCTCGACCGACATCGCGGCCAGCGTCGCGCACGGCGAGATCCAGTTCATCGCGGTCGGCACGCCGCCCGACGAGGACGGGTCGGCCGACCTGCAATACGTGCTCGAGGCCGCGCGCAACATCGGCCGTCACATGACGGGATTCAAGGTGATCGTCGACAAGTCGACGGTGCCGGTCGGCACCGCGCAGCGCGTGCGTGCGGTGGTCGACGAGGCGCTCGGCGCCCGCGGGCTCGCGGGCAGCGTCGCGCACCGGTTCTCGGTCGTATCCAATCCTGAATTCCTGAAGGAAGGCGCGGCAGTCGAGGACTTCATGCGCCCGGACCGCATCATCATCGGCGTCGACGACGACGAGACGGGCACGGTGGCGCGCGAGAAGATGAAGAAGCTGTATGCGCCGTTCAACCGCAACCACGAGCGCACGATCTACATGGACGTGCGTTCGGCGGAGTTCGCCAAGTATGCGGCGAATGCGATGCTCGCCACGCGCATCTCGTTCATGAACGAGATGTCGAATCTCGCCGACAAAGTCGGCGCCGACATCGAAGCCGTGCGCCGCGGAATCGGCTCCGATCCGCGCATCGGCTATCACTTCCTGTACGCGGGCGTCGGTTACGGCGGCTCGTGCTTCCCGAAGGACGTGCAGGCGCTGATCCGCACCGCGGGCGAAAACGGTCAGCCGCTGCGTATCCTGGAGGCTGTCGAAGCCGCCAACTCCGCGCAGAAGGATGTGCTGATCGGCAAGATCGAACAGCGCTTCGGCGCGGACCTGACCGGTCGCGAATTCGCGGTCTGGGGCCTCGCGTTCAAGCCGAATACCGACGACATGCGCGAGGCGCCGAGCCGCCGGCTGATCGCCGCACTGCTCGAGCGTGGCGCGACCGTGCGCGCGTACGATCCGGTCGCGATCGACGAAGCGCGCCGTGTGTTCGCGCTCGATCTTGGCGAGGCTGCCGACGCGCTTGCGCGCCTCCATTTCGTCGATACCCAGGACGCAGCCGTGATCGCCGCGGATGCGCTCGTGATCGTCACCGAGTGGAAGGAATTCAGGAGCCCGGATTTCACGCGCCTGAAGGCCGAGCTGAAGGCGCCGGTGATCTTCGACGGGCGCAACCTGTACGAGCCGGACGCGATGGCCGAACTCGGCATCGACTACCATGCGATCGGGCGTCCGCATGTCGCTCCCCAGTCTTCTTCCCGTGGATGAACGCACGATGACTACCCTTCGAGAAGTGGTGCCGGTACCGCGTGCGCAGCTCGCGGGTTCGCGCGTGCTCGTCGTCGGGGACGTGATGCTCGACCGCTACTGGTTCGGCAACGTCGACCGCATTTCGCCGGAAGCGCCGGTGCCCGTCGTGCATGTGCAGCGTCAGGAGGAGCGCCTCGGCGGCGCGGCCAACGTCGCGCGCAACGCCGTGACGCTTGGCGGTCAGGCCGGGCTCCTGTGCGTGGTCGGCTGCGACGAACCGGGCGAGCGGATTGTCGAGTTGCTCGACAGCAGCGGCGTGACGCCTCATCTCGAGCGCGATGCGTCGCTGCCGACGACGATCAAGCTGCGCGTGCTCGCGCGTCAGCAGCAATTGTTGCGGGTCGACTTCGAGGCGATGCCGAAGCACGAGGTGTTGCTCGCGGGGCTCGCGCGTTTCGATGTACTGCTGCCGCAGCACGACGTCGTGCTGATGTCGGATTACGCGAAAGGCGGGCTGACGCACGTGACGACGATGATCGACAAGGCCCGCGCGGCCGGCAAGCCGGTGCTCGTCGATCCGAAGGGCGGCGACTGGGCGCGCTATCGCGGCGCATCGCTGATCACGCCGAACCGCGCCGAGCTGCGCGAAGTCGTCGGTCAGTGGCAATCGGAAGACGACCTGCGCGCGCGCGTCGCCAGGCTGCGTGCGGATCTCGATCTCGACGCGCTGCTGCTCACGCGTTCGGAGGAGGGGATGACGCTTTTTTCCGCAACGGGCGAACTGCATGCCCCGGCGCTTGCGCGCGAGGTGTATGACGTGTCCGGCGCGGGCGATACCGTGATCGCGACGGTCGCGACGATGCTCGGCGCCGGTGTGCCGCTCGTCGATGCCGTCGTGCTCGCGAACCGTGCGGCAGGCATCGTGGTCGGCAAGCTCGGTACGGCCACGGTAGACTACGACGAACTGTTTCACTGAGCGCATTCGGCGGCGCGCCGCACGGATGTCTCGCAATTTTTCAGGCAGAACGATCATGACCGTCATCGTCACCGGCGCAGCCGGTTTTATCGGCGCGAACATCGTCAAGGCGCTCAACGAGCGCGGCGAGTCGCGCATCATCGCGGTCGACAATCTGACGCGCGCGGACAAGTTCCGCAACCTCGTCGATTGCGAGATCGACGACTATCTCGACAAGACGGAATTCGTCGAGCGCTTCACGCGCGGCGATTTCGGCAAGGTACGCGCGGTGTTCCACGAAGGCGCCTGTTCGGACACGATGGAAACCGACGGTCGCTACATGATGGACAACAACTTCCGCTACAGCCGCGCGGTGCTCGATGCGTGCCTCGCGCAGGGCGCGCAGTTCCTGTATGCGTCGTCGGCCGCGATCTACGGCGGCTCGACGCGGTTCGTCGAGGAGCGCGAGGTCGAGGCGCCGCTGAACGTCTACGGCTATTCGAAGTTCCTGTTCGACCAGGTGATCCGCCGCGTGCTGCCGAGCGCGAAGAGCCAGATCGCCGGGTTCCGCTACTTCAACGTGTACGGCCCGCGCGAGACGCACAAGGGCCGCATGGCATCGGTCGCGTTCCACAACTTCAACCAGTTCCGCGCGGAAGGCAAGGTCAAGCTGTTCGGCGAGTACAACGGTTATGCGCCGGGCGAGCAGACGCGCGACTTCGTGTCGGTCGAGGACGTCGCGAAAGTGAACCTGTTCTTCTTCGATCATCCGGAGAAGTCGGGCATCTTCAACCTCGGCACCGGCCGTGCGCAACCGTTCAACGACATCGCATCGACGGTCGTGAACACGTTGCGCGCGCTCGACAACCTGCCGCCGCTGACGCTCGCGCAGCAGGTCGAGCAAGGGCTGATCGAATACGTGGCGTTCCCCGACGCGCTGCGCGGCAAGTACCAGTGCTTCACGCAGGCCGACCAGACGAAGCTGCGTGGTGCCGGCTACGATGCGCCGTTCCTGACCGTGCAGGAAGGCGTCGACCGCTACGTGCGTTGGCTGTCCGGCCAGGTTTAAACGCACGCGCTGCGTCGCTAGACTGGGTCTCACGGTCGGCAGCCGCCGATCGTTTTCATCGGAGATCCAGCACATGATCAAAAAATGGTTTGCCGCGGCCGCGATGCTCGGCGCGATCGCGTCGGCATGGGCGGCCGTTGACGTCAACACCGCGAATGAAGATGCACTCGTCGGCATCAAGGGCATCGGTCCCGCGCGGGCAAAGGCGATTCTCGACGAGCGCGGCGCACGCGGCCCGTTCAGGAATGCAGAAGATCTCGCGTCGCGCGTGAAAGGTATGGGCGGCCATACGGTCGAGCGCCTTCAGCAGGAAGGATTGACGATCGGCGCGGCCGCAGCGGTCGCGACGGCCCCGGCCGCGGGCAAGCCCGCCGCGGCGAAACCTGCCGCGGCGCCGGCCCGCACCGCGCAGAAGTAACGCACACCAGACGAAAGGCTCCTTCAGTCGCCGTCTTGCGACGGCTTCCCGCGGCATGCCGCGGGTTTTTTGCGTCATGCCGCATGCGGCAGACCTATTCCATCGTCGCGATGGGGTTGCCGGCGCGCGCCCCCGCGCTGGTTTACAATCGATTGATTGATCGGCCTCGCACTCACGGTATCTCCATGGCTTACAAAACTATCGAAGACACGATCGGCAACACGCCGCTCGTGCAACTGGTCCGCCTGCCGGACGACGAGATTCGCGCACGCAACAACGTGGTGCTCGCCAAACTGGAAGGCAACAATCCGGCGGGGTCCGTGAAGGATCGCCCGGCGCTGTCGATGATCAGCAAGGCCGAGGCGCGCGGTCGCATCAAGCCGGGCGATACGCTGATCGAGGCGACGAGCGGCAACACCGGCATCGCGCTCGCGATGGCCGCGGCCATCCGTGGCTACAAGATGGTGCTGGTCATGCCGGAGGACCTGTCGGTCGAGCGTCGCCAGAGCATGGCCGCTTACGGCGCCGAAATCATCCTGACGCCGGTGAAGGGCGGGATGGAACTGGCGCGCGACCTCGCGGAGCAGATGCAGCGCGAAGGCAAGGGCGTGATCCTCGATCAGTTCGGGAACCCCGACAATCCCATCGCGCACTACGAAGGAACGGGCCCGGAGATCTGGCGCGACACCGAAGGGCGCATCACGCACTTCGTGTCGGCGATGGGCACGACGGGCACGATCATGGGCACGTCGCGCTATCTGAAGGAACAGAATCCGGCGATCGAGATCGTCGGCGCGCAGCCGGAAGAAGGGTCGCGCATTCCGGGCATTCGCAAATGGCCGGAAGCCTACATGCCGACGATCTTCGATCGCAGCCGCGTCGATCGCGTCGAGAGCGTGAGCCAGGCCGCGTCGGAGACGATGGCGCGCCGGCTCGCGGCCGTCGAAGGCATCTTTGCCGGCATTTCGTCGGGCGGCGCGTGCGAAGTCGCGATGCGCATCGCCCGCCAGGTCGAGAACGCGACGATCGTGTTCATCGTCTGCGACCGCGGCGACCGCTATCTGTCGACCGGCGTGTTTCCCGCCTGAGCCTGATCGGCGTCCGCTGCGTCGAACGATAAAAAAACGCCGCATGAGCGGCGTTTTTTCTTTGCGCGGGCCGTACTTACTGCGCCGGCGCCTCCGTATCTGCGGCCGGCAGCGGCAGCGCGCCGTTCGCTTCCATCTGCGCCTTCACGGCTTCGCCGAGCTGGTACACGGTGAGCGCGTAGAAGAAGCTGCGGTTGTAGCGCGTCAGCACGTAGAAATTCTTCAGGCCGAGCATGTATTCGGTCGCGCGTCCCGGCGACGGCAGGTCGACCACGGTGACCGGCGTGCCGCCTTCGGTGGTGATATTGACCGTCGGCTCGTTGAGGGTCAGGCCGGCACGCAGCAGTTGCGACAGCGCCCAGTGCGGCTCGGGCTGACCGTCCGCGGCTGCCTGCGCGATGCCGAGGCTGCCCGTGTCGGGCGTGATGCGCCAGACCACCGGGCGATCGGTCTCCCAGCCATGCTGCTTCAGGTAGTTCGCGACGCTGCCGATCGCATCGGCAGGACTGCTGCGCAGATCGACGTGGCCGCCGTCGTAGTCGACCGCATACTGGCGGATGCTGCTCGGCAGGAACTGCGGGATGCCGATCGCGCCCGTGTACGAGCCGAGCACGGTGGTCGGGTCGAGCTGGTTGTCGCGAGTCCAGACCAGGAAGTCCTCGAGGTTCTTGCGGAACGTTGCCTGGCGGCTGTCGCGATTCGGCGTGTCCGGATAGTCGAACGTGAGCGTGGTCAGCGTATCGAGCACGCGGAAGTTGCCCATGTAGCGGCCGTAGATCGTTTCGACACCGATGATGCCGACGATCACTTCGGGCGGCACGCCGAATTCCCGGGACGCGCGCTGCAGCGTCGCCTGGTTCGCCTTCCAGAATTTCACGCCCGCGTTGATGCGGATCGGCTCGATGAAGCGCGAACGATAGACGCTCCAGTTCTTCACCGAAGGCGTCGGCGCCGGCTTCACGAGCTTCACGGCGGTGGCCGAGTAGCTGATGCGCGAGAACAGCGCATGCAGGCTCGCGGAATCGAAGCCGTTGCGGCTCACCATCTCGTCGATGAACGCATCGACCTTCGCGTTGTTTGCGTAACGCTGCGGAACGATTTCCTCTTCGAAGGTCTGGCCTTGCGACGGCTGCTGCTGCGATTGCTCCTGCGCGACGCGCGTGCCGGAGGACTTCGCAGGCTGCGTCTGCGCGACGGCGGGTGCGGCGGCCAGCGTAGCGGCGACGGCAGCGGCCACGAGCGGAACGCGAACGCGCGACAGTGCGGAGAGAAGGGCGGCAGGCTTGCTGGAATTCATGTCGAAGCGGGCTGACAGGGCGATGGGGTTCGGCGCAGTATACCCGACGCACCCTGCGTGCCGGGGCGATGCAGCGCACCGTTGTGGTAAGTTAGCGGCGAATTCGCGGCAGACGATGGACATCATTGATGGAGACTCGTGGCGCACCTTGCGTCGCGGATGACAGCTTATGGCAACCGCCTTCTATACGCACCCCGATTGCATGCTGCACGAGATGGGGGAATGGCATCCGGAATGCCCGGCCCGATTGTCGGCGATCCAGGATCAGCTGATCGCGAGCCGCATCGACGACCTGATCGTGCACGAAACCGCCCCGTTCGCGAGCGAGGTGGCGCTGGGCCGCGTGCATACGCAGGCCCATATCGACTACATCCGCAGCATGACGCCCGTCGACGGCTACGTCGAGATCGATCCCGACACGCTGATGAACCGCGACACGTGGCGCGCCGCGCTGCGCGCGGCTGGCGCCGCGATCGCGGCGACCGATGCGGTGATCGAAGGCCGCTATGCGAATGCGTTCTGCAGCGTGCGGCCGCCCGGCCATCACGCGGAACCCGCGCGTGCGATGGGCTTCTGCTTCTTCAATAACGTGGCGATCGCCGCGCGGCATGCGCTCGACGTCCACGGTATCGAGCGCGTCGCGATCATCGATTTCGACGTGCACCACGGCAACGGCACCGAAGCCGCGTTCGCGAACGACGAGCGCGTGCTGATGTGCAGCTTCTTCCAGCATCCGCTGTACCCGTTCTCGGGTACCGATCACCAGGCGCCGAACATGGTCAACCTGCCGATGCCGGCACGCAGCAACGGGATGGCGATCCGCGAAGCGGTCGACATGTTCTGGCTGCCGCGTCTCGACGCGTTCAAGCCGCAGATGCTGTTCGTGTCGGCCGGTTTCGATGCGCATCGCGAGGACGACATCGGCAACCTCGGTCTCGTCGAGGCCGATTTCGAATGGCTGACCGCGCAGGTCGTCGACGTCGCGCGCCGGCATGCGCAGGGCCGCATCGTGAGCTGTCTCGAGGGCGGCTACAACCTGTCCGCGCTCGGCCGCAGCGTCGTCGCGCACCTGCGCGTGCTGGCCGGTATTTGACCGGCAGCGCGGCAGCGCGCTTTCAGCGCGCCGGCACGCGCGCGTGAATCCACGCGATCAGCGCATCGATCACGCGATCGCGCTCGAGATCGTTCATCGTCTCGTGGAACCCGCCTTCGTATAGCGTCAGCGTGCGATCGGGCGAGCCGACGTGGGCGCCGAATGCGCGGCTTCCGTCGGGCTCGGTCAGCTTGTCCTCGGTGCCGTGATAGACGAGCACCGGCACGCGCAGCGCACCGCGGCCGCGCTCGATGCGCGCCATCGCGTCGAGGATTTCGGCACCGGTGCGCGCCGGCACCGCGCCATGGTGCACGAGCGGATCGGCACGATTGGCCGCGACGACGGCCGGATCGCGCGACAGCAGCGCCGCATCGATCCTGATTGCGGGGAAGCTCGGCCATGCGCGGCTGATGAAGCGGCTCATCGCGAGCATCCAGCGCGGCACGTCGCGCCCCGGCGCGAGCGCCGGGCTTGACAGCACGAGACCGGCCAGCGCGTGGCCGCGGGCGGGCACGCGTTCGATCGCATACAGCGCCGCGACGGCGCCGCCCATGCTGTGTCCCATCAGGAAGAGCGGCGTATCGCCGCAGGCGGCTTCGGCAACGAGTGCATCCGCATCGTTCAGGTAACCGTCGAAACGCTCGACCCACGCACGTTTGCCGGGCGACTGGCCGTGCCCCCGCAGATCGATCGCCAGCACGTCGATGCCGGCCGCGTTCAGTCTGGCCGCCAGCGCCGCGTAACGGCCCGCGTGCTCGGCGAGGCCGTGCACCAGCGCGAGCGTCGCGCGGGGCGGCACCGTGCCGTCGCCGGCCGGCCAGCGGTACGACGCCAGTTCGAGTCCGTCCGCGGTGCGCAGCCGGCCCATGCGCGGAGCGGACGGCGACGCCGGCTCCGGTGCTGCGGTGACGGGTGCGGCGGCCGGCGTGGTGGTGGCGTTCATCTGGCGGGTCCCCTGATCGTTGGCATCGGTGTTCCGGATCATAGTCGCCGCATTCCGGAGGCGGCCCAGCAGCGCCCCTCTAATTTCGTCTGGTTATGAAAAGATCGAAATCGATTATTAAGGGGAATGAGGCGTTTGCGGTAAAATCGCCGGCTATTCCAGATGCATCGGTGGCCGACTGGCGGGCCTCGCCAGCCGGCCGCCGTTCTGTTTACATGATCGAATTACGCAATCTGTCTCAGCGTTTCCCCGGGCCGACCGGCTGGGTCGACGCGTTGCACAACGTCAATCTGACGATCCCGCAGGGCGAGGTGTTCGGCATCATCGGCCGAAGCGGCGCCGGCAAGAGCACGCTCGTGCGCACCATCAACCTGCTCACGCGACCGACCGAAGGCAACGTCGTCGTCGGCGGACGCGATCTCACGCTGCTGCCGGCGGGCGCGCTGCGCGAAGCGCGCCGCGAAATCGGCATGATCTTCCAGCACTTCAACCTGCTGTCGTCACGCACGGTGTTCGACAACGTCGCGCTGCCGCTCGAGCTGGCCGGTGCAGGCCGCGCCGACATCGAGGCGGCCGTGCTGCCGCTGCTCGACCTCGTCGGGCTGTCCGCGCAGAAGGACCGCTATCCGGCCCAGATCAGCGGCGGCCAGAAGCAGCGCGTCGGCATCGCCCGCGCGCTCGCGAGCAAGCCGCAGGTGCTGCTGTCGGACGAAGCGACGTCGGCGCTCGACCCCGAGACCACGCGCTCGATCCTCGATCTGCTCAAGCGCATCAACCGCGAACTCGGCCTGACGATCGTGCTGATCACCCACCAGATGGAAGTGATCAAGCAGGTGTGCGATCGCGTAGCGGTGCTCGACGCCGGCCGCGTGGTCGAAGAGGGCCGCGTGATCGACGTGTTCCTGCAACCGCATCACGAAGTGACGCGCGCGCTGATCGGCGACGTGATCGCGCAGGAGCTGCCGCCGGCGCTGAAGGCACGGGTGGCCGAGCGGCTGAAGACGGGCAGCGGGCATTTGCTGCGGCTGGCATTCACCGGCTCGGGGGTCGACCAGCCGATCCTGTCGGAAACGATCCGCCGGTACGAACTCGATTTCAACATCCTGCACGGCCAGATCGACGAGATCCAGGGTCAGGCGTTCGGGTCGCTCGCGGTGCTCGCGGGCGGCGAACCGGGCAAGGTCCGGCAGGCGCTCGCGTTCCTGCGCGAGCAAGGTGTGGTGGTAGAGGAGCTTTCGTATGTTGAGTGAGATGTTCGATATGTTCGTGCAGTCGTTCTGGGAGACGCTGATCATGGTCGGCATCTCGGGAGCGGTCGGCGCGCTCGTCGGGCTGCCGCTCGGCGTGCTGCTGTACCTGACCGACCGTCAGGGCGTGCTGCAGAACCTCGGCTTGAATCGCGTGCTCGGCGGCATCGTGAACGCGGTGCGCTCGACGCCGTTCATCATCCTGCTCGTCGCGGTCATTCCGCTCACGCGGCTCGTCACGGGGTCGTCGATCGGCACGGCTGCGGCGGTCGTGCCGCTGACGCTCGCGGCCGCGCCGTTCGTCGCGCGGCTGGTCGAGACCGCGCTGCGCGAAGTCGACCGCGGGCTGATCGAGGCCGCGCAATCGATGGGCGCGACGACGTCGCAGATCGTGTTCAAGGTGCTGCTGCCCGAATCGCTGCCGGGCATCGTCGCGGGCCTGACGATCACGTTCGTGTCGCTCGTCGGCTATTCGGCGATGGCCGGTGCGATCGGCGGCGGCGGGCTCGGCGATCTGGGGATCCGCTACGGCTACCAGCGCTATCTGCCGGAAGTGATGTGGACGGTCGTCGCGATCCTGATCGTGTTCGTGCAGATCGTGCAATCGTTCGGCGACTGGCTCGTGCGCCGGCTGAGCCACAAGTAAAACGACATTCATCCATTTGGGGGAGACGATGCAACGACGTTTCATGCTGAAGTTCGCGGCCGCACTCGGCGCGGCCGCGCTGTTCGCGAGCGCACATGCGCAGGCCGAAACCATCAAGGTGGGCGTGACGGGCGGCCCGCACGCGCAGATCATGGACGTGGTGAAGAAGGTCGCGGCCAAGAGCGGCCTCGACATCCGCGTCGTCGAATTCTCCGACTACGTGCAGCCGAACGCGGCGCTCGCGTCGGGCGATCTGGACGCGAACAGCTACCAGCACGATCCGTATCTGCAGGCGCAGGTGAAGGATCGCGGCTACAGGCTGATCAAGGTCGCCGAGACTGTCACGTTCCCGATGGGCATCTATTCGAAGCGCGTGAAGTCGCTGGCCGAGCTCAAGCCCGGCGCGCGCATCGCGGTGCCGAACGACCCTACCAACGGCGGCCGCGCGCTGCTGTTGCTGCAGAAGCAGGGGCTCCTGAAGCTGCGCGCGGACGCAGGCCTCAAGGCGACGCCGCTCGACATCGTCGACAACCCGCGCAAGCTGAAGATCGTCGAGCTCGATGCGGCGCAGATTCCGCGCTCGCTGGCCGACGTCGACGCGGCCGCGATCAACACCAACTACGCGATGGAAGCGGGGTTGAAACCGAAGCAGGACGCGATCGCGATCGAGGGCCCGAGCGGCCCGTACGCGAACGTTCTCGCGATCCGTGACGCCGACCGGAGCAAGCCGTGGGTCGCGAAGCTGGTCGCGGCCTACCATTCGACGGAAGTGAAGCAGTTCATCGAACAGAAGTTCGGCGGGGCGGTCATCGCCGCCTGGTAACACGATGTACAGGGCGCGCCCGGCGACGATTAGAGTCGATGATCGAAAACCCGGGCTTTGCGTCCGGGTTTTTTCTCTTTTAAAATAGAACGACCGTTCGCTATTGCCGGCGCGCCGAAGAGGAGCGCTATCCTCGATAGCCGCGATGGATGGGTCCGCTGGGCCGCGCAGTCACGAGGCCTCGCTATAGAATGGCCTCTGGTCGTATTCGTAACTTTGGAGCGTGTGCATGAAAATCCTGGTGCCAGTGAAAAGAGTGGTCGATTACAACGTGAAGGTCCGCGTGAAGTCGGACAACACGGGCGTCGACATCGCGAACGTGAAGATGTCGATGAACCCGTTCGACGAAATCGCGGTGGAAGAAGCGGTGCGCCTGAAGGAAGCGGGCGTCGCGAACGAAGTGATCGCGGTGTCGGTCGGTGTCGCGCAAGCGCAGGAAACGCTGCGCACGGCGCTGGCGATCGGCGCGGATCGCGCGATCCTGGTGGAATCGAACGACAGCGTCGAGCCGCTGGCCGTCGCGAAGATCCTGAAGGCGCTGGTCGACAAGGAACAGCCGCAACTGGTGATCCTCGGCAAGCAGGCAATCGACGACGATTCGAACCAGACGGGCCAGATGCTGGCCGCGCTGGCAGGTCTGCCGCAAGCGACGTTCGCGTCGAAGGTGACGATCGCCGACGGCAAGGCAACCGTTGCACGTGAAGTCGACGGCGGCGCGGAAACGCTGTCGCTGACGCTGCCGGCGGTGGTCACGACCGACCTGCGCCTGAACGAGCCGCGCTACGTGACGCTGCCGAACATCATGAAGGCGAAGAAGAAGCCGCTGGAAAACGTGAAGCCGGAAGACCTCGGCGTGGACGTGACGCCGCGTCTGAAGACGCTGAAGGTGGCCGAGCCGCCGAAGCGCGCGGCCGGCGTGAAGGTGCCGGACGTGAAGACGCTGGTCGAGAAGCTGAAGACCGAAGCCAAGGTGCTGTAAGAGGGAGCGGAAAGAAATGACGATTCTGGTGATTGCAGAACACGACAACGCGTCGATCAAGGCCGCGACGCTGAACACGGTGGCGGCGGCAGCGAAGATTGGCGGCGACATTCACGTGCTGATCGCGGGCCACAACGCGCAAGGCGCAGCCGATGCGGCAGCGAAGATCGCGGGTGTGTCGAAGGTGCTGCTGGCCGACGCGCCGCAGCTCGAAGCGGGCCTCGCGGAAAACGTGGAAGCGACCGCGCTGAACATCGCGAAGGACTACTCGCACATCCTCGCGCCGGCGACCGCCTACGGCAAGAACATCGCGCCGCGCATCGCCGCGAAGCTGGACGTCGCGCAGATTTCGGACATCACGGCGGTCGATTCGGCCGACACGTTCGAGCGCCCGATCTACGCGGGCAACGCGATCGCGACGGTGCAGTCGAGCGACCCGATCAAGGTCATCACGGTGCGGGCGACGGGTTTCGATCCGGTAGCGGCCGAAGGCGGCAGCGCATCGGTCGAGAAGATCGAAGCGGCGGCAGACGCAGGCAAGTCGCAATTCGTGAGCCGTGAAGTGACGAAGCTGGACCGTCCGGAACTGACGTCGGCGAACATCATCGTGTCGGGCGGCCGCGGTCTGGGCAGCGGCGAGAACTACACGAAGGTGCTGGAGCCGCTGGCCGACAAGCTGTCCGCGGCACTGGGCGCATCGCGTGCCGCGGTCGACGCCGGCTACGTGCCGAACGACTACCAGGTCGGCCAGACCGGCAAGATCGTCGCACCGCAGCTGTACATCGCGGTGGGCATCTCGGGTGCGATCCAGCATCTGGCCGGCATGAAGGATTCGAAGGTGATCGTCGCGATCAACAAGGATCCGGAAGCGCCGATCTTCAGCGTGGCCGACTACGGCCTCGTCGGCGATCTGTTCGCGCTGGTGCCGGAACTCGTGAGCGAACTCGGCTGACGCGGCAAGTCGCTTCGGCGGTAAGCATGCAGCAAGACAAGGGGCGCGATGAGCGCCCCTTTTTTTGGGCGTGCAGACGAGGGCGGGGTGTTCTGCGATACGCCGAGCCGCGATTGCGCAACGCTGCGGGGAGCATGCTCTTGTGTAGGCAGGCAGGCGGCCCCGCAGTGTCGATCGTTAGCGGGAAGAGCAACGAACGTGAGCGCGCGCTTCCGCAAGCCCGCTCCGGCGGCGGCAACGCGTTCGCTGCAACGAAAAAGGCGCCTCGCAAGGGGCGCCTTTCGATCGATGCCGGCCGCCCTGCGTCGCCGCGGGCTGTTCCGGCTTACGCGTATGCCGGGCGCGTCTGGCCGGCCACGTCCTTCAGGTAGCGATGCACCGACAGGTCGTCGGCCTGAATCGCCGGCTTCTTGCCGGAGATCAGGTCGGCGAGCAACTGGCCCGACCCGCACGACATCGTCCAGCCGAGCGTGCCGTGGCCGGTGTTCAGGAACAGGTTCGAGACCGGCGTGCGGCCGACGATCGGCGTGCCGTCCGGCGTCATCGGGCGCAGGCCCGTCCAGAACGTTGCCTTCGACGTATCGCCGCCGCCAGGGAACAGGTCGTTCACGCACATTTCGAGCGTTTCGCGGCGCGCGGCGCGCAGGTTCTTGTCGAAGCCGACGATCTCGGCCATGCCGCCGACGCGGATGCGCTGGTCGAAACGCGTGATGGCGATCTTGTAGGTTTCGTCGAGCACCGTCGATACGGGGGCCGCCGCATCGTTGACGATCGGCGCGGTGATCGAATAGCCCTTCAGCGGATAGACCGGGATCTTCATCAGGTTCGAGATGAAGCTGGTCGAGTACGAGCCGAGCGCGACGACATACGCATCCGCACGCACCGTCTCGCTGCCGCACTGCACGCCGGCGATCCTGCCGCCCGCGATCGCGAGCGCGTCGATCGGCGTGTTGTAACGGAACTTCACGCCGAGCGATTCCGCGAGCGCTGCGAGGCGCGTCGTGAACAGCTGGCAGTCACCCGTTTCGTCGCCCGGCAGGCGCAGGCCGCCCGTCAGCTTGTGCGACACGGCGGCGATCGCCGGTTCGGCGTTCTTCAACTCGGCCGGCGACAGCAGTTCGAACGGCACGTTTGCTTCCTGCAGCACCGCGATGTCCTTCGCCGCGCCGTCGAGTTGCTGTTGCGTGCGGAACAGTTGCAGCGTGCCGCCCGTGCGCCCTTCGTACTGGATGCCGGTATCGGCGCGCAGCGCCTGCAGGCAATCGCGACTGTATTCGGCGAGGCGGACCATGCGGCCCTTGTTGACTGCATAGCGATCGGCCGTGCAGTTGCGCAGCATCTGCCACATCCACTGGAGCTGGAAGCGCGTGCCATCGAGGCGGATCGCGAGCGGCGCATGCTTCTCGAACATCCACTTGACGGCCTTCAGCGGCACGCCGGGCGCGGCCCACGGAGCCGCGTAGCCGGGCGAGATCTGGCCTGCGTTCGCGAAGCTCGTTTCAAGCGCCGGGCCGGCCTCGCGGTCGATCACCGTGACTTCATGACCGGCGCGCGCGAGGTAATACGCGCTTGCCACGCCCACCACACCGCTGCCCAGAACGACGACTCGCATAGCTGCTCCAGATCGAAGGGATCAGGTCGAGGCCGGGCGCACCTGCGTCTCCGTGTAACCTCTAGCTGATCTAGTTTTTTGAGCTATGGTATTGTCGAATGTGCAGGTTTTGTTATCGTATTTTTCAGGTTTTCAGAATAAACAAATGAGAACGCAACGCCAGCCAGTACGCTCGCTCGACAAGCTCGACCGCCGCATCCTCAAACTGCTGCAGGACGACGGCCGGATGGCGATGAAGGACCTCGCGGAGCAGGTCGGCCTGACCGTGACGCCGTGCATCGAACGCGTGCGGCGCATGGAGCGCGACGGCGTCATCACCGGCTATCACGCACGCGTCGATCCGGGCCAGCTCGGCGCCGCACTGCTGGTGTTCGTCGAGATCACCCTCGGCCACAAGGGCGGCAACATGTTCGAGCAGTTCCGTCGCGAAGTGATGAAGATCGACGAGGTGCTCGAATGCCATCTCGTGTCCGGCGACTTCGACTACCTGATCAAGGCGCGGATCGGTGAAATGGCCGACTATCGCAAGCTGCTCGGCGACATCCTGCTGCAACTGCCCGGCGCGGTGCAGTCGAAGAGCTATGTCGTGATGGAGGAAATCAAGGAAACGCTGACGATTTCGGTCGGCGAATGACCGCTGCGGCGGCCGGTTGCCGTCGCCGCTGTCGCGCCCCTTATCTCGCCCTTGGCATGCTGCACCCAATACTGTATAAATATACAGTATTGGGTGCAGGCGAATGGGTGAGCGCATGGACGGCCGGTCCGACAACGAATTTCCGATAGCGCCGCCGGCGCCCCGCAAGGGGCGTGGTGCGGTCGACAACCTCCAAGGGCGGTACGAAACGGCGCTGCGCGAAGCGGTCGACGACGGCTGGGCGCACGAATCGGACGACGCCGATCTGCCCGCGCCGCTGCGCACGCAGGTGTTCGAGGAGCGCGCGAAGAGCATCCTGACGCATAACCAGTCGCCGGACATCCCGTTCAGCGTGTCGCTCAATCCGTATCGCGGCTGCGAGCACGGGTGCATCTACTGCTTTGCGCGGCCGACGCACAGCTATCTCGGCCTGTCGCCGGGGCTCGACTTCGAGAGTCGCATCTATGCGAAGGTCAATGCGGTCGAACTGCTCGAGCGCGAGATTTCGCGCAAGCGTTACGTGCCGGAGCCGATCGCGCTCGGCGTCAACACCGACGCATACCAGCCGGTCGAGCGCGACCTGCGCATCACGCGCAGCGTGATCCAGGTGATGCACGACCACGGGCTGCCGTTCGCCGCGATCACGAAATCGTCGCTGATCGAGCGTGACCTCGACCTGCTTGCCCCGATGGCCGAGCGCGGGCAGGTGATGGCGGCGGTCACGATCACGACGCTCGACGCCGATCTCGCGCGCACGCTCGAGCCGCGTGCGGCGACGCCGGCGCGCCGGCTGCGTACGATCCGCGCGTTGCGCGACGCGGGGGTGCCGGTGGGTGTCAGCATTGCACCGATGATCCCGTTCGTCACCGAGCCGGACATGGAGCGCGTGCTGGAAGCCTGCGCGGAAGCAGGCGCGACGCATGCGAGCTATATCGTCCTGCGGCTGCCGTGGGAGGTCGCGCCGCTGTTCAAGAGCTGGCTCGCCGCGCATTTCCCCGATCGCGCGGAGCGCGTGATGAACCGTGTGCGCGACATGCGCGGCGGGAAGGACTACGACTCCGATTTCTCGAAACGGATGAAAGGCGAGGGGATCTGGGCCGACCTGTTGCGGCAGCGTTTCCGTCAGGCCGTGAAGCGGCTCGGGTTGAACGAACGCAGGAACGGCATTCTGGATCTGTCGCAGTTTCGCGGTGCGCCGGCGGCCACGGTGGCGGCACGGCGCACCGTGGTGGGTGCAACGAGCACGAAGTCGCGTGACGACACGCAGTTGAGCCTGTTCTGACCGGTGCGCGTCGGCGCTTACTGCGAAATCTGCTTCGCCGCTTCGACTTGCGATTCGAAATATGTCTGGAACGACAGCGCAAGCGCGGTCATCAGCAGGAACGCGCCGATCAGCAGCGAGAAGATCACGATGAAGATCACCGTCCAGCCCGACCGGCTGCGCTTGCCCGTATCGGCATTGAATTGCGCGTCCCATTTCTCGTCGGGGCGCAGGCCATAGACGAGCGCGGCGAGGAACGCGGCGAGCAGCGAGATCGCACCCGGCACGGCGAGCCACCAGCCGAGGCTGGCGCTGCGCTGGGTCGCGGCGAGCAGCATGAAACCCGGAATCCCGACGATCGTCGCAAGCAGGTGCGCCCAGCCGTACACGTCGCGAAGGCCGTACAGGTAGAAGCGGTGCGCGCCGAGCGAACCGAACAGGAACGCGAGGGCGGCGGTGAGCGTCTTGGAGCGGAAGCGGCGGGACGGTGCGGTGCTGCTGGACATGGGTGGCGGCGGATTATCGTTGGCGTGGCGGCCGGCAGGCCGGCGCGGGGCGCTCGGCCCGGCACGCATTCTACGATGCGCGGTCGGCCACGGTCACCCCTCGGCTGCGTCAAGGTGCCGCATAGGTGACGCGGTAGATGGCGCCTGCATAGTCGTCGCTGACGAGCAGCGAGCCGTCCGGCAGCGGCAGCACGTCGGCCGGGCGTCCCCACACGGTGCCGTCCGCGCGCAACCAGCCGGTGATGAACGGCGCCTGGCGCGCGTGGCTGCCGTCGGCCGACACGACCGCGCGCATCACGCGGTAGCCGACCTTCGTGCTGCGGTTCCACGAACCGTGCTCGGCAATGAACACATTGTTGCGATAGGACGCCGGGAACATCGGCCCCGTATAGAAGCGCATGCCGAGTGCGGCGACGTGCGCGCCGAGTTTCAGCACGGGCGGCACATGGCGGCGGCACGCGTCGGCGCTCCCGAATTCGGGGTCGGGCGTGTCGCCGCCATGACAGTATGGAAAGCCGAAGTCGAGGCCTGAGCGCGGCGCGCGGTTCAGCTCGTCGTCGGGTACGTCGTCGCCCATCAGGTCGCGCCCGTTGTCGGTGAACCACAGCTCGCCCGAGTCCGGGTGCCATGCGAAGCCGACGGTATTGCGCACGCCGCGGGCGAACACCTCGCGGCCGCTGCCGTCGGCGTTCATGCGTGCGATGATCGCGTAGCGGCTGCGATCGGCCAGGCACACGTTGCACGGCGCGCCGGTCGGCACGTAGAGCTTGCCGTCGGGGCCGAACGCGATGAATTTCCAGCCGTGATGATGATCGGTCGGCAGCGCGTCCGTCACGACCGCCGGCGCGGGCGGCCGGGCGAGCCGGTCGTCGATGTGGTCGAGGCGCAGGATGCGCGACACCGCGGAGATATAGAGCGCGCCGTCCCGATACGCGACGCCGACGGGCATGTCGAGGCCCGAAGCGATCATGTAGCGGGCAGTGATCCGGCCCTCGTGCATCGCGAACGCATGCACGCGGCCTTCCCGCGAGCCGACATACAGAATCCCACGCGGCGACCACGCCATTTCGCGGGCGGTCGGCACGGCGTCGGTCAGTATGTCGACGTGGAAGCCGGGCGGCACGACGAGTTCGCCCACCGGCGGCGCGGCGCACGCCGCGGTGGCTGCGAGGCAGATGACGAAACCGGTCAGCAGGCCCGTGAGGCGATGCTGCGCGCGGTACGCCAGGGCGGCGCGAAATAGCGGCATGGCGGCGGGGAGCGTCGTGAACACGACGATTGTAGGCCCGGCGAACACGGCGCCTGCGGAATTTTTGCGCGTAAGTGTTTGTTGTGGCTTTGGTTTCCGGCTATAATCGCACGTTTCAGTAGTTTCGAACCCGGTTTCCCCGAAGGATTTCATATGGTTATCATCCGTCTGGCTCGCGGCGGCTCGAAGAAGCGCCCGTTCTACAACATCGTTGCTACCGATTCGCGCAACCGTCGTGACGGCCGCTTCATCGAACGCGTCGGCTTCTACAACCCGGTCGCTACGAAGGGCGAATCGCTGCGTATCGCTCAGGATCGCCTGACGTACTGGCAAGGTGTTGGCGCGCAACTGTCGCCGACCGTCCAGCGTCTCGTGAAGGAAGCGCAAAAGGCGCAACCGGCCGCCTAACATGGCGCGGTGTGCCGGTCGTGCCGGCTGCAAGGAGCATTGATGTCCGGTCACGATTCCGGTAACGCAAAGCGCGGGCGAGCGTCGTTTGGCGCATTCGTCCGCAAGCCGGTCGAGCGCGACGTTGTCGCGAGCGCCGGTGAAGCTGCCGAGCAGGGCAGTCTCGAAGCGGTGCAAGCCTGGCCCGACGATGCTGTCGAGGTCGGGGCAGTGGTCGACGCCTATGGCCTGAAAGGCTGGATCAAGGTGGCGACGCATGCCGACGCCGGTCGCGGCGGCGATGCGCTGCTCGACGCGCGCCGCTGGTGGCTGGAGCGGGGTGGGGAGCGGTTGTCCGCCCGCATCCTGCAGTCGAAAACGCACGGCGACACTGTCGTCGCGCATGCCGCGGGTGTCAGCGACCGCGATGCCGCATTGGCTTTGCGCGGCTTTCGCGTGTTCGTGCGCCGGGAAGATTTCCCGGCATTGGCCGCGGACGAATTCTATTGGGTCGACCTGATCGGTCTCGAGGTCGTCAACGAGCAATCGGTGGCGCTTGGGACAGTAAGCGGGATGATCGACAACGGCGTGCATTCGATCATGCGCGTCGAGTATCCGGCAGTCGGCAAGGATGGTCAGCCGACCACCGACGAACGGCTGATTCCGTTCGTCGGCGTATACGTCAAGACGGTGGATCAGGCGGCACGTCGCATCGTCGTCGACTGGGAAGCCGATTACTAATGAACCAGGTTACGGAGAGCGCGGTGCAGTTCGACGTCGTCACGCTCTTTCCCGAAATGTTCCGCGCGCTGACCGACTGGGGGATCACCAGCCGGGCCGTGAAGCAGGAGCGCTTCGGGCTGCGCACCTGGAACCCGCGTGATTTCACGACGGACAACTACCGCACGGTCGACGACCGTCCGTACGGTGGCGGTCCGGGCATGGTGATGCTGGCCAAGCCGCTCGAGGCCGCGATCAACGCTGCGAAAGCAGCGCAGGCGGAGCTGGGCGTCGCGAGCACGCGTGTGGTGATGATGTCGCCGCAAGGTGCGCCGTTCACGCACGAACGTGCGGTGCGGATGGCGCAGGAGCCTGGTGTCATCGTGCTGTGCGGCCGCTACGAGGCGATCGATCAGCGTCTGCTCGACCGTTGTGTAGACGAGGAAATCAGCCTCGGCGATTTCGTTCTGTCCGGTGGCGAACTGCCGGCGATGGCGATGATGGATGCCGTCGTGCGCCTGCTGCCCGGCGTGCTGAACGATGCGCAGTCAGCCGTGCAGGACAGCTTCGTCGACGGGCTGCTCGATTGTCCGCATTACACGCGCCCCGAGGAATACGAGGGAATGCGCGTGCCGGACGTGCTGCTCGGCGGGCATCATGCCGAGATCGAGCGGTGGCGCCGCCAGGAAGCATTGAAGAATACGTTGCGGAAGCGGCCGGATCTGATCGTCCGGGCGCGCCGCGAGAAGTTGTTGAGCCGGGCCGACGAGGCGTGGCTTGCGAACCTCGCACGCGAAGCGAAGAACGCCTCCTGAGGCGGCGTCGCGGGCGGGAAATGGCGGTGCCGTGCATGCGTGCGCGGCACCTGATGTGAATCCATCCTCTGTCGGGGCCAGGCCTGGAAGCAGGCGGGCGCAAACGCCGACACGATGGCTTTAGGAGTCAGTGATGAATCTGATTGCAAAACTTGAGCAGGAAGAGATCGAGCGCGCGCTCGCCGGCAAGACGATCCCCGAATTCGCCCCGGGCGACACGGTGATCGTGAACGTGAACGTGGTTGAAGGTAACCGCAAGCGCGTTCAGGCTTACGAAGGCGTCGTGATCGCGATTCGCAACCGCGGCCTGAACTCGAACTTCATCGTCCGCAAGATTTCGTCGGGCGAAGGCGTCGAGCGTACGTTCCAGACCTACTCGCCGCTGCTGGCGAGCATCGTCGTCAAGCGTCGCGGTGATGTGCGTCGTGCGAAGCTGTACTACCTGCGCGAGCGTTCGGGCAAGTCGGCTCGAATCAAGGAAAAGCTGGTGTCGAAGGATCGCACCGCAGCAGCTTCCCAAGAGTAAGAGCTGTAAGGAAAAAGCACCCTCCCGGGTGCTTTTTTCATTCTGGCGCGACAATATGCTCGATACGTCACGAACCGAGAGTCCCATTGAATCGCCGCCCCATCGTTGATCCCGAAGTGCTGCCGGTCGAAGGCACCGGCGCCGGCCTGCCGTCCATCGATGCACGCCTGCTGACGCCGCCCGGGCTGCGCGAACGCTTCGCGCGCACGCTCGAATGGAACGTCGAGCCCGGCGAGGCTCGGCTGGTGGAAGGCGTCGATCCGCGCAGCGCCGCCGTCCTCATCCCGCTCGTGGTGCGCGAGAGCGGTCTCACAGTGCTGCTGACCCAGCGCGCCGATCACCTGAACGACCATGCTGGGCAGATCAGCTTCCCCGGCGGCCGTCGAGAGTCGTACGATCGCGATGCGACGGCGACCGCGTTGCGCGAGGCGAAGGAAGAAATCGGACTGACGGCCGAACGGGTGGAGATTCTCGGTGCGCTGCCCGACTACCTGACGGGTACCGGCTTCTGCGTGACGCCGATCGTCGGGCTCGTCCATCCGCCGTTCACCGTGCAGGCCGATGCGTTCGAAGTCGCCGAGATTTTCGAGGTGCCGCTCGCGTTCCTGATGAGTCCCGCGAACCACCAGGTGCGCGTGTTCCGCTGGGAAGGCGGCGAGCGTCGTTTTTTTGCGATGCCCTATCCGAATGGAGAATCGGCCGGGCATTACTTCATCTGGGGCGCAACTGCCGGCATGTTGCGCAATCTGTACCGCTTCTTTGCAGCCGGATAACATCCCGCCCGAGCGTGCCCACGCGGCCGGCTCGCGGCCCGTCGCGCCAGCAGCCATCCGTCGCTTACGCTGTGCTATCGTTATGCAAAAAATGACATAACTCGGAAGACGGCGCCACGCATGACTTTCTTTTCGGTTCTCCTCGCTCTCATCATCGAACAGGTCCGCGCGTTGTCGCCAAGCAATCCGGTGTTCGCGCTGTTCCAGTTTCATGCGGAAACCGTCGCGCATGGCCTCGACGCCGGCAAGCAAAAGCATGGCGTGCTCGCATGGCTCGCAGTCGTGCTGCCGTGGGTGCTGATCGTCGCGCTGATCTACTTCCTGCTGTACAAGGTGAGCTTCGTGCTCGCGTTCATCTGGAACGTCGTCGTCGTGTATTTCACGCTCGGCTTCCGCCAGTTCAGCCACTACTTCACCGATATCCATCTCGCGCTCAACAACGACGACGTGCCGCGCGCCCGCGAAATCCTGCATGAATGGACGGGCCTCGACACGGTCGACATGCCGGTCGGTGAAATCGTCCGCCATACGCTGATTCATGCGGTCGTTGCGTCGCATCGCCACGTGTTCGGCGTGTTCTTCTGGTATGTGCTGCCGATCGGTCCGGCAGGCGCCGTGCTGTATCGCATCTCCGAATATCTCGCGCGCAGCTGGTCGACGCCGGGCGACGATCGCACGGCCGCGTTCTCGACGTTCGCGCAGCGGGCGTTCTTCGTGATCGACTGGATTCCGTCGCGGCTGACCGCGCTCGGCTTCGCGATCGTCGGCAACTTCGAGGACGCGATCTATGCGTGGCGCAATCACACGCGGCAATGGCCCGACCCGAACGACGGCGTGCTGCTCGCGGCCGGTAGCGGCGCGCTCGGCGCACGCCTCGCAGGGCCGCTCGCGGAACCGTCGAGCCTCGACGCGCTGGCGGTCGGCGACAGCGGCCCGTTGACGGTCGGTGACGATTGCACGCCGCGCACGCTGCAGTCGGCGGTCGGCCTCGTGTGGCGCGCCGTGATCCTGTGGATGATCCTGTTGTTGATGCTGACGCTGGCGGTCTGGGTATCGTGACGCGCTTGCGCGGCGCCCGATGAAATGACAAGGCCGGCTCGATGCCGGCCTTTTTGCTGTGCGTCGGTCAATCCGGTGATCCCGGTCAGTCGTCGAGCGGATCGCGCACGGCGCCGCATTGCCAGCAGGTGGTGAATTGCGCCTCGAGCGTCTCGCCGCACTGGCGGCAGCGCCATGGCGCGGCGCCGGCCGACGGGCCGTGTGACGCCGCATCGAGCAGCCGCCGCGCGAGCGCATCGTCGCGCTCGTCGTCGAGCCACAGCTCGGGCGCGCATGCGTCGGCGGGCAGGCCGCCGAGCGCACCGGGCGCATAGCAGTTGTGCAGCTCGCAACCGATGCCGGCCACCTGCAGCACGTTCGCCCAATGCTGCGCGGTGGCGAGGTCGGGGGCCTTGAAACGCATCGCGGCTCCTGTCGGTGAAGGCCGGGCCGGCGGCCGTCTGCCCGCCGTATGGTCAGCGGACGATCTGGCTCGCCTCGTGCACGAGCTGCGCGTAGAGCGCATGCCGCGACGGCGCAATGCGGCCGTCGGCCACGGCTTCGAGAATCGCGCAGCCGGGTTCGTGCAGATGATGACAATTATAGAAACGGCAGTCCGCGAGCAGCGGGCGGAATTCCGGAAAGGCGCGCTCGAGGCGCCCCTCCGTCAGGTGGTACAGGCCGAACTCCTGGAAGCCCGGCGAATCGATCAGCGCGCCGCCGCCTTCGAGCGGGTAGAGGCGCGTGAACGTCGTCGTATGGCGGCCGCTGTTGAGCGCGGCCGAGATTTCGCGGGTCGCGGCCTCGGCATCGGGCACGAGCAGGTTCACGAGCGTCGACTTGCCCATCCCGGATTGGCCGAGCAGGATCGTCGAGTGCCCGGCCAGGTGCGGCATCAGCTGCGCGCGCGCATCGTCGGGCGAGCCCTTGACCGACAGTTCGAGCACGTCGTAGCCGAGTGCGCGGTAGGGCGCCAGGCGCTCGCGGGCGACCGGCAGCGCGGCTTCGACGTCGATCTTGTTCAGCACGACGAGCGGCTTCAGTTCGTTCGCTTCGGCCGCGATCAGCGCGCGGCCAAGCAGATCCTCGCTGAAATAGGGCTCGGTCGCGAGCACGATCAGCAACTGGTCGAGGTTGGCCGCGAACAGCTTCGACTTGAACTGGTCGGAGCGGTACAGCAGGTTGCGCCGCTCGCCGATCTCGACGATCACGCCCTGGTCGGCCGATGCCTGTTCGTACACGACGCGGTCGCCGACCGCGATCTCGCTTTTCTTGCCGCGCGGGAAGCACTGCAGCATCGGGCTGCCGTCATCGGGCGCGACGATGTAGTGGCGCCCGTGCGCCGCGATCACGCGACCTTCGACACGCTGCGCGCCCGATGCGCGCGGGGCCGGCTTGCGGGAGGTCGGCCGGCTCATGCGTGCTGCATCAGGCGGTCGATCCGCTGCGACGCAGGCGGATGCGAGTAGTAGAAGGCCGTATAGACGGGGTCGGGCGTGAGCGTCGACGCGTTGTCTTCGTAGAGCTTCACGAGCGCGCTGACGAGATCCTGGGCGTCGGTCTGGCTGGCCGCGAACGCGTCGGCCTCGAATTCATGCTTGCGCGACGTGAGGCTGCTGAACGGCGTCGCGAAGAACAGGAACACGGGGATCGCGAGGAAGAACAGCACGAGCGCGGCGCCCGCGTTGCTCGAGTCGAGCGACGGCGCGACGCCGAGCCCCGTGTAGAACCATGTGCGCTGCGCGAGCCAGCCGAGCAGCGCGAGCAGCACGAGGCTCAGCACGAACGACACGAGCATCCGCTTCATCACGTGGCGGCGCTTGAAGTGGCCGAGTTCGTGCGCGAGCACGGCCTCGATTTCCTCGCCGGACAGCCGCGCGAGCAGCGTATCGAAGAACACGATCCGCTTCGATGCGCCGAAGCCCGTGAAATACGCGTTGCCGTGGGCCGAACGGCGGCTGCCGTCCATCACGAACAGGCCCTTCGCGGCAAAGCCGCACCGTTTCATCAGCGACTCGATGCGCGCGCGCAGCGCTTCGTCCTTCAGCGGCTCGAACTTGTTGAAGATCGGCGCGATGAAGGTCGGGTAGATCAGCAGGACGAGCATCTGGAACGCGACCCAGACGATCCAGGTCCACAGCCACCACAGGCCGCCGGCCTGGTTCATCAGCCACAGCACGACGAACAGCAGCGGCAGGCCGAGCACCGCGCCGAGCAGCGTGTTTTTCAGCATGTCGGTGAAGAACAGGCGCTTGGTCATCCGGTTGAAGCCGAACCGCTGTTCGATCCCGAACTGGCGGTAATACTCGAACGGCACGTCGATCACGCTCGTGATCACGAGCACGGCGGCGACGAGCGCGACCTGCTGCCCGTAGCCGCGGCCGAACCAGCCCGTCAGCAGCGTGTCGAGCGCGCCGACGCCGCCGAGCAGCGTGAGGCCGACCAGCACGGCCGCGCTCACGACGATCTCGAACATCGCCAGCCGCGTGCGCTCGACCGTGTAGTCGGCCGCGCGCTGATGGGCGGTCAGCGGAATGGTGGCGCTGAACTGCGCGGGCACGCCGTTGCGGTGCGCGGCGACGAAGCGGATCTGCCGCGACGCGAGCCACAGCTTGGTGACGACCATCGCGAGCACGGCGATCGCGAACAGCAGGGTGAACGAAAAGGGTGACATCGAAGGCGCCAAAGGGTTCTATGCGAGAATTATATGTTCTTGCGGACCGGGCCCGCTCACGCGATGCCGCCCGCCGTCCGCCATTTTCCAGGATGACTCATGACCGATACCGCCGCTTCCGCCAGCCAGCCCGCGCTCGTGCGCAACGAGTTGAACCTCGTCTGGCTCGACATGGAGATGACGGGCCTCGACCCGGATAACGACCGCATCATCGAAATCGCGGTCGTCGTGACCAATTCCACCCTCGACATCGCGGTGGAAGGCCCCGTGTTCGCGATCCACCAGAGCGACGAAACGCTCGCGAAGATGGACGACTGGAACAAGTCGACGCACGGCCGTTCGGGGCTGATCGACCGCGTGCGCGCGTCGACCGTGACCGAGGCGGACGCCGCCGCGCAGCTGCAGGCGTTCCTCGCGCAGTACGTGTCGCCCGGCAAGTCGCCGATGTGCGGCAACTCGATCTGCCAGGATCGCCGTTTCATGGCGCGCTGGATGCCGGAATTCGAGCGGTTCTTCCACTACCGCAACCTGGACGTCAGCACGCTCAAGGAGCTGTGCCGCCGCTGGCAGCCCGCGATCTACAAGGGTTTTCAGAAGCGCGCGATGCACACGGCGCTCGCCGACATCCACGAGTCGATCGACGAGCTGAAGTACTACCGCCAGCATTTCCTGATTCCGGCCGCGTCGGCGCCGGCAGGCGAGTCCGCGCCGGCCGCCTGAGCGGGCCGGCACGCGCCCGGCGCTCGCTACAGGCTCAGCGCCGCGCGCTCTTCGGCCGGAACGCCGCGACCACCGCGGCGTCGGTCTCGATGTACGGGCCGCCGATCAGGTCGATGCAGTAGGGCACCGCGGCGAAGATGCCGGGCACGGTCGACTCGCCGTCGGCGTCGCGCAGCCCTTCGAGCGTTTCCCGGATCGACTTCGGCTGGCCGGGCAGGTTGATGATCAGCGCCGCGTGGTCGGCCGTCTCGCGGATCACCGCGACCTGCCGCGACAGGATCGCGGTCGGCACGAAATTCAGGCTGATTTGCCGCATCTGTTCGCCGAATCCCGGCATTTCCTTGGTTGCCACGGCCAGCGTGGCTTCCGGCGTCACGTCGCGGCGCGCGGGGCCAGTACCACCGGTCGTCAGCACCAGGTCGCAGCCGGCGATGTCGACGAGTTCGGTCAGCGTGGCGGAGATCGTCGGCGCGTCGTCCTGGATCAGGCGCGTTTCGGCGCGCCACGGCGACACCAGCGTGCCGGCGAGCCACTCCTGCAGCGCCGGAATGCCCTTGTCCTCGTAGACGCCCGTGCTCGCGCGGTCGCTGATCGACACGAGGCCGACGACGAGCTCGTCCGGGTGGTTACGCTTCGTCGTCATGGTCGTCCCCGGCCTCGTCGGCCGCTTCGTCATCCCCGCCGGGCGTGCCGCTCGCGGTCTTGATCCACTGGAACAGCTCGCGGAAATAGCGCGGCGGCTTGCCTTGCTGGGCTTCCTTGCGCGCGTTGCGGATCAGCGTGCGGCCTTCCTGGATGTCGGCGTCGGGGTGCTGGCGGAGGAATTCGGTCAGCGCGTCGTCGTTGGCGAGCAACTGGTCGCGCGTGCGTTCGATCCAGTGCAGGCGGGCCGTCGCGGCCTTGTTCACGCCGCGCTGCGCGTCGAGCGCGGTGCGCAGCGCGGCCGTCTCGTCGTCGGTCAGCGTGCGCATCACGCGGCCGACGTACTGGAGCTGGCGGCGCTTGCCTTCGTGATCGGTGATCCGGCGCGCTTCGCGGACGGCGTCCGACAGGCTTTCGGGCATCGGCATGCGTTTCAGCGCGTCTTTCGGCAGATCGACGAGCGCCTGGCCGAGCACCTGCAGCTCGTGCATTTCGCGCTTCAGTTGGGATTTGCTGGGGCGATCGTAGCCATTGTCGTCGACTTCGGCGGCATGCTCGATCGGCTGGATTCGGGTTTTGCGTGTCATGGGCGGCATTGTATCGCGGTGCGGACACCCCAAGCTTGTCTGTGCCCGGCGCCGGACCTTGCTATGATCGCGGGATACGTAACATTTTGACCATGCGGGCGCCCGCCCGCCACCGGATACCAAGACGATGGCAGCCAATCTCGACGTACAAGCGCGCTATTTCCCGCACACGCAGGACCAGCTCAAAGAAATTGCCTCGGACATCCTCCGCCATGCGAAGGCGCTCGGCGCGACGGACGCCGCCACCGAAATCTCCGAAGGCGACGGCCTGTCGGTGTCGGTGCGCCGCGGCGAGGTCGAGACGATCGAACACAACCGCGACAAGATGGTCGGCGTGACGGTGTTCATCGGCAAGAAGCGCGGCAACGCGAGCACGTCGGACTTCTCGCCGGCCGCGATCAAGGATACCGTCGCCGCCGCGTACAACATCGCGCGCTTCACGGCAGAGGACGACGCAGCCGGCCTCGCCGAGGCCGAGCTGCTCGAAACCGACCCGCGCGACCTCGACCTTTATCACCCGTGGGCGCTGTCGGCCGACGAGGCCGTCGAGCTCGCGCGCCGCGCGGAAGACGCCGCGTTCGCGGTCAGCCCGCAGATCCGCAACTCGGAAGGTGCGAGCGTGTCGGCGCAGCATTCGCAGTTCGTGCTGGCGACGTCGCGCGGCTTCCTTGCCGGCTATCCGTACTCGCGCCACTACATCGCATGCGCGCCGATCGCGGGCAGCGGTCGCCACATGCAGCGCGACGACTGGTATTCGTCGAAGCGCAGCGCGGTCGATCTCGCGGCGCCGGAAGCCGTCGGGCGCTACGCGGCCGAGCGTGCGCTCGCGCGAATGGGCGCGCGCCGTCTCGATACCCGCAAGGTGCCGGTGCTGTTCGAGGCGCCGCTCGCGGCCGGCCTGCTCGGCGCGTTCGTGCAAGCCGTCAGCGGCGGCGCGCTGTACCGCAAGACGTCGTTCCTCGTCGACAGCCTCGGCAAGCCGGTGTTCGCACCGCACGTCCAGGTGGTCGAGGATCCGCACGTGCCGCGCGCGATGGGCAGCGCGCCGTTCGACGAGGAGGGCGTGCGCACGCGTGCGCGCAGCGTCGTCAAGGACGGTGTCGTCGAAGGCTACTTCCTGTCGACCTATTCGGCACGCAAGCTCGGCACGCAGACGACCGGCAACGCCGGCGGCTCGCACAACCTCGCGCTGCGCAGCTCGGACACGCAGCCGGGCGACGACTTCGACGCGATGCTGAAGAAGCTCGGCACGGGCCTGCTGCTGACCGAGCTGATGGGGCAGGGCGTGAACTACGTGACCGGCGACTATTCGCGCGGTGCGGCAGGGTTCTGGGTCGAGAACGGCGTGATCCAGTATCCGGTCGAGGAAATCACCGTCGCGAGCACGCTGCAGGAGATGTTCCGGCATATCGTCGCGATCGGCGCGGATTCGATCGTGCGCGGGACGAAGGAAACGGGCTCGGTGCTGATCGAGCAGATGACGATCGCCGGGCAGTAAGCGGCGCGGCATCGGCCGCCTAGATACGAAAAAGCCCGACCGGCGCGAGCCGGTCGGGCTTTCTTTTTATCGCGTGCAGCGTGCCGCGTGTCGGTCAGTCGCGCTTGCGCGCGTAGACGACGAACGCATAGCCGAACGTGTTCGGCGCGGCGGCCTGATGCGGTTCGCGCGACACTTCGTGCCAGTGCGCGGGATCGGGCGCGGGGAACGACGCATCGCCGTCGAAGTCCGCGTCGATCTCGGTGACGATCAGCTTGTCGGCGAGCGCGAGGCCTTCCGCATAGAGCTGCGCACCGCCGATCAGGAATGCTTCGGTCGCTCCGTCCCGCGCGGCGAGCGCGAGCGCGTCGGCGAGCGACGTGACGGTGTCGCAGCCGTCGAAGCGGCGCGCTGCGTCGCGCGTGACGACGATGTTGCGGCGGCCCGGCAGCGGCCGGCCGATCGACTCGTGGGTCTTGCGGCCCATCACGATCGGCGCGCCCATCGTCGTGCGCTTGAAGAATGCGAGGTCTTCAGGAAGTTTCCAGGGCAACTGGTTGTCGCGGCCGATGATGCCGTTGCGGGCACGCGCGACGATCAGGGTCAACGTCGTCATGAAGGTCGGGGAAGAGGAGAGCCGGAATGGCGCCGATTCTACCGGAACGGCGGCGCGCGACGGCTTCGTGCGGATGCGCCGGCAGATTCGCCGTGCCGGCGCGTACGCACTGCGGCCTTCGCATCGCGACGTCCTGAATAAAAAGAGTGCCCGCCGGGGGACGGACACAAAAACGGTTCGCGTCGTTACGTCGACGACACCGGGCGCGATCGTGATTATCTGCCGCGCATCAATTCAATATGGTTTCCTTGGCGAATTGCGAGTATGCGGTATCGCATGCATATCATTGCACCGTGCCGCTGCGGGCATGTCCTGCCATCGCGTGCTGCGCATGGCCGGGCCGCGGCGCAGGGATCGGTATCGGCAGCGGAGACCGCGGAACGATTTCGTCCCACAGCGTCACCGATGCCTTGTCGGCCGAATTCGGTTGCGGCACTGCCACGGGCACGATGCCGAAGCCGTTGTCCCGTTGCATGCTGGATGCACTGCCGACGAGCAGCGCTGCATGTGCGGGCGTCACGCATTCGTCTGCACGTATCGACATGAACGGGAGCGCGCCGGAGAGCGCAAACGTTGTCTGCAGGAAAGAAAGCAAAATGAGTTTGCGCATGGTCGCGTGCTCCCGATCTGTGATGAATTCAGCGAAATGCATGCCATCGCGCCGCAAGCGTTGTCGCGCCTGCGACTCAGGAGCGCGCGTTGTGAATCGCGATCGAAAGTGCCGGAAAATGTTGCAGGCTTGAAACGATGGGGCTTGGGAATACTGCGGATTCAATCGATACGCTGCAAGGATGAAAATCGGCGCGTGTGTCGATGAAGGTACGGGTCGCTGCCCATGGGTTTGGGCGGATGATTGATGAACGTCGACCGCTGAGCGATTCGGCCGCTCGCCCATTCGCGCTGCAATCCGTTTGTCGTATTCAGCGCCTATAACTCAATAAGCTGTGTTGATCAAAAAATAACTGGACGCGAGATAAGCGCCATCATGCGAGGCTCTGTCGTTGCCGCGCATCGGCATGGCGAATCGAGCGGCTTCGGCTGACCCGGTTCGATCCTTTTGCACGTGACTTCGCACGTGCGGCAATCGTTAGACGGTTGATGAACGGGGTGGGTATATGGGAGCCGAGCAGCGGCATGTGATCTATTTCTCGCGCGAACCGAACGACGCGTTGCGCGGGCATTTCGACGAATGCGGATGGTGCGTCGATCTCGCGGAAAGCGCACGCGACTTGCGGCGTGTCGTGCAGCACGGCGTGGCATCCGCCGGCCTGCTCGATTTCTCGCCGGGTTTCAGGCCCGCGGATCTGCGTGAACTCGAAGCGTGTCTGAGCATCCAGCACATCGGCTGGATCGCGGCGACCCGGCGTGGCCAGTTGCAGGACGCCACGTTGCGCCATCTCATCCGCGACTATTGCTTCGACTACGTGACGATGCCGTACGAGACGTCGCGCATCGTCGAGACCGTCGGCCACGCGCACGGCATGATCGCGCTGACCGACCCGGTGGCGTCGCCGGTCGGCGCCGGGCGCACCGAAGGCGAGATGGTCGGCACCTGCGATGCGATGCTCGGGCTTTTCAGGACGATCCGGCGCGTCGCGACCACCGATGCGCCGGTGTTCATCTCCGGTGAATCGGGTACCGGCAAGGAGCTGACGGCCGTCGCGATTCACGAGCGCTCGGCGCGTGCGCACGCGCCGTTCGTCGCGATCAACTGCGGTGCGATTCCGTCGACGCTGCTGCAAGCCGAGCTGTTCGGCTACGAGCGCGGCGCGTTTACGGGCGCGAACCAGCGCAAGATCGGCCGCGTCGAGGCCGCGAACGGCGGCACGCTGTTTCTCGACGAAATCGGCGACCTGCCGCTCGAGAGCCAGGCGAGCCTCCTGCGGTTCCTGCAGGAAGGCAAGATCGAGCGGCTCGGCGCGCATGTATCGGTGCCGGTCGACGTGCGCGTGATCTGCGCGACGCATGTGGACATGGAAACGGCGCTGCGTGAAGGGCGGTTCCGCGAGGATCTGTTCCATCGCCTGTGCGTGCTGAAGATCGAGGAGCCGCCGCTACGCGCGCGCGGCAAGGACATCGAGGTGCTCGCCCGCCACATGCTCGAGCGTTTCAAGGGCGATGCGCATCGTCGGCTGCGCGGCTTCTCTCCGGACGCGATCGCCGCGCTGTACGGCTATTCTTGGCCCGGCAACGTGCGCGAGCTGATCAATCGCGTGCGCCGCGCGATCGTGATGTCGGAGGGCCGGATGATTACCGCGGCCGATCTCGAGCTCCATGAATTCGCGATACTGGCGCCCGTCTCGCTTACCGAGGCGCGGGAGGCGGCCGAGCGGCAGGCGATCGAGCAGGCCCTGCTGCGTCATCGCGGCCGTTTTGCCGATGCGGCGCGTGAGCTCGGCGTGTCGCGCGTGACGCTGTACAGGTTGATGTGCGCGCATGGCATGCGCGATCGCGGCGACACGCTGGCAGGGTTTTCGGCGCCGGCGCCGGAGGTTCCGCGTCACGCTTGCTAAAATTGGCGGGTGACGGCCGCCCTCGCGGCCGAAGGAACCCGCATGAAACAGTACCTCGACCTCGTTCGCACCATCCTCGACACCGGCACCTGGCAGGAGAACCGCACGGGCATCCGCACCATCAGCATGCCCGGTGCGATGCTGCGGTTCGACCTGCAGCAGGGCTTCCCGGCCGTGACGACCAAGAAGCTGGCGTTCAAGTCCGCGATCGGCGAACTGGTCGGTTTCCTGCGCGCGTCGCGCAGCGCAGCCGAGTTCCGCGCGCTCGGCTGCAAGGTGTGGGATGCGAACGCGAACGACAACGCGCAGTGGCTCGCGAACCCGTATCGCCAGGGCGTCGACGACCTGGGCGACGTGTACGGCGTGCAATGGCGCCAGTGGCCCGGCTACAAGGTGCTCGACGCGGGCGCCGACGCGCAGATCGCCGATGCGACGCGCCGCGGTTTCCGGATCGTCACGCGCTTCGACGAGGACGGGGCGCCGAAGGTGCTGCTGTACAAGGCGATCGATCAGCTGCGCCAGTGTCTCGATACGATCATGGAGAACCCGGCCGACCGCCGCATCCTGTTTCACGCGTGGAATCCGGCCGTACTCGACCAGATCGCGCTGCCCGCGTGCCATCTGCTGTACCAGTTCCTGCCGAACGTCACGAAGCGCGAGATTTCGCTGTGCCTGTACATCCGCAGCAACGATGTCGGCCTCGGCACGCCGTTCAACCTGACGGAAGGCGCCGCGCTGCTGTCGCTCGTCGGCCGGCTGACGGGCTACACGCCTCGCTGGTTCACGTATTTCATCGGGGACGCGCACATCTACGAGAACCAGCTCGACATGCTCCAGCAGCAGCTGACGCGCGAGCCGTACGAGAGCCCGCGGCTCGAGATCGCCGAGCGCGTACCCGATTACGCGAAGACGGGCGTGTATGCACCCGAATGGCTCGAGCAGATCGAGCCTTCCGATTTCTCGCTCGTCGGCTACCGGCACCATGAGCCGCTGACCGCGCCGATGGCGGTCTGAGCACCGGCGGTCGCCGGCGGCGCGGATGATGCGACCCGCGTCAGGCACGATGACGAAGGCCCGAACGGCACCCGCCGCTCGGGCCTTTCTGTTTTATCGGGCGACGGTCACTGATGGCGTCGTTCGTCGTGGCCGCCGGGTGGCGGATTGCTCGCGCGGGGCGCCTCGACGTGGGGCGCCGGTTGCGGCCGTGCCTCCATGTGCGGTGCGGGCATCGACGGCCGGGGTTCGATGCGCGGCGCCGGCATCGATGGTCGCGGCTCCAAGTGCGGCGCGGGCATCGACGGCCGCGGCTCCATCCGCGGGGCCTGCGGCTGCGGTCGCGGCATGTCATGCGCCGCGGGCGCGGGCGGCCGGTACTCGTTCACGTGCGGCGGTGCGACTTCGCGGTGCGGAGCCGGTTGCGCAAATTCGGGGCGCGGCTGCGGCGCCGGCGCAGCGCGCTCCGGACGCGGCTGCGCTGGCTGCGCTGGCTGGGCCGGTGTCGGGAAATCGGGGCGCGGATGCGGCTGCGGAATCTGCGCGGTCGTGTCGGGCCGCGGTTGCGGCCGCGCGCGCGGCGCTTCCTGATGGCCGCCGGGTTGCGTTCCGGGCGTGCCGTCCGGATGCGGGACCGCCGCCGCGCTGCGCACGGCCGGCAGCGCATTCGGGCCCGCCGCGTGGAGGGCGCTCGGCGGCGTCGGGCGCTGACGCTCCATCGGCGTGTGCGGCTGCATCCAGACCGGGGCGGGCGCCGCGGCTGCATGCGCGTTGTCGTGCCTGGCAGGCTCGCTGCCGGCCGTCGGCGGGTGCGGGACGCCATTACCCGGGCTCAATGCCTGATGCGGAGCCGAATTGCCCGGCGGTTGTGGCATCGCGCCGTTGGCGAAGCGCGGCGCATTGGGGGCTTGGGCGTTCATCGGTCGCGCGCCATTCGGCACGACCGGCGTCGGCGCGCCCGGCCGTGCAGCCTGTGTGAGCGCAGGCTGGCCGTCGCGCGGCGCGTGCGCCGGTTGCACGACGGGGCCGTGCGGATTCACGAGCTGCACGTTGCGCATCGCCCACGCACCGGCTTTCGGATTGCCCGGAATACGGACCGGGCGAGCCGTATAGTCGGCCGGCACGCTGGTTCTCGCGATCGGCGCGCCCGCGCCCGGCACGTGTGCGCCCTGCCGGGCGAGATGGACGGCCGCCTGATCGCGATACGCGGCCGGCACCGCCGGATTGCGCGTCGCGACGAACGGGTGCTGTCCGACCGCTGCCGGCGGCCGGTAGCTGGCCGTGCGCAATCCGCCGTTCAAGCTTTGGCGTACCGGCGCAATGCCGGGCGTGCCAGGCATCACGTGCGCGTTGCGCCACTGCCGCGGATCGACGTGCTGCGAGAAGTGCGCGACCGGCTGGCCGTGCACGAATGCGGACGCCGGCACGGCCGTGATCGCGTGCGGCGCGCGGAAGTTCACGTACGTCTTGTTGATGTTCGTGATGTTGGTGATGTTCGTCACGTTCACGGTCTTGTTCACCGTGACGTTGTTCACCACGATATTCCGGTTCACGCGTTCGTAGTAATGCGGGCTCCAGCCGCCCCAGCCGGGATGCCACGCTTCGCCCGGGCCGAGGGCGAACCATGCGCAGCCGGCCGCGGCGACGCCGCCGACCGTCAGCGCGACGCTCCAGTCGGGACCGCTGCCGCCGCCCACGAACGCGACCAGCGCCGGTGCATAGGCGGGCGGCTGGCTGACGGCCACCGGGCCGGGCACCCACGCCCAGCTGTCGTCCACATGGGCCCAGCGGCCGTAGTGGTACGGTGCGAAGCCCCATGGTGCATCGTCGACCCAGGTCCAGCCCCACGGCGCCTGCCAGATCCAGTGACCGTCGTGATACGGCGCCCAGTCGGCCGGCGTGTCGTTCGGCACCCAGACCGCACCGTAGTTCGGGGTCTCGCGCCACGTCCCGTTCGCGTCGAGATCCTGGTAGCCGGGAATGTCGCGCGACACGTAGCGGGCCGATACCGAGCGCTGCTCGGCCGCATCGCGGCTGGCGGCCCACTGGTCGAGCGCGTCGGGAGCCGGCGCGGCCGATTGCTGCGCGACCTGAAGGTCGGTGCCGGTGAACACGACCTGCTGGCCGGGCGACAGCGGATATTGCCCGTTGCTGCCGTACACGGTCGCGCCGCCGCTGCGCACGGTGACCGTCGTGCTCGCGCCGTTCGGCGCGACATCGACGCGATAGTCGCCGGGGCCCGTGAGGCCGAGCGCGAGATTGGGCGTATCGATTTCGTACGACCCGCCGGGCGGCAGATCGCGCACGTGCGTCGAGACGGTGCCGAGGCCGACCTTCAGTTGCGTCGTGGTGTCGTCGAGGTTCAGCACCGACAGGCTCGTCGATTCGCCGAGTCGCACCGCGGTCGAGCCGATGTGCAGCTCGGAGCGCGCGCCGGCGTCGTTCCACAGCTGGTCGCCCGCCGTCAGCGGCCGATTCACGGCGGCGTATGACCATGTATCGCTGCCGGCCGGCTCCGTCGTCACGGCGCCCGACATGTAGTTGAGCCGGGCGACGCGGCCCGGCGGATCGCCGCCTGGTTGCCGGGCGGCGGCCGCGTACGGCGCGGCCTGTGTCGCTTGCGCGAATGCGCAAGGCAGGGTCGCCAGCGCGGCGAACGCGAGCAGGGTGCAGCGGGCGGTTCGCTTGAGCGTGAACAGGGGAGCCATGTTGAGCGTCTTCGTCGTTATTGCGGCGCGGCGATTCGTGCCGTCGAGTTCACGATATCCGCTCGGCCTGTTTCAGTGCTCGGTGTTTTGTAAGTCGAATGGCACACGATGTAACAAAACCTGTCCGTCGCGCGCCGTTGTCGTCCCGTCGCAATCCGCGTGTCAAGCGGACGTAAGCCAGTCGTCGAAAACCTGCCGTCCGGGCACGGTGACGCGCAGCACGCGCGGCCGCGCCGTGCGTTCGATCCAGCCGTGCGCGCAGAAGCTGTCGAGCAGTGCCGCGCCCAGCGCGCCGCCGAGATGCGCGCGCCGCTCGCTCCAGTCGAGGCAGCCGCATGCGAAGCGGCGCCGGCGCGTACGCTGCTGCGCGACGTCGATGCCCCAGCGCGCGAGGGCTTGCGTGCCGAGCTCGGTGGTCTCGATCGCATCGCCGTCCGCGTGCAGCCAGCCGCGCGCGGTGAGGCCGTCGAAGATGCGGACCGCGAGTTCGCCGGCCATGTGGTCGTAGCAGGTGCGCGCGTAGCGCAGCTCGGCCGGCACCGTGCGCGCCGGCGGCGGCACGGGACGGTTCGGCGCGGCCGCCCGGGCCACGTTCGCGAGCGCCTCGAGCGACGCCGCGATGTCGGCCGACGCGAGCCGGTAATAGCGGTGCCGGCCGCGCACGTCGAGCGCAAGCAGGCCGCCTTCGGTCAGGCGCGCGAGGTGCGCGCTCGCCGCGGACGGCGACAGCCCCGCGATCATCGTCAGTTCGCCGGCCGGCCGCGCGCTGCCGTCCATCAGCACCCATAGCATCGCGGCGCGTCCCGGATCGGCGAGCAGTGCGCCGATCCGGCTCAGGCCCGGAAAGTGGTGGTCGTCTTGATCGGTCATCGTCGTGTCTCGTCAGGCGCAATGACAGCAGTGTAGGCGCTGCGCACATTCGATGTTTCGCGTTCGGATGAAATGTCGGATGCGGAGGGGCGCAGCCGCAGTCGCCGGCCGCGCACGCGTAGAATGGCCGGACGCGGCGGCAGTGGGCCGCCGGATGCGACACGATGCAACGATGAAGACGATTTTCTGCCTGTTGGCGGCCGCGTTAGTATGCGCGGCCTGTGCGCAGGGCGGCGCCGGCGCCGCCGGCGAGCGGGGCGGCAGCCTCGAGATGTACGGGACGATCGATCAGGGAATCACGGTGCGCCGCTGACGGGCGCCGTTTTCCTGTTCCGATGCCGGGTCGACGCGCGGGTGCGCGTGCGGTCGCGAACAAGCGGCGGCCCCAGCCACGGGTTGCCGCGGTGCAACGTATAATGCGCCGATTGCAGTGCCCCGCCGCCTGGAGCTACCACGATGTCCCCACAGTCCCCCGTACCCGCCGCCCTGGACCGCACCGAAACCGTATTCCGCTTCCTCGCCGAGCCGTCGTCCGTGAACTTTGGCGGCAAGGTGCACGGCGGCGCGCTGATGAAGTGGATCGACGAGGTCGCGTATGCGTGCGCGGCAGTCTGGTCGAGCCGCTATTGCGTGACGGTCAGCGTCGGCAACATCCGCTTCCAGCGTCCGATCCTCGTCGGCAATCTGGTCGAGCTGAAGGCGCGCGTCGTCGCGACGGGCCGCACCAGCATGCACATCCATGTGTCCGTGCATGCCGGCGATCCGAAGGGTGGCGTGCTGCGTCAGACGACCGACTGTCTCGTCGTGTTCGTCGCGGTCGACGAGAACGGCAACCCGGTGCCGGTGCCACCGTTCGTGCCCGAGACCGACGAGCAGAAGGTGCTCGCGAAATATGCGGCCGACGTGCGCGCCGCGCTCGACAAGATCGTCGAGATGAAGCCCGAGGAAGTGGCGAAGGGCACCGTCTGACGGCACCGGGCGCCGCGTTCGCGCAGCGCCCGTCCCGTCATCGCGTCACACCCGCGATCACAGCGATCATCGCGATCCGATCATCTCTTCGGGCCGCACCCACGCATCGAATTCCGCCTCGGTCAGGTAGCCGAGCGCGAGCGCGGCGGCCTTCAGCGTCGTGCCTTCCTTGTGCGCCTTCTTCGCGATCTGCGCGGCCTTGTCGTAGCCGATGTGCGGATTGAGCGCCGTCACGAGCATCAGCGATTCGTTCAGCAGCAGGTCGATGCGCGCGCGGTTCGGCTCGATGCCCGCCGCGCAATGGTCGTTGAAGCTTTGCGCGCCGTCGGCGAGCAGCCGCACCGACTGCAGCACGTTGTGCGCGATCATCGGCCGGAACACGTTCAGCTCGAAGTTGCCGCTGGCGCCGCCGACGTTCACCGCGACGTCGTTGCCGAACACCTGGCAGCACAGCATCGTCACGGCTTCCGACTGCGTCGGATTCACCTTGCCCGGCATGATCGAGCTGCCCGGCTCGTTTTCCGGAATCGACAGTTCGCCGAGGCCGCAGCGCGGCCCGCTCGCGAGCCAGCGGACGTCGTTGGCAATCTTCATCAGGCCGGCCGCGACCGTCTTCAGCGCGCCGTGCGCGAACACCAGTGCGTCGGCGGCCGCCATCACCTCGAACTTGCTCGGCGCGGTCACGAACGGCAGCTTCGTCAGCCGGCCGATCTCGTCGGCGACACGCACCGCGAACTCCGGATGCGCGTTCAGCCCGGTGCCGACCGCAGTGCCGCCGAGCGCGAGCTCGTACAGATGCGGCAGCGCCGACTCGACGTGCCGCACGCCCTGGTCGAGTTGCGCGACATAACCGGAAAATTCCTGCCCGAGCGTGAGCGGCGTCGCGTCCTGCAGATGCGTGCGGCCGATCTTCACGATGTCGGCGAAGGCCTTCGACTTCGCGTCGAGCGTCGCGCGCAGCGTGCGCAGCGCGGGCAGCAGATGGTTGACGATCGCGTACGCGGCCGCGACGTGCATCGCGGTCGGGAACACGTCGTTCGACGACTGGCCGCGGTTCACGTCGTCGTTCGGATGGACCTTGCGCGCTTCGCCGCGCTCGCCGCCGAGCAGCTCGCTCGCCCGGTTCGCGATCACCTCGTTGAGGTTCATGTTGGTCTGCGTGCCGGAGCCCGTCTGCCACACGGCGAGCGGGAATTCGCGCGGGTGCTTGCCGGCGATGATCTCGTCGGCCGCGCCGATGATCGCGCGCGCCTTGTCGTCGGCCAGCACGCCGAGCGACTGGTTCACGGCGGCCGCTGCGCGCTTGACGATCGCGAGCGCGTGGATCAGCTCGGGCGACTGCTTCTCGGTCGAGATCCGGAAATTCTGCAGCGAGCGCTCGGTCTGCGCGCCCCAGAGCCGGTCGGCCGGCACGGCGATCTCGCCGAATGTGTCGCGTTCCATCCGAACTGCTTCGTTCATGATGCACTCCTCTTGGGAAGGGGAAAGGCCGCGCGTCGCGCGGCGTCGGGCGTATCGTGAGGCAGGCGCGCCGCTGGCGCGGCGTCTTGGGTCTTCAGCCGACAAGCATAGCGCCGGCCGCGAATTTGCGTCGTGTCGCGCCGTGTTGTATCGCGTTCAGCGCGCCGACGCGATGAGCGACGCGGTCTTCATGTGAAAGCGACAGGCCATCAGCACGGCGACGCTGGCGAGGCCGGCCGCGAGCCCCCACCACAGGCCGCGTGCGCCGAGGCCCGCGTGGAACGCCAACCAGTAACCGGTCGGGAAGCCGATGCCCCAGTAGCCGAGGGTGGCCGCGAGCATCGGGATGCGCGTATCCCGCAGCCCGCGCAGCGCGCCCGACGCGACCGTCTGCATCCCGTCCACGATCTGGAACACCGCGGCGATGCCGAGCAGCGACGCCGCAAGCGACACGGTCGCCGCGTTGGCCGGGTCGTCGAGGTGCAGGTACAGGCCGACGATCGCATGGGGCGCGACGATCAGCACGAGTCCCGACAGCGACATGAATGCGACGCCGAGGCCGAGCGCGACGAAGCCCGCGTGCCGCGCGGCGACCGGCTCGCCGGCGCCGACCCAGTAGCCGACCCGTACGTTCGCGGCCTGCCCGATCGCGAGCGGCACCATGAACGCCAGCGATGCGACGTTCAGCGCGATCTGGTGCGCGGCGAGCGACGTCGCGCCGAGCACGCCGACGGTCAGGCCCGTCGCGAGAAACAGCGTCGATTCGACCCCATACGTGATCGCCACCGGCCAGCCGATGCCGATCAGCTCGCCCATCATGGGCAGTTTCGGGCGGGCGGCCGTCACGAAATGGCGGAACCGCTCGCGGCCGTGCAGCAGCCAGATCAGCGCGAGCGCGGTCAGCCAGATCGTGATGGTCGTCGCGACCGCGGAGCCGAGGAAGCCGAGCCGCGGCAAGCCGAATGCACCGTGGATCAGCCCGTAGTTCAGCACGGCGTTGACGCCGACACCGCCGATCGACACCCACAGCAGCCGCCGCGCGGCGCCGATCGCGGGAAGGAAGGCGCGCATCAGCCCGACGCCGATCAGGCTGCCGAGCGCCGCGAACCGCAGGATGCCGGTGTATTCGCCGACGTGATGCGCGAGCGTCGGGGGCTCGTGGAACATCAGCAGGATCGGCTCCGACAACGACAGCGCGACGATCGCCGGAATCGCGAGCAGCAACGACAGTACGAAGCCGGTCCAGTAGATGTGCGGCACGCGGTGTTCCGCCTGCGCGCCGCGCGCATGCGCGACGCTCACGCTGACCGATGACAGCACGCCCTGCAGCACCGTCACGATGACGAAGAAGTAGTTCGCGCCGAGGCCGCCCGCCGCGAGCGAATCGGGGCCGAGCGAGCCGAGGAGCACCGTGTCGGTGACGCTCATCGCCATCTGCGAGAGCTGTGCGATCGCGAGCGGCGCGGCGAGGCGCGCGGTATCGGCGGCATGACTGGACAGGGATGGCGGCGCGGCGGCCGTCCGCGTGAGACCGGAATGCGACATGGAATGGGCGCTCGCGCGGGTGCGGGCCCGCGCTGTCTGTATTTATTTTGAGAGACAGCTAGCTTACGGCTTTATTCGAACGGTGTCGAACGCGCGCGCCGATGGCCATGTCACGGTCAGGGGAACGGCTATGCGTCGTGCACCGCGATCCGCGTATCGCCGAACAGCACGACCTGGCCCGCGCGGATCTTGCAGGTCTTGCGCAGCTCGACCACGCCGTCGACTTTCACCGCGCCGGACGCGACGAACATCTTCGCGGTGCCGCCGCTGTCGGCGAGACCGGTGATCTTGAGCAGGTTGTGCAGTTCGACGTATTCGCCGGTCAGCGTGAAATCCAGATTGGGCATGACGAAGGAAGCGCGCGATGCGCGGGAGGAATCGCTCCGCATCATACGGCACCGCGGCCCGGCGCGCGAGCGCGGACGTCCAGGCCCGTTCGTACGGGTTGGCGTGCAGTTGTTAAGGACTGTGAGCGATTCGTCAGCAAATGAAACGGTGGGTAACAGTCTGAGAGATTCGAGAACCGGCCGGGCGGCGCGCGGGTCTTCTGTCGTACCTGCTGCGTGTTGCAGTAGGGGACGCGACGGAGCGTATCGATGTGCTCCGCGCCCACAACTTCTCGAGGAGGATAGTCATGTCCAAGATTCGTACGATGCTGATCGGTGCCGCGCTGACGGCGTTCGCAACTTCGGCCGCATTCGCGCAGACGGGCGTCGCAACGCAGGGTACCGCAGGCGCCGGCGTGCAGACGCAGACCCCGGCAGCAGGGGCCGGCGCCGGCGCGGGCATGCAGGGTAGTGCCGGCATGAATGCGTCGGGCAGCGCCGTGGGTGGCGCGACCGATGCGGTCGGTGCGGCAGCCGACGGCGCGAAGGATACGGCGGCGTCGTCGGTCCATTCGACCAAGAAGCACGCGAAGCATGCGACGAAGTCGGCCAAGCACCAGGCCCGCTCGACGAAGTCGAAGGTCGGCGACGAGGCGGTCGAAGGCGGTGCGTCGACGGGTGTGCAGGGCGGTGCATCGGCCGCGGGCGGCACGCAGTAAGCGGCACCCGCCCGTCACGATGTTCGCCCCGGACGGCGCGTCGTGACGGCGATCGAACGGCGGCCCGGTTCGCTTCGCGCGAACCGGGCCGTTCTTCATGCGTGCGGGCCGACCGTCATGGCCGGCGCTGTTCCGGCCCCGGCCCGTGCGCCGGTCGTGCGGCGGACGGTGCGAACACGCCGCGCAGCCACGCGGCGAGCCGCGCGAATACGTCGTACGGTTCCTCGATGAAGATCTCGGGCTTCAGGAGCCGCAGGTATTCCATGATCTGCTGCGCTTCCTGTTTCTGGAACGAACCATGCGCGAGCCCGAGCCGCAGCAGGCCGCGCAATTCGCCGAGCTTGTCGCGCGCGGCGCTGCCGACGCTCATCTCGCATGCGAGCTTGGCCTCGTAGATGCGCTGGCGCAGCGATTCCGCGAGCCGCCACGCGGGCGTCTGCATCATTTCCTCGAGCGCCTGGATGTCGTGCACCGCGCTCTTGATCTGCGCGGCGAGCGGATCGATCAGCGACGCGTCGCCCTGCGCTTCGGCGACGATCGCCTTGGCCCAGTCGCGGCACGCCTTCGCGAGCTCGTCGGGGGTCCATTCGGCGCGCGACGCGAAGCCGAAGCCGAATTCGCCGGCCTGCCGCATCAGGATCGCGACGACGTCCGGGAATTCCTTGTCGAGCGTGCGCTTCGCCCACGCGTACTGGCCGCCTTCGAGCATCCGCTGTACGGCATGCTCGGTCAGCGGCACCATGTTGTCGAGCAGCTTGGCGCGCAGGAAATCCTCGAACGACGGCGTCGCGAACTGCGGGTCGAGTTTCAGCGATACGCGTACGAACGCGTCGTAGTCCTTGCGCAAGGACGCAAGCGTGTCGTCCTTGAGGGAAAGGGTGATCTGGCCCATGAATCGTCTCGATGGCGGCCCGCGCGTGTCGGCGCCCGGCGTCGTGCACCGGTACGGGCGCAGCGTCGACGGACCGTTCGCGCCGAGGCTGTGGCGGGTCTTCATCCCCTATATCGGCGCGCCGGACGAAAACTTGAGCGCGGCCGGCGACGTCCGCTCAGGCCGGCAGCCAGTGCGGCATCACGATCCCTTGCCAGAAGAAGAACACCGCGAGCCCGACGGCGATCGTTACGAGCGGCCGGCGCGTCGTCGCCGACACCAGCACCGCGGCGAGTGCGCCGACGAGCTGCGGATTGCGCCACGTCAGCTCGGCCGTGCCGCCGTGCGGAGAGACGGTCATCGGCACGATGATCGCGGTCAGCACGGTGACGGGCACGAAGCCGAGCGCGGTCCGCACGAGCGGCGGGAAGGTCAGCCGCTCGCCGAACAGGAACAGCGTCGTCCGGATCGCATAGGTGATCGCGGCCATCCCGAGAATCAGCAGCGCGTAGCTCACGAGGCGGCCTCCGTGCGTGAACCGGTGCGCGAGCGCTCGTGCCGCAGCGTGAGCGCGACACCGACTACGACGCCGGCGGCGACCGCGCCCAGCAACCCGAGCTTGTACGGCCAGCCCTGCCAGAAGTACGCGAGCGTGCCGGCTGTCGCGGCGGCTGCGAAATAGCGCAGCTTGCCGAGCTGCGGGACGACGATCGCGATGAAGGTCGCCGCCATCGCGAAATCGAGGCCGAGTGACTGGAGGCCGGGGAAGGCCGCGCCGAAGCCAATGCCCGCGAGCGTCCAGACCTGCCAGTTCAGGTACATCGCGAGGCCCGAACCGAAGAAGTAGTGGGGGCCGATCGCACCGGGCGGGAAGTGCCGGTAGTGCGAGTAGGCGACCGCGAACACTTCGTCGGTCAGCAGCGCGCCGAGCGTCGCGCGCCAGCGCAGCGGCAGGTGTGCGACGTACGGCGCGAGCGTGGCGCTGTACAGTAGGTGACGCAGGTTCACGATCAGCGTCGTTGCGAGCACGACGACGAAGCTCGCGCTGCCGGCGATCAGGCCGAGCGCGATGAACTGCGCGGAGCCCGCGAACACCGCGAGCGACATCAGCGTGCCGTGCCAGGCGGCCAGCGGCCCGCCGGCGACGAGCGTGCCGAAGATCACGCCGAACGGCGCCGCGCCGATCATCATCGGGATTGTGTCGCGCGCGCCGTCGAGCCATTCGTTGAACGGACGGCGCGGCGGGGGCGACGGTGTGGATGAGGGATTCAAGGGACGCTTCTCCATGACGGGGAGGATAGCGGGCCGATGCCGTGGCGGCTTGTATGTTCTTGCGCCCGCGGGGGCCGGCGGCGCAATCCGCGTGCCGGTGGCCGCGGGTGGTCGATGCAGGGGGAGCGTGGGCGCGTCAGCGCGCCTGCCAGCGTCCGGGCGGTACGCCGAACATCCGTTTGAAATGTCGCGTGAAGTGACTCTGGTCGACGAAGCCGCTGGCCGCGGCGACCTCCGCAATCGATACGCCCGCGCGCAACGGCGCGAGCGCACGCTGCAGCCGCAACTGGTTGCGCCACGCATGCGGCGGCATGCCGGTCGTGCGGGTGAACAGGCGCGCCGCGTGAAACGGCGACAGGCCGGCGGCCTGCGCGACGTCGCCGAGCGTGACCGGGCACGTGAGATCGGCGGCGAGCCGTTCGCGCATCACCTCGACGCGCGGCTCGTCGGCCGCGAGCGCCGCAGGCTGCAGCCGCGCGTCGGCATGGCGCGCGATCAGGGTCGACAGCGCATCGAGCATCGCCGTTTCTGCGGCGAGGGGATCGTAGAGGCGCGGTGCACCGGCCGCCGGAGCATCATCGGCCAGCTGGTCATGCGGATGGGCGGACGGTATGCGTTCGCTGCCGGCCTCCATCATCCGGTGGGCCAGCGCGAGGCGCGCCGCGAGATCGGGGTCTCGGATCACGTCGGACGGGAACCACGGCGCATCCTGCGGCCGACCGGCGATCGTGCTGGCGAGCGCGCGAATGTAGTCGACCGGCACGTAGCTCACGCGATAGCACCAGCCTTCGTCGGTCGCGCGCGAGCCCGTGTGCACTTCGCCGGGATTGATCACGGGCACGGTGCCGGTTTCGGCGACATGGCCGCTGCCGCGACACGTGTAGCGCTCCGCACCCTCGAGGATCACGGGAATCGTGTAGGCGTCGTGCCAGTGCGGCGCGAACGCGTGGTTGCGATAGGTGGCCGTCAGCAGATCCGCATCCGGCAGCAGCGGCGTGCGCCAGTAGCGTGCGGCGTCGGGAAGGCGGGTGGCGGACATGATCGGGCGCGGAGCGGTCGAATGGGTAAGTGTAGCGCTCGCGCATCCCGCAGGCGCGGGCTTACTTGACCGGAATCGTCGTGCCGGCCGGCATCGGCACCGCGGTCACGGCGTTCTTCGGGCTGCCGCTGACGATGCGATCGCTGTAGGTCAGGTAGACGAGCGTGTTGCGCTTCTTGTCGACGACGCGCACGACATGCAGCGTCTTGAAGATGAACGACATCCGCTCGCTGAACACGTCGGTCTGCTGCTTGAGCGGCTCCTTGAAGCTGAGCGGGCCGACTTGCCGGCACGCGATCGACGCTTCGCTCGGATCCTCCGCGACGCCGAGCGAGCCCTTGATCCCGCCGGTGCGCGCCCGCGACACATAGCAGGTGACGCCGGCCACGAGCGGATCGTCGTACGCTTCGACGACCACGCGGTCGGAGCCCGTCACGCGGAAATGGGTGTTGACGCTGCCGACTTCCTCCGCGTGCGCGAGCGGCGCGGCGGCAAAGACGGAGAGGACGAGGGCGAACGGCAAGGCGGAAAGGAGGCGGTGCTTCATCGACGGAGCCGGATGCGAATGCGGGATAAAGACTCTAGCATGCGCGGCGGTGACCGACGGGCGCCGGAAAAACAAAAGGCCCGTCGAATGACGGGCCTTTCGCTGTCTGGCTCCCCGACCTGGGCTCGAACCAGGGACCTACGGATTAACAGTCCGGCGCTCTACCGACTGAGCTATCGGGGAATAAATCGGTACATCTGCTTGGTTTGTTTCCAACAAGAAACCCGCGCACATTCAACGGGCCTTTGCTTTTTTGGCTCCCCGACCTGGGCTCGAACCAGGGACCTACGGATTAACAGTCCGGCGCTCTACCGACTGAGCTATCGGGGAACAAACAACAACAGCAGAGAAACGAGATTGTATGGAGCGTTGGCTAACCTGTCAATACCTTTGAGCGGCGGGGCGCAAAAAATATTGCGCGGCGCCGCTGCGCGATCAGCGCTCGAGCAGGTGCAGCTTTTCCTGCACGTCCTTCCATTCGTCCGCGTCGGCCGGTGCCGGCTTGGTCTTCGTGATCGACGGCCAGTTCTTCGCCAGCTCGGCGTTCAGCTCGGTGAACTGCTGCTGGTCGCCCGGAACGTCTTCTTCGGCATAGATCGCATTGGTCGGGCACTCGGCCACGCACACGGCGCAGTCGATGCACTCGTCCGGATCGATGGCGAGAAAGTTGGGACCTTCACGGAAGCAATCCACCGGGCACACATCCACGCAGTCCGTGTATTTGCACTTGATGCAGCCTTCGGTCACAACGTGAGTCATTAAAACGCTCCTGCTTGGCGGTATATATGGGGTGGCGTTTGCGCCAAAAGCGGCATTGTAACTGAAGCGCAAAACCCGCATGACGTGGTCGGCTTTCCGGCTTATATCGTTTCGTGATTAGTTTATGGGGCCGACCGGGGCTGCCGCGCGTGCGGCAATGGCGGCCCGGCCGGAGCGGGCAGGCGCGCTTTCACGATGGTCCGGCCCGCATTCGGGTAACATGGCCGACAGACCGGGCGGCGCGCGGTGTGCCGGACCCTGTCTCGATATTGGCGGTGCCGCAATCATGATCATCACTTCGCTGCTCGACACGGATCTCTACAAGTTCACGATGATGCAGGTCGTCCTGCATCACTTTCCCGCCGCAAATGTCGAGTACCGGTTCCGGTGCCGCACGCCCGGCGTCGATCTCGTTCCGTACATCGACGAGATCCGCGACGAGGTGCGCGGCCTCTGTTCGCTGCGCTTCACCGACATCGAACTCGACTACCTGCGGCGGATGCGCTTCATCAAGAGCGATTTCGTCGACTTCCTCGCGCTGTTCCATTTGAACGAGAAGTACATCTCGATCACGCCTTCGCCGAAGGGCAACGGCGAGATCGACATCGTGATCGAGGGGCCGTGGCTGCACACGATCCTGTTCGAGATCCCGGTGCTCGCGATCGTCAACGAAGTCTATTTCCGCAACACGCAGCGCGAGCCCGACTATCGCGAAGGCCGCGAGCGGCTGCGCGAGAAGATCAAGCTGCTCGGCGCGAAGCCCGAGTTCGCCGACTGCAAGATCGCCGACTACGGCACGCGCCGACGCTTCTCGAAGGTGTGGCACGAGGAGGTCGCGCTGACGCTGCGCGACGGGCTCGGGCCGCAGTTCGCGGGCACGAGCAACGTGTTCTACGCGATGAAGCACGAGCTGACGCCGCTCGGCACGATGGCGCACGAATACCTGCAGGCATGCCAGGCGCTCGGCCCGCGGCTGCGCGATTCGCAGACTTACGGTTTCGAGATGTGGGCGAAGGAGTATCGCGGCGACCTCGGGATCGCGCTGTCGGACGTCTACGGAATGGATGCGTTCCTGAACGACTTCGACATGTACTTCTGCAAGCTGTTCGACGGCGCGCGCCACGATTCGGGCGATCCGTTCGAGTGGGGCGAGCGCATGCTGCGCCACTACGAGGCGAACCGCTGCGACCCGCGCACCAAGGTGCTCGTGTTCTCGGATGCGCTCGACATCCCGAAGGTCATGCAGCTGTACGAACGGTTCCGCAACCGCTGCAAGCTCGCGTTCGGCGTCGGCACCAATCTCACGAACGATCTCGGCTACGTGCCACTGCAGATCGTGATCAAGATGGTCCGCTGCAACGGCCAGCCGGTCGCGAAGCTGTCGGATTCGCCGGGCAAGAGCATGTGCGACGACCGCGCGTATCTCGCGTACCTGCGCCAGGTGTTCGGCATCGCGCAGCCGGTCGACGACGACGCATCGCAGTAGGCGTCGGCCGTCCGGCCAGGTGCGTCGCGGCGAGGGCGGCCGGTATAATCCGACGGTATCGCACGCTCATGTCACGAGGACCGTTCATGGACACTTCCGCTGCCCGTCGCCAGATCCTCGCACGCATTCGCGCGGCGCAAGGACGCGCGCCCGAACCCGATGCAGCGGAGCGCGACGGCGTCGCCGACTATCTCGCTCGTCATCCCGAGGGGCCGCGCCCGCCGATGCCGGCCGACCTCGTCGCCGCATTCGTCGATGAAGCGGCGCGCCTGTCGACGACGGTCGACGAAGTCGCGACGCTGGCCGATGCGCCCGCCGCCGCCGCCCGCTATCTTGCCGCTCACGGCCTGCCGATGCAGGCCGTCGCATGGCGCACGCTCGCCGAGCTCGACTGGGCCGGCGCGGGCCTGTCGGTCGAATGCCGCAAGCCGCGCGAGGGCGACCTCGTCGGCCTGACCGGTTGCTTTTGCGCCACCGCCGAAACGGGTTCGCTGGTGCTGCTGTCCGGTCCCGACACCTACGCGTCGGCCGGGCTGCTGCCGGAGACGCACATCGCGATCGTGCCGGCGTCGCGGATCGTCGCGGGCCACGAAGACGCCTTCGCGCTGATTCGCGCGGAGCGCGGCGAATTGCCGCGCGCGGTCAATTTCGTATCGGGCCCGTCGCGCACGGGCGATATCGAGCAGACCATCGTGCTGGGCGCGCACGGCCCGTACCGCGTTCACGCGATCGTCGTGCGCGGCGCATGACGCGCGCGCCGGCTTCATCCTCACTCGACTCATTCGCACAAGGAAGTTCTGCATGAAACGACATGCCGCCTGGGCGGGCATGGCGTCGGGAGCCGCGCTTGGCGCCGTTCCCGCGCTCGCATCGGCCGCCACGCTCGACGGTGCCACGCTGTCCGCACTATGGGGTATCCCGTTCGCCGGGATCCTGCTGTCCATCGCGGTGTTCCCGCTCGTCGCGCCGGTGTTCTGGCATCACCATTTCGGCAAGATCGCCGCGGCATGGGCCATTGCGTTCCTGGCGCCGTTCGCGGTCGCATTCGGCGCGGGCACGGCGTTCGGTACGCTCGTGCACGCGCTGCTCGAGGAATACATCCCGTTCATCGTGCTGCTGACCGCGCTCTATACGGTCGCCGGCGGCATCTGCGTCAACGGCAACCTGCACGGCACGCCGAAGCTGAACACCGCGATCCTCGCGCTCGGCACGCTGCTCGCGAGCGTGATGGGCACGACCGGCGCCGCGATGCTGCTGATCCGCCCGCTGCTGCGCGCGAACGACAACCGCAAGCATGTCGTGCACGTCGTGATCTTCTTCATCTTTCTCGTCGCGAACGCGGGCGGCTCGCTGTCGCCGCTCGGCGATCCGCCGCTGTTCCTCGGCTTCCTGAACGGCGTGAGCTTCTTCTGGACGACCACGCATCTGGCGCTGCCGATGCTGTTCATCTGCGCGGTGCTGCTGACGCTGTTCTTCGGGCTCGATACGTACTTCTACCGGAAGGGCGGCGAGGAGCGGCCGGCCGCGCTCGACCCGACACCCGACGGCGCCGCGCTGTCGATCGACGGCAAGGTCAACTTCGTGCTGCTCGCGGCCGTGATCGGCCTCGTGCTGATGAGCGGCATCTGGAAGCCGGGCATCACGTTCGACGTGTGGGGCACGCACGTCGCGCTGCAGAATCTCGTGCGCGACGTCGCGCTCGTCGTCGTGGCGCTCGCGTCGCTCGCGCTGACGCCGCGCTCGGCGCGCGAAGGCAATGCATTCAACTGGGCGCCGATCGAGGAGGTCGCGAAGCTGTTCGCCGGAATCTTCGTGACGATCGCGCCGGTGATCGTGATCCTGCGCGCGGGTGCGCAGGGTGCGTTCGCGCAGATCGTCCATCTCGTCACGGGCCCCGACGGCAAGCCGGTCGACGCGATGTACTTCTGGGCGACCGGCCTGCTGTCGTCGTTCCTCGACAACGCGCCGACCTATCTCGTGTTCTTCAACCTCGCGGGCGGCGACGCGCAAGCGCTGATGACGGCGGGCGCGACGACACTCGCCGCGATTTCCGCGGGGGCGGTGTTCATGGGCGCGAACAGCTACATCGGCAACGCGCCGAACTTCATGGTGAAGGCGATCGCGGAGTCGCGCGGCGTGAGGATGCCGAGCTTCTTCGCGTATCTCGGCTGGGCGCTCGTGATATTGGTACCGGTATTCCTGCTGACGTCGTGGCTCTTCTTCCCGGCGTAGGCTGATTATTTTCAACCAAGCGCGGACGGTTCCGGCGGCGCACGATGCGCCGCGTTCCGGCCGCGGCATGCGGAGATGGCGATGCAGAAGATCCTGGTCGCACGTCCGATCTTTCCGGACGTGATCGAACGGCTCGAGCAGTATTTCGAAGTCGACTGGAACAACGGCGACGCGCTCGCCCCCGATGCGCTTGCCGCGCGTCTCGCCGACAAGGACGGCGCGCTCACCGCTGGCGATCCGATCGGCGCGGCCGCGCTGGCGGCGGCGCCGCGCCTGCGCGTCGTGTCGAACATGGCGGTCGGCTACAACAACTTCGACATGGCCGCGTTCAACGCGGCGAACGTGCTCGGCACCAACACGCCCGACGTGCTGAACGAGTCGACCGCGGATTTCGGCTGGGCGCTGATGATGGCGGCCGCGCGGCGGATCGCCGAATCCGAGCACTGGCTGCGCGCCGGGCACTGGCGGAAGTGGGCGTACGACGGTTTCCTCGGCAGCGACATTTACGGCTCGACGCTCGGCGTCATCGGCATGGGGCGCATCGGCCAGGCACTCGCACGCCGCGCGCGCGGCTTCGGGATGCAGGTGATCTATCACAACCGGTCGCGGGTCGCACCGGAGATCGAGGCCGAGCTGAACGCCGAATACGTGGCGAAGGACGCGCTGCTCGCGCGCGCCGATCACGTCGTGCTGGTGCTGCCGTACACGAAGGAGAACCATCACACGATCGGCGCGGCCGAGCTCGCGAAGATGAAGCCGACCGCGACGCTGACCAACATCGCGCGCGGCGGCATCGTCGACGACGCGGCACTGGCTGCCGCGCTGCGCGACGGGACGATCGCCGCGGCCGGCCTCGACGTGTACGAAGGCGAGCCGAACGTCCACCCGGCGCTGCTCGAGGTGCCGAACGTCGTGCTGACGCCGCACATCGCGAGCGCGACCGAGAAGACGCGCCGCGCGATGGCCAACCTCGCGGCCGACAACCTGATCGCCGCACTGGGCGTCGGGCCGCGCGCGGGGCAGCCGCCGAATCCGATCAACCCTGACGTGATCGGGAAGCCGCGCGCATGACGACGATGTTGTTGCTGGCGGCGGTCGTCGTGCTGGCCGTCGCGCTCGCGGTGGCGATCGTCGCGCTCGTGCGCGGCGGCGGCCGCCACGACGATGCGGCCGTGCTCGGCGACCAGATCGAGGACGCCGCGCACGCGCAGGCGCTCGCGGTCGAACGGCTCGAACGCGAGCTGCGCGGCGAGATCGTCGAGAACGCGCGCGGCTCGCGCACCGAGCTGGCCGGCAGTTTCTCGCAGCTTCAGCAGACGCTCGCGACCCAGCTGACGAGCATCGCGACCGTGCAGAACAACCAGATCGATGGTTTCGCGCAACAGCTCGGCAAGCTCGTCGCCGGCAACGCGCAGCAGTTCGACGCGATGCGCGAGAGCGTGCAGCGTCAGGCGCAGCAGGCGCGCGAAGAGCAGACGGTCGCGCTGCGCCTGTTCGGCGACACGCTGAACCGGCAGCTCACGCAACTGACCGAGGCCAACGATCGCCGGATCGGCGAAGTGCGCGCGACGCTCGAGCAGCGGCTGAAGGAAATCGAGACGAACAACGCGGCGAAGCTCGAGGAGATGCGCCGCACCGTCGACGAGAAGCTGCATGCGACGCTCGAACACCGGCTCGGCGAATCGTTCAAGCTCGTGTCGGACCGGCTCGAGCAGGTGCACCGCGGGCTCGGCGAGATGCAGACGCTCGCGGCCGGCGTCGGCGACCTGAAGAAGGTGCTGACCAACGTGAAGACACGCGGCACCTGGGGCGAGGTGCAGCTCGAGGCATTGCTCGAGCAGATGCTCACGCCCGACCAGTACGCGAAGAACGTCGCGACGGTGCCGAGGAGCGGCGAACGCGTCGAGTTCGCGATCCGGCTGCCGGGCCGCGCCGCCGGGACAGGCGACGCGCCGCCGGTGTGGCTGCCGATCGACGCGAAGTTTCCGCGCGAGGACTACGAGCGGCTGATCGATGCGCAGGAACGTGCCGATTCGGTGGCGGTCGAGGAAGCGGCCCGTGCGCTCGAGGCGCGCGTGCGGATGGAGGCGAGGACGATCGCCGAGAAGTACGTCGCACCGCCGCATACGACCGATTTCGCGCTGCTGTTCCTGCCGACCGAGGGGCTCTTTGCGGAGATCCTGCGTCGCCCCGGGCTGACCGATATGCTGCAGCGCGACTATCGCGTGACGGTGGCCGGGCCGACCACGCTGACCGCGTTGCTGAACAGCTTGCAGATGGGCTTTCGCACGCTCGCGATCGAGCAGCGCTCGAGCGAAGTGTGGCAGGTGCTCGGCGCGGTGAAGACCGAGTTCGGCAAGTTCGGCGATGTGCTTGCGCGCACGAAGGCACAGCTCGAAACGGTCACGCGCTCGATCGAGGCGGCCGAGCAGCGCACGCGCGTGATGAACCGCAAGCTGAAGCAGGTCGAGGCGTTACCGGGCGATACGGCGGCCGGGCTGCTGGGTGCGGAAGTTGCGGACGGCGCAGACGGCGCCGATGCGGACGAGGCATGACGCATGACGTGTGCGGCCGCAACCGGCTGAAACGGAAAACGGGCGCCGCGGCGCCCGTTTTTTTGCAGCGGCGGCCGGCATGGCCGGCCCGCGCTCAGCGTGCGGCGAGCGCGCCGAGTGCGTCGCCGGTTACACGCACGATGCGCCACTCCGGCAGCACGGTCGCGCCCATCTTCTCGTAGAAATCGATCGCCGGCTGGTTCCAGTCGAGCACCGACCATTCGAAGCGCGCGCAGCGGCGTTCGACTGCAAGTGCCGCGAGGTGCTGCAGCATCGCGGTGCCGAGCCCCGTGCCGCGCTGCGACGGCTGCACGTACAGATCCTCGAGATACAGCCCGCGACGGCCGAGGAACGTCGAATAGTTGTGGAAGAACAGCGCATACGCGACGATCGCGCCGTCGCGCTCGGCTACCAGCGCTTCGGCGGCGGGGTGCGCGCCGAACAGTGCGTCGGCGAGATCGGCGTCGCTCGCGACGAACAGGTGCGTGAGTTTCTCGAACTCGGCCAGCTCGCGCATCAGCGCGAGGATCGCGCCGACGTCGCGCGCTTCGGCCGCGCGGATCAGCGGCGTGCCGCTCACGCTTCCTCCGGCGGATCGGACAGCACGATCTCGATGCCGCCGAAGCGCGAGGCGACCCAGTTGTAGGCGTGGCAGGCGATCCACAGCAGCACGAAACCGAGGATCGCGTTCAGCAGCAGCGCGCTCAGGATCGTGCTGAGTTCCACCATCCCGTAGCGGATGTACGCGACCAGGATGCCGAGCAGCACGATCGGCACGCTGAACGTCAGGTAGACGAGGATCAGCGCCTTTGCGGTCTGCCCCGCGGCGATCGACGAGATTTGTTTCTTCATGTGCGGATTGCCCCCGTAGAGATATATCGATTGGAATTCAGATCAGGCCGTCGAGCGGCAGGATGTCGACCGGGGCGCCCGCGTCGACTGTCGCGCAATCGTGGCCCAGGACGATGAAACAGTTGGCGGCCGCGAGACCGCTCAACGATGCGGAACTCTGCGAACCGGCCGGCGCGACGTGCCACTGGCCGTCGGCGGCACGCGTCGCGATGGCGCGCAGATATTCGGTGCGGCCCGGACGCTTTTTCAATGCCAGCGTGCAGAGCGCCGTATACGTGGCCGGCGGCGGCGTGTGCGCGCCGGCCAGCGTCAGCAGCGCGGGGCGCACGATCGCGTAGAACGTCACGGCGGATGCGACCGGGTTGCCGGGCAGCCCGAAGAACAGCACGGGGCCGTCGTCGCCGCCCGCACCCGAAAGCGTGCCGCACGCGAGCGGCCGGCCGGGCCGCAGCGCGAGGCTGGCGAAGGTCACGTCGCCGAGCCGCGCCATCACGTCGCGCGTGAAATCGGCTTCGCCGGCCGATACGCCACCCGACGTGATCACCGCGTCGGCCCGTGCGTCGGCGGCATCGCGCAGCGCGCGTTCGAGCGCGGCCGGATCGTCGCGGACGATCCCGAGATCGAGCGCGTCGATGTGCAGCCTTTCGAGCATCGCGACCAGCATCGCCCGATTGCTGTCGTACAGCGAGCCGCGGCCGAGTGGCTCGCCCGGTTCGCGCAGTTCGTCGCCGGTCGAGAACACGGCGACGCGCACGCGGCGGCGCACCGTGACTTCGCGCAACCCGAACGATGCGAGCAGGCCGAGATCGGACGGGCGCAGGATGCGGCCGGCGGCGAGCGCGCAGGCGCCGCGCGCAAGATCCTCGCCGGCCCGGCGGCAGTTTGCGCCGCGTGCGACGTCGTGTGCGGCGAAGCGGATCACATCGCCGTCGACGAGCACGCGTTCCTGCGGAATGACCGTGTCGCATCCGGCCGGCATCGGCGCGCCGGTCATGATGCGAACGCATGTGCCGGCCGCCACGGATCCGTCGAACGGATGGCCGGCGAACGCCGAGCCGGCGACCGTCAGCGCGATTTCGGCGGCCGCTGCCGGCGCGCCCGCGCTGCCGTCGAACGCATAGCCGTCCATCGCCGAGTTGTCGTACGCGGGGATGTCGAACGGCGCGTTCACGTCGGCCGCGAGCACGCGGTCGAGTGCGTCATGCAGCGACACCGTGTCGCACGCGTCGACCGGCACCGCGAACCGGCACGCGAGCGCCTGCGCGTCGGCGAGCGACAGCGGGGCAGCGGAATCGGGTGCGGTTCGGGAGGCGGGCGAGGATTGCGTGATCATCAGTCGGACTGCGCCGCAAGGCGTATCGGGTTCGTGGCCGGTGGCGCGCGGACGGCGCCTGAGCGCGAAGGCGCATGCGGCGGGCGGGAACGGATGCCGGTGCCGTCAGCGGCGGGCAAGCGCGGCGAGTTCATGCCAGGAATTGGCATTGTAAAACGCACGCTCGTCGCGAAACTCGACTTCGACCGTCTTGTGGCGTGCGTACCACGCACGGACCTTGCGCTCGCCGGCCGCGAGCGCGGCGGCGAGATCGTCGGCAAGCGACGTGCGCAGCAGCGCGAAGGTCGGCTGCGGCGAACGCGCGTGCTGCGCGTCGACGGTCACGGCCATCGCGATGTCGGCCTGCTGCGCGTCGAGCGCCGCGTGCAGCCGCGCGATCAGGTCGGCCGGCAAATAGGGCGTATCGCACGGCGCGCACGCGACGAGCGGGGCGCGCGCCGCCCGCATGCCGGCGAGCAGGCCCGCTAGCGGGCCGGGGAAATCGGCTGTTTCGTCCGCGACGATGCGCGCGTCGAAAGGCGCACCGAGTTCGGCGTAGCGATCGGCGTTGCGATTCGCGCTGATCAGCGTCTCGTCGACCTGCGGCGAGAGCCGGCGCAGCACGTGCAGCGCGAGCGGCGTGCCGTCGAGCAGCTGCAGGCCCTTGTCCGCGCCGTCCATGCGCGTGGCACGGCCGCCGGCGAGCAGCAGGCCGGTGATGGAGGGCGACGGGGAAGCGGACATCGCGGGAAGTCGGCTGGGGCGGCGCGCGTCAGCCGCCGATGTACGACATTTCGACGCGCTTGCCGGCGCCGTCGGGCGCGGCGTTGGCGGCCGCGCTGCCGCGCAGCTGCGAATAGCGGTCGGTGCGGGCCTGCCAGATCCGGGCGATCGCGGTCGCGATCTCGGCGTCGCTGGCGCCGCCGCGCACCAGTGCGCGCAGGTCATGGCCCGTCGATGCGAACAGGCACAGGTACAGCTTGCCTTCGGTCGACAACCGCGCGCGCGTGCAGTCGCCGCAGAATGCCTGCGTGACGCTCGAGATCACGCCGATCTCGCCGCCGCCGTCCGCATAGCCCCAGCGCTGCGCGGTTTCCGCCGCCGTATGCGCGTCGAGCGGCACGAGCGGGAACCGCTCGGCGATCCGCGCGACGACGTCCGCGGACGGCAGCACCTCGGTCATGTTCCAGCCGTTCGACGTGCCGACGTCCATGTATTCGATGAAGCGCAGGATCACGCCGGTGCCGCGGAAACGCTCGGCCATCGGCAGGATCTCGCTGTCGTTCGTGCCGCGCTTCACGACCATGTTGACCTTGACGGGCGCGAGGCCCACGGCCTGCGCGGCGAAGATGCCGTCGAGCACGTCGGCGCTCGCGAAATCGGCGTCGTTCATGCGCTTGAACAGCGTGTCGTCGAGCGCGTCGAGACTGACCGTCACGCGCGTGAGGCCGGCGTCCTTCAGCGCGCGCGCCTTGCGCGCGAGCAGCGAGCCGTTGGTGGTCAGCGTCAGGTCGAGCGGGCGGCCGTCGTGAGTCGTCAGGCGCGCCAGACGCTCGATCAGGAATTCGAGGTTCTTGCGCAGCAGCGGCTCGCCGCCCGTGATCCGGATCTTTTCGACGCCGTGGGCGACGAACAGCCGCGCCACCCGCTCGATCTCTTCGTGCGTGAGCAGCGCGCTGTGGGGCAGGAACGGGTAGTCCTTGTCGAACACGTCTCGCGGCATGCAGTACACGCAGCGGAAGTTGCAGCGGTCCGTCACCGAGATGCGCAAGTCGCGCAGCGGCCTGGCGAACCTGTCGGCCAGCGCGCCGTCGGGGGTATGCGCGACGCCGGAGATATCCGGCATCCCGCTGACGTCGGCGAGGGGAATGATGCGTCGGGACATGTTGAAAGAAGTGCGAGTCAGGCCTCTATTTTAGCCGCAAGCGGCCGGCCGGGCCCGGGGGCGGAAACCCGCAGCGCGGAAATGAAAAAGCCCGCCGGAGGCGGGCTTTTCCTGGTCGGGCGATGCGCCGCTTAGCGGTGCGTTTCGACCTGCTGCATCGGAGTCGGGTCGACCGGCGGCTGCGCCTTGCGCTCGCGCGGCACGCGGGGCGGACGCGGCAGGCGCGACGCGGCTTCCTGGGCAGCGCGGAACTTGTCGGCGTCCGTGTTTACCCACACGAGACCGGCTTGCTCCAGCACGGCATCGAGGCTCGCCGAAGCAGGCGCGGGGGCCGGCTGGGCGGGCGCCGGAGCCGGCGTGGCAACGGTTTCGGCCGGTGCGGCCTCGACGCGAGCCGGTTCGACGTGAGCCGGTGCGACCGGTGCCGGAGTAACGGGTGCCGGAGCGACTTCAGCTGCGACGACCGGTGCCGGTGCGGCCTGTTCGACGCGCGCAGACTGCGGCGCTTCGACGGTAGCCGGTGCGGCCGGCACTTCGAACGCATCGGTCGGCGAAACCGCGACCGGAGCCGGACCGGCTTCCGATTCGGCGGCCGGCGCGACCGGTGCCGGTTCGGCTGCCGGTGCGACCGGGGCGGGCTCGAGCGGTGCGACCGGCGTCGCTTCGACACGAACCGGTGCCGTTTGCGACTCGACCGCGGCCGGTGCGACCGCTTCGGCACGTTCCTCGACTTCGGCTTCCGCAACCGCGGCGCCTGCTGCCGAAACGGCTGCCATGGACGCCACGGCGACCGGTGCGGCCGTACGGGCCGGCTCGACCGCGTTCGGCGCTTCCGTCGTCACGGCGTGCACGGGGTTTTCGCCATCTGCACCTTGCTCGGCGTGCTCGACCACCGAGCCTTCGTCCTCGCGCTCGCGACGACCACCGCGGCGGCCGCGGCGGCGACGGCGACGTTCCTCGCCGTCACGTGCGCCGGCTTCCGCGTCGGCACCGACATCGGCGCCCGGCAGCGCTGCGACGGCCTGGTCGGCTTCCGCTTCCGGATGGTTCTCGCCACGATTGACGGTCTCAAGCGTCGCAGCGTGCTGCACCGGCTTGCGGCGCTCACCACGCTCGCGACGTTCGCCGCGTTCCTGGCGCTCGCCGCGGCCGCCGGCCTCGACGGCTTCCGGCTGCTCGACGCGCTCGCGCGGTTCGCGGCTCTCGCGCGGCTCGCGGTTCTCACGGCTTTCACGCGGCTCGCGCGGTTCGCGGCCTTCGCGCGGGCCACGGCCCTCACGACTTTCGCGACCCTCACGGCTTTCGCGCGGCTCGCGGCTTTCACGCGGTTCACGACCCTCGCGCGGTTCACGCGGCTCGCGAATTTCCTTGCCTTCGCGTTCCTGGCGTTGCGACTGGCCACGGCCCGTCGCTGCCTGGTCGCGGCCTCCCTGAGCCTGCTGGGCGCCGCCGCGGCGGTTGCGGTTGCGATCGCCGCCGCGCTGCTCGGTCTTCTCGGTGCGCTCGCGGGCCGGACGGGCAGCCTGTTCCTTCGCCGGTGCCGGTGCAACCGGCGCGGGCGCCGGAGCGGGCGACATGCCGAACAGACCCTTCAGCCAGCCGATGAAGCCGCCGTTGCTTGCCACGGCGACCGGGGCGGGCGCCGCCGCAACCGGCTCGGCCGGGCGCTGCGGTGCCGCGCTCGGCGCCGGGCGCTCGGGCGTGATGCCCTTGACCGCCGCTTCCTGCTTCGGCTTCACGTCGGCCGTGCGCTTGCTGTAGCCGGTTTCCGACTCCAGTTCGCGGGCGGCTTCCTCGGCCATCTTCCAGGACGCGCGCGGATCGTCGAGGCGCGCGTCGTCATGACGCAGGCGCTCGAGCTTGTAGTGCGGCGTATCGAGGTGCTTGTTCGGGATCAGCACGATGCCGACCTTGAAGCGCGACTCGATCTTGTTGATTTCCTGACGTTTTTCGTTGAGCAGGAAGGCGGTCACCTCGACCGGCACCTGGCAGTGGATCGCCGCGGTGTTTTCCTTCATCGCTTCTTCCTGAATGATCCGCAGGACCTGCAGCGCGGACGATTCGGTATCGCGGATGTGGCCGGTGCCGTTACAGCGCGGGCACGTCACGTGGCTGCCTTCCGACAGCGCCGGACGCAGGCGCTGGCGCGACAGTTCCATCAGGCCGAAGCGGGAGATCTTGCCCATCTGCACGCGCGCACGGTCGTGCTTGAGCGCGTCCTTCAGGCGTTGCTCGACTTCGCGCTGGCTCTTGGCCGACTCCATGTCGATGAAGTCGATCACGATCAGGCCGCCGAGGTCGCGCAGGCGCAGCTGGCGGGCCACTTCGTCCGCCGCCTCGAGGTTCGTGCGGGTCGCCGTTTCCTCGATGTCCGCGCCCTTGGTCGCGCGCGCCGAGTTCACGTCGATCGCGACGAGTGCCTCGGTGTGGTCGATCACGATCGCGCCGCCGGACGGCAGCGGTACCGTGCGCGAGTAGGCCGTCTCGATCTGGTGCTCGATCTGGAAGCGGGAGAAGAGCGGCACGTCGTCGTGGTAGCGCTTCACCTTCGACACGTTGTCCGGCATCACGATGTCCATGAACGCACGGGCCTGATCGTGGATCTCGGTCGTGTCGATCAGGATTTCGCCGATATCGGGCTGGAAATAGTCCCGGATCGCGCGGATCACGAGGCTCGATTCCAGATAGATCAGCATCGGCTGGCCGGCATTGCCGCTTTGCGACGCCGCTTCGATCGCGCGCCACAGCTGCAGCAGGTAGTTCAGGTCCCACTGCAGTTCCTCGGCGCTGCGGCCGATGCCCGCGGTGCGGGCGATCATGCTCATGCCGTCCGGAATCTGCAGCTGCGCCATCGTTTCGCGCAGTTCCTGGCGCTCGTCGCCTTCGATCCGGCGCGACACGCCGCCGCCGCGCGGATTGTTCGGCATCAGCACGAGGTAGCGGCCGGCGAGCGAGATGAAGGTCGTGAGGGCGGCGCCCTTGTTGCCGCGCTCTTCCTTCTCGACCTGAACGATCAGTTCCTGGCCTTCGCGCAGCGCATCCTGGATGCGCGCGGAGCGCATGTCGATGCCGTCCTTGAAGTACTGGCGGGCGACTTCCTTGAACGGCAGGAAGCCGTGGCGGTCTTCGCCGTAGTTGACGAAGCACGCTTCGAGCGACGGCTCGATACGGGTGATGACACCTTTGTAGATATTGCCTTTGCGCTGTTCGCGCCCGGCTGTCTCGATGTCGATGTCGATGAGCTTTTGCCCATCGACGATGGCGACGCGCAGCTCCTCCTGCTGCGTCGCATTGAACAGCATGCGTTTCATGAACGACTCCAGGCGGCTCCGCTGCCGGCGCCTCGCGGTTGTCAGTCGCGAAGGCGGGAACGACGGCAGGCCGCACCTTGTTGTGTTGTCACAAGCACGCTGGAGCGGGAAGGATGGCGGGGAGAATTGCCTGAAGAGGCGCTTGGGCCCGAAAGACGGGGCCGGCGGCCGTTGGGCACCTGCGAATACGGTTTCAAAGCACGGCGTTCACACACCGCACGCTGCACAAGCGCGCTAAGCCTGAGTCCGGGCATCGCCACGGGCGCGCGCAATGCGTCGCGCGCGCCGACGGGCGGCAGATGCTGCGGCTTGGGCCGCAGCGGGGAGTATCGAATCCAACCCGACTTTCCCGCTTGGGGTGTACTTCCCTGGTTTGACGTCGCCAAGCCCCGCACCTTCGCGGGGCCAAATCAGGCGCAACGCCGTAATTTTCGCAACCGGCAGCCTGCGGACGCACTTCGCGCCGTCGGGCTGCCGATCAAATTCTTTTCAACCAACTTTCCGTTACCGCGGCGCCTTGCCGACCGAATCCGCCTGTGGGCGCGATCCTTGCCGACGGGCGGCGCCGTGCGTGCAACTTGCTGCATCTCTTTGATTAGGGGCGAGCAGCGGACCCCCGGCGCAAGTAAAATAGCAGTTTGCGCTTGCGCCTTGCCCGATTCAGCCGGGGCCGGCCTGTCAGGCCACCCTCAACGTCAGGCTGGGCAAAATTATATTCAGTATGAATGAGTTAGGCAAAATATCCCAGAATTCAGTCGCAAGCGGCCAGGTATCGATGATCGAGATCGACGAAAACTCGGCCGGTCAGCGGATCGACAACTTCCTGTTGCGCGTCTGTAAAGGCGTGCCCAAAAGCCATATTTACCGGATCCTGCGCAGCGGCGAAGTGCGCGTGAATAAGGGTCGGGTCGATGCCCAGTATCGTCTCGCGTTCGGCGACATCGTCCGCGTGCCGCCCGTGCGGGTGGCGGCGGCCGATCTCGCGCGCGCCGACACGCCGATCGTGCCGCCCGCGCAGTTCGAGGTACTGTACGAAGACGATGCGATGCTCGTCATCAACAAGCCGGCCGGCGTCGCGGTGCACGGCGGCAGCGGCGTCGCGTTCGGCGTGATCGAGCAGATGCGCCAGGCGCGCCCGCGCGCGAAATTCCTCGAACTCGTGCACCGGCTAGACCGCGAGACGTCCGGAATCCTGATGCTCGCGAAGAAGCGCACGGCGCTCGTCGGCCTGCACGAGCAGATCCGCGAAAACCGGATGGACAAGCGTTACTTCGCGTGCGGACACGGCGAGTGGCAGTCCGACTGGGGCCGCCGCCGCGCGGTGAAGGCGCCGCTGTTCAAGTATTCGACCGCGGAAGGGGAGCGGCGCGTGCGCGTGCAGGACGACGGCCTGCCGTCGCACACGGTGTTCAATCTGCTCGAGCGCTGGCCGGAGTACGCGCTGGTCGAAGCGGAACTCAAAACGGGCCGGACCCATCAGATCCGTGTGCACCTCGCGCATCTCGGCCTGCCGATCGCCGGCGACGCCAAGTATGGCGATTTCGCACTGAACAAGGCGCTGGCGCGCGCGAACGCGCAGCCGTCGCTGAAACGGATGTTCCTGCATGCGCACCGGCTGAAGCTCGCGCACCCGCTGACCGGCGAGCCGCTGCAGTTCGATGCGCCGCTGCCGGACGAATGCCGGCGCTTCCTCGATCAACTCAGCGCTTTGCGCGATAACGCATGACTCGCATGGCCCGACAGCAATTTGACCTGATCGTCTTCGACTGGGACGGCACGCTGATGGATTCGACTGCGCACATCGCGCATAGCATCCAGGCCGCGTGCCGCGATCTCGGCCTGCCCACGCCGTCGGACGAGGCGTCCCGCTACGTGATCGGCCTGGGCCTGCGCGATGCGCTGCGCATTGCCGCTCCGACCCTCGATCCGTCCGACTATCCACGGCTGGCCGAGCGTTACCGTTATCACTACCTGCTGGACGACCAGCGCATCGAGCTGTTCGCCGGCGTGCGCGAACTGCTCGCGGAATTGCGCGATACGGGTTACCTGCTCGCGGTCGCGACCGGCAAGGGCCGGGTCGGGCTGAATCGCGTGCTCGACCAGTCGAAGCTGACGAGCCTGTTCGATGCGACGCGCTGCGCGGACGAAACGTTCTCGAAGCCGCACCCGGCGATGCTGCATGAACTGTCCCGCGAATTGGGGCAGGATCTGGCGCGCACCGTGATGATCGGCGACACCACGCACGACCTGCAGATGGCGGCGAGCGCGGGGGCAGCCGGCGTCGGCGTCTCGTACGGCGCGCATACGGCCGAGGCGCTGGCTGCGCTGACGCCGCGCTTCGTCGCGCCGGACGTCGTCGCGCTGGCGGCATGGCTGCGGGAGCACGCATGAGCGCGGCGCCGGAAGCCGTGCGCGTGTGCGCGTCGGACGCCTTGACCGACGGCGGCGCCGGCGTGCGCGTCGACGCGACGCTGCGCGGTGAGCAGGCGGTCGTGTTCTTCGTGCGCTACGACGGCCGTGCGTACGGCTACCTGAACCGCTGCGCGCATGTGCCGATGGAGCTCGACTGGGCCGAAGGGCAGTTCTTCGAGTCGTCGGGCCTCTACCTGATGTGCGCGACGCACGGTGCGATCTACGCGCCGGACACCGGCAAGTGCGTCGGCGGCCCGTGCCGCGGCGGCCGCCTGCGGCCGGTGGAGGTCGACGAGCGCGACATGCCCGACGGCCGTGCGGTATTCTGGGTGCCCGATGCCGACCTGCGTCCCGCCGCTTCGACTCCTTCCGCCACGACCGACTGACGACACCACTGCATGGCCGACCAACCGAATATCCCTGATTCTTCGCCCCGTCCCGACAGCCGCGAGCCGAACTGGGAGCGCGCGGCGCTCGAGCGGATCGCGCTCGCGGCCGTCAAGGAACAGCGCGCGGCGCGGCGCTGGAAGATCTTCTTCCGCTTTGCGTTCCTCGGCGTGTTCCTGCTGCTCGCCTTCGCGCTGATCGATTTCTCGAACGACGCGAAGTTCGCGTCGACCGGGCGCCACACGGCGCTCGTGACGATCGACGGCGAGATCGCGGCAGGCACCAACGCGAACGGCGAAGACATCAATACGGCGCTCGATGCCGCGTTCGACGACGACGGCGCGGCCGGCGTCGTGCTGCGGATCAACAGCCCGGGCGGCAGCCCGGTGCAGGCCGGGATGGTCTACGACGAGATTCGCCGGCTGCGCACGAAATATCCGAACAAGCCGCTGTACGTCGTCGTGACCGACATGTGCGCATCGGGCGGTTATTACATTGCGTCCGCCGCCGACAAGATCTTCGTCGACAAGGCGAGCATCGTCGGCTCGATCGGCGTGCTGATGGACGGGTTCGGCTTCACGGGCCTGATGGGCAAGCTCGGCGTCGATCGCCGTCTGCACACGTCGGGCGAAAACAAGGGCTTCTACGATCCGTTCTCGCCCGAGACGCCGAAGATGGACGCCCATGCGCAGGCGCTGCTCGACCAGGTCCATGCGCAGTTCATCAAGGCCGTGAAGGACGGTCGCGGCAAGCGGCTGCACGAAACGCCCGACATGTTCTCGGGTCTGTTCTGGACGGGCGAGAAGAGCGTCGAGCTCGGGCTCGCCGACGGCTACGGCACGACCGATACGGTCGCGCGCGACGTGCTGAAGGCGCCGGATCTCGTCGACTACACGGTGAAGGAAAGCCTGACGAACCGCGTCGCGCGCAAATTCGGCGCGGCGGTCGGCGGTGCCGCGATGAAGGCGCTCGCCGCGGGCGGCACGTCGTTCAGCCTGCGCTGAGCGCGGGCCCGCGCTGCGGCGAACGCAGCCGGCCACCCCGTGCCGCAAGGCGGATGCGGGGCCGGCGTTTCAGTTCGCGAGCAGCAGGAAGATGGCGGGGCGCTTGTGCAGATTCGGCGCCGGCGCCTTTTTCCAGTCCGCCACCGAGCGGCTGGCGATCGTCTCGGTTTCGAGGGTCAGGTCGGCCGCGACGCAGATCTGCGTCGACGGCGCGCAGGTCGCGACAAGCGTATCGAGCATCGCTTGGTTCCGGTACGGCGTCTCGATGAATATTTGCGTCTGGCGGCCCTTGCGCGATAGTTGCTCGAGCTCGCGCAGGCGTTTCGCGCGCGCGGCCGCATCGACCGGCAGATAGCCGTTGAACGCGAAACTCTGGCCGTTCAGGCCCGACGCCATCAGCGCGAGCAGGATCGAACTCGGCCCGACGAGCGGCACGACCTTCACGCCGCGTTCATGCGCACGGCGCACCAGCAACGCGCCGGGGTCGGCCACGGCGGGGCAGCCGGCCTCGGACACGAGCCCGGCGTCCGTGCCCGCGAGCACCGGTGCGAGCAGCTTGTCGATCTCGCCGGCCGGCGTGTTGACGTTCAGTTCGCGGATCGCGATTTCCTGGATCGGCCGCGTCGTGCCGATCTTCTTCAGGAACGCGCGGGTCGTTTTCGCGTTTTCGCCGATGTAATAGCCGAGCGTGCCGGCGCGCGCCTGCACGGCCGCGGGCAGCACGGCGGCGAGCATCGATTCGTCGCCTTCGCCGAGGGTGTTCGGGACGAGATAAAGTGTGCCGGCCGTCATGCGCGGTCTCCGTGAGTAGTGAACAGCGGATAGCCAGCGGTGCGCAGCATCCGCGTGAGCGCGATCAGCGGCAGGCCGACGAGCGCCGTCGGGTCGTCGGAGTCGATCGCGTCGAGCAGCGCGATGCCGAGCCCTTCGGACTTCGCGCTGCCGGCCACGTCGTACGGCGTTTCCGCGCGCAGGTATGCATCGAGTTCGGCTTCGGGCAGCGAGCGGAAGCGCACGTGCGTGACGACGTCCTCGCTCTGCGTTTCGCCCGTGCGGCTGTCGTACAGGCTGAGCGCACTGTGGAACTCGACGTCGCGGCCCTGCATCGACAGCAGCTGGGCAAGCGCGCGCTCGTGCGTGCCGGGCTTGCCGATCTGGAGGCCGTCGAACGTCGCGACCTGGTCCGACCCGATCACGAGCACGCCGTCCGGCGCGTCGATGGTCGCGGCGACCGCGCGTGCCTTCGCGCCGGCGAGACGCAGCGCGGTTGCAGCGGGCGTTTCACCCGCGAGCGGGGTTTCGTCGAGATCGGGCGATACGACGTCGAACGGCAGGCCGAGGCGCTCGAGAAGCGTGCGGCGGTAGCGGGAACTGGAGGCGAGAATCAGCCGCGGCGGGCGGCAAACGGTATGCGGCATGGTCGATTGGGTCGGTGAATCGTCAGGTGTGGCGGGGCGTTGCGAGGGCGCAAGCATAAGTGATTGACCGCAAAAGGTAAAACAGGTATGCTTTCCCGCTTTTCGTCGGCAGGCTTTCGCTGTGGTGGCGCCTGCCGGGTCTTCGGAAGTAAAGTTACGTAATCGTACGTGGCGTAGATCACGTCCGTGGGCGGCGCCGGATGAGCGGCGCCAGCAAGCCGGATCCCGCAAGTCAGCCTGTAGGCAGGAGCGCAACATGAACACTTCTTCTGGCAAGCCGGCGGCATCGCTTGATCCGCACGCAGTCGACCTGTTCGAATTCGCCCGCAGCGGGCGGCAGGCAGCGGGTGCGGTGCGTCTGTCGCAGCTGCCGCGCATGTTAAACGAAGTGCCGGTGGACGCGCCAGATCGCGACACGGTCTTCACGTGGCAGGCCGAAGGGTTCACCCAAAAGGAGTTGCAGGACGATGGCGCCGATGGGCAGCAGCCGTATCTGCGACTCGCGGTGCACGGCCATGCGTGGCTCACGTGCCAGCGCTGCATGACTCCGTACGACGAGACGTTCGACGTCGACATGACGTACCGGGTCGTTGCGACCGAAGAAGAAGCTGAAGAATTTCCGCTCGACGACGATGAAGCCGATGTGATCGTGGGCACACGCCAGTTCGATCTCGTCGACTTGATCGAAGAGGAATTGCTGCTTTCGTTGCCGCTCGTGCCCAAGCACGAGGTTTGCCCGGCAGTTCACGAAAGCCTCGTGTCGGGTGTGAGCGGTCCTTCGGAAGAGGCGGACGACGAGTCCGCCGAAGACGAGGACGAAGGCAAACGGCCGAATCCGTTCGCAGCGCTGCAAGCGTTGAAGAAGGACGGGGACGGCAGCAAGAAACACTAAGCAGTTGTGGCGCGGGAAGGCGTAAAGGCTTTGGGCCAGGGTAGTTAAGCGCCGGATCGGGCTGTGTTAGAATCCGGAAAATCAATTAGGAGTTAGTCATGGCAGTCCAGCAAAACAAGAAGTCGCCGTCGAAGCGCGGCATGCATCGTTCGCACGATTTCCTGACGGCAGCGCCGCTGGCAGTCGAGCCGAGCACGGGTGAAGTGCACCTGCGTCACCACGTCAGCCCGAACGGCTACTATCGCGGCAAGAAAGTCGTCAAGACGAAGAACGACTAAGCGTCAAGTCACGCGTTGCGCGCTACGCTCGCCGTTCGCGTGACAACTGGTTCGCTTGACACTTTCCTGGCTCAACAAAAAGGCGGCATTCAACTGCCGCTTTTTTGTGCCTGAAATTCGTCGCATTCCATGACCGTAAAGCTCACAATCGATTGCATGGGAGGCGACCACGGCCCGTCCGTGACCGTTCCCGCGGCAGTCAAGTTCGTCCGCGCGCATCCTGATGCGCACCTGATGCTCGTCGGCATCGAAAGCGCAATCCGCGCTCAGCTGAAAAAGCTGAAAGCCCTCGACGATCCCGCGCTGACCATCGTGCCCGCCACCGAAGTCGTGGCGATGGACGACCCTGTCGAAGTCGCGCTGCGCAAGAAGAAGGATTCTTCGATGCGTGTCGCGCTCAACCAGGTCAAGGAAGGCGCGGCCCAGGCCTGTATCTCCGCCGGCAACACCGGCGCGCTGATGGCCGTGTCCCGTTATGTGCTCAAGACGCTGCCCGGCATCGAGCGGCCCGCGATCGCGTTCGCGTTGCCGAACCCGACCGGCTACACGATGATGCTGGACCTCGGCGCGAACGTCGACTGCGAGCCGCAGCATCTGCTGCAGTTCGCGGAGATGGGGCACGCGCTCGTCGCCGCGCTCGAGGGCAAGGAGCGTCCGACGATCGGCCTGCTGAACATCGGCGAAGAGGTCATCAAGGGCAACGAAACGATCAAGCGCGCGGGTGAACTGCTGCGCGCCAGCACGCTGAATTTCCGCGGCAACGTCGAAGGCAACGACATCTACAAGGGTACGGTCGACGTGATCGTCTGCGACGGCTTCGTCGGCAACGTCGCGCTCAAGACGTCCGAGGGGCTCGCGCAGATGCTGTCCGACATCATCCGCGAGGAGTTCGGCCGTTCGCTGATGTCGAAGCTGATGGCGCTGCTCGCGCTGCCGGTGCTGATGCGCTTCAAGAAGCGCGTCGACCATCGCCAGTACAATGGCGCGGCGCTGCTGGGGCTGAAGGGCCTCGTGATCAAAAGCCATGGTTCGGCCGATGCCTACGCGTTTGAGTGGGCGATCAAACGGGGTTATGATGCCGTCAAAAACGGCGTGCTGGAGCGCCTCGCGCGCGCGATGGCAGACAATTCGGTGTCGCTCGGCGATGGCGGACACGACGCGGGCGGCGCGGGCACGGCGAGCCCGGCCCCAGGCCATCACGCTGAACCTTCCGCTGCGCAATCCTCTAAAGCATAAATGGCCCAATCGACTCTCTATTCCCGCGTGCTCGGCACGGGCAGCTACCTGCCGCCCGACCGCGTCACGAACCAGCAGCTCGCCGACCGTCTCGCGAAGGAAGGCATCGAGACGAGCGATGAGTGGATCGTTGCGCGCACGGGCATCCATGCGCGCCATTTCGCCGCACCGGACGTCACGACGAGCGATCTCGCGCTCGAAGCGGCGCGTCGTGCGATCGAGGCGGCCGACATCGATCCGCAATCGATCGACCTGATTATCGTCGCGACTTCGACCCCGGATTTCGTGTTCCCCAGCACGGCGTGCCTGCTGCAGAACAAGCTCGGCATCAGGAACGGCGGCGCGGCATTCGACGTGCAGGCCGTGTGCTCCGGCTTCGCCTATGCGATGGCGACGGCCGACAGCTTCATCCGCAGCGGACAGCACCGTACGGCGCTCGTGATCGGCGCGGAGACGTTCTCGCGCATTCTCGATTTCAAGGACCGCACCACCTGCGTGCTGTTCGGCGACGGCGCGGGCGCGGTGATCCTGTCCGCATCGGAAGAGCCAGGCGTGCTCGGCAGTGCGCTGCACGCGGACGGCAGCTATTCGCACATCCTCTGCACGCCGGGCAACGTCAATCGCGGCGTGATCGACGGCAGCGCGTTCCTGTACATGGACGGGCAGGCCGTGTTCAAGCTCGCGGTCAACGTGCTCGAAAAGGTCGCGATCGAGGCACTCGCCAAGGCGAATCTCGCCCCCGAGCAGGTCGACTGGCTGATTCCGCACCAGGCCAACATCCGCATCATGACCAGCACCTGCCGCAAGCTCGGCCTGCCGCAGGAGCGCATGGTCGTGACGGTCGACCAGCACGGCAACACGTCGGCTGCATCGATCCCGCTGGCGCTCGACACCGCGGTGCGCGACGGTCGTATCAAGCGTGGTCAGCACGTGCTGATCGAGGGCGTCGGCGGCGGCTTCACCTGGGGCGCGTCGGTCTTCCGCTTCTGATCCGCGGCGCGCGACTGCCGCGCGCGGCTCCCAAACCGGCGCGCCGTTCGCGCGCGCCGTTCGAATCGATTCAATTGGGGACGATATGAAATTTGCATTCGTTTTTCCGGGGCAGGGCTCGCAGTCGGTCGGCATGCTCAACGCATTCGCCGATCTGGCCGTCGTGCGCGAGACGCTCCAGGAAGCATCCGATGCACTCAATCAGGATCTCGGCAAGCTGATCGCCGAAGGTCCGGCCGAAGAGCTGAACCTGACCACGAACACGCAGCCCGTGATGCTGACGGCCGCCTACGCGTGCTATCGCGCGTGGCAGCAGGCTGGCGGCCCGGCACCGTCGATCGTCGCGGGCCACAGCCTCGGCGAATACACGGCGCTCGTCGCGGCGGGCGCGATCGCGTTCAAGGACGCGGTGCCGCTCGTGCGCTTCCGTGCGCAGGCGATGCAGACGGCCGTGCCGGTCGGCCAGGGCGGCATGGCCGCGATCCTGGGCCTCGATGACGATACGGTGCGCGCGGTGTGCGCCGAAGCCGCGGAAGCGGGCGTCGTCGAAGCCGTGAACTTCAACGCGCCGGCGCAGGTCGTGATCGCGGGCGCGAAGGCGGCCGTCGAGAAGGCATGCGAGATCGCGAAGGCGAAGCGCGCGAAGCGCGCGCTGCCGCTGCCGGTATCGGCGCCGTTCCATTCGTCGCTGCTCAAGCCGGCGTCGGACCAGTTGCGCGACTATCTCGCGGACGTCGACGTGAAGGCGCCGCAGATTCCGGTCGTCAACAACATCGACGTCGCGGTGGTCAGCGATCCGGCTGCGATCAAGGACGCGCTGGTGCGCCAGGCCGCGGGCCCGGTGCGCTGGGTCGAATGCATGCAGCACATCGCGGGCACGGGCGTCACGCATGTGATCGAATGCGGTCCGGGCAAGGTGCTGGCGGGCCTGACGAAGCGCATCGACGGCAACCTGGTCGGCGCCTCGGTGTTCGATCCGGCTTCGCTCGACGAAGCACTGAAGCTGGCGACCGCCTGACGCGGCGCCTTTCCTCAAGAGACGGATATTCGATTCATGGAAAAGACTCTCGATAAACAGGTCGCGATCGTGACCGGCGCATCGCGTGGCATCGGCCGTGCGATTGCGCTCGAACTCGCGCGCCTGGGCGCGACGGTGATCGGCACCGCGACGAGCGAATCGGGCGCCGCCGCGATTACCGCCGGGTTCGCGGAAGCGGGCGTGACGGGCCGCGGCGCGGTGCTGAACGTCAACGACGCGGCGGCCGCCGAAGCGCTGATCGACGCGACCGTGAAGGAGTTCGGCGCGCTCCACGTGCTCGTGAACAACGCCGGGATCACGCAGGACCAGCTCGCGATGCGCATGAAGGACGAGGACTGGGACGCGGTCATCGACACCAACCTGAAGTCGGTGTTCCGCCTGTCGCGTGCGGTGCTGCGGCCGATGATGAAGGCCCGCGGCGGCCGCATCATCAACATCACGTCGGTGGTCGGTTCGGCCGGCAACCCGGGCCAGGTCAACTACGCGGCCGCGAAGGCCGGCGTCGCGGGCATGACCCGCGCGCTCGCGCGCGAAATCGGCAGCCGTGGCATCACGGTGAACTGTGTCGCGCCGGGCTTCATCGACACCGACATGACGAAGACCCTGCCGGAAGAACAGCAGGCCGCGCTCAAGACCCAGATTCCGCTCGGCCGACTCGGCAGCCCGGAAGACATCGCCCATGCCGTCGCGTTCCTCGCATCGCCGCAGGCCGGTTACATCACCGGCACGACGCTGCACGTGAACGGCGGCATGTACATGTCGTAACGGTTTTCGTTTACCATCCGCGCCGTATCCCGTTTTTCAGGCGGATCGGTGCTTGATCGACCATCAAGCCAACGCGCGTTTTGGCGTCAGCAAACCTGATAAAATGCGCGCACTTGTAAATCTGAACTTTCCCTCGGAGGGGTAATGGATAACATCGAACAACGTGTCAAGAAGATCGTCGCTGAGCAACTGGGCGTCGCGGAAGCCGAGATCAAGAACGAAGCATCGTTCGTGAACGATCTGGGTGCTGACTCGCTCGACACGGTCGAACTGGTGATGGCGCTCGAAGACGAGTTCGGCATGGAAATCCCGGACGAAGAAGCAGAGAAGATCACGACGGTTCAGCAAGCGATCGACTACGCTCGCGCAAACGTCAAGGCATAAGCGCCTTTCGCGTTTGTCCGCAACGTCGCCGCGATCTTCGCGATTGACGCGCCATCCTGCCGGCATTCGCGCCGGACGGACTAACAGCCACAGGGCTCGCAGGGCTGGTTCCTGGGGCCACTGTGGCTTTTGTTTTTGTCATCCAATGGAAAAGAGGTTACCGTGAGCCGCCGTCGTGTTGTCGTTACAGGCCTGGGGCTGATTTCGCCCGTTGGCAATAATGTTGCCGACGGCTGGGCCAATCTCGTCGCCGGCAAGTCCGGCATCGCCACCGTCACGAAGTTCGATCCGTCGAACCTCGCCGTGCATTTCGCGGGCGAGGTGAAGGGTTTCAGCGCCGAGGAGTACATCCCGGCGAAGGAAGCCCGCAACATGGATACGTTCATCCATTACGGCATCGCAGCCGGCGTCCAGGCAATCCGGGACAGCGGCCTCGAGGTGAACGAAGCCAATGCGGAACGCATCGGCGTGCTGGTCGGCTCCGGCATCGGCGGCCTGCCGATGATCGAAGACACGCACCAGACCTACGTCGATCGCGGCGCACGCCGGATTTCGCCGTTCTTCGTGCCGGGTTCGATCATCAACATGATCTCGGGTCACCTGAGCATCATGTTCGGCCTGAAGGGCCCGAACCTCGCGGCCGTGACGGCCTGCACGACCGGTCTGCACAGCATCGGCCTGGCGGCACGCCTGATCCAGGCCGGCGACGCCGACGTGATGGTCGCGGGCGGCGCCGAATCGACGGTGTCGCCGCTGGGCATCGGCGGCTTCGCGGCCGCGCGGGCGCTGTCGACCCGCAACGACGATCCGGCCACCGCGTCCCGTCCGTGGGACAAGGACCGCGACGGCTTCGTGCTGGGCGAGGGTTCGGGCGTGATGGTGCTCGAAGAGTACGAGGCGGCGAAGGCGCGCGGCGCGAAGATCTATGCGGAAGTCTCGGGCTTCGGCATGACGGGCGACGCATACCACATGACCGCGCCGAACATGGACGGCCCGCGCCGCTGCATGGTCGCGGCCCTGCGCGACGCCGGCGTGAACCCGGACGAGGTCCAGTACCTGAACGCGCACGGCACGTCGACGCCGCTCGGTGACAAGAACGAGTCCGACGCGGTGAAGGCGGCATTCGGCGAGCACGCGCACAAGCTCGTCGTGAACTCGACGAAGTCGATGACGGGCCACCTGCTGGGTGGCGCGGGTGGTCTGGAGTCGGTGTTCACGGTGCTGGCGCTGCACAACAACGTGTCGCCGCCGACCATCAACATCTTCAACCAGGACCCCGAGTGCGATCTCGATTACTGCGCGAACACCGCGCGGGACATGAAGATCGACGTGGCCGTGAAGAACAACTTCGGCTTCGGTGGTACCAACGGCACGCTGGTGTTCAAGCGCGTCTGACGTCGAAATCGCTTGACGAGTCCAATCGATGCTCCGGCCGGGCGTCCGCAGCGCTTTGCGTTGCGGGCCTCGGCCGTGTCGTATGTCGTGCTGGCCGCGTTCGTCGCGGCGGCTGCCGCATCCGTGTACCTGTTCTGGGCGCCGCGGGCCGGTGCCGCCGCCGGCGCGTGCGTGTCCGCGGCGACGGCCGCGCTGCTCGCCGTGTGTGCCGCGCGGGCCTGTGCCCGTCGGCTGCCGGCCGAATTGCGGATCGATGCATTCGGGGAGGTTGCGGCGTTTGGCCGCACCGGGCGCTTGCTGGCCCGCGGCCGCGTGACCGGCCATGCGCACTGGAGCAGCCTGCTGCTCGTGCTGTCGGTCGGGCAGGGCGCCCGGCGCGCCCGGCCGCTGCTGATTCCGGCCGATGCGCTCGACGCCGCGTCGTTCAGCGCGCTGTCCGTGCTGGCACGTACCGCGGGCACGGCGGCGCGGGCATGACGGCGGCTTGGTTACCTACCGTAACCAGCGGCCGGCGCCGGAACGCTACAATAACGCTCCGCGTTGCATCCCTAGTTAACGGATTTGTCAGGTGAGTGAAAAAGAAATCGATCAGGCTCTGGTCGAGCGCGTACAGAAAGGCGACAAGGCGGCGTTCGAACTCCTGGTCTCCAAATACCACCGCAAGATCATTCGGCTGATCTCGCGCCTCGTGCGGGATCCCGCCGAGGTCGAGGATGTGGCCCAGGATGCGTTCATCAAGGCGTATCGTGCGCTGCCGCAGTTCCGCGGCGAGTCGGCGTTCTACACGTGGTTGTACCGGATTGCCGTCAATACGGCGAAGAACTACCTTGCGACGCAGGGCCGCCGGGCACCGACCTCCACGGAGGCCGATGCCGAGGAAGCGGAAACTTTCTCCGACGCAGACCAACTAAGGGATATCAACACGCCTGAGTCGATGTTGATGAGCAAGCAGATTGCCGAGACGGTCAACGCTGCAATGGCCGTCCTGCCCGAAGAGTTGCGCCAGGCGATTACGCTGCGCGAGATCGAGGGCCTGAGCTACGAAGAGATCGCGGAAATGATGGATTGTCCGATCGGGACGGTCCGGTCGCGAATCTTCCGGGCGCGCGAGGCAATCGCTGCTAAATTGCGTCCGCTGCTCGATACGCCCGAAGGCAAGCGCTGGTAAGCGCGACGGGTGTAACGGCGCGGTCAGGGTCTAGTTACGGATAGAGTCGTGAAATCACGACGGGGTGTGTGCAAGATGGGGAGCATCATGGGGTCGGTCAATAAGCAGTCGCAAGCGTACTCGCGCGGCGAGCGCCTTTCCGCTCTGGTCGACGGTGAGCTGTTCGACGGCCCGGATCACGGGCAGTTTCTGGCTGAGCTCGATCGTGCGGATCGCGCGACGTGGGCCCACTACCACCTGATCGGCGATGCGCTGCGCTCGGACGAGCTCGCGCTGTCGCCCGCGCTGAGCGTCGCGTTCACCGCGCGCATGTCCGCCGCGCTCGAAAGCGAGCCGCACCTGCTCGCACCGGCCGCCGCGCCGGTCGCGCGCAAGCTGCTGTCGCTGCGCCGCCGTGTCGTGCCGGCCTTCGCGGTGGCCGCCGCGGCCGCCACGCTCACGTGGATCGTCGTTCCGCAACTGCAGACGGCCGGTGCGCCCGGCGCCGTCCAGGTCGCGTCGGCAGGCGCGCCGCAGAGCGGCAACCTGCAGCGCGTGACGGTTGCACAGGCATCGGCACAGCCGGGCCTGCAGGACGTCAACATCATCCGCGACGCAAGTCTCGACCAATACCTTGAAGCGCACCAGCAATTCGCGCAGCAGCCCGTCGTCACAGGCTCGATGCCGCTGATCCGCGCTGCCGTGACCACCACGCCAGGCCAATAAACTCGATGCGGACATTGCAGTTGAATCACGCCATCTCCGGATGGAAGCGGCTGCCGGCCCTCCTGCTTTGCGCAGCCGCCCTGTTGTCCGTTCAATCCCTTCCCGCCAGCGCCCAGCAACCGGACGATCCCGTCGCGACCCGCAAGGGTGCGGCGGAGTGGCTCGACCGCATCCAGCAGGCGGCGCAGCAGCAGAGCTACGAGGGCACCTTCGTCTACCAGCGCGGCGGGTATGTCCAGTCGTCGCGCATCGCGCACGTGGCGTCCCGCGACGGCGAGTTCGAGCGGATCGAGACGCTCGACGGCAAGCCGCGCAAGGTGCTGCGGCATAACGACGAGCTGTATACGTTCGTGCCGGAGCGCAAGCTGTGCGTGGTCGAGCGCCGCCAGACGCGCGACTCGTTTCCATCGCTGCTCGGCGCGGGCGGCGACCACGTGATGTCCGTCTACGACGCGAAGCTGCTCGGCAAGGACCGCGTGGCGGGGCTCGACGCGCAAGTCGTCGAACTCGTGCCGAAGGATGCGTACCGCTTCACGTACAAGCTGTGGTCCGATGCCCGGACGGGCCTGCTGCTGCGTTCGCAGACGCTCGACGCGGCCGATCACGTGCTCGAGCAGATCGCGTTCTCGCAAGTGCAGACGGGCGGCACGTCCGGCGACAAGGCCGCGATCGCGGCCGGCATGCGCAACCTGAGCGGCTGGACGGTGGTCCGCCCGCCGGTCGCGACGGTCGACATGGAAGCGCAGGGCTGGCAGATCGCGCCGAACGTCGCCGGCTTCCGGAAGATTCGCGAGGTGCGCCGCCCGATGGCCGCGCGCGACGCCGGCGATCCGCCGATTCCGGTCGACCAGGCCGTCTTCACCGACGGGCTCGCGACGATCTCCGTCTTCATCGAGCCGGCCGAAAAGAACACGCGCAAGGAAGGCGCGGGCAGCACCGGTGCGACCCACGTTCTCGTGAAGCGTCGCGGCGACTACTGGATCACCGTGCTCGGCGAAGTGCCGCCGGCCACGTTGCAGCAGTTCGCGGCTGCCATAGAATACAAGGCTTCCAAGTAACGCTACGGCTTCCGACATGACGAAACTCACGCTGCGCAACGTGTTCGCGGCGGCGGTGCTGTGTGCCTGCCTGCCCCTCATCCCGCATACCGCGGTGGCGGCCACGCCGCCCGCCGCCAGCCTTCCCGACTTCGCCGATCTGGTCGAAAAGGTCGGGCCGGCCGTCGTGAACATCCGGACCACCGCGAACGTGCCGATTCCCGGCCCGCGCGGTGCGCTCCCGCCGGGCTTCGACAACGGCGACATGTCGGAATTCTTCCGGCGCTTCTTCGGCATTCCGCTGCCGCAGGCGCCCGGCAACGGCGGCGGCAACGGCAATCCGAAGAACGCGCCGGCGCCGGACAATCCGCCCGACGCCGAGCAGAACCGCGGCGTCGGTTCGGGCTTCATCGTGTCGGCGGACGGCTACGTGATGACGAACGCGCACGTCGTCGACGATGCGGACACCATCTACGTGACGCTGACCGACAAGCGCGAATTCAAGGCGAAGCTGATCGGCGTCGACGACCGCACGGACGTCGCGGTGGTCAAGATCCAGGCGTCGAACCTGCCGGTCGTCGCGATCGGCGATTCGAACAAGGTGCGCGTCGGCGAGTGGGTCGTCGCGATCGGCTCGCCGTTCGGCCTCGACAACACAGTGACCGCCGGCATCGTGAGCTCGAAGAGCCGCAACACGGGCGACTACCTGCCGTTCATCCAGACCGACGTCGCGGTGAACCCCGGCAACTCGGGCGGCCCGCTGATCAACATGCAGGGCGAGGTGATCGGCATCAACTCGCAGATCTACAGCCGCACCGGCGGTTTCATGGGCATTTCGTTCGCGATCCCGATCGACGAGGCAATGCGCGTGGCCGACCAGCTGAAGGCGACCGGCAAGGTCACGCGCGGCCGCATCGCCGTGGCGATCGGCGAGGTGACGAAGGACGTGGCCGACTCGATCGGGCTGCCGAAGGCGGAGGGCGCGCTCGTCAGCAGCGTCGAGCCGGGTGGTCCGGCCGACAAGGCGGGCATCCAGCCGGGCGACATCATCCTGAAGTTCAATGGTCGGCCGGTCGAGACGGCGTCGGATCTGCCGCGCATGGTCGGCGACACGAAACCGGGCACGAAGGCGACCGTCAGCGTATGGCGCAAGGGTCAGGCGCGCGATCTGCCGATCACGATCGCCGAGACGCCGGCGGAGACGACGGCGAAGGCCGAGCAGCGCAAGAGCACGCCGCAGAAGCCGCGCCAGGCAAACCCGCTCGGCTTGACGGTCAGCGACATTCCGGCGGAGCAGATGAAGTCGCTGAAGCTGAAGAACGGCGTGCAGATCGACGCCGTCGACGGCCCGGCCGCCCGTGCGGGCCTGCAGCGCGGCGACATCGTGCTGCGCGTCGGCGACACCGACATCACGAGCGCGAAGCAGTTCGCGGAAGTGACCGCGCAGCTCGATGCGCAGAAGGCGGTCGCGGTGCTCGTGCGGCGCGGCGACAACACGCAGTTCGTGCCGGTGCGCCCGCGCCCGACCCAGAAGTAACGCACCGATGTTCACGCTCTACGGCCGCGGCTGGTGCCACCTGTGCGACGACATGCGCGACGCGCTGGCGCCGGTCGCGGCCGAATCCGGCATCGAGGTCCGTTACGTGGACATCGATGCCGATCCGGCGCTCGTTGCGCGCTACGACGAGGACGTGCCCGTGCTGCTGCTGGACGGCGCGGAAGTGTGTCGCCACAGGTTCGACGAGGCGAGGGTGCGCGGCGCACTCGCGGCGCGGCGCTGAACCGACCCCGGGCGCCGGCCGGCCGCCCCGCGCGCGGGGCTTCCGTCGGCGAGCCCTTACCACAAAGGCTCCAGCGGGGTGCCCCGGGCCGGGGCGTCCCAAATTACCGCCCGGCAAAGGCCTTTTCGGCTAAAATAAGTCGTTTTTTCACCGACTTACACAAGGCGTGCTCCGCAGTCGTCGAGCGCGCCTTTTTCGCTTGATCGGCACTGAATGGATCATATTCGCAATTTCTCGATCATCGCGCACATCGACCATGGCAAGTCGACACTCGCGGATCGCATCATCCAGGTATGCGGCGGTCTCGCCGACCGTGAAATGGAGGCGCAAGTGCTCGACTCGATGGATATCGAGCGCGAGCGCGGCATCACGATCAAGGCGCAGACGGCGGCACTGTCCTATCGCGCCCGCGACGGCAAGGTCTACAACCTCAACCTGATCGATACGCCGGGGCACGTCGACTTCTCGTACGAGGTCAGCCGTTCGCTGTCCGCGTGCGAAGGCGCGCTGCTCGTGGTCGACGCGAGCCAGGGTGTCGAGGCGCAGACGGTCGCGAACTGCTACACGGCGATCGAGCTCGGCGTCGAGGTCGTGCCGGTGCTGAACAAGATCGACCTGCCGGCCGCGAACCCCGAGAACGCGATCGAGGAGATCGAGGACGTGATCGGCATCGATGCGACCGACGCGACGCGCTGCAGCGCGAAGACGGGCTTGGGCGTCGAGGACGTGCTCGAGTCGCTGATCGCGAAGGTGCCGCCGCCGAAGGGCGATCCGGCCGCGCCGCTGCAGGCGCTCATCATCGATTCCTGGTTCGACAACTACGTCGGCGTCGTGATGCTCGTGCGCATCGTCAACGGCACGCTGCGCCCGAAGGAAAAGATCAAGATGATGGCGACCGGCGCGCAGTATCCGGTCGAGCACGTCGGCGTGTTCACGCCGAAGTCGCGCAATCTCGAATCGCTGTCGGCCGGGCAGGTGGGCTTCATCATCGCCGGCATCAAGGAACTGACGGCCGCGAAGGTCGGCGACACGGTCACGCATGTGGCCAAGGCCGCCAGCGAGCCGCTGCCGGGCTTCAAGGAAGTGAAGCCGCAGGTGTTCGCGGGGCTGTATCCGGTCGAGGCGAACCAGTACGATGCGCTGCGCGAATCGCTCGAGAAGCTGAAGCTCAACGACGCATCGCTGCAGTACGAGCCGGAAGTGTCGCAGGCGCTCGGCTTCGGTTTCCGCTGCGGCTTCCTCGGGCTGCTGCACATGGAAATCGTGCAGGAGCGGCTCGAGCGCGAGTTCGACATGGATCTCATCACGACCGCGCCGACGGTCGTCTACGAGGTCGTGCAGAGCGACGGCTCGACGATCATGGTCGAGAACCCGGCGAAGATGCCGGAGCCCGGCCGCATCGCAGAAGTTCGCGAGCCGATCGTCACCGTGAACCTGTACATGCCGCAGGATTACGTCGGCTCCGTGATCACGCTGTGCGAGCAGAAGCGCGGCTCGCAGATCAACATGCAGTATCACGGCCGCCAGGTGCAGCTCACGTACGAGATCCCGATGGCCGAGATCGTTCTCGACTTCTTCGATCGCCTGAAGTCGGTGTCGCGCGGCTATGCGTCGATGGACTACGAGTTCAAGGAATACCGTTCGTCGGACGTCGTGAAGGTCGACATGCTGATCAACGGCGACAAGGTCGATGCGCTGTCGATCATCGTGCACCGGTCGCAGTCGCAATATCGCGGCCGCGAAGTCGCCGCGAAGATGCGCGAGATCATTCCGCGCCAGATGTACGACGTGGCGATCCAGGCCGCGATCGGCGCGCACATCGTCGCCCGCGAGAACATCAAGGCACTCCGCAAGAACGTGCTCGCGAAGTGCTACGGCGGCGACATCACGCGGAAGAAGAAACTGCTCGAGAAGCAGAAAGAAGGCAAGAAGCGCATGAAGCAGGTGGGTTCGGTCGAGATCCCGCAGGAAGCGTTCCTCGCGATCTTGCGCGTCGAAGACAAATAACAGGACTGTTCCTTTTATGAATTTTGCGCTGATTCTTTTTGTGCTCGTCGTCGTGACGGGCGTAGCGTGGGTGTTGGACAAACTGGTGTTCCTGCCGCGGCGACGCAAGGCGGCCGACGTGGCGATCGAAGAGTTCGATCGCCAGCAGTCGCGCATCGACAAGCGTTTCGCGGACGAAAACGCGGTGCAGACGCGCTCGAAGCTGCGCGACGAAAAGCTGCGCCAGCCGTGGTGGCTCGAGTACACAGCGAGCTTCTTCCCGGTGATCCTGGCCGTGTTCGTCGTGCGTTCGTTCATCGTCGAGCCGTTCAAGATCCCTTCGGGCTCGATGGTGCCGACGCTGCTGGTCGGCGACTTCATCCTCGTCAACAAGTTCGAATACGGCCTGCGCCTGCCGATCACGAACACGAAGATCACGCAGGGCAGCCCGCTGTCGCGCGGCGACGTCGTCGTGTTCCGCTATCCGAAGGACGAGTCGGTCGATTACATCAAGCGCGTGATCGGCCTGCCGGGCGACACGGTCGCCTACCAGGACAAGCAGCTGACGATCAACGGCCAGCCGGTGCCCGAAGCGCCGCTGCCGGATTTCTTCGACGACGAGCGCCAGAACTACGCGAAGCAGTTCGAGGAAACGATCGGCACGAAGAAGAATGCGATCCTCAACAATCCCGCCGTGCCGCCGTTCGTGATGGGCGCCTACGACTATCCGTATCGCGACAATTGCACGTACAACAGCCGTGGCGTGATCTGCAAGGTGCCGCCGGGTCACTACTTCATGATGGGCGACAACCGCGACAACAGCGCGGACAGCCGCTACTGGGGTTTCGTGCCGGACAACAACATCGTCGGCCGCGCGTTCTTCATCTGGATGAACTTCGGCGACCTGAAGCGGATCGGTTCCTTCAACTGATCGCGTACGACTCGCATCCAACATGCAATACGTGACGCACGGGCCGCGTCGCGTATTGCCGGACTACTTTAAGAACCGGCGGTAACACCGCTCCGTCACGCCTTTTCGCGTCCGGCCGTGCCGTTTCGGCCCGACCGGCGCCCGCGTTATACTCCTGCACATGCCCCCATCCCAGTTGGAAAGCCGGCTGCGCTACGAATTTCGCAATGCGGAATTGTTGCGCCAGGCTTTGACCCACCGCAGTCACAGTGCCACGCATAACGAACGGCTCGAGTTTCTCGGCGATTCCGTTCTGAATTGCGCGGTGGCCGCCCTTTTGTTCCAGCGTTTCAGCAAGCTGGACGAAGGCGACCTGTCGCGCGTGCGCGCCAATCTCGTCAAGCAGCAGTCGCTGTATGAAATCGCTCAGGCCCTGAATATCTCCGAAGGGTTGCGCCTGGGCGAGGGCGAGCTGCGCAGCGGCGGCTTCCGCCGCCCGTCGATCCTCGCGGACGCGTTCGAAGCCATCATCGGGGCCGTATTCCTCGATGGCGGCTTCGAAGCCGCCCAAGGGGTCATCAAGCGCCTCTATATCCCGATTCTCGACCACATCGATCCGCGCACGCTCGGCAAGGACGCGAAGACGCTGCTGCAGGAGTACCTGCAGGGGCACAAGATCGCGCTGCCGACCTACACGGTCGTCGCGACGCATGGTGCGGCGCACAATCAGCAGTTCGAGGTCGAATGCACGGTGCCGAAGCTCGACGTGAAGGTGTCGGGCTCCGGCGCGAGCCGGCGGGCAGCGGAGCAGGCTGCCGCGAAGAAGGCGCTCGACGAGGTGCTGGCGGCCGCGCCGATGCTGGCCGCGAAGCCGAAGCGTTCGAAGAACGCACGCGGATCGAAGCACGTCGAGCCCGAAATCGTGCCGGGCGTGAAGGGTGTGCAGGAAGCACTCGACCTGCGTTCTCCGGAGCGCAAGGAGCGTGCGGCGGCGCGCGATGCGAAGGCGGCCGCGGCTGCGCTTGCAGCGACCGACGCCGACGCGCCGACGAGCGAGCGACCGACGCCGACGCCGACGCCGATGGCCGCGATTCGCGCGGCGCATGTGGAAACGGCCGCGGACAAGGCTGACCGTGCCGCGAAGCCGACGGCCGACAAACCTGCCGAAAAGGCGTCCGACAAGCCGTCGGATCGCGGCGAAACCGGCTCGCGCGCGGCGGACAAGCCGGCCGAGCGTGCCGACAAGCCCGCGGAAAGCGCAGGCGCACCACGTGCAGCCGACAAGCCGGCGGGCCAGGCGGCCGATCCGGCCGTGTCGTCCACGGACAAGCCGGCTGCCGGCTCCGATGCCGCCACGCGCGCGACGCTGCGCGCCCGCGACGCCGCGGCGCCCGATGCCGACACGCCGCCGGGCGGCGCGACCCTCGCCGCCGCGCAGGCGCGCGCGGCCGATGCCGACCACTGAATTGCCCACCGATCGTGCCGCGCGCCGCGCGGCCGGTTCAGAACCTGTCTCCCAAACGATATGAACACTCCCGCTCCTACCGGTTTCCGTTGCGGCATGATCGCGATCGTGGGCCGCCCGAACGTCGGCAAGTCGACGTTGATGAACGCACTCGTCGGCCAGAAGATCAGCATCACGTCGCGCAAGGCGCAAACGACCCGCCACCGCATCACCGGCATCAACACGTTCGACGACGCGCAATTCGTGTTCGTCGACACGCCGGGCTTCCAGACCCGTCACAGCACCGCGCTGAACCGCTCGCTGAACCGCGCGGTCACGTCGACGCTCACTTCGGTCGACGTGATCCTGTTCGTGATCGAGGCCGGCCGCTTCGGGCCCGACGACCAGAAGGTGCTCGACCTGATTCCGCCCGGCATGCCGACGCTGCTGATCGCGAACAAGATCGACCGCGTGACCGACAAGGCGACGCTGTTCCCGTTCATGCAGCAGATGAGCGGGCTGCGCGAATTCACCGAACTCGTGCCGCTGTCGGCGCAGCGGCCGGAAGACATCAAGCGCCTGCTCGACACGATCAAGCCGTACCTGCCGGAAGGCGAGCCGATCTACGGCGAGGATGAGCTGACCGATCGCAGCTCGCGCTTCCTCGCGGCCGAAATCCTGCGCGAGAAGGTGTTCCGCTGGACCGGCGACGAACTGCCGTACACGAGCACCGTGCTGATCGACAAGTTCGAGGAGGAAGGGCGGCTGAAGCGCATCTTCGCGACGATCCTCGTCGAGCGCGATTCGCACAAGGCGATGGTGATCGGCAAGAAGGGCGAGAAGCTCAAGCAGATCAGCACCGAGGCGCGGATGGACATGGAGAGGCTGTTCGACGGCCCCGTGTATCTCGAGACCTTCGTGAAGGTGAAGAGCGGCTGGGCCGACAACGAGGCGGGGCTGCGCGCCTATGGGTACGAATGACGCGCCGACGTCGACCGAAGACGCGGTGACCGCCGGCGCGAACGACGCGCCGCTGCCGGCACCGCCTGAACCGCCGCGTCGCAAGGCGCGGCGCGCGACGTCTCGCACGTCCGATTTCCGCGTCGCCGAGCAGCCGGCGTTCGTGCTGCACAGCTATCCGTACCGGGAAACGAGCCTGATCATCGACGTGCTCACGCGCGATCACGGCCGCCTCGCGCTCGTCGCGAAGGGCGCGAAGCGCCCGCACTCCGCGCTGCGCGGCGTGCTGCAGACGTTCCAGCCGCTGCTGCTGTCCTGGTCGGGCAAATCCGAAGTGCGCACGCTGACGGGCGCCGAATGGGTGGGCGGGATGCTGCCGCTCGGCGGCGACGGGCTGTTGTGCGGCTTCTACGTGAACGAGCTGCTCGTGAAATTCTGCGCGCGCGAGGATCCCCAGCCGCCGCTCTTCAATCATTACGTGCTGACCCTCACGCGCCTCGCGCACGGCGAACCCGCGGTGCAGGTGCTGCGCTCGTTCGAGCGCGTGCTGCTGCGCGAGACCGGCTATGCGATGGCGCTGAACCGCACGGTCGCGCGCCGCGCGGTCGAACCCGATCGCCGCTATGTGTTCGATCCCGAGCGCGGCGTGCGCAATGCCGACGACGACGTGCCGTCGCACTGGCCGGTGATTACCGGACAGACGTTGCTCGACATGGAGCAGGACGATTACCATCGAGCCCAGACGGTTGCGCAAAGCAAGACGCTGATGCGCTTCCTGCTGAACACTTATCTCGGCGGTACGCCGCTTGCCACGCGTCAGATCCTGATCGACCTGCAAAACCTATGAGCTTCTTCCTGACAACGCCCACCGCCATCGATCTCGGCGTGAACATCGACCACGTCGCGACGCTGCGCAACGCGCGCGGCACGGCCTATCCCGATCCGATCCGCGCGGCGCTCGCCGCCGAAGAGGCCGGTGCGGACGTGATCACGCTGCATCTGCGCGAGGACCGCCGCCATATCGTCGACGCCGACGTGCGCAAGCTGCGCCCGCTGCTGAAGACGCGCATGAACCTCGAGTGCGCGGTGACGGCCGAGATGCTCGACATCGCGTGCGACGTGCGTCCGCACGACGCATGCCTCGTGCCCGAGAAGCGCGAGGAGCTGACGACCGAAGGCGGTCTCGACGTCGCCGGCCGCTTCGAGGCCGTGCGTGCGGCCTGCAAGCAGCTCGCCGACGCCGGCGTGCGCGTGTCGCTGTTCATCGATCCGGACGAAACGCAGATCCGCGCCGCGCACGAAGCCGGTGCGCCGGTGGTCGAGCTGCATACGGGCCGCTACGCCGATGCGCACGACGAAGCCGAGCAGCAGCGCGAATACGAGCGCATCGTCGCGGGCGTGCAGGCCGGCGCGCGACTGGGCCTGAAGGTCAACGCGGGCCACGGCCTGCATTACACGAACGTGCAGCAGATCGCCGCGATCGACGGCATCGTCGAACTGAACATCGGCCACGCGATCGTCGCGCACGCGATCTTCGCGGGCTGGGACAACGCGGTGCGCGAGATGAAGGCGATCATGGTCGCCGCGCGTGTCGCAGCGCTCCACGGTGGCGCGCGCTGACGATGCATTTCCTCCGCGCGCGCTTCGCCCGCCACCCGGCATCGTCCGCGCATCACGGCGGGCGCTGACATGGCGATCTACGGGATCGGCACCGACGTCGTCCAGATAAGCCGCATCGCGGCCGTGCTCGAGCGCACGGGCGGCCGGTTTGCCGAGAAGGTGCTGGGCCCCGACGAGCTGCGCGTATTCCACGCACGCCGCGCGCGCTCCGAGGCGCGCGGCATCGCGTTCCTCGCGACGCGCTTTTCCGCGAAGGAAGCGTTCTCGAAGGCGATCGGGCTCGGCATGCACTGGCCGATGACCTGGCGCGCGCTGCAGACCCTCAACCAGCGCAGCGGCGAACCGTACGTCGTCGCGTCGGGCGAGCTGGCCGACTGGCTCGCCGCGCGCGGCATCACCGCACGCGTGACGGTCAGCGACGAACGCGACTACGCGGTGTCGTTCGTGGTCGCCGAGACCGACGTCGCGCCGCCGCCCGCACCCGCGCCTGTTTCCCGAACCACTCCCTGACGGACTTCCCGATTCGATGAAAACGACTCCCGGCCCGGTCATGCTCGACGTCGTCGGCACGGCCCTGTCGCGCGACGACGCGCGGCGCCTTGCCCATCCGAACACCGGCGGCGTGATCCTGTTCGCGCGGCATTTCCAGAACCGCGCACAGCTGACCGCGCTGACCGATTCGATCCGTGCGGTGCGCGAGGACATCCTGATCGCCGTCGATCACGAAGGCGGCCGCGTGCAGCGGTTCCGCACCGACGGCTTCACGGTGCTGCCCGCGATGCGCCGCCTCGGCGAACTGTGGGACCGCGACGTGCTGCTTGCGACGAAGGTCGCCACCGCGGTCGGCTACATCCTGGCCGCCGAGCTGCGCGCGTGCGGGATCGACATGAGCTTCACGCCGGTGCTCGACCTCGATTACGGGCACTCGAAGGTGATCGGCGATCGCGCGTTCCATCGCGACCCGCGCGTCGTCACGCTGCTCGCGAAGAGCCTGAACCACGGGCTGTCGCTCGCGGGCATGGCGAACTGCGGCAAGCATTTCCCGGGGCACGGCTTCGCGGAAGCCGATTCGCACGTCGCGCTGCCGACCGACGACCGGCCGCTCGACGCGATCCTCGAGCAGGACGTCGCGCCGTACGACTGGCTCGGGCTGTCGCTGTCCGCCGTGATTCCCGCGCACGTGATCTACACGCAGGTCGACAAGCGGCCCGCCGGCTTCTCGCGCGTGTGGCTGCAGGACATCCTGCGCGGGCAGTTGGGCTTTACCGGCGCGATCTTCAGCGACGACCTGTCGATGGAGGCGGCACGCGAAGGCGGCACGCTCACGCAGGCGGCCGACGCGGCGCTCGCTGCCGGTTGCGACATGGTGCTCGTCTGCAACCAGCCGGAGGCGGCCGAGGTCGTGTTGAACGGCCTGAAGGCGCAGGCATCGGCCGAGTCGGTGCGACGCCTGAAGCGGATGCGTGCGCGCGGCAAGTCGTTCAAGTGGGACAAGCTGATCGTGCAGCCCGAGTATCTGCAGGCGCAGGCGCTGTTGAGCAGCGCACTCGCGTAAGCGGGGAAGGGCGGCGCGATGCCGCTCTGCCGTTGCCGAAAACGAAAAGCCGCGCATTGGCGCGGCTTTTTTCATCGGGATGTGAAGCGCGGAGCGATACGTCTTTACGCAACTAACCGTCAACTCCTGCCGGCGCCCCCGACAACGGCGGCCCGGTCAGTTGACCTTCATCCGCTGCAGCTTGTTGTACAGCGTCTTGGGACTGATGCCGAGCAGCGTCGCCGCGCGATGGCGCGTGCCGCCGACCGCGTCGAGCGTCGCGCGGATCAGCAGATCCTCGACGTCGGACAGCGGGGTGCCGACCTTGATCTGCACGCTGCTGCCGTTCAGTGCGGCGCCGGCCGCGAAGCTCGCTTCGCCCGCGCGCAGCGTCTCGATGAAGTCGCCGGACGCGTCATAGGCGAAGCGCACGCGCTCCTGCAGTTCGCGCACGTTGCCGGGCCATTCGTAGGACAGGCATTCGCGCACGAAGCCCTGCGCCGCGCGCTTGTCGGTCGTGCCGCGGCCGGTGGCGCGCGCGTCGCGGTTCAGTTCGTCGATGAGGGAATCCGCGATGGCGAGCGCATCGCCGTCGCGCTCGCGCAGCGGCGGCATCGTGATCGATGCCGCATCGAGGCGCAGCCACAGATCCTCGCGCAGCATGCCGTTCGCGACCGCGTCGCGGGCCGGGCGCCGCGTGGTCGCGATCAGCCGGAAGTCGCTCGCGATCGAGCTCGTGCCGCCGATCCGCATGAAGTTCTGCGAGTCGAGCGCATGCAGCAGCGCCTCCTGCAGCACGAGCGGCAGTGCGGTGATCTCGTCGAGGCACAGCGTGCCGCCGCCGGCCTGTTCGAACAGGCCCGATTCGCGCCGCTCGGCGCCGTCGAACGCGCCGCGCTCATGACCGAACAGGATGCTGTCGAGCGACGCGCCGTGACGGCCGGCTTGCGCGATCGTGCGGCAGTCGAACGACACGAACGGCCCCTTGCGGCGCCGGCTCAGGTCGTGCAGCGTGCGCGCGGCGAGCTTCTTGCCGGTGCCGGTCTCGCCCGCGAACAGCACGGCCGTTTCGGTGCCCGCGTTGTGCTCGATCATGTCGTACACGTGCTGCATCGCCTCGCTGCGGCCGACCAGCGCGCCGAAGCGGCCGAGGTGGCGCAGCGACGCGCGCAGCGTCCGCACTTCGTCGATCAGTTCATAGGGCCGCGGAATCCGGGCCAGCAGGCTGCGCAGGCGCGGAATGTTGATCGGCTTCAGCAGATAGTCCCAGATACCGTGACGCAGGCCTTCGATCGCGCTCTCCACCGTCGCGTTGCCCGTCAGCACGATCACCGGCAGCGACCCGTTCGGCTGCTGTTGCGGCAGGTGCTGGAGCAGGTCGAACCCGCTGCCGTCCGGCAGGTTCAGGTCGACGAGGACGACATCGGGAATCGAGCGGCCGAGCGCCATGCGTGCCTCGGCGAGCGACGTGGCCGTGTCGACCGAGAAGCCGTCTGCGGCAAGCAGCGCGGTCAGGCCGGACAGACTGTTGGGATCGTCTTCGACAATCAGGGCGTGTGGCATGGTGGACGCGAGTCGAGTCAAGAGAGGCGGGCTGTCGGCCGTCGAGCCAGCCGCAGCCGCATGTCAGAATAAAAACTGATTTTATGCCCCGCTGCACGCCTGACGGGCATTATTTCTCCATCGCTATAAAACAGTTACCGATGATACAAATTGAATACCTTTAGTGCTGGATTTTGTGTTGCCTATGGTGCCGGAGCGCCCGCTGCTGTTGACGGCAGGCAAACAAAAAGCGCCCCGCGGGGCGCTTTGTTCGATACGGAAATCGCAGGCGATTACGCGCGGCTGCGGTATTCGTTCGTACGCGTATCGATTTCGATCTTGTCGCCGGTGCTGCAGAAGAGCGGCACTTGCAGTTCGAAGCCCGTTGCGAGCTTGGCGTTCTTCAGCACCTTGCCCGACGACGTGTCGCCCTTGACGGCCGGTTCCGTGTAGGTGATCTCGCGAACCAGGATCGTCGGCAGTTCGACCGAGATCGCCTTCTCGTTGTAGAACACGACTTCGCAAGCCATGCCGTCTTCGAGGTAGTTCAGCGCTTCGCCCATCATTTCCGCTTCGACTTCGTACTGGTTGTAGTCGGCGTCCATGAACACGTACATCGGGTCGGCGAAGTACGAGTACGTCACTTCCTTGCGGTCGAGCATGACGACGTCGAACTTGTCGTCGGCCTTGTAGACCGATTCCTGACCTGCGTTCGTCAGCAGGTTCTTCATCTTCATCTTGACGACGGCGGCGTTACGGCCCGACTTGTTGTATTCCGTCTTTGCGATGACCCATGCGTCGCTGCCGATCTGCACGACGTTGCCTACGCGGAGTTCCTGTGCGGTCTTCATAAAAACTGTCCTGATCCAATCAAATAAATAGATGCTTGAGCGTTGCGCAACGGCTGACGGCGCAAGCGGGAGGTTCCGATGGGCGCCAAGCGCCCCTTGAACGCGAGCGCTTGCGTGGTCAGCCGTCGGATAACCGCTTATTTTAACTGAGATTTTGCGAATTCCGCCAGCTTTCCGGCGAGATCGCCGACGCTCGCCAGTGCGTCGGCCCAGCGGGCCGCGTTGGCGTCGAGTGCGGCACGATGCCGGAGCAAATCGCCCCAATCGGGCGTGCCGACGCCATTCCACGCATGCCAGAAGCGCTCGAGCGCCGTGCGCGGCGCGTCGGCGAGGCCGGCCGACAGGTGCGCGAGCGCGGCGTCGAGCTTCGGCAGATGCGCATCGTCGGCCTGTGGGTAGATGTGCCACACGAACGGCTTGCGCGCCCATTGCGCGCGGACAAACGAATCCTCGCCACGCACGAAATTGACGTCGGCCACCCACAGCAAAGGGTCATAGTCGGCCTGCGGGACGAATGCGAGCCCGTATGCGGTCAGGTTGCCGCTCGTCGCCCGTGCGCCGGCCCCGAACGATTCGACCCCGAAAAAGCGGGCGACGGCCGGAGACACGCGGCCGGCCGGCACGAGCGCGACGACGGGCGACGGGCTGTCGCGCCACTGCGCGAGCAGCGCGTCGGCGGCCGGATTTTCATACGCGAACAGGCTGACGACCGTCGTGCCGGGCGCCGGCGGCGCGTCGCCGGTCGCCTGCCGCCACCACGCGGCACGCGCCGCCGCGTCGGCTTCGAAGGCCGTCCGGCGCGCGTCGAGGTCGCGTTCTTTCAGCACGCCGCCCGTGCCGGCCGACAGCCCCGGGAAGAAGAACGTCTTCAGCAACGGGTAGCGCGGATGCGGCGACGGCCGCAAATGGAAATCGGCGACCCAGTCCTCGGCGCTCAGATATTCGAGATTGATCCACACGGGGCGGCGCATGCGGCTGGCCATCGCCGCGAGATACGCGCCGGGCAGCTCGCACGCGAACGCCTCGATCACGACATCGGCGATCTCGAGCGCGTCACCGACTTCCGCATGCCAGTGTTCGACCACGATGCCGTCGAGCGTCTGCCGGGCCGCCTCGGGATCGACTCCCGTCAGCAGCCGAGCGAACGTATGCAGGTCGTCGACGAAGAGGCGCACCTGCCAGCCGTGTTCGTGCGCGAGCTGGCGCGCGAGGCGCCAGCACACGCCGACGTCGCCGAAGTTGTCGATCACGGTGCAGAAGAGGTCGCATGCGATCGGTTCGTCGGGCGCGAGCGGTGAAGCGGAAGCGGAAGCGGAGGCGGTGCGGGGCATCGAAGCGGGCGGTGAATGCTCTAAACTGGCGATTCTAATGGACCCGTTCCGCGCCACAAGGCCCCCGGATCACGCATGACATCCCCAGAAGCCGTCGACATCCCGTTCGAACCGAAGAAGATCCTCGCCCAGTTGCCGCACATGCCGGGCGTCTACCGCTACTACGACACGGCGGGCGCCGTGCTTTACGTCGGCAAGGCACGCGACCTGAAGAAGCGCGTGTCGAGCTATTTCACGAAGACGCAGCTGTCGCCGCGCATCGCGATGATGGTCACGCGCATCGCGCGCATCGAGACGACCGTCACGCGCTCGGAGGCCGAGGCGCTGCTGCTCGAGAACAACCTGATCAAAGCGCTCGCGCCGCGCTACAACATCCTGTTTCGCGACGACAAGTCGTATCCGTACCTGAAGCTCACCGCGCACCGCTTTCCGCGCATGGCCTACTACCGCGGCTCGGTCGACAAGCAGAACCAGTATTTCGGACCGTTCCCCAGCGCGTGGGCCGTGCGCGAGAGCATCCAGATCCTGCAGCGCGTCTTCCAGTTGCGCACCTGCGAGGATTCCGTGTTCAACAACCGCACGCGGCCGTGCCTGCTGCATCAGATCGGGCGCTGCACGGCGCCGTGCGTCGGCGCGATTTCCGCGGACGACTACGCGATCGACGTGTCGAACGCCGCGCGCTTCCTGCTCGGCCGGCAGTCGGAAGTGATGAAGGAGCTCGAGCAGAAGATGCACGCGTTCGCGGCCGAGCTGAAGTTCGAGCAGGCGGCGGCCGTGCGCAACCAGATGAGTTCGCTCGCGACGGTGCTGCACCAGCAGGCGATCGAGGTCGGCAGCGACAGCGACGTCGACATCCTGGCGGTGGTCGCGCAGGGCGGCCGTGTGTGCGTGAACCTGGCGATGGTGCGCGGCGGCCGGCATCTTGGCGACAAGGCTTATTTTCCGGCGCATGTCGAAAGTGCGTTGACGCTTGCCGAAGGCGGCCTCGGCGACGAAGCCGACGGCGCGGATGGTGCGGACGAAGCCGCCGCGGCGTTGCCCGGCGAGCCCGCGGACGAAGCTGCCGCCGCGCGTGACGCGGCGTCGGCGGCGTCATCGGCATCGTCGGCATCGTCGGCATCGGTCGAGGCCGAGGTGCTCGATGCGTTCATCGCGCAGCACTATCTCGGCAATCGCGTGCCGCCCGTGCTGGTCGTGAGCCATGCGCCCGCAAGCCGCGACTTGCTCGAGCTGCTGTCCGAGCAGGCCGGTCACAAGGTATCGCTGGTGCGGCAGCCGCAGGGGCAGCGACGCGCATGGCTGTCGATGGCTGAGCAGAATGCCCGGCTCGCGCTTGCGCGGCTGCTGTCCGAGCAGGGCTCGCAGCAGGCGCGCACGCGCGCTCTCGTGGAGACGCTCAGCTTCGAGTGCGACGATCTCGCAATGCTGCGGATCGAGTGTTTCGACATCAGTCACACGATGGGCGAGGCGACGCAGGCGTCGTGCGTGGTCTACCACCATCACAAGATGCAGTCGGGCGAGTACCGTCGCTACAACATCACCGGCATCACGCCGGGCGACGATTACGCAGCCATGCGGCAGGTGCTGACGCGCCGCTACGAGAAGATGGTCGAGCAGGCCGCGCAGGCGGCGGCCGCCGACGACGCGGCCGGCATCGATGGCGAATCGACGCGCCAGGCCGAGGCATCGAGTTTGTTGCCGAACATCGTGCTGATCGACGGCGGCAAGGGACAGGTCGAGATCGCGCGGCAGGTGTTCACCGAGCTTGGGCTCGACACATCGATGCTGGTTGGCGTCGCGAAGGGCGAGGGGCGCAAGGTCGGCCTCGAGACGCTCGTGTTCGCGGACGGCCGCACGCCGCTCGAACTCGGCAAGGAGAGCGCCGCGCTGATGCTCGTCGCGCAGATCCGCGACGAGGCGCACCGCTTTGCGATCACCGGGATGCGCGCGAAGCGGGCGAAGGCGCGCCAGACGTCGCGGCTCGAGGAGCTCGAAGGAGTCGGCGCGAAACGGCGTCAGCGGCTGCTCGCGCGGTTCGGCGGGCTGCGCGGGGTGGTCGCCGCGAGCGTCGAGGAACTGGCGAGCGTCGAGGGCATCTCGCACGCGCTCGCCGAGCAGATCTACAAGCAGCTTCACTGATCCGGGCCGTGCGACCGGCCGCGCCTGCCCGCGCTCTCGCGATCTTGCGTCCTTGTAGCAGGCCGGTCGACACGGCACAATTGCGAATCCCTTACTGACCCGCATGCCATGCCGTTCAATTTCCCGATTTTCCTGACGTGGGTCCGGATCGTGCTGATTCCGCTCGTCGTCGGCGTGTTCTATCTGCCGGACACGGTGATGGGCGGCGCGCACCGCAACCTCGCGGCAGCGGCGATCTTCATCCTCGCCGCACTGACCGACTGGTTCGACGGGTTTCTCGCCCGCAAGTGGAACCAGACGTCGTCGTTCGGCGCGTTCCTCGATCCGGTCGCGGACAAGCTGATGGTGACGGCCGCGCTGCTGATCCTCGTGCAGATTTCGCGGGTCGATGCGGCGATCGCGCTGGTGATCGTCGGTCGCGAGATCGCGATCTCGGCGCTGCGCGAGTGGATGGCCCAGATCGGCGCATCGAAGAGCGTCGCGGTGAACCAGCTCGGCAAGTTCAAGACCGCGTGCCAGATGGTCGCGATTCCGATGCTGCTGTACTACGGTCCGCTGCCCCTCGGCATCGCGACGATCGACACGCGCGTGTGGGGCGAGTGGCTGATGTATCTCGCGGCGGTGCTGACGATCTGGTCGATGCTGTACTACATGAAGCTCGCATGGCCGCAGATCCGCGAGCGCGGCGGCGCGTGACACGATGTGCCCATTCCATCGCACCGGTTTTTGTAAAAAGGGCTGGAAAAGCTCTTGACACACGAATGTGCCTTCGCCATAATCTCGCTTCTCCGCTGCACGACGAAGTAAGTGTGTGACGGAAGCAGTAGGCAGCAATACGCGGGAGTAGCTCAGTTGGTAGAGCGCAACCTTGCCAAGGTTGAGGTCGCGAGTTCGAGACTCGTCTCCCGCTCCAGATTTTTCTGGCAGCGTGTTGTACGGCAAAGCGCTGCAGATGCAGGACATATGCGGGAGTAGCTCAGTTGGTAGAGCGCAACCTTGCCAAGGTTGAGGTCGCGAGTTCGAGACTCGTCTCCCGCTCCAGATTTTCTGGCAGCGTGTTGTACGGCAAAGCGCTGCAGGTGCAGGACAATGCGGGAGTAGCTCAGTTGGTAGAGCGCAACCTTGCCAAGGTTGAGGTCGCGAGTTCGAGACTCGTCTCCCGCTCCAGGTAATGGGGAAGCCTCGCTTCCCTTTTTATTTGATGGACTGATGGTCCTCGAATAAAAATCTGTCGCTTGCCTTCACGGCATCCGGACAGTCCGCTTTTGGCGCGATAGCAAAGCGGTTATGCAGCGGCCTGCAAAGCCGTTTAGGCCGGTTCGACTCCGGCTCGCGCCTCCAAGTAAGAAATGAAAAAGCCCTGAGAAATCAGGGCTTTTTCTTTTTCCGGTGCCGTTTTCATCCTTGGAAAGTCGCCCTGGGGTAGTGGGACAGGGTTTGTCATCGGTCGGACACGAAGTTGCTTTTTGCTGTTCGGGTTGTGGTCGGGTGCGCGCCGAGTGTTCAAATGTACCCGTCCGATTTAGTATGCGGAAACCACGCGCCGCACGATGGGCGCGGCTCATTTTGCGCTGAGGACACCATGCATCGTCGTACGGCGGCCCCCTACGTCATCGTGGCGGTTGGCATCGTGATCGCGTGCGCACTGATGGGCCTGTGCGTGCTGCAGCTATTTCAGAGCCGGAACGACGCATTGGAGCGCGCAAGCGAAACCTCGCGCAATCTCGGTCTGATCGCTGAGCGCGACATCGAGCGCAACTTCGAACTCTACGACCTGTCTTTGCAGGCGGTGATTCAGGGTCTGCAACGGCCTGATGTGATGTCGGCAGCCCCGGCGCTGCGGCGCGGCGTGCTGTTCGATCATGCCATGAGTGCCCCCTTCATCGGTTCGCAACTGGTACTCGATGCGAACGGCGATATCGTTCTCGATTCGGCCAACGACGTGCCCCGCAAGGGCAATTTCGCCGATCGCAAATACTTCACCGTGCATCGCGATAATCCCGACGTTGGACTCTATGTGAGCGATCCGTTCGTATCGCGCTTGCGCGCTGGCATGCTCTGCATTGTGCTGTCTCGGCGCATCTCGAACCCGGACGGATCGTTCGGCGGCGTCGCGCTGATTGCGATCAATCTCGAGTACTTCCACCACCTGTTTGCGGGCCTGTCGCTGGGGCAGCACGGTTCGATGTCGCTGATCGGCAAGGACGGCATCATGGTGATGCGTCAACCGTACAACGTCAGCGTCGTCGGTCGCGATATCAGCAAGGCTGCGACCTTTCGACGATTTCAGCGTGCGTCGGAGGGCGTATTCTCGGAGACAGCTTCAATCGACGGTGTGCGTCGCCTCTACTATTTCAAGCACCTGCCGAAGTTGCCGCTGATCATCATGGTTGCAGAAGGCGAGCAGGACGTTTATGCCGCGTGGCGGCACCGCGCAGTGACGATCGGCGCACTGGTGGCGACGTTCGGCGTCGCGTTCATCGCGCTGTCGTTCCTGCTCAGCGGGCAACTGCGCCGCCGGATGCGGGCCGAATCCGAGCTGGTGCTGCTGGCGCGTACCGACGGGCTCACCGGCCTGAACAATCGCCGCAGTTTCGGGGAAGTTCTGGATCGCGAATGGCGTCGCGCCAGGCGCACGCATTCCGTCTTCTCGCTGCTGTTCGTGGACGTCGATCGCTTCAAGGCTTACAACGACACCTACGGGCATCAGGCCGGGGACGACGCGCTGGCGGCGGTCGCCCGCTGCATCGGCGAAAACATCCGCCGGCCGGTCGATACCGCGGCGCGCTACGGCGGGGAGGAATTCGTCGTGCTGCTTCCCGATACGCCGCCGGCCGGCGCCGCGCAGATCGCCGAGCGGATTCGTGCGGCAATCGACGAACTGGCACTCGAACATGCCGGCAGCGAGTATGGGCGCGTCACGGCCAGTATTGGCCTCGCCAGCTGGACGCCGGAGCAGGACAATGAGCCCGACGCGGTAATCAAGGCGGCCGACGAGGCGCTGTACTATGCGAAAACGATCGGCCGGAACAGGGTTGCCGCGTTGCAGCCGTTGGACTGACGAGGGATTGCCGGTTTGCCGCTCCACAAACGCGAAAGCCCGCTGAAGGCGGGCTTTTTTGCGTGCTGCAAATTTGCTACGGCAAGGGGCGGGAGTCTTGCAGGATAAGGCTCGCGCTTACCGCGCGTACAAACTGACCATCTGTGGATCCAGTTCGCAATCGACGCGCATTGACCAAGGCGTGGCTTTGGTGTCCGTGTGGACACATCATGCCGAATTTCTCTACTTCCGGACCAGACTATTTCTTGGCTCAGGGTCGGGGACAATGGCAGCGCAGGGCTTTGTATCCGCGCGTCATCCGATAAGGCACGCAGGTGCTGCTTGATCCTCGGCGTGACGTCTGCAGGTTATCGTCGGGGCCCTTTCATGGCTTCCGACTCCATGGCCGCGTTCCACTCCTCATTCGCCTCGATGGGATCCATCGCATCGTCAATCGATGCCGCTGCACGTTCGGCGGCGGCTCGCGCTTCGTCTGCCGGGGAGGCGACATCACCGTTCCCGTCCCCGTCTTCGTCCCCGTCACCCGGGGGATGCAGCATGTCCTCGAGCATCGCGCTCAACTCCGGCGTGTCCCAGGGCAGCCCGCGCCGGGTTCGGTCGGTTATGTAGTGCCTCACTTCCGCGTCCTGTTCCACCGTAAGCGGCAGGCCTCGGAAAGTGCTTTGAGGGCCAGCGTCAATCATCACATTCTCCTGCTGCGATTGAATTTTCAGTGTACTCGCCAATTGCGGACGCGCGAACCGTGATCGCGACGCTTTCGCGTCGGATCGAACGTGTCGTCTCGGCAGGCACCAGGCGGGCATGAACCGCCGTCTGGAACAGCGGAAGCCCTTCCATTGGAGCGACAGCTTTGCATCCGGAGCCTGACAGGCAAGCTGTACTCCGGGGTTCAGTTCAGGCGGGGCTTTTCTTTTTTCTGCGGGTCACGCGTCAGCCCTGACCGGGACATGTTCGAGATAGGACGTGTTGCCGAGATCCTCCCGGATATAGCGCCCGCCGTCCTCGTACATGAAGATGTGCCAGTCGTAATTTCCTCGCATCAGGTCGTGCCACATCCCGATGTAATGCTCGAGTTGCTGCCATTCGTGCTCGCCGGCAGATTCCGGCAACACGTTGGTTTGTCGCAATCCGTGCTGCAGGCGCTTGAATTCCTGGTACGCGTCGTCCACGAGGCGTCGGCATTCGTCGATGGCGCGCTCCAGCGGCCATTCGCGTTCCCGCTCCAGCACCATCACGAAGTTGTGTACTTCTCCCAGGTGTTTTTCCCGTTCGTACGAAAAGACGTCGTTGACCAGAAACACCGTGTCGGTGCTGAGATCGCATAGCTGCCGTACCGTCGGATGCTCGACGACGCGCGGCGGGATTTCGTAACCGCAGGTCGCTTCCAGGTGATCGAGCAGCACCCGCGCGCCGACCGACTCCCTGCGCGGCTCCCAGAACGTATAAAGGCTCGGCTGCCGGTTGGCGGCGCGCCAGTCCGCTTCACGCGGCCACGCGTTGAAGAACTGGCGCCAGCGATCCTGCGCGCGCCTGCGCCAGTGTGTCGACATGTCGCGCGACGCCCGCTGCCAGATGTCGAGGAATCCGCGGATCACCGGATTGCCGCGGTCCACGGACGGATCGTCCGGATCCCACGTCAGCGCGACGTACGGGGCGAGAAAGGTGCGTACGCGTTCCGGACTTTTCACGACCAGCCCGCAGGTGTCTTCGAGCAGGCCCATTAGCGTGACGAAGTCCGCGGCCAGCTGGACCGCGGGCTCGGGCAGATTGGGCCAGGTCAATGCCGCAAACGACGGCCCGCCGATCTGCAGAATGCATTTCGACGATTCGTCGTCGCTGGTCTGCAGCCCCATGTGTTTCAGCCACGCGCCGTCGCCCGCATCGAAGCGCCGCGGGTCGGGGCGGACATCCGACAGGCGGGGAAGGGCAAAATTCACGTTGGGCATGTTGCGCGCTCCTTGAACAGGGTCGAGCCGAAAATAGCGTGTCGAATATCCGGAGAGGGTGTTCGATCTTCACGGGTTATATGAAACGAGGTGCTTCGCTGATCCGGTTTGCACTGACGGTTCGAGTGCGGATGAGCCGATGGCGGTTATCCCGTGCTCGTGAGCAATCAGATGCCGAATCGCCGCTGCCGCCGCCTGAATGTCGCGATGGCATTTTCGAAATCCTCGCGACTGAATGCGGGCCAGCACACCGGCGTGAAATAGAACTCGGAATAAGCGGACTGCCACAGCATGAAATTGGAGAGCCGCTGTTCGCCGGAGGTCCGGATGATGAGATCGGGGTCGGGCTGGCCCGCCGTGTAGAGGCGGCTCGTGATCAGTTCGGGGTTCAGGTCGGCGAGTAACCGGTCGAGCGAGCCGGCCGCCGCGTGTTCGCTGACTAGCGCCCGGATCGCGTCGAGCAATTCGAGGCGGCCGCTGTAGGCCACCGCGATGTTGACGTCGAGTCCCTGGACCTGCGCGGTCCTTTGCACAGCGTCGCCGATGCGTTGCCCCACGGCGGAAGGGAGTTTCGTCAGGTCACCGAGCACGCGCAGCCGCCAGTGCCCGCTGCGGGCCAGTTCATCGAATACCTCGGTGATGACGCTCAACAGGCCGATCAGTTCGTCGGCGTTGCGTTTCAGATTCTCGGTGGACAGCGGCCATAGCGTCACCATCGGAATGGCCGCGGCCTCGCACCACGACAGCAGCGCATGGACGTTTCTTCCGCCCGCTCGATAGCCGTCGATGGTCGGCAACCCGAGACGATCCGCCCAGCGGCGGTTGCCGTCGAGAATAACGGCGAGGTGCCGGAGAGGGGCGTCCTTGCCGGCGATCGCCGTGTCGGGCGCGGCGATCGTACAGGCGTCGGGGACCGGCAGTGCCACGGCTTGAGTCATCGTCACTCCTACGGTCAGGACGCCTGCGTCGACGATGCGAAACCGTTGCGTCGACTCGATGAAACCGACAATGCGCAATGAAAAAGAAACGGTCGGGAAACCGTTTGCAGTTCATATTATTTGTAATTGTCCGGGATTTTCAAGTCGTAAAGGAAATGTTTTATTTTGCGTTAAATTAATTTAAATAGTTTCAATAATGTGACTGGCGACTGTCAGGATTGCGGGCGCCGCCTTCCGACAGCGCATTCCCGATGAAGGCGGCGAGCCGGGAGTCGAACGCAATGACGCCGATCAGCCATCCACCGGCTGCGCGGGGGTGTCGAGCGTCAACTGGTAGAACGCCGCATCGAGCCAGCGGCCGAACTTGAAGCCCGCTTCGGTGATCGTGCCCGAGTGCACGAAGCCGAGGCGCGTATGCAGCGCGACGCTGCCGCCGTTGGTGGCGTCGATGCAACCGACGAGCACGTGCACGTCGGCTTCGCGTGCACGCCGGATCAATTCGCGCAGCAGCAGCTCCCCGAGCCCGCGGCCGCGATGGTCGCGGTGCACGTAGACGCTGTGTTCGACCGTGTACTTGAACGCCGGAAACGCGCGGAACGTGCCCCAGCTCGCGAAGCCGACCAGCGTGCCCGATTCATCGACCGCGCCGACGACCGGAAAGCCGTTGGCGCGTTTCGTCGCGAACCACGCGACCATCGCTTCGGGCGGCCGCGGCCGGTAGTCGTACAGCGCGGTCGAGTTCACGATTGCATCGTTCAGGATCTCGAGGATGGCCGCGGCGTGCTCGGCCTCGCTGCACTCGATCAGGCGCACGTCGTCACGCTGTTTCGGGGAATTCATATGGGCTCCTGCGCCTGGCGGCTTTGAACGGATGACACACTCCGCGCGCCGGCGGCGGCGGGAACATCGCAGATCGCGACGACATAGCGCGCGGCCTGCGACGACGGATTGCTGAAAATCAGCGGCTGATCGAGACGCATGGCCAGACAGTCGCCGGCGTGAAGTTCGTGAAGCTGGTCGCCCAGCGTGACGTCGACGCGCCCATCGACGACCCACACCTGTTGATGCAGTGCGCTTTCGCGCCCGCCGGAGTCGTACGCGACGCGCGCGCCGGGCGGGAAATCGACCTCGACGAGCTGGATCGGCGACGGCCAGCCGGGCGGCGACAGATTGCGCCGCACATAACCGGACGCCGGATCGCGCCATTCCGCCTGTTGCGCGCGCCGCACCAGCGGCTGCGCGGGCGCGTCGTCGCGATCGCCGCCGAACAGACCGGCCAGCGACACGCCGAGACCCGCCGCGAGCTTGTCGAGTACGACGGCCGTCGGGCTTGCCGACGCGCGCTCGATGAGCGAGATCATCGAGCGGCTGACGCCGGAACGCGCGGCGAGCGCATCGAGCGTGTAGCCTCGTAGCGTGCGCAAGTCGCGCACGCGCCGGGCGATGCGTTCGTTGATGCCGGTCTCGTCGACAGGCGGGCGGGTAAATTCCGGCATGATGGATTTATTGTCCAGCAAGCTGGAATTCGATGTCAACGGGGTTTCGGCGGAATCGGAACGCTTGCCCGTGCGCCGGCCGGAGCGTAATATACGAAACGACTACACTTCGTTTAATTAGGGTTATATGGGAATCATCAAGATATCCGAGCACATGCATGAACGGCTGCGCTCGACCAGTACCGCGCTGAGCCGTTCGATCAATGCGCAGGCGGAACACTGGCTGCGCGTCGGGATGCTGTCGGAACTCAATCCGTCGCTGTCCTACGGCGATATCTGCCGAATGCTGATCGAGATCGAAGCGCGCGGCGGCGATGCGGGACCGACCGAGTCGGTGGCGCGCGACATCGAGCAGGTGGCGTAATGGCGAAGCGAGAAATCCCGATCCGCGGCGCCGCGGAAATCGACAAGTCGCGCGAGGCCGCGAAGCTCGCGTCCCGGGTGCTGACGATGATCACCGAGCACGTGAAGCCGGGCGTCACCACGGACGAACTGGACGCCCGCTGCCGCGAATTCATCGTCGACGAACTCGGCGCGATCCCGGCGAACATCGGCTATCACGGTTATCCGAAAACCCTGTGCACGTCGGTCAACCATGTGGTCTGTCACGGTATTCCGTCGTCGCGGCCGATGCGCGACGGCGACATCGTGAATCTCGACATCGCGGTGATCAAGGACGGCTGGTTCGGCGACACGAGCCGCATGTACTTCGTCGGCGAGCCGGGTGAACTGGCGCGGCGCCTCGTCGCGACGACCTACGAGGCGATGCATGCGGGCATCCGCGCGGTGCGTCCGGGCGCGACGCTCGGCGACGTCGGCTATGCGATCCAGCAGGTCGCGCATCGCGAAGGGTTCAGCGTGGTTCGCGAGTACTGCGGGCACGGGATCGGCGACGTGTACCACGACGAGCCGCAGGTGCTGCACTATGGCCGCCCGGGCACCGGCGTGCCGCTGCGGCCGGGGATGATCTTCACGATCGAGCCGATGCTGAATGCGGGCAAGCGCGATACGCGCGTGCTGGCGGACGGCTGGACGGTCGTCACGACGGACCATTCGCTGTCCGCGCAATGGGAGCACATGGTCGTGGTGACGGAGCAGGGCTTCGAGATCCTGTCGGACGACGTGAAGCCGCAGGCGTTCGCGGCGCTCTCCGGCACGCACGCGGCCTGACGCGTGGCAATCCGGACTCAAAGGCACAACGGAAACGGGCCCCGTCGTGGGGCCCGTGTTATTCGTTGGCAGTCGCGCGGGACGGTCGGCCAGGCCACCGTCCGCCGCGACCGGCAGCGTCACGCTGCGAACGCGGCTTAACCGCGCGCCTTCTGCCACGCGTGTTCGACGAACACACGGCACAGCGCTTCCATCCCGTTGCGGTCCTCGTCGTCGAAACGTGCGGCAACGGGGCTGTCGACGTCCCACACGCCGATCAGCGTGCCGTCGGCGGCCACCAGCGGCACGACGATCTCCGATTCGGACGCGGCATCGCACGCGATATGGCCCGGGAATTCATGCACGTCGCGCACGACCTGCGTCTCGCGGGTCTGCGCGGCCGTGCCGCACACGCCCTTGCCGAGCGCGATCCGCACGCACGCGGGCTTGCCCTGGAACGGGCCGACCACGAGTTCCGATCCGTCGAAGAAATAGAAGCCGGCCCAGTTCAGGCGGTCGAGCGAGTGATAGACGAGCGCGGAGAAGTTCGCGGCGTTCGCGGTCAGGTCGCGTTCCGATTCGACGAGCGCGCGTGCCTGCTCGACGAGCGTCGCATAGAGTTCGGCCTTGGAGGCGTGAGGGTCGTTTGACAGCGTGAACATGGCTGAAATGCGATAAGGGTGGAGAACGGCAGGGTTGTGAAAAGCGCGATGCGCGTCCCGCAGTCTACGGCACGCGCGGCCCGTCTGCAGCGTCCGGTTCGTGGAGCGCGATGCCGAACGCCCCGCGCAGGAGCACGCGAGCCCGCTCAATCGGGTGCGAGTTCGGCGAACCGTTCGGTCAGGAAGTCGAGCAGCGAGCGCACCGCGGGCAACAGTCCGCGCCGCGACGCGAACACCGCGTGCACGATCTCGCGCCGCGGCGCCCAGTTCGGCAGCACGGTCACCAGGTCGCCGCGCGCGACTTCGTCGCGCACCATCATCGTCGGCAGCTGCACGACGCCGACACCCGCGACGGCCGCCGCGCGCAGCGCGAGCATGCCGCCCGTCACGAGGCGCGGCTGGTGGTGGATTTCCGCCTGCGCGCCGTCGGGGCCGCGCAGCCGCCATACGTGCGCGGCCTGCGGCACGCCGTGATCGAGGCTCGGCAGGCGGGTCAGGTCGGCGGGAACGGCCGGCGTGCCGAGCTCGCGCAGCAACGCGGGGCTCGCGACGAGGCACTGGCCGCGCTCGGCCAGCACACGCAGCGCGAGATCGCTGTCCTCGAGCGGCGGCGGGCGCACGCGGATCGCGACGTCGATCCCTTCGCCGACCACGTCGACGCGCCGGTTGGTCGCCTCCAGGTGAATCTCGACGCGCGGGCACGCGACCATGAACGCGGCGATCATCGTGCCGACCAGCGAATCGAGCAGCACGACCGGGCAGCTCACGCGCACGATGCCGCGCGGTTCCTCGTGCAACAGCGCGATCGCTTCGTCGGCGGCGTCGGCTTCGACGAGCATCGCGCGACAGTGCGCGTAGTAGGTCTGGCCGACGTCGGTGACGGTGAAACGGCGCGTGGAGCGATGAATCAGCCGCATCCCGAGCCGCGCCTCGAGCAGCGCGATACGGCGGCTCAGCTTCGATTTCGGCTGGTTGAGCGCGCGCCCGGCCGGCGCGAAGCCGCCGTGCTCGACCACCTGCACGAAGTAATAGAGATCGTTCAGATCCCGTTCTTGATCGTTCATCAAATAGAACGCTGAGTGCGATTTTCGCAGTCTACCGGATCGATCGTTCCATCTCTATATTCGTATTCAGGATGCGAAGCACGTGTTTCGCCGCAATTCGGAGAAGGCAAATGAAGAAGATCCAGGGTGTGTACAGTGCGCCGCGTGGCCATTGGGTCGGCGACGGTTTCCCGGTGCGTTCAATGTTCAGCTATCAGTCGCACGGGGCGCACCTGAGCCCGTTTCTGCTGCTCGACTACGCGGGCCCCGCGAACTTCGAGCCGGCTTCGGCGCCGCGCGGGGTCGGTCAGCATCCGCACCGCGGGTTCGAAACGGTGACGATCGTCTATGACGGCGAAGTCGCTCACCGCGATTCGACCGGCGCGGGCGGCGTGATCGGCCCGGGCGACGTGCAGTGGATGACGGCCGCGAGCGGGATCCTCCATGAGGAATTCCACTCGGAGGCCTTCACGAAGCGCGGCGGTCCGCTCGAGATGGTGCAGCTGTGGGTGAACCTGCCCGCCGCCGACAAGATGGGCACGCCCGGCTACCAGACGCTGCTGAACGCGGACATTCCGGTCGTCGAGCTGCCGGACGGTGCGGGGCGGGCGCGGATCATCGCGGGCGAATTCGACGGACGGCGCGGCCCGGCCCGCACGCACACGCCGATCGACGTGTGGGACGTGCGGCTCGCAGCCGGCGGCCGCGCGCGGTTCCCGATCGCAGACGGGCGGACGCTCGCGGTGGTGGTGCTCAACGGTACGCTGCTGGTGAACGGCGAGACGGTCGCCCGCGAAGCGCAGTTCGTGCAACTGAGCCGCGACGGCCGCGACGTCGAGATCGAAGCGAACGGCGACGCCAAGCTGTTGATTTTGAGCGGCGAGCCGATCGATGAGCCGGTCGTCGGTTACGGGCCGTTCGTGATGAACTCACAAGAGGAAATCCGGACCGCGATCGACGATTTCAACAACGGCCGCTTCGGCCAGATGCCGGCATGACCGACAGGCCCCGCGCAATTGCGGGGCCTTTTTTCGTGCGCGGAAGGGCGCGTGCGTGTTGTGTGCGCTTCGAGGCATAATTAATGGTTGCCACGCGCCGGCCGGCGCGCCCGAATCAGGACGACCATGACCGCTTCCGCACCTGCCGCCTCCCCGCGCGCCGACGATCTCGACTGGCGCTGGAAATCATTCGACGCGCTGACCGCGCGTGAACTCTATGCGATCCTCGACGCGCGCAGCGCCGTGTTCGTCGTCGAGCAGAACTGCGTTTATCGCGACATCGACGATGCGGACCAGGCGGCGTGGCATCTGGCCGCGTACGCTCCGGCGGGCCGCCTCGCGGGCTATCTGCGCGTGCTGTTGCCGGATGCGCAGAACACCGACGTGCGCATTGGCCGCGTGCTGACGACCGCGCCGTTTCGCGGCGCGGGTCTCGGCAACGCGCTGATCTCGCGCGCGCTCGAGCACATCCGCGCGCAGTGGCCGGATACGCAGGTGAGCCTGCATGCGCAGGCGCACCTGCAGCGTTTCTACGGGGCATTCGGCTTCACGCCGAACTCGGACGTGCATGACGAGGACGGCATCCCGCACGTGTGGATGACCAGCGCGCGCGGCTGAAGCGCGGCGCGCCGTGCCGTCAGTGGGCGGCGCGCGTCACCGACGGGTGCTCCGCGCGCCGGGCAGCAGCGCGCTCGTCGATCAGACGGCCGCGCGCGGACAGCCGCAGCCAGTGCCGCAGCGCGATCAGCGCGCCGATCACGCTCATCATCGAACCCGGAATCCACAGCAGCAAGCCGCCGATCTGCTGGTCACGCAGCGGGCTGAGCCACGTGAACGCGCGTCCGCAGATCGAATAGATCGGATACAGCTCGTGCGGCGTGAAGAAGATCAGCGCGCCGAGCGCGATCTGCGGCGGGATCGCCGCGACGACGATGAGGACCCGGCGGCCCGGCGACAGCCGCGCGGGCGGCGCGGGACGCGGATCGACGACGAGCCACCAGAACAGCAGCCCGTCGATCACCATGCTCCAGTTCATCACGCGATACAGGCGCCAGTCGAGCATCGCGACGAAGTGGATCGGCGACAGCAGCCAGAAATAGATCAGCCCGACGAACAGCACGACCGCGACGACCGGATGGAACACCACGTCGAGCGTCGCGCGCACGGGCGCCCACGCGAGCGCGGGGCGCACGAAGCGCTGCCGCCAGCGAAACGGAATGCCCGCGCGGATCGCCGCGCCCGGGTACGCCAGTGCGATGAAGAACGGCCCGAGATGATGCAGCACGAGGTGCTGCGCGCGGTGCATGAAGAATTCATGCTCGAAGAAGTAGTCGAGCCGCGTATGCAGCGCGATGTAGAGCGCCGTCAGCCCGAACCAGAACGAGAACTGCCGCAGCGGCGACACCTTCGCCTTCTTCACGCCGCGCGCGAACAGCACGGCTGCCGTCAGCACCGCGATGACCACGGTCGGCGACGGTTCCCACGGATCGAGCCAGTACAGGACGTTCATCGCGCACGCATCACTTCGCCTGGGCCGGCGATTTCACGGCGAACGGCGTGTCGACCGTTTCGCCGTCGGAGAACTTCAGGCGCAGGCGCACGGTGTCGCCGGGCTTGATCGCGTGCTTCGGTTCCTCGAGCATGAAGTGATAGCCGCCCGGCGCGATGTCGACCTTGCCGCGCGCGGGGATCGTCAGCTTGTCGACCATTTCCATCTTCTGCGTCGAGCCGTTCGACACGGTCTGGTGCAGCATCGCCATCCCGTAGTCGGGGCTGTCGATGTCGACGAGATCGACCGGCTTGTCGCCCGTGTTGACGAGCGTCACGTAGCCGCCCGCGGGCAGCTGGTTCGGCAGCCAGCGCACCCACGCGTTCTGCGCGGTGATCGCACCGGCGGCGTAGGCATGCGCGCCGGTGCACAGTGCGGCGAGGAGGGCGAACGTCTTGAGGGTCGTCTTCATGTCGGAGTTCGGGAGGGGGAGGCAGTGTCGATGATCCGGCGCACATCGGCGGCGATGGCGTCGGGCGAATCGCGGTCGGTCGCGAGCAAACGCGCGCGACCGTTCGCGTCGAAGATGTAGACGGCCGAGCTGTGCGTGACTTCGTAGCCGCCGGACGGATCGCGTTTTTCCATCTGGTACGCGACGCGATAGCGTTTCGCGAGCGATTCGATCTGGCCGTCGGTGCCGGTCAGCCCACGCGCGTGCGCGGCGTCGAACGCGGCGACGTACGACTGCATCGCCTGCGGCGTGTCGCGCGCGGGGTCGACCGAGACGAACAGGATGCGCACGTCGTTCGCCTGCGGGCCGAGCTTCGCGAGCACTTCCATCAGCCGCGCCATCGTTTCGGGGCAGACGTCCGGACAGTGCGTATAGCCGAAGTAGACGAGCGCGATGCGGCCGCGGAATGCGTTCGCGTCGACCGGATGCCCGTCGCCGCCGGTCAGCGTGAACGACAGGTCGGGCAGGTGGCCCGTGACGTTGGTCAGGTGCCAGTTCGGCTCGTCGTGCGTGCAGGCGGCGAGCGCGACGGCGGCGGTCAGCGCCGCGGCCGTGCGGATGAAGCGGGTGATGAGGCGGCGCCGGTGCGGCGCGGGACGGGCTGACGACATCCTGGGGCTCGATCGGACGGAACGGTCGTCGGCCGGCGCGGCGCCATGCGTCGCGCGGCCGGCGGTTGCCGACTGTAGCGCAATTCCCGCGCCTGCGTCCTTTCGAAACCCGTACGGTACGGGCGACCGGGGCAATATGTCGCAGTTGGCGCGCACGGTGGCGCGAGGTCCGCCATGCGCCGGTTTCGCCCATCTCGGTACGCAGGCGCGGTAAGATGCGCACAATTCCATTCTCGCAGCGGCGGCCGCGCGTGTGCAGGCCGCTCCTCAGACCATCGAATCGATGCAATCCGTTCCGGCTTCCCTGTCCCTGACCGATACCGCGTTCTTTTTCGACTTCGACGGTACGCTCGTCGAACTGGCGCCGACGCCCGACAGCATTCACGTGCCGCCGTCGCTGCTGACGCTGCTCGATGAACTGCGGCGCCGCTCGCATGGCGCGCTCGCCGTCGTGTCGGGTCGCGGCATCGACAACCTCGACGCGTTCCTGAACATGCCGGACCTGCCGATCGCCGGCCTGCACGGCGCCGAGCGTCGCGACGCGAACGGCGACACGCAGCGCATCGGCTTCAACGACGACCGGCTGCTGCGCATCGAGCGCGAACTCGCGTCCGTCGTCGACCGTCATCCGGGCATGCTGCTCGAAATCAAGGGGGCGGCCGTCGCGCTGCATTACCGAAATGCACCCGAGCGCGAGCCGGCCGCGCGCGAAGCGGCCGAGCGCCTCGTCGCCGAATATGCGGACGCGTACGTGCTGCAGCCGGGCAAGATGGTGTTCGAGATCAAGCCCAAGGGTGTCGACAAGGGGCGCGCGCTGGCCGCGTTCCTCGACGAGCCGCCGTTCGCGGGCCGCGTGCCGCTGTTCGCGGGCGACGACCTGACCGACGAGAAGGGCTTCGCGGTGGTCAACGCGCGTGGCGGTCTGTCGATCAAGGTCGGCGCGGGCGAGACGTCGGCGCGCATGCGGCTCGACTCGGTCGACGCGCTGCACGCGCAGATTGCCCGCTGGCTTGGCGCGGAGCAGCGGGGCGCATGAGTCGACTCATCATCGTTTCAAACCGCGTCGCGCCGATTTCGGAAGGCGAACCGGCGGCGGGTGGCCTCGCGATCGGCGTCTACGACGCACTGAAGGAGACGGGCGGCATGTGGTTCGGCTGGAGCGGCGAAGTGGTCGCATCCGGTGCGCCGCAGATCCGCATCGAGGAGCGCGGCCCCGTGACGTTCGCGACCGTCGGGCTGTCGCGCCGCGATTACGACCAGTACTACCGCGGTTTCTCGAACGCGACGCTGTGGCCCGCGTTCCATTACCGCGCCGACCTGATCCAGTACGACCGCCACGAGTTCGACGGCTACCGCCGCGTGAACGTGTGGCTCGCGCAGCAGCTCGTGCCGCTGCTGCAGGACGACGACGTGATCTGGGTGCACGACTATCACCTGATCCCGTTCGCGCGTGCGCTGCGTGAGGCCGGCGTGAAGAACCGCATCGGCTTTTTCCTGCACATTCCGTTTCCGGCCGCGCAGGTGCTCGTCAACGTGCCGCCGCATCGCGAGCTCGTCGAGTCGCTGTGCGCGTTCGATTTGCTCGGCTTCCAGACCGAGCCCGACCTGCGCGCGTTCTGCGACTACATCGAGTTCGAGGCGGGCGGCGAAGTTGCGCGGGGAGGGCACACGGTGCGCGTGAACGCGTTCGGCAACACGCTGCGCGCGGCCGCCTATCCGATCGGCGTGTATCCGGACGAGATCGCGTCGCTCGCGCAGGCGGCCGAGAACGGCAAGGCCGTGCGCACGCTGGCGACGTCGCTGCGCGGGCGCCAGTTGATCATGAGCGTCGACCGGCTCGATTATTCGAAGGGGCTCGTCGAGCGGTTCCGTGCGTTCGAGAAGCTGCTGGAGCACCAGACGTCGATTCGCAATCGCGTGTCGTTCCTGCAGATCGCGCCGTCGACGCGCGCCGACCTGCGCGCGTACCAGGACATCCGCCTGCAGCTCGAAGCGGAGTCGGGGCGCATCAACGGCCGCTACGCGGAGCTCGACTGGGCGCCGATCCTCTACATTCACCGCCAGTACGACCGGCAGGTGCTGGCTGCGCTGTACCGGCTGGCGCGCGTGGGTTTCGTCACGCCGTTGCGCGACGGCATGAACCTCGTCGCGAAGGAGTACGTGTCCGCGCAGAACCCGGACGATCCGGGCGTGCTGGTGCTGTCGCGCTTCGCGGGGGCCGCGCGCGAGCTGACGGGCGCGTTGATCGTCAATCCGATCGACATCGACGGGATGGCCGATGCGCTGTCGCAGGCGCTGACGATGCCGCTCGCCGAGCGGCGCGCGCGCTATGCGGACATGATCGCGCAGCTGCGCGAGAACAACGTGTCGGTGTGGCGCGACAACTTCCTGCGCGACCTGCAGCGCGTGTAGCGGGCGCGCTGCGCGGCGGATGCCGCGCGATGCCATGAAAAAAGCCGCCGTGCTTCGCAGGCGGCTTTTTTATCGGTTGCGTGCCCGTGGCGTCAGGCCACGCGTTCGCCGGTCGGCGCGGTGCCGTCGGGCGCGTGATGGCGGCCGTGCTGCTTCGCGAGCAGGTCGCGGTACAGACCGGGACGGTTGCGCAGCACGTCGGGGCTGCCGTCGTCGATCACCTTGCCGTTGCTCATCACGATGATCCGGTCGAAGTTGCGCAGCGTCGACAGCCGGTGCGCGATCGCGATCACCGTGCGGCCGACCATCAGGCGGTCGAGCGCGCTCTGGATCGCTTCCTCGGACGAGCTGTCGAGTGCGGACGTCGCTTCGTCGAGCAGCAGGATCGGCGCATCCTTCAGGATTGCGCGCGCGATCGCGATGCGCTGGCGCTGGCCGCCCGACAGCTTGACGCCGCGGTCGCCGACGATCGTGTCATAGCCTTCCGGCATCGCTTCGATGAACTCCGCGCAGCGCGCGTCGCGCGCGGCGGCGAGCACTTCCTCGCGGGTCGCGTCGGGGCGGCCATAGGCGATGTTGTCGTAGATCGTCCGGTGCAGCAGCGAGATGTCCTGCGGCACGAGCGCGATCGCATGGCGCAGGCTGTCCTGCGTGATCACCTTCACGTCCTGGCCGTCGACCTTCACGACGCCGTCCTGCGTGTCGTAGAAGCGCTGCAGCAGCGCGAGCACGGTCGACTTGCCGGCGCCCGACTTGCCGATCAGGCCGACACGCTGGCCCGGCTCGATATGGAGGTCGAAGTGGTCGAGGATCGCGCGGCGGTGCGGATACGCGAACGTCACGCGCTCGAAGTCGACGCGCCCGCCGGTGGCCGCCAGCGGCTTCGCGTCGGAGTGGTCGGGCATCCCGTGCGGTTCGAGCAGCGTCTTCACGGCTTCGGACAGGCGCGCGACGTGCTGCGTGACGTCGACGAGCGCGACCGCAAGGTCGCGCGTGCCGTGCAGGATCGTGAAGCCGAGCGAGCTGACGAGCACGATATCGCCCGACGTCGCGCGGCCCTGATCCCACAGCCACAGCGCCCAGCCGAGCAGGCCGGCCGACAGCATCGCGGTGATCACCGCATGCAGCAGCCGCAGCTTCTCGAGATAGAACAGGCTCTGCTGGCGCGCGTCCATTTCCGCCTTGATCGTTGCGCTGAAGCGCTTCTGTTCGCGCACCGTCATCCCGAACGCACGCACGAGCCCCATGTTTCCGATCACGTCGACGAGCTCGCCGTCGACGGCCGCAGCCTTCGCCGCGAATGCATGGTGGCGCGCCGAGCCGCGCCCGGCCAGCTTGAACAGGATGATGGACAGCACGGCCGAGCAGCCGAGCAGGCCGGCGGCCATCAGCGGATTGACGACGATGATCATCAGGATCGCGCCCATCACCGCGATGCACGGCGGCAGCACGTTCCACGCCATCGTGTTCTCCGACGTGTAGACGGCGTTCGACGTGGCCGTGATGCGGCTCGCGAGCGTGCCCGGCTGCTTTTCCGAGTAGTAGGTCGGCGAATGGCCGATCAGGTACTGGAACAGGTCGCGCCGCAGGTCGCCGGTGACCGCGACGAACGTGTGCGCGGCGGCCCAGCCGCCGACCCGCCACAGCAGGTTGTCGGCCGCGATCAGTCCGACGAGCAGCGCGAACGCACTCCACAGCGGCCCCGGATGATGGCGCCCGGTCGCCAGCACGTCGATCAGGTGCTTGATCGCGTATTGAGAGCCGAGCGCGCAGCCGACGGCAGCCAGCACGCTGCAGAGCACGACGAGGTGAGCAACGGGATGCAGGCGGATGTAGCGGAACAGGAACGCGATCGGCCGGTGCGCGTAGCTCGAGAGCTTCGCGTTGTGGGCGTTGCGCTGGGCGGGGGTAAGAGATTCCAAAATATGCGTGCGGTGATTCGGTGATTGAGCGTGGCGGCTGGATCGCATGCCGGCATGCGCTCGGACTGAATAATCCGGCATTGTAAACAAGGCCTGCGTCGCGCTGCGCGAATCTTGCCTGGGCCAGAGGCTCGCGAGCGATTTTGAGATAAAATCTGGCATCCCGTCCTGTTTCATGTGCCGGAATCACGCTGCCGGCCCTCATGGGTGACAAAGGATCGCCAAAAGGGCCTTCCACTCTAGAACGGACACCCGAGTCCGCGGGTTGCAAAGTGTTGCGCCTTTGTAACAAAGTAAAGTGTTTGAAATGTCGGGGGCCGTCTCGGGATTAACCCTAGATAATCGGCTCCGGGGTCGATCCCAGGTTTTTTTACGAACCCCTGTCAACGGGTCTTCGTTTCGAACGTTCTATGCCTGTCGCGTCGCCGACGCTCCTTGAGCAGCGCGGGTTCGACGCCCCGGCAGGCTGATTCGTCCGACCGTCGGACGAAATGCATCCAGCCCGACCGCTGGCAGGTTGCCGACCCATACCTGGTTTTTAGCCGATTTTTTAGGAGTTACGCATGCGAATCGCCCAAATCGCTCCGTTGCATGAGGCAGTTCCCCCGAAGCTTTACGGTGGTACCGAGCGAGTGGTGTCCTATCTGACCGAAGCACTTGTCGAGATGGGGCATGACGTCACGCTCTTCGCGAGCGGCGATTCGCAGACCTCCGCGAAGCTCGAAGCGTGCTGGCCGCAGGCGCTGCGCCTCGACCCGACGATCCGCGACGTGATGGCCCCGCACATGCTGCTCCTCGAGCAGGTGCGCCGCCGCGCGGAAGAGTTCGACGTCCTGCACTGCCACATCGACTACTACCCGTTCTCGCTGTTCTCGCGCCAGCCGGTCCCGCATCTGACGACGATGCACGGCCGTCTCGACCTGCCGGAACTGCAGCCGATCTTCAACGCGTTCAGCGACGTGCCGGTCGTGTCGATCTCCGACAACCAGCGCATCCCGCTGCCGCAGGCGAACTGGCTGTCGACCGTGTACCACGGCCTGCCGGAAAACCTGCTGACGCCGATCCCGAACGTGAAGCCGAGCTATCTCGCGTTCCTTGGCCGCATCTCGCCGGAAAAGCGCGTCGATACCGCGATCCGCATCGCCGAGCAGGCCGGCCTGCCGATCAAGATCGCCGCGAAGCTCGACAAGGCCGACCGCGCGTACTACGAAGAGAAGATCAAGCCGCTGTTCGCGCTCCCGCACGTCGAGTACATCGGCGAAATCAGCGAGTCGGAAAAGACCGAATTCCTGGGCAACGCGCACGCGCTGCTGTTCCCGATCGACTGGCCGGAGCCGTTCGGCCTGGTGATGATCGAGGCGATGGCCTGCGGCACGCCGGTGATCGCGTTCAAGCGCGGCTCGGTGCCGGAAGTGATCGACAACGGCGTGTCGGGCTTCGTCGTCGAAGACGAACTCTCGGCCGTCGCGGCGCTCAACCGCCTCGATACGCTGCCGCGCGAGAAGGTGCGGGCCGCGTTCGAAGCGCGCTTCTCGTCGAAGGTGATGGCGCAGAACTACGTGAAGGGCTACGAGGAACTGCTGCGCCAGAAGCGCCGCACGGTGCTGCGCGAAGTCAACGCCAACTGATGCCGGGCCGCCGGCCGCACTGCGGTCGAGGCACTCATCGACGCCCCGTCCGGGACCCCGGCGGGGCGTTGTCACATCTGCGGCGCGGATCTGTTGTATTCTCGCCGCGCCCGACGCCGCGAACGGCCCCGGAACGGGGCCGGCACGCCATCCGGCCATCTGTCCAGACGGTAATGTCCCTATAATGGCCGTGCCGTGAAATCCGGCCCCGCACGAACATCGAGAGGAGAGCAGTCTTGGCGAGAACGAAAACGACGCGCGCAGCGCCGGCCCCCGGCGCCGGCGTGATCTTCGCATTGCGCGCGATCGGGCTCGTGCTGTTCGCGCGCTGGCTGTTCTCGATGTCCCAGATGGGCTATCGCGCGTCGCTGTCGGCGATGGTGTCGTCGCCCTGGGCGTTCGTCTATCTCGTGCTGATCTTCCTGCTGCTCGCGCTGCCGGGCGCCGCCGCGCGCGCCGAGCGGCCGTTCCATCCGCTGCCGCAGTGGCTGCGCCAGGCGCTGCGGGTGTTCGCGCTGATCGGTTTCCTGTTTGCCGTCTGGTCGATCGGCGCGTTCGCGTGGGCGGCCGGCTGGCGTCGTGCGCTGCACGCGGTGACGGCGACCAACGGCTGGCTGATCGCCGCGCCGGCGCTGTATGCGGCGATCGTGTGGATGTGCCGGCCGCGGCCGTTGTGGCGGACCAACGTGGCCGCGCGCCGTTTCGCGGTCGGCCGCTACGCGATCTCGCTCGATACGCTCACCCGTACCGCGATCGTCTGGATGGAGAGCCGCAAGGTCGGCCAGTACGATGCGCGCGAACTCTCCGTGCGCTGGCCCGGCCGGGTTGCGGCGGCAGCGGGCGAGCAGGGTGTGCAGCTGGCCGCCGTGCCGCCGCGTCGCGGCAGCCTGTTCCGGCGGCCGAAGGTCGAGCTGCTGTGGGATTCGCCGGCGGCCGTCGGCCATAACCGGCAGATCGTGATGCGCGCGCCGCTCGTGACCGAGGGCGACCGCGTCGCGGTGCTCGCGCTTGACGCGGCGCTCAAGCAGATCGTCTGACAACGCCTGCGCGGCGCGCGGGCGACAAGGAGGCGCAATGATCGTCCGCTGGTTGCTGGCAGCCGTTCACCTGATGGCGTTCGGCGTCGCGTTCGCCGCGATCGCGGGGCGCAACCGCGCGCTGCGGCGGGTCATCGCGTCGGCGCAGGCCGCCGACCTGCCCGGCGTGTTCAAGGCCGATGCGGCCTGGGGATTGTCCGCGCTGGTGCTGATCGCGACGGGGCTCGCGCGCGCGTTCGGCGGCTTCGAGAAAGGCGCCGCGTATTACCTTCACGAGCCGCTCTTTCACCTGAAGATGACCGCGCTGGTGCTGATCTTGCTGCTCGAGGTTGTGCCGATGCTCGGGCTGATCCGCTGGCGCATCGCCGCGCGGCGGCAGCAGATGCCGGATCTCGGCCGCGCACGGACCTATGTGCGGATCGGTCACTGGCAGGCCGTGCTCGTGACGGTGATCGTGTTGGCCGCGTCGGGGATGGCGCGGGGGATCTGGGCAGCCGGGCAGCTTTGACCGGCGGATAGCGCCGGGTGCCGTTGCCGGGCCGGATCATTCTGGACCGACCGGCGGGGCCGTGGCCGCCCGAATTCCGTTTCCGTTCGATGTCGGCAGGTTTTTCCCGCCCGGCGCCCGCCGATGCGCGGGCGAACCGGCGCATTGCCTTCGAGCCGGGCGAACCCGCCGCCCGGTTCGTCCCGCGCTCAGCGCACGAGGCAGGGGCGCTTGTTGTTGAACGTCCAACCCGGAATCAGATACTGCATCGCCGCCGCATCGTCGCGCGCGCCGAGCCCGTGCTGCTTGTACAGCTCGTGCGCGACCGCGACCGCATCCATGTCGATGTCGAGGCCGAGGCCCGGCCGCTTCGGCACTTCCACGAGCCCGTTCTCGATCTTCAGCGGTTCGCGCGTGAGCCGTTCGCCGTCCTGCCAGATCCAGTGCGTGTCGATCGCGGTGACTTGCCCGGGCGCCGCGGCCGCGACGTGCGTGAACATCGCGAGCGACACGTCGAAGTGGTTGTTCGAATGCGAACCCCACGTGAGGCCCCAGTCGCGGCACATCTGCGCGACGCGCACCGAGCCCTGCATCGTCCAGAAGTGCGGGTCGGCGAGCGGGATGTCGACGGCGTGCAGCTGCACCGCGTGGCCCATCTGGCGCCAGTCGGTCGCGATCATGTTGGTGGCCGTCGGCAGCCCGGTCGAGCGGCGGAATTCGGCCATCACCTCGCGGCCCGAGTAGCCGTTCTCCGCGCCGCACGGATCTTCCGCATAGGCGAGCACGTGGTGCAGGTCGCGGCACAGCCGCACGGCCTCGTCGAGCGACCACGCGCCGTTCGGATCGAGCGTCACGCGCGCTTCGGGGAAACGCTCGGCCAGCGCCGTCACGGCTTCGACCTCGCGCGCGCCTTCGAACACGCCGCCCTTCAGCTTGAAGTCGTTGAATCCGTAGCGCGCGTGCGCGGCTTCGGCGAGGCGCACGACCGCCTCGGGCGTCAGCGCGGCCTCGTCGCGCACGCGGGTCCAGTCGTCGGTCGCGCCGCGGCCGTCGCGATAGGGCAGCGCGGTCTTGCTGCGATCGCCGACGTAGAACAGGTAGCCGAGCATCTCGACGCGCTCGCGCTGCTGTCCTTCGCCGAGCAGCGCGGCCACGGGTACGCCGAGATGCTGGCCGAGCAGGTCGAGCAGCGCGGCTTCGAGCGCGGTGACCGCGTGGATCGTGGTGCGCAGGTCGAAGGTCTGCAGGCCGCGGCCGCTCACGTCGCGATCGGCAAAGGTGCGCCGCACGTCGTTGAGCACCGCGTGGTAGTTGCCGACCGGCTGGCCGACGACGAGCGCGCGCGCATCTTCGAGCGTGCGGCGGATGCTTTCGCCGCCCGGCACTTCGCCGACGCCGGTCCGGCCCGCGCTGTCCTTCAGGATCACGAGGTTGCGGGTGAAGAACGGACCGTGCGCGCCGCTCAGGTTGAGCAGCATGCTGTCGTGGCCGGCGACCGGAATGGCTTGCAGCTCGACGATGCGCGGCGTGTCATGGGAAGGCGAGGCAGTGACGGCGTTCATGGCGGCGATGGCGAAAGAGTGGGCGATGCCGTGCGGCAAAATCTTTGCCGCGCGCGGCGGGAGGTGCGATCATTCGACAACCGACGTGCGCGGCGCGCAAGCCCCGCATGTCGACAGCAACCCGAACGGGCGGGAGCGACCAGTTCGATGCCGATATCGCGCGGAAGCGCGAAGGTCGGTCGATCGCGAACCACGGGACCGAGTAGCGCCGATGTGGCAGCCTCGGTCAACAGGAGATCCGTGTCGCGATCATCAGTCGTCGGATGACTTGTGACGCAGTATAATGAATCATCGGCGTTCGCTCAAACCCCGCGTAAACCCTCGGCTCACATTACGATCATTCAAAAAGGAACCGGCCTCATGTCCGTGCCCACGCTTCCCGCTGCGCCGCGCCGTCGCGCACGCAGCCTCGCACAAGATGTCGTCGACGCGCTGACCGCGCAGATCGAAAACGGCACGCTGCGTCCCGGTGACAAGCTGCCGACCGAAACCGAAGTCATGGCGGCTCAGGGCGTCAGCCGCACGGTCGTGCGCGAAGCGATCTCGCGGATGCAGGCGAGCCACCTCATCGAGACGCGCCACGGCATCGGCAGCTTCGTGCTCGAACCGTCGCGCCGCCAGGCGCTCGGCATCGATCCCGCGACCATCATGACGCTGCGCGACGTGCTCGCGGTGCTCGAGCTGCGCATCAGCCTTGAAAGCGAATGCGCGAGCCTCGCCGCGCAGCGCGCGAACGACACCGACCTCGCCGCGCTGCGGCGTGCGCTCGATGCGATCGCGTCGGGGGCGGGCGGCGGACGCGACACGGCGCAGCTCGACTTCAACTTCCACCTGCAGATCGCGCAGTCCACCGGCAACCGCTACTTCGTCGACATCATGACGCAGCTCGGCGCGTCGATCATCCCGCGCACGCGCGTGAATTCGGCACGCTTCGCCGGCGACGACCTCGAGCGCTATGTCGGCCGGCTCAATCACGAGCACGAGGACATCTACGAGGCGATCGCGCGTCACGATCCGGAAGCCGCGCGCGCCGCGATGCGCACTCACCTGACCAACAGTCGCGAGCGGCTGCGCCGCGCGCACGAGGCGGCCGAGGCGGAACGCGACACGCAGGCGAGCTGACGCGCGGCTGCCTACACGGCCGGCGCGTCGCGACGGGCCGTGGTGTCAACATCAGACATCGTATGAGATCGGCACAAGCGCGCGCCGGCCGATCGTTTCACCGCTGCGGCACGTTCGCCGTTGCCGCATCGTGTGAAGGCGGGCCGGGCGGCGTTCCCGCCGCCGCCCGTCGCGCCTAGGCGGCCTGGCTACCCAGGTCGCCCATCCGGTTCGATCAGCCTCCCTTCGTCACGATCGTCTTCCACGCGCCGTTCTTCACCTGATACAGCGTCGACATCCCGCTCTTCAGCGAGCCGTCGTTCGCGAACGAGATCCGGCCGGTGATGCCCTCGAAGTCGATCTTCTTCAGCGCCGGACGGTAGACCTTCGGATCGGTCGAGTTGGCTGCCTGCATCGCCTTGATCGCGGCCCAGGTCGCGTCGTAGCCGAACTGCGCGTACGACAGCACGTCGACGCCGAAGCGCTTCTTGAACCGCTGCTCGAAATCCTTGCCCTGCGGCAGCTCGTCGAGCGGACGCCCGTATTCCCACGCCATCGCGCCTTCCGCGGCCGGGCCGGCGATCTTGATGAACTCGTTGTCCTTCACGCCGCCGCCGCCGACGAACTTCGCGTTCAGCCCGAGCTGGCGCATCTGCTTGACGAAGTTCGCGGCGAGCGAATCGAGACCGCCGAAGAAGATCAGGTCGGGGTTCTTGCCCTTCAGGCTCGTGATCTGCGCACGGAAATCGACCGCCTGGTTGCTGGTGAACTCGCGGCCGATGATGTTGCCGCCGGCCGCCTTCACGGCCTTCTCGAACTCGTCCGCCTCGCCCTGGCCGAACGCGGTGCGATCGTCGATGATCGCGATGCGCTTCGCCTTGGTCACGTCGACCGCGTACTTGCCCGCGTTGCCGGCGTTCTGGCCGTCGGTCGCGATCACCATGAACATGTTCGCGAGCCCGCGCGACGTGAGCGTCGGGTTGGTCGCGGCCGGATCGATCACCGGGATGCCGGCCTTGTCGTAGACGACCGACGCCGGGATCGTCGTCCCGGAGTTGAAGTGGCCGACCACCACCGACACGTTCTGGTCGATCAGCGCCTGCGCGGCCTGCACGCCGATGCGCGGGTCGGCCTGATCGTCCTGCACGACGAGGTTGAAGTGCGCGGGTTTGCCGGCGATCTGTATCTTCTGCGCGGCGGCGTCGTCGAGCGCGAGCTGCACGCCGTTCTGGAGATCCTTGCCGTAGCCGGCGTTCACGCCGGTGAGCGGCGCGGCGAAGCCGACCTTCACGTCGGTCGCGTCGGCGGCCCGGGCGGCTTGTTGCGAGAGGAGGGCAAAGGCGGATACGACCGACACCGACAGCAGGGAATGACGGAATTTCATGTTCGTTCCTCTTGTTCTACACCAGCGGGTGGATACCGCACGCAGCCGGCGGGCCGGACGCGTGCGACGGGTGGGCGGTTCGACCGCTTCTCGGAATCGGGCGGGGAGGTCGGCATGTTGATGATTCCCGGAAGAATCTCCCGTCAGGCTCGGCGAGGAGCCCCGATCGTCTCGATATATAGGTCGCCGATATGCACGGGTCTTGGCAATTTGCCGCGCATTCGATGCGGATTTGCGCATAGCTTCCGCGCGTGCGCGGGCGGCCGGTATCGGGAGTTTCCCGTCACGAGCGGACGGGAGGCAGGATGGGCGGCGCGGCCCTGGCGGGGCCGCGCCGCGTTCGACGTCGTCAGTCGGACAGGGCGTCCGATGCGGCTTCGGCGTCGTCGTGCGACGCGTTCGTGCGGATGGCCGGGTCGCTCGTGCTCGGGCGGCCGGTCTCGACGTGGCCAGCGAAGCGGCGCAGGAAGCCGAGCGGACGGCCGTCGCTGACGGTCAGGTCGTACCAGCCGTGACTGCCGCGCAGATCCCAGTAGTCGTCGACGTGCGCGCCCGGCGCGAGGTCGAACGTGCGCGCGCGGCCGTGGCCGTATGCGTTCGTCACCTTGAGCTGCACGGCCTTGTGGCCGCGGTTCATCAGGCGCAGCGTGATGTTGCCGTTCGCGACGTCGTAGCCGTAGATCACCTCGGGGTTCACGCTCGCGCTGCCGACGCCGGTCGCGAACGGGCCGCGGAAATGGCAGTAGAAGCCGTTCGGGCCGTACACGTCGAGGTCGTACAGGCCGAGCGATGCCGCGGCGCTCCACGTGTCGGCGACCCGCTTGCCGGCTTCGACCGTGTACGCCCACGGGCCGTCGACGCGGTTGCGCGACTGCACCTGGAATGCCGCGCCCGCGCGGCCGGTGTTCGCGAAGGTCAGCCGGAACAGGCCGTTCGCGGCTTCGACGCGGCCGTGCACGAACAGCTCGTACGGCAGCGCGCGCGCCGGACGCAGCCCGGCCTCCTGTTTCGGCAGCTTCTGCAGCACCGGCGGCACCGGGATGTAGTCGGGGTGGCGCACGCGGTCGGGCGGCGCATAGCCGCTCGTGTCGGGCAGCGTCGGCCATGCGGTGTCGGCGGTCGCGAATTCGAACGCCGACGTCAGATCGCCGCACACCGCACGGCGCCACGGCGACACGTTGGCGGCCGTCACCGGATACTGCGCGCCGAAGCGCGCTTCGATGAATTGCAGCAGCGACGTGTGATCGAAGGTCTGCGAGCAGACCCAGCCGCCCTTGGTCCACGGCGACACGACCAGCATCGGCACGCGCGGCCCGAGCCCGTACGGGCCGGCCATGTGCGACGCGTCGCCGGCGAACACCTCGTTGGTCGTCGCGACCGTCGACAGCCCGTTGTCGCGCGACTGCGGCGCGAACGGCGGCGGCACGTGGTCGAAGAAGCCGTCGTTCTCGTCGTAGGTGATGAAGAGGGCGGTCTTGCTCCACACGTCCGGGTTCGACACGAGCACCTTCAGCACCTGCTCGATGTACCACGCGCCGTAGTTGGCCGGCCAGTTCGGGTGTTCCGAGTACGCTTCCGGCGCGCAGATCCACGACACCTGCGGCAGCGTGCCGTTCTTCACGTCCTGCTGCAGCACGTCGAACAGCGTACCGCCGGCGCTGATGTTGGTGCCGGTGCGCGCCTTGTCGTACAGCGGCGTGCCGGGCAGCGCGCTGCGGTACTGGTTGAAGTAGAGCAGCGCGTTGTCGCCGTAGTTGCCGATGTACGGGTTCTGCGTCCAGCCCCACGAGCCGTTCGCGTCGAGCCCGGTGCCGACGTCCTGGTAGATCTTCCACGACACGCCGGCCTGCTCGAGCACTTCCGGATAGGTCGTCCAGCCGTAGCCCTTTTCCTCGTTGCCGAGCACCGGGCCGCCGCCCGTGCCGTCGTTGCCGACGTAGCCCGTCCACATGTAGTAGCGGTTCGGGTCGGTCGAACTCGGGATCGCGCAGTGATACGCGTCGCAGATCGTGAATGCGTCGGCGAGCTGGTAGTGGAACGGGATGTCGTCGCGCTTCAGGTACGCCATCGTCGTGGTGCCCTTGTTCGGGACCCACTGGTCGTAGCGGCCCTTGTTCCACGCGGCGTGCATGTCCTGCCAGCCGTGCGGCAGGTCCTGCAGGAACTGCAGGCCGAGCTTGTCCGCGCCCGGGTGAAACGGCAGCAGCTCGGCCGGGCCGACCGGCTGATGGAACACCGACTTGCCGTTCGCGAGGCGCAGCGGGCGGGGATCGCCGAAGCCGCGCACGCCGCGCATCGTGCCGAAGTAGTGGTCGAACGAACGGTTCTCCTGCATCAGGATCACGATGTGTTCGATATCGCGGATGGTGCCGGTACGGCGGTTCGCCGGAATCGCAAGCGCATCGCGGATCACGGGCGGGAACAGGTTCAGCGCGGCGGCGCCGGCAGTGCCGGCGGCGACGCGCAGGAAGTCACGACGGTTCGATCGGGTCATGGTCGTTATCGTGGGTCAAGGAGGGGAGCCGATTGGCGGGACATGCGGGAAAAATTCGGCGCGTCCGGGCGCAGGATGCGGCTGCGCCCGTCGTGCCGTCGCGAGCATAGCGAGAAATCGGTGTCATTCATGTGAAGTCCGGAAACGTTTGCACGCGCGGACCGCACAGAACCCGACCGGCATGGCGCCGGCGAGCGAACTGCGGGGGAGAGGCGAGGGCGGCAGCGCGCGCGGCACGCCGGAGAAGCGGGGGACACCGGGGATACCGGGGGATTCGACGAGATTCGCAGGATTCGCGGCCGATGCGGGCGCATCACGCGTCGGTCACCCACGCGCCGAACCATTCGCTCGGGCGCGCGATTTCGTCCTGCGCGGCGACGAGTTCGAGCTCGTAGCGGCGCGCGTCGTAGGTCGCCTTCACGACCGCGTGCACGGCCGCGAGCGTGTGCTCGAACGCGGCGCGCACCGAGTCGCCGCGCAGCCGGCGCGCGACGAAAATGGCGCTGGTGAGATCGCCGACGCCGACCGGATGGCGCGGAAACGCATACAGCGGGCGCTGGCCGATCCACGCTTCGGTTTCGGTGACGGCGAGCATGTTGAAGCGGTCGGCCGGGCTGTTGCGATCGTGCAGGTGCTTGACGAGGACGATCTTCGGGCCGCGGCGGATCAGCGCGCGGCACGCGTCGACGGCTTCGGCGACGGTCTCGATGCGCCGCCCGGCGAGCTTCTGCAGCTCGGTGTGGTTCGGCGACATGCCGTCCGCGAGCGCCGGCATCTCCTGGACGATGAATTCCTCGACGCCGGGCTCGGGCCGCACGCCGCCCGTCTGGCCCATCGCCGGATCGCAGAAGTACCACGCGTTCGGGTTCATCGCCTTCACGGTGCGCACGATCTCGACCGTCGCGCGCGCCTGGGGCGGCGAGCCGACGAAGCCGGACAGCACCGCGTCGCAGCGCTTGAGCGCGCCGATCGCGGCGACGCCGTCGACGAGCTGCTCCATCTTCGCGGCGTCGATCGCGCTGCCGGCCCAGTGGCCGTACTGCATGTGATTCGACAGCTGGACGGTGTTGAGCGGCCAGACGTTGACGCCGAGGCGCTGCATCGGAAACACGGCCGCGCTGTTGCCGGCGTGTCCGTAGATCACGTGCGACTGAATGCTGAGGACGTTTTTCATGAGTGTTCGCCTGCAGGCGTTTCAGGGTCACGACACACGATACCCGAGTTCGTCGCGCGCGCGGAAGTCGCACGGCCATCGAGTGTTGCGCGCCGCCGTCAGCCCGACCGCGTAGAATCGCGGGGCGCGAAGCCGCCCGGTTGCGCGCGTGCATTTCCCCTTACCGTGATCGCCATGCTCTCGATTTGCAAGATGTTGTCCCTCGCGCGCGCCGCCGTGCTCGGCGCCGGCGTTGCCGCGGCATGCGCGACCTCGGCCGCGGCCGCCGCGCCGGCGCCGGCCGGCAACGACGGGCCCGCGTACGGCCCCCGCCTGGAAGGCTTCGCCTATCCGGAGCCGGTGCATCGCTACGCGTTCGTGTCGCAGCGCGAAACCCTCGAGATGATGTACATGGACGTGCAGCCGGCGCACCCGAACGGCCGCACGGTCGTGCTACTGCATGGGAAGAACTTCTGCGCGGCGACCTGGGAGGACACGATCGGCGTGCTGAGCCGCGCCGGCTATCGTGTGGTCGCGCCGGACCAGATCGGCTTCTGCAAGTCGTCGAAGCCCGAACGCTACCAGTACAGCTTCCAGCAGCTCGCCCGCAACACGCATGCGCTGCTCGAGTCGATCGGCGTGAAATCGGCGACGATCGTCGGCCATTCGACGGGCGGGATGCTCGCGATGCGCTACGCGCTGATGTATCCGAAGGCGACCGACCAGCTCGTGCTGGTGAACCCGATCGGCCTCGAGGACTGGAAGGCGCTCGGCGTGCCGCCGCTGCCGGTCGACTACTGGTATGCGCGCGAACAGAAGACGAACGCCGACGGAATCCGCCGCTACGAGCAGGCGACCTACTACGCGGGCAAGTGGTCGCCCGCCTACGAGCGCTGGGTGCAGATGCTCGCCGGCATGTATCGCGGCCCGGGCCGCGACGCGGTCGCGTGGAACTCGGCGCTGATCTACGACATGATCCTCACCCAGCCGGTGGTCTACGAACTCGGTGCGATCCGCGTGCCGACGCTGCTGCTGATCGGCGACAAGGACACGACCGCGATCGGCAAGGAGGTGGCGCCGCCCGACGTGCACGCGAAGCTCGGCCATTACCCGGAACTCGCGAAGCGTACGCAGGCGGCGATCCCCGGCGCGCAGCTCGTCGAATTCCCGTCGCTCGGCCACGCGCCGCAGATCCAGGATCCGGACGCGTTCCACAAGGCGCTGCTCGACGGGCTGGACGCGGTGCACCCGTAGTGATGTGACGGCGGGCGCCCGCGCCCGCCCGGTCAGCGGGTTTCGTTCGCCAGTTCGTCGCGGATCTGCGCCGCCAGCTCGAACGAGCGCACCCGCGCGGCGTGATCGTAGATCTGCGCGGTGATGATCACCTCGTCCGCACCCGTCTGTGCAATCCGATCGCGGAGCTTATCGCGCACCGTGTCGCGCGAGCCGACGGCCGCGAACGACAGCGCGTGCGCGACGTTCGCGAGTTCGAATTCACTCGCCTCGAGCGCGTCGACGGGCGGCGGCAGCTTGCCCGGCGTGCCGCGGCGCAGGTTGATGAACTGCTGCTGCAGCGACGTGAAGAGGCGCCGCGCCTCGTCGTCGGTATCGGCCGCGAACACGTTGATGCCGACCATCGCATGCGGCTTCGGCCACGCGGCCGACGGCCGGTACTGCGAGCGATAGAGTTCGAGCGCGCGCATCAGGTAGTCCGGCGCGAAGTGCGACGCGAACGCGAACGGCAGCCCGAGCATCGCGGCGAGCTGCGCGCTGAACAGACTCGAACCCAGCAGCCACACGGGCACGTCCAGCCCCGCACCGGGCACCGCGCGCACGCGCTGGCCGGACACCGGTTCCGCGAAGTAGCGCTGCAGCTCGGCGACGTCGTCCGGAAACGAGTCGGCGCTGCCGATCAGGTCGCGGCGCAGCGCGCGCGACGTGGTCTGGTCGGTGCCCGGCGCACGGCCGAGCCCGAGATCGATGCGCCCCGGATACAGCGACGCGAGCGTGCCGAACTGTTCGGCGATCACGAGGGGCGCATGATTTGGCAGCATGATCCCGCCCGAGCCGACGCGGATCGTCTTCGTCGCGCCCGCGACATGACCGATCACGACGGCCGTCGCCGCGCTCGCGATACCGGGCATGTTGTGATGTTCGGCGAGCCAGTAGCGCCGGTAACCGAGGCGCTCCGCGTGCTGCGCGAGATCGACGGTGTTGCGGAAAGCCTGCGCGGCGTCCGCGCCGGCGGGAATGGGGGCGAGATCGAGTACGGAAAACGGAATCATCGGTGGCCTTCTAAAGGGAGGGGCGCGGTGATGCGCATGCGCAACAGATGTCGACGATTTTGCCAAAGGGTTCCGGAACGCGCTGGCGACGCGCGGATACCCATGCGCCTTTCAGGGTGCAAGGTTGCATAGGGCGGGATCTTGTGATTGTTGCAGAAATCAATTCAATCCCCAGATAATGACCAAACTTTACGGGGATTGAGCATGTCTTCGCATCGACGTACAAATTTCCACGAAACGTCTGATTTTCAACACTGCAATACGCCTGCAAAGTGCTTACGCTAGCGTGAACGCAGTGGCACCAGAATGGTTTGCCGGCCGCACAGCTTTGCCGAAATCGCACAAGTCCGTTTCGCGTGCCGTCACGCGCGGGCCGGCTTGCACTGCTAAAATCCGGCGCCTGTCCATGTCGTGCCGATGTTCGCCATTCGAATCTTCCCGCATCCCGTTCGGGCATCGCGCGAAAGATGCGCCACGCGAAGCCGCGGCCGGTCGCATTCGGGGAATGGGCCGAGCCTCGCCATTACACAGACGCTGCTGGAACAAGGAGTCGGGTCGTGCCCGCGTTCGTTGCTGTCGGAATACCCAATCACGTTCAATCAGATTCAATCGATCGGCAGGGCGCCCGCGTCGCCGGGGAGGCTCGCGCATGACGCCGATCGTCACGCTGCTCGACGGGCTCCTGCTCGTGTTCACGCTGGCCGCAGCCGGCTACGCGCTCGCCGCGGCCTTCGCGCCGCGCCCGCGCACGCCGCGCACCGCGGCGCGCGACGGCTTCGCGCCCGTCAGCGTGCTCAAGCCGCTGTGCGGCGCGGAGCCGCACCTGTACGAGAACCTCGCGACGTTCTGCGAGCAGCGCCATCCGCGCCATGAAGTGCTGTTTGGCGTCGCGTCGGCGGCCGATCCGGCCGTCGCCGTCGTCGAGCGCTTGCGCGCCGACTATCCGGAGTGCGACATCACGCTCGTGATCGACGCGCGCGTGCACGGCAAGAACCTGAAGGTCAGCAACCTGATCAATCTGGCCGAACGCGCGAAGTACGGCCGCATCGTGATCGCGGACAGCGACATCGCGGTGAAGCCGGACTATCTGGAACGCGTGACGGCGCCGCTCGCCGACGCGTCCGTCGGGGTCGTCACGTGTCTGTATCATGCGCGCAGCGTCGGCGGGTTCTGGACGCGGATCGGCGCGCAGTTCGTCGATGCGTGGTTCGCGCCGTCCGTGCGGATCGCGCACCTCGGCCGCTCGAGCCGCTTCGGCTTCGGCGCGACGCTCGCGCTGACGCGCGACACGCTCGACCGGATCGGCGGCTTGCTCGCGCTGAAGGACGAGCTGGCCGACGATTTCTGGCTCGCCGAACTGCCGCGCCGCCTCGGGCGACGCACCGTGCTGTCCGAGGTCGAGGTCGCGACCGACGTGATCGAGCCGTCGTTCGGGCCGCTCTGGCACCGCGAGACGCGCTGGCTGCGCACGATCCGTTCGCTGAACCCGGCCGGTTTCACGTTCCTGTTCATCACGTTTACCGCGCCGTGGCTCGCGATCGGCGCGGCGCTCGCGCTGCGTCTCGATGGCACCTTCGCCGGCACGCTGGCGGGCGGCGCGGCCGTCGTGGGCACGTTCGGGCGGCTGGTGCTGCATGCGCGCGGCGCGGGCGGCTGGCGCGCGTTCTGGCGCGATCTGCCGCTCGTCGCGGTGCGCGACACGCTGCTCACGCTCGAATGGCTTGCTGCCGCGTTCGGCACGCACGTCGTGTGGCGCGGCGCGCGGATGACGGTCGTCGGCGGCGAGCGCGCGACGGCGGCGGTGGAAGGCGGGGACGGCCGTTAAGGCACGTTGCCCGAGGGAGCGGCCGTGCGCGCGTTCCCGATCGAATTCGGCCGGACGGCCGGGACGCGTCGCGCGGCCACGCCGCGCGACGCGACATGACAGAGCGGCGGGCGCCGGCACGGCGGCCCGCGGGTTATTGACTGAATCGTTGAAACGAATCGAACTATGCAGGCTACCGGAGCAATCATGAAAACGCTGTTCTTGCAGGCCCCTTCGTATGACGGCTTCGACGGCGGAGCCGGCTCGCGCTATCAGGCGAAGCGCGAAATCCGTTCCTTCTGGTACCCGACGTGGCTCGCGCAGCCGGCCGCGCTCGTGCCGGGCAGCCGCGTCGTCGACGCACCGGCCGACGGGCTGTCGGTCGACGAGACGCTGAAAATCGCCAACGACTACGACCTCGTGATCATCCACACGAGCACGCCGTCGTTCCCGACCGACGCGATGTTCGCGCAGGACCTGAAGAAGATGAAGCCGTCGATGCTGGTCGGCATGGTGGGCGCGAAGGTGATGGTCGATCCGCACAACTCGCTCACGGCGAGCGACGCAATCGACTTCGTGTGCCGCGAGGAATTCGACTTCACCTGCAAGGAAATGGCCGAAGGCCGGCCGTTCTCGCAGATCAAGGGCTTGAGCTGGCGCGCGAAGGACGGCTCGATCGAGCACAACGAAGCGCGTCCGATCCTCGAGAACATGGACGAGCTGCCGTTCGTCGCGCCCGTGTACAAGCGCGACCTGAAGATCGACAACTACTTCATCGGCTACCTCAACTATCCGTACGTATCGATCTACACGGGCCGCGGCTGCAAGTCGCGCTGCACGTTCTGCCTGTGGCCGCAGACGGTCAGCGGCCATCGCTACCGCACGCGCTCGGTCGAGAACGTGCTCGCGGAAGCCAAGTGGATCCGCGACAACATGCCGGAAGTGAAGGAACTGATGTTCGACGACGACACCTTCACCGACGACCTGCCGCGCGCCGAAGCCATCGCCATCGGTCTGGGCAAGCTCGGCATGACGTGGTCGTGCAACGCGAAGGCGAACGTGCCGTACAAGACGCTGAAGGTCATGAAGGAGAACGGCCTGCGCCTGCTGCTGGTCGGCTTCGAATCCGGCGACGACCAGATCCTCGTGAACATCAAGAAGGGCGTGCGCACCGATTTCGCGCGCCGCTTCAGCGCGGACTGCAAGAAGCTCGGCATCAAGATCCACGGCACCTTCATCCTCGGCCTGCCGGGCGAGACGCAGGAAACCATCAAGAAGACGATCGAGTACGCGAAGGAAATCAATCCGCACACGATCCAGGTGTCGCTCGCCGCGCCGTATCCGGGCACGACGCTGTACAAGCAGGCAGTCGAGAACGGCTGGATGGAAGAGAACAAGACCATCAACCTGGTGAGCAAGGAAGGCGTGCAGCTCGCGGCGATCGGCTATGCGCACCTGTCGCGCGACGAGATCTATCACCAGCTCGAGCAGTTCTATCGCCAGTTCTACTTCCGTCCGTCGAAGATCTGGGAGATCGTCCGCGAGATGCTGACGAGCTGGGACATGATGAAGCGCCGTCTGCGCGAAGGCGTCGAGTTCTTCCGCTTCCTGCGCGCGCACGAGGCCTGATTCGTGACGACGCAGCGGGCGGCGCGGGCGCTGATCTTCACCGCGGACGACTTCGGGCTGCATCCGCGCGTCAACGCGGCGGTCGAGCGCGCGCATCGCGACGGCGTGCTGAACGCCGCGAGCCTGATGGTCGGTGCGCCCGCGGCGCAGGATGCGATCGAACGCGCGCGTCGGCTGCCGTCGCTCGCGGTCGGCCTGCATCTCGTCCTCGCGGACGGGCCGGCCATGCTGCCCGCGCATGAGATTCCCGCACTCGTCGGCCCCGACGGGCGATTCGGCGACGCGATGGCCAAGGACGGCTGCAGATTCTTCTTCCTGCCGCACGTGCGTGCGCAACTGCGCCGCGAGATCCGCGCGCAGTTCGACGCGTTCGCGGCGAGCGGCCTGCCGCTCGATCACGTGAACGCGCACAAGCATTTCCACCTGCATCCGACCGTGCTGTCGCTGATCATCGAGATCGGCCGCGACTACGGACTGCGCGCGGTGCGGCTGCCGTATGAAACGAGCGCGCCCGCGCTGCTCAAGCCGTGGATCGCGCTCGTGCGCGCCCGGCTCGATCGCGCGGGGCTCGCGCACAACGACTACGTGGTCGGGATCGAGCATACGGGCGCGATGGACGAGGGCGTGCTGCTCGACACGCTCGCCGCGCTGCCGCCCGGTGTCGGCGAGATCTACTGTCATCCGGCCGAGGCCGGCGACGGCCCGATCACGCCGACGATGGCCGATTACCGCCCGGTCGACGAACTCGACGCGCTGCTGTCGCCGCGCGTCGCGGCCGCGCTGAAGGCGGCCGGTGTCGCGACCGGCGGGTTTGCGGACGTGTTCGGCCAGCTTGCGGGGCGCAGCGGCACGCGCGCGTCGCGCGTAGCGGGGGCACGCTCGTCATGACCCGGTGGATCAAATGGCTCGGCTGGCCGGTCGGCATCGGAATCCTGCTCGCGCTGGGGCTGCACGAAGGCATCGGCGACGTGTCGCGGATGCTCGAGCGCGCCGGCTTCGCGCTGCTGTGGCTCGTGCCGTTCCACGCGCTGCCGCTGCTGCTCGACGCGTATGCGTGGCACCAGCTGCTCGACCGGCGCGCGTCGCTGCCGTTTTTGTGGTGGATCGCGACCGTGCGCGAAGCCGTGAACCGGCTGCTGCCCGTGGTCGGGATCGGCGGCGAGCTGGTCGGGATCCGGATCGCGCGCTGGCAGGTGCCCGACGCGAGCCGCGTGACTGCGTCGGTGATCGTCGAGGTGCTGGTGACGATCGTCGTCCAGTATGCGTTCGCGGCGCTCGGCCTCGTGCTGCTGCTCGCGACCACGCACGACATGGGCGGCGGCACGATCGGCCTTGCGCTGCTGCTGACGCTGCCGTTGCCGGTGCTCGGCGTCGTGCTGATGCGGCGCGGCGGCATCTTCCACGCGATCGAGCGGTTCGCGGGGCGTCTGCTCGGCGATTCGCACCGGTTGCTGCAGGGCGTCGACGGCCGCCGGCTCGATGCCGACATCGACGCGCTGATGTCGCGCACGGCGCTGTTGTTCAGTGCGTTCTGCTGGCAGCTGGCCGGCTACGTGCTCGGCGCGCTCGAAATCTACTGGGCGCTCGCGCTGCTCGGGCACCCGGTCTCGATCGGCGGCGCGATCGCGATCGAGGCGATGACGCAGGCCGTGCGGCATGCGGCGTTCATGGTGCCGGGCGGCCTGGGCGTGCAGGAGGCGACCGTCGTGCTGCTCGCGCAGATGTTCGGCGTCGATCGCGAGACGGCGTTGTCGCTCGCGCTGGTCAAGCGCGGCCGCGAGGTGCTGTTCGGCTGCCTGGCGCTCGGTTCGTGGCAGCTTGCCGAACTCGTGCGCACGCGCCGCCACATCCGTGCGGTGCCGGCCGGGTCGGATGATGCACGGCCCGCGCGCCGCGCGGCCGACGCGCACACCGAAACGACGCATTGAACGCGAGACGGGCCGCGCCCGTCTCGCGCTTTTGGCGTTGCGCGGGTATCCTTGGCGCGTGTTTTCTCGATGCGCAATTCCTCAGATGATTTTTCGTTTCCGGCTGCTCCCCGTCACGATGCTGGCCGCCGCGCTGGCGCTCACCGGCTGCGACGACAAGCAAGGCAATCTCGACGTGCAACGCATCAGGGACTTTTTCAACGCGATCAAGCCGGCGCCGCTGCTGCTCAAGGGGCTCAAGGTTGGCGTATCGACCGAGGCCGACGTGCGCGGCACGATGGGCAAGCCCGACACCGAGCGCACCTTCACCGACGGCTCCAAGCGTCTCGAATATCCGCGCGGCCCGATGGGCAATCAGACCTGGTTCGTCGATCTCGACGCGAGCGGGCACTACGCGGGCGCGACGCAGGTGCTGACCGCCGAGAACTTCGCGAAGGTGCGCCCCGGCATGGACGAGGACGAGGTGCGGCGCCTGCTCGGCAAGCCGGGCGACATCGCGCAGTACCCGCTGAAGCCCGAGACGGTGTGGAGCTGGCGCTGGCTCGAGGATGGCGTGAACACCGACGCGTTCTTCAACGTCCATTTCGGCCCGGACGGGCTCGTCTATACGACTTCGCGCTCCGATATCCTGAAGGGGCGCTGAACCTGCGTCCCGGCGCTGACGCTATATCGAAAAAGCGACCGGAAAATTGCAAAAAGCCCGCTTCCCTGCGTGTCATCCGACTGTCAGGAAGCGGGTTTTTTCCTTTTGAAACAGGGGCGTAGGCCGGGCCTGCAAATGATCGAGGGAATTGTTGCAATGCAACAGTCGCGCGCACGGTGATTTGAGGCAATCATTTTCGCTTGCGACTATCCGCGTCAGCCCGGCGCGACAGAGGTTTGCGTGCCGGTGTTCATTCAACACTGGAGACGCGCGTGTTCCTTTACGGCTTTGGTCCCGTCCTCTGGGCCGGCACCGTGCAGACCATCGAGCTGTCGGTGCTGTCGCTCGCTGCCGCGGTGGCGCTGGGACTGATCGGCGCGGTGGCGAAGCTGTCGCACAACCGGGTGCTGCGAGCGATCGCGACCGGTTATACGACACTGATCCGCTCGGTGCCCGATCTCGTCCTGATGCTGCTGTTGTTCTACAGCATTCAGATCTGGCTGAACCAGTTCACCGACCTCGTCGGCTGGGAGCAGATCGATATCGATCCGTTCGTCGCCGGCGTGCTGACGCTCGGCTTCATCTACGGTGCGTACTTCACCGAGACGTTTCGCGGCGCGTTCCTGTCGGTGCCGCGCGGCCAGCTCGAGGCCGGCGCGGCGTACGGGATGAGCGGGATGCGCGTGTTCGTGCGGATCATGTTTCCGCAGATGATGCGCTTCGCGCTGCCGGGCATCGGCAACAACTGGCAGGTGCTCGTGAAGGCGACCGCGCTGGTGTCGATCATCGGCCTCGCGGATGTCGTGAAGGCCGCGCAGGACGCCGGCAAGAGCACGTTCAACATGTTCTTCTTCATCCTCATCGCGGCGCTGATCTACCTCGCGATCACGACCGTCTCCAACCTCGTGCTGATCCAGCTCGAGAAGCGTTATTCCATGGGCGTGCGCCACGCAGAACTATGATCGAGATCCTCCAGGAATTCGGCCGGGCGTTCCTTTACTGGGACGGCCAGCGCCTCTCCGGCCTTGCGGTGACGCTGTGGCTGCTCGTCGCGTCGATTTCGCTCGGCTTCGTATGCGCGGTGCCGCTTGCGGTCGCGCGCGTGTCGAAGAACAAGTGGCTGTCGATGCCGGTGCGGTTCTACACGTACGTGTTCCGCGGCACGCCGCTCTACGTGCAGCTGCTGCTGATGTACACGGGCATGTACAGCCTCGAGTTCGTGCGTTCGCACTCGCTGCTCGACGCGTTCTTCAGGAGCGGCTTCAACTGCGCGATTCTCGCGTTCGCGCTGAACACCTGCGCGTACACGACCGAGATCTTCGCGGGCGCGATTCGTGCGATTCCGCACGGCGAGGTCGAGGCGGCCCGTGCGTACGGGATGACGCCGTTCACGATGTACCGTCGGGTGATCCTGCCGTCGGCGCTGCGCCGCGCGCTGCCGCTGTACAGCAACGAGGTGATCCTGATGCTGCACGCGACCACCGTGGCGTTCACGGCGACCGTGCCCGACATCCTGAAGGTCGCGCGCGACGCCAATTCCGCGACCTACATGGCGTTCCAGTCGTTCGGGATCGCCGCGCTGATCTATCTTGCGGTATCGTTCGCACTCGTCGCGGCATTTCGCCGGGCGGAGCGCCACTGGCTCGCATATCTCGCGGCCGGCCGTCATTGATTTCACTTCGAGGAGAGCCAGTTGGCCGAGATCACTCAAACGAGCGCGTCCGCTTCCACCAAGCTTGCCGCGGTCGACATTCACAAGCGCTACGGCGATAACGAGGTGCTCAAGGGCGTGTCGCTGAACGCGAAGGCCGGCGACGTCATCAGCATCATCGGCGCGAGCGGTTCGGGCAAGAGCACATTCCTGCGCTGCATCAATTTTCTCGAGCGGCCGAATGCGGGGCAGATCGTCGTCGACGGCGAGACCGTGCGCACGAAGCCTGACCGCGCGGGCGCGCTCGAGGTCGCCGATCACAAGCAGTTGCAGCGCATCCGCACGAAGCTCGCGATGGTGTTCCAGCACTTCAATCTGTGGGCGCACATGAACGTGCTCGAGAACGTGATGGAAGCGCCGGTGCACGTGCTCGGCATTTCGAAGCGGGAAGCCGAGGAGCGAGCGCGCGCGTACCTGGAGAAGGTCGGGCTGGCGCCGCGAGTCGAGAAGCAGTATCCGTCGCATCTGTCGGGTGGCCAGCAGCAGCGTGTCGCGATCGCGCGTGCGCTTGCGATGCATCCGGACGTGATGCTGTTCGACGAGCCGACGTCGGCGCTCGATCCGGAGCTCGTCGGTGAAGTGCTGAAGGTGATGCAGAAGCTGGCCGAGGAAGGCCGCACGATGATCGTCGTCACGCACGAGATGGGTTTTGCGCGCAACGTGTCGAACCACGTGATGTTCCTGCATCAGGGGCGGACCGAGGAAGAGGGCGATCCGAAGGAGGTGCTGGTGCGTCCGCAGAGCGAGCGTCTGAAGCAGTTCCTGTCGGGCAGCCTCAAGTAACGCGACGGGCGGGTTTTCATACGTGGTACCGGTGACTCGTCCCGCAGGCGCCACCCGCACGACGCAGGTGGCGATCGTTGCATTGCCGCCCGTGTCGATGTCGGGTGTGGGGCCGATCGTCGACGCGTTGAATCTCGCGAACGAGATCGACGGGCGCTTGCTGTATCGCTGGCAGGTGTGTTCGTGGGACGGGCGGCCTGTGCCGCTCGCCGGCGGCGCGCAGTGGCATGCCGATGCGGCGTTCAACGATGCGGTCGCGTGTGACTGGCTGATCGTCGTGTCGGAGCGGTTTCAGCAGTTCGCCGACTATCGGTTGTTTCTCGCTAGTCTCGCGCGCATTGGGCAGCGTACGCCGGTCGTCACGGGGATTCACCACGGCGTGTGGTGGCTCGCGATGGCCGGGCAACTTTCCGGGTATCGGGTGAGCGTGAACTGGGAGACGTATCAGCAGTTCGCCGAGCAGTTCGAGCGGTCGATCGTCACGCAGCAGATCTTCGAGATCGATCGCGATCGGGCGACCTGTGCCGGTGGGCAGGCTACTGTCGATTTCATGCTGGCGATGATCGGCCGCGAACATGGGGCGGATCTCGCGGAGCGGATTGCCGATGCGCTCGGCGCCGGCACGCTGCGCAGCGGCGAGGAGCGGCAGCGGATTCCTTTCGTTACTGCGCCGGGCGAGCGGCATCCTCGGCTCAACGATGCGTTGCTTTTGATGGAGGCCAATGTCGAGGATCCGCTTACTACCGATGAGATCGCCGGGCTTGTCGGCGTTTCGCGGCGGCAACTCGAGCGGCTCTTTCGGCAGTATCTCGGGGCCATGCCCTCCAAGTATTACCTCAATCTTCGACTGCTCAAGGCGCGCACTCAACTGCAGCGGACCAGCAAGTCGGTCGTTCAAGTCAGTCTCGCCTGTGGGTTCTCTTCTGCTGCGCATTTTTCCAATGCCTATCGGGAGCGGTTTGGGGTTACGCCTCGGGAAGATCGGCGGGCATGGCTCGAGAAACAGACTGGGGGCGGGAGTGAGCCTCGGGGGGGCGCTCTTGTCGAGCGGGGGAAGGATTGAGGTTCGGGTTTTTTGGTGGTGCGCGTAGGTTTTCGTGAAGCACCTGCAATCGTGTCGGTCCATTAGCGTCGCCCCTGCGCGGGGCGGCGGTTACTTTTCTTTGTCTTGCCAAAGAAAAGTAACCAAAAGAAAGGCGCTCAGATAACGCATGACTTCCCGGTGCCATAGCCAGCAGAGTGGCCCTCGCCTAAGTGTCGGCGCCAGTTGGGAACCCGGAGTGGTTCGAGCAAGCGGTCTGACATCTCTCACCACCCCGCAGAGTGGTATACCGCCCGCTAGCTCCGTCCTCGCTTCGCTCGGCCGATAGGTCCACTTCCTCCTTCTCAGCGCAATCGGGATTGGTTCACGCAATCGTCGCGCAGACCACATGCATGCAATTAATGAAATCCCCGTTGCTCCAGGGCGGACATGGACTCATTGGGGGACCTGATTAGTGGGGCGGGTGCGGAATGCGCAGGCGTGTGAATTGCGGTGAAATACCTTGCAGCCGAGCGAAGCGAGGATGGAGCTAGCGGGCGGTATACCGCTCCGCGGGTGATGGTGGGTGTCAGAACTATTGCTCGAACCACTCCGGGTTCTTTACTGGCGCGGACACTTAGGCGAGTGCCACTCTGGTGGCCATGGCACCGGGAAGTCATGCGTTGTCTGAGCGCCTTTCTTTTGGTTACTTTTCTTTGGCAAGACAAAGAAAAGTAACCGCCGCCCCGCGCAGGGGCGACGCTAATAGACCGACACGATTGCAGGTGCTTCACGAAACCGCGGGCGGACCACCAAACACAGATGCACCGAACGAAGGCACCCCCACCGTAGAAGAGTCAAAATAAAGCGAGCTATCCGCTTCCGATAGAACCCGTCGCAAATCCGCAAGACGCTTGCGTCACCCTTACCTAAACTTGATCCTGTTGAACCCTCTTACGAAACCGAAAGGAACGACCATGACGACCTCGACCGTGACCCGCCAGACATTCGACGAAGTGATGGTGCCGGTATTCTCCCCCGCGCCGTTCGTGCCGGACCGTGCAGAGGGCTCCCGCGTGTGGGACACGGCCGGCCGCGAATACGTGGATTTCGCGTGCGGCATTGCGGTGACGTCGCTAGGTCACGGCCACCCGGAACTGCTGAAGGTCCTCGACGAACAAGGCCGCAAGCTCTGGCACATCGGCAACGGCTACACGAACGAACCGGTGCTGCGCCTCGCGAAACGCCTCGAATCGCTGACCTTTGCCGACCGCGCATTCTTCGCGAACTCGGGCGCGGAAGCGAACGAAGCCGCGCTGAAGCTCGCGCGACGCGTCGCTTTCGACCGCCACGGCGCCGACAAATACGAAATCGTGTCGTTCGTCCAGTCGTTCCACGGCCGCACGTTCTTCACGGTCAGCGTCGGCGGCCAGCCGAAATACTCGGAAGGCTTCGGCCCGGTGCCGGCCGGCATCAAGCACCTGCCGTTCAACGACATCGAAGCCGCCAAGGCCGCGATCGGCCCGCAAACCTGCGCGGTGATCGTCGAGCCGGTGCAGGGCGAAGGCGGCGTGATCCCGGCCGATCCGGCCTTCCTGAAGGCACTGCGCGAAGCGTGCGACGCGCACGACGCAGTGCTGATCTTCGACGAAGTGCAAACGGGCGTCGGCCGCACGGGTCAGTTCTACGCATACATGGACACGGGCGTCACGCCGGACATCCTCACGACCGCGAAAGCGCTCGGCAACGGCTTCCCGATCGGCGCGATGCTGACGACGAACGAACTGGCCGCGCACTTCAAGGTCGGCGTGCACGGCACGACGTACGGCGGCAACCCGCTCGCATCGGCAATCGCGGACAAGGTCGTCGAACTGATCGGCGACCCGGCCTTGCTCGAAGGCGTGCGCGAACGCAGCGTGCGACTGAAGGGCGCGCTCGAACGCATCAACGCACGCTTCGGCATCTTCAAGGACATCCGCGGCAAGGGCCTGCTGGTCGGCGCGGAACTGACCGCCGCCTTCGACGGCCGCGCGAAGGACTTCGTCACCGCCGCCGCCGAGAACGGCCTGATCATGCTGATCGCAGGCCCGAACGTGCTGCGTTTCGTGCCGTCGCTCGTGATTCCGTTCGACCTGCTCGACGAAGGCATGAAGCGCTTCGAGAAGGCAGTCGAACAGGTGCTCGCGCCCCAGGAAGCCACCGCGCGCTGATCGGCGCACCCATCGCAGACAGGAACGACGATGCTATTTGTTCGCCCCGGCAAACTCACGGATCTGGATGCGCTCGCGCACATGGCGCGCACCGCGCAGCCGGTCCTGCACTCGCTGCCGCATGACCGCGCGGCGCTCGAAGCGCGCGTGGCGCTCTCCGAGGATTCGTTTCGCGCGGACGTCGACTTCGCCGGCGAAGAGTTCTACCTCTTCGTGCTGGAAGACTCGTCGACGGGCAAGCTGCTCGGCACGGCGAGCATCGTGGCCGCGGCCGGCTACTCGGAACCGTTCTACGCGTTCCGCAACGACGCCCTGATCCACGCGTCGCGCGAGCTGCACGTGAACCGCAAGATCCACGCGCTCACGATGTCGCACGAGCTGACCGGCAAGAGCCGGCTGGCGGGCTTCTACGTCGATCCGTCGCTGCGCGGCGACGCGGCCGCGCACCTGATCTCGCGTGCGCGGATGATGTACATCGCCGCGAACCGCCGCCGCTTCACGCCGGAAGTATTCACGCTGCTGCTCGGCGTGAGCGACAACACCGGAGCATCGCCGTTCTGGGAAGCAGTGGGCCGCAAGTTCTTCGGGCGCGACTTCACCGACGTCGACATCGCGTCGGGCGGCCGCAGCCGCACGTTCATCGCGGAAGTGATGCCGGCCTATCCGCTCTACGTGCCGCTGCTGCCGGAAGCCGCGCAGCGCGTGCTCGGCGAGCCGAACGAAACGGCGCTGCTCGCGTACGACATCCATCTCGAGGAAGGCTTCGAGCCGGACCGCTTCGTCGACATTTTCGACGCGGGCCCCGTGCTGACCGCGCAGGTCGACCGCACCGCATGCGTGAAGCACGCGGCGGAGCGCACCGTGCGCGAAGCCGCGCGGCAGCAGGGCGACGCCGCGTACATGGTGTCGACGGGCAGCGGCGAATCGTTCCGCTGCGTGCTGGCCGACCTGCCGGACGACGATGCGCACCGCGACGTGGCGCCGCTGTCGGGCGACGTGCGCGCGGCGCTCGATGTGAAGGATGGCGATGTCGTGCGCTGCGTGCCGCTGCACCGCCGCGACGATGAAGAAACGAAGGGAGGCGCAGCATGATCGTCGTTCGGGTCGTACAAACGGGCGACGTCGACGCGCTCGTGTCGCTCGCGCAGGAAACCGGGCCGGGCCTGACCACGTTCAAGCCCGATCGCGACGCGCTCGCCGCGCGCATCGAACGCTCGCGCCGCACGCTCGAGGGCAACGCCGCGCCGGGCGAAGCCGGCTACTTCTTCGTGATGGAAGAATCGAAGACGGGCGACATCGCGGGCGTGTGCGGGATCGAGACGCAGGTCGGCCTCGAACAGCCGTTCTACAACTATCGCGTGAGCACGGTCGTGCACGCGAGCCAGGAACTCGGCGTGTGGACGCGGATGTCCGCGCTCAACATCTCGCACGACCTGACGGGCTACGCGGAAGTGTGCTCGCTGTTCCTGAGCCCGCGCTATCGCACGGGGGGTGTCGGCGGCCTGCTGTCGCGCTCGCGCTTCATGTTCATCGCGCAGTTCCGCGACCGTTTCCCGGAACGCATCTGCGCGGAACTGCGCGGCCACTTCGACGAAGACGGCACGTCGCCGTTCTGGCGCGCGGTCGGTTCGCACTTCTACCAGATCGATTTCAATGCCGCGGACTACCTGAGCTCCCACGGCCGCAAGTCGTTCCTCGCGGAACTGATGCCGCGCTATCCGGTGTACGTCGACCTGCTGCCGCAGGACGCGCAGGACGCGGTCGGCCTCACGCACCGCGACACGCTGCCGGCGCGCAAGATGCTCGAGGCAGAAGGGCTGCGCTACCAGAACCACGTCGACATCTTCGACGCGGGCCCCGTGCTCGAATGCCACATCAACGACCTGCGCACGGTGCGCGAGAGCGTGGTCGTGCCGGTCACGATCGGCGAGCCGGGCACCGGTGACGCGCAGGGCGACCGTTCGCCGAAGTCGCTCGTGTCGAACACGTCGCTGAACGATTTCCGCGTCGGCGTCGCGCCTGGCGTGGTCGCGAACGGAGCGTTCGTGCTGTCGGCCGACGATGCCGCCGCGCTCGACGTGAAGGCCGGCGATCCGGTGCGCGTCCTGCCGCTCAAAGTCAAACAGGGATAAACGAATCATGACGGAACTCTTCATCGACGGCGCCTGGATCGCAGGCTCGGGCCCCGCCTTCGCTTCGCGCAACCCGGGCACCGACGCGATCGCGTGGCAGGGCGACAGCGCGTCGGCAGCCGACGTCGACCGCGCGGTCGCGAGCGCGCGCCGCGCGTTCGCCGGCTGGTCGGCGCTCGACTTCGAAGCACGCTGCGCGATCGTCAAGCGTTTCGCGGCGTTGCTCACCGAGCGCAAGGAAGCGATCGCGACGGCGATCGGCCGCGAGACGGGCAAGCCGCTGTGGGAAGCGCGCACCGAAGTCGCGGCAATGGCCGCGAAGGTCGGCATCTCGATCCAGGCGTACCAGGAACGCACCGGCGAGAAGCGCCAGGACATGGCCGACGGCGTCGCGGTGCTGCGCCATCGTCCGCACGGTGTCGTCGCGGTGTTCGGCCCGTACAACTTCCCGGGCCACTTGCCGAACGGCCACATCGTGCCGGCGCTGATCGCGGGCAACACGGTCGTGTTCAAGCCGTCGGAGCTCGCGCCGGGCGTCGCGCGCGCGACGGTCGAGGTATGGCAGGAAGCCGGCCTGCCGGCCGGCGTGCTGAACCTCGTGCAGGGCGAGAAGGACACCGGCATCGCGCTCGCGAATCACCGGCAGATCGATGGCCTCTTCTTCACCGGCAGCTCGGATACCGGCACGCTGCTGCACAAGCAGTTCGGCGGCCGTCCGGAGATCGTGCTCGCGCTCGAGATGGGCGGCAACAACCCGCTCGTGATCGGCGAAGTCGAGGACCTCGACGCGGCCGTGCACCACACGATCCAGTCGGCGTTCCTGTCGGCCGGCCAGCGCTGCACGTGCGCGCGCCGCATCTTCGTGCCGCAGGGCGCGTTCGGCGAGCGCTTCCTCGCCCGCTTCGCCGACGTCACGTCGAAGATCACGGCCGACGTGTTCGACGCCGATCCGCAGCCGTTCATGGGCGCGGTGATCTCGGCGCGCGCGGCCGCGAAGCTCGTCGATGCGCAGTCGCGCCTGGTCGAGCAGGGCGCGAAGCCGATCATCGAGATGACGCAGCGCGATCCGCGCCTGGGTTTCGTGAACGCGTCGATCATCGACGTGACCGGCGTGGCGAACCTGCCCGACGAAGAGCACTTCGGCCCGCTCGCGCAGATCGTCCGCTACGCGACGTTCGACGAAGCGATCGAGCGCGCGAACGACACGGCGTTCGGCCTGTCCGCCGGCCTGCTGGCCGACGACGCGCACGCCTGGGAGCACTTCCGCCGCACGATCCGGGCGGGGATCGTCAACTGGAACCGCCCGACCAACGGCGCATCGTCCGCCGCGCCGTTCGGCGGCACCGGTCGCTCGGGCAACCATCGTCCGAGCGCGTACTACGCCGCCGACTATTGCGCGTATCCGATGGCGTCGGTGGAAAGCACGCAACTGACCTTGCCCGCGAGCCTGTCGCCGGGCCTGCACTTCTGATCGAGGGAACGACGATGAACGCACAAGAAGCCAATTTCGACGGACTCGTCGGCCCGACCCACAACTACGCCGGGCTGTCGTTCGGCAACGTGGCGTCGCTCAACAACGAGAAGTCGGCCGCGAACCCGAAGGCGGCCGCGAAGCAGGGGCTGCGCAAGATGAAGCAGCTCGCGGATCTCGGCTTCGCGCAAGGCGTGCTGCCGCCGCAGGAGCGGCCGTCGCTGCGCCTGCTGCGCGAGCTGGGCTTCTCCGGCAAGGACGCGGACGTGATCGCGAAGGCCGCGAAGCAGGCGCCCGAACTGCTCGCCGCGGCGAGCTCGGCATCGGCGATGTGGACCGCGAACGCGGCGACCGTCAGCCCGTCGGCCGACACCGGCGACGGCCGTGTGCACTTCACGCCGGCCAACCTGTGCAGCAAGCTGCATCGCGCGATCGAGCACGAAGCGACGCGCCGCACGCTCTCGACGCTGTTCGCCGATCCCGCGCACTTCGCGGTGCACGAGGCGCTCACAGGCACACCGGCGCTCGGCGACGAGGGGGCCGCGAACCATACGCGCTTTTGCGCCGAATACGGCAAGCCGGGCGTCGAGTTCTTCGTGTACGGCCGTGCGGAATACCGCCGCGGCCCGGAGCCGAAGCGCTTTCCGGCGCGCCAGACCTTCGAGGCGAGCCGCGCGGTCGCGCAACGCCACGGCCTCGACGAAACGGCGACGGTCTATGCGCAGCAGGATCCGGACGTGATCGATGCGGGCGTGTTCCACAACGACGTGATCTCGGTCGGCAACCGCGACACGCTGTTCACGCACGAGCGCGCGTTCGTCAACAAGCAGGCGATCTACGACACGCTGACCGCCACGCTCGACGCGCGCGGCGCGCGGCTGAACGTGATCGAGGTGCCCGAGGCGGCCGTGAGCGTGAACGACGCGGTCACGTCGTACCTGTTCAACAGCCAGCTGCTGTCGCGCGCCGACGGCTCGCAGGTGCTCGTCGTGCCGCAGGAGTGTCGCGAGAACGCGAACGTCGCGGCCTATCTCGACGAGCTCGCGGCCGGCAACGGCCCGATCCGCGACGTTCTGGTGTTCGACCTGCGCGAAAGCATGAAGAACGGCGGCGGACCTGCGTGCCTGCGCCTGCGCGTCGTGCTGAACGACGCCGAGCGGGCAGCCGTCACGTCGAACGTGTGGATGAACGACACGCTGTTCGCGTCGCTCGACGCGTGGATCGAAAAGCACTACCGCGACCGTCTCGCCCCGGACGATCTCGCCGATCCGACGCTGCTCGACGAATCGCGCACGGCGCTCGACGAGCTCACGCAGATCCTGCGTGTCGGGTCGCTGTATGACTTCCAGCGCTGAGTCCCGCATGCCGGCCGCCGCACTGCTCGACGACTTCCTCGCGTTCACGCTCGCGGGCGACCCGCCGGCCGTGAAGGACGGCACGTGCGCGGACGGCGCGGTGCGCTGGCAATGGCTCGGCGACGGGCTGCTCGCGCTCGAGCCGGCCGCACGCGATGCGGCGGGCGATGCCGACGCTGACCCGGCGGCGCGCGCGAGCGTGCTCGTGTCGGCCGGCGTGCATGGCGACGAGACCGCGCCGATCGAGCTGCTGTCGATGCTCGTGCATGATCTCGCGGCGGGCACGCTGCCGCTCGCGTGCCGGCTGCTCGTCGTGCTCGGCAACGTGCCGGCGATGCGCGCGGGCGAGCGCTATCTCGACGACGACCTGAACCGCCTGTTCAGCGGCCGTCATACGCACGTGCCGACGAGCCGCGAAGCGCCGCGCGCGGCGCAGCTCGAAGCGGCGGCCGCCGCGTTCTTCGCGGCCGCGCCGGCGGGCGGTGCACGCTGGCACGTCGACATGCACACGGCGATTCGCGCATCGGTGTTCGAGCAGTTCGCGCTGCTGCCGCACACGGGCACGCCGCCGACCCGCGCGATGGTCGAATGGCTCGGCGAAGCGCGCATCGCGGCCGTGCTGCTGCATACCGCGAAGGGCAACACCTATTCGCACTTCACGGCCGAGCAGTGCGGCGCGCTCGCGTGCACGCTGGAACTCGGCAAGGTGCGGCCGTTCGGCCAGAACGACCTGTCGCGCTTCGCGCCGGCCGACCGCGCGGTGCGCAAGCTCGTGTCGGGCGCGCCCCGCGATGTCGATGCGGGGGGCGGCCACCCGCGGGGCGGCCATCCGCGGGGGAGCCATGCGCCGTTGCCGCGCGTGTTCACCGTGATCGACCAGATCACGAAGCAGAGCGACGCGCTCGAGCTGTTCGTCGCGGCCGACGTCGCGAACTTCACCGCGTTCGCGCGCGGCACTGTGCTCGCGCAGGACGGCGACTACCGCTATACGGTGAAGCACGACGAGGAGCGCATCGTGTTCCCGAATCCGTCGGTGAAGCCGGGCTTGCGCGCGGGCCTGCTCGTCGTCGACACGACGCGCGACACGCTCGCCGCGCTCGTTTGAGCAATGCGCCGATGCGCGCGGCTGCGGTGATCGGCAGCCCGCGCATCGTCGCGTCGCGTTCGCATTTTGGGGTTGACGTACGTCCGTCCGCCGCGCACGCGGCGGCCAGGCATCGGCCCTTGCGTATTTGCGACATCGTCTTGCAAGTTCGACGAACGGCCGGGCCGACGCCGGCGCACGCAGCGCAGCATCGCGCGCTGGCGGCCGCTTTGCCGTATCGGGCCGTGCGGATTGGTACAATCGCCGCCTTGCGGCTGTTGCGCCGCATCAAGGCGCGGCATCGGGATTGTCGTGGTCATCCGGCCCGGCAATGATGCAAGCGCCCGTAGTTCCGGAACATTCGAGTATCGAGGAGAACACCTGATGAAGTTGGATTGGCGTAAAGTGGCCGCGCACGCGGTAGTGGCGGCAACGGCCGTGGCGGCAGGCAGCGCGATGGCGGCGGATCTGAAGGAGATCCGGTTCGGCGTGGAGGCCTCGTACGCGCCGTTCGAATACAAGACGCCCGACGGCAAGCTGACCGGCTTCGACATCGACATCGGCAACGCGGTGTGCGCGAAGCTGAACGTGAAGTGCGTGTGGGTCGAGAACGACTTCGACGGCCTGATCCCCGCGCTGCAGGCGCGCAAGTTCGATGCGATCAACTCGGACATGACGATCACCGACCAGCGCAAGCACGCGATCGCGTTCACCGATCCGATCTACACGATCCCGAACCAGCTGATCGCGAAGCAGGGCAGCGGCCTCCAGCCGACCCCGCAAGCGCTGAAGGGCAAGCGGGTCGGCGTGCTGCAGGGCACGATCCAGGAAGCGTACGCGAAGAAGAAGTGGGCGCCGGCCGGTGTCGAGGTCGTGCCGTACCAGACGCAGGACCTGGCCTACGCCGACCTGAAGTCGGGCCGTCTCGACGCGACGTTCCAGGATTCGGAAGCGGGCTCGAAGGGCTTCCTGTCGAAGCCGCAAGGCCAGGGCTTCGGTTTCGCCGGCGGCACGGTGGCCGATGCCGAGATCCTCGGCTCGGGCGTCGGCTTCGGCCTGCGCAAGAACGACGCGGCGCTGAAGACCGCGCTCGATCAGGCACTGAAGGGGCTGAAGGCCGACGGCACGATCGACAACCTCGCGAAGAAGTACTTCAGCGTGCCGGTCACGCTCAAGTAAGCGTTTCGATCCGTCGCACGATGCAGCCGGCCGCTTTCGCGGCCGGTTTGCTTTTGGGGCGCCGCTTTTCGCGCACAAGGCGGCGTGCCGCGTGCGTCACGCGGGGAAGAACCGCCCCAGCTCGCGCGCGAGCTCGTTGAGCACGCTCATCTCCTGCTGCGTGATCTTGCGCGCGGGTTGCGCCCCGGCCCAGTCGCCGTACAGCAGGCCGACGGTCATCGTGCCGACGCGCACCGGCAGCAGCACGAACGCGCGCGTGTCGGGGAGCGCATCGAGGTACCACGCCGGCAGGCGCTTCATCATCTTCGGCTCCTGCGCCTGCTCGATGAAGATGCCGACCGAGTTCGTGATCGCGAGATGGAACACGTCCGGCTCGAAGCGCTCGTCGAAGCACAGCCGGTCGAGCGCCGCATCGACGTCCGGCCCGAAGCCGAGGCGCGCGGCGAACATGCCGTCGTCGCGGCGCACGAACATCACGGTGCGCGTGAACGCGAGCCCCGCGAGCAGGCTTTCCGACGCAAGCGCGAGCACCGGCATCAGCACGTGCTCGGACGGCAGCGCGCGCAGGTCCGCGAGGCCGGCCTCGAGGCATGCCTCGGGTTCGGGCTGCGCCCGTGCGATCGCGTCGGCGTTCGCACGCAGCTCGACGATCTCGCGCATCACGGTGTCGCTCGCTTCCTCGCGTGCGAGCCGGTCGGCGATCTCCACCAGCGCGTCGGCATCGATCTCCAGCTCCTGCCCATAGCGCTGCGCGAGCACCGCGATGTGCGCGTCGCGCTGCGGGCCCGCGGGCATCGCAAGCGCACCGGCGACATCGGTCGAGCAGCGGCTCACCGAGCGCAGCCAGCGCACGCGGTCGGCGCCTTCGTCGGCACAGGCCGCGCGGCGCCGGCAGTCGTCGCGCTCGTCTTCGTCGTCTTCCTCGCGTTCGTCGCGGTGGGCGGCGTGCGCGGCGCGGCCGTCACCGTCGGCCATCCCGGCGCGGATCACGTCGGGCAAGCGCCAGCTCGCCGCGGCCTCCAGGCCGATTTCGTCGAAGCCGACGCCGAGCACGTCGATGCACGCGGCCGCGTCATCGCCGTTCAGCTCGGCGGCGCGGCGGCGGATCCGGTCCCATTCGCTGTCGAGATAGCAGACCACGAGCAGCTTGCCGACCTGGCGCATCAGCGTGCACACGACGGCTTCCTCGCCGCCGCGCAGTTCCGCATGCTCGGTCAGCTTGCGGGCGACGCAGCCGGACAGCAGCGCGCGGTTCAGCTCGAGCTTCGCGTCGATGCGGCGCGGCGTGCTGTGGTGGAAATGGTCGACGAGCTTCAGCCCGACGACGAGATGGCCGACCGTGTCCATGCCGAGCACCATCAGGGCTCGCGTGACGGTCGTGATGTTGCCGCCGAACGCCATGTACATTGCGGAATTGGCGAGCCGCAGGACTTTCTGCGTGAGCGCGAAATCCGACAGTACGACGCGTACGAGCGCGGTGAAGTCGAGGTCGTCGTTCTTCATCGCGGCCATCGTCGCGCGCAGCGATTCCGACAGCAGCGGGAAGTCGCCCCGTTCGTTCATCCGGGCCCACAGCTTGTCGAGCAGCGCCGTGCGGGGCAGGTGTGCGGTGATTGACATACGAATCTGTCCGGTTCGCTGCGCGCGTCAGGCGGCGTGCAGGCGCAGCTGCTGCGCCTCGAAGCGCCGCGCGAGCTCCTCGGACGGCAGCGCCTGGCACACGAGCCAGCCCTGGATGTGGTTGCAGCCCATTTCGGTCAGCAGTTCGCGCTGGGCCTCGGTCTCGACGCCTTCCGCGACGAGCTCGAGATCGAGCGTCTGCGCGAGGCCGACGACCGCCGACACGATCGCGCGATCGTTGCGCGACGTCAGCAGGTTCTCGACGAAGCTGCGGTCGATCTTCAGCTTCGCGAGCGGGAAGCGCTGCAGGTACGCGAGGCTCGAATAGCCCGTCCCGAAATCGTCGATCGCGAAGCGGATGCCCAGCTCGGTCAGCTCCTCGAGCAGCCCCTTCGCCTGCGCGGGATCGTGCATCAGCAGGCTTTCGGTGATTTCGAGCACGATGCGGCGCGGGTCGATGCCCGTCAGCGCGATCGCCTCGCGCACGCTCTGCGTGAAGCGCGGGTCGCGGAACTGCTGCGGCGACACATTGACCGCCACATACTGCAGCGCGAGCCCCTGGCGGTCCCACGCGACGAGCTGCATGCACGCGGCCTTGAGCACCCAGTTGCCGAGATAGTTGATCAGGCCGATCGACTCGGCAAGCGGAATGAAGGTGGCCGGCGGCACGAGGCCGTGCACCGGATGTCGCCAGCGGATCAGCGCCTCGACGCCGTCCACCGCGCCCGACTGGCTGCGCGTGATCGGCTGGAAGTGGAGCGAGAACTCGCCGTTGCGCACGCCGTCGTACAGGTCGGCCTCGAGCTTGAGCCGCTCCGCGTCGGCCGGGTCGTCGACCGGCTCGTGAAACGCGAGCGCATTGCCGCCCGACGCCTTCGCCTGCGCGAGCGCATGGTCGGCGCGGCGCAGCAGCGGGCTGTGGTGCTGCGCGCGATGGGGCGCCGCGCGTTCGTCCGGGTACAGCGCGATGCCGATGCTCGCGGACAAGTGCACGGTCTGCCCCTGGAACACGTAAGGTTCGCGCACCGCGGCCTGCAGCCGGCGCGCGAGCGCGTCCGCGGCGTCGCTCGCGCGCGCACGGTTCGGAGCGGTCAACACCACCGCGAACTTGTCGCTCGCGACGCGCGCGAGCTGCTCGCCGGGCGCGACGAGCGCCTGCAGCCGCTGCGCGGTGTCGCGCAGCAGCGTGTCGCCGGCGTCGTAGCCGAGCGCGCGGTTGATGCGCTGGTAGTCGTCGAGGTCGAGCAGCAGCAGCGCCGCGCACGTGCCGCTCTCGTCGGCCGCCTGCTGCGCGCGCATCAGCGCGGGCACGAGCGCGGACAGGTTGTCGAGCCCCGTCATCGGATCGTGGTGCATCTCGTACGTCAGGCGTGCTTCGAGCGCACGCCAGGCCGACACGTCGAACGCCGCGATCGCGAAGCCGTCGACGCCGTGGTGACGGCTCTTGAACGCGCGGATCTCGACGTCGAGCGGGTAGGTGAGCGACTTGACGATGCAGATCGTCGCCTTCTCGACCTGGCCGGAACGCGCGGCACGCGCGAGCAGGCCTTCGAGCGTCGCGGTATCCTGTTCGGCGATCAGGTCGCGCAGCGTCAGCGTGTGCAGGTAGTCGCGGTGATAACCGATGAAACGCAGGCTCGCGTCGGATACGTACAGAAAGCGCAGCTCGCGGTCGACATGGGCGAGGAAATCCACCGTGCCGACCGTCTGTTCCAGCCAGTTGCGCACGGTGTCGTCGCGGCGCGGCGCGCCGGCGCGCGCAGGCATCAGCGCGCCGCCCGACCAGGCGAAGCGGCGCAGCGTATGCAAGGCATTGCGCCAGGAGCCCTTGCGTGGCGTCTGTTTCCTGTTGGCTTCCATGTTTCTCGCTGACGTGAAGGGCTGGAACCGGTTGTCCGGAAGGAATAACGGCAAGTTGCGCGGAATCTTTAACCGGCCGGCCGGCAGCGGCTCGCGCTGCCGCCGGACCGGGTCGTGCATGCGGCGTTCGATGGTCGAACGCCGCATGGCCCACATCGAGGCTGACTGTATAAGAAATGAGGACACAGATGAAGCGAAAACTATTGGTGGGCGCCGCGGCGGCGCTGCTGGTGGCCGGTCATGCGCTGGTCGCGCAGGCGCAATTGAAGCCGGGCGCAACGGCGCCCGACTTCACGACGCAGGCGTCGCTGGGCGGCAAGACTTACACGTACTCGCTCGCCGATGCGCTGAAGCACGGGCCGGTCGTGCTGTATTTCTACCCGGCCGCGTTCACGAAGGGTTGCACCATCGAGGCGCATGCGTTCGCGGATGCTGTCGATCGTTACAAAGCTTACGGCGCGACGGTGATCGGCGTGTCGGCCGACAACATCGACACGCTGACCAAGTTCTCGGTGAGCGAGTGCCGCAGCAAATTCCCGGTCGCGGCCGATCCGGACGCGAAGATCATCCGCGAATATGACGCGAAGCTGCCCGCGCTCGATCGCGCGAACCGCGTGTCCTATGTGATTTCGCCGGAAGGGAAGGTGCTGTACGAGTACACGAGCCTGTCACCCGACAAGCACGTGGAGAATACGCTCGGCGCGGTCAAGGCGTGGGCCGACGCGCATCCGAAGCAATAAGCCGCAGGCGGGGAGCCCGCGGCAAGGCGGCCCGCCGCGGGGGCCGCAAGCACGATGAGAAACGCGCTGCCGGATGGCGGCGCGGGCGTGCAGGGTGTGCCGGACCTACGTTACGCGCGCAATGCCTGTTCGATCGGCACGCCGCCGCCGACGAAGCCGATGACCTTGCGCGAAATGCCCAGCTTGATCGCCTCGATCGCGGCCCATGCGACATCCTGGCGCGACACCGGCGGCGCCGCGTTCAGCGGCTCCTCGGTCAGTGCGATCTTGCCGACGCCCGGGCTGTCCGAGAGCGGGCCGGGGCGCAGGATCACGTAGTCGATATCCGATGCGATCACGCGCTCGTCGCCTTCGCGCTTCATCTGCGAGTAGTGGCGCAGCGCGTCGCCGCTGCGCTCCGGCCAGTACGCGGTCAGCGAACTGATCACGACCAGCTTCTGCACGTTGTAGGCGAGCGCATGCTCGGCCGCGCGCGCGACCGCGTCGCGGTCGATCTGCTCCTCTTCGGCGGCGCCTTCCGATTCGGCCGAACCGGCCGCGTAGATCACGTGCGTGATGCCCTGGAATGCGTGCGAGAAATCGCCCGTCAGATCGGCCTCGACGACCTTCGCGCCCGGCAGCGCATAGCCGTGCCGGCGCACCAGCGCTGTCACCTCGAATTCCGGCTGCTTGAGCAGCAGATCCGCGCAGGCCTGGCCCGTGCGGCCGGTCGCACCAATCAGCAGTACCTTCGTCGTCATGAAACCGCTCCTTGCACGATGCGTCATCCTCCCAGATAGGGACGGACGACCGATACTCAAGTGTATGTCGATTTGGGCCGGCGGCGTGCAGGTAATGAGGGACGCACCGCTCGAGGCTTGCCGGCGCGGCTCCGGAAGGCCTCCACCGGCACGTCATCGTGCGCATCGATTGCGGAATCGACCCGCCGACCGGCTATCATGTGCGCGATGCATTTTTCGCCGCGACGCAATGCAACGCGGCGACCAACCGGTTGGAGTACACATGGCATTACCCCTGGACAACGTCAGCATGGCCGTGTTCTGCGACTTCGAGAACGTCGCGCTCGGCGTGCGCGACGCGAAGTACGAGAAATTCGACATCCAGCCCGTGCTGGAGCGGCTGCTGCTGAAGGGCAGCATCGTCGTGAAGAAGGCATATTGCGACTGGGAGCGCTACAAGGGCTTCAAGGCGTCGATGCACGAGGCGAGCTTCGAGCTGATCGAGATTCCGCACGTGCGCCAGTCGGGCAAGAACTCGGCCGACATCCGGCTCGTCGTGGACGCGCTCGATCTCTGCTATACGAAGTCGCACGTCGACACGTTCGTCATCATCAGCGGCGACTCGGATTTTTCGCCGCTGGTGTCGAAGCTGCGCGAGAACGCGAAGAAGGTGATCGGGGTCGGCGTGAAGAAGTCGACGTCGGACCTGCTGGTCGCGAACTGCGACGAATTCATTTTCTACGACGACCTGGTGCGCGAGCAGCAGCGCGCGCAGGCGAAGCGCGAACAGCAGCACGCCGGTAACGGCGGCGCGAAGCGGCCGGACGAACCGTCGCGCAAGCCGGAGCTGGAAGCGCGCCGCAGCGAGGCGATCGCGCTCGCGGTCGAGACGTTCGATGCGTTGGCATCGGAGCGCGACGACGTCGGCAAGATCTGGGCGTCGGTGCTCAAGAGCGCGATCAAGCGCCGCAAGCCGGACTTCAACGAGTCGTATTACGGCTTCCGCGCGTTCGGCAACCTGCTCGACGAGGCGCAGGCGCGCGGGCTGCTCGAAGTGGGCCGCGACGACAAGTCGGGCGCGTTCGTGTCGCGGCCGCGCCAGTCGTCCGCGGTGGAGCAGGCGGCGGCACGCGATACGGGCGGCACGCACCATGGTCACGGCGCGCATCATGGTCACGGCGCACGCCACGCGGAAGCGGCACCGGCCGAGCGCCAGCCGCGGCGTCGCGGGCAGCGGGCGGAAGCAGCCGTGCAGGAAAGCGTGCAGGCCGACGCGCAGGAGGCGGCCGTCGTCGATGTCACGGACGAAGTGGCGCTCGTGCCGGCAGCGACGGCCGAGGCGACTGTAGTGACTGAAGCGACTGAAGTGGCCGACACGCACGGCGATGCGAAGGACGGCCGCAAGCGCGCGCGCAAGAGCGCGGCGAAGAAGACCGGCGCCAAGAAGGGCGGCGAAGCGAAGGGCGCCGGCCGGCAGGCGGCGGCGAAGCCGGACGAGGCCGCGCACGGCGGTGCGAAGCATGGTGGCGACAAGCACGCGCAAGGCATGCCTGCCGAAGCGACGCATCGCGACATGGAGCATCGTGAGGAGCGGCACGTCGCGGCGCCGACGGCTGGCGAGTACGGCGCTCCGGCGGCTGCCGCGCAGCCCGCACCCGAAGCGGCACCGGCTGCCGAATCGACCGGTGAGGCGGCTGGCGAAGCTGCGGCTGCAAAGCCGAAAAAGCCGGCCCGCAAGACGGCTCCCCGCGCGCGTCGTCCGCGCAAGACGGCCACCGCTGCCGAGTAACGCTGGCCGCGTTGGCCGCGCGGGGCGGCGTCCGACCGCGGGCGCCGCTTGTCTCACCTCGCCGGCCGACGCGTCCCGTTATCCGTTCAGCACGTACGGCTGCGTCATCACTTCGAGGAAGTGACCGTCCGGATCGTCGAAATACACGCCGCGTCCGCCGTGATGGCGGTAGATCTCACCGGTCTGCCGCTTCGCCGGATCGGCCCAGTGCGGCAGACCGCGCTCGCGAATGCGCGCGTACACGCGATCGAAGCCGGCCTCGTCGGTCAGGAATGCGTAGTGCTGGGACGCGATCTCTCCCTCCTTTTCATAAAAATCGAGCGACACGCCGTTCTCGAGCGGCACGACCAGCATCGGGCCGAACGGCGTCGGAGCCGGCAACTCCAGAAGTTCGGTGAGGAAGCGGCTCGACGCGTGCTTGTCGCGACACCAGACGATCGTATGGTTGAGCTGGACGTTCATGGCGGGCTCCCGGGAACGGGCGCGAGGGTGGGCATGGACACACGATAGTCGATCGCCGCCGGCGCGCAAGCCTCGACCCCGGGCGAACGCGGCAGCCTCGTCGTCGTCGGCCCCGGCGGCCGCACGTGAATCGTCGGCTGAAACGATCTGGACGATCGGCTACTTTTTCGGGAGCCAAGGTCATTGGCGCGGCTTTTTGCGCCGCCAAGAATCTCTGTCAAGCATCGCCGCCATCCGCCGGATGACGAACCGGCGATGCGCGACAGGGAGACAGACGATGCGCTTCACGCTGAACGGCCAGCCGTTCGATTTCGACGGCGATCCCGATACGCCGCTGCTGTGGGTCATTCGCGACTCGGCCCGCCTCGCCGGCACCAAATACGGCTGCGGCATCGGTGCATGCGGCGCCTGCACCGTCCATCTCGACGGCGAAGCCGCGCGCTCATGCGTGCTGCCGGCCGCGAGCGTCGCGGGCCGCTCGGTGACGACGATCGAAGGGCTGTCGCACGATCGCTCGCACCGGGTGCAGCGCGCGTGGATCGAGAAGGACGTGCCGCAGTGCGGCTACTGCCAGTCCGGGATGGTGATGGCCACCGCCGCGCTGCTCGCGCGGCATCGCAAGCCGACCGACGCGCAGATCGACCAGGCCGTCACGAACCTGTGCCGCTGCGCGACCTATCAACGCATTCGCGAGGCGATCCATGTCGCGGCCGGCTGACGCGGGGCGGGAGCGGCATGCGCCGAACGCGTCCCGGCGCGTGTTCCTGAAAGGCGGCGTCGCGCTGGCGGGCAGCCTGCTGCTGCCGCTCGCGATCGGCGACGTCGTGCATGCGGCCGGCGACGGCGCGCGCTTTCGCGAGATCAACGACTGGGTGCGCATCGACGCCGACGGCAGGACGATCATCGGCCTGTCGCAGGCGGAAGTCGGGCAGGGCGTCTACACGGGGCTGCCGCAGGTGCTCGCCGACGAGATGGATGCCGACTGGCGCAGCGTGACGATCGAATTCGTCACGGGGCGCGATGCGTACCGGATCGACGCCGCGAACGAGGCGCCACAGCAGTTCGTCGGCGCGTCGATGTCGGCGACGATGTTCTACACGCGGCTGCGCATCGCGGGTGCGCAGGCGCGCTCGGCATTCCTGCGGGCCGGCGCCGCGCGGCTCGGCGTGCGTGACACGCAGTGCGTGACGCGCGACGGCCGCGTGATCCATGCGCCGAGCGGCCGGTCGCTGTCGTATGGCGCGCTCGTCGACGCCGCCGCGAAGCTGCCGCCCGATCCGCAGCCGCGCCTGAAGCCGCCATCCGCGCACACGTTGATCGGGCGTGGGCTGCACAAGCTCGACGTGCCCGCAAAGGTCGACGGCAGCGCGATCTTCGGCATCGACGTGCAGGTGCCCGACATGCTGGTCGGCGCGCTGACGATGGCACCGACGCTGAACGGCCGGCCGACGGCCGTGAAGAACCGCGACGTGCTGCGCGCGATGCCGGGCGTCGTCGACGTCGTGCTGGCGAAGGACGCGGTGATCGTCGTCGCGCACACCTACTGGCAGGCGAAGAAGGCGTGCGACGCGGCGGACATCGTGTGGGACGCCGGCACGACACCGGCGTTCGACAGCGCGACGATCCTCGCGCAGCGCAAGGGCGCGCTGCAGGCCGAGCACGCGGTGGTCGCGACGACGATCGGCGAGCCCGCGCGCCGGCTCGCCGAGGCCGGCACGATCGTCGAAGCCGACTACCACACGCCGTACATCGTTCACGCGACGATGGAACCCGTCAACGCGACCGTGCATGTGCGGGCGGGCGAGATCGAGGTGTGGGGGCCGATCCAGGGGCAGGACAAGGTGCGCTGGACGCTGTCGGCGCTGTTCGACGTGCCGGCCGAGCGCGTGATCGTCAACACGACGTTTCTCGGCGGCAGCTTCGGCCGCAAGTACGTGCCCGATTTCGTCGTGCATGCGGCCGTCGCGTCGAAGGCGGTCGGGCGGCCCGTGAAGGTGATCCGCTCGCGCGAGGACGACATCCGTCACGGCTTCTATCGGCCGTGCGCGTCCGCGCGATTGCGCGCGGCGCTCGGCAGCGACGGGCTGCCCGTCGCGCTGCATGCGCGCGTCGCCGGCCACTCGCTGTATGCGGCGATCAAGCGCGATCGCTACGAGCAGGCCGGCGGCTGGGACGAGACGATGCTCGACGGCCTGTACGACCTTTGCTACGACGTGCCGAACCTGCTGGTCGATTCGGTCACGGTGATGCAGCCGATTCCGGTCAGCTTCATGCGCAGCGTCGGCAGCACGTCGACGGTGTTTTTCCTCGAGAGTTTCGTGAACGAGCTCGCGCACACCGTACGTGCCGACCCCGTGCGATACAGGCGTGCATTGCTGAAGCACGACGCGCTCGCGCTGCGGGTGCTCGACGCGACGGCCGCGCGCGCGAACTGGTTCGGCCGCGCGCCGGCCGGCGTGTCGCGCGGCGTCGCGTATTCGCTGTACACGGGGCGCGGTGGCGCGTTCCGCACCTACGTCGCGGCGATCGCCGACGTGCGGGTGACGGGCGGCCAGGTGAAGCTCGAGCGGATCGTGTGCGGGATCGACTGCGGCCGCGCGATCAATCCGCTGCTGATTCGCGAGATGGTCGAAGGCGGTGTCGGTTTCGCGCTGACCAATACGTTCAGGAGCGAGATCACGTTCGAGCACGGCGCGGTCGTGCAGCGCAATTTCGCCGACTATCCGCTGCTCGGTCTGGCCGCGATGCCGACGATCGACGTCGTGATCGTCGACAGCGATCGTGATCCGCAAGGCTGCGGCGAAGTCGCGCTGCCGCCCGTCGCGCCGGCCGTCGCCGATGCGATCTGGCGCGCGACCGGCGAGCGGCCGCGTTCGATGCCGTTCGCCACGCCGCTCGCGACCTGAGCGATCCCAGCGTTCCCCACGAGACCTGCCGCGCCCGGTGCGCGCCGGTCGATATCAAGCACAACTACACGACTGGTCTGGAGACTTCCATGAAAACCTTCCGCACGGCCGCGACGGCCGTTTCGCTCGCGGCCGCCGCCGCGTCGCCGGGCGCGCACGCGCAGAGCAGCGTGACGCTGTACGGCATCGTCGACACCGGCATTCAGTACTACAACAACGCGTCGGGGGGCGGCTCGGTCGCCGGCATGCCGTCGCTGACCGGTGAAGTGCCGTCGCGCTTCGGGTTGCGCGGCGTCGAGGATCTCGGCGGCGGCTATCGCGCGTTCTTCGTGCTCGAGAACGGCTTCGCGCCGAACTCGGGGGCGCTGAACTACGGCGGGCGCCTGTTCGGCAGGCAGGCGAACGTCGGCATCGAGTCGCCGTACGGCGCGCTCACGCTGGGGCGGCAGATGAACATGTCGATGCGGGTGCTGCTCAACGCCGACGTGATCGGTCCGTCGATCCATTCGATGGCGAGCTTCGACAGCTACCTGCCGAACGCGCGCAGCGACAACGCGCTCGGATATCTCGGCCGCTTCGGCGGCGTGACGCTCGGCGGCACCTACAGCACCGGGCGCGACGACGCGGGCCCGGCCGGCCCGTCGGCGACCCATTGTGCGGGCAACGTGGCGGGCGACCCGGTCGCCTGCCGCCAGTACACGATGATGGTGGCGTACGACGCGCCGCAGTTCGGCGCGGCCGCTTCGTATGACGTAATGCACGGCGGCGCGGGCGCGTCGGCGCCGCTGTCGAGCCCCGGCTATACGGACACGCGCACGATCGTCGACGCGTACGTGAAATTCGGCATCGCGAAACTCGGCGCGGGCTGGATCCGCCGCAACACGGCGGCCGCGGCGCACAGCCAGTCGGACATCTTCTTCGCGGGCGGCACGGTCCAGGCAACGCCGGCGCTATCATTCGACGCACAGGCGCTGCGCTACCTGCTGCGCGGCCGCTTCGACTCGAACCTGTTCGTCGCGCGGGCGAACTACAGCCTGTCGAAGCGTACGATGGTCTATACGTCCGTCGGCTACATGACGAACAGCGCACTGGGCACGTCGGCGGTGGCGGCCGGCGGCACCGTCGGCGCCGGCCAGAACCAGGTCGGCGTGATGGCGGGCATCCAGCAGCGCTTCTGAGCGGGCGGCCCGCACTACGGAGACTCCGACGATGACGACCGATCTTCTCAGCGACGTGCTGACCGACCTGCGGGCCGATGCGGTTGTCACCGGGCGCTTCACGCTGAGCGCGCCGTGGGCGATCCGCAAGCCGGCCGTCGCGGGCGCACCGTTTCGCACCTGTGCCGGCAGCCCGTTCTTCCTGGTGGTCGCGGGAGCCGCACCCGTGCACGTCGAGCCGGGCGACTTCGTGCTGCTGCCGCACGGCGACGAACACGTGATGGCATCGTCGCTCGACGAGCCGCCGGTGCCGTTCGATACGCTGATGGCGGACAAGGGCATCCGGCCGCGCTTCGACACGCCGCTCGAATTCGTCGCGGGCGGCGGCGGCGCGACGAGCGACCTCTATACCGGGATCGTCATTTATCGCGACATCGTGCGCAGCCCGCTGTTCTCCGTGCTGCCGCCGCTGATTCACGTCCGCGCGAACGACGCGGCCGTCGCGCCGTGGCTCGCGAGCACGCTGCAGAGCTTCATCGAGGAGTCGATGGCGTGCCAGCCCGGCTGGGCCGTGGCCGCGACGCGTCTGGCCGACGTGCTGTTCGTGCAGCTGTTGCGCGCGCACCTGCAGTCGTCGGCGAATCACACGGGCTGGCTGCGCGGCCTGACCGATGCGCAGATCGGCCGCGCGATGGCGCTGATGCACCGCGACCCGCGCCGTGACTGGCAGCTCGCGAGTCTCGCGGCCGAGGCCGGCATGTCGCGCTCGCGCTTTTGCGCGCGTTTCGCCGAACTGGTCGGCGAGACGCCGATCGGTCACCTGACCGCTTACCGGATGTACCTGGCGAGCGGCGAGCTCACGCACGGCAAGCTGCGGCTGATCGAGATCGCCGAGCGGGTCGGCTACACGTCGGAAAAGGCGTTCGCGCGCGCATTCCATCGCTGGTCGGGAATGGCGCCGCGCCGCTATGCGCGCAACGCGCAGAATCTGTACGACCTCGCACGGCATGGATGACGGCGCGTCGCGCTATCGGGGCCGGCGCTTGCCCGCGGGATCGCGATTCCCGAAGCGGTTTGTCGTACGCGGGCGCCGCGGAGCGCGGCAGTGGGTGCTCCACGCCCCGTCGCCCCGCGTCCCGCCGCGTGCCGCTACACGTTACTCCCCGGCCACCGCCGGCCCGCCCGAATTGCCGCGGCGGTTGCGGCGCTTCTCGCCCCACACGCGCAGCCGGTCCATGTACAGATAGACGACCGGCGTCGTATAGAGCGTCAGCACCTGCGACATGATCAGGCCGCCGGCGATCGCGATCCCGAGCGGCGCGCGCAGCTCGGCGCCGTCGCCATGGCCGAACGCGAGCGGCAGCGCGCCGAGGAGCGCCGCCATCGTCGTCATCATGATCGGCCGGAAGCGCAGCAGGCACGCTTCGTGGATCGCATCGAACGACGACTTGTTGCCGTTGCGCGCCTGGTCGATCGCGAAGTCGACCATCATGATCGCGTTCTTCTTCACGATGCCGATCAGCAGGATCACGCCGATCAGCGCGATGATGCTGAATTCCGTCTTGAACAGCAGCAGCGCGAGCAGTGCGCCGACGCCGGCCGACGGCAGCGTCGACAGGATCGTGATCGGGTGGATGTAGCTCTCGTACAGGATCCCGAGCACGATGTAGACGGCCAGCAGCGCCGCGAGGATCAGGATCGGCTGGTTGTTCAGCGATTGCTGGAACGCCTGCGCGGTGCCCTGGAAGCTGCCGACGATCGTCGGCGGCACGCCGATCTGCGCCATCGTCTGGTAGATCGCCTGGGTCGCCTGCGACAGCGACACACCCGGCGGCAGGTTGAACGAGATCGTCGTCGCGACGAAGAGGCCCTGGTGGTTGACCGACAGCGGCGTCGTGCTCGGGCCGAAGGTCGCGATCGCGGACAGCGGGATCATCGTCGACTTCGACGTCGACACCGCCGCGCCCGACGACGCGCTCGACTTGCCGCTCGACGCGATCGAGTTCAACGCCTGGTTGCGCGCGGAATCGGACGCGATCGCCGCGGCGCTGGTGGCGGCCGTGCCGGCGCTCGACGTGCCGGCCGAGGTCGCGATGAAGGTGCCGGCCGCCGCGTTGGTCGACTGCGAGCCGTTCGCGCTGCCGCCCGACGTGCTGATCCACACTTCGTTCAGCATTTGCGGGCTCTGCCAGTATTTCGGCGCGACTTCCATCACGACGTGGTACTGGTTCAGCGGGTTGTAGATCGTCGAGACCTGGCGCTGGCCGAACGCGTCGTACAGCGTGTTGTCGATCTGCGCGGGCTTGATGCCGAGCCGCGCGGCGGTCGCGCGGTCGATCGTCACCATCGCCTCCAGCCCGCCTTGCTGCTGGTCCGAGTTGACGTCGGTCAGCTCGGCGCGCTTCTGCAGCGCCTCGGTCAGCAGCGGGCCCCACTTGTACAGGTCGGCGCTCGAATCGCCGAGCAGCGTGAACTGGTATTGCGCGTTGCTCTGCCGGCCGCCGACGCGGATGTCCTGCGCCGCCTGCAGGAACGTGCTCGCGCCGGCGACATCCGCCAGCGGCTTGCGCAGCTGCTGGATCACCTGGTCGGCCGACAGCTTGCGCTCGGTGCGGTCCTTCAGCGTGACGAACATGAAGCCCGAATTGGTCTGCGTGCCGCCGGTAAAGCCCGCGGCGCTCTGCACGTTCGGGTTGCTCTGCACGATCCGCATCATCTCGGTGAACTTCTGCTTCATGGCCTGGAACGACGTGGACTGGTCGGCCCGAATGCCGCCGATCATCAGCCCGGTGTCCTGCTGCGGAAAGAAGCCCTTCGGCACGATGATGTAAAGATAGACGTTCAGCCCGATCGTCGCGAACAGGATCAGCAGGACCAGCAGCGGGCGGCGCAGCGCCCACGACAGCGAGCGCTCGTAGCCGCGCTGCATGCGTGCGAAGAAGCGTTCCAGGAAGCGGCCGAGGCGGCCTTCCTCGTGCGCGTCGTGCGGCTCGCGCAGCAGCCGCGCGCACATCATCGGCGTGACCGTCAGCGAGACCGCGAGCGATACCGCGATCGCGAGCGACAGCGTCAGCGCGAATTCGCGGAACAGGCGCCCGACGATGCCGCCCATCAGCAGGATCGGCAGGAACACCGCGACGAGCGAGATGCTCATCGACAGGACCGTGAAGCCGACCTCGCGCGCGCCGTCGAACGCGGCCTGCAGCCGCGGCTTGCCGTTCTCGATGTGACGCGTGATGTTCTCGAGCACGACGATCGCATCGTCGACGACGAAGCCGGTCGCGACGATCAGCGCCATCAGCGACAGATTGTCGATCGAGAAGCCGAGCAGGTACATCGCGCCGAACGTGCCGATGATCGAGATCGGCACCGCGACGCTCGGAATCAGCGTCGCGCGCCAGTTGCGCAGGAACAGGAACACGACCATCACGACGAGGCTGATCGCGATCAGCAGCGTGTGCTCGGTGTCCTTCAGCGACGCCCGGATCGTCGTCGAACGGTCGAGCACCGGCGTCACCGTGATGTCGGCCGGCAGCGACGCGGTGAGCTGCGGCAGCGCGGTGCGCACGCGATCGATCGTCTCGATGATGTTCGCGCCGGGCGAGCGGTAGAGGATCACGAGCACCGCGCGCTTGCCGTTCGACAGGCCGAGGTTGCGCAGGTCCTCGACCGAGTCGACGACCTCGGACAGATCGGACAGCCGCACGGCCGCGCCGTTGCGGTACGCGACGACCAGGTCGCTGTACTGCGACGCATGCGACGCCTGGTCGTTCGTATAGAGCTGGTAGTGCTTCGGGCCGAATTCGATCGCGCCCTTCGGGCTGTTCGCGTTCGCGGCCGCGAGTGCGGCGCGCACGTCCTCGAGTCCGATCCCGTAGTGGAACAGCGCATGCGGTTCGAGCTCGACGCGCACGGCCGGGTTCGCGGAACCGCTCACCGACACCTGCCCGATCCCGTCGATCTGCGACAGCGACTGCTGCAGCACCGTCGACGCGGCGTCGTACAGCTTCGCCGGCGACGACGTTTCCGACGTGAGCGACACGATCATGATCGGCGAGTCGGCCGGGTTGACCTTGCGGTACGTCGGGTTGCTTTTGAGCGAGGCGGGCAGGTCGGCGCGCGCCGCGTTGATCGCGGCCTGCACGTCGCGCGCGGCGCCGTCGATGTCGCGGTTCAGCCCGAACTGCAGGATGATCCGCGCGTTGCCGACCGTGCTGGTCGACGTCATTTCGCTGACGTCGGCGATCGAGCCCAGGTGCCGCTCGAGCGGGCTCGTCACGCTGGTCGCGACGGTCTCGGGGCTCGCGCCGGGCAGCGACGCCTGCACCGAGATGGTCGGGAAGTCGACCTGCGGCAGCGGCGACACCGGCAGCTTGATGAACGCGAACAGGCCGGCGAGCGCGACGCCGAGCGCGAGCAGCGTCGTCGCGACGGGGCGGGTGATGAAGGGGCGCGACAGGTTCATTGCTTACACATCCGTGCGCTTGCCGGCGTCGGCGCCGGGGCCGTACCGCTCGAACCAGCCGCGCGCGCGGCGCGCGAGGCTGTCGAAGCCGAGATAGATCACCGGCGTCGTGAACAGCGTCAGCACCTGCGACACGATCAGGCCGCCGGCGATCGCGATCCCGAGCGGCTGGCGCAGCTCGGAGCCCGCGCCCGCGCCGACGATCAGCGGCACCGCGCCGAGCAGCGCGGCGAGCGTCGTCATCAGGATCGGCCGGAAGCGCAGCAGGCACGCCTGGTAGATCGCCTCGCGCGGCGGCTTGCCTTCGACCCGTTCGGCCTCGAGCGCGAAGTCGATCATCATGATCGCGTTCTTCTTCACGATGCCGATCAGCAGCACGATCCCGATGATCCCGATGATGTCGAGGTCGTGCCCGGTGATCATCAGCGCGAGCAGCGCGCCGACGCCGGCCGACGGCAGCGTCGACAGGATCGTGATCGGGTGGATGTAGCTCTCGTACAGCACGCCGAGCACGATGTACATCGTGACGACCGCCGCGAGGATCAGGAACAGCTGGTTCGACAGCGACGCCTGGAACGCGAGCGCCGCGCCCTGGAAGCGCGTCTGGAACGAGCCGGGCAGGCCGATGTCCTTCTCGGCGGCGCCGATCGCCTTCACGGCCTCGCCGAGCGACGCGCCCGGCGCGAGGTTGAACGAGATCGTCGTCGACGGAAACTGCGACAGGTGCGCGATCAGCAGCGGCGACGGCCGTTCATGGAACGACGCGATCGACGACAGCGGCACCTGGCCGCCGCCGGCGGACGGCAGGTAGATGTCGTTCAGCGATTCGGCGTAATGCTGCTCCTTCGGCTCCGACTCGAGAATCACGCGGTACTGGTTCGACTGCGTGAAGATCGTCGACACGATGCGCTGGCCGAACGCGTCGTACAGCGCGTTGTCGACGGTCGCCGGCGTGATGCCGAAGCGCGCGGCGCTGGCGCGGTCGATCTCGATGTACACCGACTGGCCGTTGCTCTGCAGGTCGGTCGCGACGTCGGCGAGCGACGGCTCCTTCTGCAGCCGCGTGACGAGCTTCGGCACCCAGGTCGCGAACTCGTCGGGGTTCGGGCTCGTCAGCATGAACTGGTACTGCGTCGGGCTCACGGTGGAGTCGATCGTCAGATCCTGCACCGACTGCATGAACAGCGTGATGCCGGTCACGTTCGCGACGCGCTGCTGCAGGTCGCGGATGATCTGCGCGGACGACTCGGAGCGGTGGTCGCGCGCCTTCAGGTTGATCAGCATCCGGCCGCTGTTCAGCGTGATGTTGCTGCCGTCGACGCCGATGAACGACGTGAGGCTCTCGACGTTCGGATCCTTCAGGATCTCGGCCGCGAGCGCCTGCTGGCGTTCGGCCATCGCGCCGTACGAGATCGACTGCGGCGCCTGCGTGATCGCCTGGATCACGCCGGTATCCTGCGCGGGGAAGAAGCCCTTCGGTATGTACACGTAGAGCAGGGCGGTCAGCGCGAGCGTCAGCAGCGCGACGACGAGCGTCGAGCCCTGGCGGTTCAGCACCCATTCGAGCGCGACCCCGTAGCGCGCGATCACCCGGTCGATCACGCGGTGCACGCGCGCCTCGAAGCGGTGGCTTTCCGGCGGCGGCGAATGGCGCAGCAGCTTCGCGCACATCATCGGCACGAGCGTGAGCGAAACGATCGCCGAGATCACGATCGTCACCGCGAGCGTGATCGCGAATTCGTGGAACAGGCGGCCTACCACGTCGCCCATGAACAGCAGCGGGATCAGCACCGCGATCAGCGACACCGTCAGCGAGATGATCGTGAAGCCGATCTGCCTCGAGCCCTTCAGCGCCGCCTCGAGGCCCGTGTGGCCTTCCTCGACGTAGCGTGCGATGTTCTCGATCATCACGATCGCGTCGTCGACGACGAAGCCGGTCGCGATGGTGAGCGCCATCAGCGACAGGTTGTTCAGCGAGAAGCCTGCCAGGTACATCACCGCGAGCGTGCCGATCAGCGACAGCGGCACCGACAGGCTCGGGATGATCGTCGCGTAGACGTTCGCGAGAAACAGGTACATCACCAGCACGACCAGCGCGACCGCGAGCAGCAGCTCGAACTGCACGTCGCGCACGGCGGCGCGGATCATCGTAGTGCGGTCGGTGACGATCTGCACGTCGAGCGCCGCGGGCAGCGTCTCCTGCAGCTTCGGCAACTGCGCCTTGATCGCGTCGACGGTCGCGATCACGTTCGCGCCCGGCTGGCGCTGCACGTTCAGGATGATCGCGGGCTCCGCGTTCACCCACGCGCCGAGCTTGGTGTTCTCCGAGCCGGCGACCACCTTCGCGACGTCGGTCAGCATCACCGGGCGGCCGCTCTTGTATGCGACGACCGCGGAGTTGTACTGGTCGGCGCTGGTGAGCTGGTCGTTGGCGTTGATCGTGTACGCGCGCGTCGGGCCGTCGAAGTTCCCCTTCGGCGTGTTCACGTTCAGGTTCGAGATCGTCGTGCGCAGGTCGTCGAGGTTCATCCCGTACTGCGCGAGCGCGGTCGGGTTTGCCTGGATCCGCACGGCCGGCCGGTTGCCGCCCGACAGGCTGACGAGGCCGACGCCGGCGATCTGCGAGATCTTCATCGCGAGGCGCGTATCGGTCAGGTCCTGCACCTGCGTGAGCGGCAAGGTCTTCGACGTGATGGCGAGCGTCAGCACCGGCGCGTCGGCCGGATTGACCTTCGCGTAGATCGGCGGGGCCGGGAGGTCGGACGGCAGCAGGTTGCCGGCCGCGTTGATCGCGGCCTGGACTTCCTGCTCGGCGATGTCGAGCGGCAGGTCGAGCGAGAACTGCAGCGTGATCACCGACGCGCCGGCCGAGCTTTGCGACGACATCTGGTTCAGCGACGGCATCTGCCCGAATTGCCGCTCGAGCGGCGCCGTGACCGACGACGTCATCACCTCCGGGCTCGCGCCCGGGTAGAAGGTCTGAACCTGGATCGTCGGGTAGTCGACTTCGGGCAGCGCGGCGAGCGGCAGGAAGCGCAGCGCGACGAGACCGGCCAGCATGATCGCCGCCATCAGGAGGGCGGTGCCGACCGGCCGGAGAATGAAGAGGCGGGATGGATTCATCGAGCGGCCCGCGCGTTACTGGACCGCGGGGGCCGCGGCCTGCGACGCGCCGTGCTTGTGTCCGCCGCGGTGGCCGGCCGTACCCGATGCACCCGATGCACCCGATGCACCCGACGCCGCGCCGGCGCCGTGCGCGCCCGACGCGCCTTTGGGTTTGTCGGCCGGGATCGTGATCTTCGCGCCTTCGCGCAGCCGGTCGGAGCCGTCGGTGACCACGCGCTCGCCGAGCGCGACGCCGCTGACGATGCTCGTGCGTTCGCCGTCGACCGGGCCGATCGTGACCTTGCGCACCGTCACGGTGTTGTCGGGTTTCACGATGTACACGAACTGGCCGATCGAGCCCGTCAGCACCGCGGCCGTCGGCACGATCGTCGCATTGCGCAACACGTCGACGAGCAGGCGCGTGTTCACGAACTGATTCGGGAACAGCAGGCCTTCCTTGTTATCGAACGTCGCGCGCAGCTTGACCGTGCCGGTGCTCGTGTCGATCTGGTTGTCGAGCGTTTCGAGCGAGCCCGTCTCGAGCGGTACCGTGTTGTTGCGGTTGTACGCGGTGACCGACAGCTTCTTGCCCGCGTTCACCTGCTTGAGGATCTGCGACAGGTTGTCTTCCGACGTCGTGAAGATCACGCTCATCGGCTGCATCTGCGTGATCACGACGATGCCGTTCGTGTCGCCCGCCGTCACGTAGTTGCCGGGGTCGACCTGGCGCAGGCCGACGCGGCCCGACACCGGCGCCGTGATGCGTGCGTACGTGAGGTTCAGCTTCGCGGAATCGATCGCCGCCTGGTCGGTCTTCACCGTTCCTTCGTATTGCTTGACGAGCGACGCCTGCGTGTCGACCGTCTGCGATGCGATCGAGTCCTGCGACAGCAGTGTCTGGTAGCGCTTCAGGTCGAGGCGGGCCGTCGCGAGCAATGCCGCGTCGCGGGCGTGCGTGCCTTCGGCGTTTTCGAGCGCGACCTGGTACGGACGCGGGTCGATCTGCGCGAGCAGGTCGCCCTTCTTGACGAGCTGGCCTTCCTGGAACGCGACGGACTGCAGATAGCCCGACAGCTGCGTCTTGACCGTCACGTTCGCGAGCGGCGTCACGGTGCCGAGCGCGGACAGCACGATCGGCATCTCGCCTTGCGTCGCGGTCGCGACCGACACGGGCTGCGGAATGTTCGCCATCGCGGCCGGGCCGCCGCGGCCGCGATGGCCGCCGCCGGCGCTCGCACCGGAGGCCGCGCTGCCTGCGGCCTGCGTGCCGGCCGGCGTGCGGCTCCACGGGTGCCACCACAGCAGGCCGCCGATGACGACTGCGAGCGTCCCGATCACCAGCGTGCGGCGCGGGCGACGGGCGGCAGGGGAGGCGGGATCCTTCGAAGGGGGCGTGGGCTTTTGTTGGTTGTCCATCGTGTTCTGTCAGGAAGACGGCGCGGCGTGCCGGAAAACGGGGGTGGAGCGGCGCGTGGGCATGCGATGCCGCGAGGGCCGGCTCGGTACGGCCCTGGCGGTCCGCGCGGGAAAGAGCGGTGCGCACCGCGAATGCGGCACGACGATGGGCATGATGCTACGTCCCGTCCCCGTTACAGTCCAGCGGTCTATCTTTCAACGGGTTACGGTCGTTACATAACGCGACGGGACGGTGACGGATCGATTACACGGCGCTGCGCCGGGCCGGCGCGCCGCCGATTTCGCGGGTGATTTTCGCGATGCATTCGTGCAGCGCCGGCACCACGTGTTCCTGCAGCCATTCGGCCGAACACTGGCTCGATGCGCCGCCGCAGTTCACCGAGTAGCGCTGGCCCGACGGGCCGACGAAGCCGGCCGCGACCGCGTTCAGCCCTTCGCGCCATTCGCCGATCGCGATCGCGTGGCCTGCGCGCATCGCGTCCTCGAGACCGGGGTTCAGGCGCGCCGACACGTGCGGCCAGTCGTCGCCGGCCGTCGCGCGCAGCGCGTCGAGCAGCGTGCGACGCTCGTCGTCCTCCAGCGCCGCGAGATACGCGCGGCCGACCGCGGTGCGCGCGATGTCCATCCGCGAGCCGATCTCGAGGCGCGTGACGAGCACGGCCGAGCGCGGCCGGATCACGTCGATCGCGACCATGTCGAGCCGGTCGCGCACCGCCAGGTGCACCGACAGCGACGTGCGTTCGGCGAGTTCGATCATGAACGGCCGAGAGCGCGCGCGGATATCGAAGTTGCGCAGGAACCCGTGGCTCAGCTCCAGCACCGACGCGGTCAGCACGAAGCGCTCGCTGTCGGGCAGCTGGAACAGGAAGCCGGCGCTGACGAGCGTCGCCGTGATGCGCGACACGGTGGGCTTCGGGATGCCCGTCAATTCGGTCAGCTCGCGGTTGCTGACGGGGGCGTCGGCGGCCGCGATGCGGCGCAGCACGGCGAGGCCGCGCGCGAGCGCGGTGATCTCGTCCGGCGCCGATTCACGGTCCCGGGGTGCGGGAGGCGTTACAGATGTCGACACGGGGAATTCTCTCTATTTCCGAAACTCGATTTCAATTTTGTTGGTATCGTAAGATGATTGTCAAAAGATGCATGTTCCGTGGGTGAATCGTTCATCGTATGGGATTTTACGGGTTCACCCTTGGTTTATTAGGAAAGTCCTCAAATGACCATTGCCGGAAAGTGCAGGAGCCGGTGCAAATACCGCTTGACTTGTCGGGCGGAAACGGAAAGAATGTCTCACGTTTTCGAAACATCGTTTCAGGAGTTTAACCGGCAACGGTGTTTCGCGCAGTCTCTCAGGTTCTAGCACGGCCCTCGGAATGGCTAGAACTTTTTTAGCGCCACGGTCTCCGTGGCGCTTTTTTTTGCCCGTTATCGGCGCGCAACGAAGTTTGCAGCAGCTAGCAAGAGCGGTTTCAAAAACGTCAAAGTATGCCGCATTGCCGAAGGTTGTTGTTCGGCGCCCGATCTGGAGCGCTATTTCCTCATCAACGTGATGTGCGGCGGGTTGACTGCCTGGGGCTATCTGAAACGAATGATGGCGCGAGGTGGGGCGCGCGTGCTGATGCGCGGCGCGCCGTGTGCAACGCATTACCAGAGTGGTCACGTCGATCCCATGATGCGCGTACCCAGTGAAATACCGAGCGCCGATAGCGAAGCGTTGATCTTCTGCTGATCGCGTTCCCAACGCGACAGTGCGGCATCGAACGCCGTGCCTCGCGCGAAAGCCTGCATCGCTTCGGCGAGTCCAACCGCATTGTCCGCCGCCTTTGCCACGCCGGCCGCGGTATGGGGGCGGACAAGGCAAGCCGCGTCGCCAAGCAGTACCGCGCGGCCGAACACCATTCGCTCGACGACAAGATCCCGAATTGCCTGTGCGAATGGCGCGTGCGTTGCATCGACGAGCGCGGCGAGCGTCGGCCCGAGCAGGTTGCGGGCCGCGTCGACGAGTTCCGACCGATGGTCGTCGCGCATTGCACCGGGCGGCAGCGATCCGTCTCGCTGTGTGCCGTCCCGGGAACGAAACAGTTCAGGTAGCTTGTCGTACGAGAGACGCCGGTACCACACCCAGTTCACGCGCCGTTTGCCGGGCTCGACGGTGCCGTCGCGACCTGGCACCAGGTAGGTCAGGAACAGATGTGCGTCACCCTGCTGAAACGTAAAGCGGTTGCGCAGCACGCGAAGTACCTGATCGGGCAGGTCATGTTCGTCGACGAGCCCGCGCCACGCAACGTAACCCGCATAGGTGGGTTGCGTATCGGGCAGCAGTTGCGCGCGCACGCCGGAGCGCCCGCCATCCGCGCCGACGAGCAGATCCGCGTGTTCTATCCGGCCGCTCGCGAAATGCGCGGTGACGCGCGCGCCATCGGAATCGAGTCGCTCGAACGTCTCGCCTGCGTGGACGACGCCCGCTGGCAGCGCGCGCTTCAGCGCCGTATAGATCACATTCCACGCAGTCTGGGTTTGCGGCATCCGCATTTGCTGCACGATCCGGTCACCCTCGTCGAGATAGATCCGCTCGCTCGAATCCACGCCGGTATCGCCCGGCATCGGTACTCCGCCGAATGCGAACGCGCGGACGATCGGCGGCTGCAGGACGATGCCTCCGCCGCGGCTATCGAGCTCGCTCGGCGACTGTTCGAACACGCTGACGCGCCATCCAGCCGCACGCAGCGCAGTTGCCGTGAAGAGTCCGCCTACCGATCCGCCGATCACGAGTGCCCGCGGCCTCGATACGTCATTCATGAAGTGCTCCTGTCAACCAGTGGATCGCGCGACCGCGCGTCCAATTTCCTGCTGCCTCGATGCCGGTGCGCCACGAATTCAACCTTCCCAGCTCTTCAGGAAATCGAGCAGCAGCGCGTTGACGCGTTCCGGCTGTTCTTCCTGCGGAAGGTGGCCGCATTGCGCGATGGGCTCGGCCCGAAGATGTGTCGCCATGCTTTCCCAGACGGATTTCATGTCGAACATCTTGCCGACCGCGTAAAAATCCTCACCCCAGATCGCCATGGTCGGGCATGCGATCTTCACATCGGCGTCGGCGAGATCCTGTTTGACGTCTTCCGCGTTCGCGCGATAGTCGGCGAGTGCGCCACGTACGGCGCCGGGACGACGATAGGCCCGGACATACGTGTCGAACGCCTCGCCGGAAATGGCGTGCGGGTTGTAGCACCAGTCGGAGAAGAAGTGGCCGAGCCACTCGGCTTCCTTGCCGGCGATCAGTGCTTCGGGCAGGTCCGCTACCTGATGAAACAGGAAGAACCAGTACGCGCGTGCCGTCTGGGCGGTCATGTTCTGCGCGACGATGCGGGTCGGCACGTTGTCCATCACGACCAGGCGCTCGAGGCGCTCGGGGAAGTCCTTCGCGAAGCGTGTCGCGACGCGTGCGCCGCGATCGTGCCCGACCAGCGCGATTCGGCCGATGCCCAGCGTGTCGAGCAATGCGACGAGATCGCGGGCCATGTTGCGTTTGTCGTAGCCGGCGGCCGGCTTGTCGGTTTCGCCGTAGCCGCGCAGGTCGGGCACGATGACGCGGTAGCGTTGCGCCAGGACGGGAATCTGGAAGCGCCATGCGAAGCTGGTTTCCGGGAAACCGTGCAGCAGGACCACGACAGGCCCGCTGCCCGCGTCGATGAAATGTTGTCGAATTCCGTTCGCAGTGACGGTGTGGTGAACGATCGAAGGCGTGGTGGTGGACATGTGTCGGTTCCCATTTCGGTTCGGACGACGCGCCATCGGAGCGACGTGCGCGCGAGTGCTGTCCGAGCATAGGCGAAGCGACATGGCCAGTCGCATGAATTGTTCTGAATGACGATTAAGTTGTTCCTCGGAGGAGGGCGACCTCCAATGCCCGATGTGAGCAGTGCGGCGGGCGGCGTCGGTGCGGCGTGCGCGCAAAAAAAGCGCGACGCCCGCAATGGGCATCGCGCATGAACCGGCGTGGAGCGCCGACGAATGAAACGTGATGAAGAGAAAGGGGGCGGGTCAGTACCCCCGGCCGCTCAGGCCTTCGCGAGCTTGATGCTGGTCGGCTCGGCCGTCAGGTAGCCGACGCAGGCGCCGAAGCGGTCCTTGTAGTTCGCGCGTACGAGCGGGTCGAGCGTCGACTTGACCTTGTCGTGCAGCGGCGTCTCCCAGTCGCCCACGTGCTGGAAGTTGCTCATGACGTAGGTCCAGCCGTTGATCTCGTCGACCGCGTGCAGGCCCGTCGATTCGGCGCCGGCCGGGCACGACAGCACGCGTGCGAGCGACTTCGTGTCGACGTTGTACGCCCACAGGAAGTTGTTGACGTGCATGCCCGAGTCTTCGCCGATGAAGAGCGTGCGCAGCTTTTCGGAGAACTTCAGGTTGTCGGGGTTCGCGATCTTGTCCGGGTTCGCGAGGTTGCCGAGCGCGTCGGCCGCGGCGAGGTCCTCGCCGACGAGCGCAGCCGGCGCAGCCATGTCGACCGGCACCCATTCGCTGTCGATCGCGCCGCCCGACGTGTCGCGCTGGCCGGCCTTCAGGTTCAGCGCATAGACGGCGCCCGCGGCGATCTTCTTGTCCACCGCGACGTCGCGCGACACCGCGTTGCCCTTGACCATCGACGTCTCGATCCGCGACATCGCCGTGTAGACGATCTTGTCCTTCGCGTTCACCGTCGTGCCTTCGAGCTTCGTGAACGCCATGCTGCCGCCGATCAGCGCCGCATAGCGGTGCGTCTCGAGGAATGCGGCCGCCTTTTCCATCCCCGGTTTCACGCGCATCCAGTTGAACTTGCCGCCGAAGTGGATCTTCGTGTAGCTCGCGTCGTTCGGGTCGGTCGTCGTCAGGTCCATGATGTCCGACGCCTTCAGCGTGTTCGCGAGCGTCTCGATCTCGCTGCTCGTCGCGTGGCCGATCCTGATCCACGTCAGCGTTGCGCTGCCTGCGCCGGCCGACGACGTCTGCGTCCACTTCGCGACGTACAGCGTGCCGGCCGACAGGTCGGCCGCCTTGTCGGCGACGAACATGAACAGGCCGCCGTTGGTGGCGTCGTCACCCATCATCACGGTGCGCTGGTCCGGCATCACCTGGATCAGCTCGTGCGAGATGCGGCCGAGGCAGTAGTGCTTCTTCACCGTGCCGGTGCCGTCCGGGTTCACCGTGATCTCGGGCAGGTGGCCGTAGTGATAGGGGTTCGCCTTCGTCTCGTCGCCGAACGTGTTCTTGCTGAATGCCTTGAACTGCGCGTCGGTCGCGGCCTTCGTCGCGTCCGGCTCGTATTCCTCGCTCGACAGGTGCGTGCCCCACGGCGACAGGCTCGCGCCGCAGGTGATCCACAGGCCGTGCGCGCTCGACGTGTCGACGTTGTGGTACTTGACGACCTTCAGCGCGCCGCTGGACGGATCCTGATCGAGCGTGATCACCGCGATCGGCGACGGCAGCTGGCCGTACTGCGATGCGCTCGCCTGGTCGCGCGTCGTGTATTCGAACTGCACGACCGCGAACACCGTGTTGCCCTTCACGCCGGCGACGTTCGCGTTCTTCAGCGTCAGCAGCGAGCTGCCGTCCGGGCAGTCCGAATAGAACTGGCGCTCCTTGCCGGCCACCGAGCGGTCGATGATCGGCTGGTTGTTGATGTCGTAGTAGCCGCCCGCGAGCGTCGTGCCGCCCTTGCCGTCCGGCACCATGTCGCCCGTCACGAAGAATGGCCGGTACGCCAGCTTGAAGTTGCGCGACGAGCCGTCCGAGAACGACACCGACAGCGTCGAGCCGACCGTCGTCGTGGCCATCGCGGCCGCGTTGTCGAGCGAGGGCGCGGCCATCGCCGAGAACGCCGCCGACGTGTACGCGGCGGCGGCCGGCGTCGCCGTCGGATTGTCGTCGCCACCGCAACCGGTCAGGAGAGCCGGCAGCGCGAGGCCGGATAGGGGCAGCATGGGCGCGCCGGCGAGGATCTTCAGGGCCTGACGACGGGAAGCATTGGGCAACGCGGGCATGTGGAGTCCAGTTTCAGATGTTGGAAGAATGGCCGTCGCGAAGCAGGCTCTCGGCAAGCAAGGCGAAGGCAAGTTGAAAACTGGACCGAAGTGTAGGGACGCTAGATGAAAGTTTTTTGAATCGAAAACGTAATGACGTCCGTCAGCTGGGCTGGCGGACGCCGGTTTCGTGCTTGATGGTGTTCAATCGCGCTCGGGCGTCGCCGAGATGCGGTGGATCGACAGGTCGGCGCCGTCGAATTCGGCTTCGCGATCGAGGCGCAGCCCGACCGTCGCCTTCAGCGCGCCATACACGAGCGTGCCGCCCGCGGTGGCGATCGCGATGCCGCCGAGCGTGCCGATGAGCTGCGACACGAACGACACGCCGCCGAGGCCGCCGAACACGGGCTGCCCGAACACCCCGGCCGCGACGCCGCCGAGCGCGCCGCACAATCCGTGCAGCGGCCACACGCCGAGCACGTCGTCGATGCGCCATTTGTTCTGCACGCAGGTGAACATCGCGACGAATACCGCGCCGGCCGCGGCACCCGTGACGAGCGCACCGATCGGATGCATCACGTCGGAGCCCGCGCACACCGCGACGAGGCCCGCGAGCGGGCCGTTGTACGTGAAGCCCGGATCGTTGCGGCCGGCCATCCACGCGGCGAGCGTGCCGCCGACCATCGCCATCAGCGAGTTCACGGCGACGAGGCCGCTGATCTTGTCGAGCGTCTGCGCGCTCATCACGTTGAAGCCGAACCAGCCGACCGCGAGCACCCACGCGCCGAGCGCGAGGAACGGAATGTTCGACGGCGGATGCGCGGCGATCCGGCCGTCCTTCGCATAGCGGCCGTGGCGTGCGCCGAGCAGCAGCACGGCCGGCAGCGCGACCCAGCCGCCGAATGCGTGCACGACGACCGAGCCCGCGAAATCGTGGAACGGCGCGCCGAACGCACGCGTAAGCCAGTCCTGCACGCCGAAGCGGTCGTTCCATGCGATCCCTTCGAAGAACGGATAGATGAAGCCGACGATGATCAGCGTCGCGACGAGCTGCGGATTGAATTTCGCGCGCTCCGCGATGCCGCCGGACACGATCGCGGGGATGGCCGCCGCGAACGTCAGCAGGAAGAAGAAGCGCACGAGCGCGTAGCCGTTGTGCTGCGACAGCGTGCCGATGTCGTCGAAGAACTCGACGCCGTACGCGATCGTGTAGCCGATGAAGAAGTACGCGAGCGTCGACACCGAGAAGTCGACCAGGATCTTCACGAGCGCGTTGACCTGGTTCTTCTTGCGGACCGTGCCGAGCTCGAGGAATGCAAAGCCCGCGTGCATCGCGAGCACCATGACGGCGCCGATCAACAGGAACAGTGTATCGACGCCGGATTTCAGACCATCCATGCCGTGGCTTCCTTGCGCAAAAAATGCGCGAGGAATGCAAGTATCGAGCCAACTTGGTGAATCGCTGCGTGTAAATGGTGCGAAAGGCCGCGCGGTGCGGCATTCCGGTGAAGCATGCACAGTCGCGGGGCGGGCTGGATGCGGCGAGAGGAGCGCACCTTGTGCACGCACGTGGTGCGAAGCGTGCGCAACTGGTGCGTGCGACGCTCGGCGCGGTGCCGCGTGGTGCGCCGCGATGCACCGGTCTGGCGCGTCAGCGGCGCGCGAACAGCGTGCGCGGCCGCCGCAGCCGCAGCGCGCACGCGCACCAGTAGGCGGCGACGGCCGCGAGCCCAAGTGCCGCGAACGCGAGCGCGGCGACGCCCGCGTGCGACTGGCCGTCGCCGTCGGGGCCGAGGATGCCTTGCGCGACGATCAGCGCGGCCGTCCAGAAGCCGATCACCGCCTGAACGAGCAGGCGCGCGCACGCGACGCGGCGCGGACGCCCGACGGCACGCAGGCGCGTCGCGGACGGCGAGCGAAGACACAGGAACAGGGTGGCGGCGAGCACGGCGGCCAGCGCGATGAACCAGTCGATGAGGAAAGCCATGGAGAAGCGGGAAGCGGACGGAGCGGATGGAAGGCTGCCCACTTTAGTGTCGGCGCGCGTGCGATTGAATCAGACGAGTCCGAAATTGAAAGGCATTTTCAAGCGGGAGTGGTAAGTGGCCCTGTTCCACAAGCGGTATCATCGGCATCGGTCCAACCATTCAGGCCGTGCAGTGCACGGCCGGAGATTGCTGATGAAGATGAAGACTTTGCGGGCGCGTCGCGCGCCCGGGTTCATGCTGGCGGCCGCGGCCGTCGGTACGGTGCTGTTGCTCGCAGGCTGCGAGAAGTCCGGCACGCCGGCCCAGCAAGCCGATACGGCCGCGAGCGCGGCCACCGACGCCGCCAACAGCGCGGCCAAGGCGCTCGACCAGATGGCGAGCACCGTCAACCAGCAGCTCAATGCCGCGAAGGCCGGCATCGCCAGCGCGGCCTCGGCCGTGCCGCCGCTGTCCGCGAGCGGTCTCGCGTCGGCCGCGCAGGCACAGCTCGATGCGGCCGCTTCCGCGGTCGTCGCGCATGCGGCGTCCGAAGCGGGCGCGAAAATGGCGGAAGCCGGCAAGAAGCTGCAGCAGTGGAGCCAGCAGAATGCGTCCGGCGCGAAGCCTGCCAGCGGCGAGTAAGCCGACACTTGCGCAATCCGAGAAATGTAATTATAGTGGTTACACATTGTCGCCGGCTGCCGTTCGGGCCGGCGTCGCCAGGTGAGTGAGGAATGAATACCAGCAGCCGGTTCGCGTTTGCCGTTCACGTGCTTGCCTTGCTGTCGATGCAGGAAGGCGCGCCGCTGTCGTCCGACATCATCGCGGGCAGCGTGAACACGAATCCGGCGCTGATTCGCCGTCTGCTGTCGATGCTGGCGGCCGCCGGGCTGACCACGTCGCAGCTCGGCGCGGGCGGCGGCGCGCTGCTGGCGCGCGAGCCGGGCGAGATCACGCTGCTCGACGTGTATCGCGCGGTCGACGATGCGCAGTTGTTCGCACTGCATCGCGAGGCGCCGAATCCCGCGTGTCTCGTCGGGCGGCACATCCAGGGCGTGCTGATCGACTACATCGGCGACGCGCAGCGCGCGATGGAAGCATCGCTTGCCACGCGCACGCTCGCGGATGTCACGGCCGACGTGCTCGAATCGGAGCACCGCAGCCGGCCGGCGGGAAGTGCCGGCGGGTGAGCTTGGGCGAGGGATGACGCAGGGTGGGAGGCCGGACGGCGCGCCCGCGCGGCGGCCGGCACGACGGAGTTTCGCTCCGTTTTTTTTCGGTCTTATATGTAATCGCTTTAGTTACTTTTTCTTTCTGGAGAATCGACATGACGCAACGTACCCTGAACATCGCACTGTTTGGCGCCACCGGGATGATCGGTTCGCGCATCGCCGCGGAAGCCGCGCGCCGCGGCCATCGCGTGACCGCGCTGTCGCGCCACCCGGGCGCGTCCGCCGACGGCATCGTCGCGAAGGCGGCCGACCTGTTCGATGCGGCCAGCATCGCGGCCGCGCTGCCCGGTCACGACGTCGTCGCGAGCGCGTACGGTCCGAAGCAGGACGACGCCGCGAAGGTCGTCGCGGCGGCAAAGGCACTCGTGGCCGGCACGCGTCAGGCAGGCCTGAAGCGGCTCGTGGTGGTGGGCGGCGCCGGTTCGCTCGAAGTCGCGCCGGGCAAGCAGCTGGTCGACACCGAAGGCTTCCCGGACGCGTACAAGGCGGTCGCGCTCGCGCACCGCGATGCGCTCGACTATCTGCAAACGGTCGGTGATCTCGACTGGACGTTCTTCGCGCCGGCCGCGCTGATCGCGCCGGGCGAGCGCACGGGCACGTTCCGCACGGGCGTCGGCAAGCTGATCGTCGACGCGCAGGGCAACAGCAAGATATCGGCGGAAGACTACGCGGTCGCGTTCGTCGATGCGCTCGAGCAAGACAGCTTCGTGCGCGAGATCTCGACGGTCGCGTATTGAGCGACATCGCGACGTCACGGCGAGGCGGCGCGTGCGTGGCGCGTTTTCCGTGAACGTCCGTGAGCATCCGTAAGCGCCCGGCAGCCAGCGCGGTCGCAACGACTTCAGGCGATTCCACCTCGACGGGCGGAATCGCCTGTTTCGTTTGGGGTGCCGCTCACTGACAGGCAACCGCGCGCGGGATTCCGCGCATCGCGGCGTATCCCCAGCTGATTGGTATTTATCCCGGTCGACGCCGCGCAGCGGTTTCCATATCGTTCCCCGTCATGCACGATGTATAGAAAAAATTTCTATCTACGAAGGACTGGGGAAATGGATGCCATCGATCGCAAGCTGCTGGAGCTGTTGCAGGCAGATGCCACATTGCCGATCGCGGAACTCGCGCAGCGCGTGAACCTGTCGCAGACGCCCTGCTGGAAGCGCGTGCAGCGGCTCAAGGAAACCGGCGCGATCCGCGCGCAGGTCGCGCTGTGCGATCCACGCAAGCTCGGGGTCGGCACGACCGTGTTCGTCGCGATTCGGACGAACCAGCACACCGAGGAGTGGGCGCAGCGTTTCACGCAGGCCGTGCGCGACATGCCGGAAGTCGTCGAGGTGTACCGGATGAGCGGCGAGACCGACTATCTGCTGCGGGTCGTGGTGGCCGGCATCGACGATTACGATCGCGTGTACAAGCAGCTGATCCGCGCGGTGCCGCTGTTCGACGTGAGCTCGTCGTTCGCGATGGAGCAGATCAAGTATTCGACCGCGCTGCCGGTGCGCGATCTGTCCGAACCGGCGTAGCGCGGTACGGCGGCTCGCACACAGCGCGCCGTCGTCGTCATCGCGCTTAGCGGCCGCGCGCCAGCGCCCGGGCGCGTTCGTCCGCCAGCGCGTCGCTGCGCACGAACTCCGCGACGAACGGGCTGGCCGGATGATGGTGCAGCGCGTACGGCGTGTCCCATTGCGCGAGCCGGCCATCCTTCATCACGCCGATCCGGTCGGCGATCGCGAACGCTTCCGCCTGGTTGTGCGTGACGAGGATCGCGGTGTGACCCGTGCGCTTCAGGATGTCGCGCAGCTCGAACGCGAGGCGCTCGCGCGTATCGACGTCGAGATTCGAGAACGGCTCGTCGAGCAGCAGCAGCTCCGGCGACGGCGCGAGCGCGCGGGCGAGGGCGACGCGCTGCTGCTGGCCGCCCGACAGTTCGTGCGGATACGCGCTGCCCGCATCGGCGAGACCGACGAGTTCGAGCATGTCCGCGACGCGGCTGCGCTGCTCGGCCTTCGACATGCGCCGCAGGCCGAACGCGACGTTGTCGGCCGTGCTCAGGTGCGGGAACAGCGCATAGTCCTGGAACATCATCCCGATGCGTCGCCGCTCGGGCGGCACGTCGAGCGACGGCGCCGCGACGGGCGTGCCGTCCAGCACGATGCGCCCCATGCGCACCGGCTCGAAGCCCGCGATCGCGCGCAGCACCGTGGTCTTGCCGCAGCCCGAGGCGCCGAGCAGGCAGCCGATGTCGCCGCGCGGCAGTGCGAGGCTCAGCCCGTCGACCACCGTGCGGCGGCCGTGCGGCGTGTCGTAGGCGACGCAGAGGTCGTCGAGTTCGAGCAGGTTCACGATGTCAGGCTCCGATCTTGTGACGGGTGCGCGCGAGCAGGATCACGGGCACGAGCCCGGCCAGCACGATCGCGAGCGCGGCGACCGCGCCTTCCTCATAGGTGCCGCGCGCGGCTTCCGCATACAGCCAGGTCGCGAGCGTGTCGAAATTCAGTGGGCGCAGCAGCAGCGTCGCCGGCAGCTCCTTCATCGCGTCGACGAAGACGAGCAGCGCGCTCGTCGTGAGCGCGGGCCGCAGCAGCGGCAGGTGCACGCGGCGCAGCGTGCCGCCGGCCGTTTCGCCGAGCGAGCGCGCGGCCTGTTCGAGCGACGGCGGAATGCGCGCGAGGCCCGCTTCGATGCTGCCGGTCGAGATCGCGAGAAAGCGCACGGTGTACGCGATCACGAGCGCGGCCGCCGAACCCATCAGCAGCAGCCCGTCGCGGCCGAGCGCCGCGCCGAGTAGCCGGTCGGCCGCCGCGAACGGGATCAGCAGGCCGATCGCGAGCACGGTGCCCGGCACCGCGTAGCCGAGGCAGGCGATGCGGGCACACGCGCGGGCCGGGCCCGCATGGGCGCTGTCGCGCCGCGCGCGTGCCGCCCAGGCGACGACGAGCCCGCAGGCAAGGGTGGTGACGGTCGCGGCGGCGGCGATCGTCAGCGTGTTCGCGAGCCCGGTCAGCAATTGCGCCGACACGCCGCCGACGAGATGCAGCCGCTTGCCGGTCTCGACCGCGAGGTACGCGGCCGGCGCGCCGAAGCCGATGAGCACCGGCAGCCAGCCGGCCACGGCGGCGCTCCACGCGGCCGCGCCGGTCAGCTTGCGCGGCGCGAGCGGACGCATGCGCCGGCCGTGCGCGTAGCGCTGGCGGCGGCGCCCATAGCGCTCGAGCACGATCATGCCGACGACGATCGCGAGCATCGCGAGCGCGATCTGCGCGGCGCCGGCGAGATCGGAGCGCGTGATCCACGTCGTGTAGACCGAGACGGTCAGCGTCTGCACGCCGAGGAATTCCGACGCGCCGATGTCGTTCAGCGTTTCGAGCAGCGCGAGGCTCACGCCGACGGCGATCGCGGGCCGCGCGAGCGGCACGACGACGCGCCAGAATGTCGCGACACGTCCCGCGCCGAGCGTGCGCGCGGCTTCGAGCAGGCTCGCGGACTGCGTGACGAACATCGCGCGGGTGCTCAGGTACACGTACGGATACAGCACGAAGCCGAGCACGAAGATCGCACCGGGCAGCGAACGCAGGTCGGGCAGGCGGAACTGGCGCGGGCTGTCGAAGCCGAGCAGCCAGCGGATCGCGCCCTGCACGGGGCCGATCGGGTGGAGCAGGTCGAGATACGCGAACGCGACGATATAGGTGGGCACCGCCAGCGGCAGCAGCAGCGCCCACGTCAGTATCCGGCGGCCGGGAAAGTCGTACGCGGTGACGAGCCATGCGCAGCCGGTACCGACCACCGTGACGATCGCGCCGACGCCCGCGAGCAGCAGCAGCGTATTGGCCAGCGCCTGCGGCAGCACGAACGCGCCGAGATGTTTCCAGTGCGCGAGATCGGCGCCGAACGCGGCAGCCACCAGCACCGCGAGCGGCGCCGCGACCGCCGCGGCGATCGCGACGGCCGCGCCGAGCCAGAGGCTGCCCGCGCGCGAACGCAACGACCGGCGGCGCGCGCGGACGAACGATGCGTCAGTTGTCAAAGCCGACCTTGTCGACGAGCTGGCTGGCCGCCTTGCGATGCTTCGCGATGTCGGCCAGCGGCAGCGGATCGACCTTCAGCGTGCCGAAGCTCGCGATCACCGGATCGAGCTTCACGTTCGCGCGCACCGGGTATTCGTAGTTCGCCTGCGCATAGAGCGCCTGCGCTTGCGGCGACACGAGGTATTCGAGCAGCTTCACCGCGTTGGCCTTGTTCGGCGCGTGCTTCGCGACCGTCGCGCCGCTGATGTTGACGTGCGTGCCGCCGCTCTTCGCATTTGCGAACGTCGGCCGCACGACCTTGATCGCGTCGCCCCACTTGCGCGCATCGGTGCCCGGCTCCGCGTTCTTCATGTGACCCACGTAGTACGCGTTGGCGAGGCCCACGTCGCAGATCCCGCCGAGAATGTCGCGCGCGACGTCGCGGTCGCCGCCCGTCGCCTTGCGCGCGAGGTTCGCCTTCACGCCGCGCAGCCACTTTTCGGTCGCGGCTTCGCCGTCGTGCGCGATCATCGCCGCGACGAGCGCCGTGTTGTACGGATGCTGCCCCGAGCGGATGCAGACCTTGCCCTTCCATTTCGGATCGGCGAGATCCTCGTAGCGGAACGCGTCGACCTTCAGGTCCTTCTCCACATACAGCACGCGATCGCGCAGCGACAGCGCGTACCAGTCGCCCTGCGCGCCGCGCAGGTTCGCGGGAATCGCGTCGTCGAGCACCTTCGAGCGCACCGGTTGCGCGAGCCCGCCGTCGACGAGGTCGAGCAGGTTGCCGATGTCGACCGTCATCAGCACGTCGGCCGGCGACTGCGCGCCTTCCGCCTTCACACGCTCGAGCAGGCCGTCCTTCACGAATACCGTGTTGACCTTGACGCCGCTCTGCTGCGTGAACGCGTCGATCAGCGGCTGGATCAGCTTCGGTTCGCGAGTGGTGTACAGGCTCACTTCCTCGGCGGCGTGGGCCAGCGGCGCGAATGCGGCGACGGCAACGGCGAGGGCGCCGACGAGCGGCAACAGGCGGGTGCGCGGATTCGACATGGAGACTCCGGTGAGGCAGGCGGACGAAGAGGCGTTCCGGGGCGTGCCTGCCGCCCGAGCGACCCGAAACATTACAAAGCGAAAGATTTTGGATTCTAGATCGAAATGGGAATGATTATCAAATGAAAGGTGTTGGAAAGCTGGACGGAAGGCGGGACGAGGGGGACGTAACGGGGCGTCGCGGCGCGGGCGCAAGCGCGTAGAATGCCCGCTTCAACGAATTCGACGGAGCCGGACCGACCATGAACGATCAGCGCAAGAAGAACCCTGTCCGCAACGTGAGCATCCTGATCGTCGTGGCCGTGCTGCTCGTGATCGGGACGATCGCGTACAACGCGATCTCGCAGAAGCACGCGTACGACGAGGCCCATCCGGCCGAGGCCGCGAGCGCCGCGTCGCACTGACGCCGGCACGGCGGGCCTGATCGCTGCGGCCCGGTTGGCTGGTTGCGCAAGCGACGTTGGGGAACAGCAGGAGGAGCGGCGGGCGACGCAATGCGTCGCGCCGGGACAGACGCGGGCGCCGGACCCGGCGCGCCGCATGGGAAGGTCAGTCGTGCGTCAACGTGACGCAGTCGCGAACTTCGGGCGGATCCGTGCGTAGAATACGACCGCGAGCAGCACGAGCCACCCCGCGCCGACGTAGAGCGCGACCCGCGTGTCATCGAACCAGCCGAGCATCACGATCACGAAACCCATGAACGCGATCGTCAGCGCGGGCGCGACCGGCCACAGCGGCACCTTGAACTTCAGCGCGGCGACTTCCGCGCTCGACAGGCGACGGCGCATCGCGACCTGCGACAGCAGGATCATCAGCCATACCCACACGGTCGCGAACGTCGCGATCGCGGCGACCACCAGGAACACGTCCTTCGGCATCAGATAGTTGAGCACCACGCCGACCAGCAGCGCGCCGGCCATCACGAGCACCGTGACCCACGGCACGCCGTGCCGCGACGTTGTCGTCAGCACGCGCGGCGCCTGACCCTGCCGCGCCATCCCGAACATCATCCGGCCCGCGCCGAAGATGTCGCTGTTGATCGCCGAGATCGCCGCGCTGATCACCACGAGGTTGAGGATCGTCGCGGCCGACTTCACGCCGAGCGCCGAGAAGATCTGCACGAACGGGCTGCCGTCGCTGCCGACGCCGGTCCACGGGCTGATCGACATCAGCACGACCATCGTCAGCACGTAGAACAGCAGGATCCGCACGGGTACCGCGTTGATCGCGCGCGGAATCACGCGCTCCGGATCCTTCGCCTCGCCGGCGCTCATCCCGATCACCTCGATGCCGCCGTACGCGAAGATCACGACCGACAGCGACGCGATGAGCCCGCCGATCCCGTTCGGGAAGAAGCCTCCATGGTTCCACAGGTTCGCGAAGGTCGGCACGTCGGCCGAATGGCCGAAGTGCATGCCGGTCAGCAGGATCGCGACGCCGCCGCCGATCATCGCGACGATCGCGCCCACCTTGATGATCGACAGCCAGAATTCGAGCTCGCCGAACACCTTCACGTGGCACAGGTTCAGCCCGCAGATGACCGCGACGACGCCGAGCACCCAGATCCATTGCGGCACGTCCGGAAACCAGAAGCTCATGTAGATGCCGAACGCGGTGATGTCGGCGATCGCGACGATCACCATTTCGAGCGTGTAGGTCCAGCCGGTGACGAAGCCGGCGAACGGGCCGAGGTTTTCGGTCGCGTAGTGGCCGAACGAGCCGGCGACGGGTTCGCGCACGGCCATCTCGCCGAGCGCGCGCATCACCATGTAGACGGCCGCGCCGCCCAGGATGTAGGCCAGGATCACCGCCGGGCCCGCGAGCTGGATCGCGGACGCCGAGCCGTAGAACAGGCCGGTACCGATCGCCGAGCCCAGCGCGAGAAAGCGGATGTGCCGTGCGCCCAGATGGCGCTGCAGGTTCTTCATCGAGTCTCCGATATCGTTATGCGACGGACCGGGCGAGCAGGGCCGGCCCGGTCGGCTCAAGTTGTATATACAACTTGAATGTGAACGAATGATAACAAGCCCGGCCATGTGACCGGAATCGGGTATTCCCTGACTGGCGCAACCGGTTGAATCGCGGATGGGGCAATCGCGCGGCGCGCGCACGGGCCGCGTGGGGCGGGCGGGTCATGCTATGGAACGGTATTGCGGGAGCGGGAAAGCGGTGGATCGCCGCCGGTCGGCCCGCTTGCATGCGCGGCCGGCCGGCGGCGGGAACGACGTCATGCGGTCATGCAGGCAGGCGGATCACGCTCGCGTCCTTGCGGATCAGCAACGACGACGCGAGCATCTGCTTGCACTGGTGCGCGAGCACCTTCAGGTCGTGCGTGAGCTCGGCGCCCACCGCGTCGGATTTTTCCGCGGACACGACCATCGCGTCGAGGTCGCGCGTGATCTGCTTCGTCGCATCGAGCCGGTCGGCCGGCGGCGGCTCGCCGGCTTCCGCCTTCTCGAGGTTCTCCAGCACGGCGGACAGGCCGCGGTGCAGCGCGTCGTCGTGGACGAGGGTCTCGTCGGCCGCGCATGCGCTGCGGATCAGCGGCGCGGCGGCGGTGATCTGCGCGCCAAGGACGTGCGTCTGCACGAGCAGGTCGTTCAGCTCCGGCACGAAGCGCTGATGCGCCTTCGGCTCGATCATCATCCGCTGGAACGCCTGGCCGAGGTTCGCGAACGCGATATGCACGTCCTTGCGCGCGAGGCGGTAGCGGTAGTCGTCGTCGAGGGCGGTGGTGGGCGCTTCGATCGCCGCGGCGACGACCGGCACGACCGCCGCGCCGTCGGCAGTCGGCACGGGCGGCGGCGATGCGCCGCGTCCGGCGCGCCACACGGCCTCGAAATACTTGCGGGTCGACGTCAGCATGTCGGTGACGAGCTTGCCCATCAGCCGGTATTCCCAGTACGGGAACAGGCGGCTCGCGGCGATCGCGATCATGCAGCCGACCACGGTGTCGATCGCGCGCTCGCCGATGATCCGCATGCTGCCCGGCGCGAGCAGGTGAAACATCAGCAGCACGTACGACGACGTGAACACGACGCTCGCCGCGTAGTTGAACAGCAGCAGGCTGTAGCTCATCACCATCGAGCCGAACATGATCGCGATCAGCAGGTGCGGCTCCTTCACCGTGTAGATCAGCGCGATGCTCGCCGCGCAGCCGATCAGCGTGCCGACGATACGCTGCGCATTGCGCTGCTTGGTGAGCGAGTAGCCGGGCTTCAGGATGATGATGGTCGTCATCACGATCCAGTATGCGTTCGTGAGCGGCAGCAGCCGGCCGAGCCAGAAGCCGACCGCCACCGCGATCGTCACGCGCAGCGCGTGGCGAAAGCTCGGCGAGCGCATGTTCAGGTTCGAGAAGATCAGCAGCGGCGACATCCGGCGCCGCTGCAGGAAGCGCGTGAGCGCCTTGTCGATCTTCAGTTCCATCTGCTGCGGGTCGGCATGGCCCGACAGGTTGCGGCGCATCCGGTCGATCAGGCGCGTCGCGCTCCAGATGCGCCGGAACGTCGCGAGCACCGCCGCGTACGCTTCCGCATTGCTGGCCGGGAAATTCTTCTTGCGCATCAGCTCGATCTCGTACTCGATCGCGCGCAGTTCGGCCTTCACGCTGATTCGCGAATGCGGCGCCCGGTTTTCGAGCACCGCGAGGCCGATCTGCTCGAGATCGGCGGCTGCCTTGCGGATCAGGTCGCGGTAGAAAATGATGAGATCCGAGCCGCCGAAGGTGTTACGCACGAGCGGATAGTCGGTGTGCGCGCCCACGAACAGCTCGTGCAGGTCGACGCTGTTGATGAACAGGTTGTACATCGTCGCGCGGCCGGGATCGAGCTTGCCGCGACGCAGCTTCGGCAGATTGCGCAACACGATGTCGCGCGCGGTTTCCTGCGTTTCGACCGCGGTGATCTGCTTCGCGACGAGGTTGCGGTAGCACTCGTCGAGATCGGCGTCGAGATCGTAGAACTGCGCGCGCGCGAGCAGGTAGTCGGCGCAGGCGAACAGGCTTTCGGCGAGCGCCTGCTGTTCGATCCGGCGCGCCTGCCATTGCGACACGAGCGTCGCCCAGTACGTGTACCAGAGGCCGCCCGCGAGAATCCAGCCCGCGTTGACGAACGCCTCCAGCGGCGTGAACTTCTCCTCGAGCGTCATCACCATCATGAACAGCGTCGCGAAGCTGATCTGCGGCCAGCGGTTGCCGTAGACGACGATCAGCGACAGCACGAACGTGAGCGGCACGATCGTCAGCCACAGCCCGAAGATGTTCGGCGTGGCGAGGCCGGTCGCGAGCGCGGCCAGGAAGCCGATCACGCTGCACGCGAGCATTTCGTTGTGCTTGTACTTCAGCGGGCCCGGCATGTCGACGACGCACGCGCCGAGCGCGCCGGTCGAGATCGTGAAGCCGAGCTCCCGGTTGTGAAACACGATCAGGCACAGTACGGCCGGCAGCGACACGCCGACCGCGATCCGCAGGCCGCCGAAAAAGTACTGGCTGTAGAGAAACTTTCTGATTTCGACCGAATAGCGCATCGATGGGCTGAATGACAGACGAAGACGCCGGGGCGGCGTATTGACTGGCGACGAGTCTATCGTATTTCGCGGTCCGCAAAACCTGCCCGTTCGGACGAGCTTCGTGGTGCCGGGCCTTTTGCTATCCTTGGTGCTCCTGTTCGCCCGGCCCGGCCGGCGCGACGCTTCGACACCCGCTTGATGCTCCATCTCTTCTATTCGAACCGTCACGAAACGCTCGCCGACGCACTGCTCGACGACCTCGCCGCGTTCCCGGCCCGCAACGGCCCGTGGGCGCCGCAGCAGGTCATCGTGCCGAGCGCGGCGCTGCGGCGCCGTCTCGAGCTCGACATCGCCGCGCGCCACGGCGTGTGCGCGAACGTCGAGTTCACGTATCTCGCGCAATGGCTGTGGGCGCAGATCGGCCGTGTACTGACGGTGCCCGCGCGTTCGCCGTTCGCACCCGACCGCCTCGTATGGCGCTGCTACCGGTTGTTCGCGCAGGCCGAGGGGGACGCGCCGTGGCTCGCGTCGCCGCGGCTGGCCGCGTATCTGTCCGCATCCGACGACGCGATGCGCTACGAGCTGGCGCAGCGCGTCGCGGCCGTGCTCGATCATTACCTGACCTATCGGCCCGAATGGCTGGCCGCGTGGCAGGCCGGCGAGTCGGTGCTCGCGGGCGACGCCGCGCCGCGCGGGATCAGCGATGCCGCACGCGACGACGAGCACTGGCAGGCCGCGCTGTGGCGCGCGCTGCTCGCCGAGCTGAGCGACAGCGGCACGCCGCCCGCGCATCGCTTCCTCGTGGAGGCGCGCAACCTCGATCCGGAAACCGTCGCGCGCGCCGACTGGCCGGAATCGGTCAGCGTGTTCGCGCTGCCGACGATGCCGCCGCTACACGTCGCGCTGTTGCGCGAGCTGTCGCGCTGGATCGACGTGCGCGTCTATGCGCTCAACCCGTGCCGCGAATTCTGGTTCGACATCGTCACCGCGGCGCATGCCGAGGCGCTCGATGCGGCCGGCCGGCTCGACTATCAGCAAGTCGGCCATCCGTTGCTCGCGGAGTGGGGCCGGCAGACGCAGGCGCAACTGCACATGCTGCACGAACTGACCGAGAGCGCCGCATTAGGCGACGCGTCGCGCTTCGTCGGCAATCCCGCGCCGACCTGGCTCGCGCGCGTGCAGAACGCGATCCTCGACCTGCAGCCGGAGGCTGAACTCGGCGAAGCGCCGGCCGAGCGCGGGATCGAGGTGCACGTGTGCCACAGTCTCGCGCGTCAGCTCGAAGTGCTGCATGACCGGCTGCTCGCGTGGTTCGACGCCGACGCGACGCTGCAGCCGTCCGATGTGCTGGTGGCGGTCGCCGATCTTGCGGCGGCCGGGCCGCTGATCGATGCGGTGTTCGGCACGGCGGGCGCCGGCGGTGCGCGAGTGCCTTACCGGATCACCGGCCTGCCGCCGTCGCAGGCGAACCCGGTCGCGCGCGTGCTGCTCGAATGGCTCGCGTTGCCGGAGCGGCAGGTCGGCGCGCCGGAGCTGGTCGAATGGCTGCGCGTCGACGCGGTCGCGGCCCGTTACGGCATCGACGCCGCCGCGCTCGAGACAGTGCAGACCTGGCTCGCGGCCGCCGGCGCGCGGCGCGGGCTGTCGCCGACGGCGAGCGACGATGCGGCGGTGCCAGCGCCGCGCCATACATTCTCCGATGCGCTCGCGCGGCTCTTTCTCGGCTATGCGATGCCCGAAGGCGCGGCCCCGGTCGGCGCGTGGCTGCCGATCGAGGCGGCCACCGGCAGCGAGGCCGAACTGCTCGGCCGGCTCGCGCGCTTTACCGACGATCTCGATGGCTTTTCGCGGCGGCTCGCCAGCGCGCATACGCCGCGCGCATGGAGCGAACTGTTCGCCGACACCCTCGCGCGCTTCTTCGATTCCGGCGCCGCGTATGCCGATGCGCTCGCGGGCGTGCGCGACGCGCTCGACGCGATGCTCGCCGCGATGACGGAAGGCGCGCCCGACGAGGCGTTGCCGGCGGCCGTCGTGCGCGCGGGTCTGACGGCCGCGCTCGACGATCCGGCGCGCGGCGGGGTGCCGTGGGGCGGCGTCACGTTCTCGTCACTGACGAGCTTGCGCGGCTTGCCGTACCGCATCGTGTGCCTGCTCGGCATGGACGACGGCGTGCTGCCGAGCCTCGCGCGCGCGGACGAGTTCGACCTGATGGCCGTCCTGCCGAAGCTCGGCGATCGCCAGCGCCGCGACGACGAGCGCAACCTGTTTCTCGACCTGCTGCTCGCCGCGCGCGACCGGCTGCTGATTGCCTATACGGGGCGAAGCATTCGCGACAACGCGCCGTTGCCGCCCGCGGCGCTCGTCGACGAACTGCTCGACCATCTCGCGCTCGTCACGGCCGGCGCGGACACCGCACCGGGCGCGGTCGATGCCGCGCGGCGCGCGTTCATCGTCGAGCATCCGCTGCAACCGTTCGCGGCCGAGTATTTCCGGCCCGGCAGCGAACTGGCGTCGTACGACGCCGAGCGCGCGACGCTCGCGTCGCTGCTGGCGGCCGAAGCCGCGCGCGACGCGACGCGCGAGCAGCCGTTCTTCGCGCAGCCGCTGCCGGCCGAGCCGGTCGAGCCCGTTGCATTCAACGAATTCGAACGTTTCTGGCGCCATCCGGCGCGCGCGCTGCTGCGCGCGCGGCTCGGCATCGTGTTGTCCGACGCGCAGGCCGAACTGCTCGACACGGAGCCGTTCGCACTCGACTTCGCCGGCAGCGACGCGCTCGCCGAGCGCGTGCTGCCGCTCCTGATCGAATCGGACGAAGGCGGCGTGCACGATCATGCGCTGCGCATCGCGGACACCAGCCCCGAACTGCCCGGCGGCGCGACGGGTGCCGTCTGGCGCGACCAGGCGCTCGGCTCGATGATGCAGCTTGCGTCGAACGTGCGCCGTGCGCTGGCCGACGGCATGGAGCGGCGGCCGTTCACGCTCGCGATCACGCCCGCATGGCCCGACACCGACCAGGCGCTGTTCGGTGCCGATGACGCGATGCTGTCGGGCGACGCGCTGAGTGCGCCGCTCGAATTGCACGGCACGCTGAACAGGGTGACGCCGGCGGGCCAGATCATCTATCGCTATGCGCGGCCGAGCGCGCGTGACTACCTGTCCGCGTGGCTTGCGCACCTCGTCTATTGCGCGGTGGAGCCCGACCGCCCGCGCCGCACTATGTGGTTCGGCAGTGGCGGCGCATTCGAGCTCACGCCGGTCGCGACGCCGCTCGAGCGGCTCGCGCCGCTCGCCGCGCTGTTTCGCGCGGGGCGGCGCATGCCGCTGCGGTTTTTCCCGCGCAGCGCATGGGCGCGCGTTTCCGACGGCGAGGCAAAGGCGGCGAGCGTCTGGATCAACGAGCGCGTGGTGAGCGAGGCGGACGATCCGGCCATCGCGATCGCGTGGCGCGGCGCCCATCCGTCGCTCGACGAGCCGTTCGGCACACTTGCGCGGATCGTGTTCGAGCCGATGCTGGAACATCTGAAGGAGATCGCATGAGCGCCGCATCGCAGCCGCAGGCGGCGCTCGAACTCGACGTGTTCGCGTGTCCGCTCGGCGGCGTCAACCAGATCGAGGCGTCGGCCGGTACCGGCAAGACGTGGAACATCTGCGCGCTGTACGTGCGCCTGCTGCTCGAGAAGGATCTCGGCGCGGACGAAATCCTCGTCGTGACCTTCACGAAGGCCGCGACCGCCGAACTGCACGAGCGGATCCGCGGGCGGCTCGCGCAGCTCGCGCATGCACTCGATACTGGTGACGACGGCGGCGATCCGTTCGTCGCGCGCCTGCTCGAGACGACACTCGGCGACGCCGGCACGCTCGACCCCGAGACCGCCGCGAAGCGGATCCGGCGCGCGTTGCGTGCCTTCGACCAGGCGGCGATCCACACGATCCACGCGTTCTGCCAGCGTGCGCTGCAGGAAGCGCCGTTCGCGGCCGCGATGCCATTCGCGTTCGACATGCAGGCCGACGATGCGGCGCTGCGCTTCGAACTCGCGGCGGACTTCTGGCGCACGCGCGTCGAACCGATGGCCGCGCGCTGGCCCGGCTTCGCGACGTGGCTCGTCGATTCGGGCGCGGGCCCGGCCGCGCTCGACGCCCAGCTTGCTCGCCGGTTGAAGAAGCCGCTCGCCGCGCTGCGCTGGGACGGTGTCGTCGAACCGGATGAATCGGCGGAGGCCGCTGCCGCCGAGTGCTTTGCGGAGGCGGCGCGGCTGTGGGCCGACGAGCGCGATGCGATCGATGCGTTGCTGCGCGCCGCGCAGCCCGCGCTCAACCAGCGCTCGCACAAGCCCGACGCGCTCGCCGATGCACTCGCCGCGTGGAGCGCGCATTTCGCGCAAGGCGATGCCGCGGCCGCGCTGCCGAAGGCGGCGCTCAAGCTCACGCGCACCGCGCTCGCGAAGGCGACGAAAAAGGGCGGCGTGACGCCCGAGCACGCGTTCTTCGACGTGGCCGACGCGCTCGAAGCGGCGGTGGCCGCGGCCGAGGCCACGCAGCGCGCCCGCTGGCTCGCGCTGATCGCCGACTGGCTCGACACCGCGCCGGGCGAGCTGGCCGAACGCAAGCGTACGCGGCGCGTCGTGTCGTTCGACGATCTACTCGCGAACCTGTATCACGCGCTGCATGCGCACCCGTGGCTCGCCGAGACGCTGCGCGCGCGCTATCCGGCCGCGCTGATCGACGAATTCCAGGATACCGACCCGCTGCAGTTCGCGATCTTCAACCGGATCTTCGCGCCGGGCGGGCCGCTCTTTCTCGTCGGGGACCCGAAGCAGGCGATCTACAGCTTCCGCGCGGCGGATCTGCATACCTATCTCGCCGCACGGGCAAGCGCGAGCGCGTGCTATACGCTCGCGGTCAACCAGCGCTCGACGCCGGCGATCGTCGACGCGTGCAACCGCTTGTTCATGTCGAACCCGCGCGCGTTCGTGCTCGACGGGCTCGACTATTACGCGGTGCGCGCCGGCACGCGCGTGCGCGCACCGTTCGTCGACGCAACGGATCCGGGCCCGGCCGGCGATTTCCGGATCTGGTCGCTGCCGGGCGGCGATGGCACGCTGCTCAAGCGCGATGCGCAGGCGCAGGCCGCCCAGGCGTGCGCGGCCGAGATTGCCCGGCTGATGCGCGGCGCGCGCGAGGGCCATGCGCGGCTCGGCGATACGCCGCTGTCGCCGGGCGACATCGCAGTGCTGGTGCAGACACACCGGCAGGGCAGTCTCGTGAAGCGCGTGCTCGCCACGTGGGGTATCGGCAGCGTCGAGCTCGCGCAGGCGTCGGTGTTTTCGACCGGCGATGCGGAGCAGCTCGAGCGCGTGCTGGCGGCGATCGACGCGCCGGGCGACTTGCGGCGCTTGCGTTCGGCCCTGGCCGCCGACTGGTTCGGCCTCGATGCCGGTGCGCTGTGGCGGATGGAGCAGGGCGACGGCGACGCGTCGCGCGAAGCGGCTGACAGCGCGGACGCGATGAGCTGGGTCGAGCGCTTCTCGCGCTATCGGCTGCTGTGGCGCGAACGCGGCTTCGCGGTGATGTGGCGCACGTTCACGCGCGAGCTGCGCATCGCCGAGCGGCTGATGGCGGGTGCGGACGGCGAGCGCCGCGTGACCGACATCAACCATCTGGCCGAACTGACGCAGGCGCGCGCGTCCGCGCAGCCGGGCATCGCACCGACGCTGCGCTGGCTCGCCGCGCAACGGCTCGACGGTGGCGGCGAGGAAGCCCAGCTGCGCCTGGAATCCGATCGCAACCTCGTGCAGATCGTGACCGTGCACAAGTCGAAGGGCCTCGAATACGCGGTCGTGTTCTGTCCGTTCCTGAACGACGGCGGGCTGCGCGAGCCGCCCGCGTCGGGGTTGCCGGACGCGCGCGAGTATCACGACGACGCGGGCGACGCCGTGCTGCATTACGGGTGCGACGACGAAGCCGCCGAGCATGCCGCGCGCCAGGCGCTGCGCGAACAGGCGGCGGAACGCGCGCGGCTCGTCTACGTGGCGCTCACGCGCGCGGTGTATCGGTGCTATCTCGTCGCCGGGCCTTATCTGTCGTCGCGCTCGACCCGCGAGGCACGGCGCAGCGTGCTGAACTGGCTCGTGGCCGGCGCCGGCCAGTCGTTCGACGCTTGGCTCGACGAGCCGCCCGACGAAGCGGTGCTCGACTCGGCGTGGCAAGCACTGGCCGGCGGCCCGGTGAGCGTTGCACCGTTGCCGGTGCCGGCTCGGCGCGAACGGCTCGCGGCCGGCCACGATGCAACGCAGACGCTCGCGGCGCGCCATGCGACGCGCGTGCTGCGCGACGCGTGGCGGATGGCGAGCTTCAGTTCGCTGACGTCGTCGATGGCACGCGAGGAGGCGGGCGTCGCGGTCGTGCCGGACGACGAGCTTCGGCCTGATCACGATGCGCTTGCCGCCGTGGCGCCGGATGGTGCGTACGTCGCGGCCGACACGGTTGCATCCGAGCCGCCGGACGACGACATCCTCCGGTTTCCGCGCGGTGCGGCAGCGGGCGAGTGCCTGCACCGCCTGTTCGAACTCAGCCGCTTCACGGAACCCGATTCGTGGTACCAGGCAGCGCTCGGCGCGCTGCACGACCGGCCGGTCGAGGCCGAGCCCGAACTCGCGACGCGTCTGCCGGCGATGATGGCGCGGCTCGTCGACGATGTCGCGCGTACGGAGCTCGTGCCGGGCATGCGGCTTGCGGATCTCGACCCAACCAGGCGGCTCGACGAAATGGGTTTCCTGTTCCCGGCGCCGTCGCTCGAGCTGGGCGCGCTGCGCCGGCTGCTGGTGGCGCACGGCTATCCGGACGTTGCGCTCGACTCGGGCATGCTCGCCGGTTTCATCAAGGGTTTCATCGACATGATCGTCGAACACGACGGCCGGTTCTGGATCGTCGACTGGAAGTCGAACCATCTCGGCACTACGCCGGATGCGTATGGCCCGCGCGCGCTCGACGTCGCGATGTCCGATCACGCGTATCACCTGCAGGCGCTGCTCTATACGGTCGCGCTGCATCGCTATCTGCGCGGGCGGCTGCCCGACTACGACTACGACACGCATATGGCGGGCTACCTGTACCTGTTCGTGCGTGGCGTGCGGCCCGACTGGCGCAGCGGCGGCGAACCGGCCGGCGTGCATGCGCGGCGGCCCGCGCGCGAACTCGTCGACGCACTCGACCGGATGATGGAAGGGGGCCGCGCATGAACGCGTCCGACGATACGCTCGAATTCACCGGCGGCCTCGTCGCGCGCCTGCCCGAGCCCGCGGATTTCGGCATCGCGCTCGCGGAAGGATTCGCGCGCCGCATGGGTGACCTGTCGCGCCGCGCGGGTGCGCCGGCCGTGGCCGCGCGCTGGGCGGCGCGTGCCGCGTTCGCGGCGAGCCGTGCGACCGCGGGCGGCCACGTGTGCGTGTCGCTCGGCGCGCTCGCGCAGCGCTACGAGGAGCCGGTCGACGACGTGCGCGCGGCGCTTGCCGCGAGCGGCGTGGTGGCGTTCGGTACGCTCGCGCGCGGCGACGAGCGGCCGCTGATCGTCGACCGGCTCGACCATCTGTATCTGTCGCGCTATTTCGACTACGAACGGCGGCTTGCCGATGCGCTCGTCGCGCAGGCCGGCGTCGCCGCACCGGGCGACGCGCTGTCGCCCGAGCGCTTGCGCGACAGTCTTGCGCGTTACTTCGGGCCCGCGACCGGCGAGGTGGACTGGCAGCGCGTCGCCGCGATCGTTGCGCTGACCGGGCGTGTGACGATCGTCAGCGGCGGCCCCGGCACCGGCAAGACGACGACCGTCGTCGGCGTGCTGGCTTGTCTGCTCGACGCGCATCCGGGGCTGCGCATCGCGCTGGCGGCGCCGACCGGCAAGGCCGCGCAGCGGATGCAGGAAGCGCTGCACGCGCGGGCGGGCGATCTGCCGCCGGAACTTGCCGCGCGCCTGCCCGACACGTCGTACACGCTGCATCGCCTGCTGGGCGGCGGCGGCGCGGCGGGCTTCCGCCATCACCGCGACAATCCGTTGCCGTATGACCTGATCGTCGTCGACGAGGCGTCGATGATCGACGTCGCGCTCGCCGCGCATCTGCTCGATGCGCTCGCGCCCGGCGCACGGCTCGTGCTGCTGGGCGACAAGGATCAGCTCGCCGCGGTCGAGGCCGGCGCCGTGTTCGCCGAGCTCAGCGCACGGCCGACGTTTACCGCCGCGGCACGCACGCGCATCGCGGGTGCACTCGGGATCGACGAAGCGGCTTTCGTCGCGGCGTTGCCGGTGCCCGACGGCGACGCGGCGGCGGTTGCGGCGTCCACTCAAGCTCCGGCCCCAGCGCCGGCTGCGGCATCCGCGCCGGTGTCGACGAGCGCTGCGCGCAAGCCGCCGGCGCGGCGGAACGTGGATACGCGCCAGGCGTCGCTGTTCGACGACGATCCGCAGGACGAAGCGATGTCCGCTGCCGATGTCGCCGCGCCGCCGGCCGCTTCGTTGTCACCTGCGGCGGCCGCGCCGACCGACATCGATAGTGTTGGCGCTTCCGCCGATCCAGCATGGATCGAGGCCGACGAACTCGCGTGGCTCGACGCGATCGAGCTCGCGCCATTCGATCCGGCCGATGCAGCCGATGCGGCAAATGCGTCGCTTGCATCCACCGCCGCAACGCAAGCCGACGACCCCGCCGCAGCGTCACCCGCACCCGCACTCGCACCCGCACCGCTTGCAGACTGCGTCGTATGGCTCGAACGCAATTACCGTTTCGGTCTCGATTCGCCGATCGGCCGCCTGTCGCTGGCGATCCGCCGCGGCGACGTGCAGGCCGCGCTCGATGCGTTGCCGGCGGACGATGCCGCTGCCGCGTCGTTTCATGACGACGCGGGCGATACGCTTGCGGCGTCGACGGTCGAGCGGCTCGCGCGCCGGTTCGCCGCGTACCTCGACGCATTGCGTACCGCGTTGTCCGAGCCGGTGCCCGATCCGTTGCCGCTGTTCGATGCGCTCAATCGCTTCCGGATCCTGTGCGCGACGCGCACCGGATCGCGCGGCGCCGAGCACGTCAATGCGCTGGTGGCCACGCACGTGCGACAGGCCGCGCGCGTGCCGCTCGCGGTCGGCGCACACTGGTTCACCGGGCGCCCGATCATGGTCACGCGTAACGACTATGCACTCGGGCTGTTCAACGGCGACATCGGCATCGTATTGCCGGACGCGCACGGCGTGCTGCGCGTGTGGTTCCGGCGCGCGGACGGCACTGCGCGCGCCGTGTCGCCCGCCGCGCTGCCGCCGCACGAAACGGCGTTCGCGCTGACGGTCCACAAGTCGCAGGGCTCCGAATTCGACGAGGCCGCGCTCGTGCTGCCGGCGTCGTTCGGGCGCGTGCTCACGCGCGAACTCGTCTATACGGCCGTCACGCGCGCACGCACGCGCGTGCAGGTGATCGGTCCGCGGCGCGTGCTCGCGCAGGCAGTCGCGACGCGCACGCAACGCGATTCGGGCCTTGCGGCCCGCGTCGACGAGGCGCTCGCGCGGCGTCGCAAGGAGCCGTCGCGATGATGATCCGCTACACGCTCGATCCGGCCGAAGTCGAATGGACCGCCGTGCGCGCGCAGGGCGCCGGCGGACAGAACGTCAACAAGGTCTCGAGCGCGATTCATCTGCGCTTCGACATTCGCGCGTCGTCGCTGCCGCCCGTCATCAAGGAGCGGCTCCTCGCGCTGTCCGACCAGCGCATCACGCGCGACGGCATCGTCGTGATCAAGTCGCAGGAATACCGCACGCAGGAGAAGAACCGCGACGCGGCGCTCGCGCGGCTCGATGCGTTGATCGGCAGCGTCGCGTACACGCCGCGTGCGCGGGTCGCGACACGCCCGACGCGTGCATCGAAGGAGCGGCGGCTGGAACACAAGTCGCGTCGCAGCGCGGTGAAGTCGGGAAGAGGGAAGGTGACGGACTGACGAAGGGCCGTGCCGGTCGGCGTGGCGGACGGTTCCGGGCAGCCGCGCGCGCTACCGCATCACGGTGCCCGCGCTGTCCAGCACGAAGTCGACGCAGAACACGACGAGGCGGCTTTGCGCGCGAATCGCCACCGCCGCGGTATAGCAGTCGCGGCCTTCGGTGAGCGAGAAGTGCGGGCCCATCAGCGCGACGCGGCCGGGCGCCGCGATCGCGCGCTGGAAGTAGGGGCGTCGCGACCAGTTGCTGTGTGTTTCCGGGAACAGCGGCGAGAGCCGGGTGCCGCCCGCCTGGCCGTCCTCGGCGGGCGCGCCGATCGACGGCAGGAACTGTTCGCCGATCTCGTCGGTGACGAACACGCGGCGCGCGGCCGGCACCGCGAATACGCGCTGCGCGGCGTCGTTCAGGTTGCCGCTCGCGGAAAACGCGGCCGCGCCGGCGAGCACGAGCCGCTCGATCGCGTCGAAGCCGGGCTGCTCGGCGCTCCCCGGCATATGCCGCTGCGCGATGAAACGCTGCCACGCGGCATCGAGCATCGCGGGCGCCGCGGCGCTCGCATGTGCGATCGATCCATCGGGCTGGCCGAACTGGAAGCCCTGGACGAAATCGATATCGGCGTCCATCAGCGCCTGCAGCGCGTCGTCGTTTTCGACACCCTCGGCGAGCACCATCGCGCCGGCCTGGTGGAGCATCGACACCAGGTGATGCATGATGCGGCGATCCTCGCCCGAGCCGGTCGCACGTTCGACGAGCGAGCGGTCGAGCTTGACGATATCCGGCCGTGCGCGCCACACGCGGTCGAAATTCGAGAATCCGGTGCCGAAATCGTCGATCGCGATCAGGAAGTCGCGATGCTGGATCATGTCGATCGTGCGGGCGAGCGCGGCTTCGTCGCGCGACGGCTGCTCGACGACTTCCAGCACGATGCGGTTCGGCGGGAGTGCGAAATGCCGGCACAGCGCCTCGACGAATTCACGCTGCACGAGGCCCGAATCGAGCACGCGCGGCGTCACGTTCAGGAACAGCCAGCCGTCGCCGATGCCTTGCGCGACGAAGTTGGCCGTATGCAGGCAGCGCGCGAGCCGGTCGAGCAGCAACGCGTCGGCGACCGCGCGCGTCTTGTCGAACAGTGCGACCGGCGACACCAGCGTGCCGTTCGCGTCCACGACGCGCAGCAGCGCTTCGTAGCCGACCACGCGTTTGTGCGTGATCGACAGCACGGGTTGGAACACGCTGCGCAGCGTCGTCTCGCGATACGTGGCGATCCAGCCGCTGGGCGTCGGCGTCAGGCGTTCGAGCAGGGATTCGAGCGAGAGCTCGCGGGAGGCCTTCATGTCAGTGGTGCGCTGGCGCGCTCCGGGGGGCCGTGTCGTGCCGCCACGCCGAAGCCGTCGCACGCGCAGGTGGACGCGAAAGAACGTGGCGCATCGTGACCGCCTTCTGCGGATGAGTGTCCCGAGTGTAACGGGAATGGCGCGGCGCGCGTATCAGGGTAACTCCAGACGCAAACGCTACACAGCACGTGGGCGGCGTTTTGCGGCCGCGAGCATGCACCCCGCGAGGGCGCCGGTCGAGCTCGCGGCGACAGCGCAGCGTGGCCCGCATGCATTGCGTGCGAAGAATGCGGCGGCGTTCGGAAAGCGGGGGGCCGGAAGGCGGCGTACCGCGCGCGGTCGTCGGCCTTGGACGAAAGACGCCGTGCTTCCGCGCGTATCGGTGGACGCGCGGTGTTCGAAGAAGACCGAGAACTGACAACGGGCGCGTCACGCGAAACCGACAACCGGCGGGGCGCCGGCCGCCACGCTCACCGCCGTTCAGTCCGCTCAGGCTGCTCAGTCCGCTCACACCGCTCAGGCAACTCCGGCCGCTCAGGCAGCTTCCTCCCCCCGCGGGCGGACCCCGGGAATCCGCTTGATCACGCCGGTCGCAAGCGCGGTGCCGACGAGCACGATCGCGCAGCCTTCGAGCATCACGACCGATACGTGTTCACTGAGGAACAGCGCACCCCACAGCAGCCCGAACACCGGGATCACGAACGTCACGGTAATCGCGCGGGCCGGGCCGACATGCGCGATCAGGTAGAAGAAGATGAAGTACGCGATGCCCGTGCACGCGATGCCGAGCGCGAGCACGGCGCCCCATGCATGTGCACTGACCGCCGCCGCGGGCCAGGTCGCGATTGCGAACGGCAGCAGCAGCACGGTCGAGCCGATCATGCTGCCGGTCGCGTTGACGAGCGGATCGACGCCGCTGAGCTTGCGCTTCGTATAGTTGGCCGCGATGCCGTACAGCAGCGTCGCGCCGAGCGCGGCGACGGCGGCCAGCGCGGTCGCGCTGGCGCCGGTGCTGCCGTGCGCGTTCGCGATCTGATCCCACACGAGCGTGAGCACGCCGGCAAAGCCGATCACGAGGCCGAGCGCGCGCGGCAGCGACAGCTTGTCCTTCAGCCATACGTAGGCGACGAGCGCGCCCCACAGCGGCGTGGTCGCGTTGATCACCGAGGTCACGCCGGCCGACAGCGTCAGTTCGGCATAGGCGAACAGGCAGAACGGTGCGCCCGAGTTCAGTAGTCCGACGACGAACAATGGCCACGCATGCCGACGCAGCCGCGCGGCGAGGTCGGCGGGCTTGAAACGCGTCAGCGCGAGCCCCGTCAGGAACAGCGCGCCGATCCCCACGCGCAGCGCCATGAGCGGCGCGACGCCGAATTCGGCGACGCCGATCCGGATGAACAGGAACGACGCGCCCCACAGGGCGGCGAGTACGGTCAGCAGAAAGGCGTTCTTGGGCGACATCGAGGGTGGCGGGCGAGGGGAAGGGATGCGCTGAATCTTACACCGCGCTACCACGCCGTCGTTTCACGATCGGATGAAACGACAAGAAACGGGAAATCCGCTCGCTGTGCCGCCGCGAACCGACCGGATGGCCGGCTCGGTGGCTCAGTGATGGCGATGGCCGCCGCGTCCGCCGAAACCGAAGTCCAGCGACAGCGCGGGGCCCCAATAGCCGCCCCATGCCGGCGCATACGCGGGGGCCGGATAGTAGTACGCGGGGCCGGGCTCGACATACACCGGCGCGGTCTGTACCGGCGCCGCTGCGTAATAGCCGGACGGATAGTAGCCGTAAGGGTAGTAACAACCAGCGAGTGTCGCGCACGCGAGCGCCGCGGCGACGAGGGTCTTGTTCATGATGTTTCTCCGGCGGGGCCGGCAATCGGCAGATGCTTAAAGCTTAGGCCGCGCGGCGATGACACGGTGCGCAAAACGGTAACGGATCATTTCCGGGCGTCGGCTGCGCCGGATGCGAAAACGGCGCTTCCGCACTGCGGAAACGCCGTCTGGTCAAAACTGAAACGTGCCGCGCGTCGCACGGCACGCGTGGGGCCGGCTTACTTGCCGACCTGGTTGCCGATGAGGCCGCCGGCTGCCGCGCCGCCGAGCGTCGACAGTGCGTTGCCGCCGATCGCCGCGCCGGCTACGCCGCCGACACCCGCACCGATTGCCGTATCGCGCTGGCGCCGTGACATCGAATCGCAGGCCGACAGGCTGGTCACCGTCGCGACGAGGAGCGCGTATACCCCAAAACGCCGAATCGAGTTCATGATCGTTGTCCTTGTGGTAGTGGGCGGAAGTCGCGCGACCCCCGGGTCGCGCATGACCCCAATCTACGCGCCGTACCCCCACGCTGCTGTAAGGACTTGTTAAGCGTGGTACGGTTTCGTAATCAATTGTTTCCCGCCCCCGAGCAGGCATGCGTGATGCGGGCGCAAAAAAAGCCCGCTCGAAAGCGGGCTTCCTGCAGGGCGTCACGAGGCGATCCGTGCGGATCGCCATGCGCGCTTACTGACGGTGATAGATCTCGGCGCCGGTCTTCACGAACTCGACCGCCTTGACTTCCATCCCCTTCTTCAGCGCCTCGGTTTCCGACACGCCCTGCTGCGCGGCGAACTCGCGCACGTCCTGCGTGATCTTCATCGAGCAGAAGTGCGGGCCGCACATCGAGCAGAAGTGGGCGACCTTAGCCGAATCCTTCGGCAGCGTCTCGTCGTGGAATTCGCGCGCCTTGTCCGGATCGAGACCGATGTTGAACTGGTCTTCCCAGCGGAACTCGAAACGCGCCTTCGACAGCGCGTTGTCGCGCACCTGCGCGCCGGGGTGACCCTTGGCGAGGTCGGCCGCGTGCGCGGCGAGCTTGTACGTGATGATGCCTTCCTTCACGTCGTCCTTGTTCGGCAGTCCGAGGTGTTCCTTCGGCGTCACGTAGCACAGCATCGCGGTGCCGAACCAGCCGATCATCGCGGCGCCGATGCCCGACGTGATGTGGTCGTAGCCCGGTGCGATGTCGGTGGTCAGCGGCCCGAGCGTGTAGAACGGCGCTTCCTTGCACCAGTCGAGCTGGAGATCCATGTTCTCCTTGATCAGCTGCATCGGCACGTGGCCGGGGCCTTCGATCATCACCTGCACGTCGTGCTTCCATGCGATCTGCGTGAGCTCGCCGAGCGTCTTCAGTTCGCCGAGCTGCGCTTCGTCGTTCGCGTCGTAGATCGAGCCGGGGCGCAGGCCGTCGCCGAGCGAGAAGCTCACGTCGTACGCCTTCATGATCTCGCAGATCTCTTCGAAGTGTTCGTACAGGAAGCTTTCCTTGTGATGCGCGAGGCACCACTTCGCCATGATCGAGCCGCCGCGCGACACGATGCCCGTCATCCGGTTCGCGGTGAGCGGCACGTACTGCAGCCGCACGCCCGCATGGATCGTGAAGTAGTCGACGCCTTGCTCGGCCTGCTCGATCAGCGTGTCGCGGAAGATTTCCCAGGTGAGATCCTCGGCCTTGCCGTTGACCTTCTCGAGCGCCTGGTAGATCGGCACCGTGCCGATCGGCACCGGGCTGTTGCGGATGATCCACTCGCGCGTTTCATGGATGTGCTTGCCGGTCGACAGGTCCATCACGGTGTCGCCGCCCCAGCGGATCGCCCACGTCATCTTGTCGACTTCCTCGCCGATCGACGACGTGACGGCCGAGTTGCCGATGTTCGCGTTGATCTTCACGAGGAAGTTGCGGCCGATGATCATCGGCTCGGATTCCGGGTGGTTGGTGTTCGCGGGGATGATCGCGCGGCCGCGCGCGACTTCGTCGCGCACGAACTCGGGGGTGATCTCGGCGAGCGCGTTCGCGCCGAAGGCCGCGGCGCCGAACGCCTGGCCCGGGTGCTGGCGGCCCATCATCGCGGCGAGCTTCGCGCCATTCGGGCCGCTCGACTTCAGGCTCTCGATGTACTCGGCGCGGCGCTGGTTCTCGCGGATCGCGATGTATTCCATTTCCGGCGTGATGATGCCCTGACGCGCGTAGTGCATCTGCGTGACGTTCTTGCCCGGCTGCGCACGGCGCGGGTTGCGGTGCAGGCCCGGAAAACGCAGGTCGGCGGTGGCCGGGTCGGCCGCGCGCTCGAGGCCGTACTGGCTCGACAGGCCGTCGAGCACTTCGGTGTCGCCGCGCGCTTCGATCCAGCCCTGGCGCAGCGCGGGCAGGCCCGCGCGGATGTCGATCTTGGCGTCCGGATCGGTGTACGGGCCCGACGTGTCGTACACGTAGATCGGCGGATTCTTTTCGCCGCCGAAGCCGGTCGGCGTGTCGGCCTGCGTGATTTCACGCATCGGCACGCGGATGTCGGGCTGCGAGCCGGTTACATAAACCTTTCGCGAATTGGGCAGCGGCGCGACGGCAGCGGCATCGACGTGGGCGTCGGCGGACAGAAACTTCGGATTGGCGTTCATGCAATCTCCTGTGTGAGCGCCGGGCACGCGCTGCGGCGCTTGCCCGGAGCCCTTGACGAATGTGGGGCTCGAGCTAAGCAGGAGACGAGGTTTGGTGAGGCGGCGGATTTCGTCAGAAGGAAGGCGGCGAAATCCGTACGCTTCCCTGCGCTGGCATTATCCAGATCAGGTTCAAAGGGTATTTCTCACCCGCAATGCCGGTTTGTTTGACCGAACGCATTGCAGGACCCCCGCGTTAGCAAGGGCACACGATACACCGGCTTCGCGGCGGTTTCAACCGGGGGCGGAACTTAGGCGAGGGCGCTGCCGCAGCATCGCGGGCCGCGCGCGCGGCCGTCGCCCGGGCCGCCAGCACGGCCGCCGCGGCGAAGCGGTGCGGCATCGCGGCCATTCGATTCCTGCCGGAAACCCCGATCGAAAAAAAATATTCAACCGGCTGTCATTTCCAGGCTCATGCTGCGTCTATTCGGCTCCTTAAACCCATGTACCGGAGAGATGTCATGAAAAATGGACTGCTGGCTGCCTGTGTCGCCGCTTTCGCGATGGTTGCCGTGAGCGCTCATGCGCAGAACGATGCGATGTCGAAGGACGGCACGTCGATGTCGAAGGACGCGATGGGCCACGACGCGATGGCGAAGGACGGCGGGATGAAGAAGGGCACCATGAAGAAGCATGCGATGAAAAAGGATGCGATGGGCCACGACGCAATGGGCAAGACGACGCCGAGCGACAAGATGGCGCCGTCGAACTGACGCCGGCGGGCGCGGCAGGCGGTGCGTGCATTGCATCGCCCGCCGCGCCGTATGAGTGCGTTTGCGTCATTCCCGCATCTCCGGAGGTTTCATCATGCAAACCGTTCCCGCCACCGGGCGTGCGGCCGCCACGCCGCCCGCGCGGCCGATCCATCCGCTGTGGGTACGCGCGAGCCACTGGCTCAACGCGCTCGCGGCCGTGCTGATGGCGCTATCCGGCTGGCGCATCTACGACGCGTCGCCGATCTATCCGCCGTTCACGTTTCCTCACGGCATCACGCTCGGCGGCTGGCTGGGCGGCGCGCTGCAATGGCATTTCGCGGCGATGTGGCTGCTCGTCGGCAACGGGCTGTTCTACCTGACGATGTCGCTGGCGACCGGGCGCCTGGTGCGCAAGATGCTGCCGGTCACGCCGGCATCCGTGTGGCGCGACGTGCGCGCGGCGCTCGGCGGGCGGCTGTCGCATGCCGACCTGAGCGTCTACAACGCGGTGCAGCGCGCGGCATACCTGACCGCGATCGTCGATCTCGTCGTGCTGGTGCTGTCGGGGCTCGCGATCTGGAAATCCGTGCAGTTCCCGCTGCTGCGCGAACTGTTCGGCGGTTACGACAACGCGCGCGTCGTGCATTTCTGGGCGATGTCGCTGCTCGTCGCATTTTTTGTCGTACACGTCGCGATGGCGCTGCTGGTGCCGCGCTCGTTGCTCGCGATGCTGCGCGGCCGCTGACCCGCGAGCCGCGGGCGAAGGAAATCATCATGTCGGAATCCGAAAACAGGCGCGGCCAGCCGCGCTGGACCCTCGACCGGAAGTCGCTCGAACTCGATGTGCGCCGCGAGCTCGAGATGCCGTCGCGGCGGCTCTTCAACCGGCGCGTGCTGACGCTCGGCGGCCTGACGATGCTGACCGGCTGCACGCTGCAGGACGACGCGTCGGTCAACACGTTCCTCGAGAAAGTGTCGCGCATGAACGATCGCGTGCAGGCGTGGCTGTTCAGCCCCGACCGGCTCGCGCCGACCTACACCGAAGCCGACATCACGCGGCCGTTCCCGTTCAACGCGTACTACGGGATCGACGACGTGCCGCACGTCGACGAATCGACCTATCGGCTCGTGCTGTCCGGCCGCGTGACGGGCAAGCGCGTGTGGACGCTCGACGAGCTTCGCGCGCTGCCGCACGCGGAGCAGATCACGCGGCATATCTGCGTGGAAGGGTGGAGCGCGATCGGCCGTTGGGGCGGCACGCCGTTTGGCGCATTCCTCGCGCGCGCGGGCGCCGATACGCACGCGAAATACGTCGGCTTCAAATGCGCGGACGATTACTACGAAAGCATCGACATGCCGACCGCGCTGCATCCGCAGACGCTGCTCACTTTCGACTACGACGGCCAGCGCCTGCCGCCGGAATTCGGCTTTCCGATGAAGCTGCGGATGCCGACCAAGCTCGGCTACAAGAATCCGAAGCACATCATGGAAATCTTCGTGACCGATACGTTTCCGGGCGGCTACTGGGTCGACCAGGGGTACAACTGGTTCGGCGGATCGTGAGCCCGGCGATTCACGTCGATCGACGCGCCGCGCAATGCGGCGCGCACGCATGACGGCGGCCGTTGCCGGCTCAGCCGAGTACGACACACAGTCAGAATATTTCGGACGCGTCCCATTGCTGGTGAATCGTACCGAACCGTAACATTTGTCCGATGGCACGTCGCCATATGCACGACATGCCGGTGCCGCGGACTGCCGCGGCACGCGTCGACGGACCCGCGTCGGGACGCAGCAAGAGGCGTCCTGTTTCTATGCACTCCGAACCGAACGCCGGGCGGCAGGCCGGATGCTTCGTACGCGGGTCTCCTGTCAATCCCGTTCGTGATGAAGTGTCGAAGATGAATCCATTCGTATCACGGCGCGCTGTAGCGCCGGCTTTGCTGTGCGCGCTTGTTTTGGTGCTGTCCGCGTGCGGGGGCGGCGATTCCGGCGCACCCGCGATCGTCGTGCAGGAGCAGCAGGGCGAGTCCGGAGAGCACGTGAAACCGGCGCCGGAAATCGTCGCGGACGGTGTGGCGGTTTCCGATGAGCCGGGCGCGCCGCCCGATCCCTCGTATCCGCGGCCGCCGGTCGCGCCGGAGCCGGGAGAGCCGCCTGCGACGATCGAACCGCCGTCGCCCCGGCCGCCCGCGATCGTCGAGCCCGCGCCGCCGGAGCCCGCGCCCGAGCCGCCCGCGATCGTCGAGCCCGCGCCGCCGGAGCCCGCGCCCGAGCCGCCCGCGATCGTCGAGCCCGCGCCGCCGG